>Ga0315277_10000031_pt1 | contig 214513 bp, 184 predicted proteins | sample YL17G05_15_MG_FD_203695 | JGI IMG/M metagenome (GOLD analysis project Ga0315277, IMG submission 203695) | Sediment microbial communities from Yellowstone Lake, YNP, Wyoming, USA - YL17G05_15 | ecosystem: Environmental > Aquatic > Freshwater > Lake > Sediment | place: USA: Wyoming | collected...
GAAGTATGTGCAGGAACAAGGGAATGAAAAAGAGTACAAAGAGCTGCATAAGGAAATGCAACTTAAATTGTTTTAATCGGAGGAAGCTGTAAGATACCCCGCAGCTTGCTGCGGGGAGGCTTCATTAAGAATTCGATACACCCAACCCCTTTTTTACTGATAAAAATTGGATTTTTATTTTGTTGACTATAAAATGTCTACCAAACAGGTTTAGGGATAACGATTGTGCCTTGAACGTGTCTTCTTTTATCGATTTTTTCTGACCGTCTTTGCAGACCAGGTAAGGATATAGATATTGATTACGAGTCCACACAACCCCAGCATGAAACCACCAATTCCTCTAATCAATGGAATTATTTCCATTTGCATCATTATTCCGATCAGTAAAGCGAAAAACATGGTAATGGGAAGCAAAATAGTCCACAATGTAAGCATGTTTTTTGGTAATTGTTCCTGAAGTGAAAGATAAACCAGTGGTGGGATCAAAACCATGGCCATATGAATATGTGCGTGCCAGGTTACTGCACCCGTGGCAGCGAGTGTGCCAAGTAAAGTTACTGCAAATAAGGGTGATGATGGTGGTACTGGTTTTAACCAAAGCGATATAGCTATCAGCATTGTTACCAGCATCCCTGTTATCGCAATATCCCAACCGATCCCCGGGGAGGAAAATGCACTTAAATGCAAGCCTAACATTCTCCAATTCATCATGTTCTCTGGTGCATTGCTTTGCAGTCCGGAAGCAAAACCCACCCATAATCCCACTACCCTCTTTATTCCCTCCAAACCAATAAATCCTATGGAGGCAAGCACGATGCCGAAGGTCATGGTCGAGAAACCTGCGAGGCTCTTCCAGGCACGTTGTATCAACAGGAAAGGTACCAGGAGCACCAGCGCTTGAGGTTTGATTAATATCCCGCCAAGCCACAAACCACTGCGAAAACCGTTACCACGCATGGTATTCCTCATAAACTCACCAATACACACTACCAACCAGGTTTCCACCTGCCCCCAGAAAAAATTCTGAAAAACTGCGAACGATAGCATTAACATAACAACAAGGTTGATTGGAATGATTTTATCAAGCATGTCTCTTGTGAAGAAATATAGATAGAGGATTAATCCAGCTATATTGAGAACCGTCCAGATCCAGAAACTGGATGCCGCTCCCAGCGGAGCCAGAATTTGGAATGGGATGATAAATACTGGTAAAAAAACAGTCGGGAACAGTGTAAAAGTCTTGGCTGGGTCTTCAGACTTAGGTACCAAACGCTCTTGGATTTGTGCTTGGAGTTCCATGTTGTAGATATTTGCATACCCCTTTGTATTAGCGATTTGCCCCACGCTCCAGAATGAGCGGTAATCCGCCCCAAGGCTGACAAACAGATTATGTTGGAATAATGCCATTCCTATTTGCACAGCATAAAAGGCGAATATTGCTGTCAATCCCAGTTTTAACCGTCCTTCACGCCCAAGATTTTGGAAAGGTAATTTTCGCTTTCCTGTCATTTAACCTCCATAAAAGGACAACTCTTCGCGTTAAGATTTCAATATGAAGAGGAAATAACTATCATCTATTACAACTGGGGGGGAAAGCTTGTCTAAAATATTATCTAGCATCTCCCAATCGCTGTTTGTGAACCTGTGGTCATTTGTCTGGATATATTCTTTTCCAGCTTGATTAACCAACACATGAGTATATCCTTGTGCGATCCAGAGTTCTGGCACCTCAACGGGATTTTTATTAGAATGGACATCATCATACCAACGATCAATGACTTCATCAGGGTCGCAATTCGGCAAACATGCTAAACTTCTAGTCTCCCAAAGCATGAGTATCTTTGAATCTGCTGGTAATTCATTGATAACCTGCATGGCCTGTTCGTAATCCCCCAGGTTATGAGATAGGTAAGATTCGGACGTAATCAATCCAAGCAAAACATTGGGTACATTTCTCCTGATCGTATCAACACTGGTCTCGATTATATTAAAGCCCAACGATAACAGTATTAAGACCATCCCGATTCTGCCAAAACGAACATTCCCAACCTTTAATTTTGCTATTGAATCGAAACCTGCTCCTGCCAGGATAGCCCATGCTGGAAAAAAGGCGATATAGAGGCGGGTCTGAATCAGCAGCCCGGATATACAGCTTGCGATCACCCATATCAGAAATCCCAATCCTGTTATCCATGCAGCATTGGCAATCATGTGATGCTGCTCCACTGATCGAGTTCGCCACCCGATCCATGCAAGCACACTCAATCCCAAAAATAGCGGACCAATGGACGCTGAGTACCCGAGCCCCCCTTCAACACCCCAGATGGTCGCTTGCCACGGTAGTATGAGCATTTCATACCATCTACCCCATGGGGCTCCTCCATGATAATATTCCAATCTGAATTGGTCCATATTTCCTGCAGGAAATAATAACGGGTAGAAAGGATTCCCGGTGGCTGAATAGTTCTTTATCCACCAGGGTGCCGTTACCAGGATGGGGAGAAACCCAAAAATCAATAGATTGATGAGTATTGTGCTTCGCCTCTCAGTAATTGACCTCACGATAATAATAAAAAATCCAAAGATGATTAGTATGCCTGCAGTATATTTTATCCCTAGGGCAAAACCGGCGAGAATTGCAGCTATCCAAAGTAGGTTCCGGTTACCATCAACTGACCAGAAGTCAAGGCAGACCAGCATTCCAAGACCATAGAGCATGATGAACCATTCTGAGTATCCCCATGCCAGTGAACCTGATAATGATCCACCTGCAAGGATGCATGCCACGGTAACCAAACCTGCAGGATTACCCATTCGTTGTGCTGCATACCCTAAAAGCCCGGTCAGAACCAATAAACCAATAAGCCAACCAAGAACGACAGCCGCTTCATTTCCACCTAATGCCATGGCAGTGGTATTCAACATTTCTAAAGTCTGGGGCATACCCCAAAACATATTATCAGGTAAATAGACCATCCTTCCAGCAAGTAGATAACTGCGTGGCAAGGCTAAATGATATGTCAGTGCATCAAATTTAATAGGTGGAGCTAACGAAGATAGAAGTGTTAGAAATAAAATCAATCCAATGCCCGAGGCAATAATCCTATTACCCATTATTTGCTTTTTTAATTCGCCCCACTCCAACCACCACTGCCAAATATGCTTCCTGAGAAGTAAACCCAAGCTAACAACCAAAATAAAAATATATGGGGTACTGAAGCCGATCACACTCCCAAGTAGGAATATCCCAATACCCATCAAGCCTGATCCGAGCGCTGCTTGTATTGTAAGTTGGGTTAAAGGATTGATTTTGGTCTCTTTCGGAAAAATGATCATACCAAGACCCCCTGCTATGGAGACGATGGACCATGCAACTGCGATCTGCCAACCCATAATAATCACTTTCATGAACATTGAGGGCGAAAATGGTTTATGAGTATATGCATAACCCACCATTACTACAACAAGCCAAATAATTCCGGCAAATCCTGCAATGTATTTTGACCTGGTTTGTTCGTTTGAATCCATTTGCCCTTTATCCTTTGCGTTATAATAAAAACATACTTTCAGATAATTGCGGGAGTATCAATGCAACAGGTGAGGAATAAGATATCAAAGATTTCCCTTGAGACTTTTTTATTATTTTGGGCGATCACCTTCGGAGCGCTTGTCCGGTTTGCACCAGTAATCGGTACGTCATTTCCATTAAACGATGGTGGCCTTTTTTATACCATGGTTCAGGATTTGATCAACGCTCGTTTCTCCCTACCATTTTACACAACTTATAACCTCGCCCATATACCTTTTGCATACCCACCAATACCATTTTATATTACTGCACTCCTTTCTTGGGGATTTAATATCCCCCTCATACAACTTATGCGTTGGCTGCCAGCACTGATAACTACGCTTACAATTCCTGCTTTCTACCTGCTCGCTCATGTGGTACTTAGATCCCGCCTGAAAGCAGGACTTGCGACAGTTGGATTTGGGATGGTGCCGCGTGCCTTTGACCTCTTTGTCCAGGGTGGAGGATTGACTCGGAGTTTCGGCGCTCTATTTTCAATCCTTACCATATATAATGTTTATCAGCTCTACACTGAACGGAAAAAGAAATATATTTTTAACACAGTCGTGGCCGCATCTTTGCTTGTTTGTTCTCATCCTGAGCTAACTTTCCATACATTCTTCATCGTTGCTCTGCTGTGGTTGTTCCTGGGACTCAGGCGTCATAGCATACTTGATACCATCTTGATAACTTTGGGTGTGATATTCCTAACGTCACCCTGGTGGTTAACTGTGCTCATTCGTCATGGTTTTTCACCATTCCAATCCATCATACAAAGTGGTTGGCACCACCTGTTATTCTGGACTCCCTTCCTGACTCTCAATTTTGCCAACGAACGATTTATAGGGATTATAACGATATTTGGAATATTGGGTTCTATTGCTTGCCTGGTCAGGAAGGAATATCTTTTAGTTTCGTGGCTTGTTGTACCATTTTTAATTGAACCGCGTAATCCATATTTTTCAGCAATTATTCCCCTTACTATGCTTATGTCGATCGGGATCGATGATGTTGCTCGTCCGGCGCTGTCAGCGTTGAAGATAAAAAATCGAGATCTTACACTATTCAACGATATCACCTCCGGAAATATGTATATCAATTGCACCGGTGGAATATTGCTCTTAACCTTTTTCCTTGTTTATACGCTCATTAATGCTTTCGCATTTTCTCTACAGATGACTGGATTGAGCGTTAATCTTGATGAAAACTCTGCAATGGAATGGATCGTTGCAAACACGGCTGAACGATCTTCCTTTTTATTATTGACCTACGGTGACCCTTTCAATACTCCGGTTCAGGAATGGTTCCCTGCTGTCACCCAGCGTGTCAGCTTGACAACGGTTCAAGGATACGAGTGGTTACCCGGGAAACAGTTTTACCAACGTAGAGATAAATTTAAATTATTAATGCGCTGTCTCTTCGATGATGTCAACTGTGTTGAGAAATGGGCAAATGAACAAGGTTATGCTTATGATTTTGTTTACATTTATCAGGGTATTATTGGAGAATCACCTTCAAATGGTACAACAACTATTCTCGGCAGATTGTTGGTCAAATCCATGGACTCGTCACCCTGCTATGATTTGATCTATGAAACTGGAATGATAAAAATATATTCTCACGATTCTACAAAATGTAATACCTTATTATCAGACTAACATTTTGAAATGATATTATTGAGTGGTTTTCCAACGTACTATGATCGTTGTCTCATCGGAATATAAAACAGGCAATTGAAGGTCTTTGATAAGTACCTTGGATAGGGCGGATTTTGTTGGGATGATGATCCACTCCACTTGATATGTGTTGAGAATATTTTCCCATCCTTCACCAAGATTGATCACCTCTTTGTATTGCCGTGTTAATGCCTCACCATAGAAGTCTGTCTGCCCATCGATGAAGACATGCATTTCTGGCCATTCCCTGTATAGAAGATATCCACCCCATATAAAATAGTTGAACATGTTCCCCTCTTGTGGATGTGATTCCAGCCAATCTACAGCCTGGATCGGAAAGACCACAGGGTCAAATTGGTTGCCTCGTCTTTGGTTATCGAGGGGAATGCCAGACATAAGAATACATGGAATTAATATTACTGTTGCCACAAGCCAGATGTGCCCACGCAGCATCTTATCAATTTCTCGCACGTTGTTTTCGATCCGTTGCCAGTATTTATTACTTAGATCAATACTAATGACCTCCGCCAGGATAGGGGCTGCAACGATTGCGTAAAGAGGTATGTTTCGTGCGCTGTATAATGACATGACTACCCAACCGCTTAATAAAAGAGTATGTTGTGTGGCTAAGCGCCTTTGACTGCGACTCAAAATGAATATGGTTAATGCCAGCAAAACTAAAAAAGGCCAGGTGCCTATTTGTTGAAAATCAGGAGGCTGGTATTCAACGGTATGACTGGTTAGATAACGGTTTTGGATATAACCCAGGCTCGTCGACCATAAACGCCAACCACTGGGATTGAGAAAGGTTGTAAGAAATGACAGACCACCAGCTAATAACAAATTCCATTTGATGGAATTCGTTTCGCTGGTTTTCAACCTGTGATCCCATAACCACCCGACCAGATAGGCTCCCCAGATCACAAAACCTGCGATAAATGCTCCATGGATATTTACCCATAACAACATAATGAGAGGAAATTGCCAGAGTAATTTATGATCACCTCGGCTTACCCGTTCCATTCTTTCTGTCCATAATGCGATGAATAAAAAAGTGAATAGATGTGGACGCGCCAGCCAATGCAAATTTGATGTGATAGCTGCCAAGAAGGTTAATCCCATTGAGACAATGAGCATTGAACATCGTCGTAAAGTATCCCGATAGACCAGCATGAACGTTGTTGCAATTACCAATGCCGAAAGGACCACAACTCCGTTCAAACCAAGCATCATGTTGGACGCAGCAAATAATATTTCAGCGATCCACTCGTGGGGTGTAAACTGTAGACCAAACATGGTATGGGAGAAAATATCATGTGTAGGGATTCTTAGATTTTGTAGGATATACTGTCCGACGGTAAGATGCCTCCCTAGATCTCCATCTACGTTGAATAGACGAGGACCCATAACAACGACACCCATGAAAATCGAAATAAAAACCACATCTTCAAGACGTGGGAACAAAATGGATGTTATGGTGTTTATATTTAGCTGTTTATTTTTCATCCCATTCACTCGCCTCCATTATTCGTAATGATAATTTTAGCAGATAATAGATCAGACCCCGGTTCATCGGGGTCTGGTTCTTATGCAACTAATTATTCACCTAAATAATCACGTAACTTACGGCGAATCGTTGGATGCCGTAGCCGGCTGAGAGCCTGGGCCTCGATCTGGCGTACGCGCTCGCGTGTTACTCCCATTTTCCGTCCGACTTCTTCAAGGGTATATGCCTGTCCATCAAGTAGTCCATAACGCAATTGCAGGATGCGGACCTCACGTGGAGGTAGCCCATTCAAGACTTCAGAAAGGTGCTCTCGCAATAGATTGTAAGTAGCCATGTCATCCGGGGGTGAAGCCTCGTTATCTTCGATGAAATCACCCAATACTGAATCTTCCTCGTCATCTGTCGGGGTTTCCAGTGAAAGAGGCCGGCGGGCGACCTGTATCATATTCTCGACCTTCTTGGGTGTCACTTCTAGAGCATCAGCCAGTTCCTCTACCGAGGGATCCCGTCCTAATCGCTGGGTTAACTGGTGTTGCACGCGTAGGAGTTTATTGATTTGATCACCCATGTGTACCGGTACTCGAATAGTCCTGCCCTGATCTGCAATTGCGCGGGTGACAGCCTGCCGGATCCACCATGTAGCATATGTGCTGAACTTGTGCCCGCGCCGGTAGTCGAACTTTTTGGTTGCACGTATCAAACCAATATTACCTTCCTGTATAAGATCAAGGAACGGTACGCCTCGGCCCATATATTTCTTGGCCACACTGATTACTAGCCTTGAGTTGGCCGTGATGAGATGTTCTCGGGCCATCCAACCGTCCTCTATCAGGCGTCGTAGTTCCAGGCGGCGGTGGGCGCTTGCATTCCCGCGTGCCAACTCCTCTCGTGCCAGGCGTCCACGTTCTATACGCTGGGCTAGTTCAACTTCCTCTTCTGCTGTTAAAAGTGCAACTCGACTGACTTCTTTGAGATACAATCCGATCGTATCATCCGTATCTATATTGGCAAGGTAGTCATCTAGTGAATGGTCTGGTTCTTGTTCTGTATCGGCTTCTTCAACAGCGGCTAACTCATCTTCACTCGGTTCACCAGTAGCCGTATCCTCTACGAATGGGATACCTGCACTTAATAATGCAGCAAATGCCTCCTCCAATTGCTCTACATCTTGCTCGGCTTCTGGGAAAAAATGTAGGATATCATCTATCGTTATAAAGGTCTTATGTCGCCCCAGCTCCACTAGCCGGGCGATGGCAGGATATTCCTCCTCTTCCTCACTGATTATTATTTTTTCCATATCCATTGTGCAATCACGTCCTGTATTTCATATTAATAATAGAATACTCTTTTTTCAGAGTAAAATCAATACCCTTTTTCTCTTAGTGAACAAATACCATCTTAGGGTGTGGGAATAGGTGTTTCGCTGGCGGTGGGTACGCCAGTCTCGATTGATGTGGTCATCGTCGGCACCATTGTCGGTGATGGTGTTGGCGTTTCTTCATATGGTGGTGCCGTTAGTAGGTTTAATACAGCGTCCAATCCGTCTTTATCAATGATTATTATTGATTTATCCTCGCGTTGGACATAATACCCACTGGATGTTGGTGTGATATCTCCCACGGAAAGAATATGCGGCTTGCCGCTCGTGAACTGGATGGTGATGATATATTTTGGGAGGTTTAATCCAATTCCACTCGCAGATGATACAAGTGTATTTAAGATTCGTAGTGCAGAGATCTGCGTTGCAGCAGCTTCCACAGTCCCTTGATTAGCCTTGACGGAATCCGGCAGTTTCATCACCCATGTACCATCGCTTCCACGCTCCACTGCTACTTTCAGATCATCGTTGCTTTCAATTTTGAGTGCGGTCAGGATGCCATCTTCAGAAGTAAATAGGTAGTTTACTGGTGAAGTTGGTGTTGCCTCGCTCTCATCTTTCGGCTGTCTGACATACCAGGTAAGCACAACCAGGCCAGCCAGGATAACCATTAGGAACCATGTAGAACGTCGTATCATGCTTCACCCTCGTTTTCGTCGCGCGATCCATGACACAATGCCGCCTGCCAGAGCAACACCCGGCATCAGGCAGATTGATCCGAGGATAACAGCAATTAACTGGATTTGATTAAGGGGATTAAATGACCGCGTGATGGGTTCTTTCGGTGTTAAATTGATCAGATTTTCTTGTTCAGCTGCCCAGTCAATTGTATTGATCAATAAATCACCATTACCGTATGCGTTGAAATTCACATCTGCCGCAAATTCCGAGTTTCCGAAAACCACCAGCCGGCTCTTTTTAACAGAATCCTCAGCCGCGATTGCCAGGAAAAGTGGTCCGGGATTATCCACACCTTCTTCAAAGCTTACATCCTGACCGATGGATGCGATATCTGTCTCACCCCAGGCGATATCAGTCGTTTGCACCAGTGTTGTACGATTGATATCCGTTGGTTCTCCCTTAATGGATAGGCTTCGTGCCCTCGGGAAAAGTGTGAACAATCCGCTTAATTTTTGCGTGATGGTATGGGAACCATACATCCCCGGATCCCCGATAGCAATGATGGGTGGATTTCCATTGGGGTCAATAATGAAATCGTTCTTAAGAGTAATACCCCATTTTTCTTCTAAATCTTTTGCGAGAGGATCAGCTTGATCTCCAAAATCTGTCAGTGCTATTGGATCCTCCATCACGACCAGTGCCCCACCTTTTTCAAGATACGCCTCTAATAAGGTGATTTCCTCGGTGGAAACTTGCTTTTTCGGTCCGGCAATGATGACCACCTTTGCATCTTCTGGAACTTGATTTACCGCTTTTAAGTTCAGTATCTTTACTGTGTAATTCTTGCTTTCCAGCGTCTGTGATACTTTTGTAATGGATTCTTCGCTTCCATCTTGGCTGTCTCGTTCACCGTGACCAGTTAAGAAGTAGACTACACGCTCTTGGGGGTATATCAAGCGGATCAACGCTTGCGTAAGCTCTTGCTCATCTGCATATGCGGCGATCTCCTTCCTATCGCCCATTTGTAATAAAATCTTTCCGTCGCCCGTGATTCCAGCTTCGATGGCTGCGTTTGGATTCAGGTCAGGGTCTATAAATTGATATTCGAGTTTCCCATTGCTGTTCGTCTTGAAGTCTGTTAATAACTTTCCTGCCTGTTCCGAGGACATTTGGGATGAATAAAAGGCTGTGGCATTTACTTTCTCTGGTATTTTTGAAAGGATATCCAGCGTCTCAGGTGCCAGTGTATGTTCCTTGCTTTCTGTCACGTCCCATTGTTGTGGTTTTTGATAGACAAGGAAATTGACGACCACAAGGATCCCGATAAAGGCTAATGACATGACCAGGGAGTTGCTTCCATAACGTACCTGACGACCAGTAAGGAATTCTCTAACCTTTTCAGGTGCCATCAGTGCATATAAGGCTAGTCCAAATATTACTACTCCCACGCTGATCTCTAGAATCAGGTTTACATTTTCTGGATTCTTTAATGTTAATAGTTTAAGTAATTGGAATATTTTAATCGAACCTGCGATGATCGATGTTGCAAACGCTATACCTGCTAGGATCAATCCTGCAAGGGAAAATCGACGCATTCCGGGTTTCATTAGCGCCACCTCCGCGACTCTATTGATATCGAGCCTGTAAATAAACCTAATGCAGTTAGACTTAGAAAATAGATTATGTCAGATAGATTGATTACGCCGGCGTTCAAAGTGTCGTAGAAATGCGTTTTCATATCCAGATACCGGAAAACCTCAGCTCCAGCAGGTAAAACTTCTGCCGGAAAACCGATCATCCACCATAAAACTACGAATGTGATTAGTGTCGCAAAAAAAGCCGCGAACTGGTTGGTGAACATCGCGGAAATTCCCACACCGATCCCTAAAAATGCTGCAGAGACTAGTATGATTCCAAGATATGCCGACATCATGAGACCTTGGTCTATGCCAGGATTAACCATAAAATTAAGAATGATCGGGAATAATAATGTGAAACCGATCAAGGTGAGCATGAAAAGGAAACTACCCAGCCACTTGCCGACAACAAGTTCCCAATCACGAAGGGGTGCTGTAAGCAGGAGTTCCATTGTCCCCATCCGGTGCTCCTCAGATACCAGCCGCATGGTCAATGCTGGCAGGGAAAGCACCAGTATGAACGCGAATGGTCCTGTGATCATACTGATATCTGGAGCCGATCCATAATTTTGAGAGGCATTCTGGGCAAAGAAGAAGATATTCAATGCGAACATGATACCCAGAACGATCAGGATCAGGAGAGAGATGACATATGCGATTGGGCTGTTAAAATATACCTTGTATTCTCTTCGTGCAATTGTCCAAATGTTTTGCATAAGATACCTCGCTATTCCTCAGAAACCGTGCTGTCTCTGGTTAATTCAAGGAAGATTTCCTCCAGGCTCATCCCCACCTGGCGTAATTCCAATAAGTCATAGCCTGCCTTGACGATTGTTTTTGCAACAGCAGGTCTCACATCTTGACCTGGTGCAAATTGGAATTCAATGGTGTCATCGGATAATAATTTAACCCCTTGTACGCCAGGTATCTTTTTAATTTGACCAGGTAGCTCATCAGCTTCGCCTCGAACGCGCAGCATAACCCTTTCCGCACCAGCAAGTCGTCCTCGCAGGTTATCAGGCGTATCCTCAGCAACGATGCAGCCTTTATTAATGATCAGGACACGGTCACAAAGCTGTTGTGCTTCTGACAGAATGTGGGTGGATAACAATACTGTGCGTTCCTTGCCAATCTCGCGTATCAAGTTGCGGACATCAACCACTTGTGCTGGATCGAGGCCAATGGTCGGTTCATCCAGGATAAGTACTTCGGGTTTGTGCAATAATGCCTGTGCTAAACCGACTCGCTGCCTCATCCCTTTCGAGAGATTACTGATGTACCCTTCTGAACGATTTTCCATGCCAACCATTTCAAGGGCATCGTCTACTCGGTCTTCAGCATCAGGTAAATGACGCAGGTCAGCCATAAATTTCAGATAATCGAAAACTGTCATGTCGGGATACAGTGGGACAGTTTCTGGCAAATAACCAACTCGCCGCCTGACTTCCAGAGATTCATCGACCACATCGTACCCGGCGACTTGTGCCTCGCCGAGTGTTGGCGGCATGTAGCCCGCTAAGACTCGCATTGTCGTTGTCTTGCCAGCACCATTCGGGCCTAAAAAGCCCAGGATTTCCCCCTGCTGAGCTTCAAATGTAATATGATCGACAGCTCGTCGAGGTCCATAATCTTTTGTAAGCTCGGTAACTCGGATCATTCAGTCTCCTTCAAGATTCAAAGAACGAAATAAAAGGCACAGCAGCTGGTGGGCGGCGGTGCCATAGCCATATTAACTGCCTATCACTATACAATAAATTGAGGGGCAAAGTCAAGCGGTATTTCAAATTCTAATCAGACTTTAATGTTTCAAATTCGTAGAATTGCCGCCCAAACCTTTCGCATACCCAGGATACTTCCTGTCATCATGGCTGGCCCCATTATTCCAAATGCAAGTGCAGCGGGAGCATAATTAATAATATAAAAAATGCTGCGATTACATTCATAGGTTCCGTACCCATCGCGATGGCTTCATTAATCATTGTGGAAAGATAGAAATATGTCAGGGTAGTGATCACAGCTCCCCCAACAAATATTAGTCCAGCCAGCACAAATAACAAGGGACTTTGCCTCCGGACGATCTCGCCTTCATTTTCGATCTTAACCTGCTGGACCAGCGACTCAACATCTGACCAGGACATACCCTTCTCCTCACAGATTTCCAGCACAAGGTCGTTTTCGTTGGTCCCGGTGGATAGACGTTGAACGATAAAAGGTAGCAATTCATCTTTATCGTTTGTCATCACAAGTGAGCCTTATTATCTATACTAGTGCAATATCCATCTTGGTTTCCGTTCAAAAAACCCTTACCCTATTTAAACGCTTGCCGTAAATATGCTTCCATAAAAGCATCCAGGTTGCCGTCTAAAACTGACTGAATATTGCCACTCTCGAATTCAGTTCTGTGATCCTTAACCATCTGGTATGGGTGTAAAACATAGGAACGAATTTGGCTTCCCCACTCAGCCTTGATGTATTCACCACGTAGATCTGAAATTTCCTTCTCCTGCTCTCGCTCTTTGATTTCTATTAACCTCCCTCTGAGGACTCGCATTGCATTCTCTTTGTTTTGCAGTTGCGAGCGCTCATTCTGGCAGGTAACGACTATACCAGTGGGAATATGAGTGATACGAATCGCTGTTGCATTCTTTTGTACATTCTGGCCGCCTGCCCCCGACGAACGGAATACATCTATACGCAGCTCATTCGGATCAATTTCGATCTCAGGATCATCCATCGCGATCTGCGGGAGAATCTCCACTAGGGCAAACGAGGTATGCCGCCGGCGTGCAGCATCGAACGGCGAAAGTCGTACCAGCCTGTGCACTCCCTTTTCTGAGCGTAAATAGCCATATGCATACCGTCCATTAACCGCGATGGTCACACTTTTGATGCCGGCTTCTTCACCCTCGGTGATATCCAGGATTTCAGTCTGATAGCCTCGACTCTCAGCCCAGCGCAGGTACATGCGTTCGAGCATCGCAGTCCAGTCCTGTGAATCTGTACCACCAGCACCAGCGTGAATGGCTAGGAGAGCATCGTCTGCATCATAACGACCTGAAAGCATAGCCGTGAATGAACGATTTTCTCCTTCTTTCTCCAGTTTCTCTGTTTCGGATTCAAGTTCTAGTCGTAGTGTTTCATCACCTAATCTAGCCAGTTCGATTGCATCCTGAATACGCTGGTCAAATGAATACCAGTATTCGACTTCTTCTCGCAATACATTGGCTGTCTTGATTACTCTCTGGGCTTTGGCAGGTTCATTCCAAAAATCCGGAGACTCTGACTCCTTATCAAGTTCTGCAAGTCGGGCAACTTTATTGGCAAAGTCAAAGACGCACCATTAACTGTTGGATCATCTCCCCCACACTCTGTAAACGATCTATTATGTCCTCCATTATTTTTTACTCCTTAAGGAACTATCTCTTGGATAAAACCCCTTCTATAAAAGCGTCAGGGTTAAAAGGTTGTAGATCTTCTGGTTTCTCACCTAGACCGGCATATAGGATCGGTAAGCAGAGTTCGTGTTGAATGGCAAACACCATCCCACCACGTGCTGAAGTATCCAATTTTGCCAGGATGATACCGGTCACATGCACAGTTTCTTTAAAGGCTCTCGCCTGCAATAATGCATTTTGCCCGGTCGTAGCATCTAATACCAACCAGACAGCATGTGGTCCACCTGGCACCGCCTTGGCGACTACCCGATGCATTTTCTTAAGTTCTTCCATTAGGTTATAACGTGTATGCAATCGTCCTGCGGTATCGATGATAATGATTTCTGTTTTTCTGGCGATTGCCGCCTGGATTGTATTGAATGCCACTGCTGCGGGATCGCCATCAGTTTGACCAGAAATTACTGGAATATCCAGAAGTTCTCCCCAGATCTCAAGCTGTTCCTTTGCTGCGGCACGGAAAGTGTCCGCTGCTCCAAATATGACGGACTTCCCTTGGCTCTTGTAATGTTGGCCTAATTTGGCAACTGTCGTTGTTTTTCCCGATCCATTGACACCAACAACGAGTATCACCGCTGGGTGCTCGCTAAAATGGATGGAAGGTGGAGCTTCCAGTCGCCCACGGAGTTCCTTCCTTAATATGTTTTGTAATTCCTCCGTGTGTATTAAGCCATCGGACCGGACCTGTGTCTGTAGCGACGCAATTACATCCGTTGTCGTTTCGATGCCTAGGTCGGCCTGGATTAATATTGCCTCCAGTTCTTCCCATGTCTCATGTGTGATTTCGGTTGCACCGAAAAGACTTGCCAGACATCCAAACGCGCTTTTACTTGTCCGTGATAGCCCTTCCCGCCATTGAGAAAAGACGTCTGTCATGGGCGGTCATTATAACACAGGGACTAAAATGGATTTATGATATACTCCATGACAACCTTATAAGGTCTATATAATAGGATTGAGTAGCAGGATGTTTTGACAACCAATAACTGGTTGACAACTATGCGAAATTTATATGAAACACATAACGATATATTCCCTCATCTTTGTTATTATCTTATCCGCCTGCGGTCAGGCAGCGACTCCAACAATTGAACCGGTGGATATTCAAGCCACTGCAATTGTGCTGGCTTCGACAATGGCTGCACAGACAGGAGCTTCCATACCCACCACGATCCTTGTCCCACCTACTGCGACACCAAAACCACGCCCAACAAGGACGGCGACGTCTTTACTCCCAACATTATCGTCATCACTTTCAATTACTCCCACAAATACGACCAGTAGTGGTTGCAACCAGGCGTTAGTCAGCTGGGAAGGACCATCAACAAACCTGACGCTTGGTAATGAAACAAAACAGGATATTGGCTTGTCGCTCTCAGTTACGACGCCGATGGGCGAATGTGGATACTTATGGTATACATATAAGAACCCGATCACGGTGACTGTACCGGTAGGATGTTTTTCTGCTTTCGCATATGTCGGGAAGAAATCTACTGTGAGTGGTTATGACTGCATAAACGAAAGCAACTGGTCGGTGATTGTAAAAAATGATCGGATCGTTTTTAAAGGTGGTTGTGCCGCGAAAGGTGGTTGTTGATTATCCGGTCTGACCTGGATTGTTGATTTAATTATAGATCATTATCTAACTCTCGAATTATAAGGAACGAAGCATGATTGATGAACCCATTCATGTTACAGATGCGGCTTTTGAAAAGACAGTCTTAAGATCATCCTTGCCTGTTGTGGTTGACTTCTGGGCACCTTGGTGCAGTCCTTGCAAGGTGGTCGCTCCAATTTTGGACAAACTGGCAAAAGAATACAATGGGAAGATGCTGGTAGCGAAAGTGAATACGGATGAAAATCCGGAATGGGCAACCAAATATGAAGTCCAGGGAATTCCAACCATGTTGTTTATATCCGGTGGTAAGATTATTCACCGTCAGGTGGGTGCTTTACCAGAACGCATGCTCCGGGACGCAATTACAGAGTTCCTGGAAGTCTCTGGTCAGGCAAAATAACATTCAATTGAAAAGCAAGTGAGGTGGAAACCATGAAAACTTATTCGATCCTCTCTATTGTTCTTACACTTCTTTTATCTGCCTGTATACCTGGTCTTACTTTTCAGCCAACCCTTCCTGTTGATCTCCAGGCGACCGCTGTCCAAATGGCAAATACATTTACTGCACAGACGATCGAATCAATGCCCAAACCAACTCTGGAAACGTTTACTGAAACCCCCGTTCTGGAGGCAACGCTTCCACCGACCCAGACTCCATCACCAACTCTGGAGATCCTCCCTACTCAAATGCTGTTCACACCCACTATTACGTTCACACCTGTCCCCTCACCGACCAGTACCCCGGGTATATTCAACATTGACGACCTTCCTGAAGATCTTCCCTCTGCGCTGCTAAAACTTGAGGATAAATCAAAAGGTAGTGTTTCGTTGACTCTCTATCTCACCACTGTTCCCCATGGATACCAGACGATCCTGTATTATGACTTTACCGGCACATTACTGGAGACAGTTCCACAAGGTAACTTCACATATGTTGCTTATGTCGGTGGAGCAAAGTTTGTCGGGTATTTCAGTTTGACCCTTCCTTACAAGCTGACGATGACTTTTTATAAAGATAGGGTCGCCATCCATTAATATTTTTATAATAATGTAACTACCCATTCCAGTGTCACCCTGCCTGCCCCCGTCTTGCCCCGGCGTGTATTCTTCCCGAACGGGGTGGTGGGTTTCCCTGGCACCGCCCGTCACATCGTCCCGATGTCTTCTTTGGAGCGGTGACCGCGAAGCGCCGCTCTGCCCGCTTGACGGGGTACCTGTTGCAAGAATCTCATAAATACTTAGAGGATATATGAAACGTCCACTTTTTATTATTTTAGTTGTTAGTTTTCTCATCAGTGCTTGCGGCTCAAAGACCGTGGAAACTCCGACATTAAGTGTCGCCGATCTGCAGTCGACGGCCATATCAATGGCGTGGACTCTGGCAGCACAAACCAGGGCAGCAATCCCTACTGCAACATCAACTCCTATCCCACCCACGGACACACCTCTGCCAATCCCCACTGCAACCATCAGACATATACCAACCTTGCCTCTCGTTCCACCCACCAACACCCCACGTTCTTCTGGTGGAGGCTGCGATCAGCCCTTGACCAATTGGCTTGGCTTGTCAACAAACCTGAACATTGAAAATGAGACCAAAGGTGATGTTGTTCTCTCCATCTATTTCTCGGAAACCCAGAAGGGTGAATGTGGTTATATGGGTTATAACTTTGGTAGTGGCGGCACTTCTGTCTCGGTACCTCTTGGATGCTTCTTTGCCTTTGCTTGGGTCTCCGGCAAGAAAAACTATACCACCCAGGGGGGTCCGTTTTGCATCAATAACCCTGACAAATGGCTCTTGATTATTAGAGAAAATGGGATAGTCTTGAAAGCCCCGTAATTCTGATCTTGGTGAAGAGTCTCATCAAGCACACGCACCTCTCCCTCTCACCCCCATGTCGCCCTGCCTACCCTTCCTGAGCAGGTGTCATTCTGAGCGACCGCAGGGAGCGAAGAATCTCCTCCAGACCCGCGTCCCAACCTTACCCAGCCTCCTTCGCACCCGCACCGCACCCGCCTGTTTTTGAGGGTGAAGGGTCTCTCCCAGATCAGCCTCCTCCTAACCAATGTCACTATGCCTGCCCACATGATTAGGTCACCCTGAGGCGAAGCCGAAGGGTCTCCTCCAAACCCGCGCTCCACCCTCACGCAGCCTCATCTTCTACCCTATGTCATTGCGAGGGGCGTCCTTTGCCCCGAAGCAATCTCCACCAGAAACGCGCTACACCCTCACGCAACCTCCTCTTCTTCCCTATGTCATCGAGAGGAGCCGAGTAACGGAGATGCATGCCCTGGCGGTGTTGGTCAGGGTGGCAATCTCCTCCCGTAGGTGCGGCCCGAAGGTGCGCCGCCAGACCCTCTTGCTTCGTCTATCTTCTATCGTCATTCCCCCATGTTACTACTGGTGATCCCCAGGACCAGAGCACTTCTTTGCGGAAGAAACTTATTACCGTTAGTTACAAAGAAGTCTCTGTGTTTTAGTAATATGTTTATTCACTGACCCGTTCTAGCTTTGCTCCGAGTTGACGTAACTTAATATCTACATTTTCATAACCACGATCGATTTGCCCCACATTCCGAATCGTGGATACACCGTTTGCAGCTAGTGCGGCTAATAAGAGAGCCATACCCGCCCGAATATCAGGACTTTCCATCTTCTCGCCATATAATCTGGTGGGACCTTGCACTATGCACCGGTACGGATCACATAGGATGATACGCGCTCCCATTCCCACCAGTTTGTCAGTGAAATACATCCGCCCGGAATACATCCAATCATGGAACATGACCGTACCACCTGCTTGAGTCGCGATGGTTATCGCAATGCTGATCAGGTCAGTAGGAAATGCCGGCCAGACATTGGTTTTGATTTCCGGTATCGCTCCATCATGATCGGGGACGATTGTTAGAGACTGCTTGTCAGAAATGATCAGATCATCTCCCTCGATTTCCCACTTCACTCCAAGACGCTCCATCACCAATTGGATCATATCTAGATATCGAATACCTGCTCCATGAATACGGACATTGCCATGTGTCACTGCCGTAGCGCCCACAAGGCTTACCACCTCAAGATAATCAGGTCCAATGCTAAATTCACCCCCGTGCAGACCTGATACTCCCACAATGTGAAGTGTATTTGATCTGATGTCCTCTATCCGCGCCCCTAGTTTATTAAGAAAGAGACATAATTCCTGGATGTGCGGTTCGGATGCTGCATTACGGATGACCGTGGTACCTTTTGCCATCACGGCCGCCATGATTGCATTTTCGGTCGCTGTCACGCTCGCCTCGTCCAGCAGGATATCTGCCCCCTTTAGACCATCAGATGTAAATTCAAAGGAACGGTTGTATTTTACTTTCACACCTAAAGCTTTTAATGCCAGGATGTGTGTATCCAACCTGCGCCGGCCGATCACATCCCCGCCTGGAGGTGGTAATCGCAGTCCTCCCGTCCGCCCGATCATGGGTCCCGCAAGCAGGATCGATGCCCGTATGCGGCGGCACAGGTCTGGATCCATATCAGCCGGTCGGACGGATTTTGCAGTGATTTTTAAGGAATTGTTGCCTTGATTCTCGATATCCACCCCTAAGCTCTCTATCAGGCACCTCATATCATCTACATCACGGATGGATGGGACATTATGTATTATTACCGGCTCGTCGGTCAATAGGCAGGCAGCCAGCAGTGGGAGTGCAGCATTCTTGTTTCCTGCAGGTGTGATTTCACCATTGAGTGGAATTCCGCCTTCAATTACGAATTTTTCCATAAGGTGTATCCTTGATAATCTCGCTTATAGTTTATTTCTGACAATAACCTGGTAATTTTCACCATTCTCCAATGAGGCAGTCAAAAGATTAATAAAATTACCGTTAATAATTTACCTCATGTACGAAAATCATTTATTAGTACTCAGCCCAGTGTCATTCTGCTTGCCCCCGGTTCGCCCCGGCGGGTGTTCTTCCCGAACGGGGTGGCGGGTTTCCCTGGCACCACCCGCCACATCATCCCGATGCTTTTTCGGGAGGGCAGGTGTGTCAGGGAGCCGATGCGCTCTTTGCAGCGGTGACCGCGCAGCGCCGCCGATAGGTCCCGCTCGACGGGGTGCCTGTGGCAAGCGTCTCCACATGAATAATAAGCCTGCGAATCTGCGTTCATCCTTACAAAACTGAGTTGTTGCAGGATATTCAATAATGATTTCGTCATTCCCATTTACAGATCGCAAAGTCATGCCTTATAAGCACTCAGATAATTCATTTTTAATGGTCTCAACTGAAATTGTAAGGCAGAATTGTCATTTCGCCAAGAACATTACAGTTTACTAACAGCATGTATATAATTCCCCAAATTGGTTATATAATATACAAAATGGTTATTTATCTTATTATTCCATTGATTCTTGGGTGGATAGCGGGCTTGCTCGTGAATTACCTCACCGATGTCATACCATCATCGCCTCGCTCTCGCCAGCCCAATTGTTCACATTGCAATTCACCAACAAGTTGGTGGGATTATTGGTTGTTGCGTAGTTGCCGGACATGCAAACACCGTCGTACAACGCGAGCTTGGCTGGTACAGTTCCTCGCAATCATTTCCACTATTTATATCTGGGAATTCCCACCTCCACGGTTGGGTTTTTTATTGGGTCTTGTCCTCTTGATTTACCTCTCCATAGTATTAATAATCGATTTGGAGCACCGCTTGATCCTTCATCCTGTCAGTCTGGTGGGTGCCTTTCTCGGGCTCGGATTGGGGATCTTGATGCATGGTTTCATTCCCACTTTGGGCGGTGGGTTTGCAGGATTCTGTATCATGTTCATCTTTTATCTTTTTGGTATGCTCTTCTCACGCTATCGCACACGGCGCATGCGGTCAGCCGGTCAGGCTGTTGATGATGAAGAGGCTCTTGGTTTCGGTGATGTGAATTTAGCCCTCATACTCGGCTTAATTCTCGGGTGGCCCCTGATCTGGTTTGGACTGCTTCTGGGAATTCTTGCTGGAGGTATTATCAGTTTATTGATTATCATCTGGATGATTACCGCCAGGCGTTATAAACAGCAGGCAATGATGGTCTTCCTCCCTTATGGTCCATATTTCATCATAAGTGCCATTCTATTGCTATATCTCCCAAATTTGATCGGTGCCTTGATTCCTGCCTAGAAAATCAAGCTCACCGCCAGGATACAATATTGAACCATAGGTCAATAATATGCTGAGAACCAGGTCAAGGATTAATAATATCTTCAAGCATCATACCTCGAGCCAGGGTATGCTCGAGTTTGCCCTGGTTCTGCCGATACTCCTGATGCTTATCTATGGTCTGTTTGAAGTGGGTCGCGTGATTTTCATTTATAGTTCAGTTACAACCGCCAGCCGGGAGGCAGTCCGTTATGGTTCGACAACCGGATTGAACGAGGCAGGGACTGTCCCTCGTTATCAGGACTGCAAAGGCATACGACAGGCGGCAAAAGATGTCGGCTTCCTCGCAGACATTCAGGACTCTGATATCGAAATTGATTTCTACCATGGGGTCTACGAGCCTTTCCCTTTCGCTACTTGCCCTCAAGGTTTGGATGAAGATACAACCATAAAAGTAAAGAGCGGCGACAGGATCAAGGTGATGGTAACTGCTCCTTACAGTCCTGTGGTACCTCTCGTACCAGTTTCACCAAGGAACATCATAGCCTATAATTACCGGACGTATTTAGGGAATATTATTATAGAAATTACATCCTTTGTCATTCCGACAAACACTCCAACCTCAACGAAAACATCTACTCCTACTCGAACACCGACCAAAACGAGTACACCCACAATGACCCGAACGCCGACAAGAACACCAACAGCAACAAATACTCCGCTCTTGTCTCCCACGCCCAGTAGAACTCCTACGAGCACTCGAACACCTACCCAAACTACAACTGGGAGTCCAACCGCGACCTCGACCATTACACAGACACCGACCAATACAGCCACACCAACCAATACTGCCACACAGACGGCCTCACCGATTTCTTGTGATGTTCGCCATAGCACTTTGGCATTGGGTCCGCAAACCCTTACTTGGACCATTTACAACAACAGTGTCTATACCATCACGATCTCTCAAGACACCCTGTATTGGCCTACAACCTCTCAAACTCTAAATAACGTTACATTTAGTGGTACAACGATTTGGAATATTGGCAGTGATAAATCGCCAACAACAATCAATAGCAACTGGTTGGGTGCATTAAGCAACCGCCAGGTAAACCCTTCATCAAATAAGGTCATGGTTTTCAATTTTGGGAATGTATTCCCTGGTGGAGTCACCGAAACGAGTTTCCGCATCCTTGTGAATTTCGTTGAAAATGGTTGTCCGATCCTGGATTCAGATAACACCCATCAACTGCCATGAGAACTATTCCTGCAATATGTAAAAGTAATTCAAGGCGTGGACAGAGCCTGCTTGAATTTTCATTAACTCTGACAGCGATGATATTACTTCTGGCAGGGATTATGGATTTTGGTAGAGCCTTTTTTATTCTTGTCGAACTGCGTGATGCAGCCCAGGAAGGTGCCCTCTACGGCTCGTTTAATCCCACTGATGCAGCAGGAATTGTTGAAAGGGCTAAAACCGCGGCATACACACCTGTTGATTTGGTCAATGACCCCGATGTCTCGGTGCCTGCTCCGATTATCCATGGAGGCGCATGTGAGGGTGGCTCCATAGAAGTGCAGGTTCTTTACACTTTTCATGTATCCATGCCGTTCCTGACCGGCATCATCGGTAGTCAGACCATCCCTCTGAGGGCTTCTGTGACAGACACGATTCTATATCCATATTGTTATTGAATTCCCGGTATCTTGTCTATTACTTGCTTTTTACATTTTCCTCGAGATAGTGCACCAGCCCGGTCCCCTTTTCGTATATGCAAAGTAAAATTTCATATTTGTAAGTTCGGATTATCCAAAAACCATTATAATAATTACTGAATGTGGTTCTTCCGTTTAGTGAAGGAGCAGGATATGTCAAAAAATAAACCGTTACAGCGAGGCCAGACTCTGGTCTTGTTTGCATTTGCCATACTTGCGCTTGTCGGTATAACCGCCCTGGCTATCGATGGCGGGAATGCCTTCTCAGACCGGCGCAAAGCCCAGAACTCGGCTGATACCGCTGCCCTGGCTGGTGCCCTGGCTCAAGGTAGAGGTCAGAACTATCAGGATGCCGCAATCGCCCGTGCTTTGGATAATGGTTATGATAATAATGGTACATCCAACACTGTTGCGGTCACGCATTCCACCGAAACGATAGATAATGTCACTTACGAGAAAATTCGAGTTGTCATCACCTCACATGTTGCCACTTACTTCGGTTCCATTCTTGGCAGGGATGAGGTCACTAATCAGGTTGAAGCGATCGCTCGCTACAAGCCTGCAGTTCCTCTTTTTGGCGGTGCTGCCCTCGTGGCAACCGCCTGTTCTGGTGAGGAAACGATCAATGCGCAGGGTTCCGCCACGGTGACGGTTTTTGGAGGTGGTATTTACTCGAACTCTTCTTCGTCAAATTCTATTTTTGTGCAGAAGAATGAGAACCTGAAGCTTACTTCACCCTATGGGGGTCAGGCTGTTGGCCCACCTCCATGTGGCAGCATTCCCGGTGCACCGGTGGAATGTAACGTTACCCCCCAGTACGAGTGCCCAATCCCCGACGACGACCCCATGCTCCCAAAATATACCTGTGACTATACTTACGTTAATTTTCCACCAACCGGTATGACCGAGGTTCCCCCAGGTGTGTATTGCGTGACTGGCTCCTTTCCCAAGACCAACCTCACAGCCATCGATGTTACCATCATCATGCTGAATGAAGGACTCCAATGGAATGGCGGTGTCGCAATGGATTTGAGAGCGCCGTCCAGTGGTCCTACCAAAGGTATCGTACTTTACCTCCCACCCAGTAATCACAATTTGATTAGATTGAATGGTACCTATGACCTGTTCATTTCGGGTACGGTTCTGGCTCCATCCTCTGATATTATATGGGAAGGTGACTTTGGTAACAATGCCATGCACAGTCAATGGATTGGCAGAACACTTGACCTTACTGGTAACACAAATGGAGTGGTTGAATATAACGCGGCAGAAAATATCCAATATCAGCCAGAAATTGAGCTATACAAATAGGTTCTTGCCTTTTCCATACAACAGGCTGACATTGTTCAGCCTGTTTTACTTTAAACCTATGTGTCACCCTGAGGCGTAGCCGAAGGGTCTCCTCCCGTAGGTGCGGCTCTTTTGCCGCCAGCCCCGCGCCCCACTCTCTACAATCATTGCGAGGGGCGCCCTTCCCTGGCACTGCCCGCCACACCGTCCCGGTGTCCTTCGGGAGGGCATGTGTGCCCCGAAGCAATCTCATCCCGTAAGTGCGGCCCGTAGGTACGCTGCCAGACCCGCACCCCACCCAACAGTGTCACCCTGAGCAAAGCGAAGGGTCTCCTCCAGCCACAGCGCCCCACTCGTGTGCAGCCTCCTTTGCGTCCGTCGTGTACCCGCCTGCCTTTGAGACTGAAAGGTCATCTCCAGACCCCCCTCCACACACCTACTTAATTACGAGTCTCATCCCTCCCTACTCACGGATTACCTGATTCCTGATTACCAATCTCCAATATCGAATATCACCTCCCCAATCCCTGATACCTTATACTGTTATACTTAACTTCACTACTGGAGGCAACTCTTCTATGTGCGGCATTGTCGGATACATCGGTCCGCGTGATGCAACTCCCATTATTCTCGACGGCTTGAAACGCCTGGAATATCGTGGTTATGATTCCGCAGGCTTGGCAGTCATCCAGGATGGAAAGATTGAAGTTCGCCGCGATTCTGGAAAACTATCGAACCTTTGCGAATTGGTGTCCGCATCTCCTGTTAGCGGCTCGGTTGGCATAGGGCACACACGCTGGGCTACTCACGGTGAGCCCAGCGCACGTAATGCCCACCCCCACCTGGGCAGCACAGGTAAAGTGGTCATCGTTCACAACGGTATCGTCGAAAACTTCCTTGAGCTGCGTGACGAACTCTCTGCCGAGGGTGTGACTTTCAACTCAGACACCGACACCGAGACGATTGTTCAACTGGTGGAGCATTACCAGGCAGCCGGCCTTGATCTGACCGAAGCCGCCCGTAAAACTTTCCAGCATATTCGAGGTGCCCATGGTATCGTTTTAATGTCTTCTGAAGAGCCGGATAGAATGGTGTGTGCCCGGATTGGAAATGCAGGCGGTGTCGTCATTGGTCTGGCTGATGGCGAAACTTATATCGCTTCCGATATCCCTGCCATCCTCGAATATACCCGTCAGGTTATCTTCCTGGAATCGCGGCAGATGGCTGTTATTACCTCCCAGGGTGCCCAGGTACAGACGTTGGAGGGTGAAACGGTTCCGCTTCAGGTTCACACGGTTTCCTGGGATCCGGTTGCAGCCGAGAAGGGTGAATACCGCCATTTTATGCAGAAGGAGATCCACGAGCAGGTTCGCTCGCTGACTGACACTCTTGCTGGTCGGGTGGACTTCGAGAATGGCAAAATTCGACTGCCGGAACTTAATATAACCTCTGAAGTTGCTAGACGCATCCAAAAGATTTTTCTCATTGCCTGTGGTACTGCCTCTTATGCGGCAATGGTCGGTAAAATATTGATTGAAAAAATTGCCCGCATACCATGTGAGGTTGCGATTGGCTCTGAGTTTCGCTACTCTGACCCGCTCGTTTCACAGGATACGGTTGTGCTTGCTATCAGTCAATCCGGTGAGACAGCCGATACCTTGGCCGCCATGGAAGAAGGTCGCCGAAAAGGTGCAATCGTTTGGTCAATCGTTAATGCAATTGGATCGCAGGCTATGCGCATCTCGCATGGCTATATCTCGATGCAGGCTGGCCCAGAGATTGGTGTGGCTTCCACCAAGGCTTTTACCGCTCCCCTTGTGGACCTCTATTTGTTGGCTGTTTTTCTTGCCGACCTGCGTAATGTCATTGATGAGAGAACACGCCGGCAGCTTGTGGCTGACCTTTGCCTTGTTCCTGACCTCGCCGGTCGTACATTGAATACTGAACCAGAGATCCAAAAGGTTGCCTTTGCGCTCAAAGATATCCGTGATTGCCTTTACCTCGGGCGTGGCATCAACATGCCGATAGCTTATGAAGGTGCCCTGAAACTTAAGGAGATCTCCTACATCCACGCCGAGGGATACCCGGCCGGTGAAATGAAGCATGGTCCAATAGCCTTAATCGATGAGAATATGCCGGTCGTGGCGCTGGCTCCAAAAGATCCATGGTATGAGAAGATGATCGGCCAGATCCAACAAGCAAAGGCCCGCGGTGGTATGGTGATTGCTGTCGCAACCGTGCATGATGATCTGGTCGCTTCAATCGCTGATTACGTTATGTGGGTTCCAGAATGTCCCTGGATGCTCAGTCCCATCGTAACAGTTATTCCCCTTCAATTGCTTGCTTACCACATTGCCACCCTCAGGGGTTTGGATGTAGATCAGCCTCGGAATCTGGCAAAGAGCGTGACAGTGGAATAATTCCATCACTTGAGTTGCTGTACAGTCACACCATTACTGGTTTACAACAAATACGCAAAATGGAAGTCCCTTTAGCCTTGTTTCAAGCTTGGCTTCTTGATTAACAGGCTCTCCCAACAGTTCTTCAAGCAATAACTTATCCATTTGACATAATTCGGGATGCTTGCCGATGATTGTCCAATACGGACACTGTTCAAGAAAAACCCGAGCCCCTGCTGCATGCGCCTCCCAGTGGGCATGATAGTTCATTGCATTAATGTGATCCACGGTTAGAGCTAAACGGCGCGTGATATGGTAGTTTCTGATAGCATGGCATTCCCCTGCAAGTTTTTTTGCCAGGCTGTGGAGGCGGGAATCTCTCTCTTTGTTTGGGAGATCAACCAACATTATATCTAAAAGGCTATCAGCGATCCTGTCGAGATTGTTTCCTGTTGCAGTTCGGCTTATCCCGTAAAGCATCTGCGGTCGCCCACACCCTCCTGCATGGTTTAACCCGAGGATTTCCAACCTGCTGTCCATTGTTAAAATAGCCAGGTGATGACGGGCATTCGCTTGGGTCATTCCCAGGTCTCGGCTGATATCAATTGTGGACACTATTTGATGTTTTTTAATGTATGCCAGTACGCGTTGTCGTGTCGTTGTCATGCGCATAATATGATTATACTCACTATTTATATTTCACAAATATATATTTGTGTAATTCAATTGACAGGAACATTATCGAAGGAATATAATCTAATATATCCTTGGCTGTAAGTATGAGTATGCGTCTGCGCTCGTCAGGAGCTCTAGATGGACGATAGTAATTACATCGGCGGTAAATGGGTGCCTGTTGCAAGAATCTCCTCACGGTTGCCAATGTCATTCTGAGTGAGGTGCTGGGTAGCAATAATTTTATTTGTGCATCTGACTTGATTTCGCGGATAACCTATTGCCCTTTTAGGGCAGCATCCAGAGATCTATAAAACTAATAAAGATAAAGGAGGTAATTCGTGGATAAAAATGAGATCAACACTCCCGGTTATGAGATCCCACCAGAAATGCAGGGGCTGGTCGCCATTACAACCCTGGATAAGATCTACAACTGGGGACGACGCTATTCAGTATGGCCAATGATGTTTGCTTTGGCATGTTGTGGCATTGAATTTATATGTTCTCTGGTTAGCCGTTTTGACCTCGCCCGATTTGGGATGGAAGTTACTCGTCCCAGTCCGCGGCAAAGTGACTTGATGATTGTTTCCGGGACGGTCACCAAGAAGATGATGCCGATTATCGTGCGCTTGTATAATCAAATGCCCGAGCCAAAGTACGTGGTTGCGATGGGCGCATGCGCCTCGGGTGGCGGACCATTCAAGGAGGGTTATAACGTGGTTTCCGGCATTGATAAATTCCTTCCTGTGGATGTTTACATTCCCGGTTGCCCTCCAACACCTCAAGCATTAATAAATGGCTTGATCGCACTGCAGAAAAAGATTGACAGGGAATCTTTAAAGAAGGTGCGCTGGTATCGAAAGGGCGTGGATACTTCCTCGATCCCACTCCCCATCCTTGGTCCGGACTTGATCGATACGCGAAAGATCCCTCTGATCAAGGAGCATAAGGCGTCAACGAGGTCGACATGACTACACCTTCACCAACTTCAACCCTTGATCTGACAGCACGTTTCCCCGGTTCCCTCACGATGGATGAACGCCCTGGCTACTCTGGTTGGATTATTTCTACCGATAAATTAGCGGAATTAGCCACGATATTGCGGGATGAGCATGGTTACGATTATCTCTCATCGGTTACCGGTGTTGATTATTTGCCAGATGAGAAGATGGAAGTTGTTTATCATGTTTATAAAACCTCCGGTGGGCAAGGTTTCGTTTTTAAAACCCAGGTCCCTCGTAATAGGTCAGAAGTTCCCTCACTGGTAAGCATCTGGCCAGGTGCCGAGTTGCAGGAACGTGAAGCTTGGGACCTCCTTGGGATTAAATTCTCCGGTCATCCTGATTTACGCCGTATCTTTATGTGGGAAGGATTTGAAGGTCACCCTTTAAGAAAAGATTGGCATGAGGCTTATTTCGAAGAAGAGGGTAAACCATTCAAGAGTCGTTGGCCTGAAGGTCATGTCGTACGTGCAGAAGATAAAAATCCTTTCGGCGATAATATATGCTTCCCGCCTGAATTCAATCCAGAGAAGTGGATACCCGAAGGTGAGGCTGCCCTGTATGGGGCACTCGCAAAATATGAGACCTTGGATACAACTGAGTTAAAGACAGATAACATGGTCGTTAATTTAGGTCCGCAGCATCCATCTACCCATGGCGTATTCCGCTATACGATTGTCCTTAACGGTGAAACTATTATAAATCTTAAACCAGTCATGGGTTATCTTCATCGCAACCACGAAAAGATTGGTGAACGGAATACCTTCCTTCAAAATATGCCCTATACTGATCGCTTGGACTATCTTTCCCCCATGAGTAACAATTTCGGTTACGCTCTCGCTGTTGAAAAATTGATGAACATTGCAGTACCTGAGCGCGCTGAATACATTCGGGTGATTATGGCTGAATTAACCCGGATTGCGAACCACTGCATGGCTATCGGAGCACTTCTCAATGACCTGGGCGCCTTCTTCACCCCCCTTATTTATTTATTTGAAGAACGCGAATTGATCCTTGATGTCTTTGAAGCCGTCGCTGGCTCGCGTATGATGTGTAATTACTTCCGTTTTGGTGGAGTAGCTCGCGACTTTCCTGAAGGTACATTGGAGAAGATTCGCGACATTGTCTTCGAACGCCTTCCCCGCAAGATCGATGAGATGGATCGATTTCTTAGTGAGAACGAGATTGTACGCTCACGTGCCATTGGTCAAGGTATCCTGTCAACGGAAGATGCAATCAAATATTCTGCCGCTGGTCCTTTATTGCGTGGATCTGGTGTGCCTTATGATGTTCGCCGCGCTGAACCTTATAGTATCTATGACCGCTTTGAATTCGATGTGGTCGTACGCAGCAACGGTGACATTTACGACCGCTATATGGTCCGCTTGGAAGAGATGCGTCAGAGCGTGCGTATTATCCAGCAGGCTGTTAGGCAAATAACCGGGGGTGAGATACAGACTGGTAAACCTCAATACCAGGTGCGTGTCCCGGCCGGTGAATCGTATGGTCGTGTGGAAGGTCCCAAGGGTGAGCTGGGCTTCTATATCATCTCAACTGGTAAGCCTAATCCATGGCGTTATCACGTGCGAGCTCCTTCTTTTATCAATGTGACTGCCTTTGGCCCAATGTGTATCGGTCAAAAGATTGCCGATACGGTTGCCATTTTGGGTTCGATAGATATTGTCCTCGGTGAATTGGATCGGTAAAGGGAGAGAACAATGTACGGAAAAGGTATTATCAAAGGGTTGGGCGTTACCCTGAAACGCTTCTTGGACACCTATCTTGATGATATTCGCTGGCTTGGTAAGCGTTACTATACCCCTGCGGGTATTGCTCATCGGTCAGGAAAAAAGTCTCGTGGTATCTTCACGATACAATACCCTGAAGAAAAACTGCCGGTTCCTGAAGAGTTCCGCTTTATACCTTTCCTGGTCTATGAGGAAGGTCCTAACGGTGAGAGGAACGAGCGTTGTACCTCCTGTGGTATTTGTTCCAAGGTCTGTCCGCCCCAGTGCATTTGGATTGTAAGAACTACAGATCCTGCAACCGGTCGCCCCATCCCGGCTCCAGCTGAGTTTTATATTGATGTGGATGTCTGCATGAACTGTGGTCTTTGTGCTGAATATTGCCCGTTCGACGCCATTAAGATGGATCATGATTATGAAATTGCTACGTACAATCGGTTGAAAGACAATATATATAACAAAACCCGCCTCATGAAACCCGTTTCATATTATGCTGGAATCCGCCCGGCAAACTATAAACGCGAGGAAGAAGCTCGCAAAGCGAAAGAAGCCGCAAGAGCAGCAGCCAAAGCCGAGGTGTAATTTAGATAGCAATTCAGGTCGCTGCTTGACCTTTCTGAGTATTTATTTCATGACTTCATCATTTACTCTTTGGCATGAAAAAGAAGTCTCTTAACCTGAGTGCATCCATCCACAACATAGTAATGTAATACCAGATGTTTAACCCTGATACAGAACTTCTCTTCCCACCTCGCGTGATTCCTGCATTGCGTAACCTGCGCGGCGAGTCTTGGCAAACACTGGTCGATTGTGTTTTAACAGGTGAAGAAACTTCACTGGAACTGCTGGCATTTGTACTGTTGATGGTGCGCTTGGGTGGTTGTATCACTTGTAATGCGGATGCTTACCGTGCTCTACATGGTTGCACCTTATGTGCTAAGCAGGTTGTCCAGCGCTATCGCGGCTCGGACGATGATTTGTCAACCCTTTATCAGGTCGCTCGTACCGAAATTGAGTTGTACATCCAAAAAAGACAACCAATCCTGAATCCTTGATTACCCGATCCCTTATCACCCAATCCCTGATTACCTGATTGCTTGATCCCTGAGCTAGAGGAAAATTTATATGACAGAAACCCTTAACAATGAAATAATAATTGCAGCTTTAAGTAAAGTTCAAGAGCCCGAGCTTCATAAAGACTTGGTTACTCTTAATATGATCCAGGATTTGGAAGTAATTGGAGATAGTGTTCACTTTACCATTATGCTGACGACACCGGCATGTCCATTACGCGATCGCATTCAGGATGAAGCCAAGGCTGCCGTCATGGCTGTAAAAGGGGTAAGGTCTGTAGAGATAAAAATGTCATCACACGTTCCGAACGACGGACGCATGCGTGGCTTGATCGACCTGCCAATCCGAAATGCTTTTGCAGTGGCATCCGGGAAAGGTGGGGTAGGTAAGAGCACTATTGCAGTCAATTTGGCAGTAGTCCTTGCTCAAAGTGGAGCTCGTGTCGGTTTGTTGGATGCTGATATCTACGGTCCGAATATCCCGACTATGATGGGGGTTAAATATCTTCCTCCCCCGCTGAATGATAAATTTATCCCTGCTGAAGCCTTTGGCGTCAAGCTGATGTCAATGGGTTTCCTCGTCAAACCAGGTCAACCATTGATCTGGCGTGGTCCAATGCTCGACTCGGCGATTCGTCAATTTCTCAGTGATGTCATCTGGGGTGAGCTTGATTACCTGGTTATTGATCTCCCCCCTGGGACAGGTGATGCCTCGCTCAGCTTGGCTCAGGCAATTCCACTCAGTGGTGTAGTGATAGTCACGTTACCGCAGCAGGTATCACTTGAAGACGCCGGCCGTAGTCTGGCAATGTTCCGTCAGCTTGATGTACCGATACTGGGAGTCATCGAGAATATGGTTGGTGAGTTCTTCGGTCAGGGTGGAGGTGAACAACTTGCAAACAACAGTGGTGTACCTTTCTTGGGTCGAGTACCGATGGATACCACCCTCCGCGTATCAGGTGATAATGGTCAACCCGTTTATATCTCAAAACCGGAATCGAATGCAGCCAAAGCGCTAAAGGCTATCGCAGAACATGTTGCCGCTAAACTTAGCATTGCCGCACTCGGGTAGAATAATCCAATACAATGTCACCCTGCCTGCCCCCGTTTCACCCCAGCGGGTGCACTTCCCGAACGGGGCGGTGGTTTTCCCTGGCACTGCCCGCCACACCGTCCCGGTGTCCTTCGGGAGGGCAGGTGTATCGGGGAAGGAGTGTTCTTCCCTGGCACCGCCCGCCACATCGTCCCGATGTTTTTTCGGGAGGGCAGGTGTGCGACCGCAGCGCACCCGCCTGCCTCCGAGGCTGAAGGGTCTCCTCCCGTAGGTGCGGCCCGAAGGTGCGCTGCCAGATCCACACACCACCCTCCCGTAGCCTCCTTTACGTCCGCTGGACACCCATCTACTACCGCGTTTTACCCTTCTTGCCTCTGTCTCACACCTTTCATTGAAGGATCTGTGGGAACACCACCATTGGTTATTACTTGACCAGCTCATTAATGTAATCCTTGGCTAAATCAATTTTAGAATCCACTGTCGCGGTATAATCCTGACCATGTCTTCAACGATTGTTGGTGTACGTTTCAATAAGATTGGAAAAATCTACCATTTTGATAGTAGCGAAGTTCCGGATGTCAAAATTGGCGATCATGTAATCGTGGATACCTCTCGAGGTCAGCATTTGGGTGAAGTTGTTCAGATGATAGAGGCATCTTCTGCAAATCCCGTTGCTGATTGGAAAAAAGTCGAAAGACGCGCTACTCCTCGTGACCTGATACTGTGTCAGACCTTCGTGAAAAAACAAACCGACGCTATGCTGAATTGCCGTGCCCGTGCCCAGGAAATCAACCTTTCGCATATTAAGGTGGTCGCTGCTGAATTCAATTATGATGGTTCTCGCTTGGCATTTTTATATAGCAGTGACACTGAGGATAAAATCGATCTCAAATCCCTGCGCCATGATATGCAGAAGCAATATCCACAGTCGCAGGTTGAGATGCATCAGATTGGACCACGGGATGTGGCTAAACTTCTGGGTGGTATGGGTTCTTGTGGTTTGGAAAGGCGTTGCTGTTCAAGATTCTTGATAGATTTCAGTCCAATCTCTATAAAAATGGCTAAAGAACAAAGTATCTCGCTCACACCATCAGAAATTACTGGCATGTGTGGACGTTTACGCTGTTGCCTGATTTATGAATATGAACAGTATCTTTCCGCCCGCAAGGAATTGCCGAAGCGTAATAAGCGCGTTCTAACACCGCTTGGTGAGGGTAAAGTAGTGGATGTATTACCCTTGCAAGACATCATCCTCGTTCGATTGGAGAACGATGAACGTGGCACCATTCATGAGTTTGATCGCGACCTGCTTGAGCCTTGGGATGAATTTGAGATGCTCCGCCGGAAAGTCAAAAGTCCTTGTCATCTGCATGACGATGGCGGATGAATCAGTGAGTTTTCGTTCAATAAACAGTAATGTCCGATATCAATCAGAATAATCCTGATGCATGGGTGAGACGGCAGAATATCCTGGTTATTCTTGCTCATCCGGATGACCCGGAGTTTTTTTGTGGGGCAACTTTAGCGCGTTGGGCAAGGGCAGGTCATGCCATAACATATTATCTTGTGACTTGTGGTGATAAAGGCTCCAGCGATAGGGATATTTCACCGGATACTCTTTGCCGCATCAGGCATGAGGAAGAGGCTGCCGCAGCGAAAATAATTGGTGCTCAAGCGGTGTACTTCTTGGATCTTCCAGATGGCTATCTGGTTCCCGATATTGACCTCCGTCGAAAGATGACCCGTATCATCCGCCAGATGAAACCTGATATCCTGGTAACTTGTGATCCCCAGAATCTCTTCCCCAATACCACCTACGGCATGAACCATTCGGATCATCGTGCCGTCGGTCAGTCTGTATTGGATGCTGTTTTTCCTGCGGCTGGAAACCCACTTTACTTCCCGGAACTTCTAAAAGAGGAAAATTTGGAACCGCATAAAATCGGGGAAGTTTGGATTTCATTGACTTCGCAGCCGAATGTTACCCTTGATGTAACAGATACATGGGATATCAAGATACTTGCCCTGAAAGAGCATAAAAGTCAAATAGGCGATCCAGAAAAATTGATCGAACGCATGAAAGCTCGCCGTACAGAGGATAGTACTGATGATGCTCCCCATTACGAGGAAAGATTCCGCCGCATAATCTTCAATTGAGAGATGAGTCGACTGTAAAATGAATGTCTAACCCTGAGTAATTATTGGAGGGAGATTGTAATGATTGATTTGTTAAAAGAAGCAAGATTATATTTCGACTATACGCAAAAGCTTCGACGAGATTTCCATACCTACCCAGAACTCGGATATCAGGAAATCCGTACGGCTGGGATTATTTCAAATGAGTTGCATAAACTTGGCTTGGAGGTTACATCTGGTGTTGCCAAAACTGGTGTAGTTGCTGTTCTTAAATGCAGAATTCCTGGTCCTGTAGTACTTTTACGGTTTGATATGGATGCCCTTCCTATTGGTGAAAAGACTGGTGCCGTATATGCCTCCCAAAACCCCGGTATCATGCATGCCTGTGGTCATGACGGTCATTCTGCTATCGGCTTGACAGTAGCACGCCTTTTGCATAAGCATCGTAACGAATTGGTGGGAACTGTAAAATTCATTTTTCAACCTGCCGAGGAAGGATTATGCGGCGCAGAACGAGGTGGCGCAGAGCAGATGGTACTCGAAGGCGTACTGGAAAATCCCAGACCGGATCATGCTCTCGGTCTGCACCTTTGGAATGAGAAACCCCTGGGATGGATAGGTATCTCTAATGGATCTGTCATGGCTGGTGCGGAGGAATTCAAAATTCTTATTAAGGGCAAAGGCGGACATGGCGCAATACCAAATTTGTGTATTGATCCTATACTTGCAGCTTCCCAGACTGTAATTTCATTACAAAGCATTGTCTCGCGTAACGTCTCCCCACTTCAATCCGCCGTAGTCAGTGTAAGCATGATACACGGCGGTGACGCTTTCAACGTAATTCCCCCTGAAGTTATTCTCCAGGGAACGATTCGCACGTTCGAACTTTCTGTCAGGGAAAATGTGTTAAAGCGCTTTGACGAAATTGTCCGAGGGACATCCGAAGCGATGGGATGCCAGGTTGATATCACTATTAAGCGCCTCTCCCCGGCAGTCATAAACGATGCTGGTACAGCCTGTTTTGTTCAAAGCATCGCCCATCGCATCTTTCCCGATGCTGTTATAAGTACCGCTGATTACATAACAATGGGGGCTGAAGATATGGCTTTCTTCCTGGAAAAAATTCCTGGTTGTTATATATTTATCGGCTCATCCAATCCCGGGAAGGGATTGGACGCTGGTCATCATCATCCATCCTTCGACTTTGACGAGCAAGCGTTAATAACTGGAGCCGCATTGATTGCTGCCTCAGCAGCGGAGATGTTAGCCACCGTTGATTGATGACATGTTTGTAAATAAAAACCGGAGCAATTTCGTGTAGCAGGAACTTTTAGATGGTTTCAACCGTCTTGATCATGAGGATATCGCCTCAGTTGTTATTATGAACGGTAGTGAGCCAGACTCTGGAAAAAGTTTGAAAGGTCCTTGGCTTCCAAAGACATACTTGCTTGGATGCCTTGGACTTGGTCTGGCTGTTCTGTTTTGTCTCGCTGCCTGGATGGTTATGGTGCAGTGGTACCCTGGTGGTTTGAATATTATTCCTTCCCCAACAATCATTATCATAGAATCCCTCTCTCCTCTCCCTTCCGCTATAACTTCCTTTACTCCTTCGCTAACTCCATCTTATACACCCTTTCCAACCTTTTCTCCCACCGTCACATTTACACCATCGGTTACCCCAATTCGTACCTTCACTCCGTCTCACACTCCTACTCCAAGCCGCACACCAACCAGGACACCCAGACCGACATTTACTTCCAGTCCAACAGAGATACCCTATGTACTTAGTGATTCTAACTATAGGATAACTTATCAGGGCTGGGAGGGACGTTACAATGATCGCGCCCTTGGTGGAGGTTATCGCTGCTCATTCCAAAAAGGAGAAACTGCAACATATACGTCCCAGGAGAAATCGAATTCGATTACATTGATTACATTAAGGGGACCTTACCAGGGTAAAGCACAAGTCATTATTGATAATGAAACTGTCGAAACCCTGAACCTTTATCTGGGGTCACCTCAGTATCAGTACCAGAAGACTTATGAGGGTTTATCCTTCAGAAAACATACAATCACCGTTAAAGTTCTTCACCAGAAAAGAAACGACTCTGGTGGATATGATATCTGTATTGATGGTTTCATTGATAGATCAACTGTTATTGATGACAATAATCCAGATATCCAATATAGCGATTGGGCTGGCAAGAGGAATGAAAATTCACTTGGTGGATATTATCGCCTATCCACAAGTAAAAATGCCTTTCTGACATTTTCTATCAAGGGAACTTCATTCACTTGGCTGACAGCCCTTGGTCCAGATTACGGGAAGGCAGAATTATTCGTGGATGGAGTGTATCAGGGAACAACAGACCATTACGATCCTAAACAGATCTGGCAATATAATTTCACCATCAGCGGCTTGTCAAATCGCGAGCACACAATAAAGATCGTAGTTATTGGTCAACGCAACTCTGCTTCAAAGGGATATGGTGTGGTATTCGATGGATACTTTATCCCATAGGATTGGTTATTACAAAATAATCATGGCATACCCACGCACCAGCAAAGCCGCCAGCAACGCTACTACTATTGTTAGTAGTGTAATTGTCAACAAGGAATAATGTATCTATGGTGAATAAAATAGCCGTAACTGGTGCCTTCAGTTATACTGGCAAGTACATTACACAAAGATTGCTCGCCTGTGATTACCAGGTTATCACATTTACAGGTCATCCCGATCGTCCCGATCCATTCAACGGTCAGGTACAGGTGTTCCCATATAATTTTAATGATTCCAAAACGTTATCTTCTGCACTTGAAGGAGTATCAATCCTTTTTAATACTTATTGGGTGCGCTTTAATCATGGTGAATCCACTTTCGACTTGGCAGTCGAAAACACAAATACTTTGATCCATGCCGCTGAAAATGCAGGTGTGAGCCGTATCGTTCATACGAGCATTACAAATCCATCCATCGACTCGCCCCTGCCCTATTTTCGGGGCAAGGCAATGATTGAAGACATGATCGTGAAATCCAGACTGAGCTATGCCATCCTTCGTCCGACTGTTCTATTTGGGAACGAAGATATCTTGATCAACAATATTGCATTTTTACTTCGAAATTTCCCTTTTTTTATTGTTATGGGAGATGGTAATTACCGGCTTCAGCCGGTGTATGTCGAAGATTTCGCCAGCTTGGCAGTTGTAGCAGCTCATCAAAGGGAGAGTCGTATCGAGGACGTAGTTGGACCAGATATTTTCACTTTCAATGAGTTGGTTTATGTGATTGCGGACAAACTCCAACTCCCACTCAAGTTGATCCATGTAAAACCAGATATTGCGCTTTGGGCATCTCGGCTTGTTGGTTTTTTCATGAATGACGTTGTTCTTACAAAAGATGAAATGGCTGGTCTGATGGCTGGTTTGCTGGTTTCACGCAAGAAACCATTGGGCAAGACAGGTTTATCAGACTGGTTGGGCATGAATATCTCGAATATAGGTAGGCGTTACGCCTCCGAATTGGTCAGACATTATAAATGATTACCGGAATCGTGATGTTAATTTGTTTCGGATCATTTTACAGGCATCCTTTCCTTGCATTCTGGAAAATTCATACAACCATAGTACTGTCTTCCTGCATTGATCCCATGACGGGTGATACGTAGAACCATTGTTACCCCACATTTTGGACAGATTGGAGAAAAATCTGTTGACGGATTTCCTTTTACTGGTCGCCTTCCTTCCTTGATTTTCAATAGTGCTGCTCGAAAGATTGGCACTATCTGTGTGATTTCATAAGTATCAGAGATTGGGATACGTACCAGTGGTAGTCCGGCTGAATTGAATATATTTTGTTGAGAGTCACTAATATTGCTCTGTCCCTCTTTGTTCTTTGGTTCTACAAGATCAATTCCCATTATTGGCTTTATAGTTTTATTGGTGCAAAGCAAGAAATCGATATTCCTCCGGGAAATTTTATTAAAGAATTGAACATTTTCATTTGGACGAGTAACTGAGATCACTTGTGATAATGCTACCTTGGGGCAAATGATAAAACGATCCGCAATGATAGTTTGAAGAAAATGGTAAAAGACGATCTCAGTAGATGTTAGAAAATCCTCCCGCAGGCGAAAAGGATTTTCCCCGTTGGAATCAACTCTTGACTTTTGCTTATCGAGAGAGTTCTGGAAAACTGATGGCATGATAATTCCCTCCATAATTAATCATTATCTTGATCGTGTTCTTTTGTTAACTGTTCCAGAAGGCTCGTTTCTTCCTCGGGTGTCTTGATCTCTCCATCCAACCAGGCTGTCCGTAAACAGCGCAGAATTTCTTGATACAGTGGTCCTGGGGTTAAACCCCTTTTTATTAGGTCATTTCCATCTATTACAGGTTTTATATGTCGCCATTTTACTAAGTACTCTCGTAGTGATTGTAAAGTATTTTTCTCACTGACCATGAGCATGTTGGCATAAATTGCTAGCGAAGGCACTTCCTCTAAACGGTCAGACCACACGCTCGGTGAAGCATTAGCAAATTCAGGTAGGTCATTCCATAATTTGCTTGCCGCAGATAAAACCTTCACAAGAGCGGAAGGGAAGCGCAAACGTTTGATTATGCTGGTTAGCTTACCATGGGGTAATGCCATGAACCATATTAGGTAGCCTAATGTTCGCCGCCGCGAAACACCGCTTATCTCAGGAAGAGGTTCGAACTCTCTTGGAACTTGTGAATTTATTGCACTATCCAGTTCAATACTCATACTTCCATCCCACGATAAGTCAGGGTTGATGGCAGTAAGCAGATTTAAAGTGGCAAGGCGTATGAGCATCTGTGTTGCCCGCTCTTCATCTATGATTAAATCCAATTCGTGGCGTATTCGTTCACCAGATAACTTCTCCAGCAAAGTTCTGGCCTCGTTCATTAATTCCAGGGTTCGGTCTTCAATCTTGAAATCAAATCGTTGTTCAAATCGTACCGCCCGTAGCAATCGGGTGGGATCGTCAACAAAAGAAAGTGAGTGCAAAACTCGCACCACTCCACGTGTTAAATCTGGAAATCCACCCCAGTAATCATACAATTCCCCATAATGCCTTCCATCAAGGCGAATAGCTAGAGTATTGATGGTGAAATCACGGCGATGCAGGTCCAATTTAATGCTGCTGCGTTCGATGATAGGCAAAGCCGTTGGATGCTCGTAGAATTCTGTTCGAGCACTGATAAGATCTAAATTTAACGGGATACCTTTTTTTCTGCTAAACTGAGATCCTTCTAGAAACCACTTGGCAGTTCGAAAACGTGCATGACCTGTAATACGTCCTCCAAACATTTTTGATAGTGATCGCGCGAGGGATATGGCATCTCCTTCAACGACTATATCTAAGTCAAGGCTGGGTCGTTCTAGCAGTAAATCACGTACAAATCCCCCAACAATATAGATAGCGGTTTTTTGGTTTGTTGCTTCTTCGGCAACAACCTGAACAAGTTTTAAATATTCCTTTGGGAGTGCTTTCTCGAGGCGTTGAGTTAGATTCTTCTCACTTGGACTGGTTGATCTTGGTGAAAGCGATTTTAAAAGATCGGTACGAGTAACAATACCCACAATTTCACCAGTTTGTGCATCTACTACTGGCACTTGACCCCAACCACTGCTTGTCATGCAAGATTGTAGTTGCTGCAATGAATCATCAGGTCGGATGGTGATTTCGCCTGCGTCCATTAAGCTGCCCGCTGTCAGGTTGAGTCTGTGGGAAATCGCTCTGTCGACGGCACGTCGTGTAAGCAAACCAATCACTTTCCCATTCTGCACCACTGGATACCCTTCATAACCATAGCGCTGCATCAAATGCGCAGCTTCTTGAACTGGTGTTTCTGGCGTGAGCATATGCGGATTATGGGACATGATTTTCGCTACAGTTACCGATGCTTTGATAAAGCGGGGTAGAATATCTATCAACTTGTGTCGTGTCTTCTCTAAGGCTTCAGATTGACTTTTTCCACTCTCCACGTGAACTAATGCTGCGGCTGCTCGATTGTGCCCTCCACCATTGAATTGCGTTAACACTGCCGCGACATCGATCTGATCGGTTGTCGAACGTCCAACCATCCGAATTCCCTCTTTTGTATTGACCAGCACGAATAGTGCATCTGGGTCGAGGATATCCCTCAATTTATGGGCTAATGTCGAAATCTCCTCACTCACTTCATCTGCATCACCACAGGCTACAATTACACGCTGACCATGGGTTAGATACGTCTCAGCACTCGATAGCAAACGCTCAAAAACCTCTCTTTGTTCGGCTGAGAGCGGTGGGTTGAGGAATTCAGCAGCAATTTTAAGGCTGGCACCATGCTCAAGTAAATAAGCTGCGGCATGAACATCCCTCGCAGTGGTACTGCCATATGCAAGTGACCCGGTGTCTTCATAAATACCCAATAATAGTAAGGTGGCCTGGATGGGTGAAAGATGACCATTTCCTTCCTGCAAATACTCAACAATAAGTGTAGTCGTTGCCCCAGTTTCATCGATGAGAATTTGCCAATCACTAGGTAAACCCATCCGTCTGGGATGGTGATCGATAACTCGTACTTGGATATTTTTCCCCATACCTTTAATTGTCACGAGGGATTGTGTATCTACCAGCATAGCCGAATCAATAGTCTCAGTAGGTAGATCGCGTGGGTCATTCAACGTGAATTCTGCCCCATAAAGTGTTAGAAAAGCACGTACATTGCGATTTATCCGGCGCGGCAGTACTGGCAATGTTCTTTCATCCAATAAAAAAGCACCACACAACGACGCTATGGCATCGAAATCAGCTTGCTCGTGAGTAAGAATTAGATGCATCTCAGGTATCTCAGGTTTATTAATTAATTTCTACTTTCATTATAAAGCAAAGATACGCCGAAAACCGTTCAGCGTATCTTGTTTTCAAAAATATGCCTTCAGCTCAGTTCATCCGAGGGTTCAACCAATCATTCAAGCCATCGCCAATTAGGTTCCAACCCATCCCGAAAAGGATTACTGTCACAGTCGCTGGTATGAATACCCACCATGAAGCCATGAAATCTCCTCCCGGACCGAGGATCCAACTGCGTCCAGAAAGAAGAATGGCACCCCAGGGGGATCCCCCTGGTAAACCAATAAAAGTAAAGGTAGCCTGGAGGATAACCATCCCTCCCACATCCCGTGCTGCCAGCACTATCGCCGGATAGATTGCGTTTGGAATTAAGTGATGCAGAGGGTGAGATGGAAGTAGTGAGCTTATTAGTTCGGTTTCTTTCATCGCTGGTAATTATATCTGTTATGATAGTAGAATAATAATAATCTCTTTTCTCGAAGAGGGGACGTGCGCATGATTGTACCTGGTGCCATACACGAATTAGTATCGAAGTTCGATCAACATCGTAAGGAATATCAAACCCACAAAAACGAAACGGAATTGCGGCGTGAGTTCCTTGATCCGTTTTTTGAAGCGCTTGGCTGGGATGTATTCAATAAAAAAAGCTATTCCGAGCGGTTCAAAGAAGTATTGCATGAAGCATCGGTGGAAGTGGAAGGACAGGCAAAGGCAGCGGATTATGCTTTTCGTGTGGGGGACAAAACGATTTTCTTGGTAGAAGCAAAAAAACCATCCGTCAACATCGGAATAAATCCTGAAACTGCTTTCCAGCTTCGCCGTTATGGCTGGTCTGCCAAATTACCGATCAGCATCCTGACCGATTTCGAACAATTGGCGGTTTACGAGTGCCAAACCAAACCCAGCAAGACAGATAAAGCGTCTTACGGGCGTATCAAGATGTATCACTATTCGGAGTATGTTGAAAAATGGGATGAGATCGCAGAAGTTTTTTCCCATCCGGCGGTCATGCAGGGAGCATTCGAAAAATTTGTCGAGGGCACAAAAGGCAAAAAGGGTACTGAACAAGTAGATGATGCATTTCTGGAAGAGATCGAACGTTGGCGTGACATGCTGGCTCGTATTATTGTTCTGCGCAACGAGCACATTCACACAGAACGGGAAGTAAATTTTGCTGTTCAAATGATCATCGACCGGATCATTTTTCTGCGCATTGGGGAAGACCGGGGTATCGAACCAGAAGGACAAATCCAACACATCGGGAATGGTACGCATATTTACAGGGAGTTGGTGGCGTTATTCCGTCGAGCGGATACACGTTATAACTCGGGTTTGTTCCATTTCTCGGAAGAAAAGGGTCAGTCAAGCAGTCCGGACTCATTAACACCAGGTTTGCAGATCGACGATAAAGTACTGAAGGATATAGTGCGGAATCTGTACTATCCAGAAAGCCCGTATGTATTCACCTATCTATCTGCCGATATTCTCGGGCAGGTGTACGAGCGTTTTCTGGGAAAGGTTATCCGGCTGACGGCGGGGCATCAGGCCAAAGTGGAAGAAAAGCCGGAAGTGCGCAAAGCGGGCGGGGTGTATTACACTCCTACGTACATTGTGAACTACATCGTTGAAAATACGGTTGGTAAGCTGCTGGAAGGAAAAACACCGCAGCAAGCTTCAAGTATAAAAGTGCTTGATCCTGCCTGTGGGTCAGGCTCCTTCCTGCTTGGTGCATATCAATATCTGTTGGATTGGCATGTGAAATGGTATTCAGAAAACGATCCCGAAAAGTGGGCAAAAGGTGGCAGTCCTGTTGTTTACCAGGCAGTTGGCGGGGATTGGCGTTTAACTACCAATGAGAAAAAACGTATCCTGCTGGATAACATCCACGGGGTTGATATCGACGCGCAAGCAGTGGAAGTAACGAAATTAAGCCTGCTCTTGAAAGTGCTGGAAGGCGAGAGCGGACAGTTGAGATTGGGCTTCGAGCGCGCCCTGCCCGACCTAGGACGCAACATCAAATGCGGAAATTCTCTGATCGGCCCTGATTATTACGAGGGACAGCAATTAAAGATGGGCATTGCCGATGACGAAGAGCGCTACCGCGTAAATGCCTTTGACTGGAAGGCCGAGTTTCCCGCGGTGTTCATTCAGGGCGGTTTTGATGCGGTGATTGGAAATCCGCCGTATATCTTTACTCGTAATCAAGGAATTGACGAGGCTCAAAAAACTTATTTTTATAGCCACTATGGCCATCAGAGTGCCCAGTTAAATACTTTCGGTATTTTCCTAGAACAATCCTATCGCTTGATGAAGAAATCTGGCTACTTAGGATTTATTACCCCGAATAACTGGCTGACAATTGATACATTCTCTGCTCTGCGGAAGTTCTTAATTGAGTCCACGCGAGACATTCATATCACGAATATTCTCGACCGTGTATTTACCGCGAATGTTGATACAGCTATCACTATATTCCAAAAGGGTGTTCCTACAATACTTTATGTTGCCGAATTACAGGACAGAAAAGAAACATTTAGACATATTGTAGAATTATCCGCGATTAAACCACCTGCTTATATCATTCAAATTAGCCTGTTGAAAAATACAGGTGATGTTGATATCTTGGCGTCCATCGAAAGCAATTCTTATCCGCTTTCACACTTCAGCATAGTTTCAACGGGCTTAAAGGTCTATCAAACCGGAAAAGGCAAACCGCCTCAAACAGATTATCAGAAACATAATCGAGTATTTCATGCGGCATCTAGAATCAACGGTACGTATGAAAAGTACTTGGATGGCGTTGATGTTTGTCGTTATAAATTAGGCTGGTCAGGAGAATATTTGAGTTACGGGGATTGGATTGCTGAACCGAGGAGATCTGTACCCTTTTCGGGAACAAGATTACTTGTACGCCAAATTCCATCAAAACCGCCATATTTAGTACATGCTGTACTGACAGAAGATAAATTTTACAACGATATAAATAGCATGGTCGTTTTCAAGCCTATTGAGTGTATTGACCTGAAATATCTATTAGGTCTTATTAATTCTCGACTGCTATCATGGTGGTTTCAAAAAACATTTGACAAACTTCAAAGAAAAATCTTTCCTCAATTCAAAGTCAAAGAATTAGCGGTATTTCCTATTCAACCCATCAACTTCTCCAACCCGGAGGAGAAAGCCGCGCACGACAAGATGGTGTCGCTGGTGGAGCAAATGCTGGAAATGCACAAGCGGCTGCCATCTGTACAGACGCCGCAGGAGAAGGAAATGTTATCTCGGCAAATCGAGTCCACGGATGGGCAGATTGATAGGCTGGTGTACAGTCTGTATGGGTTGACGAAAGAAGAGATTAAGATTGTGGAAAGTAATTAACCCCCTCCCGTCCTCCCCCATTCGGAGAGCACGAATGGGGGAGGAGAATGTAGAGTATTTATGAAAATAGTAATTCCTGCCCAAGATGAAGTTGTCCCTCCCCCATTTTCGGTTTTTGAAAATGGGGGAGGCTAGGAGGGGGTATGTACCACAAACGCACAACCCCCAAAATCTTTGGGCGTGCCAAAGAAATGCGCCGTAACTTGTCACCTGCCGAGGCCAAACTCTGGGCGCGATTACGTGCCCATCGTATGGCTGACTTTCATTTCCGTTGTCAACATACCATTGGTAACTATATTGTAGATTTCTGCGCCCCGCGCAAGAAATTGATTATCGAAGTGGATGGCAGCCAACATCTCGAACAGGAGGAGTATGATGCAGAGCGCACTACATTTCTAGAGTCACGAGGCTATCGGGTTTTGCGTTTCTGGAACAATGATGTGATGAATAACATGGATGCAGTATTAACAGTTATTTGGGACGCATTGAATGAATAAAATCCGACCCCGCCGAAAAAGCTATGCACGATAAGTTGGTGTCGCTGGTGGAGCGGATGCTGGCATTGCATAAGCAGTCCGCCCGGACGCCGCAGGAGCAGGAAATGGTAAAGTGCGAGATCGAGTCCACGGATGGGCAGATTGATAGGCTGTTGTATGAGTTGTATGGATTGAGTGAGGAAGAGATAAAGATAGTGGAAAGTGAATAAAAGTTGCCCCATCCGGGATGAGGGGGGCATCCCAAACAGGGCAACGATATTTTACACTTTTTTACAGCTTTAGCAAATGGCGAGAATTACTACAAACTCATATCGTAGAATACGCGTTGCGTCCATTGCACTAACGGCGGTTTGAGTAACTATTTGGGTCAGTATAATGATTATCAGTAGACGGCAATTCCTTGCATTTTAGATTGAGTGTTACATATTTGTAAATCATTTGTGGCAATTTCTGTACATAGGCTGTTAGATATAGATAGTCAACCGAGTACATAGTTCGGCTTGTAACGTGAGTAAATTCATGAAAAATCACGAACATTTGGCTGCTCACCCATTAATGGAACTAAATTCTTGGCACATTAAACCTGTGATTATTAAATTGTCTCCATTGTTAATGAAACGTGTTCAAGAAACAGGGGATATTCGTAATAAGGGACCGACAGTTCTTGAAAGTTCAGAGTATTACCATGTTACAGTTTTCCAAAAAGCATCAGCTTTGATATGCGCTGTTGAAAGGTTGGAAAATTCCTTAACATATATTCATAAGTTTCCAAGCCCAAGAACATATGAAAAAAAAGGCATCCACCAATTTTCCTGGCTTGAATACCACTATTCTTACTTCGTAGTGACTTATGATAGTTTGTTTGATATTGCACTAATTTTGACCAACACCGTATTTCAACTAGGGATTTCAGAAAAACACTGCAAACCATCCATAATCGAAGATAATGCGTGGGTCAAACAGACTTCTGTAAAGGCATCACTCATTGAACTTGGAAAAATCGCATCGATTTATGGCAAAAAACGAAACCTGTTTGTTCATCGTGGAGATATACCCGATGTAAAATCCATTGTAAAATCCATCACAGATTCTGATATGCTAGAATTGTTGAAAGCGTCTAGTACAGTTCATCTCCATTCTGAGCCAATCGTGCCTCTTGAACTGATTGACAATGTATTCAAATATGAGAGTAAAAAAATAATAGCGGAACTTGATGATGATGTAATAAAAGCACAGAAGGCGGTAGCACGGTTATTTGACAGTCTTTTACCAATTTACAAGAAGAAGGCGCGTTTATTAAAAATCGTTGTATAGCAAAAACCGCCGAACACAACGTGCATTGGACCCCAAAAGAACTGGGGCAGGCAGTGGCTGCGTCGCTCGCGAACGACGCCCTTTACCAAAAATGAGGCGATAATTGAGAAGGAGTCTCGCCGGTCCCGCCGCTGCCGCTGTGCCAAACCGTTAAGGATTGCTTCTCATGAGTATATCAATGCGATAAGGAATCTAACGCATTGTGTCCATCGCATTAAATGGGTATCATTGGAGGTACTAATATTATCCATCACGGCTTTATCACTAAATTTTCTAATTACTTTCCTGAAAAGAGATATATTTGCACCATTTTCAATCCAATTTATTGCACTGACAATATCACTTCTTATGACCAGATGCGTGCTAAATAATCAGTCGCACATTTTAATTATTAATGTATAATAAGTCCATGATTTTAAACCCACTCCCGTCCCCGTATATGAAAAAAACTATCAGGTCTGGATAGGTTTACGCCTGCGTTTTATAAGCGGCTCCCAGATCTGGCGAGCCGTTTTTTCTTTGATTAATGTGGTCCTATTATATTGACGCATCACAAGCGCGATTTTATCAGACCGAAGAGCTGGTACGAAACGGATTGCACACAGCATCTGACTTAACTTTTTCGCACAACATCATTAATCTTCGAAACAGAACAATTATTGGAACGATCTCCGGTCATCTACATTGGATATGCCAGGAATTAATTGCCATCGATCTTTGAATTGCCGTAAATGTTCAGCTGAGATGCATCATCGCCATACATAATGGATACTCATCATGGTATGCTAAGTAGTTACGAATTGCCAATGAAATAATTGAATGGAAGCAATGAAACCTATGAATATTACTGTCTTTGGTGGTTCGCAATCTAAACCCGGCGATCGATCATATCTGAACGCCCTCGAGTTGGGACGGCAGCTTGGTAGTCTCGGCTATACCGTGCTGACCGGTGGTTATATCGGTACTATGGAAGCCGTTTCGCGAGGTGCTTTCGAAACCGGAGGTAATGTTATTGGAGTGACCTGCGAAGAGATTGAGTCATGGCGTCCGATAAAACCTAATAGTTGGATACATGAAGAACGTCGTCACCCATCTTTACGTTTACGCCTTTTTGATTTGATTGAAAATTGTGATGCCGCTTTGGTTCTCCCTGGAGGCCCTGGAACCTTGCTCGAGATTTCTGCATTGTGGAACCATATGATTATCCAGGCATTACCCTGTAAGCCCCTCATCCTGATTGGTGATGAATGGCATGAGATCTTTGATCAGGCTTATACCTCATTGGGTGAGTATATACCTGAGATCCAACGCCAATTCCTCCAATTCACCCCGGATGTTACTTCTGCTGTGCAATTACTCATTCGATTGAAGCAATAAATTCTAGAGGAAACTATGAGCAACGAAAAAATACCTACCCGACAAGAGAATTTCGCTGAATGGTACAACCAGATAGTTCTAAAAGCCGAAATGGCTGATTACGCCCCTGTTCGTGGCTGTATGGTCGTACGTCCCTATGGATGGGCACTCTGGGAAAACATTCAGGGGGCACTTGACCGTCGGTTCAAAGAAACTGGTCATGTCAATGCAGCTTTTCCCTTATTAATACCAAAATCCTTCCTTGAAAAAGAGAAGGAACATGTCGAGGGTTTTTCACCCGAGCTGGCAGTAGTGACCATCGGTGGTGGTCAGGTGCTTGAAGAACCACTGATCATTCGACCCACATCCGAAACCATTATCGGTCATATGTATTCAAAATGGATAAAATCCTACCGGGACCTGCCTATTTTGATTAACCAATGGGGGAATGTCGTTCGGTGGGAGCTCCGCACCAAGCTCTTCTTGCGTACTCTTGAATTTTACTGGCAGGAAGGTCACACTGCTCACGCAACTGACAAAGAGGCCCAAGAAGAAACTCTGCGTATGCTTGATGTTTATGCGGATTTTGCAATCAATGAAGCTGCTGTGCCAGTTATCAAAGGCATAAAGACTGATGCCGAGAAATTTGCCGGCGCAGTCCAATCAACATCCATTGAGGCAATGATGGGTGATACTCGCGCCCTCCAGGCCGGTACTTCGCACTTCCTCGGTCAAAACTTTGCCAGGGCTTTTGAGATACAGTATATGGACCAAAACAATACTTTGCAATATTGCTGGACAACATCGTGGGGACTTTCGACTCGCTTTATAGGTGCAATTATCATGACTCATGGTGATGATCAGGGTTTGATCCTCCCACCTAGGCTCGCTCCTATCCAGGTAGTAGTTATACCTATATACAAGAATGACACCGAGAAGAGTTTGGTTATGGCTGCTGTTGAGCGCCTCTGTCTGGAACTTGCTCAGTTTCGGATTAAATTGGATGCTCGTGAAGAAGTTACGCCAGGCTATAAATTCAACGATTGGGAAATGCGTGGGGTACCACTCCGCATCGAGGTTGGCCCTAAGGATATCGAGAAAGGCTCAGTTGCTCTCGCGCGCCGGGATATCCCCGGAAAAGCCGGTAAGTCTTTTATACCCCAAAATGGCATCAACTTCTCGATATCCAATATGCTCGATACCATCCAGACTGCTTTGCTTGAACGCGCGACTGGCTTCCGCAATGCTCACATCCATGATCCCCGTACCTATTCGGAACTAGTTGAAGTTATCCAAAATGGTTGGGCTTTCTCATGGTGGTGTGGTAGGGCAGTCTGTGAAATAAAGATCAAAGAAGATACCAAGGCGAGTGCTCGTTGCATTCCTTTGGATCAATCCCCATCGAAGGGTAAATGCTTGGTATGTGGTAAAGTTGCAAGAGAAAAAGTGTATTTTGCCCGGTCATATTAACTGTTCCTTGGGTAAAATTTTCTATCTTTATACGAATGATGAATCACTTGCAAAAAGGGTGTGTCACCCTGAGCGAAGCGAAGGGTCTCCTCATTAATAATGATTAATACTGCTTGCGCTTTTCGTAACAGTACCGAGTTTTTGCAGTGAAACCTATAATAATATTTTGCTTTCTTTTTCTTGATCATGATTGTCTAGGGGATGATCCTAGCATCCCCTTTCAATAGAATGCCAGCCGTCGATCTTGCTCGTCTTAAAAAACAAACAGCCTTGTTGGTTGATCAATTTGACCATCCTCCTGCCCTCCTGGGTCGATTACACGAAATACTGGATTATTATGTAAACCATTCCTTGCGCACACATAAAACCATCGCACAATCTTCAAATCTGCCAACATATCGAACTCCTGCTGTCGTCCTTCAATACATTGAAACCGAACTCAGTCCTCTGGCTGCCGAACATCCTGACAAAGCCTTATCTCTCGCCGATGAGTTATGGGATGCTGGCTACCTTGAGACGCGTCTGCTTGCTGCATTTATACTTGGATGTATCCAACCGCAAGAGGAACGGCTTCTTGCCCGGTTGACTGCCTGGACCCATCAGATCCGTGACCCAAGTGTCCGCGCCACCCTTCTATCTATCAGCCTCACACGCTTGCGTAATGAAACCCCTGATCGATTTCTTACTCTGGTAAACGAGTGGTTGCATCCTGCACGAATTGAACTCTGGTCAAATGGCATACAAGCCCTGTTACCATTGATAACATCACCCGGCTTTGAAAATTATCCACCAATCTTCGAGATCGTCAGACCTGTTATCGAGGTTGCACCTCCTCTTCTTCAGACTGACATTGAAGAACTTATCCTTGCATTGTATAATGCGACACCTATGGAAACGATCCATTTTCTAAGGCAAGTATTAAATAATCCACATAATCCGCAAGCTATAATAACAATGCGGCGCATTTTCCCTTCTTTTCCACTCCAGTTACGGGAAAATCTGCAAGACTTATTGAGATCCGTAAAATAGGTATTTCTAAACGAAAGGATATATTGTATGTATATCGTAAAAGCAATCTTTGGAATTGCACTTTTGTTCTTGGGTCGTCAGCTTTATTGGCTCGTGGTGGGTAGTGTCGGTTTTATTCTTGGTTTACAATTCGCACCACTAATTGTACCCGGACCATATTGGCTTACCCTCCTCATTGCCTTAGGCGCAGGTATTATAGGCGCATTCCTGGTGATTACGATACAGAAAATAGCACTTGGTTTAATTGGTTTTTTGGCTGGTGGATACATTTTACTTTCGCTGAGTAATTTGGTGCATTTAAATATTGGACAATATACCTGGCTGCCATTTCTCATCGGCGGGCTCTTGGGAATCTTTCTTCAAATTGCTCTCTATGACTGGACGCTTATCTTCTTATCGTCCTTTCTCGGGATAATCTATATTGTTGATGCTTTTAATATTTCTAATCCTGGTGGTTATCTGCTAGCCACAGGTTTATTCGTAATTGGTATACTCATCCAGGCAAATTCATTACGCGAAGAAGTGTATTCAAAACATAGCAGGTAGGTTCCTGGTTGGTTCTATAATGTCTGACCACAGGCATTTGATATTTATCCATGGCTTGGAAAGCAGCAGTCAAAGCTCAAAAGCTGTCCTGTTAAGGGAGATTTTCCCGGCAATTCTAACCCCTGATTTTACCGGCTCACTTTCTGAGCGTTTGGCACAACTTTACCCTATTCTTGGTAATATTACCGATTGGACGATTATCGGCTCCAGTTTCGGTGGTTTGATGGGAGCTATATTCACTTGTCAACATCCCAACCAGGTAAAAAGACTCATCCTGTTAGCTCCAGCTCTGACGTTACCCGAATTCGCAGGTAATTTACCCCATTCAATAGATGTACCAACGGTCATCATCCATGGAAATCACGACGATATCGTTCCCCTTAAACCCGTAAAAGAACTGGCTAAAAAGGTTTTCACTGATCTGACGCATCATGTGGTTAATGATGGACATCGTCTCAATAAAGCAATGTATTTGATTGATTGGCGGACTTTGGTTGAATGAGAATTTCCCGCGAAGAGGCTAGTACCCTATGATACGAAAGAGAGCCTCCGGAATCCAGAAACCACCATAACCCATAAAAAGAACAATCAAAGAAGCAGCCAGGAGAAGGCCACCGAAGATGATTAATACTCGATCACGTCTTTGATATGTTAATCGCTGTAACCATGTACGCGGACCGATCCCAAAAGCGCGTAAATCCATGGCGTCAATGATATCCTCACTGCCAATGATGGCATGGATTGTTACCGGAACAATGATCGGACCAAACTTGCGTACTTGTTCGATTAAACCCCCTGTGATCTTATCAAGTTCATAACCCCGGGCACGTTGAGCATCCATTGTTAATTGAAAGTCTCGTCCAAAAGTTGGAATAAACCGCATGGTTAGATCTACGGCGTATGCCATTTTGTCAGGTAATCCCAATCCTCGGAACGTTATCCCATACAATGCTGGATTGAGGGAATATGGGATTAGAACGGTCATGATTGCAATACTGAATACCCGTGCAAGTTGGCTGATGGCGAAGAAGGCACGCTCAATGGTAACATCCAAGGTTGGTTTCCACCCTAATATCGAGAACGGTGCGCTCAGCCTTCGAATAAGGTGCTCTTGACTGTAGACCTCTTCCCCGCCTCGCCCTGTTAAAAAAGTAAAAAGTGTAAAAATAAAAATAAAACCAAAAATGAATAGAAATGCCCGGCGCATTTCATGCCAGCTGACACCCGATGTAATAAGTACTATCATGGCGATAATTAAAAGGGGTGTCAGGAAACGTATATCCCAGAAAAACAATGTGGATGCCAGGAAACAGCCATAAAAAATGATCCAGGCTCGGGGATCGAACCATTGTATCAATGATTTGCGGTCGCGGTATCGCCAGGTAACAAGCATGCTTTTCTCAGAATATTGTCGTCAGCGGATAGTTATCCTATCCACTGACGACTTGAATGTTATCCAGTATTAACGACCGGATTGCTTTTGGACAGCTGCATATGCCACGACCAGTAAAGGTACGAGAATGGCAGCAAAGATTAGGTTCGGACCGGCTGCCGGTAGGAACTCACCGACGACCGCAGCTGCGGGCGAATAGCCATTGACCCAGATATCGGAGATCGCTGCGAAACCGATGCCAAGGATGTTGCCGAGCATACCCCAGGTCACCGCGGTCGCGATATCTATATTTTTACCAAATGCGAATCGCACGATCAACACCAGCAGGAAACCAACTATGATCGAAATACCGGCAAAGGCAGTGATTGGAGCGTCGCCGAATATATTGTTGGCAACATCAAAGAACATCATGTTGGGTAGGGTGCGGTTTATGTAATATACCAAGGCTGCCAGTAAAACCAGCACACCGCCGATCCATAGTACGGTGTCCATGCTCTTTTTCTTATCCTTGAAGAGCAATGCCATACCCGCGATGAATCCTACCAGGCCATTACCAATACTCCACTGAGGGTATAATCCAAAACCGGTCAGGGCATCTCCGAACATATTTCCGACTGCCCCGGTAAAGAATCCTACAACCGGCCCAAAAGCATAACCAAAGAACATTGGAATGGCGATGGCTGGTCGCAGGGCGACCTGGCTCAATGATGGTACAACAAAGACCGTACCGTTAAACAACCAGGAAAAGACTGCATATAACGCTGCTCCGATCGCCATCCATACTACTTCGCGGGTACCTACCTCCCAGATTTTATTCTCCCGGGTAGAATAATAGATTAAGAAGGCGATTAATAAACCCACGATTACGAAGACAAATCGCATTAATGGGTTTTCGCCGGTCATCAATCGTTCAATACCCAGCATATTCCCCCCAACATAGATCAGTATGACAAAGACCGCTAGGGTGACGATTAGGGTCCAGAATACGGAAGCAAGTTTTCGATCCATTTTCTTCTCTCCTTTTTGAAGGTATATGGTTTTATAAAAGATGTGCCAATGCTTCAGCCCGCATGAATTGTCCTGTATTTGGTAGGTAATCCAGGTTAACAGCCAACAGTGATGTCGGCACCAGGCGGCAGGCTTTCAGCAGGTCAAGATCGCGTAGAACCTCATGCGGTTTCCCGTCGGCTTGCACTCGTCCATTCGCTACCAGAATAACACGGTTGGCATATATCACCGCTAGATCGACATCATGGGTGATGAATAGTATTGCCTCAAATCCAGGCATTCGCAGTATTGAATCCATGAAGTTCATATAATTCAGGTAATCCTGTCCAGCGGTTGGTTCATCCATCACGAGGATGCGGGAGCGCATCGCTAGAATCGCCGCAATGCTTACGCGTTTTTGCTGGCCAAATGATAGCGCCAGCGGTGGATCTTTTTCATTATCAGCAAGATTGACTATTTTTAGCGCCTCTTTCACCTCCTTTTCGATCTGCTCTTTGGGATGCTTGAGGTTCTTTGGACCAAAAGCTAATTCTTCATATACGGTTGGCGCAAACAACATATGGCTGGGACTTTGGAAGACGTAACCCAGTGTGCTGGCTATCTGTGCAACTGTGGTATCACGTGTATCACGCCCTTCTACTAGCACGCGCCCCGTTTTGGGTTTGAGTAATCCGATGGCGTGTTTAACGAAAGTTGTCTTACCCGCACCGTTCGGCCCAAGGATTGCGATGACGTCTCCTCTCCGAATATCAAGGTTTATTCCGTGCAGAACTTCAGTATCTTTCTCGTATGAGAAACCTACATCCTCAAAATGAACTAGCGATTCTTTCTTCTCACTTGTGCTGCTAGGCAGGATCTTTATCGCAGCTGGAGCAGGGTCTTTAACTGCTCGTTCAATGATCATTTTTGCTGGAAGCTTGATTTCTTTGTAGTCTACTACATTAACTAACCCCTTAATATTCCCCAGGTAACGGATTTCACCGTTGGACATGAATATTATTCGATTTGGTTTGATTCTCAGTACATCCTCGACTCGGTGTTCAACCATTAGAACCATCATGCCTTCATCCGCCAGCATGCGTACCATATCTAGTGTTTCTAAAGCGCTTGCTGGGTCCAGGCTCGCGAGTGGTTCATCTAGCAGCAGGATACTCGGTCTCATGGCAAGAACACCTGCAAGGGCTACTTTTTGCTTTTCACCACCAGAAAGATTAAATGTCTCTCGGTCTCTTAGATCGGATATCTTGAGGATATCAAGGGCTTCATCAGCTCTTTGAATGATTTCCTCACGTGGTAAACCTAAATTCTCTAAACCAAAAGCAACTTCATTAAGTACTTTTGTACCCAGGATTTGTCGTTCGGGATCTTGCAGGACCGTGCCGATTTTTTGAGATATTTTAGATAGTGGCCACCTTTTCGTCTCTTCCCCAAAAATGAGAACATTGCCGTTTAATTCTCCTTTATAGCTGCGTGGGATCAATCCATTGATGCAGCGGATTAATGTTGTCTTTCCACAACCGCTTGCCCCGGCAATCAGTAAGATTTCCCCTTGATTTGCATCGAAGGATATTTTACGGATTGCCGTTGACTCCCTGTCCCGATATCGGAAGGAAAGATTATCAATGATTAATGGAAGGTTTGCTGTCATCATCTGTTGAAAATTACCTTTATCTTGTCTCCGATCTTGGTTTTTAAATACGTCGCAGCATCACCATTTACTAACGATACAATCAAATTACCTGTACTACCAATTAATGCGATCAAGGTACCAACCGGACGTGCACCAAATGTATCTACCATCCCATGGATCTCTTTACCACCTAATTTAACTGTGATTGCTGTCTTGTTGTCAAGTGATTTTCCAAGATGCTCTTCTTGAATATTCGAGGATATATTACCAAAATGATCAATATAAATGACCTCTCCCACTAAACTATTCTCAGTTCGTTGAGGTTGCGGGATGTTTAAACGGAAGGGATCTGTAATATTCGAACCGAGTTCATTCAATAAGACACCACGGGCAAAATATGCTGCCGACGGTGCAAAGATATCACGTCCATGAAAAACGCAACTGACCGTAGGTAACCAATACTTTGACTTGTCAAGATGGACAAATTCCACCGGCCATCCTTCTCTTTCTGCTCGCTCCAGGATCATTGTTAGTACACCATTATCCGGGCAAACGTATCTCTGCTTGCCTATCTGGGCTGCAAGAGGTCGGCGAATTGTCCCAACACCTGGATCGACTACAATAACGTGCACGGTATTTTCAGGGAAATAAGGAGCGGAACGTAAGGTGAGTAATGCCGCCTCTTGCACTGCTTGTGGATGGATAAGATGGCTTAGATCCGCTATTTTTGCATCCGGATATATACTCCAAATAACACCTTTCATCACACCAACATTTCCATCTTTAATCCCAAAATCAGTAATCAATGTAATGATCGGCAAAGATTCACCTCCTGAACATAAGTATTATAAACAATATATGTTGAATCTCCTTGGTGATATTTATTAAGAACTGTTCATATATACTCCTGACCAACTTCAGAATGAGAACGAATACAGGTCGATATTATCCCCTGTATATGAATATCGTCATATCAAAAAACGGATGCATCACTTTGACGTCCCCTCATTCCTACGCTATACTATGTTTATCATAAAACACTCATACAGGAGGCTACTGGAATGGCAGACTTTAAATTGACTTATGCAACTATGTTCAATCCCCCCGAGGAATTACATACACGCTTTGATGAGGCGCTTATTTCTGTCAAAGCAAGCCTGGCAAAAGAATATGGCATGATCATTAATAATAAGGATGTCTTTTCTGACGAGAAGTTCGAGGATCGATCACCGGTAAATACTGATACAGTTCTGGCGGTAATGCAAAAAGGAAACGAAAAGCATGCATATCAAGCCCTGGCTGCTGCCCGCAAAGCTGTCCCCATCTGGAGTCATACACCATGGCAGGAACGGATAAAACTTCTTCGCAAGGTTGCTGATCTGATTGACGAGCGTACTTTCGAACTTGGCGTTGCTATGGCTCTGGAGGTTGGCAAAAACCGGATGGAATCGCTTGGTGATGTTGCTGAGACTGCAGACCTGATCCGTTATTCTTGTTATCAGATGGAAAAGAACCAGGGTTATGTGGTCGAGATGGGCAAGGATCCACTGGTAGGGTACGAAACCCGTAATATATCGATTCTCCGACCTTACGGCGTTTGGCTGGTGGTGAGCCCCTTCAATTTCCCCTTCGCTCTGACCGGTGGCCCGACAGGTGCCGCTCTCGTATCCGGTAACACCGTAGTGATTAAACCCGCTACGGATACTCCTTGGGTCGTACGCCTGCTGGCTGAATGTTTTCGCGATGCAGGTCTCCCCGAAGGGGTTTGTAACTTCGTCACTGGTCCTGGTCGCACTCTTGGTCAAGCGCTTGTTGAAAGCCCTGAAGTGGATGGTGTGACCTTTACAGGCTCATTCGCTGTTGGTATGAAGATGTACCAGAACTTTGCATCTGGTAAATATGCTCGACCTATCATCCTGGAGCTGGGAGGTAAAAATCCAGCCATTGTCACCCGCCACGCTGATTTGGAACGCGCTGCTATTGGTATTGTACGCTCGGCATTTGGATTGCAGGGTCAGAAATGCTCGGCCTGTTCCCGGGTTTACATTGAAGAACCGGTCTATGACGATCTGCTTGGTCGATTGAAGGATCTGACCGATAAACTAGCTATCGGTGATCCAACTGACCGCGCTGTTTACCTGGGTCCAGTCATCAATAAGGGATCTTACGAAGATTTTAAATCCTTCACTGGCGAACTTGGGAAGGTTGGTAAATTCCTCACTGGCGGTAAGGTGAAAACTGGTGGCATATATGATAAAGGTTTCTTCTGTGAACCAACCTTGGCCATTGAAGTACCCATGGAACATCGTCTATGGAAATATGAGATGTTCTTACCGATTACCACCATCGCAAAGGTCAAGAGCTTGGAAGAAGCGATGGCTTATGCCAACGATGTGAATTATGGTCTGACCGCCGGTTTCTATGGAGCTCCCGATGAGGTCGATCGGTTCTTTGATAAGATCCAGGCTGGTGTTGCCTATGCCAACCGACCACAGGGAGCTACTACAGGCGCTTGGCCTGGTTTCCAACCTTTCGGTGGCTGGAAAGGCTCTGGCTCGAGTGGAAAGAACGCCGGAGGCCACTACTACCTGCAGTTGTACATGCATGAGCAGATCCACACTTTGATCAAATAACCTCTATGGATTACATGCCCCTTCCCATTTATTGGAGAAGGGGCATCTTTCCATAATAATTTCATCTGGTATTATTCTCTGGTTTCGCGTTAATCAGTAGCCATAACGCGGTTTCTTCTTTGTCTGATAATTGCCTGAACTCAAATCTGAATGAACAGTACCAGCGAAATAATTTCCAACATTCACGCCATGCAAGGTTTAACATGACCAAAATAGTAACCCTCTCTGAAGCGATCTCAAAAAATGTGCAAGATGGCGATACAATATACGCCGCCGGATTTACCCATCTGATACCATTTGCCGCTGGCCATGAGATCATCCGCCAGGGTAAACGTGATCTGGTCCTGGCTCGAGCAACACCGGATTTAATTTATGACCAGATGGTTGCCGCAGGCTGTGCCAGGAAAGTGATTTTCTCTTATATGGGAAATCCCGGTGTTGGTTCATTACGTATTGTTCGTAGTGAGATCGAATCCGGACGATTGGATTGGGAGGAATATTCCCATTTTGGAATGATCTCACGTTTGCAGGCGGGAGCTTCGGGCTTGCCGTTCATGCCCATGAACCAGACTGCTGCCACCGATCTTGAAGCTGCCAATCCGCTGATAAAACGCATAACTGATCCGTATTCCGGTAAAGAAGTGGTTGTCGTTCCAGCCTTGAATCCTGATGTGGCTATCGTTCATGTACAACGGGCAGATTGCAATGGCAATGCCCATCTTTGGGGTATTATCGGTGAGCAAAAAGAAGCCGCTTTCGCGGCTGCTCGCGTCATCTTGACCGCTGAAGAGATTGTGGATGAATCCATTATCCGCTCAGATCCCAACCGAACATTGATCCCGGGTTTCATCGTTGACGCAGTCTGCCATGTTCCGTATGCATGTCATCCATCATACGCACAGGGATATTATGATCGCGATAACGATTTCTATATTAAATGGGATGAGATCAGTTCTTCTTCTGAAGCTGTTAAAGCTTATCTTGAGGAGTGGGTTTTCTCAGTTAACGACCGTTGGGAATATTGGCAAAAACTGGGAAAAGAGGCTCACAAACGGTTGGCAATAAAATCTCGGTTGAGCGCAGTTGTGGATTATGGGGAGTATTAATATCCCATTGCTTGACTTTGGCGGTAAGGGGCAGCCTCTTCACTTTGCTCACGCCAATGGTTATCCACCCGATTGTTATGTTAACCTAATAAAACAACTGACACTACATTACCACGTATTTTCTATGCTTCAACGCCCCTTATGGCCTGGTACTATACCCGAAGAGATAAACGATTGGTATCCATTAACAGATGACTTTTTACACCTGCTTGATGAGCAGCACATAACATCTATTATCGGTATCGGTCACTCAATGGGAGGCATCGTTACCTTACGGGCAGCTTTACACGATCCATCACGTTTTAAAGCCATCATTTTAATTGACCCGGTGTTGTTCCCACCCTATATGATTCTTTTCTGGAATTTGATCAAACACCTGGGTTTAGGTTATCGCTTTCATCCTCTTGTTATTGGTGCGCTCCGCAGACGAAGGCAGTTCGATAGCATCGAGAGCTTGATGAGGGGATATCGTCGAAAACCGATTTTTAAATACTTTGACGATAATAACCTTATGACGCTGGTCAAGGGTTTGCTAAAACCTTGTGTAGATGGCACCTTCGAACTGCAGTATTCCCCGGAATGGGAGGCACGCATCTACGTAACTGGCATATGGCACGATTGGGATTTATGGCGAGATCTCCCGAAATTAAAAATACCCCTGATGATTATCCGTGGATCAGAGACAAATACCTTTCTCGCCTCAACGGCAAGGTGTGTGAAACGGATACACCCATCAACGCGTCTTGAGACGATTGAGCGATCTACCCATCTTCTCCCGATCGAAAAACCCGATGAAGTATCTAAAATACTACTTTCCTTTTTGGAGGAAGTCCTATGAGCAATGCTTTTTCTTCTGCTGAATTAATGATAGTCAATGCCGCTCGTTTGCTCCGTGATGGTGACGTGGTCTTTGTCGGTGTGGGGCAGCCGAACTTGGCATGTAATCTTGCTAAGCGTACCCATGCTCCCCGTCTGGTTATGATTTACGAAGCTGGAGTGATTGGTGCAGAACCTGCACGCCTTCCTCTCTCCATTGGTGACCCTACATTGGTCAGCGGAGCGTTGTCAGTCTGTAGCATGTATGATGTATTCTCACTTTACCTCCAGCGCGGTAATGTGGACGTTGGTTTCTTGGGTGGTGCACAGATTGATCGTTTCGGCAATATCAACGCAACAATCATTGGGAATGATTATATCCATCCCAGAGTACGGTTACCAGGTTCAGGTGGTTCACAAGAGATATCCGCCTGGGCTAACCGTTGTTATATTATGACCCTCCACCAGAAACGCCGTTTCCCGGAAAAGGTAGACTTCGCTACTTCAGCCGGATTCCTGGGTGGGCGTCAGCAGCGTGAATCGGTTTGTCTGCGAGGGAGTGGTCCGCAGGCGGTGGTTACTGACATCGGCATTATGGAACCTGATGAAACTGGAGAACTGATATTGAACGCCCTGCATCCTGGAAAGACCATTGATGAAGCCCGCGAGAACACTGGGTGGGATTTGAAAGTGGCTGTGAATTTACGGTCGACTGATACTATTTCAAAGGAGGAATTACGCATATTACACGAGGAACTTGATCCAACAGGTATTTCCCTCAAGGGTGGATGAGTTTGGAAAAATCCCTCAAACCACCCTCGATTTTCACCCGTATATTTCTTTCCCCCGAAGAAACGCGTCTTCGCGCAGGCTGGCGTTTGTTGCTTCAAACCATCTTGTTGGTTGTACTGGTTGTTCTCCTGAGTTTGGTTATATATCTTCCAGCCAGTGCATTTGGTTTACCTGTAGATAGTCTTCTTTTCGGTCAGATAAATGAGTTCATCACCATATCCTTCTCGGTTTTATTGGCTCGGCATTTCCTCGACCGGCGCTCATTTTCAAGCCTTGGGTTTAAAATAAACTGGCAAACTCTCGCTGATTTGTTCGTTGGTATTATCATTTCTGCACTAATGACGGGATTTATTTATTGGGTAATGATAACCTTGAAATGGGCAACTTTTACAGGGTATATATGGCAAACGCAAAACGGGTATATGGTAATGCTTAACATTCTTCAGATGCTGCTTGTCTTTATCCTTGTGGGTTGGAACGAAGAATTGCTTAGCCGTGGTTATCATCTTCAAAACCTGTCTGAAGGGACAAACATGACCTCGGCAGTGTTTCTTTCTTCGGTTGTCTTTGGTGCTTTGCATTGGAGCAATCCAAACGCAACGTGGAATTCAGTAGTGGGAATTTCCCTGGCTGGTATCTTTCTGGCGTTCGCTTATACCCGTACACGGATGTTGTGGATGCCGATCGGTTTGCATATTGGTTGGAATTTTTTTGAGGGTGTCGTGTTTGGTTTCCCGGTGAGTGGTCTCAATACTTACCACCTGATCAACCACACTGTCTCCGGACCGGAGCTTTGGACAGGTGGTACCTTTGGTCCCGAGGCTGGATTAATGATCCTCCCTGCCCTCGTTCTCGGTACGCTGCTGGTAATATTTTATACCCGTTCTCGAACCCCTGCCTGAATCAGTTATACACCCGCGCCCTATCCTCCATCTGTCCTCCTGCCTGCCCCCGTTCGCCCCGGCGGGTGTACTTCCCGAACGGGGCGGCGTTTTTCCCTGGCACTGCCCGCCAGGGCAGGTGTGTCGGGGAGCGAAGTGAAGGATCTCCTACTGTAGGTGCGGCCCGAAGGTGTGCCGCCAGCCCCGCGCTTCCCCCTCATGCTGACTCCTTTGCGCCACGTACCCGTCTGTCCATGAGGGTGAAGAGCCTCCTCCAGCAGAATCTACCCGTCACCCTGCCTGCCCCGACGGTTTTCCCTGGCAACGCCCGCCAGGGCAGGTGTGCCGGGGAGCGACTTGTACCTGCGGTTTTTGCAGGTAAGCGCCGAGCAGCGTACCCGCCTGTCTTCGGGGGTGAAGAATCTCTTCCAGCAACCGCGGATATCATTAACCATTAATCACTTATTTTCTTCAACCCTCGGAACCAAATTACCGCAATTGTGTTATCCCGAATAAGTAGCGTATCCTGCCCTTTTCTTTTATTACTGGTATTCTAATCCTCCGATTACACATGCATGAGAAAATCTCACGTGAATTGTTCTTCTGTAAGATGGAGCTAATATACAAAAGGTAATCTTCAGTAAATTATTGAACTTACTATTATGAGAAAACGATCTATCAGGGCTGTTTTATTTGATCTGGGTGGAACGCTAATGATACCCAGAAGTTCATGGCCTCATGTGTTTGAGCGCGCTGACCAGGCATTGATTGCCGCTCTGAATGCTCACGGCCTTGATGTGGATTTCGAATCGATCCATCGCGAATTTATGGGACGATTGAACGAATACTATACACGTCGCGACCTGGACCTGTACGAGCGGACATACACGTCAGTATTACATAGCTTGCTTGTTGACAAAGGTTACACGGATGTCCCTGAGCAGGTCATCCGTAGTGCCTTGGATGCAATGTACTCTGTTACCCAGTCTAATTGGGTCTTAAAAAATGACGCGATTTCTACGCTCAAAATACTTGAAGCAGAAGGATATAGGCTCGGGATTCTCTCCAACGCAGGAGATAATAAAGATGTATTTCAGTTGGTGGAAAGCTTTAATATTGATATCTTCTTCGATTTTATCCTGACGTCAGCAGCTTGCAGTTATCGCAAACCTCACCCACGCATATTTGGGGTTGCTTTGGCGCATTGGAAAATATCTCCTCAGGATGCTGCCATGGTTGGTGATGATCTGGATGCTGATATATCTGGAGCAAATGGTGTTGGTATTTTTAGCATATTGATAACCAACGGAACTCTGAAAGCTGGAGGAAATTCACATCATATCCAACCGGATGCAACGATCTCGACTTTAAGCGAACTCCCAGGCTTGCTCAACAACCTGTAATAAAATCATGGTGTTGTAGAGGGGCATGATAGAATACCATGAATTATTTTAACAAGGGAATCATATTTATGACCATCGCCACCTCATCCACGCGCAATACTGCCATTATCCCTTACCTGGCTCTTCTCACTGGCATACTTGCTCTCAGCCTCTCTGCTATGTTCGTCCGTTGGGCGGATGCACCGGGTCCTGTAACCGGTTTTTACCGAATGTTCCTCTCTACCTTGATCCTGACACCTTTTTTCCTATTACGCTGCATTAGAAGCCGAACTGTTAACAAGGCTAACATTATATATCCAATTCTGGGTGGAATTTTTACTTCCTGTGACTTGGCTCTCTGGAATAGTTCTCTGGCATACACCACTGCTGCAAACGCAACCCTTCTTGGAAATACGGCACCGCTTTGGGTTGCCATTGGAGCCTGGTTTATCTTTCATGAACGCTTGCCTAAAGATTTCTGGCTGGGCTTGATACTCGCTTTGGTTGGAGCGGCATTGATTATGGGTGGTGACTTCCTCACTCATCCTCGGTTGGGTATCGGTGATTTAATGGCCAGTGGTACTGGTGTATTCTATGCCTTATATTTTTTATCGACACAGCGTGGGCGCCAGCACCTCGACCCACTCTCTTATATTTGGCTGGTCGGTATTTCCGGTAGTCTGGGTCTTCTGGTGATTAATCTGATTATGGGTAATCCCCTTACCGGCTATTCTGGGCAAACATGGTTGGCGTTCTTCGGGACTGCTCTGGTTTCTCAGATCATAGGCTATATTTCTGTATCATATGCCCTTGGACATCTGCCAGCATCCATCGTAGCACCTACAATGGTGGGTCAACCCATAACAACCACTATCCTTGCCATCCCCCTGTTAAAAGAAGTGCCGAATCTCGTGCAGATGATGGGAGGATTCATAGCCTTGATGGGAATTTACCTGGTGAACCAATCACACTATCGAGGGAAAAAAGATATTCACGCACCATAATATTTTGACAATCTGCATTTTTCTTCATTTCCACCGGTTGATCAATCATCATATCCCTGGATTATCAGATTCATATCTCAAATTAGACTGCCCTCCCGGTCCGTCGTACTGATTTTCCCTTGTGCGACATCTTTCGGATTCCTAATAGAACTATGGATGTCTGATTACAGGGTATTCTTCTACAGGTGAACTATAAGGGGAGAGTTTCGTTGGGATTTTATCCATCAAGATGCGCTTATAATGTATCGTATGCCAGACCTTTTTGATCATGCCCTGCAGGAACGCATGAAAAGGGAAGCCCCCCTCGCAGCTCGTATGCGCCCGCGTACATTGGACGAATTCGTCGGTCAGGAACACATCGTCGGTCCAGGCAAACTCCTTCGTCGCGCCATCCAAGCTGACCGCTTGTTTTCGTCGATTATCCTTTGGGGACCTCCTGGTACCGGTAAGACCACCTTGGCGCAGATTATTGCCCTGACAACCCAATCTCATTTCGAAACCATTTCTGCGGTGTTGGCTGGAGTTGCTGAACTCCGTCGTGTAATTCAGGAAACGCAGGAACGTCGTCGCATGTATAAAAGACGTACCATCCTCTTTGTGGACGAGGTCCATCGTTGGAATAAAGCCCAGCAGGATGCGCTCCTACCCCATGTCGAAAATGGGACGGTCACCCTGATTGGCGCCACAACTGAAAATCCTTATTTCGAGGTCATTCGGGCGCTAGTTTCACGTTCCCGGATATTTCAATTGCGTTCCTTATCCGAAGAGGAGATTGGAGTAGTGATTGACCGCGCCCTATCCGATCTCGAACGTGGTTATGGGACTCGGCAGATCAAACTAGCCTCGAAAGCTCGCCAGCACCTGATCAATGTTGCTGGAGGAGATGCCCGCAACGCTCTCAATGCGATAGAGCTTGCTGTTGAATCTACACTTCCAAATGAGGATGGCGTGATTCATCTCACGTTGGAGGTCGCGCAGGAATCTATCCAACGGCGTGCCGTCCTCTATGATAAAGATGGCGATGCTCACTACGATACGATTTCAGCCTTCATCAAGTCTGTCCGAGGCTCTGATCCTGATGCTTCTCTCTATTGGTTGGCAAAGATGCTTTATGCTGGGGAAGACCCTCGCTTCATTCTACGCCGTTTGATCATACTTTCTGGAGAAGATATTGGTTTGGCTGATCCCCGGGGTTTGCTCGTAGCGAGTGCAGCTGCCCAGGCATTCGATTATATCGGTCTGCCTGAGGGTATTTACCCGGTTGTCGAGGCCACCCTATATCTCGCCACCGCACCTAAATCAAACTCTGCCACAGCTTACTTCAAAGCGCAGCAGCTCATTGAACAGGAAGGTGTTGGCGAGGTTCCCGATCACTTAAAGGATGCAGGTCGCGACGCTATAGCCCTTGGTCATAGTAAGAATTACCAGTATCCACATGGATTTGACGGTCACTTTACTCCCCAGCAATACTTGCCTCAGAAATTACTGGGAACTTATTTTTACCAACCCTCCCCTGAAGGATACGAAGGTCAGGTCCAGGACCGCCTTGAGCAATGGAGAGTTGCCCAGCGTCAAGCCTTGGGGATTACGCAGCACCAGAGCATTCCAGACCTTACTCAGGTAACTATCGACCATCTGAAACAGAATATCAAATAAGTACATTACCTTTACTGCATATTTGTGCCGGTCGCGGATTTTATCAGGGAGTTGGTGCGCTCTTTACAGCGGCGACCATGAAGCGTCGCTAAAAGGGCTCCGCTCGACGGTGTGCCCGTGGCAATAATCTCTTCACATTGGTCAAGAAGACGCAGCACTACTTAAAACTGCAATTCAACACTGCGTGCTGAATAGTACCTAATATTCCTTATATCCCTGCTAGAAGGTCCTTCTCTATCTTTTCACTTTGTTGGAATGGTGGAAAGGCGCGCATGTATGTTTCCTTATTTCCGGTTATGCGCATGATCCAACTCATGATGCCCCTTGACATCTGTCCACCACCCTGGCTGGCATGGCAGGCTCCAGCTTGATTCTTTTTTCTGATCACTAACCGGATGTCGATGATTGCATTGATTGGAAATTCCTCAACGGCGAGTAAAGTGATGTCTATATCTCTATTGATCCCCCATCTGTGCGGATCTTTTCCAAAAAGTGGCAGGACCTTTACAAAAAACCTTATAAAATTCCTCGGAATAATATGATAGTACAATTTCTTTGCTTGATACCCTTCTAGTACATCTGCTCCGAAAGACGGATCGTCTGATTTCTCAAACGCACGCACGGTTGCTTTATGTATCGCAATATGGTCGGGATGCCTGTAACCGCCGATTGGATCAAAGGTCAGTACCACATCCGGTTTGAATTTACGAATTTGATGTGCTATTTTCGCCGCTACTTCGTCTACTGGTTGGATTGCCAGAGCCCGTGGATGCTTATTATCTGGTGAACCCTGCATGCCTGAATCACGATAGCCAAGAAAATAGATCTCTTTTATCCCAAGGATTCCTGCTGCACAACGTAGTTCGGCTTCACGTCGTTCACCGATCAAGTTGTATCCTTCCATATAATCTGTAGACATCTCTCCAGCTTCACCTCTTGTCGCACAGATTAGGTTAACATCCACTCCCCTGGCCGCATAAAGGGCAAGAGTCCCGCCCATTCCAAAAGATTCGTCATCAGGGTGCGCGAGCACGGCTAATAATACTGGCTTTTTATTGCCCATTTGCATCTTACCTCATCTGTGTAATTTCCCAATCCTATCACGATTTTATACTTGCTCTAACCAATATATAGATGTGATGAGACTGCTTTCCCTTTCTTTGCTATAATCTAACTTGAAATTAGTTCTATCCTTTTATATTTGGTGTTGTATGCCATCCATGACTACTAATAGTAAATACAAGTATTATTATGTATCATTAATTAATACCTACCACTAAGATGGAAACTTCATCGGTTACCAACCTGAGGATGTACATACCATGCTAGGATAATTAATAACACCCTTTGGACCATGGTTTTTTATTGTTATACCAATTGAAATTCTCATTCCTCTAATATGGTGAATGCCTGTGTTTATCTGAAATCTAGCGAATTTGTGATATTCTCTTGAGCACAACTTTATTACTTGTTGATCCATGGCTCTACCATCTGGAACGATTTTCGACATAAAAAAATATGCTATCAATGATGGACCGGGCATCCGCACAGTTATTTTTTTTCAAGGCTGTCCTCTCAATTGTTGGTGGTGCCATAATCCTGAGGGTTTATCACCTCAACCTCGCTTGATGTATCGTCAAAACCGTTGCACACTGTGTGGAACTTGTGTGATCGTGTGCCCACAAAAGGCGATCCACATGAATGGTATGGCTTCAACCGACCGGAGTAAATGCGATGATTGTGGTATATGTTGTGATACTTGCTATAACAACGCTCGCGAGATGACAGGTCGGGTAATGACCGTCTCTCAAGTCATGGCAGAGATTGAGCGCGATGTGCCTTTTTACGACCAATCTGGCGGTGGTGTCACATTTTCTGGCGGTGAACCTTTGCTTCAGTCTAGGTTCTTGCGTGAATTACTTTTAGCCTGTCGTGCGCACGATATTCACACAACAGTAGATACCAGCGGGTATGCAGCTTGGGAAACACTGGAAAGTGTTCAAGAGTACGTCAATCTGTTTTTATATGATCTGAAGTTAATGAATGATGATCGCCACATACATTACACTGGAGTTTCGAACCGGGTGATCTTACGTAACTTGCAGCGCCTCTCCCAGAGCGGGTATAGAATCCTTGTTCGTATCCCCCTCATCCCTGGTGTTAATGACGACGAGTATAACCTCCGGCAATCTGGCTCGTTTTTATCTACACTTCCTTGTATCTTGGGAGTGGAACTGATAAGTTACCACCATCTGGCAACCGCCAAATACGAAGCACTTGGATTGTCATTCCCATTATCGGAGACTCACTCCCCGAACGCTGATGAAATGCAACATTCGGCTGTTCTGCTGAGTGAGTTTGGTTTGACCGTGAAAGTGGTCTGATTTTCTGTACCTCTTGCATATAGTTTCTGGAGAATCTGATGTCCATGACTGATCGTGTTCGTAAATTGCGCCAGCAAAGCCTGGATTCACTTGAAACCTTGTCTGGTGAGCGGGCGGAATTGATGACAGCCTTTTACAAACAGGATCTTGGTCTTATTTCGAGTCCGGTCCGTCGTGCAATGGCTTTCCATTATTTGATGGAGAATAAGGCGATTTGTATAAACGATGGTGAGTTGATAGTCGGTGAGAAAGGACCTGCCCCGAAAGCTGCACCAACTTTTCCTGAGTTATGCTGTCATACCCTCGAAGATCTGGATGTCCTGGATACTCGTGAAAAGATATCCTTCAAGGTCTGCTCTGATTTACGTGATCGTTACAAAAAGACAATTATCCCCTACTGGCAGGGTAAGTCCCTGCGTGACCTGCTCTTCAAGGAGATGAGACCAGAATGGATGGCTGCATACAATGCTGGCATTTTTACTGAGTTCATGGAGCAGCGTGCTCCAGGTCATACCGTCCTCGACAACAAGATCTACAACAAAGGCATGCTTGATTTTCAGGCGGAGATCGATACACAATTGGCAGCATTGGACTATCTGCATGATCCCGAAGCTTACGAAAAACAGGAAGAACTCAAGGCTATGCACCTTGCTGCTGGGGCTCTGATTCGCTTTGCGGAACGCCATGCCCTCAAGGTTCTCTCACTTGTCAAGCAGGAATTCGACCCTCTCCGTAAGAAAGAGCTTCAAAATATTGCTGAGGTTTGTACACAAGTTCCAGCCCACGCCCCGCGCAATTTCTGGGAGGCTCTGCAATATTACTGGTTCGTACATCTGGGAGTAACAACTGAGTTGAATACCTGGGATGCTTTCTGCCCAGGTCGCCTCGACCAGCATTTGCTGCCATTTTATGAGCAAGGGTTGAACGATGGCTCCCTTTCTCGTCCCTTTGCTGAAGAACTTTTACAATGTTTCTGGATCAAATTCAATAATCAACCCGCACCTCCAAAAGTTGGTGTGACTGCCCTTGAAAGTAGCACCTACACTGACTTTGCCCAAATCAACCTTGGCGGGTTGCGCCCCGACGGGTCAGATGGTGTCAATGAGGTTACCTACCTTCTGCTGGATGTGATTGAGGAGATGCGCCTCATCCAGCCATCAACTTCCATCCAGGTTAGTAAGAAGAATCCGGACCGCTTTATCAAACGAGCTGCGAGAATTATCCGTACCGGTTTTGGTCAGCCCTCCGTCTTCAACGCTGACCTGATTGTTCAGGAACTTGTTCGCATGGGAAAAGATTTGATCGATGCCCGCTGCGGTGGCTCCTCGGGTTGTGTTGAAGTGGGCGCCTTTGGAAAAGAAAACTACAACCTGACCGGTTACTTCAACCTGCCAAAGGTTTTGGAGATAACCCTCCACAATGGGATTGACCCCCGCACAGGTCAGCAAATTGGTTTGGAAACTGGTGATCCACGAAACTTCATCCGCTATGATGATTTATTTGTGGCTTTTGAAAAACAATTGAATTACTTCATTGATATCAAAGTCCGCGGAAATAACGTAATCGAACGCCTCTACGCTCATTATATGCCCTGCCCATTCCTGTCTCTATTGATCGACGATTGTATCGTCCGTGGGAAGGATTATCACAATGGCGGGGCACGTTACAACACGAGTTACATTCAAGGTGTCGGCATCGGTACAATGACCGATTCCCTCACTGCGCTTAAATACCATGTCTACGACCAGATGACTTTTTCCATGGCTGACTTGTTGAAATTATTGGAAACAGATTTCACGAAGGATGAACGCACTCGCCAACTACTGTTAAACCGTACCCCGAAATTTGGAAATGATGATGACTACCCCGATAGTCTGATGACCAGCCTCTTTGATGTTTATTTCAATGCAGTGGATGGACGCCACAACACCAGGGGAGGTCAATATCACATCAACCTGCTGCCAACCACGGTTCATATCTACTTCGGATCGGTCATTGGTGCTACACCCGATGGTCGCTTGGCTGGTACATCTCTCTCTGAAGGCGTTTCTCCGGTCCAGGGCGCAGACAAACGAGGACCGACAGCCGTCCTCCGTTCTGTTGCCAAGATGGACCATGTACGAACCGGTGGCACATTGTTAAATCAGAAATTTACACCTCAATTGCTTTCTACCGACGATGGCTTGGATAAACTGGTGCAGCTCATCCGCACCTACTTCAAGCTGGATGGTCATCACATCCAGTTCAATGTGGTTGATGCGGAAACACTTCGGGCAGCTCAGAAGGATCCTGACCAATATCGAAGCTTGATCGTGCGTGTCGCTGGATACAGTGATTACTTTTGTGACTTGATCCCCACTCTCCAGGATGAGATTATCGCCCGTACAGAACAAAAGGAGTTCTAATAGATTTAAGGGATCCAGCCATTTCCATGGAAATATGATTAATAATCCAAATGGAGTCTAGGCTTTAGGTCGTGCCTTCAAACGGAGTTAGGGGTTTTCCCCGGGCTTTTATAGGCTGTCTAGGCTAACTTATCAATGGATAATAAATCCCACCCCTTGTCTTATCTATTCAGGTATAAATTATTCCAGGATTAATTTCTTCGCTGTCAAAAACAGTTTATTTTTCGATACCTTCTTAATAAATCGGTAGGGACGGATCGACCTCCTGAGCCCAGGCATTGATTCCGCCTTTTAGATTCTTTACCTTTCGAAATCCGGCGCTGACTAGAAGCTCCAGCGCTCGCCTAGACCGCGTTCCACTTTTACAAAATAGAACGATTTCCTCTGCCGAATCCAACTCTGACATCTTGCTGGCTAGCTGTCCCAGTGGATAATTCTCCGCCCTGGTTATAGCGGATATCTCTAATTCGTGGGGTTCTCGCACATCTATTAACCGAACCTTCCCCTGTTCGAGTCGTTCGGCTAGTTCGCATGGAGTGATATCCCAATCGAATCCCACCGAATTCTCCTCTGCATGCAAGCCAGGTACACCACAGAAAGCCTCATAGTCAATCAACTCAGTTACAGTCGGGTTAGTTCCACATATTTTACAGTTCGGATTCTTCCTTATCTTTACATATTCGAATGACATATCGAGCGCGTTATATAGCATCAATCTACCCACAAGAGTGGAACCAATACCCAATAAGATCTTCAGTGCTTCGGTTGCTTGGATTGTCCCGATCGTACCCGGCAGTACGCCCAGTACTCCTGCATCGGCGCATGATGGTACTAATCCTGGTGGGGGTGGCGCTGGGAATAAACATCGGTAGCAAGGACCTTCTTTCGCAAAAAAAACACTGGCCTGTCCCTCGAAGCGGAATATTGACCCATAGACATTCGGCTTGCCGAGGAAAACTGTCACGTCATTGGTTAAGTAGCGGGTCGGAAAATTATCCGAGCTATCAATTACGAGATCGTAGTTGGTGGTAATTCTCATAGCGCTGGCGGATGTGAATGATTCGTTGAATATCTTTACCTCTATATTTGGATTTAGGTCCAGCAGGTGTTTTCTTGCGGATTCAACCTTTGCTGTACCGATTGTTGAAGTACCATGGATGATTTGGCGTTGTAAATTGGATGGATCGACTACGTCATGATCTACCAAACCTAAGTGTCCGACGCCTGCTGCTGCCAAGTATAGAGCCGCCGGTGATCCAAGTCCTCCCATACCGATTAATAGCACAGAAGCGGATTTCAGTTTTTGTTGCCCTTTTAATCCGACCTCGGGGATGAGTAGGTGACGGGAATATCTTAATATTTCTTCTTGAGTTAGTTTTGGTAGCATGCTGCCCACTATCCACCCGCAATGGATGGGATTAAGATAACCCGATCCTTATCCCGCAGCGGAGTATCCAACCCCTGCAGCTCATTAATATTGTCCTCCCCTAAAAATAAATTGACAAATGGGCGTAACTGCCCATCTTTATCAAAAAGATGTTGTTTCAAGACAGGGAATTGTTCGATAAAATCATCTATTGCTTCAGATACAGTTGTACCCTGTACAACGATCTCGCTCACTCCATTTGTATAGAAGCGTAAGGGTGCAGGTATCTGAAAGATTGCCATATTTATATTTTATTCTGTTTTTAAGAGATTTACCATTCATTTTCATGATGCAAAATCTTCATCGTGCCAACAATCATCATCTGTAGCATGAACATGTATTTGTTCAGACTTATGTGCACCATACCTTATCTCAAGGATCTCGACTCTTTTAAACAACTGCATACAAGATTATTGTTTACATATAATAAGTACCAGCGTTTTCTATGCTTGTCTTATCTGCACTTCTTGGGTTTCTATTCTTCTTTCTTCTCAGCAATTTCCTTCTTGCGGGTAGCGATGAGTTCTGCTGTCAGGTGCTGCGGAACGATCTCGTAATGATCGAAATCGAGTGTGAAGTGACCTCGTCCGCCAGTGATTGAGCGTAATTGAGTGGTGTAACGCATCATCTCGGCTAAAGGTACTTGGGCGATTATCGTCGTATATCCATGTTCAGTTTCAGTCCCTTGTACTCGACCGCGCCGAGTGTTCAAGTCACCCATCACATCACCCATGTTGGCATCTGGTACTGTTACGCGTGCTGTCATGATTGGTTCGGATAGAACCGGTCCGGCATCTTGTACGGCCAATTTGAAAGCTTCCCGAGCAGCAACTTCAAAAGCTACAGGTTTGGAGTCTACCGGGTGTTCCTTGCCATCGATTACTAACACTCTCACCTTGCTCATCGGATATCCTGCGATGATGCCTTCCTTCATCACGTTCTGGACGCCCTTGCGAATGGCAGGTTCGTAAGAACTGGATATTGCTCCTCCAAACACTTTCCAGACTAGTTCGAAATCACTATCTTCATATGGCTCGATCGTTATGTGAACCTCGCCGAATTGACCTGCACCTCCGCTTTGCTTCTTATGTCGGTACATGGCTGTGTTTTGCTTGGTAATGCCTTCCCGATAGGGCACTTTAGGTTCAATCGTTAATAAACCCACTTGAAGTTTGGTCTCTGCCCGGCGAATCGCCACCTCTATATGTTGATCTCCCATTCCTTGTAGTATTGTCTGACCGGTGACACTTTCGTTATACCAGGAAAGGGTCATATCTTCTTCACATAACCGGGTGAGCGTGGGAGTGATCTTGGCGGCATCTGCTTGTGTCTTTGGTATGATCGCAACACGGAATAGCGCTTTCGGATAATCAGGGATTAATAAGGTCAAGGTATGCGTTTTTTCACAAAGCGTGTCTCCTGTTGCAGTATGGGTTAATTTTGGTACACTGGCTATATCACCGGCATGGATGACCTTAATGCTGATCTGTTCCTTGCCGCGTGGTACATATACGGAACCAACCCGTTCCTCCAGGTTCTTCGCTTGATTCCAAATTCGACTATCAGCTGAGATGGTTCCTGAGTAAACACGGAAATAGGTCTGCTTTCCGACAAATGGATCAGCTGTTGTCTTCCAGACATAGGCAGCCAACGATCCTACATTAGAAGCTTTGAGTTTCTCTTCACCAGTATTGCCTTTAGCGATTACTTCAGGTCTATCAGATGGAGAGGGCATTAGGTCGATAATACAATCCAACAGTCGCCCAACCCCTTTTTCATTGCCTGTAGCGGCGGCAAAAACTGGAATGAACGTACAATTGTGTATAATCTTTTTTAGACCCCGCAGTAGCTCCTCATCGGTAAGCTCACCGCTATCTAGGTATTTCTCAAGAAGTGCATCCTCACCTTCAGCTGCCGCCTCAACAAGAGTGAAACGCGCTTCCTCGGCAGCGCTTTTCAAATCAGCAGGGATATCCTCTGCATGCTTTCCAACACCTGCATATGCTTTCATAGTGATCAGGTCGATTACGCCTTTGAAATCACCTCTCTCACCCCAGGGCAATTGCACTTTTATCAGGCGTGTATCAGAGAATTCCTCGACAGACCCCATTGCCTTGGCGAAATTCGCGTTGTCACGGTCCATTTTATTGATGATGACAAAACGCGGAAGCTTAAAAACACCACAATACTTCCATGCCATTTCTGTGCCGACTTCAAATCCATCAACTGCATCGATCACTACAATAGCCCCATCGGCGACACTCAGTGCTGAGATAACCTCACCGATGAAATCGTAATAACCCGGTGCATCTAAAATGTTTATTTTATGCTCACGATATTCAACTGGTACTACGCTGGTATAAAGTGAAATTTTTCGCCGGATCTCTTCTTCATCATAATCTGATGCTGTCGTACCATCCTCGATCTTTCCAAGACGTGTGGTCGTTCCACTGAAATGTAGAAACGCCTCCGCCATCATTGTTTTGCCTGCACTGCTATGCGCAACCAGGGCAATATTACGAATAAACTCGGTGGTATACTCTTTCATCTAACAAACCCTTCCTTTAATTGGGATAATTCCAAGCTGGGTGATTCTAAAAGGACTCGTCTGAATTGTCAAAGTGTGCTTTGTCATCTTCATGAGGATCGATGCTTAAAATAATTAATCAATACTCATATATTTGGATTGTCGGTTTGCTGGTATCGATATTAGGTTTACTATTCTTTCGTCATGGATCGAAGTGGCCTGCCTGGTTAATGCTTTGCGTGATCGGTTTCGGACTGATACTTGCCTGGCTTGGTCTTCATCCAAGGCAAACAAAATTATTAAGTGGGGCTGCCCAGGTAAGAGCGAGCATAGGTTTAGGAAAACCTGTCTTAATGGAATTCCAATCTCCCTATTGACTTGCCTGCACTGCGCTTAAACCCGTCGTGGACGGGTTGGAAAAAGAGTATAAAGATCGCCTGGTTGTTATTCGTTTTAACATTCAGGAACAGGTCGGTCGAGAACTTGCTCCCATTTACGGTTTCCAGTATACCCCCACATTTATCTTCTTTGATGCTCAGGGGAATGAACTCTGGCGCGAGATTGGTAGTTTGAACACCGGACACTTGCGTGCGAGTTTAAAATAATGTTGATCTTCATAAGATTTTGTTCTCATGGACTGTTATACCTCGATCTTGGCAATTAACCAGTCTCATCAAGATATTCTAATCATCTTATGAATTTTTTCCGCCGACTCTATTATCATCTTCTTTACTTAACTCAACCTCCCTGGGATAGCGGTATCTCACCACCCGAACTATATGAGTTTATCCACTCTCATCCACCAGGTCGTGCAATTGATCTTGGCTGCGGTACCGGCACGAACGTGATCACATTGGCATCGCTTGGCTGGCAGGTGACAGGTGTGGATTTTATCCCTCGTGTCATCCGGCTTGCCCGTCATAAGCTCAAAGCCTCAGGTTTGAAAGCCGATTTGTATGTTGATGATGTCACCCGCCTCGAAAACATCTCTGGGTACTTCGATCTCGCACTGGATATGGGTTGCTTTCATGGTTTACAAGCCAAAAAAGATATGTATCTTGCCAAATTGGAAGATATCCTCCTCCCGGGTGGATTCTGGTTAATGTACGGTTTCTTTAAATCTGATCCAACACATTCTGGTCCTGGTCTCATCCCCTCGGATGTTGATTATATCTCAAACCGTCTGTCCCTCGTTTCTCGCAAGGATGGTTTTGATAAGTTCAAACGTCCCTCGACCTGGTTATTGCTCAAAAAACCTTGAATATTATCTCTATTTGAAACAGTAAGAATCGATCATGATGATTTCTATGGCTTCCACCCTAAATATAAAAGCAACTCCCGTAAATGCATGAAAACCAGGGGAGTGTAATCACCTCTTTTATTGGAAAATTACCTGGTTGTACTATGCCATTATTATTGCTTTTCCTCGATGGCGTTGGTTTGGGTGAAAACGATCCAAAGAAAAATCCTTTTACCCATACAGATATGGCTAACTTTACGAATCTGCTCGGTGGACACCGCCTGCATGGTGGTTCCGCCCCTTACTATGGTGAACGTGCCTCTCTGCTCTCATTGGATGCTTCCCTTGGCGTAGCTGGTTTACCCCAGTCCGCAACTGGTCAGGCGGTTCTCTTGACAGGGATCAATGTACCAAAGGAAATTGGTTACCACTATGGTCCAAAACCAGATCCATCGGTTAGTGAATATTTAATTGACGGTCGGAATATATTCAGCAGGCTGGTCCAAGCTGGCAAGAGGGTCGCCCTGTTGAATGCCTATCCCCCTCGTTATTTTCATTCTGTCCAGGCTGGCAGGCGCCTCTACTCTGCTATTCCGTTGGCTGTGACGGCTGCTGGCATATCTCTCTTCACACAGGATGATCTTTTCCACGGCCGCGCTGTCTCGGCTGATTTCACCGGTCAGGACTGGCATGACCTGCTTGATATCCCCGAAACCCCAATCCTTTCCCCGTACGCTGCTGGTTGCAGGCTGGCTACCGTGGCTCAGGAATATGATTTCGCGATGTTCGAATACTGGGCAAGTGACTACGCTGGTCACGGGCAAAATATGTCCAGAGCATGTGAATTGTTGGAAACTTTGGATGATGTATTAGGTGGATTACTCGAAGCATGGCACGACGACCAGGGGTTGATTTTGATTACCTCCGATCACGGCAATCTGGAAGACCTTTCTACTCGACATCACACCCTCAATCCTGTTCCTGCCTTGGTGATTGGTACTCCTCGAGCCCGTCAGGATTTCGTCTTCGGGTTGTCATCATTGTTGGATATCGCCCCGGCGATAGTCAAATATATCTTAACACGTCCCAAGCTTTAATATTCTTTTCTGCAAGCCGTAATCCTCTTCCACCACTGTCATTTCGAGGGGCGCTCTTTTCCTCGAAGCAATCTCCTCCCACTCCGCGTATCACCTTGAGGGAGCGTTCTCTGCTACCGCAGCGCACCCGTCTGATTTTAAGAGTGAAGGGTCTCCTCCTGTAATGGTGTCATCCTGCTTGTCCTGGCGGTTTTTATCAGGTAGGCGAAGCCGCGACCGCGAAGCGCCGTTCGTCCCGCTTGACGGGATGCCTGTGGCAAGGATCTCCTCCCGTAGGTGCGGCCCGAAGGTGTGCCGCCAGACCCGCGTTCCTCGTCTATCGTCAATCACCGCGTGCCATTCAATCTTTCACCGTTTCCCCCCAGCAGGCTTAAAACTTGAATTGCGTGGCGGTTATTATCAGTGATTTACCTGCATCTGCTAAGTATATAGGTTAGTTAAGGACCTTCGCATTGGACAAAAATTCTATTATCCCGGGTTCAGACTGAAATAAGTCTATTGTATAGATCACTTATACAAACCTCATAAAAACCTGGTTACCCACTAATATTCCACGTGTCGTTAACCTCAAAGAATCACCTGCCCATTCGAGAAGACCTAAATGTGTTAGTTCATTAATTTCACACTCGAACACATCCCTCATTTCTTTACCAAATCTTTCCTGAAATCGATATTTTGAAACTCCTTCTTTTGTTAATCTCAACCCGAGCATCATTGTCTCTTGCATTTCCGTACAAACGTCAATGGTTTGGAAATGTATTGTTGTAGGTGACATAGGAAATTTTTGTGAAAACAGTTTATTAAAATGTTTTATATATAATTTAATTTTGGATATATTGGCTACACGCATATACTCCGCATATCCATGCGCCCCAGCCCCAAAACCAAGATAGGATTGATTTCTCCAATATCGCAGGTTGTGTCGACACTGGTACCCGGGTTTCGCCCAGTTGGACAATTCATAATGCTCGTAACCTTCAGTCGCCAGCTCATCTCCTGCCCATTCATACATGTCTGCTGCCAGGTCTGGGTCAGGCAGTGGTAGTAATCCTCGGTTTACCCAGCGTCCCATTTGAGTATCTCCCTCCACGGTCAGGCCGTAGAGCGAGATATGCTCAGGATCTAGACCTAGCATCAATCTCAAGGTATTCTGCCAGTCTGCGATAGTCTGTTCCGGTAAGCCATAGATCAGGTCCACGTTCAGGTTTTTGAATCCCGCCTTCCGTGCGTAGCTTACCGACCTGATGGCATCCTCATATGTGTGTATGCGTCCTAATAAAATTAATTCCTTGTTGTTTGCCGACTGCACACCAATACTGATGCGGTTGAAACCTATCTCAAAAAGCTCTCGTAAGTATTTCGGCTCTAACGTCCCTGGATTGGTTTCCAATGAAATTTCAACCCCCGGTTTAACCTCAAACACATTGGAAATTGTTCGTATAATTTCCTCTAACTGGGATGGGGATAACAACGAGGGTGTCCCACCCCCAAAGAAGATCGTATGCACTTCTATGCGCTTGTCTGCCTGTCCAACTATCCTTATTTCGTTACATACTGCCTCCACATACTCTGGGATAACGTCTTCCATTCCAGCGTATGTGTTAAAATCACAATAACTGCATCGCTTACGACAAAAAGGGATATGGATGTAAATACTGAATGCCACGTGTGGATTATACCTTCGCCACAAGTCTTTCAGATGCCAAACCGATGATTAGTACCAAAGGGCCTGCCTGTAGCATCCACATGTCAGCCCCAAAACCTATCCGGTCGGCAGCCAATCCAATTCCTGTTGGTGATCTTAATTTGGTCAATTCTGGAAATCCTGCCTTATATGCTTGTCTTCGCATCAACGATAACAACGCGGTTTTGGTTTTCATGAATCCCAGTAACAAAGATATTAGTGATTACAGTCTTAGTATTCAGGTTACTGGTCTTACTACAGGGACGCACGATATAATACCGCTATTTGGTGATGCGATTATTAATAAAACGAGTGTTCTTGTCAACGAAAAAGGCGGCTTTATCAACTATAAACCAGTTGACAAGTTGCCTGCCTACGGAACACTAATTTTTAAACTGATCTAAGGAAATTGTCTAAATGCTGTAAAATTAGTATCCTCGTACTTCTCCCCGCTGGATAGCGGGGAGAATGTTGATAATCCATAATTCAAAGGTCTCTATGACAACACCTTTCTGGGTCCAGGATGCCATTTTTTATCAGATATTTCCGGACAGATTCGCCAATGGCGACTCCACGAATGATCCCCCCAATGTACAGAAATGGGGTGAAAAACCGACCGTCTGGCACTTCCAGGGTGGTGACTTGCGTGGCATTATCCAAAAAATGGATTATCTTCTCGACCTTGGGATTAATGCCATCTATCTCAACCCCATCTTCCATTCACCTTCTCCACACCGTTACAACACGATTGATTATTATAAGATCGATCCCAAATTGGGAACTATTACTGACTTCCATGACCTGATCGATACGCTCCATCATAATAACTTCCGCATGATAATCGACGGGGTGTTCAATCACTGCGGGCGAGGTTTCTTCGCCTTCAATGATGTGCTGGAAAATGGTGAGAATTCTGCATATAAGGATTGGTTCCTGATTAATAAATTCCCTCTTGATGCATTTACTCCTGGAGAAGCGGAGAACTATCAGGCATGGTGGAAATATAAAGCTCTACCCAAGTTCAACACTCGCAATCCTGCCGTTCGGGAATACATTCTCAATGTGGTACGTTATTGGAGTCAGCAAGGTATCGATGGTTGGCGCTTGGACGTCCCTAATGAGATTGATGATGATATCTTCTGGGAAGAATTTCGCTACACGGTAAAAACCATTAATCGGGATGCCTACCTCCTCGGTGAGATTTGGACAGTTGATCCTCGCTGGGTGAACGAAACCCACTTCGATGGATTGATTAATTATCCCCTCCGGGATGATTTGCTGCGTCTGCTTTATGCTGGTACCTTGAATACTGTGACCTTCGCCGAAAAAGTTGAAAGTCTGCTTGGTCAATACCCTCGTGAAAATGTTAATGCAATGTATGTTCCTCTGGGATCGCATGATACTGAGCGTCTATGGTCTAAACTCGGCGGTGACATAAATAAAGTTAAACTCGCCTTCTTGTTCCAATTTGCATATCCCGGAGCTCCCGCCATCTACTATGGTGATGAAGTAGGTTTGGAGGGTGATAAAGATCCCGACTGTCGTCGTCCATTTCCTTGGGATTCCACCATATGGAAGGGAGATCTACGACTATGGGTCAAATCCCTGATCGCAGCCAGGAAACGATTACCTTCCTTGCGTCGCGGCGATTACCAGCGACTTCTCGCTGTCGACGATGACCGCGGTATCTTTGCCTTCGCCCGAATAATGGGTGAAGAAAAGATAATCATCGCCATCAATGTCAGCCGCACTGAACGTGAATTTCAAATTCCTGTAGATGTTCTTGGTTTACCCGATGGTCGAAACCTTTGTGGAATTTTTGACAATAAACAATATAAAGTCTCTGAAAGAACTTTATCGCTAACCCTGCCTCCTCTGAGTGGGACTTGGATTGGTTGATTCCGCATAGGGTTATTCCAATTCCGTACTTGTATGAAAATTTTTATTTGGGAGATTGATCCATGAATGGACAAAAGGTTAGAACTGAAGAATTCCGTGTAGAAGGAGAAAAAGTCGTTTCGAAAATTAAGGAGTTACTTCATGAGGGAAATATCCGCCGCATCAGTCTTATAGATAAAGATGGACGTATTCTGATCGAGATCCCACTTACGATTGGAGTCGTCGGAGCCATCCTGCTGCCAGTGTGGGCTGCCATTGGTGCGATTGCCGCCCTTGCCGCTGAATTGACTATAGTTGTAGAAAAAAGCGATTCATAATATAGTCCTGCATCAATAGATAAACTGGTTAAGATAATGCTTCTTACCTTTGCATTCTTTACGTTATCCATTGAGTATTGGTGAAGAGGCTAAAATATTCATTGTCACTCTGATCGAAGCGACCGCGTAGTGCCTCTCGCCCCACTTGTCGGGACGCCTGTGGCAAGGGTCTCCTCCCGTAGGTGCGGCCCGAAAGTGTGCCGCCAGACCCATCCGTATCGTCCATCACTTATCGTCAATCCTATGGTGCCCTCCTACCTTCCCCCCTCTTACCTCGCCAAGATATAGCCCACAAGTCTTTACGGTATTTTCGTTTGGAAGGGGATCACTTTTTACCCCTCTTTTCCCGATACTGGATTCTAAATTACCTGATTCCTTTTCATCAATCTCGAATATCGAATCTCGAACTTCGTCCTCCTAAATATTAATCCTTTACAGAATTCAAATCATAATCTCTGGTATAATTCGACCATGACTGGTCCTATCATTGGTTTCGGCTATTGATATGGAGACCTGCAATAAATCATAATTTATAAGGAGATCGCATACGTCATGCCGCTCGATAAGGAAAAGAAAACTCAGATCATTAACGACTATCATCGTCATGAGAGTGATACTGGCTCACCGGAGGTACAGGTCGCGATCCTCACCAGTCGGATAAATCAACTTACCGATCATCTTCGTATCAATAAATATGATGAATCCTGCCGGCGTGGGTTGCTCAAGCTGGTCGGACATCGCCGCCGGTTGTTGGCATATCTAAGAAAGACGGAATACCAGCTTTACCTGGCTGTCACCGAACGCTTGAACCTTCGCCGTAAGTAGTACCACCGATTCAACCCGAGTAGATGGGTGGATCCCATCTACTCTTTTTATTCGTTACCCGCGGGTTGGGAATTGAAAAGTGCTGGTAACTGGTGTTAACACCACTTTTCAGTCCCCGACCAGGTGGGAATTTTAGGAGATAAAAATGAAACCAGATGTAAAATGCTTTTCCACAGACGTGGGCAGCCGCACGATTACCTTTGAGACCGGTAAACTGGCAGCCCAGGCAGGTGGTGCTGTGACCGTTCAATTGAACGGTACGCTTGTCTTTGCCGCTGCTACCATGAGCTCTACCGCTCGTGAAGGTATAGATTTCTTCCCACTCAGTGTGGACTATGAGGAAAGGATGTATGCGGGTGGGCGTATCCCGGGTTCGTTCTTCCGTCGTGAAGGACGACCCAGTACTGATGCCATCCTCGTTGCCCGCTTGACCGACCGTCCACTGCGCCCTCTTTTCCCCAATGGCATGCGTAATGATGTTCAGGTGATTATGTACTCACTCTCAGCCGATTCTGAGAATCCCATCGATATCTTGGCTATTAACGCAGCATCGGCTGCAGTATCGATATCGGATATCCCATGGAATGGTCCAGTTGGCGCTGTCCGCGTCGCTCGTTTGGATGGTGAGTTTATCGCCAATCCAACTTTCGCAGAGATGCAGCGCTCTGATCTCGACCTACGCCTTGTTGGAACCCGTGATGCCATCCTCATGGTGGAATGTGGTGCTCTTGAAATACCGGAAAATGTTATGGTTGCCGCGCTCGAGTTCGGGCATGCATCCATCCAGCCTCTCATCGATTTACAGGAAAAGATGGTAGCAGAGATCGGTAAACCCAAACGTGAACCAATATTTAGGCTTCCTGATGAAACCCTGCAAAGCAAGGTCGTTGACAGGGTCAATGTCCCCATGAATGATTTGCTTGACAAACCACTTAACAAGGCTGAGTTCTACGAAGGTATGGATGCCTTGTTGGCTGACATCACTGCAGACTTGACTGCCCAGGATGAGAACCTTGTTGCCGTTGATATCAAGACCGCCTTTACGGAAGCTGAAAAGCGGCTTGTCCGTTCTCGTATCCTCAACCAGGATAAGCGTCCTGATGGTCGCACCTCTGCTGACATTCGACCTATTTGGTGTGAGGTGGATATCAGCCCACGTGCCCATGGTTCAGGTTTGTTCACCCGCGGCGAAACCCAGGTTCTCACTTTGGCTACTCTTGGCACTCTTCGCGAAGCCCAGGAACTGGATAACCTGACTCCTCAGGATACCAAGCGTTACCTTCACCACTACAATTTCCCTCCTTTCTCAACGGGCGAGGTCTATCCATTGCGTGGTCAGTCTCGCCGTGAGGTCGGGCATGGTGCGCTGGCAGAACGTGCGCTCGAACCGGTTATTCCCCCTGAGAAAGAATTTCCCTATACCTTGCGGCTTGTATCTGAGGTGATGTCCTCCAATGGCTCAACTTCAATGGCAGCCGTCTGTGGCTCAACCTTGGCTTTAATGGATTGTGGTGTACCCATAAAGGCGCCTGTTGCAGGCGTCGCTATGGGGCTTATCAAAGAAGGTGACAATTATAAGATTCTGACAGATATCCAGGGTGCTGAGGACCATTTAGGTGATATGGACTTTAAGGTTGCCGGGACAGATAAGGGCATCACCGCCCTCCAGATGGATATCAAGATAACTGGTCTAAGCGCTGGCATAATGTCTCAGGCGCTAGAACAAGCCCGCCAGGCACGTATTGTCATCCTGGATCACATGCTCGAAACCATCTCGACACCCAGACCCGACCTCAAGCCGCACGCTCCACGCATCACGACTATTAAGATACCAGTCGATAAGATTGGTGCGATCATTGGTCCTGGTGGTAAGACCATTCGGGCTTTGCAGGAGGAAAGTGGTACACGTATTGATATAGAAGAGGATGGCACGATTTATATTGCTGCAACTGCCGGGGAAGGTGCTGATCTTGCCCTTGAACGTATCGAAGCCCTGACCGAAGTACCTCAGATTGGTCGCATTTATACCGGGCGTGTGGTCCGAACAGCTGAATTCGGTGCTTTTGTCGAGATTCTCCCTAATATGGATGGTCTTGTGCACATCTCCCAATTGGATAGCGAGCGTGTGAATAAAGTGGAAGATATTGTTCGTGTCGGTGACGAATTGACTGTTATGGTCATCGACATCGACCCAATGGGTAAGATCCGGTTGTCCCGCCAGGCGGTCTTGGAAGGCTGGACTGCTGAAGAGGCGATGCAGCATGACCGCAAGGGACGTCCATCTGGTGGTGGGGGTCGTCCCAGGGGTGGTCCTCCTCGTGGAGGTCGCCAAAGTGGAGACCGCCACAGTGGTGGCTACAATCGGCGATAACCACAAGCATAATAACGGGCGGTTCTTCACCGCCCGTTTCAATATCCGCGATACCTGATAATGCTCAAACAACTCCAGGGTATTAAACAGAAATATCCAAACCAATACTGGCTCATTTTCTGGGGTATGCTGATAAGCTCGATCGGCTCCAGTATGATCTGGCCTTTCCTGTTGATCTATGTCAGCAATCGCTTGAGCCTGCCTCTGACAAAAACCGCTTCACTCCTGACAATTTATGCTGTATCTGGCTTGATTGCCTCCTTTGTTGCCGGTCCAATCATAGATAAAGTTGGGCGTAAATGGGTGATGGTTGTTAGCTTGGCATCAATGGCTTTGATGTATGTTCTGATGATCCGTGCTGACACATATCCCGTTTTCGCTTATTTATTGATCCTTGGCGGAACGGTCAATCCCTTGTACCGTGTCGGGGCGGATGCCATGCTCGCCGACCTGATCCCTTCCGTGGATCGGATCGATGCCTATGCCCTTGTGCGGTTAATTACTAATTTTGGTGTAGCCCTCGGTCCGGCTATCGGAGGTTTTCTTTCTGCCTCATCCTATACCTTTACATTTTACTCTGCAGCCATCAGCATGTGTACGTATAGTCTCTTGTTGCTCTTCTTCGCACGGGAGACTTTACCCACCTCACCCCCTGAGATTGTTGGCAGAAAAACTGAAAGATGGGGTGGATACGATAGGGTCCTACGAGATACCCCCTTTATTTCCACGATCGCTGCTTTTGCTTTTGGTTGGATCACTGCTGCCCTGATGTGGATGATCCTGCCGGTTTATGCGAATAAGAATTTTAATGTACCTGAAAATATCTACGGTCTCATCCCGACAACGAATGCTGCCATGGTTGTTCTCTTCCAACTCGTTGTTACCAGGATTACCAAACGTTATCGTCCTTTGAATATGATGGCATTCGGGATGCTCTTCTATGCGGTCGGGACAGGATCGGTCGCTCTCGGTCATGGCTTCTCGGGATTTTGGCTAAGTATGGTGATTATTACCATTGGTGAATTGATTATTGTCCCAACATCCAGTACTTATGTCGCTAATACTGCCCCAACAGATATGCGGGGTCGTTATATGAGCATCTATGGCCTCACATGGGGTATCGCCTCAGGCATTGGACCTGTATTGGGTGGGTGGTTGAGTGACACAATTCGCCCCCAGGCTATTTGGTATGGTGGTTTTTTGATTGGATTGACCAGCACTATTGCTCTCTATTGCTTATCCCGCCGTTCATCCTAACATCGTTTCAAGTCTGATCTTAACTACTGGCCAATCTCGTTCAATGATGCTGTAATAAACAGAATCACGGTAACTCCCATCAGCCCGGATCATGTGATTACGAAGGATTCCCTCTTTCACACCACCGATCCTTCTAATTGCTTGCTGGGAGCGTTCATTCCTCAAATCCGTTTTAAACTGTACACGGATGCATCCAAGCTCTTCAAAAGCATGTTTCAAGAGTAGATACTTGCATTCGGTGTTTACTGCTGTTCGCTGGTATTCTAACCCGTACCATGTTCCCCCGATCTCTAATCCTCGATGCTCTGGCCGGTATTCCAGATAACGTGTGGCACCGGCTGCTTGGTCTGCTTCAAGATGTATGACCACAAAGGGTAGGTCCGTCCCCTGGGCTTGCCGGTTCAACAAGTCCTTAATCCATACCTTCATATCCTCTTCGTTCCGGATCCAGCCATATGCCATGTTCTTCCATATTGAGTCCTCGCATCCAACCGCGGCCAACGCAGGGATATGTTTCTCTTCAAGGGGTTCAAGCCGCACGTAATTCCCCGTTAGTGTTATCGGTTGAAGGCTCATTTTTTCTCCTGCGTGGGCAAATATGGCATTTCTGGTCCTTGAACACCCAGGTACTCAGCCAGGGCGGCTCGCATGGCTAATCTGTCATCCCAGGTGTATTCAGTGGTTCCAAAACACATGGATTTTTCGTGCCCTTTACCACATGCGAGAATGATATCCCCCTGCTGCGCCATGGATACTGCAAAACGGATTGCATCACCTCTGTCTGGTATCCGCCAGTAAGTTTTTCCTTCAATTCCACCCTCAGCCCTGGCTCCGGCAGACATCTCCTTCAGGATTTCCTCTAATGACTCGGTACGCGGATCCTCGGCAGTTATGATTGTGAGATCGGCTAATTTAGCGGAAATCTCTGCCATCATTCGCCTTTTTTCCCTGTCCCGTAATCCTGCTGAACCAAATATCACAATTACACGCCCTTTTACAATTTTACGGGCAGCTTCCAGTGTCACCCGCAGAGCGTTTGGTGTATGTGCAAAATCAACGATCGTTGTAAAATCTTGCCCCATGTCGATCCGTTCCATTCTGCCTGTAATACTGGATAAGGATTTGATTCCAATTGCTGCAGCCTCAGGATTAATTCCCAATCCAGGTACCGTTGTCGCGATGGCAGCCAGAATATTCAAGATATTGTGATTACCACTTAAATTACTTATAATGCCTACACGAAACCAGGGAGATTTTACTATAAATCTGAACCCTGGTCTATCATGGATAATTTCCTCCGCCCTTACCTCTGCCCCTTCCTCCAATCCGTAACATATCTGTTTTACGTTGGTAACATCCTTTAGATATTTGTAAGAAGTATCGTCACGATTTAACACCGCTAGGCGAGGATTTCCCTGTGGCTTTGCATGCGTCTCATCCAGGCTCAAAAAAAGACGCGCCTTGGCATCACGATATGCTTTGTATGACCCGTGATAATCCAGGTGTTCGTGAGTGATGTTGGTTACCACGCCTATGTCAAACTCGCAGGCATCCACTCGGTATTGGGCTAATCCATGAGAAGTGGCTTCCAAGATGACATGGGTCAATCCTTTCTCCACCATCTTTGCGAGATATCGTTGCACGTCAGGTGCATCCGGTGTGGTGACATGAAAACCAGTGTCAAGTACTTCATCACCGATTACTGCATTTACTGTCGTGATCATCCCGGTTTTTATTCCTGCTTCCAGAAGTATTTGATGGATTAAGTTGCAGGTGGTTGTCTTTCCATCTGTACCGGTGACACCGATCATCGTTAAATTGCGTGCTGGATGATCATAATAAGCGGCTGAAAGATATGCGAGTGCTTGACGGGTATTCTCTACCTGAATATAAGGTACCTTCAAGTCATTGATATTCTGTTCACCAACGATTACAGCAGCGCCTTTCGTTATGGCTCCTTGGATATATTGATGCCCATCAGTCAGACCACCCGTCACGGCAACGAATATTGCGCCGGGTATGACTAGTCTTGAATCCGCGACGATATCCGTGATCCTTATTTCCGGGATAACTCCACTGAGCACTTTCATGGGAAGGTCAGAAAAGATCTCCCGTGCTGTTTTCGTTAGATGGTCTTTTTTCATTTTTCTTTCAAAAAGAAAAAGGGTTTTGACGAATCTAACGTCAAAACCCTCTTCTCGTCAAGGTTTCTTTATCGCAGGTTCTGGCGTAAACCTTCAAGCTTGCCGGCTACTGAACCATCCAGTACCTTGCCTCCAACTTTGATGACCAGTCCGCCAAGTATGGAAGGATCGACCCTGAACGTAACTGCTTGTGCCCCAACTTTGTTCAGTATATCTTTCTTTACCATGCCTTGCTCATCGTTGGTCAGTGTGAGCGCGCTGGTGACTTCTGCTGATGATCCAGCAAGACTGCTGTCTTCCAGGACTACTACTTTACCCGATTTCACACCCGAGAAAAACTCGGCTAGCAAGGCATGTTGACGTTTCTCATCTAATGTTTCACCGACAAGTTTCTGCGCTGCAGCGATTGCTAAAGCAGCCACTTGTCCTCTCAAGTCACCCAGGATTCGATTCCGTTGCTCCTCGATCTCGGTTAGCGCAGTTTCGCGTGTTTTTATCGCCTCAGTCTCGGCTGTTGCTTTGATCTCTCGGGTTGCAGTTTCAGCGCGTTCTGTCGCATCATGCACGATTTTATTTGCTTTTGCCTGTGCCTCTGCGATGACCTTGCTGGCTTCCTTTTCAGCGTTTTCCCGTGCTTCGGCAGCAATGCGCGCATCTTCAATACCCTGTGCGATTGTCTGCCGCCGCTTTTCGAGTAGCCCTAGGATCGGTTTATACACCCATTGTTTGAGAACAACAAAAATGATAAGGAAATTAAATATTTGGACGAGCAAATAACCTAGATTAAGACCTAATTTTTCCAAAGTCGCCTCCTCTTGTTATCCAGCTTAAAACACAAATAAGATCAGGAGTGCGACCACCAGGCAATAGATAGCCACAGCTTCGGCAAAGGCGATGCCAAGGATCATGTTGGTCTGAACCGTGCCCGTCGCATCTGGGTTGCGGCCCATTGCCTGTACCGCTCCACTGGTGACGATGCCGATGCCAGCACCTGCACCGATGGCTCCGATCATCGCTAAACCGGCACCTATCAACTTACCAAGAATTCTTGCAGCTTCTAAATCCATTAATAAACCTCCAAGTTGGTTTCCAGCAGGGTTGCTCCCATTCAGATTGGTGCTCTTTCAAGGCAAGGCATCCTCATCTGCTGATATTTTATACGTGTGCTTCTTCGTGTTGTTCCCCATGACCCTGTGTTGCTTGTGACATGAAGGTCATCGTTAGCAGGCCGAACACGATTGCCTGGATCATACCGATAAAGAACTCGAGCATCAGGAACATGGATTGTGCGAATACTGGAACAAGAGAACCGATGACAAAGAGCAGGACCGAACCTGCGAAAATATTGCCAAATAACCGGAATGCGAATGAAAGGATTTTTGAAAACTCGGATACCAATTCGAGTATTCCAACACCAAAGTCGATGACACCAAAGATTGGTTTGTTGAATAATGTTCTGGTATTCCAAAATTTTGTGAAATAATTCACTTTATGGGCGCGTATACCCATAACTTGAACCATGACCACCGCAATTAATGCCAATGCTACTGTGAAGTTCAGGTCTGTGGAAACGACCCGGACGAACGGAACTAACCCAAATAATTCTCCCCCTCCGCTCTCTCCTGTCTCACCTCCTGTGAGGGGATCACCTTTGATGATGGTTGTTGCCCATCCTAGGTTTTTCACCGCATAGCCATGCTCGGAAGGTTCAAGTATCCCAATACTATCTACTCCTGGTATCAACTCAGTCCAGTTCGCTACCAGCACCAGTAACGTGATAGTTGCGAACCAGGGAAAGATGGCTTTCGCCCATTTCCCTGCAGTACCTTCTGTTAGGTTATAAATGACTTCCATGAAAGCTTCTACAGCACCAGATAATCCTTTAGGGACAAGCGAGCCACTTTTAACCGCACGATATACACCGAAACCAATAAGTAGCAGGACGATATCAGCAATAATCAGTGCCAGTAATGTGTTCGTTAAATAGAAATCACCGATGATAAGCAATGTGAATAATGGTTCATGGCTTAATCGTTCTGCCGGTAGCTGGACATGCGGCTGGATTGGCGGGTAATACTTGGCAGCGATGGCACCGCCGATGATAAATAAGAGCACGAACCACCTGTTGGTTCCCCAACGCCACCATTTCTTTTTTGGAGTCACTTCCACGCTATGATTCCTCCTCTGAAGATGAATTCCTTTGGATTGGTTTTATACGGTCAGTAGCCGCCTTCACCACTCTGAACATGATGAAGATTGTAACAGGTATACTGCTGATTAATAATAATATTGTAAAAAACGGTTTTGTGTTGAGATATCTATCCAGCCATAGTCCGCCGAAAAGCGCTATGAAGATTATAAACAAGGTGATAAAACCCACCTGTCCGGCTACACTTGCCAGGGTTAGGTTATATGCGCGTTGCTTGCGCTCCTTTCCCTGGTCATCTGGCTGTTCCATGGTCGCGGATTATATCACATGGATTTTGGCTGCGTCAATTAAAATAAGTTTAATGCTGCTGCCCCCGATAAACCAAACCACGGTGCGAAAATTGTGCCGATTAGTAGGATGCCAATGGTTAAAACTGCCAGGGCGATCCCATAGGGACGTGAGATCGGCAATGGCTTTTCTTCATCCTCGGATCGGTATAGGTATACAACTTTTAGGACGGTCAGGTAGTAGTATAGGCCAATGCTTGAGTTGACCACTCCTACCACTGCTAACCACACCATGCCGGATTGGATTGCCGCTGTAAACACAAATATTTTTGCGACAAATCCACCAAAGGGCGGCATCCCTGCTAAAGATAGGAAAGCCACTAACAACATTAATGCCAGGCCTGGCGAACGACGACTCATCCCGGCGTAAGCCAAGATCTCATCAGAACCCGTAACCCGTCCAAATGCAACTACAATTCCAAATGCAGCAAGGTTGGTTAATATATATGCGCTCAAATAAAAGACTGTGCTGGTGACACCCAATGGACTGATTGCCACAACACCTATCATGGCATATCCTGCATGTGCGATCGAAGAGTAAGCAAGCATCCGTTTGATATTCTTCTGCGATAAAGCCAGTAGGTTACCTAGGGTCATTGTAATAGTCGCAAGCACTGCTAGGATCGAAGCCCACGAAACCGCTATATCTGGAAAAGCGACCAGAAAAAACCTCATCAGAACTGCAAAACCAGCTGCTTTGGAAGCTGTTGAAAGAAAACCCGCCACCGGAGTGGGTGACCCATGATAGACATCCGGTGCCCAGAAGTGGAATGGTACCAGGGCGACTTTGAATCCTAATCCAACTATGATTAACAATACCAATCCAAGGGTGACAACCTCATTTATCTGCCCGGTTGTGAACTTGGTTGCTAAGTCATAAATACTGGATGTCCCGCTGAAACCAAATAACAGGCTGAAACCGTATAGCATGACTGTCGAGGTCAACGCACCAAAGAGTAGGTATTTAAAACCAGCCTCTGTTGAGCGGTCGTCTGATAGGAGAAATCCAGCCAGGATGTAGAGTGGGATCGAGGTCGTTTCTATCGCCAGGTAGAGCATCACCAAGTCCGCTGCGGAAGCCATTAGGTTCATACCTAATGTGGCAGTTAGGAGCAGCAGGTATGCCTCCCCTCGCCGATTAAGCTTATCAACATCCATCATGAATAATGCTGTCACCGCAGCGCTGAAGATGAATAACATCTTGAAGAAGAAACCCAGCCAGTCATATCGTAGCATTCCACCAAAAACCATCGTTGGATTACCCGGACGAGCCACAAGGAGACTTACGATAACAATTACCAGTGATCCACCCCCGGTCAACCACCCCAGGTTGCGGCGGTCCCCCTCTTTCAAGAATGGGTCAAGGATTAATACTAGAATGCCAAGGGCTAATAAGAGGATCTCCGGTAGGATTGCTTGTACTGATGTCAGGTCAATGTTCGCTGTAAACACTTACCCACCTCCCAGTAGTCTTAGGATATTCTCAACGCCCTTTTGCACCATTGTCACCATTAATGCTGGTATAACGCCAAGAACGATCATAATGACCGATATCACTGTCAGGGCGATTTTATCTAGGGCGGTAACATCGCTGATATGCCCTGCGAACTCTTCTGGCATCTCCCCGAAGAACACCCGCCGGATGACCAGCATCACGTACGCCGCCGTCACCACGATGGAGATCGCTGCTACAATGGCGATGATTGGTTTAACATGCCATACACCCATGAATATTGGAAATTCGGCTACGAAACCGGAGAGACCCGGCATTCCCATCGAGACTAACCCACCGATGATAAAAGTGACAGCTACCCATGGCATGACCTTTCCGAACCCGCCTAACTTGGGGATGTCGCGTGTATGCGCCCGGTCATATACCATTCCGACGGCAGCAAAGAATAAAGCCGTCATCACACCATGCGAGAACATTTGCACCCCCGCACCGGTCATGCCCGTTTTGTTCAGTGTTGAGAAACCTAGCATCACCAAACCCATATGTGAGACCGAAGAGAATCCAATGACATATTTAAAATCGGTCTGCACCATGGCGATGAAGGCACCATATACAATATTGACCAGTGCTAGGCTCATGATTAGCCATGCCCAGGTCTTTGCACCCTCGGGTAGAAGCATGATTCCTACCCGCAGTGCAGCAAATGCACCTAACTTCATAAGCACGCCTGCATGGAACATGGAGACAGCCGTCGGTGCGGCCACGTGACCGTCAGGAGACCAATTGTGAAATGGAAAGATACCGCCCAGGACAGCAAATCCTAGGAAAACCGGTAGGAACCAGATGCGCTGGAATGCAGCTGAAAAACCTGCTTTCTCTAGTACCAGCATATCGAAAGAATGTTGACCCGCTGTCCAGTACATTACCAGCGCGCCAACCAGCGCTACAACCGAGCCGATGAACAGGTACAATGTAAGCTTCATCGCTGCATACTCTCGCGTCTTGACCCAGCCCCATATCGAGATCAAAAGGTACATCGGAAATACCGCGATTTCGTAGAAAAAGAATAATTGGAATAGGTCAAGAGAGACGAACACACCAAAAACACCTGTCGCCAGTATGAATAGAAATGCGAAGAACTCGCGTGGACGGTCGTCAAGACCCCATGAGATTAGCACGCCGGTGAACATGACTACCCCCGTTAGCAGTACCAATGGTGCGCTCATCCCATCTACGCCAACATGATAACCAATGCCCAATGCGGGGAGCCAGCTCGCTTGTTGTTGGAACTGGTATCCACCCGCTGTTTGATCGTATGTAAAGTAAACCCACAGGGATAGGATTACTGCAATGGTTGCCGCCGCCAGTGCCGTTGCCCGCACTTCTGTCTTGCGCTCACCCGGTATGAGTAGGATGAGCAGTGAAGCTGTGATTGGGGTAAAAACGATTATGCTCAGGATCGGAAATGCCATTGTGCACCTCGGTTAGAATAGCATCATCACGGCTTTGTTAATTACATTCAGGATCCAGGCCGGCCAGATGCCGATCCAAAGGATTAGGACCATCAGCGGGACCATCACTATGATTTCGCGTATATTTATTTCTGTTAGGTGTCCAACCCATTTTTCGTTCACTGGGCCGTGTAATACCTTCTTGATCCCTTTCAATATATACGCTCCTGTGAATAGCAGGCCTAACATGCTGATCGCAGTGTAGACTGTCAGGATTGGCAGGCTGCCTCGCACGATAAGGAACTCAGAGATGAAACCGTTCAATCCCGGCAGTCCTAAAGAAGCCATTGATGTAAAGATCAAGATACCGCCGTACACCGGTACAAGTGTGAATAGCCCGCCAAAATCGTTCAGGTTGCGGGTATGTGTTCGCTCATAGATGACACCTACTAGGAAAAACATGCCGGCTGCAGATAGACCATGGTTGAACATTTGCAGGATGGCACCATTCAGGGCGATCCGGGCATTGGATGTTCCTGCTGCTAAAGCCGCCGCTGCTATTCCGAGCACTACAAATCCCATATGATTGATGGAAGAATATGCGACTAGGCGCTTGAAATCGTCCTGTCCGTAAGACCCGAACGCGCCAAATACGATTGCCGCTGTTGCCAGGATGGCAAGTGCACCTGCAAAGTATTTCGCCTCTACTGGGTATAAAGGCAGGATTAGCCGCAGGAAACCATAGGCGCCTAGTTTCAACAGCACTCCAGCCAGGATCATGGAACCTGCGGTTGGTGCTTCGGTGTGTGCATCCGGAAGCCATGTATGGAAAGGCCAGATTGGCACTTTGATTGCAAATGCGATTACAAAAGCCCAGAATGCAATGGCTTTGACTGTACTGAGTGATAGTCCAAGGGAGATGTTGGGTAATACCGCAGCATGCGGCCATAGATCGAACAATCGGGGTAGGTCGTACGTGCCGAATGCCACACCCAGCATCTGGATCGCAAGTAGCAATCCTAGCGAACCACCCATGGTATAGATCAGGAACTTCAAGGATGCGTAGTCCTTGTTGGCGCTGCCCCATTGGTTGATTAGGAAGTACATGGGAACCAGTCCAATTTCCCAAAAAACAAAGAATATGAGCAGGTCCAGTGCCATGAAAACGCCCAGCATCCCCATTTCCAGCAGAAGGAAAAGCATCATGTAAGCCTTGACGCGGTCGGTTATGCTGAATGAAGCCAGGATGGCAAGTGGGGTCAGCAGTGTGGTTAGTAGAACCATGGTCAGGGACAGGCCGTCAATACCCAGGTGTAGGGTTGAGTTGATTGCCGCATACCAGGTGTACTGCTCCTCGAACTGGAAACCAGGCATGTCAGATTTGAACTGGAACCACGCTGCCAGCGCCAAGCCAAAGGGAATGAAACTGGCGATCAAAGCCGTCCAGCGGATCAATTTCACCTCATCCTTGGGCAGGAAAAGAATGACTAGCGCCGATAGGACGGGGAAGATTAGGATGATGCTCAATAAGTGACTGGCAATAAAGTCCATCGCTCTCTCCGTCTTGCTTTTTAAGCCAGAACCAGCAGATAGTACAATAAACCGCCAACAACAATCAATACAACCAGTGACGTTAGCATGTAATACTGGATACGACCGCTTTGGATCGGGCGCATGGATGCTCCAATCTTCTTGGTGCCTTCACCTACCAGGTCGCCGAAACCATTGACAACCGGTGCATCGATATAGTTCCGTAGCAGGGTACCAAGATGGCTGCCTACCCAGGCAATTCCATGCAGAATTCCATCGATCACACCGTTATCCATCCATTTTGAAACTAGTGTCTCTGCTATCCAGTACGCTGGTTTTACAAATAAGAAATCATAGATCTCGTCAAAGTAATACTTCTTCTTGAGTAATGTGTGGATTGGTCCCAGCGGTTTCTTGAGCGGATCACTTGCATCCGTCTTAACATTGTGATAAACCAGCCAGCCAAGGAATAAGCCTCCCAGAGCTACGCACAGAGATGTGACAAGTGGTACGATGTTGAATCCAACTCCTTCTGGAATTTCTGCAAGAGTGCTTCCCACGAATTCATGGAACCAGTTTGGGATAAGACCTCCTATGATGGGGAAGTTTTCGGGGATGCCGACCCAGCCATAACTGATTGCAAAAACTGCCAAGATAATCAACGGAACGGTCATAGTCCATGTTGTCTCTTGTGCGTGTTCCGCCGCTTTTGTTCGAGGCTCACCCAGGAAGGTTAGGCTGATTTGGCGCATGGTATAGAAAGCGGTTAGCAACGCTGCCAGGGCAAGGACAATAAAAACCACTAGGTGTCCATGCCCGAAGGCATCGGCTAGGATTTCATCCTTTGACCAGAAACCAGCCGTTAGTATTGGGAAACCCGAGAGGGCAAATCCACCGATTAAAAATGTCCAGAATGTGATTGGCATTTTCCTGCGCAAACCACCCATATTGAACATGTCTTGTGGATCGGTGTTGTGATCTCCTGTATGCAGCACGCCGTGTTCCATCCCATGTATCACTGAACCTGAGCCAAGGAATAGCAGCGCTTTGAAGAATGCATGGGTCACCAGGTGAAACGCCCCCGCCACGTATGCGCCGATGCCTAACGCTGCGATCATGTACCCGAGCTGTGATATCGTTGAGTATGCAAGCACCCGTTTGATATCGTTTTGCGCCACGGCGATCGTCGCTGCAAACAGGGCAGTGAATGCACCTATGAAGGCAATGATGCTCATCGTTGGGGTTAAGCCTTGACCGCTGAAATCCGCTGTGATGAGTGGGAACATGCGGATGACTGCGTATACACCCGCTGAGACCATCGTCGCTGCATGGATCATTGCCGAGACCGGGGTCGGACCTTCCATTGCATCTGGCAGCCATACGTGCAGCGGCCACTGCGCTGATTTTCCAACTGTGCCAATGAACAGAAGCAACCCGATTGCTCCTGCTGCTGAGAAACCGAAGAAAGCCGGTGTCGTCGCCAGGGCTCTTAGGACTTCCTCGGAGAAGATTGTACGGAAAGACAGGGTACCGGTTGCTGTGTACAGGAAGGCGATCCCTAATAGCATGAACACATCGCCAATACGTGTTGTCATGAAAGCCTTGATGGCTGCATTCCTGGCTGATTCTTTGCCGTACCAGAAACCGATTAATAGATAGGAACACAAACCCATGATTTCCCAACCGATGAACATCGTCAATAGGTTATCCGAAACAACTAACGTGTACATTCCGCAAGCAAATAGACCGAGGAAGGCGAAGAACCGCGAGTACATGGGTTCGATGGAAGGGACTTTATGCTTGTGTCCATTGGGATCGATTACGGTCGCTCCGTGTGGTGGTAAACCTTTTATATCGTGATCGCCTTCCGGTTGTCCATAATTCTGGTAGCCTACGCTGTAAATGAAGATCATGAAGATTGTCCAGGCTACAAAGAACAGTGTCGCCGCGCCCACCGGATCGATTAATACGCCGATCTTGAGCCATGTGTCAGCGGTGGGCAGCCAGTTTATCGCTGAATGGAATGGGTGCTGACCTAGGTGTTCCACCTTGAGAGCCCGTATAAAAACGATCATGCTTCCCAGCCAAGAAAGTGCTGCTGCACCGACCCCGACCCAATGGCTGAGCGCCTTGTTTTTATTGGTAAATAGGATGATCAGAAAGAAAGCCAGCAGCGGTGGCAGAGGAATTAACCAGATAAGCGTTTCAGTTGCCATAACCTACTCCTACCACTTCAACATATCGATATCATTTGCGATGACTGTGCTTCGATTCCGGTAGACTGAAATGATCAATGCCAGGCCGACTGCCACTTCTGCCGCAGCGACGGCAAAAACGATGATTGCAAATACCTGCCCTGTGATGACCGTTGGATCTCCATAACGCCAAAAAGCTACAAGATTGATATTAACGGCATTAAGCATCAGTTCAATGCCGAGCAGTATTGCAACGGCATTCCTGCGTGCCAGAACACCAAACAAGCCTATATTGAATAAGGCAGCAGATAGGGTAAGATACCAGGAAAGTGGAACCATATATCCTCCTATTTCCCTCTGAATGAGACGTATACTGCCCCGATTAGTGCTGCCAGCAGCAGCACGGACGCCACTTCAAAGGGTATAACAAATGCATTCGGGGATACCAGGGCTGATCCCAGTTCTCTTAGAGTATCTGTTCCTGCCGGGATATTTACCATCATCTTGCCAAAACCGGACCAGTTCGTAAAAAGCAGGAACAATCCGCCAAAGCTCAACAGGCTGATTAGCACTGCCATCCACCATCCATTGTTCAACTGTGGACCTTGATCCCGCATTTCGCGGCGGGTCAGCATGACCGCGAAAATGAAGAGGATTGCGATTGCACCGATATATATCACCACCTGTACCACGGCCAGAAAACCGGCATTAAGCAGAACATAAAGTATCGCTACACCAAATAGTGTCGCGATCAACCATAATGCTGCATGGATCATGTTGCGCGTTGTCACCACCATCAGCGCAGCTCCCAGGATCAACGCAGCACAGAGCAGAAAGATTATTTGCATAAAGTCCATATCATTTCTCTCCTTTTAAGGACTAGTGGTGCGCCGCCTGCGTGCTGGGTTGTGCAGGAATTTCATCCTTTTTCCGCAGACTCCGGGCATGTATCCGTAAAATCTCTATCGTCACCCAGCCGACGATGATATTGGCTAGTAACAAGCCGGTCGCATGATAATTCGTCTGTGCTAGGACCTTGTCCACCACGGCAGTGACGATTAAAAGTACAAAAGCCAGCGGGGTCAGGAACTTCCAATTGAAAGCCAACATATGGTCAATTCGAATGCGCGGCATGGAGTACTTCACCCACATGATGACCCAGTAGAAGAACATCGCTTTGATGAACAAGTAAAAAACACCAAGTAATGGATAAGTCTCTGCAAATGGACCGCGCCATCCTCCAAAGAATAATGTTGCGATAAAACCACCAAAAGTGAACGTATGCAGGAGTTCTGAAGCATAGAACATCCCGAACTTTATCCCTGTGTATTCGATGTGGAATCCGGCTACGATTTCTGATTCGGCCTCGTTTAGGTCAAATGGAGAACGCCCCAACTCGGCAATGGCGCTGATGATGAATATGAGTACACCAATAGGTGAAAGTATGACGAACCATACGTTCTGTGCTTGGACGATGCCGTTTACGCTCATTGTTCCTGCCAGGATTGTCGGGATCAACATTGCAACGAGCATTGGTATCTCGTACGAGACCATCTGGGCTACTGTCCTGAACGCACCGATCAGGGCGAACTTGTTGTTCGATGCCCAGCCAGCCATGATGATGGATAGGGTCCCGATCGCACCCGTCGCGATGATATACAACACGCCTACATTCAGATCCACACCGTATATGACCGAGCCAAGGGGTAGTATGGCCCATAGCAGTAGTACAGCCGTCATCGCAAAGATTGGAGCAAGGTTGAAGATGATCCTGTCCGCTCCAATTGGTGTTATATCCTCTTTTATAAGCAGCTTGATAATGTCCGCAAATGGCTGGATTAACCCAAAGGGACCGACACGGTTCGGACCAAAACGGTCTTGGAATCGCGCTACCACCTTTCGCTCTACCCAGACCAGCATGATGTCGAGAATCATTGCACAAATGATGAGAACGACGATACCCATCACAGCAAGCAGGACGTTCACGAGCCAATCTGCCATCCCCCAACCACTGAATAGGCTTCTCAGCCACACTGAAACAAAATTGATAGGGTCATTCCAAAAATTCATTGGCCGCTCCTCATACACAAATAAAAGGCTGAGAAGGTTATTCCTTTCAGCCTCTTATCTATATCCTGCATATTACACCCATTCCAATGCGCCTTTTCGCCACGCAAATATCAGACCGGTAATGAGAATGAGAATAAAAAGTACTCCTTCCAGGACAGCGAATAGCGGTAATTTTCCCAGCGCAACCGCCCATGGGAACAGGAAAACCGTCTCTACATCGAAGACTAAATAAACCAGTGCAAATATATAATATTGTGCTTTAAACTGAATCCAGCTTTCCCCCACCGTTTCCATTCCGCATTCGTATGTGCTTTGCTTGACAGGGTTTGGTTTGCGTGGTCCCAGCAACCAGGCTACGGTGATCGCCCCGATTGGAATGATTGCTCCGATCAGCATGAAAAGTCCAATATATATCCATTCGTTTTGCATACAAACTCCAGTAGAAAAGGTAACTTGTTACCACCGCACGCAGCAACGAATACTACAACATAGGCATGTTACCACAGAGGGGGGTTAAAAAGATAATATCCCCCGTCTCTATTTTTACATGATGTTTGTCATTATCTATTTGGAGAGTGTTGTAAAAGTCATGTATAGCGGTGATGTTATCGATTTGTACCCGAAAATACCACCATATCTGGGAGTGCCTAATCGTTTTTCAACATCCTCTATTCAAGGTATAATAGAGTTAACATAACAAAATAAGAGGCGATGAGGCTCGCCGAAACTGTCCCCCGACTGATAGTCTCTACTGAGCTATTGCTCCAGTAGAGGCTTTTGTTTATTAAGGCAACAACCATGCCATTAACACTTGTCACCGTGATGTTTGACGCAGTAATGAAAAATCTGGCTGGTAGCTCTTCTGGCTGAAATAAGAGGTGTTTTTCATGACTTTCCACAGCATACTATTTGAAATACCTGAAGACAGCATCAAAAAAGAGACTCTTGAAGCCCCCCCTTTTTTTGTTGATCTAAATCTTGATCAGGTTATAGACGCCATCACCGCAGGCAAGCAGGAATACAACTTAAAACCGTTTTTTTACACTTCCTTAAATGATATTGATACGATTATGTACCGCCAAGAAATAGCACGAGATCTTGAAAACGAAACTTTGCTGGATAAAATAAAATCATTTGCCCTCAAAATGAGCACAATGCGCCGATATCTTGCCCTGATAGATAAGCTTTACTACAAAAACCATCAAGAAGGATGGTTCTTGGAGGCGGTGGAAATGTATTGCGACGCCGTCAGCTGCCTGATACATGATTTATCCCTGGTAGATTTAAAATCGCGCGGGCTTTTGGACTTTCGCGAATATTTAACGAACTATGCCGAGTCGGACCGTTTTACGTCGCTTATGGCAGAAACGAAAAAGCTTAAAGCCGATTTGTCAACCGTAAAATATTGCATGATCATAAAAGGCAACTGTGTCAAGGTTCGTAAATATGAATCTGAAATTAATTACAGCGTAGAGGTGGAGGAAACATTCGAAAAATTTAAACAGGGCGCGGTGAAAGATTACAGGGTAATGCTTCCCATTGGATCAGGCATGAACCATGTCGAAGCGAAAATACTGGATTTGGTAACCAAATTGTATTCCAACATATTTTTAAATCTTGATAATTACTGCGCGCAAAACAGCAATTATTTGGATAATACAATCAGTGTTTTTGACCGAGAAATACAATTTTATGTTGCCTATCTAGAGTATGTCGCAGAGATCAAACGAGCGGGATTGAAATTTTGTTATCCGCAAATTTCCAATGAAAGCAAGGATGTTTATGATTATAAAGGATTTGATTTGGCCCTGGCCAATAAACGCATTAACGAAAATTCAACCATCGTGTGCAATGATTTTTATCTGAAAGACAAGGAGCGAATATTTGTAGTATCCGGACCGAACCAGGGCGGTAAAACAACCTTTGCCCGAACCTTTAGTCAATTACATTACCTGGCCAGTTTAGGCTGTCCCGTTCCGGGTAAGAAAGCGCAACTCTTTCTGTTCAACAGGCTATTTACGCATTTTGAAAAAGAAGAAGACATCAGAAATCTCCGTGGGAAACTGCAGGATGACATGGTCAGAATTTACGCCATTCTAGACCAGGCCACACCAAACAGTATTGTCGTCATGAATGAGATTTTCACTTCCACAACATTGAAAGATGCTGTTTTTTTGAGTAAAAAGATCATGGAGAGAATAATACAACTGGATTTGCTGTGCGTTTGGGTAACTTTCATAGATGAATTGTCTTCTTTAAGCGAAAAAACCGTAAGCATGGTCAGTAAGGTTGTTCCTGAAAATCCGGCATTGCGGACCTATAAAATTATAAGAATGCCTGCTGACGGACTTGCTTACGCGATATCTATTGCCGAAAAGTATCGGCTTACATATGATTGTTTAAAGGAGCGCATAAAATCATGAAAGCTTTCCTCATGTATAAAGACCACGATTTTGACCTGCAGCGGCAATTACCGTCGAACGCACAAGCACTGACACAAGACCTGGAATTAAACACGCTGTTCAATACCATGGCGCTCGGCGACAACTTTTTATTTGACGTGGCAAAGAAAGCTGTTTTGTCCGGTTTAAACGATCTGGACATAATACGATATCGCCAAAATATTCTCAAGGATTGCCTGAATAATTCTTCAATTGTCAGGGAAATCTACCAAATCCCGATAGACTCAATTGAAAATAAAAACAGGCGTTGGATGGGTATTTTCAGCAGATATCCAAGCGCGATACTATATGGTTCAATTGAAATGATGCAAATGTTTGTGGACCTGCTTAAAAAATTAAAGAGTATCGCCGATGAACACGCCGATAAATTTGAGTCAGAGGGCTTTACAGCGTTTTTCGCGATGATCAAAAAAGAACTTGATGATGGATATTTCGCCAGCGTACAAAAACATCTCAGGGAGCTGAAATTCCGCGATGGAGTTTTAATCAGCGCTGAATTGGGAAAAGGCAATGAGGGCACCGATTACACACTTCGTAAACCATATGACAAAAATCAGAATTGGATGAAGCGGATCTTTACCCAAAAATCACCCGTTTACACCTTATATATCCCTCCTCGCGATGAACACGGCGCCAGGGCTTTATCGGAATTAACAGAAAGAGGTATCAATCTTGTTGCCAATGCGCTCGCCCAGTCCGCTGATCATATAGACAGTTTTTTTATTATGCTGCGGATCGAACTGGCATTTTATATCGGCTGCTTGAATTTATATGAACAACTTGCCCAAATTGGCGAGACAGTATCTTTCCCCCTGCCCGTACTTGCAAACGAACGCAGACATTCTTTTCACGGATTATTCGATATCTGCCTCGCTTTAACCATGAAACAAAAGATCATAGGCAATGATGTGAATGCTGACAACAAAGACCTCGTGATCATCACGGGCGCCAACCAGGGTGGCAAATCAACTTTTTTACGAAGCATCGGTTTGGCTCAATTAATGATGCAATGCGGCATGTTTGTACCGGCTGAGAATTTCTGCGCCAATCTCTGTGAAGGCCTTTTCACGCACTACAAACGGAAAGAAGATGCTTCCATGAAAAGCGGCAAACTGGATGAAGAACTCAGCAGAATGAGCACTATCGCAGACAACATAACGTCAAATTCCATGGCGCTGTTTAATGAATCTTTTGCCGCGACAAACGAAAGAGAAGGCTCGGAGATTGCAAGGCAAATCACTTGCGCATTATTGGAAAAGCGCATCAAAGTTTTCTTCGTAACGCATCAATATGAATTTGCACATGGCTTTTATGATAAAAGAATGGAAAACGCCATTTTCCTGCGGGCTGAAAGGAAAGGCGGTGGAGGACGAACTTTTAAATTAATCAAAGGCAAACCACTGCAAACCAGTTATGGCGAAGATGTTTATCACATGGTATTTGGAAGAAACAATTAAAGACGTTTATGTAGATTTCAGAATAAATGTAACAGATGATTACAAGTTAAAGTTATTGTTTCTTTGAGTCTGTAATTTCGGTGAAGAACGAAAGGATAAATAATTCGTACAAATGGGAGAGCGATCCTAAATCGTTTATGCAAGCAGCCAAGGTGTTGGAATGTAAGTTAAATGCAGCCAGGGCAGAAATTGAAGGGTTGACCCAATACAATCAAAGACTCAGAGAAGATCATAAAGACAAAAATGATTGAGAATTTCACCCCGTGTGACGATCAATATTTTGTTCTCCGATATAAGCAAGAGCAATTGGTTGGCCAAATCCGATACCAAAGTGGAAGGATTCCGGGTTGCTTTTTGTAGAATAATTATCCGGTCTGGATGATCAATTTTGCAGTTGCTAATAAAACAGCCCGAAGAAGGAAGTAATTTGTCTCCTCACCTTCAATGATTTTCTGGAATTCAGCCAAAGCTCGCTGTCTGTGGATATTTCCCAGGATTTGAGCTGCCATCATCCGTTGTTCTGGAACGGAGTGATGCAATGCCCCAAGTAGCTTTTTCTCAAACACAAGTTCGTGGAACTCTGCGAGCTTGTAACCACAATTGGGACAGACTTTTTCTGTATCATTTACAATTACCCACATTTGGGGCAGTAATAAGTCAACATTTCAACCCAATTGGTATATTGATAGGAAATACATTCGAAAAAAGCCTGGATAGAAGGGAATGACGGCATGAATTAAAGAAACCAGGTCATATCGATCCCATCGTAACGAGAGAAATACTCCTGCCCGTCTGGTTACCCGGTAATCTTCTACTTCAAATGACAGGTCTCATTCATTGAAACTAATATAAAACCTTCTTCTGATTATTCAATTATATTGATTGCACAGGTTTCCTGGCGTAATTGCCAGAATCGTTCATTTCCTAAACCCAGTACGCCCAAAAGAATTAACCGGTTCACCACAGTATGACTGACCAGCACGATTTCTTGATCATGGTGCAGCCGACATATCTCTTTCAGAGCAGTCATGGCACGGCTTCTGACTTGTGAAAGGTCTTCACCGCCCGGGATTTCAACAATCTCCGGATGTTCGTACCAATTCGTTACTAATTCCGGCCATTAACTTCTGGCTTCCTCGGGAGTCAAGCCTTGCCAGTCACCATAATCGATATCAATCCATCAGTTGAAATGACAGATTGATGAAAACACTTCGCTAAGGCATCCGCCGTTTGCATCGCCCGGCTGAGTGGACTGCTATAAATTGCTACAGGTTTCCATTGGGATAAGATGCGTTTGGCAACCTGATCAGCCTGTTTCAACCCGGTAGAATTCAACGGAACATCGTATCTTCCCCGAAACCGCTCAAGCCGATTCCATTCAGTCTGCCCATGGCGCACTAAGATAATGTTTGTAGACATACAGTTTCACCTATATACAGGTGCCGGAGGCATTTTCTCCGGCTCCTAATATGAATTTCTTGTGGAGTTAACGCACGAAGGCCTTACGACCGGCGTAAATGGCCGTCTCTCCTAATTCTTCCTCAATACGCATGAGCTGGTTGTATTTCTCAACACGCTCACCACGGCATGGAGCGCCAGTCTTGAGATGGCCGGTGCTCATGGCAACGGTTAAATCGGCGATGAAGCTGTCGACGGTCTCACCGGAGCGGTGCGAAACCATAGCACCCCAGCCGGCTTTGCGCGCCATCTCGATGGTGGCTATCGTTTCGCTGAGGGTGCCGATCTGGTTCAGTTTGATCAGTACCGCATTGGCAACATTTTCCTGAATGCCGCGCGCAACACGTTGGACGTTGGTCACGAACAGATCATCACCAACCAATTCAATCTTGTCCCCGATCGTTTGGTTGAGCAGTTTCCACCCATCCCAGTCATCTTCTGCCAGTCCGTCTTCCAGTACGACAATCGGGTACTTCTTGACCCACGAGGCGTACATTTCGACCATTTCTGCTGAGGTTACTTTTTTGCCCTCAGTGCGCAGACTATAGAATCCATCTTCATAGAAACCGCTCGATGCCGGGTCGAGGGCAATGGAAATCTGTTCGCCAGGCTTATAACCGGCTTTTTCAATGGCTTTGAGAATCACTTCAACCGCTTCAGCGTTCGTCTTGAGCGCAGGAGCGAAACCACCTTCATCACCGACGCCGGTGGTGTATCCGCTGCTCTTTAAAACACCCTTGAGGGCATGGTAGACTTCGCTCCCCCAGCGTAGGGCTTCACGGAAATTGGGCGCACCCACCGGGGCGATCATGAATTCCTGTAGATCAGTACTCTGCCAGTTGGTATGCACGCCGCCGTTAAGGATATTGAACATAGGCACCGGCAGTAACTTGGCTGTTACACCGCCCAGATAGCGGTAAAGCGGTAAGCCGACTTCATCCGCTGCGGCTCGCGCCACAGCCAGGCTCACGCCCAGAATGGCATTGGCGCCGAATCTACTCTTGTTTGGCGTACCGTCCAGATCGAGCATTGCTTTATCCACTGCAGATTGATCTAAAGCATCCATCCCTGTGATGGCTTCAGCAATATCCTTATTGACATGGGCAACAGCTTTAAGAACACCTTTTCCACTGAAGCGGGCCTTGTCTTCGTCGCGCAGTTCCAGTGCTTCGTGTACCCCGGTTGATGCTCCAGAGGGAACGGCTGCCCGGCCGAAAGCGCCGCTTTCCAGAATAACTTCAACTTCAACGGTTGGATTGCCGCGAGAATCGAGGATCTCACGGGCGAGTACTTTTTCGATCTGCGTATACATTGGTTTGCTCCTATTCTTTATCTTTACAGTAGGTTTTGGCACCTGATGGTGTCAGATTGATCAGGGTGTTATTGGACATTGATATCTATTTCAACGTGACATACACCAACAACTGGATATGCAGAGTCGGGCTTTTTTTCTCGAGGCTTTGTTTTCCTTTCGGTGTAGCAACCTCGTCTACGTAACGGTAATTTATGGAGGCAAGCTGCGCTTCGCGAGGGGATATGCAGTTGAGAACGGTACAGGAAGCCATCGGCTTGACCGCTCATCGAATCAGATATTCCCTTGCTCAAGCCTTCTTCGAACACATAAAGCATGATCACCAGAGATATCTTTTGATCAGGGTTTCGTGAGTCTTCCATACTCAGGCAGGTCTAGCCGCTGCTTTTCGAATGAAAGGAAAAACTAGCAATGCTGCAACTTCGATCACTACCACATAAATAATCAGCCAGATTCCAGATAGATCATACAATAGACCCAACACAGTCCCGCTTACGAACCAACCAGCTCGATAAATCGTGTTGAAAATCCCATAGGCAAACGCTCTCCGTTCCATGGGGACAAGATCAGCAATCGCGGCGCGCATAATCGTCTCATGAACCGCCATAACCACCCCCCCACAAAACGACGCTGATGAAAGCCAGGCTGTATTGTTGCGAAAAAGCTAAAAATGGCAATGGCAGGGTTGCAAAGGGTATGATGACCAAGGCTTTGAACCCGATTTTATCATAAGCCTTACCTACGACCAGAGCCGCGAGAGCATCGACTCCCATAGCGACAGCATACAAGATCGAGATTTGCTCTGCCGTACCACCAATCGAGTCACCCAGTGATAAGAGATGATTTGAAAATTGGCGAAACCGGACACGCACAAGAAAGTGAACAATGCATAAACCCAAAAAACGCGTGGTAGTTTCGGCTTTCCCTGCACATTTTGTGGATTTTGCCCGACGGAGGCATTTTCCAGCTTTTCGGGCGCAGGAACGCGAAGGCGCGCCACAACGAGTACGACCAATGTCAAGATGGCTGGAATCCACAGGACATTGAACCCATCGCTGTAGCTATTTCGCTGGAGGAATGCGGCGGTGAAGATGAGCGGACCAATCACAGCCCCGATTTGATCCAGTGCCTCATGTACGGCGAACCCCCAGCCGCGTCCGATCTGGTAAGTGGCATGGGAAAGCATTGTATCCTTCGCCGGCGAGCGGATGGCTTTCCCGATGCGTTCCAGTATAAGCAGCACTACAGCAATTTCCCACCGGTTGGTATAGGCCAGGAGGGGGTCTTCTGATCCCTAATCACCTGATACCTGATTCTTGATTATCTGGTCGCCTTATCCCTGTTCACTCACCTTTCGCCATGACCGACGGACTCTATTTTCCATGAACGGGATTCCTAATAGAATGCCTGTTAACAATCCTGACGCGCCTATGGCGCGCACTTGTCCCACCCCAATCCCAAACAAAGTTACTGCCTCAACCTCCAGGAATTGTACCGATATCACCCGCCGGCTCTCAATGCCGCCATTATTTGGGATAAAACGAATATATAACCAGATTGTCCCCCTGTAATTCCCTTCCTTGATAGGTCTCAGGCTCCAATAGAACGTCGCTGGTTGCTTGGGTAATAATGGCTCACTGATTGTCTCTGCTGGCGTTATTTTCATTCCTGCTAATTCTAGACGTGCTTCTGCGATGATGTTGTATTTGGTAAAAATGTCAATAAGATGATCATTATCGCTATCCGCCAGTTCACACCCTGGATCGTCTGTTGGAAGGATATTCCCCTGTTCATCCACTTCCAATCTCAGGTGGATATTTTCCGTATCACCCACACGGATTTTCATTGGTAAATCGAGTGCTAGCGTCCTCGACTGCATGGTCAGGATTTGTGGAGATGGGATGTTTGCTTTAAATAAAGAAGTCTCATCTGTTGTCGGGATTTGCATTTCACTGGCTGGGATTGGTACGACCCTTCTTTCCCTCGCTTGCGGCACCAGGCTCCATATAAGCAATCCCATGGATGCGATGAGTACGATTACTGCCAGTATTGACCGCATATTATCTTTTACCATGCAATAATTATAATCTCCTGTTATTTCCTTGTTAATCTATGCTGTGATGGGATAATCCAATCAAAGAGCTTTTTTTTAGTTAATCCTTGGTAAGCTCATCGTTATGACTAACAACCTTCTCGAATAAAATTGTCCCACTAAAATATAAGGGTATACTTGTAAATTAAACAACATCATTATCCAGCCTGCATGGAGAAACAATGACCCATTACCCTCCAGAATGCTTTCGCATTAAAATGATTGAACATATCCGCCTGATCAGCCCCGAAGCACGCCATCTCGCTTTGCAAAATGCCGGTTATAACGTCTTTGCCCTCCGTGCGGAGGATATTTTTATTGATTTATTGACCGATTCCGGTACTGGGGCTATGAGCCAGGAACAATGGTCCGCTCTGATGCTCGGTGATGAATCATACGCTGGCGCACGCTCCTATATACGCCTGGTAGAAGTTGTAAAAGACATTTTTGGCTTCCGTCATTTTGTTCCTGTCCATCAGGGTCGCGCTGCAGAAAATATCTTGAGTGCTGTGCTTGTCAAACCAGGCAATTATGTTCCTTCCAACATGCACTTCGATACTACCAAGGGGAATATCTTGGCGCGTGGCGGTCGACCGGCAAACTTGGTTATTGATGAGGCTTATGACCCAGCGGACCTCCATCCCTTCAAAGGCAACATGGACATCGCCAAGCTCAAAGCCTTCATCGAAAAAGTCAGGCCTGAAAATATTCCCTTTGGTATGATGACGATCACCAATAATGCTGGTGGTGGTCAGCCTGTATCGCTCGAAAACCTTCGTGCGGTTTCTGAGACGTACCACTCGTATAAGATCCCATTATTTATTGATGCTGCCCGCTACGCTGAAAACGCCTACTTTATTAAACTGCGTGAGCCTGGTTATGCTGCCAGGAGCCCACTGGAGATTGCCCGTGAGATGTTTGCCCTCGCGGATGGCATGACCTTCAGCGCTAAAAAGGATGCTATTGTAAATATCGGTGGTCTGCTATGTATGAACGATGATGATTTGTTCGCCCAGGTCAGTAATGAACTGATCTTGCGGGAGGGTTTTATTACCTACGGCGGCCTTGCTGGACGTGATTTGGATGCCATGGCTGTTGGCTTACGCGAAGGTCTGGACGAGGCATACCTGGCATATCGTCTCAATCAAACTGCGTACTTGGCTGGTAGAATGAAGGAGGTTGGCATTCCGATTATCGAACCTCCGGGTGGACATGCTGTTTATATCGACGCCGGCAAATTCCTCCCGCATATCCCTCAAAGTGAATTCCCAGGTCAGTCATTGACCATGGAGCTCTATCTCGAAGGTGGAATCCGTGGTTGTGAAATTGGCTCGGTTATGTTTGCCCACCCTGATCCTGAAACTGGCAGGATGATCTATCCTCGGCTCGAATTGGTCCGTCTGGCTATCCCTCGCCGGGTCTATACCCAGGCACATCTCGATTATGTTGCAGAAACTGTCTTTCGTATCAAGGCTCGCAAGGATGACCTGTGCGGTTACAAATTTACCTATTCCCCCAGGTTGCTCCGTCACTTCACTGCCCGCTTCGCACCGCTTTAGATCAACTGGTATTGTGAGCTGTTGCTGGTGCATGGCAATCCCATGATAACTTCCAATTTCTCCTATACAACAGTATCGAATAAAAAATTGATATATTGAAATTTCGCAGATAACTACGCGGGGTGAGCTGATAAATAACCGATATTCAAATGACCCTTTGGCTTGACCCAACACCCGTAGTAGTCCCCATATCCTACCAGCCTCTCGGTCTGGAGGCACTTGCTGCACAGGCTCTCGTCCGCCGCGGCTTGACTTCGCTCGAATCTGCCCGTTCATTCCTTGACCCAGCCCAATACATCCCTGCCCTGCCCGCTGAACTCCCCGGCTTGACAACTGCCGCTGACCGTGTTGCAGACGCCATCCGGTTAAGAGAGGCGATCTGTGTTTGGGGTGATTTCGACGTCGACGGTCAGACCGCCACGACAATCCTTGTCGCCACGCTGCATGACCTGGGTGCGGACGTCACTTACCATATCCCCGTGCGGGCTGACGAGTCACATGGCGTCAACATCCCTCATCTCGCACCGATCATCGATCAGGGTGCCCGGCTCATCCTCACCTGCGACACAGGCATCAGCGCCCAGGAAGCCGTCGCATACGCCCGCTCCCGGGGCGTGGACTTTGTCATCACCGACCACCATGATCTGCCGCCCGACCTTCCGCAGGCTGTTGCTGTCACGAACCCTAAACTCCTGCCCCCCGCGCATCCCCTCGCAGGCCTTCCGGGTGTTGGCGTCGCTTATAAACTGGCTGAGGAACTTTACGCACGCTTCGGACGTGTTGACGAATGCGAAAAACATCTCGATCTTGTCGCTTTGGGTATCGTTGCAGATCTCGCTCTGCTCACTGGCGAGACGCGTTACCTGCTCCAGCGCGGTCTGTCTGTCCTCCGTCGCGCAGAACGCCTTGGTCTAAAAACCATTATGGAAATAGCTGATCTCAAGCCTGCCAATCTGACCGAAGAGCATATCGGTTTTTCTCTCGCTCCTCGTCTCAATGCTATTGGACGTTTGTCCGACGCCAATCCGGTTGTTGAATTGCTCACCACTAATGATCAGACTCGCGCCCGCCTCCTATCGGTACAATTGGAAGGTTTTAACTCTCAACGCCAACTCCTTACCAGCCAGGTCTATCGTGCGGCTGAGGAAAAATTGCGTTCTGACCCATCACTTTTAACAGGCTCCGTGATTGTCTTGTCACAGCCCACCTGGCCTGCTGGCGTGATTGGTATCACTGCCAGTCGTCTGGTCGAGCGCTACCACCGTCCGGTTATCATTTTCTCCACCCCCCATGGTGAATCCGCCCGAGGTTCTGCTCGTTCAGTCGCAGGTCTGAATATTACCGCTGCTATTGCCGCACAAAAGGATTTACTGCTTGGTTTCGGTGGTCATCCCATGGCTGCAGGTCTCTCTTTGGTTGCGGCTGAAATACCTGCGTTCACCCGCCGCTTGTTTGTTACAATCGATCAGATGTCTCTTGAGGCTCAACTGCCAGAACCCAGCCTCGATCTTGACGCCTGGCTCTCCCTTAAGGATGTATCTCTTGATTTGGCTGTCGCTCTGGGAAAATTGGCACCATATGGACCGGGTAATCAATCTCTTATTTTGGCTATACGCAACTTAACTCTGGTGAACTCTTCTGCTCTCGGTTGGAAAAGTGACCACCTCATGCTCACGGTCGCAGATAAAGATGGTTGCACCGGTCAGGTCTTCTGGTGGAATGGTAATCCGGAAGAACTACCTGATACTGGTGCGGTCTTTGATCTTGCCTTCCACCTGCGTACCACCGATTTTCGTGGCGATGCTAGGGTTCAACTAGAATTCATCGACTACCGTATTACTGATAGACCACCTGTAGAAGTTGAGTCTCGCAGGTTTGAGATTATCGATTATCGCCAGTCACCAAATCCATTAAAAACTCTCGAAACGTTGAGAGCAGCTGACTCTGGTATATTGATTTGGGCAGAGGCTGATGACAGGATAGAACTCGGTGGTTTGGATAGGAATCACCTGCATGAAACTGATAAACTCGCCATTTGGACTACACCTGCCTCCCCCGATCTTTTCCGCTTCGCCCTCGCTACGGTCAAGCCCCGCACGATTTACTTGTTCGCTGTCTCCCCCTCCGTTGACCTGCCTGAATCTTATCTCCACCGTCTGGCGGGACTGGTTAAATTCACCATCAATCAGCGCCAGGGTCACGTCCCTCTTTCAGAGTTGGCTTCTGCCACCGCCCACCGTGAAGTGACGGTCCGCTTCGGTTTGGAGTGGCTTGTCGCCGCTGGTCACATCACTCTCGAGGTCAATGCTGACGATCTCCTTATATCACCTGGTTCCCAACCAGCTAATCCGATCCTCCAGCATGAGCTATTAACTGCCCTCGAAGGTTTGTTGTCTGAGACATCCGCTTATCGTCTTTACTTTACCCGTATGTCAATATCACAATTGCAATAAAATAATAATTCTTCAGTTTAAGCCTACGTGCCAGGTTTCTTTCTTCGCCTGGCACGTTTGGATTTTCCTATGTATTTACTTATGGATTTTCTATGGCAGGTAATACTTTACTATCAACAAAGGTCGGTATGTAACATATGAATAGTTGCCGCTATAGAACCTCAAATAGTCAGCTGCGTGGTCATTGTCATCATCTAGGCCAAATTGTAAGCGGAGTTGTGTGATACCCGTTGTGTTGATAAATGGGTATGCATATTTACTTAGATTGGCACTATACCAGCCGGCGACGTTTTTGTTGATGAATGGACCTGCTCCCTTGTTGGCAAGTGCTTGGAAATCATGTGCAGCCAGCGTTACTGCCTTTCCGAAATAGGGTTTTCGGATAACGATACGTAGATTCTTATGGGTCGTGAAGGGATCAGTACCGACCTGTTTTTGTTTCATGATTTTTACTGTCACTGAGGTGATAACTGCGTTGTCCGGTAGGCGGTAGGTATTGAATGATAGCACAACTCGAAATTGCCGGTTCATTGCGTTATCGCCTATATTGAAAACTGTACCATTGCTGTTATAGGATCCACCTTTGTTGCTCGTTTCACTGGACTCGCGCACGAAACCGTCATTCAAACCCTGGGAGCGGAAATTTTTCGTAACGATCCCTGAAACATAGTTGACCCTGACAATATGGTTGCTTGCCGGCATGGTTGCGGAGTTGGTCTTCGATGTGCTGCTATCGTTGCTCGTCCCATTCCAACTCTTCACGCTCCAGCCAACCGTGGGGTTGGCAGTGAAGTTGATTGCTTCCCCCGCTGTATAATAATAATTTGCTGAGCATGTCGTTGATTTTATGGGTGCTGGTACTGGATCGCTGCCATTTCCGGCATGAATAAGCGCCAGAAAATAGCAGCTTGCCATATTCTCAACATAATATACTCCTACAGAATGGTCCTTGGCTGGCATCGTCACTTGGTTGGAAGTTGTTTTGTTGAGGTCATCATCCGTCCCGTTCCAATTACCGACGCTCCAATTGCTGTCTGGGACAGCCGTCAGTGCGATGATTTCTCCTGTTATGTACTGACCAGCTCCACAGCCGCTTGATGAAAGAGGATTTGCTCCAGGATTCGCCCCGTTCCCCGAGTGTGTCAGTGTTAATGTATGGCATTTTTCGACATAATTCACCCCTGCGACATGGTCGCTTTTTGGCATCGTTAATGTGTTAGTCGTTGACTTGCTGGCGTTGTTGTTCGTTCCGCTCCAATTCCCCACGATCCAGTTGGTCGATGGGCTGGCTGTCAGGGTGATGTTTGCACCAAAGTGGAATTTCCCACTCGCACAGCCGGTGGAGGCTGTTGGGTTTGCCACTGGGTTGAGTCCATTCCCTGTGTGTGTCAGCGTTAGTAAATAGCATGCTGCAACATAATTTACTGTGACCTTGCTGGTTCCGGCAGGCATTTTCACAGTATTGGTCAGATTTGTGCTCGCGTTGTTGGTTGTCCCGCTCCAGCTGCCCACAAGCCAGCCGTTCGCTGGATGAGCTGTTACCGTGATGATCTCATTAACTTTATATCTTCCGGTTTTGCATCCAACTGAATTTGCAGGTGATAACGTAGGAGAACTGCCAGAACCTGTGTATCCTCGCTTCAATAAGTTACAGACAGCTGCCATGTCTGCATTAACGTTGTTACCTTTCTGCGCTGCCAGAGCTATTGAAGTGATTAACAAAGACATGGCTGCCATGAGTAACAAACCGGTTATGAATTTGTGTTTCATAGGATGGTCACTCCTTTCTTTGATCTCTCCTTAATTAGCTAAAAAAGATGGTTTGAAATGAATAAAGAGCCTTAATTTCCAATTACCCACCGATAAAATTTGTCTTCTCTTACCTTGATAATGAATTGAATCCAAAATATCCGCTTGTATGCATATATTATACACATCTAATTTATGTTTCGGATAATCCTTACGAGATTGTAAAGAACTCATATATTGCCTAGATATTCATATTTCGCCTATTTTCTTATTGCGAACTTGATTCCTTCCCTTACTGCTCTCTAATGTTTGTTGTCCGTGGCATCTACCAATCATCTTCATATACCATCATACCAATCGCAGTGATTGGATAAAAAAATTATGAACTAAAAACCAACATGCCAGGCTTTATACCTCGCCTGGCATGTATGGATTCATCAAATATTAATTCCGGGATAATTTACGGAACATAATATTGAATGATCAATATCGGTCTGTTTCCTGCAATGCCGGAATTCCCGCTATAGAAATTCAGGTAATCCGCACCCAGATCGTCGTTGTCATCCCTCAGGAACCGCAGTCGGAACTGTGTCGTTCCGGTCAGGTTGATGAATGACTTGAAAGCGCTTGATAACGTTGCACTGTACCAATCCGCGCTTGGAACATTGCCAAACGTACCACCCGTCACTCCTGGACCTGCTGATTGGAAGTCACTCGCTTGCAGTATCACCGCCGTCCCGAAGTATGGCATTCTGATATCCATCTTCAATCCTTGGTGTGTGGTGAAGGGATTACTGCCCACCTGGCTCTGTTTCTTGATCTTTAAAACCGCCGTAGTGATTACGGCATTATCCGGTAAACCGGCAGTATTGAAGGATAGGATCGCCCGGTACTGGCGGTCGTTGGCATCATCCCCAAGGATGAAGGTCGTTGCAGTGGCATTGATGCTCCCACCCTTATTGCTGGCTTCGCTGGATTCTAGGATCTGGCCGTCATATCCTCCTTGCGAGCGATAGTTTTTAGTCACACTGCTTAAAGTGAATTCCGCTGTAACGGATTTATCCTCCGACATGGTCACCACACAATCGCTTGTCCCCGAACAGTCGCCCCCCCAGCCAGCAAAGGATGAACCTGCTGCAGGCGTCGCGCTCAACGTTACCAGCGTATTTTGGTTGAATGATGCCGAGCATGTGGAACCGCAGTCGATCCCTGCTGGGCTGCTGGTTACGGTTCCTGAACCGGTTCCTGTCTTGCTTACAGTTAACGTTTCCGTGTTTACAGTGAAATCAGCTGAAACGGATTTATTCGCCGACATTGTCACCTGGCAGGTACCTGTCCCTGAACAGCTTCCACTCCAACCAGTAAAGGATGAACCTGCTGCAGGCGTCGCGCTCAACGTTACCAGCGTATTTTGGTTGAATGATGCCGAGCATGTGGAACCGCAGTTGATCCCTGCTGGGCTGCTGGTTACGGTTCCATAGCCGGTCCCTGTTTTGCTTACTGTTAATGAGTAGGTTGGTACCACTACGCTGATCGAATCGGAATATATCTTGCTCATGCAGGTGTTGTTCTCATACTCTACGTCTACGGTCCGTGTACCTGTACCGGCGGTTAATGTCCACGGCAGGGATGTTGCGTAGTTTTGCCAGCTGCCCCAACTTCCCCCACTATTCCTGATCCGCATCCGCCTGATCTGGGTCTGGCTGTCACTGGCAGAAAGGCTCAGGGTCACGTTTGAGCTGGTGGTTGTCGCCGCTCCACTGTTGATCGATATGGAGCCGGTCGGTGCGCTCGTGTCGCTGTAGACGTGGAATGAAGTATTGGATGTTAAACCTTTATTCGCCGCCACCAGCGCCATCTCGTCAGTTTGGGATGAAGTGTAAGAAATACATTCACGTCCACCGGCTCCTTCTATATCTGAAAATGCAACATAAGAAGACCGGCTGGTATACCAGGTGCTTGAAGTTCCTGAAGTCGAATCATGCAGGCTCAGTGCAAAGTCCGCATCTCCGGCGTAAGGGACAATACTTAGAAAATGGGTCGTGCCGCTGGCGATACTGGCATCCCAGACATTTACCACTTCATTGTTATTTATCGCATAAGCTCCATATTTGCCGGTGGTGATGGATCCCATGGTAGCCCCGTATTCTATTAGGTAATTTGAACTTCCTGAATAATTCCTTACCTCCAGGAAGTAATCACCGCTGGGTGCATGGTTCCGATCGATCAATACGAAATCTATGCTTCCTGAACCATATGCAGAACTGGTTAATAGATCGTAATCTTCCGGATTTCCAAAAGCTGACTTTGGATATAGGTTCATATCAACATCATTGCCGCTGGCTGATCGTAAACCTGCCACGTTCCAGCTGCCGCTTCCCGGTGTAAATCGGAAGTAATCCCGCACTGTGGGCGGTGCGCCTAAAGACCAACTGACCCCATTTGATAGCCCCTTGTTTCCAAGCCACGCAGCAAATGCGATATATTCGTGGGTTCCATCGAAACCCGACTCGTCTATTGTGAATTTATAGGTTCCGCTCGTGCTGGCTGTGAACTGCACTATCTCATAGGGATTGGAGACAGTGAGGGAAGTGGTTACGAAGTTGTTGCTTGGGTCGTAAACTGTTAGGTCGATATCTGCATTGAGCGGGTCCGTCGTGTAACTGGAGTTAGGATTCGAATCCCAGGCGATGACCGCTCTTACCGTCTCGCCTGCAGGTATATAGTAACTTAAGGAATAAGGGAGATCTGCCGTAGAATATACATTTCGAAAATCCCATGGCATGTCTTGTGCCAGCACCACTGCCGCCCGCATATCCACTCCGCCAGCCCCATCCTTATCGCTCAATCTTGAATCACCATCAATATTATGCAGCGCCGAAGCCATGATGATCGCCTTCACCAGCTCTGGGCGGATTTCAAAAGCTGAATTCACATCCATGATGAGGGCTGCTTCGCCGCTCACCATCGGTGAAGCTTGACTGGTGCCTGACATGGTGGTGCTGTTCCACGGAGGTCCGCTGGGCCCGGTGCTGGTGATGCTGGTGCCTGAGGCAGAGACCTCAGGTTTTTCGACACCGGTGTCCGGATTGACATAGCAGGAGGTACTATTCATGCTATCGCCCGTCCAGGTTAAGGAGCCACCATCGTCGTAATTACCAACGCTGATGACATTGTAACCACGCGCCGGATTAGCAACCTTATAGGTTCCACAACCGGTGGATGGAGAGTTTCCAGTGGCGACGACTGCTGTACTTCTCAGGTAGCGCACGATGTAGTCCATGTGCCGGGCGTGGTCATTGAGACCGGTACCATCGCAAGATCCCCAACTGTTGTTGAGTACATCCACGTCCTGGGTGGAGGCTGCCCAGTCCATCGCAGCCGCTATGTCGTCAGCATCGTAGCTGGTGGCATTGGCGCTGAACAGATCCACACTCTGTGCAATCCCTTGATTGGTGGCATTCTGGCTGGCGACTATCCCTCCAACATTCGTGGCATGGTCGTTGCTCACACTGTTATCGCCTGGAACCCGAGTCGTACCCGCGTTCAGGTCGGGATTGTCAAATATCACCCTGCCGGCTTCCACGATGGCTACATCGATCCCGGTTCCATCAAATCCCCATCTATCCACTACATCTGCTTTCTGGGTTGGCTTTGCGTTTGCCAGGTAATTCTGGTTTTTATTCGGTCCGTACATCATATCAATACCTGATTGCTCCGCCAGCAATAAGGCAGCGGATTTGCTTACCTTCACGTAAATTAACGGTGCGATCGGGCTTACATAGCTGGGTGAGATACCCATTTCGGTGAGTTCTGCCAGGATCGGTCCCTGTATCTCCTGCATCTGCCTGGCTAGCAAATCATAGGCTTCACCTCTTAATGCCGCATTTTGATCCCTTTCTTGAGCCTGGTCATCCATCGACACTGCTGGCGATTCTTGGATGGGCTCTTTTTCTTGTTCATTCAGACCCTCCGGTATGGACCCTTTGATGGATTCCCCATCTGAGATATCGTTTCTGAATTGATTATTTGAAATGTCAGGGATGGACATAAAGTCTAGATCTGTATGAGGTGTTTTTAGCCAGATTGCTACTGTGATTTTATCGTTCCCCGCCATCTTATCCAATGACCTTTTCAGCGCGGCATCAAGACGCCCGGCTGGTGTGTCACGCGCTTCTGCTTCGGCTGCTTGCGCTGCATCTGTATCCAGGACATTTGCATTCCCATCCACGTCTAAAACATAAATTTCCCCGGTCCTTATGTCAATTGCTTTTGCCCGATAGAATGTGTAACCTGTGACTGGGTAATGTTTTTTATCAAGGCTGCCCAGGATTAATCGTTCAACAGGGATGGATTCAATGCTCGCAATTTCATTCAGGATGATCTCGTCAGGTGGGCCATCTCCAGAATCATTAAACGTGGGCGACACAAAACCCTCATTTGTAGATAAATTTCCTTTTGATGTTATCGGCTTCTTTTCATCTGGTGAATTCCCCGTTATCCCGTTTCGTTCGCTGGCGATGGCTGGTTGGATCGCGCTGGTTAAGATCAACAGGATGATCAATCCACTGCTTACCTTATCGAACTTCATGTTTGCCTCCAATGATGAAATTCTGCGAAGTTGCAAACTTGCTTCTTTTACCTTGTTCTGGAATGCTGGTCTATGATAATACCATATTCCTTAAGACATGACCATTCTCATCTGTAAAAGTGACAGTATACCCACTCCACCGATCAATATCCTTGGAATTGAGACTGATAATGTGGTAAGGACCCGTTGTGGATGGCTGAACGTTTTCTTCAGGTTCCGGTGTTTTCAATGACACAATTGCAGTGATTTGATCCTTTTCTCGTGTCACCTCAATGATTTCAATGCTGAAACCACTGCTCGGCTGGATTCCTGCATAGGCAACCAGGTAGAGTTGTCCAGGATTTTGTTGATATGCATTCATTCCGAGAAAAAATGCTTCTGCCGGGATTTGATCTTCTACCTTTTCCCAATCTTCTACACTTGTGATGGCTGAAAACAGTGGTTCGCTGGGAGCATCACCATGAGGGGCAGCCTTTGCTACATTACTGAACCGCATCCCTGTTTTCCCTGATGGATTGCATCCACAAGCAATAACATTAAGTATCAGTACTATGATTATAAATTCCCATCTTTTCTTTCTGCATATCTGACAGTATTCAAAAAGTGATTGCAATTTTCCTCTCTAATTACAAAATATTAATTTGATTACAACATAATTTTACATTATTTGAAGTTTTTCGACAGATTATTTATACTACTCTACCTCTTCTCCTCAAGTGCATATCACCCTACCTGCCCTCCATATGACATCACCCTGCTTGCCCCCGTCTCGTCCCGGCGGGTGCACTTCCCGAACGGGGCGGCGGTTTTTGTCGTGGAGGCTAAGCCGACCGCGAAGCGCCGCTCGCCCCGCTTGACGGGGTGCCTGTGGCAAGGGTCTCCTCCCGTAGGTGCGCCGCCAGACCCGCATTTCATCCTGCTCATAATGATGCAGAAAGAATCTCTCATTCAGGTTTTGTCTTTACTTTCATCTCCGCATTATTCCTGTTTTTTCCGTCCTCTCCATAATATAAATCCACTTTCTTCACAAAAAACAGGTACAATTCCATCAGGAAAAATGCTGATTAAAAAACTTCCCACCCACGGTATCTGTTTTGTCTGCGGTTCTGATAATCCGCACGGCATTGGCCTCACCTGGTACGCAGACGTGAAAGGCATGGTTACTTCTAATTTCTGCTTGGGTGAATCCCATCAGGGACCTCCCGGATATGCCCATGGTGGTGCCTCCGCTGCCATCCTGGATGAAGCCATGGGTGCCGCTGTCTGGTTGGCAGGATACAATGTCGCTGTGGTTAACCTTCATCTCGATTATCATAATCCTGTACCTCTCGGCCAGCAGCTCAGCTTGATCGCGCACGTATCTCGCCGTTCTACCCGTAAGATATTCGCCCGCGGCCAGATTTGTCTACCTGATGGGACAGTTGCAGTCTCGGGTCGCGGAATTTACGTGACGGCATCTCACCTCTTTGAACCGGTGCGCTTCCATGGAATATCTTAAGGCATCTGAGGTCCTTTGATGGGATTCGAAGAGCTCCCTCATACAGCCGACGTGGCTATGCGCATTTGGGCGGATGACCTGCCTGGGTTGTTCGTGGAAGCAGCCCGTGGTTTGAACGTGCTTTCTGGAGTCCACCTCTCTGATAAAACGATTCAATGTCAAACCCTTGATATCGAGAGTGAAGACTCAGAAAGTCTCTTGGTCGCATTCTTGACTGAATTGGTTTATCTTGCTGAACAGGAGAACATGGCGTTTGATAAATTTGACCTGTCTATCAAAAATAATCACCTGCACGCTGATCTCCAGGGTTCATCTCTTGTCAGCATCACAAAGAATATCAAAGCCGTGACGTTTCACAATCTTCAAATCCAACCCATACCCTGCGGCTTGCAGGTTGAAATTGTGTTTGACGTTTAAATGATTGGTCTCAATATTTTACTATGGATGATATGAGGCTCCCGTGATCCGTCTCCAGGATATGAAACGCATTTCCCCTCACGAGTGGGAGATTCCCCGCTCATTCCGCCAGGACATGCGCTGCCCCGTTCGCCTTTTCGCCACCCAGGAATTGCTCGAACAGGTCATGGGGGACAGATCTCTCGAACAGGCTGTCAACGCCTCAACCCTCCCTGGGATTGTCGGCTCGGTGATTGTTATGCCCGACATGCACCAGGGATACGGTTTCCCCATCGGTGGGGTGGCTGCTACCCGCTTCCCCCAGGGTGTGATATCCCCTGGCGCTATTGGTTATGATATCAACTGCGGTGTCCGTCTCCTCGCATCATTTGTCGAGCATCAAGCAGCTGAGCCTTATCTTGACATTCTGGCTACACGCATGAACCAAAATTGCCCCAGTGGTGTCGGCATTGACGGCATGCTTAAGCTAAGCCTGCCTGATTTGGATAAGGTCTTGCTTGATGGTTCTCGTTGGGCGCTCAAGAAAGCTTATGCCACCGAAGCCGATCTCGCCCGTACTGAGGAGTCCGGTTCCATCGAGGGGGCTAAACCTGAAAAGGTGAGTGCTCGTGCCAGGAACCGCGGCCGTACCCAGCTCGGCTCGCTTGGCGCCGGCAATCACTTTATTGAAATTGATCTTGTAGATGAGATCTTCGATCCAGACGCCGCTTCTATAATGGGATTGCGCCAGGGCTGCCTCGCGGTGCAGATCCATTGTGGCTCTCGTGGACTTGGACATCAGGTTTGCACCGATTATGTACAGGAGTTTCAGGCTGTCGCCCGGCGTTATGGCATCCAGCTTCCAGACCGCGAGCTGGTCTGCGCCCCCATGGACTCACCCGAAGGCGCTTCCTATCTCGCCGCCATGCGCGCTGCTGCTAACTTCGCCTTCGCCAATCGCCAATTGCTCGCATTTTCTGCCCGTCGCGTTTTCGAAGAGGTATTTTCCGGCAAGCTGAAAGGTTGGGAATTGCACCAGGTTTATGACCTCGCTCATAACATGGGCAAAGTCGAGCTGCATGATGTGGAGGGTGAGCATATGAAGGTTTGTGTTCATCGTAAGGGTGCTACTCGTGCCTTTGGTCCAGGCACGCCCGGTCTTCCGCCCGAATACCAGGTCATCGGTCAACCAGTGCTGGTCCCTGGTAGCATGGGTACTGCTTCTTGGGTTCTGGTCGGTACGCAGACCAGTATGGCTCGCTCCTTTGGATCTACCTGCCATGGTGCTGGTCGGGTGATGTCCCGCTCGCAAGCCAAGCGCGAGGTACGCGGCGATAACCTGCGCCGGCAGTTGGAAGATGGTGGCATTCGTATTCGCGCTGGTTCTATGTCTGGTTTGGCTGAGGAAGCGCCCCAGGCTTACAAGGATGTGGATGCCGTCGTGGAGACTGTCTGTGCTGTAGGCATCGCTCGTAAGGTTGCCCGTTTGCGCCCCATCATTGTCATTAAAGGCTGAACAGTACCTCTCTTCCTTCCCTCCCCCATCTGCTGACCCCCATTATGTAGTAACAAAAATTCCTCATTCTTTTTGTAGTAACGACTTTAGTCGTTCAGAGGTCTTGTAGTAACGGCTTTTGTCGTTCAAAGGTCTTATAGAAACGACTTCAGTCGTTCAATCGTTCCGTCGAGACAACTTTAATCGTTTTTTCCAATGATTTCTTGAGACGCCTCTTTATATGGGAATATCAGGAACTTTCCCTCGCTCTTGGACGTCTAACCTCCAGAAAACAAACGGAGGAACCCATGTCTCATCTTATAAAACTGATCCTGATTGCTGCCCTTCTAACCGCTTGCGCACCAGCGCTTTCTTCTGTTCCACCCATAAATGATCAGGGACCGGCAACATCGCCAGATAACGCGGTCAGCTCATCTGATCCATCCATGTCCCCTTCTAAAGGCAGTCCTTACGCACCAAAACCTGGCGACGTTAGCTTGATACGCGGTGCAGTATTTATCGACTCAGCCCAATTATTGATCATGGAAAGCTATCCCCCGCAGATAGCTCTTATCCTGAAAGGTTCTCAGCCGACACCATGTGATGAGTTACGTGTACTTGTCAACCAACCCGACGCGGAGAACCGTATCCAGGTCGAAGCCTACTCTGTCAGTGAACCGGGTAAGGTTTGCATCGAGGTTCTGGCTGCCTTTGAGGTGAACGTCCCCTTGGGCAGTTACCCACTCGGTCATTACACCGTCTTGGTGAATGGCAAACAGATTGGCGATTTCGTTAGTTAGGTTCCAATCCTGAAACAAGAATAAAAAGACGGCGTCGGTTTACACTCGGCGTCGTCTTTACATTTCTGATAATTTCCTAAATACCAAAAAGAATCTTGCTTTTTTTATTCCTTCATGTTCAGTCGTGTACTTGTTAATACCGGAATATTAATAATCGTAGTTTAATGTGACAGGATCTGCGATAAAAATAACTTGGTCCGATCTTCTCTCGGATTCTTAAAAATGTCATCCGGTGTGCCGCTCTCTACGATCAGGCCTTCATCGAAGAAATACATCCTGTCGCAAACAGCCTTTGCAAAGCCCATTTCATGCGTCACGACCAGTAAGGTCAAACCGCTTTTTGCCAGTGCAACCATCGCGTCCAGTACTTCTTTGATCATTTCTGGATCCAGGGCGGAGGTCGGTTCGTCAAAAAGCATGATCTTGGGTTGCATCGCCAGTGCCCGTGCAATGGCTACCCGTTGCTGTTGTCCCCCGGATAGCTGACCCGGACATTTGTTCGCTTGTTCTGGGATACCCACCCGTTCCAACAATTCCATCGCCACTTGCTCGGCTTTCTCTTTGGTCCATTTCCGCACTTGGATGGGAGCCAGGGTGATGTTCTGCATCACAGTCAGGTGTGGGAACAGGTTGAACTGCTGGAAGACCATGCCCGTCTCCATGCGCACTCTCTCGACATTGCGCACATTACGAGTCAGTTCTATCCCATCCACAATGATCTGCCCAGACTGGTGCTCCTCCAGCCGGTTTAGCGTCCTGATGAAAGTGGACTTCCCCGACCCCGAAGGCCCAAAGATGACGATCACCTCCCCTTTTTGAACTTCCATACTGATCCCTTTTAATGCATGGAAGTGGCCGTACCATTTTTGTACGTCTTTGCAAATGATTATGGGTTCCCTTGTATTTGCTTTTGCGTCCATTCCTGACTCCTGGTTGTTGTTCTCCCACGACATTTATTCATCTGCTCGGTTTTATAAAGCCTAATTATACATGAAAGTCGATTGATCTATTTCAATTATTTTTTATTTACTCCCCATCATTTGGAGATGATGGCGATCCGCGCCCTGGTTAATCCCACCAGGTCTTCGACCGGTAATCGGATATTCAAACCGCGTTGCCCACCCGAAATGTGGATCTCAGCATCAGCCTGCGCCGACGCATCCACTATCACCATAAAACCCTTGTTAAGCAGCGCTAGTGGAGAGATACCCCCTGCCTGAAGTCCTGTCATCTCCTCGGCTTCCCGCTCGCTCGGCAGGTGGACTTTCTTCTCACCTAAGAACTGTGCTAGCGCTTTTAAGTCCACTTCATTGGGACCGGGAATGACCGCCAGGATCGGTTTCTTGGGCTTTTCACGTGTGATGACAATGGTCTTGAATACCATCTCCGGCGGTACTTTTAATAGCCGTGCTGTTTCTAGCGTTCTAAGTTTTTCGGCGGGCAGTTCATAAGCCTTGAAAGGGACCTTGCGTGCTTCGAGCATCCGGATTACATTACTGATCTGAGGCATCATGTTTGTACCGATAAATGAAAAAGTATGTCGAATATTTCTTTAATCGCTGACTTATCCCGTTCGCATCTCTTTTCATGTTGGTGGTTTTTCGATGCATATTTCGTATATCATTGCTGATGATAGGAATTTAATCAATATATTTTCGGGGATGATATTGATTGTGTCAAGTAGGGAAGGGATAAATAATGGGTAATCCCCCCCCAGATTCCCTGTCACTTACTCCTGTCACTTCTGTTATAAACAATATGGTAACATGCTTGGCATTAACATAAAAAGGGTGCGATGACAGAAAACCTGGATACTGTTCGCAAAATAGCAGAACAGATACTCGATATATCTCCTGATCCGGTAGTACGCTTGCATCTGCTTTGTAATGTTCGCTATCGACCATTGGATAGTTCTGAAGTTATCCAGGCTCGTAAAGACCTTTCAAACAGTCGTTGGGTTCAAGGACTCGCTCGTGAACAGTTGGGTGATGGCAGTTGGGGTAGATTCCATTCAAAGAATAGCAGATCGGTCCAGAAAATATTTACGACAGAGTATGGGGTTCAGAGGGCTTTGGCGCTCGGATTGGACCTGGATCATCCGATTCTTTCCAGAACAGCAGCCTATCTTGTAAGACTTCTCAAGGGTAACATTGCTGATTTCCCTGATCAGCCTGAAAAGAACGACCGCTGGGCAACCGGTGTCCGTTTATTCACTTCTGCTGCTTTATCGTTGCTTGTGCCTGATGATCCTGTCCTCGGTGATGTATGGGATTTGTGGCTGACAATCGCTCAAAGGACTTTCACTTCCGGTAGGTATGATGTAGATATGGAAGTACAGGCTCATCACGATCTGACCAAAGCCTCTGTTCAAAATAGTTATCTTGCGATTGGTGGTAAATATCAGTTGGCACTGTTGAGTGCTCGTCCGGCATTAATACTCCAAAATTTGGAAAAACCACTGCTGGAATGGTTATGGGATAAAGAAGGAGGTATAGGTTATCTGAGCGTAATCCTGTCCTCTTATAACTGTAACTTAAGTAGTGGTGAATTGGATCGATGGTTCTCATCATTGGAATTGCTTTCCCGCTTCAATAATTGGAGGGGGTTAGCTGAAGGAGCCATTCAATGGCTCTGGAGACAGCAAACTCCTGATGGATTTTGGAATTTTGGTCCTAGGGTATCATATTCTTTTATCTTGCCCATGTCCGAATCATTATATAAAAGGACTTCACGAATATTCGACTGGTCGACAAGAGTGCTTGTTTTATTGGCGAAATTCTACACTCCACTTGTCAGCCTTGGATCATCCAAAGGCGACTCTCTCCCAAACCACTCAAACATCGGTCTACCCAAACCATAAAGATCGCTTTATAAATCCCCGGCATGTGCTTCCTGTTGTCTGTTTTTGATTCATAAGGGATTCGTTTGTCCTTTTCTTTCAGATTCCCACCGATTAGACTACAATAAGAATTAATGAAGGCTTCAACCGCCCTCGTCCCAATAAAAAAATTATTGGAGCAGCTTCCAGAAAATTATAGCCTTCTCGACCGGGAGCTGGTTCAACGCGCATACCGTTTGGCTGAAGAAGCCCATCGAGGCCAGAAACGTGCTTCTGGTGAACCCTATATAAATCACTGTTTGGCCGTCGCAGCAATCCTCGCTGAGCTGCAGGTACCACCAGACGTCGTTGCTGCTGGATTATTGCACGATACGGTGGAGGACACCAAAATCACGATCGATGATTTACGTCATGATTTCGGTGAGGTCATTGCCAGCCTAGTGGACGGGGTGACTAAATTAACTAACCTGCCGCGCGTTTCTCGAAACGACCAGGTCACTGATGGGGTTCGGCATCCCCTCCCTGATAAAACCTCTGTTGGCCAACAAGATATCGACGAGTTTGATGATGCGCCATCATTTGGTCGTAAGCAGGACTTGGTCTCAGAAACTTTGCGTAAAACCTTCCTGGCGATGGGTGATGATGTACGTGTCGTCTTGATTAAATTGGCTGACCGTGTGCACAACATGCGCACACTCGGTCACATACCAGAAGGCAAGCGCAAACGAATTGCCCAGCAAACCCTTGATATTTTTGCCCCTCTCGCTAATCGTCTCGGAATATGGCAGATTAAATGGGAATTGGAGGACCTCGCTTTTCGTTATGTGGACCCTGTTAAATATAAAGAGATTGCTGAACAACTCGCCGAGCGTCGTCCAGACCGTGAAGCCCAGATTGCATCCATAGAGGAAAAATTGCGCACGATGCTCAGCCAGGCTGGAATCCAGGTGGAGATATCGGGTCGACCGAAACATATTTATTCCATTTATAAGAAGATGGTCGAAAAGGGAAAACCGTTCGAGATGGTGCGTGATGTTCGCGGGGTCCGTTTGATAGTACCAGATATACCGGCATGTTACGCTACCCTTGGTCTGATCCATACCCGCTGGCGACCCCTCCCCGGTGAATTTGATGATTATATCGCCGCACCCAAGGACAACTTCTATCAATCATTGCATACTGCGGTGATTTACGATGACGGCAAGCCGCTCGAAGTCCAGATCCGCACTGGGGATATGCACGAAAATGCTGAATTGGGGATTGCCGCTCATTGGCGCTATAAAGAGAGTGACGCACCCCATGATGCCCTTTATGAACAGCGCATCAACTGGTTGCGCAAAATGATGGAATGGCGTCAGGATGTGGATGACGCGCAGGAATTTGTTGAGAGCATGCAATCGGATGTATTCCGGGATCGCGTATATGTTTTCACCCCCCGTGGTGATATCATCGATCTTCCCTCCAGCTCCACACCGATCGACTTTGCCTACCATATCCATACGGACATCGGCAATCATTGCCGTGGAGCGCGTGTCAATGGAAAACTCGTTCCACTTGATTACACGTTGAAGACTGGTGATCAGGTTGAGATCCTCACTGCTAAGCGCGGCGGTCCTAGTAGGGATTGGCTCAACACCAATCTCGGGCTGGTCAAGACCCAGCGCGCCCGCTCTAAGATCCGCACGTGGTTTAAGAAACAGAATTATCAGCAAAATCTCACTCAGGGTCGTGAGATGTTGGAACGCGAACTGGTTCGTCTCGGGATCAAAGAGCTTAACTTCGAGAAATTTTCTCACGATATGGGTTTTCGCTCTCCAGACGAACTTTTCTCAGGCTTGGGTACCGGTGACATTTCGCTTAGCAAGGTTGTCAAGCGCCTGTCCGAAACCGAAGAGACCGCTGATCTCCTGACTGCTACTATGCCGGTTGGTGAATCGGTTTCCACCGATTCTGTGAATGTTTTTGGTTTAAAAGGTATTTTGACTACAACTGCTAAATGCTGCAATCCAACCCCGGGAGATCAGATTATCGGGTATGTTACTCGTGGGCGTGGTGCTACCATACATCGCCAGGATTGTCCTAATATGTTGCGTATAAAGGACCGTGAACGTCTAGTTCGTGTGGATTGGGGTGAACAAGTACGGACATACCCGATACCTGTCCGTATCAAGGCTTACGACCGTCAGGGTTTGATGGGGGATATATCTACATTGTTAAATAATGAGGGTGTCAATATCATTAACGCTGATATTCGTGTGAACCAAAGTCTGGCTGATTTGAAGTTGATCGTTGAGGTTCGCGATCTCGCTCAACTAAGCCGGGTGTTAACTCGTATCGAGAACTTACCGAATGTCATGGAAGCGCAGCGCATTAACCCCGGCTAAAATAGTGTCACCCTGAGGCGAAGCCGACCGCGTAGCGTGCCTGTGGCAAGGGTCTCCTCCCGTAGCTGCGGCCCGCAGGTGCGCCGCTAGATCCGCGTACTATCCAACCAGTGTCACTGCGAGCCGGTTTTTGGCGAAGCAGTCTCCTCCCGTAGGTGCGTCCCGTAGGTGCGTCGCCAGACCCGCGCCCCATCCAACCAGTGTCAACCTCAGGCGAAGCCGACCGCGAAGCGCCGCTCGCTCCGCTCGACAGGCTGCCTATGTCAAGGGTCTCCTCCCGTAGATGCAGCCCGCAGATGCGCCGCCAGACCTGCGCCCCACATAACCAGTGTCACCCTGTCCGCCCTCCAGATTCTGTCACCCTGAAGGAGCGTTCTTCCCTGGCACTGCCCGCCAGGGCAGGTGTGCGACTGAAGGGTCTCCCCCGGGTCCTCTTTCATCGTCTATCGTCTATAACCACGCCTCACCCTGCCTGCCCTAATTGCGCTTATCCATAAAAACCATATATAGTCTTAATTAATTGTCCATGTCCTGTTTTATTGGTATAATGTCGCCGCTTTCAACCTGAATAAAAAAGAGTGGGATGACTTGGATAAACGAACGCCCTACCCTGGAATGAATTTCGTTCGATTTCAAACCAGTCTTATGATAATTGTCGCTGACCTGGACGGTTGTGCAAGAATTGATTGCTGACATTTCCGCTCCCTTTCTTTGTCTTCCCCCTCTTGACTATTCAGCGCTTTCTGGCAATATTCTTTCATGTGCTAGGGCAAACACTTTACTTATTATCCCCCATGGGGTAAAATCGCTCGCTACTGGTTAAAAGGTAGTTGCTTATCATTTGTACGCGTAATATCTAATATTGACCAAAGAACAACTCCATGAAAAAATTCGCTTCGATCTCATTTATTATTGCATTGGTTGGTATTTTAGATTCTGCTTACCTCACCTGGCTAAAAATTACCCATACCGAAGCCTATTGCATCGGCGGCATCGGTGATTGTTCAACTGTCAACTCCAGCCGTTATTCAGAGATCCGTGGTTTCCCGATTGCGCTCTTGGGATTGCTTGCCTACCTTGTAATTGCTGGAATACTTTTTTTAGAAACCCGCCATAGGTTTTTCAAAGATAATGGTAATATGCTGGTCTTTGGGTTTAGCCTGATCGGCACCCTTTATTCTGCTTACTTGAGCTACCTTGAAGCTACTGTGATCCGCGCTTGGTGTCCATTCTGCGTGGCCTCAGCAATTGCCATAACTATGGTCTTCATACTATCGATTGTCCGGTTGGCACGTTATCAACCTGAATCATAATTATCTGGAGGAGTTATGCCTCGTATCCGCTGCCGCTATATGGATTGTGTTTTTGTGGACGATGGATATTGCAGCGCCGCTGCCGTGGAATTTGACCCTGATACCGGCTGCGCAACATATAAGCCATCTGAAGAGGCCGCCTCTGAGGCAGGCTGGGATGATGAAGATAAGTTGGAAGAATGGACTGAGTCTGAATTTGACGAAGACGAAGATGATCTTTGGATTGATGAAGAAGAAGATGAATTCTAAGTAGATCTCGCTTTACATATATTTCCCATAGGGGCGCAATGCGCATGGATCGTGCACGTGTTGCACCCCTTTCCTGTTTCAACAAGGACTTATTCTTTCATTCTCCAAACGCATATAAGAGCACTCCTGCTGCCACTGCTAGATTTAATGAGCTTCCCCGTCCGCGCATAGGCAGCGAGACCATCAGATCGCATGCATCCATTTGTTCGGTTGTTAACCCCTTTCGCTCACTACCAAGGACCAGGATCCATGGTCTGTCTTGCAACCTTGCTTCTCGATAATTAAGTTTCGCATGCGCTGATGTGCCGATTAATTGATATTTATTATTTCGAGCCCATGAGACAAATCCAACGAATGATGTCTGGATGATTGATTTCCAGAAAATGCTCCCCATGCTCGCCCGCACTGCTGAAGGATGATACGGATCAACATTGCCCCCTTCCCCCGCAAAGGGTTCCAATATGAACATCACATCTCCCCCGGTTGCGTCCATTGTACGCAGGATGGTTCCCACATTGCCAGGATCTTGTGGAGAGACCAATGCAACTCCCATCTTGAAGTTAATTAAAGAGATAGCTTCCAATCGCCATTGCTTCTGATGTACAACCGCCATGATTCCCTGGGGATTCTCTTTTTCGGCAATTGTCTTGAACACATCCGCAGCGACACATTGACAGCGAATACCATTCTCGCTGATCTTGGTGATCAAAGTTCTTGCATAATCACTTGTCAGAAGATCTTGTGCATAAAATAAGATCTCGATCTGCCAACCCGCCTCCACCATCTCACCAACGTGATGGATGCCCTCAACAAAAAACATGCCGGTCTTTTCCCGCATTTTACGTGTCCGGAGAGTCCGGGTTTGTTTGATTAGGGGATTGACATGACTGGTGATGATTTCCACTCTCTGCATATTCTCATTGTACATTAAAACCTCTCTAGCTTTCCCAATTACAATGCATTCGACCAGGCTCCTTAATAATCCCACGCTTGATCACCTCCTCGGATGGGATTCTCCACCTGCTGGAACAATGGGGTAAAATCACTTTATGACCTCCACCGCTTCCAAAACATCATTGCAGTACCTCTATACCTATGCCCTCTGGCTGGGGATCTTTACTGTTTTCTATAATTTGTTGGAAGGGATCATTTCTATTCTTTTCGGCGTCACTGACGATGCTCTCACCCTCCTTGGTTTTGGTGTGGATAGTTTCATCGAGGTCATCTCCGGCCTCGGTATCATTGCCATGGTTATGCGTATTCGAAGTAATCCGGATACTATAAAAAGTACCTTTGAGAAGACAGCATTGCGTATCACCGGTACGAGTTTCTACCTGTTATCTGCTGGCTTGCTCTTCACTGCTGTCCTGAATCTTGTCACAGGGCACAAACCTGAAACTACTCTCCCAGGCATGATTATCGCTCTGATCTCCATCGCCGTCATGTGGGCTTTGGTTATCGCCAAACGTAAAGTTGGTTGCTTGCTAAATTCCGAACCTATCATGGCTGATGCCAATTGCACCCTGGTATGTATTTATATGTCGCTTGTCTTGCTTTCTTCCAGTTTCATCTACAAGTTGACTGGTTTTGGTTTTGTGGATAGTCTCGGGGCACTCGGCTTGATATACTTCGCAGTACGCGAAGGTCAGGAAGCCTTCCAGAAAGCCCGGGAAAGAGAACATTGTCCTTGTAGTCAGGAATGAATGACCTGTTTGCTCGCTCTTCGAAATTGATTGGATCTATGAGAATTTCCTTCGCCTGGACCTTGCTTTCCTTGTTCATCCTTCTTTTTTCCACTTCCTATGGGCAAGAAAGTTCGTCCGTTGCTGTCACCATCCTCGATGGGTCCCAGGTTCTTACTCTGACCTCAAAAGAACGAATTCCAGCCTCATTTATCGCTTCTGCTGGATTGTCTCTCTCACACCCTGATCAGGTCCTCTACCATGGAATAGTTGTAAATCCCGACCAGTCTCTCCCCTTGAACAAAATCTACAGCCTCCAGATTCGACGCGCCGTTCCTCTGACCCTGACCGAAAACGGACAAAACCGTATCATCCATACCACGGCTCAGACCATTGGTCAGGCATTGAATGAGATTGGTATTGAACTATCTGTAAGCGACCGCCTCGATCCCCCTGTTGAGACACCCCTCACAGGTCCGTTGGGGGTCATCTACAAGCCCGCCACCAGCCTTTCTATTTCTGTCGATGGCTTGGTTCTGCAAGCAAATTCGTCAGCCATTACGGTCGGTCAGGCTTTATCTGAAGTTGGTCTTCCCCTCCAGGGACTTGATTATAGTCTTCCAGTCGAATCTGCTCTGCTTCCGGCGGATGGTCGCATCCGTATCATCCATGTCAATGAAACCGTTCTGCTGGTCCAGAAATCCCTGCCGTATGAGACAGAATTTCAGGCAAGTGCTGACTTGGAGTTGGATCGTCAGGATGTATTGCAGGCAGGTGAGTACGGCTTATCGGTTAGCCGTCTTAGAATCCGTTACAAAGATGGGAAGGAAGTATCCCGGCAAACTGAGAGTGAAAGCACCGTCCGCCCGCCTAAAAAACGTCTTGTCGGATATGGTACAAAGATTATTCTAAGAACAATCAATATCGGCGGCGCTTCTATCGAATACTGGCGTTTAGTGAAAATGTATGCAACCTCTTATTCACCCTGTCGCTCCGCACCTGGTCGCTGCTATCCTAGCACGGCCAGCGGGAAACCGGTGCAGAAGGGTGTTGTGGCTGTTGTCTATCGCTGGTACGTTATTATGCAGGGGCAACCTATATACATCCCTGGATACGGTCATGCGACTGTTGAAGATGTAGGTGGTGGTATCCCTGGTAAATACTGGATCGACCTTGGTTACAGCGACGACGATTGGCAGCAGTGGGGGGAGTGGGTGACCGTATATTTCCTTACACCCGTCCCCGCGAATCCCCTCTCGGTTCTGAATTGATTCCCTTTTCATATGTCACGCACCGAGCGGTCTATTCTGATATTTCTGGTCCTCATCGCAATGCTCCTTTGCATTCTTGTCACGACTACGGCATTGGGTATTGCACCTGTCTTGATGGATAACTATAAGACTGGGTTAAACCTGCCGGTACAGATTTCCACCTGGTTGCCAGCCATTCCGTCACCTCAAACATCCAATCCACCTCTCCAGAGAATATCCCCTTCACCCTCGTTCAAGCCTTTGCCTGAACCATTATGTAGTGGCCCTCGAGCAATGAATATCTTGGCAATCGGGACAGACTCCCGCGCCAATAGTTATCTTTATGGCTTGGCAGATGTCACCCGTATCGTGCGGGTGGATTTTGTTACACCTAAAGTGATGATCCTGGATTTTCCCCGTGATCTCTATGTCGAAATTCCTGAGATTTCCCATCATTATGGTATTACTCATGGGAAACTCAATCAAGCCTACCTGTACGGTAATCCGGGTTTTGGTTATTACGATGGTCCTGATCAGGGTCCCGGCCTGCTGGCTCGCACTTTGGAGTTGAATTTTGGAATGCCCTCCGACCATAATCTCGCTGTCAATATGCAAACATTTGTCAAGATAGTGGATGCTGTTGACGGCATTGATATTGTTCTACCCTATACTGTTGATGGACGTAGTGAAGAAACCGGTTATAGCTCATCTCTTTATTTCCATGCTGGCACTCACCACCTGAATGGCACGCAAGCCCTCGTACTCGGTCGCCTCCGTCCCAATGGGGTCTTCGAGCGAGCTAAACAACAGAACCTGATCCTGTCTGCCTTGCGTGATAGGTTGCTCGCCCCATCCGTTCTACAAAATTTACCCGCAATTTTTTCCGCTCTGAGTGGCTCCATTCAGACTGACCTGGGTCTCGAACAGCTTGGTTGGTTGTCTTGCCTGGCTCCAAAAATAACAAAAGAGAATATCTTTTTTGCCGCCTGGCCTGAGAACATGTTCGTGGGTACCCGCGTGGATGATCCTGTCCTGGGTTGGACTTTTATATGGGATGTTGACTTCAATCTGATCCGTGCCTATGTTTCTGCCTTTAATAACGGTCAGTGGCCTGCTGCCCCTCCACCGACCGTAGTTCCTTCTCCCACCCTAACCCAGATCCCCGATTTACCCTGATTTTCTTATCCCCTCATCTCCATTTGCCAGATCCCTTATTATCTGATCACCTGCTGGTTAATCACATGCTCCCTACTCCATGCTCCCTTATCTCCTGCGCCCTTATTACCCGATCCCTGGTTGCCTGATTACCAAATTACCTGATCCCTTATCACCTACTCCCTTATGTCTCTCCAAACTCTTGCCTCCCTTCCCCCATTACATATTGCCTCTTTACTTCGCCAATATGGTCTCCGTCCAAAAAAGAGCCTGGGACAGAATTTCTTGCACGATCCATCTGTTCTTATAAAGATAATCCGGGTTTCGGGAATTCAAGCAGATGATACCGTCCTGGAGATTGGTCCAGGTTTGGGTAGTCTGACTCGTTACTTGGCTCTCGTTGCTCGTCAAGTCATCGCGGTTGAATTGGATGAGCGCTTGCTCGACCCCCTTAAGTCTGTTATTTATGGCTACACGAATATTCGCCTGATTCATGCTGACATCCTCAAGCTCTCCCTGATCCAATTGCTGGACTCTTCTGGTTACCTGGTCGTAGCCAATATCCCCTATTACATCACCTCCGCTTTACTGCGCTATTTGCTTGAGGCTCCGATTCGTCCTCGTCGTCTGGTTTTAACTGTCCAAAATGAGGTCGCCGCTCGTATTTGTGCCAAGCCTGGTGATATGAGCCTCTTGGCATTGAGCGTACAGGTTTATGGACGACCTGTGGTGCTCACCAACATCCCCGCTGGCGCGTTCTACCCGGTGCCAAAAGTGGATTCTGCTGTGGTTGGGATCGATATCTACCACGCTCCTCTCATCTCCCCGCCTGCGCTCGACTCATTCTTCCGGTTGATAAAGGCTGGTTTCAGCCAAAAACGAAAGACACTCCATAATGCGTTGTCTGCTGGTTTGGGTCGTAAAAAGTCGGAGATTGAGTTCCTCCTCCATGCAGCCTCCATCGATCCTCGTCGTCGCGCCGAAACCCTGAGCCTTGATGAATGGGGTGTTCTGACCGGGGTGTATGCCTCTCGTGAATGAACATGTCCTGCTCTGGTAAAGGACATATCTCCCCTTTCTGACCTATTAACTGAATATCCTCCTCCCTCTCATCAGATCCCACTGAAATATTTGTCCTTATACTGTAATCGTTCAGCCCAATGTCATTCCGAGTTATACCACAGCGTAAACGACATTCAACTCAAGCAAATGGTTCTATGTAGGGGCACGGCGAGAGGATTCTGCTTCATTGTTGTGGATATCACCCGCCATGCCCCTCCGGTTGACGAAAATGATAATGATCCCGTGGATAAGATTAGGTATGATGCCGAATTCATCCAATTCGCTATTCCGAAATCGACGGCGTAAAAAAACGTCCCACAGGTTATCTCGGAACCCAGCCTGCCCAAAATAAAACCTGCGGGACGTTGCCTGTCCTCCAGCACCCGTGCCTCAACATTCCAACCAGTGTCACTCTGCCTGCCCCCGTCTCGTCCCGGTGGGCTGGAAGCCCGTAGGTCGTATCCCGTGGAAGCCCGTAGGGCTTATCCCGTGGAAGCCCATAGGCCATATCCTGTGGAAGCCTGCAGGGCATATCCTGTGTACCCCGGCTGATGCTAATAATATTACTCCCATATGATTGGTGCGACCCTGTAGAGAATTCCTCTCTCTGATGCCTCATCAACCACTGGTTGGGGTTCCAAAAGGGGTCAGTGGTGGGGTGTAATGGATTTCTGATTGTTCTTGTGAGCAGCCGCCCGGTGGCGACGCATGCCCCCGCCTCGCCCCGGTGGGCTGGAAGCCCGCAGGGCGTACCCTGTGGGAGCCCGAACGGTGAGGCGGTGTTGATCAGGGTTACAATCTCTTCCATCACCCGCGTGCCTCCTTCCATTCATGCATTCTGGTGGGTCGTATTTATTAATTGATAGAACTGTTATTTCAACGAACTCTTGCCAATCTTCCTGCTTTCCGTAAGTCTCTATAATCCCACCGTACTTTCCAGACGTGTAATGCCGCCTCCAGCATGATCCTCAAAGACATCTTCGATTTCCCCCATCGCCTGTCAGCGAAATAGATGGGTACTTCGCCGAAGTGGTATTCGAGACAGTAAGCCTGGTAAGCCATTTCTGCCAGGAATACATACCCGTTCGATTGGATCCGTTCAAGTGGCATCCCTTCCAGCGTCTCTCTCCGCCACAATCGGTAACCTGTTGTCACGTCCCGTATTGGGAAAGCAAGTATGGTGCGAGCGTAGTAATTTCCAAAAGCCGATAATCCCTTACGCCATGCTGGCCACTGTTCGTCAACACTTCCACCTGGTATATACCGCGAACCCAACACCACATCGCATGATTCGATAAGTTCAGCCATCTCCACTAATTTTTTAGGGTCGTGGGAAAAGTCCGCGTCCATCTGGGCAACAGCTTCTGCACCCTCCTCGAGGGCTGTCCAAAAACCGGATAGATATGCTGAGCGTAATCCTTGCTTGCCAGCGCGGTGTAAAACCTTGATCTTTCCAGGATGCCGTGCCTTTAACCTGTCACCGATCTCACCGGTCCCATCCGGACTGTTATCGTCTACAACCACCAAATGTATATCCAGCGGTAGCGTAAATAAAGCGGAGACCAGTTGTGGAAGGTTCTCCGCTTCATTGTAAGTAGGGATGATGACTGTAATAAGCAATAAAAATACTCCTGTTATTAACTGACTGGTTCTTTCTGGATGATAAGCTCACAAACTGCATCACCAACAGCGATACATTTTGATTCGTTGATCCGGAACTCCTTACCTCCGGAAACCCATGTTAAACCCGCCTGTAATATTCCGACCGCTATGAAACACATTGGTCTATCAACTCCATGCCTTCCCCAACATACAGGACATTTATGTACGATGTAAAGGAATTCACTCACCCGCTCTTCAACTGTACTGTATTGGTCGCTGACCTGTGAGTACATCTTGGCCATGGCGTTGAGACCGATCCGCATTTTGACTTGAAGAGGTAGCACAGCGAAAGCCAGGTCTGCCACCCCCGCTAGTGCTCCGTAGTTCTTCAATAGATCGTTGAATACCGCTCGTCCAGCCCGTAGCGCTAAACCGCGTCCTCCCCGTGCGCCATACATTTCCTCCAGTGCGATCTCTATCGAAGCAAGCTCAGCAAAATCGAAACCTTTCTCAAGATTGTCGGGAGGATAATTGTCGATGTAGTTGTTGACTCCCGCCAGGTTTAATATCGCGTTTAATCCATTCTTGCCCATCACCTCATCCAATGTTGTGATGATGATCAATCCATATTTATTTGTATTGTACAAACCACTCTTTTCGATCAGGCTCATTGGATCTCCCTTAGATCAATTTCACCAGATCCTCAGTCGCCCGGCGCATATCCAAGAAGATGAGACCGAGCTTGGCTTGTTGACGCGCCAATGCGGTTAACACTGCCTCTTCACCTACCGACATGAGCACCACGAATCCATTTTCCCCCTTGATATATACCTGCTCGAGCGAACCTCTACCCAATTCATTCGCTATTCGTTCCCCCAGTGAAAGCATTGCTGCCGACATTGCGGAAACTCGGTCCTCTTCTACTTCTTGTGGCAACGCAGATGCGATGCTTAATCCATCTACGCTGACCACTGCTGAGGCTTCAATATCTGGGGAAGAAGCCTGCATTTCGCGTAAGCGTTCAACCATCAATTGAGTGCGTGACTTGGTCAAGGTAGCCCTCCACATAAAATCAACATCTCCTCCAATACCTAGAAGGAGAATAAATAAAGTGAATCAAATTTAGCACATGGCTGGGTATGTGTCAAGTTACCTGCCCCAGCCTTCCGTCAATTCTGGTTTACAGGTTCTTTACAGGTATATGCATTCGCTTCCTTTGCCTGTAGGGCAACTGCTTGCACCTGAGGTATTCCTCTCCTGGCACAGTTCCAACACATGCTGCCCGTTTATTTCCATCCATCCTATCCTTTTTTACCGTGCTGGTTACCCCCACGTTTTGGATAAAAACGTTCGTGCTATAATCGCTCCGTCCTGAGGCGCTCAATGAAACAATTTTTCACCTCATTCCTCATATTGATCCTGCTGAATGTATCCTTCCCATATGCAGTCGTGTTGGCTCAGGGGTATGATCCATCCATCGAACCTGATAGTGGCGCTGTCGTCTGCCCTCCGGGTGTGTACCTTGCTCCGCCAGCCGATTGCTCGCCGCTAGGTCCCTCAGCCTACTTGACAGGGCTTGCTAGCCTGGGTTTGACTTTCCCCCCACGACCTCTTCCTGCTCATTCACCCAATCCTGAACTCGTGAGTATCCCTTATCGCTACTTCATGGTTGAGTCAACCGGTACCTACCTCTACCCATCCCTGGCAGATGCATCCTCTCAGCAGGCGAGTTCAGTTTTTATGAAAGGATTCGTGTATGTTGCCTACACGGATCGCGTCGATACCGGTCATGGCATTTACTATATGACACCCGATGGTTGGTGGCTCCCTGGCAAAGGTTCTCGCGTCTCTGCTTACTCCGATTTTCAGGGATTGCTGTTCGATAAAACACCCTGTAACTCCTTTGGTTGGATTATTGAAGAGGTTCCCACAAAAAGTGCCCCTGGTTATAACGCTCCGGATACAGGACAGAGGCTTTATCGCTTCAATATCGTCCAGGTATATTCAACCGAGATTGTGGCAGATATGGAATGGGATTTGATCGGTCCGGATGAGTGGGTGGAGGGACGTAAAGTTGCCCGTGTCATCCTCTCCACGATACCACCCGAAGGCGTTACCACCGGTCGCTGGATCGAGGTCAACCTCGAGGAGCAGACCTTAACGGTATACAGCCAGTCTGAACTGGTTTTTGCGACCATGATCGCTACTGGGCTTGAGCCATTCTGGACCAAGCCTGGCTTATTCCAGATCTATGAAAAGAAACCCATTGAAAACATGAGTGGTTCTTTTGAGGCTGACAAGTCGGATTATTACTACCTGCAAAACGTCCCTTGGACCATGTACTATGATCAAGCCCGTGCCCTCCACGGGGCTTACTGGCATACTAATTTTGGTTACCAGCAGTCTCACGGTTGCATTAATATGTCGGTCGGCGATTCCCGCTGGCTCTTTGACTGGTCGCAGGTGGGTGACTGGGTATATGTCCATGACCCATCCGGTCGTACTCCGACCGATCCGAGCCTGTATACCACCGGCGCCCCCTGACTTTCTCAGTGTTACCCTGCCTGCCCCCATGATTATGTCACCCTGAGCGAAGCGAAGGGTCTCCTCCCGTAGGTGCGGCCCGCAGGTGCGCCACCAGACCCGCCTCTCACCCTCCTAATCAGTATCACAGCGAACTGCAAACTGGTTTTTTTAGATCACGAAACCTGCTGAAAACAAGCAGTCCCCTGTCCTCTCATTTTCCCCGTCATCATCTTCGTTGGGGCGGGTCGTGATCCGCCCATTTATTTTATTTCCTTCACTTCATCTTATCTCGTGTTGCCTACACGCATACATTCTTAATATTCTTCTGCAATTCCACCTATCAGGTTTACCCATAATTCGCCCTCTGGTAGTTTAGATTAGTGTGTTTGATGTTGTTGGGTGGGATACATGTCCAATGCCCTTTCTTTTTCTGATTGGAACGCACTGCATCTGGCACCTGATCCCTGCCTCCTTGTCTCAAAAATCGAATATCGAAAATCGCCTCCCCAATCCCTAATCACTAATTACCTGGTCACCTGATCCCCAATCACCGGTATCAAATATCGAATATCGCCTCCCTATTCATACTTCACTTGACGCCCTTAATCTGCTATGGTATATTATTTTCTGCCCGGTCCCGTGGTGTAGCGGTTTAACATGCGGCCCTGTCAAGGCCGAGATCGCGGGTTCGAATCCCGTCGGGGCCGCCTTTCCGTAGGTACAGCATTTCAATCCCGTTTTTCGTTTCGACAAAACACATCCGCCGCTGAGACGGGGAAGTTGCTTTCTCTATCCGCTTAACGGATTTTCTCAGCGGCAGCGGCGGTACTGACGAAACTCTTCCCGTTATCGCGCCACTTCTGACAAAACGTGCCTATTTCCGCGCGGCAAAGCCGCTGTCCGCTGGAGCCGGTGTTGGGTAGTGAGCCAGTAACTCAATTCAATATTTGAAAATCCTCTGTGGTTATTTTGGTGTAACTATTCCATAGACGCGTTCCTAAATAACAATAATCAACCCTATGACTACGCTGACTGCCCACAATATGCCGGGGAGGCGCAGGTCTTTCCAGGTCAGGGTCACAATCTCGGTGCGCAGCCAGGCAGGCAGCCGTGGGTATAGTTTGCGGAACAGGGTGATATAGAGCGCGGTAAGGAAAATCCCAAGGATCAACATTGGAATGAACGAGTTGGCTCCAAGGAGGATCTCCCGTCCCATAAAGTACTCGAGGTCAATGGGCGAACCGGGCACAAAGAGGTGCGCTACCAGGAAGGAGAAAGCACTCATCAGGAATAGCGCAGCAGGAAGAACGAACAGGGCTTTATGATCGCGTGGATTCAGGCCGGCGAGAGGGAGGAGCGAGAACAAGGAGATGATCCCAATGCAGACGATCAAAGCGCCCGGGATAAAGAACAAAGCGGCAGGCAAACCGGTGGACTGAACCACGTTCCAGAAGTCACCCGTTGTTCCCATAATATTGAAGCCATCAAGCAGTGCAATGTAGGGGAAGAGCATCACCCACGGGAGAAGGGCAAGCGAACGGCGCTTCCAGAACAGCAGGGAGATCAACAACCCAACCGGGATGGCGGTGGCAGAACCCAGGATGTCAGACCAGATGCTGGAATTGGGAATGATTGGCCTGGCAAATCCGCTAAACAAAAATGGATGGACGTACAATGTGATGGGCACGCCGCGTACGAGCAGATACAACGAGTGGCCGCCTTCATGCAATACGAACTGCAGAAACTTGAGCAGCATGAACATGAAGAACAGCAAAATCATGGATCGTAGCGCCGGCAGTCTCTCTGCTGGGCGCTGGCGGAACAACAGCCAGAACCCCAACAGCAGGACCAGGGCAATGGGGATAGCCGTGCTGAGTCCGGCAACCAGGAGAGGCCGAGTATCCAGCGGTTGAGGCACCATGCAGGACATGGTCATGAGCACAGGCTCGCTCAAATTGCCGGCCTGATCCTGAATGCGGCTTTCGTAAGCCAGCTCCATTTTCTGCCAGCAGGCGGTTGTCTCGATGAAGAGCGCCTCGCCCCTTTGCTCCTCGGCGGAGGTTTCAATGGGAGTATCTGGAAATTTCAAAGGAAAGGTCAACGAGGATGATCTCGTGTCATAGGTCATCGCAACGGCATCTCCATCCGGATCCGTAAAATATATACCCTGGTAATAGAATAAATAACCGTTGATGATTTCCTGCCGTTCCCTCACCCATATAATGACCGGCGGCTGGCCCCCCGCCTGCGGCTGGACTGTAGGCTCGGATGGTTGGGATGTGAGGGCTGATGATGAACAGGCTGTGAGTAGCAGGGAGAGCAGGTAAAAGAAGGCCAGAATTCGAGGCTTTTGGGTATTTCTGTTGGATTCAAACGTTTGAGTTTTCATTCTTTTCTCCATATAGCGGCCATCTAACAAACCAATATTCCCAAAGATCGTTTTTTCTTGCCAACTTTCTTTTTTACTGGTTTTCTTTCATCTGGCCTGTACTCAATCTATGGCTTTAAGATGATTTCCCTATTACTGCCCAACGGTTTGGCTCACCCACTGCCGGTCTTGGCAAGGCGGCTAACTCATTTTAGCTCGAATTCTTGCATATTGCCACAGAATCCCCACGCCAAAGGCGGTCGGGTGGAGCCGGTGTTGGGCTTGCCAAAGATGGATTGACACATGTAATGCATAGAAAAAGACTGACAAATTACCATACACCCGGAATCAAGCGGAAACGAACCTTCTCAGCATATTCCTTATAGCCTGGTAACTCTGCAAGGAGCGTTTTATCCTCCAACGCGGTACGGATAACAATGCCAATACAAAGAAGAACAATTGGCGGAAAAGCCAAGAGTGAGTCAAGCAACAGCGGGATTCCACACATCGCAATTGCACCTGTGACATAGGCGGGGTGTCGGACTATAGCGTAAGGTCCTTTTGTGATAACTTGATGACCGCGCTCTTTTTGGATGCGAACGTGTGAAGAGAAGAACGCATTTACCGCCATTGCCCAGGTGCCAACCGAATAACCGATGACCAGAAGGGACAAACCGAGCCAGTGCACCCAGCTAGGCATCGTTGTAGGCCAGCCCAGCCGTTTGTCCAAACCAGCAACAAGCACGGCTAGAAGAGGCAGCCAAAGTGCTATCAGGGGCACGATCCATTTGTCCCACCCTTTCGTATCTTGCATCCCGCTAGCGGTAGCCCTTTCGCGGGCGAAACCAGGGTGAAGGCGGATAGCAATGATCCGGCTGATAAATGCGTATAGAATCATTGACCCTGTATAGAGCCAGCCCAGATCCCATGTCCAATCCCCGGAAGCCAGGAAAGGTGATAGGAGAAGTAGGATCAGTGACAGGAAATTGAAGATGATCGAGAATCTTGAACTCAGATGTTTCTGATTAGTCATAGTTCATCTCCTTGGTATATGGCAAGCCCAACTCTTTATTAGAGACCCATTGGGTCACTAATATCCAGACTATCTCGGGGAAATTTTACCCTCGCACCGGCTCGTCTTGCGTGATAAACCATCATGGTTTTCAAATCTTTAATCCAACATGAATTGTGACATCTTTCGCCGTTGTTAATATTTTACCATCCCCTCCAATTACTTATTCAATTCATCATTTATACATCACTTCGCCATAAGCGGGTGGTAATTTGCCTACAGGTTCCGGCCCCTTGTGGGTTCGAATCCCGTCGGGGCCGCCTCAACAAGCTGAAATGATGGTCGTCATTTCAGTTTTTATTTATCCATTACCCATCATCCATCGTCCATTATCCCTCTTCCGGCTTCTTGTATTCTATCCCCAAAAGTAATACAATAAATATGGCTCTCCCTTCCAGCCTTGACCTCAATGCTTGAGAGTTCAATCGGATTGGTTACTTTTCCTTAGCTCTTGGAGACACCCTGATGAAAACGAAATATCTGAAGCTGGTTAAACTGATTTCGCTCTTCTTCTTTTCATCCGTGATAACCGGCATCGGTATGATCCCGCCCTCGCCGGTCACCCCGAGCAACACCCAACCCTCCCAATCTGCCGGAACCACTTACTATATCCGTCCCGACGGCGGATCCGTCGCCCAATGCACGGGTCGGGTCAACGCCTCATACCCTGGCTCGGGTACGAATCAGCCCTGTGCCTGGGATCATCCATTCCGCGCCCTCAAACCGCCTCATCTATCCACACGCTTGCACGGGGGCGATACCCTCATCATCGCCGACGGTAGTTACCCCATGGGCTTTGGTGCTCCTGGAGCGGGAAAATGCGATTATGAGGGATCTTATGAATGCCATATGCCCCCCATCCCCTCCGGTCCGGATGCCGCCCACCCTACCCGCATTCTCGGCGCGGGCTGGGATTCGGGATGCGCCAATCCGCCTGAATTGTGGGGCAAGGGTCGTCCCTGGTTCATCCTCAACATGACCGATTCCAGCAATGTCGAGGTTGCCTGCCTTGAGATCACCGATCATTCCAGTTGCATCGAAGACCACATGTTTCCCATCGGTGGCTCGAAGTACACCTGCCAGCGTGATACCCCACCCTACGGTAATTGGGCTGCAACGGGTCTTTATGCAGAGGATTCCACTAATGTTTCCCTGAAAGACCTCAACATTCACGGTCTCGCCAATACTGGCGTTCAAGCCGGTCGTCTGCGTGACTGGACTGTGGATGACGTCCGCATTGCTGGCAATGGTCTTTCCGGTTGGAACGGTGACCTGGTGGGAGATGGGACCAATTCAGCGAATCACGGTACGCTTACCTTCCGCCATTGGGTTGTGGAGTGGAACGGCTGCGGTGAGACCTACCCTGACGAGCGGCATGTCGGCTGCTGGGGGCAGGAGGCCGGCGGATACGGAGACGGTGTCGGAACGGGAACCACCGCTGGGCACTGGATTATCGAAGATTCCGCATTCCTGCATAACACCTCTGATGGTTTGGATTTACTCTATGCCCGTCTCTCTGGCGCTGTGATCGACATCCGCCGCACTATTGCAAAAGGGAATGATGGTAACCAGATTAAAACCTCCGGTACTGTCACTATCGAGAATAGCATTGTGGTCAGCAATTGCGGATTCTTTGAAGAAAAACGTTATCCGTACTGGAACAGTGACGACACCTGCCGCGCCGGTGGTGACGCACTCTCCTTCGATATGAATCCTGGTGGACACGCCGCGGTGATCAATTCCACCATTACTGGTGAAGGCGGCTGCCTCGCGATTGCTGTGTGTGCCCTTGATAAGACCTGCGATGGTACCGAGGAAGTTTTGATGCGTAACGTCATTTTCCAGGGTCAAAAGGAGTTTTTTTATCCAGACGAAGATACTTGCTTTGCCTGGTATGACGACGAATCAGACCTTCCGTTGCCAGCCGATCCTTTCATCGTAGATTACTCTCTCATCACTGGAGTGCAATTCGGTAATGTCACCCCCTGCCCCGGCTCGAATAACCTCTGCAATGTCCCTTCTGGTCTGGTGAATACCGCGATTGACAATTTCTCCGCTCACTTAAAACCTGATAGCCCGGCAATTGATGCAGGCACAATGACAAGTTGCCCCTCTGTCGATAAGCGCGGCCTCAGCCGCCCGCGTGATGGTGACAAGGACGGTACAGCAGATTGTGACATCGGTGCCTACGAATTCAATCCTACATATCTGATGAACTACCTCTCGCAGGCTACCAACGATGGATGGGTTCTCGAAACCTCCGAAACCAGTAATATCGGTGGCATCCTGGATGCCTCTACTGCCACATTCTATCTGGGTGATGATCAAGCCGATAAGCAATATCGTTCCATCCTCTCCTTTAACACTGCTAGTCTGCCGGATACTGCTGTGATCACATCCGTTAAGATCAAGATCAAAAAACAGGGACTGGTAGGTACCAATCCCTTCACCACCCATCAGGGACTGTTGGTGGATATCCGAAAACCATACTTTGGCACGGCGCTGGGATTGGTTGCCAGTGATTTCCAGGCTACGGCAAGTAAAGGTAGTGTAGGGACTTTCGGTACGACTCCTAGTGCAGGCTGGTACTCGGTTACCTTGAGCAGCACAGCCCGCCCCTATATCAACAAGACCGGCGCCACCCAGTTCCGTCTACGGTTCCTGTTGGATGATAATGATGATATGGGTGATGATTACATGATGTTCTATAGTGGTGACAGGTCCACTGAAGCTGACCGGCCTGTGTTGGTGGTTCAATACTACGTGCCGTAGGTTTCAAGTCTCTCAAAATTGATTCAACCAGCCTCCAGAATTTCACCTCTGGAGGCTTGGCTTTCATCATCCACCTGTCCATTCACCTCCCCCGTCAGCACCTTCGTAGGGGCGGGTCGTGACCCGCCCAATTTTTATTTTCTGCAACTAGATTCTCTTCCTCCAATATTACCTTTGTAGGGGCGACCCATCGGGTCGCCCATTCCATTTCCCCCACACGCATGGTGGTTGTACCGTTGGGGCAATTCACATTGTCCTGTGGACGAATTGCCCATCGTAATAGAATATTCCATTTCCGCTTGAGGATAAATCATCCCTCATCCCTGATTCCTGATCCCCAATACCTGATTCCTAATTCCTAATCCCTGATTACCTGGTTGCCTGTTCCCCAATCACTAATCTCGAATAACGAATATCGACTATCGCCTCCCTCATCCCTGACCCATCGGATATTTCCCATGCAGGGCGGTATATCGAGCATGGTATGTTAGTATCAGCTGAAATTATCCTAAAGAGGTGGGGCGTGGTGATTCCTCGGCATGTCTCTTCTTGTTCACATAGTAGCGGTAGGTAGCGAATAATGTGATTGGGAGAAGAAGCATATTTGCTAAAGTTATCCAACAAAAATTACTAATGAGCCATATGAAATCCGGATCGCTTACAACACCTCTAACGAGGTCATATAGAATGGCAGTCAATGTCACAAATGAAATTAGAACATGGCTAATGAATAATCCTGGAATGCCTATTTTTTTTGGAATGAACCAACTAATAACAATCAACGTTACGAGGAATATGGAGCATGTAACAGCTTCTTGACCTGTCATATGTAATTACTTCTAAGATAAACAACAAGTTGATTGTCGTTCAACGAAAGGTCTAACATTAACGTATTGATGGTCAAAACTACCCATCATTATAGAGTTCCTCGGCAATCAAGAAAAGAACATTAAAGGCACTCGCTAGCAGTTGATGGAAGTTATTCCAGATCAGGTCAGAAGCACCAACATGGTGAGCGGCATGATTGCGTATACAGTAGATGAGCCCGATGTCAGACTCGATGCGACTGAGGGTTCTCCTATTTGGTAGTGAGTAACCATTGTTTATAAGATTAAGGATAGTGGCATCGAAGTCGATATTTGCCTGTTGATTAATATCTTGTTTCAACTCATTCGCGGTGAGAGGTAGCGAAGCTTTTTTTAACAAATATTCAGCAAGTTCTGGAAAGTATTTGTCATTCTGATTCGGATCCTTGTTTTTGATAGCATCACCAATCACAAGGGATAAATTGAAAATAAGCGCTAATTTGTACTGATAACCGAATTCGCTTTTATTAATATGTAGTTTATCGAATTCGATCTTGTAGAGCCGGGCAAGTATATAGGTGAAACTGAAAGTTAATGAAATATTGTCAGTCTTTTCTAAAAATGATCTACGGAAATCCTCACGTGTGTAGTTTGTTCCACGATCTTGTCTGTATTGCTTCAAATAGGGATCAAGATAATTGGCGAGAGATACTGTGTAGTTTCGAAACAACTGATGCTTTGCTTCAAAGTTAAGAGAGACAAACTTAAATGCGGGTGTGTTTGGTCTTTCTTGCTTTGTGTTTTCCACATCTTCTTCATAAGCACTATGCATAAGGAAAAAGCCCTTATCCAGGTCTCCTTGTTCAATTGCAGTTCCACCCCAATAGAAGAAGATGGCACCCTTGTGAATGCGAGCGCCACGTTTTTCAGCCCAAGAGTCCACGTATTCGATAATCCTTTTCCAAAAATCCTGGGCAAATTGAAGTTGCCTATTATCTAGTAGGAATTTCCATACAGGGGTTAGATTGTTTATTATCGGTTTCTGCTCTGTTTGAAGATCACCTGTGCGTTTATAGTAATCCTCTATCTTCTCGGATAAACTTGGTAATAGGTCTTTCAATAATATGGAGAAATCGGGGTTTGAAAAAAAGCTTTGATAGAAAACCCGAAACGCTTCATCAACCGTAGTGTCAATTGGATGATATCCGGGCATGGTTATCAATTGATCTCTAATTTCAATTTCCATGAATGGCATTCTTAGAAAACACTCCCGTGACATGAAGAAAGTCGTTCGTATCCTATTCAATGCTCTTCTACATTGTTATATCATAAGTTAGTAATCAAATGTAAAAAGTTCGCAACATATTGTTTTAAAAATCCAACCAATTTATTATACACTTTTCACAACATGCCTCTCTACCTTCTGCAGTAGGTTGATTGCTTTGATGATACATAGTCTGTTATGGTTAGTTATCTTCCATCACAGAAGTTAACCGTGCCTCCTTACCCCTGTTTCCTTATCACCTGATCCCTGATCCCTACTCTCTAATCCTCAATCCCTAATTACCTTGTTGCATAATCCCTTATCCCTTTCCCCTACTATACAATCCCTACTCTCACTCTCGAATCTCGAATATCCACTCTCGAATATCTCAAATCTATCTTAATTTCATTCGAATTCCATATTCTGACCACCTTTATCCTGATTTTATTGCCTGCTCCCATTTGCCGCTTCCTCCATTTCGTAATAAACTTAAGCATGACGACCCTTTTGATCCCACCAATGGATAAACCCGGATCCTTCGAACTGCATTTATCGCCTCGATGATCATCTCCACTTCTTCCTCCTGGTCATGATTTGAACATACAAGCCTCGATGAGAACTGCTCACTTTTCATTTCTCACTGGATTGGACTATTTCCTTCCCCTCGAAAAAAGGAATACCACTGTCGTACTCAATTTCAAGGGTCAACAATCGGTCAAGCACCTGATCGAGTCCTTGGGAGTTCCACATCCGGAAGTGGGTGAAATCCTTGTAAATGGTCACAAAAAAGATCTCACTTATATCACTCAGGACGGCGACCGTGTCGAGGTTCACCCCATCCCCAATGGTTACCCGCTTGACCCGCGCTTCTTGCTCGATAGTCATCTCGGTCGCTTGACAGCCTATCTCCGTATGCTTGGCTTCGATTGTCTCTATCAAAATGACTATGAAGATGATGAATTGGCGGAACTAGTCCAGGAAGATGCCCGCATCCTCTTGACCCGTGACCGTCGTCTGCTGATGCGTAAAGTTGTCACTTATGGATACTGTCTTCGCTCGCTCAATTCTCAGATACAGTTAGTTGAGGTGGTGCATCGGTTCGACCTCGCAGGCAGGATCAACCCTTTCCATCGCTGTCTGCGTTGTAACCATCTGCTGGAAATTGTCAACAAAGAAGCGATCCTGGATCGGTTGCAACCGCTCACCAGGCTTCATTTCAACGAATTCCGCCTTTGTCCCGCCTGTGATCAGGTTTATTGGCAGGGTTCCCACTACGCACGGATGCAGGCATTGATCGAACGAGTAAATCAATGACCTAGTCATCCATTTCTGGATCACCTCCTTGTTGATGCTATTAAGTCAGGTGGAAGACATTATCATTATCGAGAGCTGTCTAAGCATCATTTAGTGTTGTAGTTAAGACTTTAAACTCATTCGGTCCTGTATGGCACTACCTGAAGATATTCTGGCGATCCTTAATAAAATTGCCTATAGAAGTTATTTATAATCTATACTCATATCAATACAATCTCTTTGCCTATGGAGGTTCACATGACTAACTCTGCCGTGCAAGCACTATCAATTCTGCGAGATGGAAGTCAGTTCCAATGGTACGTAATCACCCTGCTCGCCTTCCTCTTTTACGTCTATACCGTAGAGGTGGAAAAACGCAACTGGAGCTTGGTCCTTGCTGGTCTGGCATTCTGGGGCATGGACTGGTTCAACGAGATCTGGAACGGTCTGGTCCTGCATTTTACAGGTTTTGCCCCGGTTTGGGGAGCACCTGGTAAGACCGCTTACCTCATCCTGGTAGGTCTTAACATAGAGATAATGTTTATGTTTGCTGTTTCTGGTGTGATCTGGACCAAAATGCTCCTCCCTGACAAAAAGGCAAGGATCCTCGGCCTTCCCAACCGCTGGTTCATCGCCATTGCTGGATCAGCCTTTTGCGTCTTCGTGGAATACCTGCTGAATTCCATTGGCGCCCTGACCTGGGAATATGTCTGGTGGAACCGAAACGCACCCTGGCTGATCTTCCTTATCGGCTACCTGACCTTCTTCATCGTCGCCTTCTGGGTCTACGATATGAAGGACTTCAAACAGAAACTATGGGTCGTTGGTGCTCTCTGGGGATTCGATATAGCCTGCCTGATCTTGTTCCTTGGTATTCTACGCTGGATCTAACATCACAACCGGCGTTTCAACAAGATATTTACCATTTTCACCCGCTCTATCGAACCACCTTTGAGGGATATTCCCAACGAAGTGGTTGCCTATCTCTCTATTGGTAAAGGATCAATAAAACTACCTCGACGGTTTCACGAAGGGAGAGAACAAACTTCAATTAAGTCATGCTTGCCTCTATTTCTGATCTCAGACATCAGGAGCTTGGTTTGCCTCCTCGATCGGTTAGGTTTTCTCTGTTCCTGCTTTCCGCTGCCACCTTGACATTCGAGATTAACCTGACGCGCCTTTTTTCGGTTGCACAGTTCTACCATTTTGCCTTTTTGGTCATCAGTATTGCCTTGTTGGGATTTGGTCTCAGTGGGACAGTCTTGGCTGTCTTCCCTGGTCTTGGGCGTAAAACACCGCAGAAGAGCATTGCATGGCTCTCCTTATTAACCAGCGCCACCTTCTTGGGCGCCTATTTATTGACAAATTGGTTGCCTTTCGACTCCTTTAGCATTGCCTGGGATCGAAAGCAGGTTTGGATTCTAATTTTCCATTACATCGCCTTGGCGCTTCCGTTCTTCTTCAGTGGGATGGTCGTTGGCTTATTATTGGATACTTTTCCTCAAGTCACTGGACAAATTTATTCCCTCAATTTAATGGGTTCAGCCTTGGGTTGCATCCTAGCAATGTTTCTGCCGTCTTTCCTGGAGTGTGAAGGGACGGTCGTATCATGTACCGCTCTCTCTGCACTCGCCGCCATCATTAGCGGAAGGAACGGTATTCGTCAACTGGTTTGGACACTCCCTCTTTTCCTTTCATCAATTCTTTTTATATTCTCCTTTCTCGATTTTGGTTTACGAATTGGTGGAGGAACCAGCTTCCCATGGCTGGAACTCCGACTCTCACCTTACAAGAGTCTCTCATATGTCCTGCAGCAACCTGGCGCACATGTACTTTATCGGCGCTGGAATACATTCTCTCGTGTAGACTTGGTACGTAGCTCAGGAGTCCATTCCATTCCGGGGTTGAGCTTCCGTTATCTGAAACCTCTCCCATCCCAGGATGCCTTGTTCGTGAATGGTGATGACCTTAATCCGGTTATAGACCCATCCAGCGACCTGGATTTTACTGGCTATCTGCCCTCTGCTGTCGCTTTTGACTTACATCCCCATTCTGATGTTCTCATCCTTGAACCAAGTGGAGGTCTAGATATTCTCAGTGCGCTCTCACTTGGAGCAAAGAAAGTCACTGCGGTTGAGGTGAATCCTTTGATTGTCGATGCCGCTGGTTTTATCTACCATGATCCGCGTGTGAGGGTGGTAGTTGAGTCCGGACGTTGTTATTTGCGGCGAGCTGGATCACAATATGATATTGTGATTCTTTCTCTGCCTTCATCCTATCATCCAGTACGTTCCGGAGCGTACAGCTTAGCTGAGGATTATCGCTATACGGTTGAATCCTTCCAGGATGCATTGGCTCTTCTTGACACCAATGGCATGTTGGTCGTTACCCGGTGGCTTCAAGATCCGCCCAGTGAGGAACTTCGCACTTTTGCCTTGGCTGTGACCGCGCTTGAGAATAATGGAACTGATCCTGGAAGGCGGATTGTTGCTTTCCGCGGTTACAACACTGCCACCTTTTTGATTAAGAACGAGATTTTCTCATCCAAAGAATTGCAGATCATCCGGATATTTGCTGCTGAACGAGCCTTCGATATGATATATGCTCCCAATCTCCAACCTGAAGAGACCAATATATACAATATTCTCCCGGTATCTACCTACCTTCAATCTTTTAGAGATTTGCTAAAAACGATCCCTCGTCAAGCGTTCTATTCATCTTATCCCTACGATGTGAGCCCGCCCACTGACGATCATCCTTTCTTTGGGCATTATTTCAAGTGGTCACAAGCGCGGCAGGTTTGGACAGAATTGGGTAAAACTTGGCAGCCTTTCGGTGGAGCAGGTTACTTTCTTGTCTTGGCTCTTCTCATCCTGGTTATACTGCTCGCTGTTATTTTGATCCTTCTACCCGTAGTTATCAGGAAATCTCTCTTATCCTGGAGAGCAAAAGAACTGGCTCTACCACTGGTGTATTTCATTCTGATTGGGTTCGCATTCTTGTTGGTGGAAATTCCTCTTATTCAACAATTTATCCTTTATCTGGGACACCCTGCCTATGCAATGACAACCGTTTTATTTGCCCTTCTGCTCTTTTCAGGTATTGGTAGTCAATGGGGCAGCAAGTATATCTCGCTGCGGATCGCTTTGGTTTTCCTGTTTGTCTTGTTGATATTTACATCCCTCGGTCTTCATTACTTGATCACACAAACGCTGGGCTTTCCCTTGGCGGTACACATTGGGTTAACCATCATCGTACTTGCACCAATCAGTTTTTTAATGGGCATCCCATTTCCCGCCGGGATAGGCTGGTTACGTTCGATCCTCAGGCTTTTCGACCCATCAATAACGCAAGGACACATCCCTTGGATCTGGGCAGTGAATGGAACAGCCTCGGTTATCGCTTCAGTCTTGGCTTCATTACTGGCTCTTTCCCTGGGTTTTTCTTGGACATTTAGGACAGGTGCTTTTTGTTATCTAGGTGCATTGCTTGTTCTTACGGCGTCGGAGTCACGTTTCGGATACCCTCACCGGTAAACGGGACGAATCCTACTACCCCTAACCGGTAAGCCTTCAATTCACCCTTCTCTTTTACAAACTTCCAGAGGATCTGTCCCCATCCTGGTGGTCCAATTGGTACAACTATTCGACCCGAATCGGTCAGCTGCTCCACAAGAGGTGCAGGAAGGTGATCAGGGGCAGCAGTAACAATGATGGCGTCATAAGGAGCGTATTCCGTCCAGCCGTAATAGCCATCCCCCTGAGTCGTATGGATTTGGTCATACCCAAGAGAATGAAAACGTGTTTCTGCACTGTCCGCTAACGCCGGGATGATCTCTATCGTGTATACCTCAACAAAACCCAGTTCTGCCAAAATCGCTGCTTGATATCCCGAACCGGTGCCGATCTCAAGCACCTTTTCACCGGGTTTCAATTCAAGTAATTCTGTCATCCATGCAACAACATAAGGTTGTGATATGCTCTGACCGAAACCAATAGGGAGGGCATGGTCCTCATATGCCTGATCTATAAATTCAGGTAGCACGAAAACATGGCGGGGAACTGTCATCATGGCATTGAGAATATCTTGGTTTTTTATACCTTGAGGCTCAATAGCAGATCTGACTAGTTCTTCACGTGCCTCTCGGAACTTTTTATTATCGTCTATTGAAAAAGTTTGTATCCCAGGAAGGTTTGTTCCTGCAGATTCAGTGAGCTCTGGGAAGTTGGTTGAAACCGATATGGGTGCTTTTATGCATGTTGTAAGTATCGCGATCAATACAAAGTAACTCGTCACCTTGAGGATGGAAACGCCATTCTGTTCTCGACGCATTTCACTTCACCTCCTCACTTATACCTCAAACCTCATGCACTAGATCGCTCAACCTCCGTCTTGGTCGGATACTCGGTTCTTTTGCCGCGTATCCTATTGGCAGTATTGCGACTGGTGTTTGTTCCCTGGGTGCATTGATAATTCGTTGTACTTCCTCATCTTGAAAAGACCCGACCCATACCGAGGCTAATCCGAGGGAAGTTGCAGCCAGCATCGCAAAAGTACAGGCGATGGTCGCATCTTGTAATGAATATAGTTTGACGCCTCGGTTGCCATATTTTGGAGCTGAAAGTGCCGGGTGGGTGAAAAACACAAGTACGACTGGTGCTTCCGCAATGAATTCTTGATTGTATGCAGCCCTTGCCAACTCCATCCGAAGGGTGTCATTGGTTGCGACATAGATCTCATATGCCTGCAAGTTCCCTGCCGATGGTGCCTGGTTGGTTGCCTCTAGGATCTGCTGCAATTTCTCCTCCTCGACGGGAGTAGATTCGAAAGCTCTAATTGAATGCCGCTTCTTGATCACTTCAAAGAATTCCATAATCACCTCATGGTGGTAAAAAGTTCATAATCAATATTCTAAATTATCTTACGGGCAATGTCATTAACCGTACCGTATTGTAATATGTAATACAATAAAATAGGATCAAGGGAATACGATATTCATCGACTGCATTTTGGTTGATGCGGAAGGGATTATTTGCTCCTCTGTATGGGTAGCTGTTAGGTTTTGTGTCCCTAATAAATGTCTTCTGATCCTCCTTCGGGTGTTATTTGCTTACCATCTGGATATAATAATTATTACAACCAATATCTCGTTTTGTTAAAAAAAATCTTCGAGGGGATTTTGATAGTTGAGGGTTATAGCATACAGCATATCACCACCAAGGAGGTTGTAATGATACAGTTTTTCGTTAAGGATTACATGGGGGCACCATTTCAGTTCTTTGGCATTGCACACATTGTCGCATTATTGATTGTTATTTTACTCAATGTCCTTCTTTTACGATTATTCAAGAATTCTCAGGAAAAGACAAAACGAACGATCGCATACCTTCTTGCAACCATATTATGGGCTAATGAGATAGGCTGGCATGTTTGGAACTACTTCACTGGACAATGGACGATCCAGACTATGCTGCCTCTGCATCTTTGCTCCTTATTGGTTTGGACAGGTGCCCTGATGCTTGTGACAAAGAACTATGCTATCTACGAATTCTGTTACTTCCTTGGTATCGGAGGTGCTCTCCAGGCTTTGTTAACACCTGACTTGGGTATTTATGGTTATCCGCACTACCGGTTTTTCCAGACCTTTATCTCACACGGTTTGATAATCACCGCAGCATTTTATATGACTCTGGTCGAGGGTTTCCGCCCGACCTGGAAATCGATATTGAGGGTAGCACTCTGGATAAATATTTATTTAGGTGTCGTTTTTGTAATCAATATGCTGATTGGTAGCAATTACCTCTTTATCGCACACAAACCACCAACAACGAGCTTACTGGATATTCTTCCCCCCTGGCCTTGGTACATTCTTTGGATGGAAGTCATCGGGTTGGTAACCTGTCTGGTCCTGTTCTTCCCAATTGTTGTAAGTAATTGGCGTTCAAGATCGATTGAAAAACGTAACAACGCTGTTCGCTTGGATCAAGTTACAAAATAATCTGCCTAGTATCGCCAATAATTTAACGTCTCTTTCAAATCTACAATAGCTAGAAGTCTCGTACTCCAGGGCAATTTCTTCTGTTAATAATTTAGTGAACAGATTGGTGGACATCGCCTTGACGGAATCTAGGGTTGGAGTAGAATATGTTCACCGGGGCGATGGCGGAATCGGCAGACGCAGTAGACTTAAAATCTACCGGTGGTGACATCATGTGGGTTCGACCCCCACTCGCCCCATCAATATTGATGCTAATTCTTTACCGGGGACTCGCTGAGCCTCCGCCTTTTATCCCGCATTTTGATGGTGCTTTAAAGTTATCGCGATAGCGTGATACACAATTCAAATCAAATAGAGAACCGATATGTATTTTGATCGCCATAAACTCGAAGAGGTGGAGGATTCAAGCTTGGCTCCCTATGGGATGCGAAGCAAGAATTCAAAAGGACGCTCCTTTTATGAAAATGAACACAAGTATAGGACAGCTTTCCAACGCGATCGCGATAGGATATTACATACCACTGCCTTCCGTCGCTTGGAATATAAAACCCAGGTATTTATTAATTACGAGGGTGATTATTTCCGTACAAGGTTAACCCACACACTCGAAGTTGCACAGATTGGGCGTACACTGGCTCGCGCCCTGGGCGCAAATGCAGATTTGGTCGAGGCGATTTGCTTGGCGCATGATTTGGGTCATCCTCCATTTGGACACTCTGGTGAATCCTCTTTGTCTCGCTTAATGAAAGATCATGGTGACTTTGATCATAACAAACAATCATTTCGGATTGTAACTGAGTTGGAACAACGTTATACCAAATTTCCCGGTCTTAATCTAACCTGGGAAGTGCGCGAAGCCATTGTCAAACATGAGTCTGAATACGATATCACCTTTGCATCTGACTTTAATCCAGAACTGCGGGGTAATCTGGAAACGCAGATCACAAACGTCGCCGACGAACTGGCGTACACCACACATGATCTCGATGACGGGCTGAGATCGGGTATGCTAACACCACAGATGCTTGATGGGATTGCCCTCTGGGTAGTTATGACTGGTAGCGTCAATTGGCAGGGCCTGGATTTAGAGGATATCACACGGCATCGCATGATCAGGAAGCTGGTTGATATGGAAGTTTCTGATCTCGTAATGACCACGGAAACTCATTTACGGGAAAGTGGTGCGGAATCCACTGAAGATATCCAGCGCTTGGGGTATAACGTAATGGGTTTTAGCGAAGAAATGAAAAATCGAAATCGGGAGTTGAAGGATTTCTTATATACGAAATTATACAGGCATCATCGGGTAGTCCGTATGCAAACCAAGGCAGAACATATTATTAATGACCTTTTTAAAGCCTATTACGATGAACCTACGATTTTACCCGAACATGTCCAGGAATATATTAACAAGTGGGGTCTGGAACGAGTGGTTTGCGACTATATGGCTGGAATGACTGATCGCTATGCTGTTGAAGAACATCAGAAGTTATTTAATCCACTGGAGAAACCTTGAAAGATCTTGGATGTAACTAGGTGATACATATGGATAAACCACCATATTTAACCGCTGACGGCGCAACTCGATTAAAAGAACAACTTGAAGTATTGAAAGGTCCAAAACGCAAAGAATTAGCCAAACGTCTGCATTCAGCCATCCAGATGGGTGACCTTTCTGAAAATGCAGACTATCATAAGGCAAAAGAAGAACAGGCTTTTCTTGAGGGGAAAATTCAAGAATTGGAATACATTCTTACTAATGCAGTTATTATCCAGGAGGCATCCGCGCATCAAGATACCGTCACAATCGGGACATACATTACTATCCAGGAAAACGGTTTGTCACCTGTAACCTATCATTTGGTCGGGACAAAGGAAGCTGATCCACGCAACGGTAAGATTTCGCATGAATCGCCGATTGGACGTGCTCTCCTCGATCATCATGTAGGAGATTTAACTGAGGCTGAAACCCCTGCAGGTAAAATCCAGTTTAAGATACTCAAAATAGAATAAAAAAAAGTGGAGGGAATTCACCGCTCCACTTTTCATGGATCCATGATCGCTTTTAACCTGTTCTTGGCCAAACAGCCAATTCCAAAGTAGCGCGTTCAAAGTAACTGTTCGGTGGCAGAGGTCCAAGTCCATATTCTATATCAGTTACCGTCGCTGACAATTGTAGTGTTGCTGTCTCTAGAACGATCTGTTTCTGTGGTTCGATAAGTACCAATTCGCCTTTTGCCTCAAGACGCTGACGGGTTACCATATCATTGAAAGCGTTTGCGCTCATTAACACTTTCGTTGCTGTCTTGATATCGTTCTTGTCAAACAACCAGATTTCTAAAGCTGTGACCTTCTTCGGATCTCCCACGCCGATTGTCTCAGAAATACCCACACCATACTCCCCCAGGAATTCACCAGTAGGAGAATCTATACTAAAAGATTCATCGTAGAGATCATCACCGAGGACATAGGTTGTCATAGATTGTGTTATTGGCGAAGCCAATCCAAGGGTTTCAAAATTAGTCCGTTCTGCCTGACGAGTGTATTCCTGTGCTTGCATCACTGGTGTTGCTTCCTTTGTGCGCGATCTGGGTCTGAAAAAAAAGATGATTGCCCCCAATACACCTAATAATGCAACACCGGCGATACTGATCAAAATAAATTTCACAGTATTGGATGAATCAGAAGTCACATTCACTTGCGGTATTGTTAACATCCCAACAGCATCCATCAACTGACCGAAAGCTTTTATCGCACCTTGATCCTGCATACCCGGTGATTGCTGGATTAAAACCAGTATCTCTGGTCCTTTTTTCCCCAATGCCCGGAAATGCTGAACAGCTAGGTCTTGATTTCTATTAACATAGAACGAATCTATTGCCATCCTTAAGTAATCTTCCTTAAGATCTGATCGAAGAACTTCGGGAGTGGCATTTACCCATTGGACAGGTTGTATTACCCATGCCCACATTAATCCTAATAGAAAGCCGGTAATACCTGCCACTAGGATTTTTATGAGTGGTCTCTTGAAATACTCAAGGATTGATGTCATATAACATTCCTTTCAAAGGTTTGAATATAAACCCATGACCAAAGAATAAATGTGAGCAGGTTAGCATAATGAATTATTCTATCAATCATTATGAAAGATATCATTCCCATTATACAGAAACATATAAAATAAGCCAACCCTTTATTGACTCTCCATTAAATACAAACATCGTTCAGATTCTGGTATCGACACTGCCTCTCGAATATGGAATTGCTGGGAAAAAGTCTGTTCAAAATCCTCGCGGGTGTAGTTTGGGAAAATATCTTTTCGATTCATGAGTAATTTTTGTACTTGCGAATCATATTTTGGAATAAACTCAATTACTAACCAATGACATAGCGAGTGGAAGAGTTCTGCAATATTCATTAGAGGAACATTATTTGAAATTGCTAAGTGATGGATAAGGGCTAATGCCAGCACGGTATCCACAGGACCACGCTCACTCAGGCTGTTCCTTTCGTGATTATTCCAACCGATTGCTGGACTTGGATTGGTCAAATCAATCAATAGAGGTAAGAGATTTTTTTCTTTCTGCGCCTTAACCTGTCGGTAATTTAATTCGACTGCACCAGGGTCAATATCAAAAGCAACCGTAAAAAAACCCGCTTCGCTCGAAATCCGACTGAATAAACCTGTGTTTGCACCTAAATCCCAAACACTCTTGGGTTTGATCTTCAAAATCCATTCAGAGACTAATGTCTTCTTATGATTGAGTGCTGTATCTGAATAATTGGTGATCTCATAATAATTACCCCACTCAGTTCCGCTGGGATTCCAATGAAGTTTGCGAACCGTCGATTCGAGATTCTCGACCAGGCCAAGCATTGCTTGCTTGCTCATTCTACTATTAGTCTTGGTAAGAACCGTCTTCTTATTGGCATAGCGTTTTTGAGCAAGAGCATGAAGATGAATATGAGAGAGTAAACCAAAATTCAACCACGTACGTCTCGGTAGCAATCGGCTGGCTAAATCAAGGGGTATACCGTCAATGTGTACGCGCATTAATTGAATCAGACGAATATCCCTCGTTACCATCATAGCTAATGGAGCAAGGAAATGTTGACAGAATTGTCGATAAGCAACCCATGGATCCCCTTCGTGATAGACCTCAAAGGAAAGAGTGTCGATTAATATCGCTTGACCGCGAACAAATTGAATATTATAAGCACTGGCATCCTTGAGCGACATACCCGCTCTAATTGCTCTTTTTTGAATGGCTAATGTGGTCAGGGCTGCATCCTGCAGTTGACTAAATGACCATTCATAAGGATATGATATGAAAGGAATATGCTCCGGTTGAATTATTGCATGGGCATTTGATGGATCGGCAGGTTTTACATCTACCTTCTCATGCGAAATGAGCAGTCTTCGCTTGACCAAACCGTCATAAAGACCCGTTTCCATTATGTGATTGTAATCTTCTGCATATAGGTGGTTGATTTGTCGGTAAAGAATACCGTTTCGAAAAAACAAAAAACCACTGGGGTCTCGGAATGACGCTCCAAGCTGCTCGTTTCTACTCATCATTATCATCTTCAGAAATATTGTCCTTTTCTTGACCCTTGCCAAACATCTTTCTGATCTTACCCCACGAGGCTCGTAACGCAATTCCCAAGCCAAGCAGGCCGGCAATTAGCAATTGTAATAAAAAGCTACCCGATCCAGGATCAAGATATAGGTTTTTTTTATCAAGTATGGATACTATAGTATTATTTATCATAAACATGGTTGTCTCCTAAACGATATTCTCAGGAATAACGTCCTCTAGGAGGAATGTCTCCTCGCAGCCAAGACATTGTGAATTATGCTTATTTGCCATCACAAGCATTCCCCCGCATTTCGGGCAGGGTGGCACTAGAGGGCGCTTCCAGGATGTGAAATCACATCCTGGATAGTTGGCGCAGCCGAAAAAGATACGCCCTTTGCGGGTTTTTCGCTGGACGATATCTCCACCGTCTTTTGGGCAGAAAATACCAATTTTCTCAAGCCAGGGTTCAGTGTGCCGACATTCAGGAAAATTACTGCACGAGATGAATTTCCCGTAACGACCATAACGGATAACCAGCTCATGACCGCAATCTGGACAATTACGTCCGATTGGTTCTGGACCGATTTTGGTCACAGGAATTGCTTTCTGTGCCTTCTCTACCTCTATTGAAAACGATCCGTAAAAAGCACGCATAACATCTACCCATTCTTGATTACCATTGGCAACTTTGTCCAAGTCTTCTTCCATTTTAGCGGTAAAACTTAGATTAACAATATCTGGGAAATGCTCTACAACAATGTCGTTGACAAGAAGACCGGTCTCGGTAGGTATTAATCGTTTATCCAAACGCTCTACATAACCACGTGCTTGAATGGTTGAAAGAATTGGAGCATATGTCGATGGTCTGCCAATCCCATTTTCCTCCAAGGTCTGGACAAGAGAGGCTTCTGTATACCGTGGTGGAGGTTGTGTGAAGTGCTGTTCTGGAATTATTCTAACAAGTACCTGTAGCTGCCCTTCAACCACACCTGATGGTATACGCACATCCTCATCATCTTCCTCGGTTTTTTTGTCTTCGTCATGGGTTTCTTCATAGACAACGAGGAAACCGGAAAATTTTATCGAAGACCCTGAAACCCTCAGTAAATAGGTATGTAACGACGTCCTTCCGGTTACCTCTACCTGCAAGGTATCATAAACTGCGGATTCCATTTGAGAAGCGACAAAACGTTGCCAGATGAGTTGATAAAGTTTGAATTGAGCAGGTTCTAGATAGGGTTTTACTTTTTCAGGCTCACGCAACACCGTTGTTGGACGGATTGCTTCGTGAGCTTCCTGTGCTCCAACAGTGGATGTCTTGTATTCCGGTGGTGTAATTGGTAAGAATTCATTTCCATAACGTTGGATGATATATTGGCGGACTTCGTTGCGTGCAACATCAGCGATATTTGTCGAGTCGGTCCGCATATAGGTAATCAAACCACTAGTGCCGCCCTCTCCTACATCTAAACCCTCGTAAAGGGATTGGGCTACTGCCATAGTACGTTTTGCTGTAAAACCTAAACGGCGTGAGGCTTCTTGTTGTAATGTTGATGTGATAAATGGTGCAGCCGGGCGACGGTTGCGGGTACCTCTCTTAACCTTGGTAGTCAAATAACTCGCCTCTTCCATTTCCCTTATTATTGGTTTGACTACATCTTCGTTTGATAGGACCGGTTCGACATCATCGATACGTACTAGTTTGGCAATATAAGTTTGTTTGATCCCTTCTGGTGTGAACTCTCCTGCGATTGTCCAATATTCTACTGGGATAAAAGCATCGATCTCGCGCTCACGCTCTACAATCAATCGCATCGCTACCGATTGGACACGTCCAGCCGATAAACGACTGCGAACTTTTTCCCATAAGAGTGGACTGATACTATAGCCAACCAACCGGTCGAGAACTCGGCGTGCCTGTTGAGCGTTGACTAAATCCATATTAATACTGCGTGGATGGGAAAAGGCATCATTGATTGCTGGTTCAGTAATTTCATGGAAGACAACCCGCTGGGTAACCTTGGGGTCGATTGAAGCAGCTTCCATTAAATGCCAGGCAATCGCTTCACCTTCGCGGTCTGGGTCAGTAGCGAGATAAATCTCCTCGGCTTTTTTAACCAGTACCTTGAGTTCTTTGACGACTTCCTTCTTTTCGTTTGGTACACGGTATTTCGGCTCGAAATCATTTTCAACATCCACCGAAAGTTGTGATCGCAAGAGATCACGCACATGCCCGATCGAGGCTTTAACTGTATAACCTTTCCCAAGGAAACGCCCAACCGTTCGAGCTTTGGCTGGCGATTCAACAATCACTAATTTCCCTTCTCGCTTATTCTTTTTTTCCGGTGGGGTTAAGTCCTGATGGCCGGCTGTCCTCCCAGTCCGGTACATTAACGTACCACACACAGTACATTTTCCACGAGTTACAGGTACACCCGCTGCATTGAATGTGGCTTCAGGATCAGCGATTTCTCGTTTGGTTTTACACTTCAGACAATAGGTATCCAATAATGACCTCCTATGTATACCGCTCACGATCTGAGTTCTTAAGGTTATCGACTACTTGTCGAACTTTTTGTGCTTGATCTTTATGACACACAAGCAGGACATCACCACTATCGACAATTATCAGGTCATCCACTCCTATCGTTACAACTAAACGCCCATCACGATTACCATATACTAATGAATTCGCAGTATCTATAGGTATAAGATGACTGCTGAATACAATGTTACCGTTTTTATCAGGCAATAAGATATCAAATAGAGAATCCCATGATCCCATGTCACTCCACTCAAGGCCCCCCGCTGGAACAATAGCAACATGTTCTGCATTTTCCATAATGCCATAGTCTATTGTCACGTTTTTCAAACCAGACCAGATTTCATTAATAATGGTTTGTTGACGTGATGTTCCCCACGTTTTTCCGATATGGTTAAGTGCAAAATACAAATCTGGTAATTGACGAGTAAGCTCGGTCAAAATATTATCGGTTTGCCAAATGAAGATACCAGAGTTCCAAGAATGATCGCCTTTTGTGATCATTTCACGCGCTTGCATTTCGTTTGGTTTTTCTTTGAAACTTATGACTTTGTAAACGGGATAGGTGAAATGTTCGGGTAATATCTCACCCCGTTGGATGTAACCAAAACCAGTTGCTGGATAGGTTGGTGTGATTCCCATAGTGACCAAATATCCCTTTTTTGCAACATCGACAGCTACTGATAATAATAGGTGGAATAAGTCACGATTGCGGATATAATGATCTGATGGCAGAACGACCATTATTGCCTCTGGATCGCGTTTCTGCAGAACGACAGCAGCTAGTCCTACAACGGAAGCTGTGCCTTGTGGTTCTGGTTCGATGATGAAGTTCTCTTTTGGAAGATTAGGTACTTGCTCTTGTAATTCCTCAGCTTGATTGGCAACGGTTACAACTATGATTTGCTCTGGTATAAATAATCCTTCCAGGCGTTCGACAGTTGCCTGAAATAATGTTTTGTCCTCTACAAGAGATAACATCTGTTTCGGACGATTACGACGTGATATAGGCCATAGGCGAGTCCCTCCTCCTCCAGCCATAATTACAGCATAGGTATGATTTAAAATAGACATAATCGCAAATGGGATTGGATATCGTGTTTCTTTAGATCAAATATTCGGAATTTACCTCACGCGTGGCAACATAGTGCATTCCACCAACCTGTCGTACCATGCCTTTTAATTCCATCAATACAAGTGTCGCTGAGACCTTTTCAATTGGCAATCCAGTTTGATTACGAATTTCATCGATATGGAGAGGTTCATTTCCTAAAGCGTTTAAGACTTGTGCTTCTACAATATCAACTGGTAAAACCTTACGAGCAGTCTGATGTTCATTGGCATGTGTTAAGTTTAATATATCTAAAATGTCTTTAACATCTAGTAGGGAATGTGCACCCTGCTGAATCAGTCGATTAGTACCCTTGCTTTGTGCTGCAAGGATATTACCAGGAACAGCAAAGACTTCCCGTCCTTGCTCTGCGGCAAACTCAGCTGTGATCAATGCACCACTTGTTTCACCAGCTTCAATTACGATTACTGCTAGTGATAAACCTGCAATGATGCGATTGCGTGGAGGAAAATTGAAACCCTCAGGTGGTGTACCAGGTGGATAATCACTTAATAATGCACCGCTGATTATAATCTGGTCGGCAAGTGCACGATGCTCGGGTGGATAAACCCGGTCTACCCCATTCCCTAAAACCGCTAATGTACGACCACCAGCTTTTAAGGCAGCTTGGTGAGCAATAGCATCTACACCCCTGGCTAATCCACTCACGATGGTTACCTTATTGCGAGCCAAATAGGAAGCGATCTCCTCAGTGATTTGACGCCCGTATGATGTCACACGACGTGTTCCAACGATAGCTACCGACCACTGGTCTTCATCTATGTAATTTCCACGTAAATAAAGTACAGGCGGTGGTTGATCGATTTCCCTCAACCGTAAAGGATATCCTTCATCATCCCAGGTAAGTACTTTAATTCCCTTCGCAACAATTTGCTCCCACTGATAATCAAGATCTACTCCTGCCCGTAACTGTACGAATCGCTCAACCATTTTAGGGCTAAGACCAGCATCCTGCATCGCAGCAGGTGTCCCTTTCCATGCTTTCTCTACGTCACCGAAATAGTTGATCAATTCTCGTAACCGCACAGCCCCTATTCCTTTGACCAAGTTAAAACCAACCCAATAACGCCGGGGTTCTTCCAAATCAACATCCATAATGATCGGTTGAACCTGAGGCAGGGTGAACATTCACTAATTCTAAGTTTGCTCCTTGTAAGACCGAAGGAAATATGGGCAGGAAATTTCCTTTCTCCGAATTTTCTCTCGAAATGCACACGTCATTCACTCCGGTTTCTAATATCACTGTAATTATTCCCGACTTAATTTCATTTTCATTTATTACTGAGAGACCACAGTTTAAGATAGTAATCCTCTCCTTGTAGTATTGTGGGAAAATCCTCAATTAACAGGTAATCATATTAATTTTTTCAATTCGCTAACCTGCTCCCCATTGCAAACTCCATTAAAAGTAACATTCATATCCATACAAAGTATACGTTGTGTGGCAATGGCTAGAGGGAAGAACCCCCCATTAATTTACACTGTTTATTCAGCATTAAAACATACCAAAAATTATGTCTGTGAATCCAAAAGGAGCTCTCATCTTTCACCGTGTGGACAGCGCGTAACACCAACACTCATATTTTCAGGCTCGCCATGAGCAGGCGAACCTGAATTGCCATCCATACAGGACTTTAGAGGCATCATAACGGTTCAATTACGTCGAGTAAAACTTGTTTCCCTTCGCGATCGGCGATCACTCGAAGTAATGCACGGATTGAATTTGCAACCCGACCGTTTTTCCCAATGATCCGTCCCATGTCCTCTTTTGCTACACTCAATTCTAGCCTGATCCGATTTCCAGTCTGAAACTCCCGGACGATTACTTGCTCCGAGTATTCAACAATAGAACGGGCTATGTATTCTGTTATGTCTTTCATTACTTATCTCATTCCAAAGGTCCAAGGATTGGTCAATCCATTATGATTAAGGATTTCCTTCGCCTTGGTCTCCGGCTGTAGAAGCTTCAGTGAGTAAGCTATCCAAAGATTCGCCAGCCTTGTAACGTGCATATCGATCAAAAACACCAGCGCCCTTGAAGATTTGCGCAACAGAGTCACTGGGCTGAGCACCTTTGCTAATCCATTCATATATACGGGCTTCTTTTAAATTAATGCTTGATGGATCGGTGCGGGGATTATAGAAACCAAGTATTTCCAAGAATCGCCCATCGCGCGGACTTTCCTTATCTGCAACAACAATACGGTATGAGGGTTGACCCTTAGAACCAACACGTCGTAAACGAATACGAACCATCGAAAATATCTCCTTAATATATGATTTTTTACGGTTTTCCCAAGAAAAAAGAGGCTCGCAAGGATGTAGATTCCTTGGTCAGACCGCCTTAACCAGTTAGACGTTCTAAACCTCGTCCACTGCTTCTTTTTAGTGATTTTAAGATTCGTTGCATCTCCCGAAACTGCTTCATGAGGCGATTCACATCTTGGACTTCTTTACCTGAACCACTCGCGATACGGCGCCTTCGGTTAGCATTAAGTATATCCGGATTCCGTCTTTCGTGAATAGTCATTGAATTGATGATTGCTTCTACTGTCTTGAATTGTTGTTCAATTTCCTGACTAGGTATATTTCGTGTTACCTGGCCCAGTTGAACCGGTAACATATCCATGATTTGACCGATGGGACCCATTTTGCGCATTTGACGCATTTGAGTGATCCAATCTTCTAGTGTAAACTGACCGTTGTACAGACGATGAGTCTGTTTTTCAGCGTTCTGTAAATCATACAAAGATTCCGCCCGCTCGAGCAAACCAATGATGTCTCCCATACCAAGTATTCTTGAGGCTAAACGTCTGGGATCATATACCTCGATTGCATCCAACTTTTCTCCGATACCTACGAATTTGATTGGCACACCGCTAATTGCTCGTATTGAGAGGGCGGCACCACCACGAGCGTCGCCATCCATTTTAGTAAGTATCAAACCAGTCAGCGCTACCACTTTACGAAAACCTTCAGCAATCGCTAGAGCTTCCTGACCAACCATACTGTCAACAACCAATAATATTTCAACTGGCGAGATTACTTTTGCAATAGAATGTAGCTCATCCATTAACAATTCATCCAGTTGGGAACGACCAGCCGTATCCACGATCATAATGCTAAATCCCCCTCTTTGAGCTTTTGTATATGCAAGAGAGATTAATTCATGTGGTTTTCCACCAATAACTGTCTCGACCGGTACATCAAGATGCTTCCCAATAGATTGTAATTGTTGTATCGCAGCTGCACGGTAAGGGTCACCAGCAACAAGCAATACTCGTTCACCACGCCCCTGCAATAAGCGAGCCAGCTTGCCGGCCACTGTTGTCTTTCCTGAGCCTTGTAGACCAGTCAGCAAAATCACGCGAGGTTTCGGTCCGCTCAAATTTAATGGAACAGGCTCTCCCAACATGGTGATCAATTCTTCATGAATAATTTTAATCACATGTTGTCCTGGATTAAGCGCTTTAGAGACTTCAGTTCCCACGGCTCTATCACGCACTCGAGAAATGAAATCCTTGACAACACCATAATGCACATCGGCTTCGAGCATAGCAAGACGAACTTCGCGCATGGCTGTATCAACGTCGGCGGCGGAGAGCTTGCCCCGCCGCCGTAACTCGTTAAAGATCTGGTTGAGTCTTTCTGTTAGTTTTTCAAACAATAAAGTTCCTTACGTTAATAATGTGTCATTTACCCTGTGGTATTAATCATCTGTGATATTAATCTACATAAATCCGGGAGGTTTATGTATATCTTCAAGAAACATCAAAGAAATCCAATTTGTCAGATTTTAACTTGTAAATAATATATGGTCAAGAGAGCCGCGTTAGTTCTTATAGATTGCTAATGAATGATAATCTTTCACTCAAATTAAAATGTTACCGAGGGAACAATGTCCATAGAAGAACGAATGACAATAGATGACTATTCTAAGAATCACTAACAGATGAAAATTAGGTGATAACAAGCCAAAACAAGGAATGAATGTGGTCAACTGCTCGATTAGATTGAGGCTGTCACTAATCTTCACCGCAAATCATTGCTCTGGTTGATCAATGTTAATTTGACAAGCAAATCCCAACTCAAACAACGCGGTCTAGCTGATGGTAAAGAAGGAGTGGATGCTGTCTGATTGATAGCCCGAGGTCTAGATTTCCTGTATGCAAAGCGTATCTGGCCTAATATGACTTGGAATGTTTAGTATTTGGCTAAGCATAGAGAGTCTATTATCGTCCCTGCCTCAATAGACAAATAGGTATATATGCGTATCTCAACCGTTCGCAGGATAATCCCGTTGAGCGAGGGGAGCGTTCAACGCATCGCTTACCACCGCGGGTTTCAAGCTCCTACTCATATTACCTGAGACATTCCTGTGCGGCGTATCGCTTGGGAAGAACTACAGGCTGGCAATTTCGAGTTAGGTCTGGTGCATCACTTTGGCGACAGTTCCTCAAGACAATACGTATATACCCTCCAGATAAGTGACATAGTCACCGGCTTGAGCGAGTGTTTTGCAGTTTTGGAGTGCAGTTACCTGGTATTGGAGGATGGTTTTCTCCTCATCATACAACATTTGCCTTTTGCAGTTATTAATTTTCGCCCAGATAACCCGGGTGAGTGCTTCTACTCCCATCTGTTGCACTTCTGGAAACGGTTGCATGGATGGGTTGTGCTCTCCCATAGTCGGACCTACCGTAATAATGGAATCTCCTTTATCGAAGAGAATAATTTCAGATTGGTGCACTCTTATATCGGCTATCACCGACTGGATAGTATTTCTCAGATTCAAATGGTCAATCTGGCCTATTGCAGACTCTGGTTCTACAATAATTTCTTCCAGCCTGAATGCGTTTGGTGTATAAGAGTACTCAAATTATTAAACACATCAAGAGTACTTATGTCACCCCCTTATTCCTTTTTGCTGTCTATTCTAGAAAGGTGTCCGTTCCTTAGAAAACAATAAAAGCTGTAAGCCTTTATATGAAGTTACAAACCCTCTTGTCCTTTGACAAGAGATCCGGCAGTTACTAGACCAACTCTTCGCTGAGCCTTGCATGATTAACGGTGCATGTGAATATATCCGAATGACAATATCAAACCCGCATAAAGGAGAGGATAGTATAGTGACATTATTCTTTGAGCGAACGATTTCAATCTAGAGGTGATTATTCATATCATTTTAATATTGACTAATAGTGTTTGATTTATTTCCAATTATTCTAATTTGGTCTATCAGGTCGACGTAATATTTAGAGCTTTACTAAATTGCCTAGAAACCCTTTAAAGAGGCCACTGGATTTATGAAGTAAAATTAAAATGTTTTTTAACGCGGTTTGTTAATATATCAAGGAAGCAAAGGATTATTTATTATGGAAATGAATAATTACCCCTGCTTATTAATTGTTTATACAGTATTAATTACTGCCTTTATGAATAATGGATGTCAAATTGTTAGAAAACAAATTTCCCTTCCATCTGAATCCTTGAATATAGAACCCACTTCATTTCAAGGTGATATTATCCAACTTGCTTGGTTTCATAAACCACCTGATAGTGGATCCCTGGATATTCTGTCTAATTACTTTGATGTATTCATTTTAACAAACCATGATGAGGTTTACCGAGATAAGTTACGATCCTTGAAAAGAAATTCTACGATTTATCAATACCTGTTGCTCGCCGAAATTCAGAATCCCGACTCTTGCTCAATCCATCCATTTGGGAACCAGGTTGCAAACCAACCAGGAGATTTCTGCCGGATTAGCCAGGAACATCCAGATTGGTTTCTCCTTGATCAGGATGGTAATTACATTATGGATGAAAGATATTACTTTATGGATCCAGGAAATCCTGGATACCGTCAGTTTTGGCTTCAACGCGCTCAACAAGTACAAGAAGAAATGGGTTGGTATGCAACATATCTCGATAATGCTGAAGCGAGCCTCGGAAAATTGAAACGTATGGGTGTAAAGCCTTTAAAATATCCGGATGATGCAAGCTATCAAGCTGCAGTCGAAGGTTTTTTGGCTTATTTATATGAAAACTACTTCCAGATAACACAACGTCCTGTGATTGCTAATATTATTGAAGTTACTGATAATTATATATGGTTCCGCTATATGCAACATTTGGATGGAGCAATGATTGAGGCGTTTGCGGTCGATTGGCAAGATGGCTATATGTCTTCAGCATCTTGGAATGACCAATTAGAGCTTATTTCTCATACTTTGGATATTGGGAAGTCATTAATTCTTGTCGCTCAGGGAACCAAATATGATTCAGATCGTCAAAAGTTTTCATTCGCTTCCTACTTGCTTGTTAACAACGGATGTGCTTCATTTCGGTATTCTAATGATGAATATTACGGTGAGCCCTGGCTTTATGATGATTACTTGATCGATATTGGTTTTCCATTAGGTCCTCGCTTTCAGGAGGGTAAAAACTGGCGCCGTGACTTCACGAATGGGAATGTCATAGTAGATGCCGAGAATCATACAGCAAGTATAAATATTACTAGGTAACTATATAATCTGATGGCATAAGAAATGGACATTGCTCAAATACGGATACATCTAATTAATGATTCAAAATCCTTTGAATTCCTGCGAGGGGATTGGAATGTTCTCCTCCAAAAAAGTTCTTTCCAGGATATCTTTCTTACTTGGGAGTGGTTATTTTCATGGTGGAAATACTACGGTTCTCATAAAGAACTTCAACTCATCACTGCTTGGTGTGGAGATGACTTGGTTGGGATCGCTCCTTTTATGCTTTTTACAAGAAAGAAATATGGGTTGAAGTTTCGATTATTATGCAGTCTTGGAACCCCTGACAGCGATATTGGTGGATTTATCTTACTCAATGAAGAGCGACAAATTTTGGAAGCAATTTGTTGTTTTATTGTTCAGAATAAAGATAATTGGGATGTGTTGGAGTTTAATCAATTCTCAGATGATAGCTCATATGAAAATATTATTGCTTCCTATTTTATAAACGCTGGATATAAAATTACCCAAAAAAAAGATCGTCATCTCTATATTCCTCTAGAAGGAGAATGGCAAAGTTTTTTTCAAAGTCGTTCAAAAAACTTACGTCACGATCTTAATAGACGATTAAAACGTGCTGGAGAAGTTGGAAAGATTACTTATAAACACTATTCTGGGCAAGATTTATCCCACACCCACATAAATACTGTATTCGATATAAATCAACATGGTCAATACCCCCTTATTTATCAGACCGAAACAGAGAGATCCTTCTTTCAAGAGCTTCTCCATTCAATGACAAGTAAAGGATGGTTGGATTTACATCTACTATATTTCGATGATATTCCAGTAGCATATCGCGTCGGTTTCATTTACAATAATCGCTATGAAGATTGGCGAAGCGGTTTTGATACGAATTTTAGCGATCTATCTTTTGGAAAATTATTGCTTATGAAAATTATTGAAGAGTGTTTTCACCGAAAACATCGAGAGTTAGATTTCTTGCGCGGGGAAGAAGATTACAAGGAAAGATGGCAGCCATTAGAACGATTTCATGTTAACATACAAGTTGTATCTACCGACAATTTTTTAGCCATGAGCACATTTAGGTATCTACCTAAATTGAGAGCCTTTTTTATGAAGTTGCTACAAAAAGGAAAATAAAGATAAATGAAGAAGGATCACTCTCGTTGGTGTAAAAATGAATTCGGGCATGGAGAGAATATCCCATGCCCGAATAAATTCGAACATGTTTATTCTTACTGTTTAAACCTCTTAACTCGCCACAGGAAAATGACAACGGCAATTATTATCAATACCAAGATGATTACCGCACCAGGAATCCATGTCGTGCTGGTTAATATCGTTTGTGATTTTGGTGGTTGAACCACGGATTTTTGTGTTCCAAGCGCGGAGATCACCTCAGGAGTTGCTGGAGTTCCAAAAGTTGATGTGATACCAGAGAGACCTACACCCGTTCGCGTATCTGCAACCATTATTACTTTATCATCCATCACGGCGAAGTTTCCTCTAAGCTGGCGACGTAATTCTGAACCGCTAAGTGTGTTGCCAGCATAACCCAATCCATCAGGTGAATTTCCAAGAATTGCTAATATTGAATGCCCTTTACCTAGAGGTGAATTTAATAATTCTAGATATCCTAGATTGAGATCATTGGGTATACGATATGCGATATCATAACTTTGAATAACCGATACATTGTTCCCTTCTTCAAATTGAATTGGCAAGGAGTCCTTCAAGCTTGTTAAAATGCTTAATTCGTTGGGAAGACCGATCAATATAATATCTCGATTCTGACCTAAATCTTCAGATATTTCCCCATCAAAAGCAGTAGAAAAATTATAGATCGCGCCAAGTCCTCGCGAACCGAGCTGATATGCAATCTTTGAGGCCACTTGCCATGCCTTAATATCTTGCTGAGGTATGATGAAAGCTAAATTGTTTAGAGTGGGATAACCTAGATACGGATTTGGATAGAAACTTAGATCATCAAACCCAGATGAAGTCGTGGGTGCAGGCATCAGTGCTAAATGCAGCATCGATTCGGGATATATATTCAACCACAAATTTCCAGCAGTTGCACTCGCACATAGTGTTGTTGGTGCGAGAGTAACTTCAACGAGTATCTCGTTACTACCTGCGTGTATTAAACCAGCAGGGATAATAACCCGACTCGTGGATAAGGTAGTTGTCTCATAATTAAGATATACACTGCCCACAGGTATGTCATTAACATATACGACAAGACCTGAAAGAGTATAGTCTAAAAGAGCAGAATTACTGAACTTTAAATCAATATATGGATTTTCTTTCGGTATTAAACCAGGTGATACTGAGAATCGGTAAGAAAAATCATCTACACCGATGTCTGTTGCTGTCTCTATTCCATAGCCAAGATCAGTAAACGCTCGCTCGATAGGGGTTTCCAAATCGGTGCCCTGTAATGACAAGGAAGTGTAGAGCGATATATCAGCGATAATAACAAGGCTGGATGGGGAAAGTGCCTTGATTGCACCGGAGCTTAGGGCTTGAGCTGCCTTGACGACACCTGCATCAGAGTTACCACCTACAACCAATATCACATGTGAATTACTCCAGGGAGATACAATCAATTGCAGAATCCCGTCATCTTGTTTTACACCTGGAGCGGAAAAACTGCTTTCGACTATTGGAGCCGGTAGAGGAAATGGTTTCATTAAGCTAAACGCCTCTGGTTTCCCAACAAAGATGATGTGATTTGTATTAGTGATATCTGCGTTGAGTTGATCAGTAGTGATCAGCGAAACGGGGAGGTTTCCTAAAGCCATCCGTCCAAAAGCAGCTGATACGATGAGAGCGGCTCTCATCTCGTCTGCAGAAGGTGATTTAGGTACAACAATAACAGCTGAACTCGCTACTATTGAGTTACGTTGGTATATTGGTAATGGCAGGAGGTTCAGGTCAAGTGTGATAGAAGAATCTGTATATGGCAAAATAAATTTAGATTGTGAGTCTATCATCACGGTTGTCTTGTGAAAATCATAGTCGCAATCAATTCCGGCATTCAAGAATAAGAATAGAGTATGGCGCCCATCGCCACGGGTTGGATTCAGGGCCTGAATCGGGATTCTGACACGATAAATTTGGTTTATTCCCTCTTGGAGTAAAAGGGTCTTTACCAACTTGTCATTGTAATAAACGTCTAAATTCGCTCCAAGCACACGGCCTTCATAAAATAAATGGTCGCTGAAGTCGCCAACGAAATGAGAACTAATTAATAATTCAATTTCAGCCCCATCAACAACCTGCCAATAAGTGGGTAAACCAAAACTAATAGTCCTCGAATCATACGGACCAAATAAAACGGTATCGTTGAGCCCAAGTTGGCTAAAGCTCACAATTTGCGTCGGATATGCTGAGATTATTCCAGCTTGGACTGTTGGTGTAGCCAAATTGGTTTGTGACGCAGGATTCATTGTACCTCTGGCCATGGTGTTCGAAACCATGATCGCTGTTCCAATACATACGACAGTAGAAATCATTAAAATTCGAAAAAATTTCGATTTCATTTTATTACTTGCGCCTCTTGAGACGCCTCTCCTCTCGTGATCATAATTAACGGTGATGAAACACCTTAGGTCTATTATTCATAATTGTACATTATTTTTTTAATTAATGATAGCGTTTCGCCGGTTTCCACATCACCGTCTGTCCACCAGTAATATATTTGTAAAACCCAAATAGAGCAGCAAGATTACTGTTAACTAGGTATGTTGGCAAATAAAGAACCCTGATCAATAAACTAGTGCCCTTAATATTATTGCCTAGCCATGCAATTAAGTAGAACAAGCCTTGGAGAGTTAAAAATAACCAATTGAAAGGTTTACTCAGATGTATTAATGAAATTGGTCCTGATGAAGAATACATTAGGGCTAAAAGGTTGGTCAGCAGAGCACCAATCATTGTAAAAGGCAAAAGAGGTCTGAGATATTTATGTGAAATGATCTGCCAGAGAATTATGGGTTTTTGAAGAAGAAAAAGTGGGTTAAGCATTATCATTGCTTGGTATCTTCCAGAAATTATTCGAGTCCGTCTTACGATTTCATCCCCTTCAGTCGGTGATACACGTTCGAATGAGTACGCAGATAATGCATACACCACACGGTACCCCTGCTTGATTACCTCTAACATAATAAAAAAGTCATCATTAATAATTGAAACAGGAGGGGGGTTGAATAATCTACGGCGAATAGCGAATATTTCACCTGATACACTTGTACATGTATATAATCGGGTCTCTTGGGTTTTGATAAATGCCTCATACTGCCAATAAATACCTTCTACACTTCCGAGGACTCCATCGCCTTTGATTATTCTCTTACTACCTGATACTCCCCCGATTGTGGGATCTGAAAATGGTTTAACGAGCTCTTTAATGGTATCTTTCTGATAATAATTATTAGCATCGGAAAAAACGACAACTTCGTGTCGAGCAAATAAAATCGCATGATTAATCGCTGCCATTTTTCCTCGACGTGTAGGTTCATATATTAATTCTATACCCATATTCCCAAAGGATTCAGTTATCGCGACTGTGCGATCATCCGAACCATCTGCTACAACCAAGATTTGGAGTTTTTCTTTCGGATAATCAAGAGAAAGAGTATTGTTAAGTTTTTCAGCAATATTGTTCTCTTCATTGTAAGCTGAAATGATCAGAGTAACAGATGGTTGTATAGGTGCATATTCGCTTGGCATAGGGCGAATCCCTGCCAGTATAGTTAATATTAATGGATAACCCAGATAAATATATAAAATTATATAAATACAGATCCAGAAGATAATTCCAATCATGGTTTTGTAACCTCTCTCTTAAGGATATGTTGATATGTATCGCATAAAAGATCGGCGCTTTTATTAATATCGCAATTTCGGCTGACATATTCACGTGCGTTTTTCCCGAGCTGCTCCCCAGAGTCTTCATCAGATAGTAAGGTCAAAATTCCAGACAATAATCCATCTGTGTCATCAGGAGAGATTAACCATCCGGTTTTTTGGTGTTGGATAATTTCAGGGGCTCCTCCTACAGAAGTTGCTACAACCGGTAAACCGCATGACATAGCCTCTAATAAGGCTACCGATACTCCCTCGGCAATCGAAGGTAAGACAAATAAATCAGATACCTGTAAATAAGGCAAGACATTACTCTGCCCACCCCCAAAAAGGATCCCGTCGCCAGCCATTTGTCTTAATAAATATTCTTCAGGTCCGTTCCCTAGCAATAATAACAAAGCAATAGGAATATTCTTACGTACATCTGGCCAAACCTTGATTAAATTTGCAACTCGTTTTTCAGGAGAAAATCGTCCAGCAAAAATCACAATTTTCGAGTCCAAGGGGAGTTCCAGACTGGCGCGTAATTTTTGTTTTATCCCCAGCCTTGGAGGGGCGAACCGCCTTACATCAACGCCGTTTGGAATAAAAACTCTTTTTTGAGCTGGGACATCTTCATTCGCCAACTCTTGATCAATTTCGTTACTAATTATGATGAACATGTCAATATTTCTACAAATCACTTTGAGCCTGTATTTTCCAAAGTTTCTACTCTTTAATCTTGATATTTCTCCTAGTGGACCACTCCGGTGCACAGTGATTACCAATGGATATCCAAAGAACCATTTTGCAAGTAAGGCAGTAGTTGCGGGTGAAATTAATTCATGTGCATGAATAAGATCAGGGTTCAATTTTCTTATCAGTTTTAATGCATTAAGAGTAAATAAAATTGAGGAGAATGTTTTATCCTTAAGCGTAGGTAAACGATATACAGGTACTCCTTTAATTATTTCATACGCAACTGAGCCTGTAAGACGACGAGTGATTATGTGAGTTTCAATACCTTTTTTTTGTAATAAAGGTGCTAAATCCATTAATTGCCGCTCAGCGCCACCTATCCTCGGAAAATATCCATGGCTGATCATAATAATTCGGTAATTTGGTTTCATTGAGGATTGATCCCGTTCTTTTTCTTCAATATATTATTACGGAATTCTTCACAATATACATTAACTATCCGATCAATCCATTTATCAGCCGAAAAGTTTTTTATTGCATGTTCCTGTGCTGCCATACCCATCTTATGTCTTAACTTTGGCGCTTGGGTTAAACGATCTAATCCTTCAACAATCTTATTTGGTTGACGAGGGGGTACCAATATTCCTATGTCTGGTGTAACCATCCGCGGAATATCACCGACATTGGTAGCTATGATTGGCAGGCCAGCCATCATTGCTTCTAATATTGCCATCGGTAAACCTTCCCAAATAGATGAACTGACATAAATATCACTGGCAGCCAGTAATTGTGGAACATCATCTCGCGCTCCAACTAATTGAACACAGGAATTTAATTGAAGATCGGACACCTGTTTTTTTATTACGGGAAAAAGAGGACCGTCACCGACTATTACAAGGATTGTATCTGAATGTAAAGCATGGTAGTCTGCGAATGCAAGAATTAAGTCATCGTATGCTTTTGGATAATCCAATCTACCTACTGAGATAAGAATCAAGTCTGTATGATTATCAGTTATACTCTTTCGAACTCTAAGCCGCTGAGCTGGAGATAATGGAAGGGGAACATCTACTCCATTTGGAATAATATCGATTACTCTATTCTTAATGCGAGATCGATAAGTCTCCTCAACCTTATATCCAACTGCTATTATGCGCTTTGCAAATAAACGCAGCAGTATGTTCTCCAAATGATCCCTGATATAGTTGCCTTGTTCCAATCTATGCCCAGTAGAATGAAGAGTTGAGATTACTGGAATACCCACAAAATACCCACAAATCAAACCTAATATATTTGCATAGCTTAAATGGGTGTGAATAATGTCAAATTTCTCTTTATATAGATATTTAATGAGTAATAGGATCCGTTGAATATTTAGTAGTTTCGGTGCTGGAAATCTCACAATTCGTATACCTAAGGCAGATAATTTATCACAAATAATTCGATCATCTCCAGAACCAAGACTGACCACAGTCAAAATAACATTATTGATATTTGCATGAGACGCAAGAACAACTAATTGCTTTTGTGCACCTCCAATATTTAGCATATCAATAATTTGAGCTACCCGCAAAGGTCTTTCCATTATAGACCCATCATTTGAAATTAAATATGTTGGAATAGGCAACCTACTTACCGTTCATCCAGGATTTCATCTTGGTTTTACTTGTTCGATAGTATTTATTCCCGATAATAGCTTGTATTAAAACCCTGAACTTTTTCTTCCATCTATCAAATGGATATGAAACAAGGGCACCAATAGCATAAGCCAGTTGTGTTTTCTTAGAATTTTCATATTCATGAGCATACATAGCCCGTTGAAGTGCAAAGTGACTCCATGCACGCGTTCTTGCTATTGGACGGCACCAAAATGGCTGAGACGCCATAATTGCCCTACTTGAGATGGTCCAGGAACGATTGATATTTCCCATTATATCTGTCTGAGACAGACTTTTAGGATGTGACCGATAAACGATTGCCGGATTAGGTAGGATTACTACGTTGAACTTGGATATGATCCGTATCCACAAATCCCAATCCTCGCCCCATCGCATCTGGGGATTAAATAAACCAATCTTATCCAGGACAACCCGCTTCAACATCACCATGGATGGATTCCCAACAATATTTTCAATCAGGATGTCTCGCCGGATCTCATTATATTTCCTCATCGTAAAAGGATCTAACCACCGTCTGCCAGATACAATATCCCACCACCAGGCGATACCACTTACAAGATAGACATCAGAATGGCTACTAAGGAAATCCATTTGGACTTGATTTTTATCTTCTAACCATAGATCATCTGAATCAAGAAAGGCTATATACTCCCCTGTAGTTTCCTGAATCCCCCTGTTCCGCGCTGCACTGGGTCCTTGATTGCTTTGATAGATATACCGAATATCTTTATTTATAAATTTAGATATACAATCCGCAGTTCCATCGGTGGACCCATCATCAACCACAATAATTTCTTCTGCCGGAAGTGATTGATAGATGACACTTCTTAGTGCATCAGTAATATATTGTTCGCTATTATACACATTAATGACTGCACTCAAACGTCTTTTAATCATGCACAGTTAATTCGATATTGCTTGGGAGTGCTTTCGATAAAAAAGCACTCCTCATAATTGTGAGACCTTCTTTTACTGTTTCCCGATTGGTAAGCAAGATTGTTGTGATATAAGTGCTGATTCCAAAGAAAACCATTATTAGCAATCCAACCAAACCTTCCAATGCAAAAAGTTTATATATCAATATTAGAACCATTCCCATGATCAATGTTGCAAACGAACCAGGAAGAACTGCTTTTATCAAATCAATTAATTGATATTTCATTATGAAATTTGCTATAAGAGTATCTAAAATTACTAAAATGATACCAATAATTACCTGACTCGCAGCGACACCATTTATACCCCAGCGTGTAGCGAAAAACAATATAACAACCATGATCGGTACTTTAACTAGAGCAAGGTAATTGAGTATCTCTGGACGATTAATTGCCTTATAAAGAATACCAGGTACATACCCAATCGCCATTATCGCCATGGCAGAAGAAATTAAAGCTGTGGGGATGATTGCAGGTCCCCATTTGTTGGATAATAATAATGGAATAAAAAATGGGGCTGTAAGACTCAAACCTATACCAACCGGGAAAACGAATATTGAAAGAAAGCGTATATAAGAAAAATAAAATGCCCGCATTCCTTGATAATCAGACTGTGTTTTCGCTAAGGAAGGGAAAGAAACATTTCCTACCACATTATTTAAACTAACAATAATGAGTTCGGGTATCCGAAAAGCCATAGAATAATAACCCAAGGCAGCAGATCCTAGTATGCGACCAACAAATAAGTAATCAATATTGTTACTAAACACACCAGCGAAATCTAATAACAAGATATTAAATCCATATACCATTATTGCTCGATTTACTTCTGGACAAAAATTCCATGTTGGTTTCCAGCCTGTTACCCACCATGTAATTATTACGCCAGTAACAACACCTATGATTTGCCCGAGCACTAGACTCCAAACACCAAAACCGGTGGCAGCGAGTAAGATAGAAGCTCCGCCTTTCACAAAATTCCGACTGATATCCGGAATCAATTTAGTCTTGAAACGTAAATCGCGCTGCAATATCGCATTCGGCACCATGCCTAGACTGCTGATTGGTAAAGTAAACGCTAATACTCTTAAAAGAGTGATGATTTGCTCTTCATTAAAAAAAATTGCTATATAAGGAGATATTAGCCAAGTGGCACTGAATGTTAATATCCCCAATATTATGTTCACGATGAAAGCCGCATTGGCAGCTTCTTCAATAAAATCACGCCGTGCAATAAGCGCGCTCTCCATGCCTGCTGCATTTATAATATCGAGATATTGTATTGCAATCAGACAATATCCCATTAAACCAAACTGCTCTGGTAAAAGTAGGCGCGCCAAAATTATTGTTGTTAATAAAGTCATTCCCTTCCCCCCGATGAAGGATAAATATGACCATAATATTCCCCGTACCGTCTTATGCTCCGGATCAGGTTGGGATTGACTTTCCAAAGATGTCATTATTTAGAGGGATTTTTCTTGGGTAGTAATTGTGTTGTCTGCAAGAAAATTCAATGATAACCCGATACCAAGAAGCAAATAAAAATAACGAGGATAAGCATTATGGATGAAAATGGCAGCAGATAAATACCCAATAAATCCAATGAAGAAAGCAGTCGTCAGTCTAAAATAATCATTCATATTCGCCAGATTAAACTTCTTACGCGCAGATAGGATTGTCTTGATTGTTACCCAGATAAGAACAAAAAATACAACCAATCCTAAAACACCCGTTTCGGCTGCAACTTCAAGAAACAAATTATGCGCTGCCCTCTCTCGAGCTGTTAAAGATATACCCAGCTTCTTCGTATAAGCCAGGTAATTATTGGAGTAATTGTTGAGGCCAACACCTAAAAATGGGTGATCTTTGAACATCTCCACTGCCGTAAGGTTTTCACTAGCTCTTCCACGTATAGCCAGATCCCTGGTCCGAAAACCAACTGTTGGAGATTGGAAAGCTTCTTTTAGGGTAAATATCCGTTCATAATAGCTGCGGGGAATTAATAGAACAATACCAACCATGATGATGATTAAAAAGGGCAATGATTTTAGGCGAGGTGGAAAGAATAAAAAAATGAGTATGACAGTGACTGTCATTGCCAGGAATCCACCTCTTGAATAAGTAAAAACAACTGTTAATGCACTAACAGCTAAAGACCAGCCAGCCAATATTCGAAGTAGCCAACGACGCTCGGATAACATTCTCTCCAATGCAAGAGGCACGAGGACAAGCATCGTCTGTGCGAAGAAATTTGGATCTCCTACAGGACCGGAGATACGATAGTCATCTGTTCCCACGACGATTTCCATGATCTTCGCTTGAGCAAATCCCCAGTAATTGTTTGTAAATGACTTCGTTAGGAATTGAAATACACTCACCGTACCCATAAATATACCAGCCAGTAATAAAGACCAAATAACGCGACGAAAAGTCACACCACGTTGGAGCAAGATTACAACAATAATCGCAATGATCGCATCTTTCCAGAAATCGTTCAAGGATAAAATTACTTTTTCAGTATTACTTGCATATAACAAAGAGATTAATCCGACCAATCCATAAGCACCAATTAACAAGCTTGGGCGTTGCCAACCGCGTGGTCTTTCATGGAAAATTGCCCATCGAGTGAAAATGGCTACAATTAATAAAACAATAAATGATTTAGCTATTGATGGGGCATTGTGGTAGTGAACGATAATATCAGAAAAACGTGTATATGTAATAAAAACCAAAAACAATAATCCAAATTCGGTCGAAATTACTGTTATGGTAAAAGCTGCGACCCCTAAAACCCCTACAATAAGGTAGAGAGGATTATTAAATTGGGTAACTATCATCCCAATTATGCTGCCAAGAATTAGAGCCATCCCTGCATACACAATGGCTTGTTGAATAGAAGGTTTAATAAAGTTCGTTGTTGTCATAGCTGATTTACTCAAGATTTATCCACAGAGATAATTGAATCTGATTCCAGAGGTTTGAGGTGTTGATAATATCCAATACGCCATATTAAATAATCTATAAGCTCTTTCCACCCTCCAGAAAAATTTCTTCCAGAGGTCAGCACATCGTGTTTTTTAGATCCAGAATATACGATCTTCCCATGGAAAGTCTTTATTGTTGGTCCTACTTTAATATCATATTTCAAGTGCCCCCTATCATAAAGATCTAATATGAAAGACGGTTCAACTGCGTAGTTGCTGCCCCGACTAATAGGGACACCAAGTATTACTCGCTTAATCCATCGACTCATATGATGCAGGTACATACGCACCTTTATAGATAATCCTGGCGGTAGGTCATAATATCCAACATGCGTATATGCTAGTTGTACTCCAGAATTAAATTGATCGATGTACCAATCAAGTAACGCGGTTGGATCAATTAGTCTGCAGTCAGCATCAAAACAAATTACTGCCCTGCTTTGAGCAGCCCTGATGCCAGGAATGCGAGCAGCCAAAAATATCTCACCACAATATTCTATTCTAGGTATGGCCAGTATTCGTAAACCTAGAGTGCGATATGCTTTGATCTCATTTGGTGGTGAATCATCTGGGTAATTATTGATCACCAAGATGATTTCTAATCGGTGTTTGCCACGATATGCAGTGATATCCAATATTACCTGTAAAACCAAAGCCAGATCTTTTTTTGCATTAACTGGAATTACTACTGATGCTTCAGGAAAAAGATTAAGATCACCTCTCAAACGGAGTAACTGCTCTTGAAGGATTGCCAGTCTATTTCTGTCAGAAAAACTACTTTCCATTAATTGGACCAAATTCTTAGATCGGCTGATTTGTTTTTAATAAATATATATTGTCGTCACCTTTTTTGGCAATATCAAGAGCCCATTCTGTGTTTTTTACAATTGATTGAGAAGTATCACCAACTCGATATTCGGCAATTCCTATTTGTGGTTTGAGATATAAATCTTCACCAGATACATCCAATTTTATTGGAACAGATAATGCTGTCCGAACGCGACCCATTGTATTTAGGGCACCGTCTCCTGGTGTTTCAGATAGAAGAACTGAAAAATCAATATCATCCCATCGCCCCACGATGTCGTTACCACGAAGTTGATTTTTTAACGTTTGACTAATATGTCTGAGGATTGTTTGAAGTGTCGGAAGAGGTAATACATTTATATAATCACTTAGACCTTCAAGGCGCACCATACATAATGAGAAATCCGGTGTGGAACCAGAGGTGATTTCTGCCAACTTCTTCTCAAACGTTGGGCGATTCATTGCCTGCGACATGTCATCCAATAACCGTCGTATAAAGAAATTTTCGATAGGGGCAATTAACAACTCACGTACTAAAGCAAAAGCTGCACCCAAGGCAATGCCTATCACAAAGGCAATGGCAGTATTTTGTAATGGTTGAGGTCTAATTGGCACAAAAGGAGAGACAGCTGGATCTAAAATAGTCAAGTTATAAACCTGATAAAGACTCTGTATAAAATCCACAGCTCTCTGCCCAATGCTATTCGCGAGTAGCGCAGTAATAGCTGGATCAGGACCTTGAACTGAAAACTCCAGAATGGTAGTATCAGGTAATACAATTGCAGTATAAGAATAATCTACCAAAGACTCCTCGTTTATTTTCAATTGTTCGGTAGTATCACCATGTATCCGAGGACTCAGTAATATCTCGGCGTATGTTGTGATGATTGATCGCCTATCCAAAGTTGCTAAACTCTCAAGCACATTTCCCTCTCCAACGATGAAACTTGGATTAGGAGAAACAAGAAATCTTGTTGTTGCTCGGTAAATTGGGGTTGTAAAATAGGATGCAATCAAAGCAACAACAACAGCTGCTAATGTGGTTAATGCAATAATCCACCAGCTATTTTTTAGCATCTTGAAATATAGTTTAATTTCCATAATCCACCTTCCTTAATAAATAATGACGTTCTCTTTATTAGTACCTATTATATATTATCAGAATACAGCAAATAAAACAAATCGGCTAAGACAAGAAAAACTTGAAGGTAAATTGGTCGTATCGACTTTAATTTAAAGCACACCACGCGGTAAGAATATTGATGTTATTGTGCGTAATAGAATATTGATATCAAGCCACATATTACACCTCTCTATATAAGCAATGTCTAACCGCAACCGGTCATCAAACTCTGTCGAACCACGTCCATATATTTGCCATAGACCGGTAATTCCTGGTACGACATCCAGACGTTCAGTCTGCCATAATTTATATGTCTCAGGTCCAAAAGAAGTAGGGCGGGGACCAACAAAACTCATTTCACCACGTAATACATTGATGATTTGGGGTAATTCGTCAAGGCTGGTTTTCCTTAATAAGCGTCCAAGAGGTGTGACACGTGGATCATCAGAAATCTTAAAATCTGGCCATTGGAGTTCATTGAGATGAGCATATTTCTCCTTTTGCTCTTCTGCGTCAGCAACCATTGTTCTGAATTTATACATCCAAAAGCGACGACCACCTTTCCCCGTACGGCATTGGGTAAAAATTACAGGCCCACCCGGTGAACTGATCGTGATTCCTAAAGCGATAAGCAAAATGATAATAAGCCATAATGGTATGGTTAGGATAACAATAACCAAGTCAAATATTCGTTTTATACTTTGATATGTATCCCCAATTAGTACCCTTCCATGAGAAGGGTATTTGTTTATCCACATATAATCAGATGGTTTGATAATGCGTTCCATATTTGCTCGGACTTAATCTTCTCGATGGATTTCCCCTAGTGTTTTTTTTATATGAACTGTTTGTTCAGCCTGACGAAGGGATCGTAATCTGGCTTTATAAAGAAGACCATCAATAGTCAATCCCTCTTCCGGAAAAGACGCCACACCCCAAGAGACAGATACTCCCATTTTTTCGTTGATTGCTTGTTGGATACGTTCGGCAAGTATAGTCGATTTTGTAAAGTCTGTCTCTGGGCATAGTATGATAAATTGTCCGGATCTATCCCGCATGATCAAATCCGTTTGCCGCGCTTGACCATTAATTATCTGACCGATCCGAGTTTCAGCAAATAACTCCAACACTTCATGATCTGGACGATCTATTACTCCAGATTCAGACTTTATCACGATTATGGTTAAAGGTCGATTGTGGCGACGACTGCGCAGTAACTCCAAGCTTATTCGCTCCTCAGCATCCTGTAAGTTAAGAATCCTTCCAGGAAAAACGGAGTAGACAAAACTCCTCATAATATTTTCTTGTTCATTGAGAGTACCAGCAAGTGCATGAGACAACCATACTGCAGCTTCGATTAAAAGAAACTCAATCGCGACTACCTGATAAAACAATACTAAGTTCAGTATTTTGATACGTATGAATAAAGTCACAATATATATGAGTGCCCACATCAAAAGGGACATATATAATGATGCATATTGAAGCACAGGGATTGCAATTGTTGATATGATCGCAATTTCAAGCAATAAATAGACTAAAGGGTGAATGTGAAACACACTTTGAGATCCAAAATCGAGCCACCCCAGGCTGAAGACTATCCCCTGAAAAAGAATTACTAGTATTATTTTGCGTGTGATTTCTTTCATTTATCCCTGGTTGAATAATAATATAATCATCCGTCATTCAAACACTAATAAATAATTCGACGGTTGTTCACTCGTTTATGGGTGTATCAGTATGTTTAGATTCGGAACAAAATCTTTTTTGGTGTCTTCCATTGATATTATATAAGTGAATTATAGCATCTCTTGCAATACTTTCTTCTAGAAAACAAAAAAATAAATGCCTGGTTTTTGATATCTTGAACGGCAATCTAAGAAAGTGCCCGCCGCTGGGTGAGGGGGGCACCCAACGACGGGCATATCAATTATTCCACATTCTCAGTTAAAATGCAAATGTGAGGATGAGGAAACACGACACAATATATCCAAACCTATATTTCCTGGTGGCTTATGGATATTAACATTTATGAAGATCTTGTAAAGACTTATATATATTCCAACTTGGAAACGGTTATAATGAACATATGACCGATGAACAAGTACCCCGGCACAAGATTGCCATCCTGATTGACGGCGATAATGCCCAGGCAAGTCTCCTACCTCAGATGCTGGTTGAGGCTGGTAAGTATGGTCAGGTAACCGTCCGCCGCATATACGGTGATTGGACTACCCAATCCATGAATTCCTGGAAGGATATCCTGAACTTCCATGCCTTTCAACCAGTACAACAATTTCGTTACACTATTGGAAAAAACGCAACTGATAGCGCTATGATTATTGACGCTATGGATATCCTCCATACCAATGTCGTAGATGGTTTTTGTTTAGTATCCAGTGATAGCGACTATACTCGTCTCGCAACACGAATACGGGAGACTGGCATTTTTGTAATGGGCATCGGTGAAAAGAAAACACCTAAACCCTTTGTCAATGCATGTGATGTATTTGTCTATACCGAAAACCTCGTGGCCGAGGTAAAGACTGTCGAATCGCGCACACACAAGCCTAGTGGAAAGAAGAAAAAAGAAGAAGTGGAGCCGATTCCTTTATTGCGGCAAGCCTTTGAAATGGCTGTACGGGAGGATGGTTGGGCATCATTGGCAATGATGGGTAATGCCCTTTACCAATTAGACCCCGGTTTTGATCCGCGCACTTTTGGCCACAAACAATTATCGCGATTGATCGGTAGTTATAAAGAATGGTTCGAGCTACGCACCCAGGAAATAGACGGCTCGACGTTGTTCCATCTTAGAATGAAGGAATAAGAAGGGAAAAGGCATTTATTGATATAATCATCGCCGCTACGCCACCGTAGCTCAGTTGGTAGAGCAGACGATTCGTAATCGTCCGGTCAAGGGTTCGAATCCCCTCGGTGGCTCAAACTATGTAATACTAAAACCAGGTTTACCGCATAAACCTGGTTTCACTATTCTCCTGATTATTGTCTTCACGCAAAAGCGAAATATATATATTATCTTACCACTTGAATACGTTATCCAGATCAACATCCGGTACATCGAAGACTGTGTTGTGAGGCGGTAGCGGTTCGCGCGTCATCCACTCAGGCAATCGATCGTGAGCGGATGTGAAGCCAGCTCTGCGGTTGAACTTGCCCTCCATCTCCAGCGATTCTTTCCCTAAAACCTGTAAAATATCCTCACCAACATTCCATCCATATCTTGAATTTAGAAGATCGCGAATAGTTCCCGGCACTGCGGCAAAGCCAAATCCCGCGAATATACACGCACCTAGGGTATCGTAACCTGCCATGTTGATCTGCGCTACACGTGATATTACTGCCTGTCCTTTCGGATCAAGGTGATTTACTTTTGCTCGAATCGTCAAACCCGATGTGTGATCCGCTCCTTGAGGCGAGGTCGCGTAGGTAACCCCCGTGCCTTTGATAGCGCGTGGCTCGTATGCTGACATTGCCTGTCCCTTTACAGACGGGACTCGTTCGACGCCGAAGACTTTTCCGGTTATTGTGGCACCACTCCCAAGCACACGACCTAGCGGTGTATTGTTGCGGATTTCATCCAACAATTTTTTTGCCCGTTTACTATCTCCCCAATCGATTAAGCCAGCCTCTGCCGCGATACCCAACGCAGCACCAACTTCAATAGAGTCCATTCCGATGTCATTAACCTCCCAATTCAAATGGGCAATAGTATCCAGTTCACCGATTCCGAGATTGGAGCCCATCAGACCAATGGTTTCATATTCAAGCGGTGAGATGATCATCTTACCATCCTCACCGCCGAAAATGTTTGAGCAGCGGATTGTGCAACCGAGCATACATGCATGTGTTGGTGTGCTATCACCACCACGTGATAAAAGCAAGTCTCGCATATACTCTCCAGCAATGGCATCTACCTCTTCAAAGTGACCGGATGAGAAATTTCGCGTGGGTAAACCACCAAAACCATCACTCAAGTGAGCCATGGCAGCTGTACCGTAATCTCTATAGGAAGCAGTTTGCGGATGTCCCATCAGTGCTTCGTTGAACTGCTTTCGAGCAGTACGGTAAGCATCCAGATCAGCTATCGAAGGTTTTTGACCTCCTTCAGCGGCGAAGATGACTGCTTTTAATCCCTTTGAACCCATGACTGCACCCAGCCCTCCCCGAGCAGCGATACGCGCTGGGATATTATCCTTATCCAGGTTCTGAATACCAGCTGCAGCCAGCTTCTTCTCCCCCGCTGGGCCAATTAGAGCGATGGCGACATGTTCGCCATATTTATCAAGCAATTTCGATGCAGTCTTGTAAACACCTAAACCTAATACATCATCGGCCTTATCCCATTTCACTCCATGTACGCTCAAGTGGAGTATCCAGAAACCAGGCTCTTTGGGTTGGTCTTCAACAATCAACGCTTTTATACCCATACGAGCCATGCGCAATCCTGTGGAGCCACCCGCGTTGCTCTCCTTGATCCCCCCTGTGAGTGGACTCTTGCCACCGATCGAGATACGGTCGCAAGACGAGAGCATATGTCCAACCAGTAAGCCAGGTGCAAAGATGAGCTTATTCATTGGACCAAGCGGCTCACAAGTCGGTTCAACTTCATCAAGCAGGATACGCGCCAGCAATCCACGCCCACCCAACCGATTCCAAGATTCTGGTACAGGTTCACAGCTCAACATCTGGTTACATACATTTACGCGCCAGACCTGAAGGCTGGTTGGGTTAGTTTGTTTATCTAGGTACTTCATTACTTTTGTGGACTTCATACCCAAGTATAATAATATTGATGGCTCTTTGCTTATAATCGTGTGATGTAAATGGGAGTAGTGGTATGAAATAAAATCTATTTCACTGTTTCCTTAAGCGCTCTGGCAAAGATGTCCAACGCCTCGTTGATCTGTTGCTCTTTAACGATCAGAGGAGGGATCCAACGGATCGTATTATCATAAGTGCCACAAGAGAGCAACAGCAGTTTATGATCCTGGCAGGCTTGGATGATAGCTTTTGCTATTGATTTTGCTGGTTTGCCATCAGAGCCTGTGAATTCGATACCGATCATTAATCCCAGACCACGCACGTCTCCAATGACGGGATACTCTTCCTGGAGTTTCCTCAGACCTGTCACCAATTGGACACCTCGTACTTGCGCATTACCAAGCATGTCTTCATCTCGCATGGCACAGATGGTGGCTAAGGCTGCCGCACATGCAACTGCATTCCCACCATAGGTACCACCGTGCGAACCAGGTGTCCATTTCTCCATCAACTCGAGGCGGCTGAAGACTCCCGCAAGTGGCATACCAGAGGCCAAGCCTTTTGCGACGGTCATGATGTCAGGGACGATGTTGAAATGTTCCTGTGCAAACCATTTACCAGTGCGCCCGAAACCCGACTGTACTTCGTCAAAGATCAGCATATTTCCATGCCGATCACAGATTTCACGCAGACCCTTCAGGAAGGATGAAGGTGGAACAACGTAACCACCCTCTCCAAGTACCGGCTCGATTAGGATAGCTGCCGTTTCGTGTGGTGCAGTCTGAGAATGGAGTAAAAAGTCTAGCTCATTCAGGCACCAATGACTGGTAGTTTCTTCATCCCACCCGTAACGGTATGCATAGGGGAAAGGCGCGACGAAGACACCTGCTGGGAGTGGCTGGTAACCAGCTCGGTAGATGGTTTTCGAAGTTGTCATCGCCATCGTTTGACCAGTTCGCCCATGGAATGAGCCTTGGAAAACGATCACATTTGGACGACCTGTAGCCATACGAGCAAGCTTAATTGCACCTTCCAAGGCTTCTGCGCCGGAATTTGTGAAAAAGAAGCCGTCAATCGAAGGGTGGACAATGGTGCGTAGTTCCTGAACCAGTTCAAGCATCGGCTTATGCACGAGAATATTGGCTTGTGCATGAAGGATTTTTCCAGCTTGCTCTTGGATAGCAACAACGACTTTCGGATGGCAGTGACCAGTATTTGTCACACCGATGCCACATGTGAAGTCAAGATATGCATGATTCTGATCGTCGTATACATAACACCCTTTGGCATGATCCACAACGATAGGGGTGTAGTGTGTCCAGACAGGGGATAGATGAGGGAAGTTTTCAGAATAGAGGCTCATTGGAGTTGGAAAATCGGTAATTGGAAAATAGGTGAATAAAGAATTGGGGAATCATTGTATCAGTTTTTCCGTGCTACAGGATCACTGCAGCACGTGTATAATGATGAACCTTACGACAGATAATCTGCTGCCCAGGAAATGTCCAGTTTCTTCAAGGTTTCGGGTGTCGGTGACCCATCAGGAGTCCAGCCGGCGAGTCTATAGTATTCGTCGAGGGCAACATTGAATTCTTTCTCATTCAATGCTACACCTGCCGTTGGACCTGTGCCTGCCAGAGGTTTATAGAATTTTTTCGGCAGAGTGTCATCCTTGCGGGTGAAACCCTCGCGGACATTGAACGTACGCATCAGATTCAAGCGCCGCATACCAACGATCAATAGTTCATTCACGGTGACATCCCATCCGGTTACAGCTCTAACCATCGCAGCAGTGTCGTTCGGGCCGTACAGGCACCAGGTTGGGCCATAGACGAACTGGCAGAGTTCAAGTGAGTCCATCATACTGTAAAAACATTCCGTTAGATACGCAAAGCGAATTTTTTCAGGATTGAGACTGCGACCAGGTTGCGGTGTTCCGAGACCCATTTCCTTTAGCCGGTTCAGGTTGAAATCAGCTACGCCTTCTTCGTAGTACGGGTCATGTTCACTCGATTGATGATCTGCACCAAAAGGATTGACTGCGTAAATCAGTGCCAGTGATCGCTTGGATTGAGGCATATGAGCTGGAGCTTCTTCGTTCTTGACAGTAATCAAGCATTCATCCGCACCTTTACCCCAGATTTTTGCTGCCCTCGCTGAACCCTCTGCCAGCACGAGACCAAGCACACCAGACTTTGTCACGATTTGCTGCAAAACTTTCAGCATAGCATCAGCATTACCATAGCGCAGATCAATCCCGCTCGTCTCCTTCTTAGTTATGATCCCCTTCTCATAACATTCCATTGCAAAGGCAATGGTCGCACCGCAGGAGATAGTATCTACGCCATATTCATCACATATCTGGTGGGCTTTCGAGATAGCTGCCAGATCATCAATACCGCAGTAAGAACCAAAGGTGCTGATGGTCTCATACTCCGCACCACCATATAACGGATTGGCGGTGTACTCACCATTGGTGATCTCGACCACGCGTTTACAACGCACAACGCACGCATAACAGGTATCACGCTCTTTCAGGATGGTCGCGGCCATGTTTTCACCGCTAATTGCCTCTGCTCCCTCAAACTGACCTTCATTATAATTCCGTGTCGGCAGTGTGCCAATTGAGTTATTGAACATCACCACACCGGCTGTGCCAAGTTTAGCTAATCCATCCATATCTGGATTAGAAGTCACACCATTGGGGCCAGCACGGTTGAGTGCAACCAGCGTTTTCTGGTCAGCTAATATTGGTTTTTTAGTACCGCGTACAACGATAGCTTTGAGATTCTTATTAGCCATCACCAAACCCATGCCAGTGCGTCCATTCAGACGGTTGGCCATGTTGACTATTCCTGAGAAACGTACGCCTTTTTCCGCTGCCGGGCCAATTTGCATTACTTGAGCCTTTGGGTCGCCGATTTCTTTCTTGAGCATAACGTCGACCTCGCCTGTAATCTTACCCATCAGGTGCGCTGCGTCGTGAAGTTTCGCCTCACCACCGAGGATGGATAGGTACACCGGTTTGGATGATTTACCCTTGACGACGATCCCATCGAAACCTGCAAATTTCATCTCCGCTGGGAAGAAACCACCTGCCTGTGAATCACCAATCGCGCCGGACATTGGCGATTTAGCATTGACGTTAACGCGGCTTTGCCCCGAGATGGACGCACCAGTCGTGACGCCCAGCATTACAGTCAATACGTTCTCGGGCGAAAGCGGATCGGCACCCGCAGGCATCTCGCGCAAGATGTAATACAGCCCCATGGCACTGCCACCCATATATGTGCGATAGAATTTTTCAGGCGGTTCTTCTACCGTGAGCTTTCCGTGGGTCAGGTCAACATGCAATATCTTTCCATTATATCCATAAGGCATAGTAATCTCCTTTTTTGTTTATGATAAGGCGGAATTCATGAAATATTTAGGGGTTTTCATTATATAAACCAATAATGACTAGAAATCTACCGCTCAGGAGTCGAGAGTTATATTCAAATCTCTCTGATTCCATATGGAAAACCATAATCATCCATCTTCTCCATATACGGGATCGGGTCAAATGCCTCCGGACCGAGTACACCAACACCCTTCCACTGGCCATGCTCCAATAAGTCCATACCGATAACTGCATTAAAAGCCGTTTGCGCTACCACAGCCTGGCAACCCCAGGTTTTCATGCATTTGGAATTATCAGCGACCTGGTAAAGATACACCTGTTTCTCCTTGCCATCCTTCATACCTTTCACCCATGTCCCGGCACAGGTCTTGCCAAACATTTTATCGCCCAGGTGTGCTGGGTCAGGTAAGCAAGCTGCCACCACGTCGCGTGGTGCAACCTGGACGCCCTTTACATTGATTGCTTCTTTATTATCCAAACCAAGCATGTGTAGGATCTTCAAGACATTGATGAATTTGTCACCTAAGCCATATTTAAAGGTAACACGCTTTGTTTTGATCCAACGCGGTATAAGCAGAACCTCTTCGTGCTCGACATTAACAACCTCCACAGGACCGATACCCTCTGGGAAATCAAATACTTCCGGCTCGGAGAACGGTTCTGTCGTAAACCATCCTTTGCCCTCTTCCCAGACGACAGGTGGATTCAAGCATTCTTCGATGGTTGTCCAAATGGAAAAGTTGGGAGCGAACTCATAACCATTGACCTCGATGTTTGCACCATCGCGGATGCCTATCTCGTCAATTTCATCGAAGAGATAATCCTGGGCGTAACGTGCAAAGACATCTGCCATGCCAGGTTCCACGCCCATACCAACCAGCGCAAGTAAACCTTTCTCCTCCCATTTCTTGGTACGTTCGAACTGATAATCGCCGAGTTTTATATCAGTCTTCATGAAAGGTTCTTCCGAATGTGGCTTGGAAAGAGTCATCGCCATATCCATGTAGTTGATACCCGTATTGTATGCCGCCTCAAAAATCGGAACGTTGAAGATCGGGTCACATGCGTTCATAATCAAATCGACATGATACTTCTTTGCTAACGTCTCGATCATCTTCTGCTCGCTCGCATCTACATACTCAACTGGGAAACGCTTTCCATCCCTTAACTTGGCTTGGACTTCCTTAGCCCGGTTTAGATTGTAATCTGCCAGCACAACCTGATCGATCCATAGACGAGGCTTGGCTATGGTGACTATCGCCTCCCCGACACCACCAACGCCAATTAACAGGACTCTCATTACATTTCTCCTTTGAAATTGATAGTTGTTTTTATTATGCGATAATTAATAATAGTGGAGTAGGGTGAGGTAGAATTATCTGCCTCACCCTCAGAACTTATATGCTATCGAGTTATTCGCCACCTTTGACTTCAGTCCAGACGCGATCCCACAGCGTGGTGGCATCACCGACATCTTTAATCACACTTAATCTCTTCATTTCCTCCGGAGATGGATTTGTAGCAGTGAAACTCATATAAGCCTCGTACATTTCGGGATTTTCGATCTTAAGCAGTTCTAAGGCTGCCTTATTCGGATTTGAATAAGGGAACTCCGCGGTAATTAAAATGCTGGCGGAAGGATCGAGTACATAGTTAATAAAGGTCATCGCCGCATCCTTATGGGGAGCGCCCTTTGGGACTGCCAGATTATCAAACCAGACAGTGCAGCCTTCCTCAGGAATGATGTAATCGATATCAGGGTTTTCTTGATGCGCGAGGGCAGCTTCTCCATTCCAGGTCTGACCAAGCCAGACCTCACCAGACAATAACGCGGTCTTTGGACTGTCACTGTCGAACAGCTTGACATTTGGCATCAACTCCAAGAACTTCTGCTTGGCCTCTTCCAATTGCATTGGATCAATAGAGTTCTTGTCATAACCCAAAACAGTCAAAGTCATACCAAGCACTTCACGCTCGTCATCCAGCAATACAACCTTACCCTCGAAAGCAGGATCCCATAGGTCTGCCCACTTTGTAATCGGACGGCTAACCTTACCAGTGTCCACCACTAAACAACTGGTACCCCATTGATAAGGCACTGTGTACTTGTTACCTGGATCATATTCCTTGTTTAAAACCAGTGGATCAAGATTATCGAAGTTGTGGATTTTAGTTTTATTTAATGGTTCCAACATACCCTGATTAGTCATGATTGTCACTGTATAGTCACTGGGAATGATCACGTCGTAACCTGATGCGCCAGCCTGGAGCTTGGCCAGCAACTCCTCATTTGACGAATAGGTATCATAATTTACCTTGATCCCAGTTTTTTCAGTGAAACCATCCAGCAAGGCTTGTGGGATATATTCCGACCAGGCATACAGGTTGAGTACTTTCTCTCCACCAGATACACCACCACCGCAGGCAGCCAAGAATAGTGCCAGAACGGTTAGCAAAGCAAAGTATTTATAGGTCCTCATTTCTCTTCTCCTTTTCCGAGTAAATACTCACCGCCGTAGGCAAGTCGTTCCAATATTTTGCTCTCGCGGGGATGGCTAATTTTGAGCCTGTCGTTTCTGGATGATTTGGCTGGTTAATAAAATAATAAAAACAGTCAGTACCCAGAGAGTAGACAGGGCATTCACTTCCGGTGTGACTGCGAAACGCACCATAGAAAAGACGCGTAGCGGTAGGGTTGTAGCCCCTGGACCGGCCGTGAAGTAGGTAATTACATAATCGTCTAGCGAGAGTGTAAATGCCAACATAGCTCCCGAAAGAACGCCAGGCATGATTGTTGGTAAGGTAACACGCTTAAAAGTAGTCCACTCGTTTGCCCCTAGATCCATAGCAGCTTCTTCAATAGATTTATCAAAACCGTGAAGCCTTGCACGCACTACGAGTGTGACGAATGGGATGTTGAAAGCGATGTGGGATAGCGTAATAGTTGTTAACCCTAGTTGTAAATTGATCAACGCAAAGAAAGCCAGAAGCGAGATTCCCATGACTACTTCTGGAATGATGACCGGGATGTAGAGTACAGTCTCGGTCATTGTATAACCCGGGAAGCGGTACCGTTGTAATGCTAACGCAGCCAGCGTCCCGACCACAGTCGCTACAAATGTCGCCACAAAGGCGATAATTAATGTGTTGCGGGTTGCTAATATTACATTAGAATCGTTGAACAACACCTCATACCACTTCAATGTAAAACCTTCCCAGCGGATGTTCATCTTCTGCGTGTTGAATGAGAAAATTACTAAGATCAGTATTGGTAGATATATGTACAGGTATACCAGGTAGGAAAAAATGCGAAGCCAAAGGGCTGGTTTCTTCTCGCTCATATCAGCAGTTCCTCCCCCCCAAAGCCTGCTTTACGAGTGTAGTAGAGTGTGAAAGCTAGAGTGAGGATCATCAATAGCATGGATGCCGCCGCGCCGAACGGCCAATCACGCGAGACCAGGAATTGATTACGGATCAGATTTCCTACTAGTATCGTCTTTGCTCCCCCCATTAAATCCGGAACAACAAACATTCCCATCGCTGGGATAAAGACCAAGATCGAGCCGGCAATCATACCAGGGACACTGAGTGGCAACGTCACCCGTAAAAAAGCCCGCCAGGGTCGTGCTCCTAGGTCAGCAGCCGCTTCGAGTTGGGCGTTCTCTATCTTTTCCAAAGATGTATAAAGTGGCAAGACCATGAATGGTAAAAATTCATACGCCATTCCGATTAATACCGCAGTCGGGGTATAGAGTATATCAAGAGGTACATTAATCAAACCCAAGTTTAGTAACAATGTGTTCAAAAAACCTTCTGTACGCAGAATCATAATCCAGGCATAGATACGAATGATGAAATTGGTCCAGAATGGCACCAAGATTAGAAAAAGCAGTATCGATCGTTGGCGGGTAGGTGCACGAGCTATATAATAAGCCAGAGGATAACCGATGAGGATGGTGAAGATCGTTGTTGCAAGACCAACCCCGAGTGAATAAGCCAGAATACGCAGGTAGAGAGTATCTGCCAATCGAGTGTAATTACCAATGCTGAACCGATAAACGATATTGCCATATGAGCCGCGCATCATGAAGCTCAAGATTGCCACCAGAAGCATCGGTAGGATCATAAATATTAATAGGTATAAGAAGGTTGGCGAGATTAATGCCAAACCTTGTGCTACTGGATTTTCACGCAACTGTGTGCTGAAGGAGAATTTCACTTTTGAAGTTTGGACGTCTGCCATGATTATCCCTCTGGTAGTACAAGAGTATTTTCTATGGGCATGTAGACTCGCACCACATCTCCCACAGCGTAGTATGCATCTGGGTCGAGTGTCGAGACATGGTTTTGTTCCCAAGCCCTCATTTTAATATCCTTCCCAAGATCCAAAAAGACGCGGGTATCCGATCCTACATATGCTGTCCGTACAACTTTTGCATGCAGAAAATTTTCCAAACCCTTTAAAGCACCAGCACCGGTATCATCGGCTAATCGGATTTTTTCCGGTCGGATAGAAACGGTTACATCCTGCCCGAAAATAAAACTACCCTGCCCTAATCCCTCTATTTCTTTCGATAGGCTGGTGAGCAGGACAGTCACTTTCTCCTTATCAACTTTTTTAACAGTTCCCTTGAGAAAATTCGTTTCCCCAATAAAGTCCGCGACAAACCGACAGTTTGGTCGTTCGTAAATCTCTAATGGCGTTCCAATCTGCAATGTCTTTCCCTGACTCATCACTGCAATACGATCCGACATGGTCAATGCTTCTTCCTGATCGTGGGTCACATAGATAAAAGTGATACCGACATGCTCCTGTAAAGCCTTCAATTCTAGTTGCATCTCTTTGCGTAGTTTGAGATCGAGCGCCCCAAGTGGTTCGTCGAGGAGGAGCACGGCTGGTCTTTTGACAAGGGCACGCGCTAACGCCACGCGCTGCTGTTGCCCCCCGGACAGTTGCCTGGGTTTACGTCGGTCCATACCGGTTAATTTAACCATCTCCAAGGCGTTAGCCACATGTCGGGAGATTTCTGCCTTATTAACGTTTTCCATTTCGAGCCCAAAAGCCACATTCTGAAAAACGGACATGTGTTGAAAAAGGGCATAACTCTGAAAGACAGTATTGACCGTGCGCAAATACGGCGGTATGCGACCCATCGCTTTACTATCAATATATATCTCCCCTTCGGTCGGCCATTCAAATCCGGCCATCATCCGCAGCGAAGTCGTCTTACCGCAACCTGAAGGTCCAAGTAATGAAAAGAACTCACCATGTTGTATGCGTAAAGTGACATGGTCAACTGCGGTCACTTCGCCGCCCTCAGGTGTCGGGAAGATTTTGACCACATTCTGCATTTCAACTGCATATTCACTCATTTAACTTCTCCAAGAGAGTCTTGCTGATTTTCACCAGGACATCTGTCAGCCGATCGAGTACGGTTTCAATCTGTTCGTAAGAAATGATTAACGGGGGCTCGATACGAATAGTTTGTGCGTTGGTCAATGTCCCTGCCACAAGTACGCCGTGTTTGAATAACCCAGCCGCGACTTTGTAACCTACCTCTGGATTGTGAAAATGCATACCGATGAGCAGGCCTTTGCCAGTGATATCTTTGATAATCTGAGGGTATTTTTCGGCTAACGCCTTTAGTTTAGGAATCAGGTACTTGCCCTTCTCAGCTGCCTGTTCCCACAATCTCTCGCGCAATGTTACATTGATTGCCGCAATTGCCGCGGAACAAGCCAGTGCCCCACCACCCGTTGTATTTGTATGGATGAAGGGATTTGGGTACATCATTATTTGCCAAATCTCTTCAGTCGAGCAAAATGCACTGATTGGCATAACACCACCCCCAAGAGATTTAGCAGATGTTAAAATATCAGGAACGACCTGCCAGTGATCCACACCCCACAGCTTACCGGTACGTCCCATGCCAGTTTGTATTTCGTCAGCAATCAATAGGACACCATATTGTTTGGTCGCTTCCCTTATGCGCGGCCAGAAATCATCGGGGGGAACGATTGCCCCCGCCTCACCCTGAATCGGTTCCATCAGGACAGCCGCGATACCAATACCAACTTTTTGACATATCTCAAGTTGACGCTCGACTGCCTCCGCGTCACCAAAGTGTACATGGTAGACTGGTCCGCCGTAAAGGATACCAGCTGGTTGACGATAATCTGCTTTTCCAAGCATACTTAATGAGCCCATAGTCTTACCATGAAATGCCTTGGTTGCCACAATAAAACCAGGCTTACCGGTGTACATCTTGGCCAGCTTGATTGCTCCTTCGATAGCCTCTGTCCCACTGGCAGCAAAGAAGCTATATTTAATATCACCGGGGGTGATTAGCGCCATCAACCGCGCCAATACACCACGTAAGGGATCGATCAGCTCCTGGCTTGGCATTGGGGTACGTGACAGCTGCGCGCGTACGTTATCCACAACTTCTGGGTGTGACCATCCCAGGTCGAGTAGACCATAACCTCCCAAACAGTCGATATATTCACGATCCAGAACGTCTCGAAAAATCGCGCCAGATCCGGTCCACTCTGTAGCTGCCCAGTCACCCGCCTCGGTAACGGATTTACGGTAATCCAACCAGCCCTTATTGAAATGTTCAGCAAAATTTTGTTTAGATTCATCAATTATCTTCTTGCCCTCATCATCGGGTATGGATGTCATATGAATAATATCAATCCACCGTTGCGAGTAGTTGATGGCTTCTTCAAATTGTGACATTGTTTTCTCCAATCCTCATTCCCAATCAGACACCTCGTTGTACCATTGCTTACTTGTGCCTGTTTTAGCCCGTCCCTTCCATTTTCCTGATTTTGGGATATCCTCAAGATACGTGCACAGATAATTGATTTTTTCCCCAATAACAGCTTTTTGGGCGGTTTTCAAGACAGAGATATCGGCTATAGCTGCCGCGATACGTCCTAGATTGGTAGTGGCGGTATGATAAAATCCCCAGTCATCCGACAGGATCTTCCCAAGATACTTCACATTGATAGAATCCTTGTCGGTTTCACTCATCGGTGCGGCTAGCAAGAGCAACATAGCATCTTTTAGATCTTTGTCATTGATTTGCACGATCTGCAATTTCTGAAGGAGCAAGTCAGTCAGGGAAACACAATAAGGATGGATCTCTAACCGGTCACGATAGTCAATAGGGTGGTTATAGCACAACCGGTCAAAGAAAACATCAATCATTGGAATTCGATCGCTAAAGAAAATATATCTCCCCCCCCCACTTAGCATTGCAGCTCGCTTTTCAATATCATATCCTTGCGATTCAAAGAACTGCACAAGCTTGCTCCGATGTTTTCCGTAAGCAGCATAGTCGATGTCCGTGAATACCCGTTCTCCCAACCGATCCATATTCAGGTATAACTCAACATAATCTGGAAAGTAATAATGCAGAGCAATCGGTCCCATCACTCGCAGAAAAATATTTTGCTTCTGGGCTTCGTCGGTCAGCCTATGGGCCTCCTCCAGGTACATTTGGGGCTTGGGATATTCTTCTAATGGTATATCCTTCGGAAGCCGAAATTTTTTTTCAGTAATCATCCAACCCCTCTCTTATCCAGACGTGAAGATATAATCCTTCACTTTTCCCTTTTCCAGAACGATCACTGCCCCTTTCAAAATGCCTTCGGAGTATTCACTACCTGGATTAATGATAAGGGTACCTTTGATCTTCTGAGCACCACGTGACTCGTGAATATGTCCATGAAGTCCAATCAGGGGTTGATATTTTTCAATCATCTTGGCTACTGCATGGCTGCCAACATGAACCTTGCTGTCAGCAGCCTGTATCAGGTTCTCGTCCAATTTAGGGGCTAAGTCGAGGGCAAATCCGTAGGGAGGTGCATGAAAGTTGAAAATGGCATTGGATTTGTCCTTGACCAATGCAACCAATTCTTCCAACATTGGTTCTAGATCTTCATCCGATTTCTCACGCGGTGTATTCCACGGGGTTGGGTTTGCCCATGAGAACGTGATCATTTCATGGTCTCCGAGCATTACGTTTTTATTATTACAATTGATAATAGCTGCTGAATCTTCGATGATCTTGTCCACCTCAAAATGATCGTCGTTCCCTGGTGCCATGTATACCTTGTAAGATGTGTTCATAAGACGCTCGTCCGCCATGGCAATCCATTCCTTCAGACGTTGAATCATTAATTGCTTGAAAAAAATATCGACCATTTTGGAATCAGCCTTGAAGGTCAGAAACTCATCCGGTGTCTGGTGCACCCAGTAATAGCCCATCATTTCGATGGTTTTCTTGAGTTTTTCCAATTCCACTGGTGTATTGACTTCTGTATATTGACCCATCAGGGTGGTTTCCCAACCACCACCAGCTTTTTCGATTAGCGGAACCAATACTTTACCAGTCAGGTCGCCCAACAGAATACCTACATCTACGCTATAAGCCTTCAAAGCATTGAGGAATTTCCGATAACACAAATTCGAACCGTGAATGTCAGTCACGAAGAATATTTTTATAGGATTACCCAAAGTGGTCTCCTTTACCCAGTAATCAGTGATCAGTCAAAATCGGACTGATCACTGATAGCTATCTACAGATAACTGGGATTTAATCAGGCGGTAATTCACCGAAAGTCATACTGACATCAACACCGACTTTCTTATTGCGCCACTTCCAATAGAAATACCATAGTATTCCTAAGAGCCAAATCGCACCATACAATTTAAGGGAGTTCAAGGCTAACTCTGTTCCTTCCAAGTCAGGCATAACGATGAAGAAGTAGAAGAGGATGGCTAAGTAGATCAGATTCACGATCCCGCCGATGGTGACCACAGGGATGCCAAGGATATTCCATTTTTTGTACGGTGAGCTATCCCAGATATTGCGCGCCTTCTTAGAGAAGGGAAAGAGCGCACCGGCAATAGCAGTCACCCCAAATACTGAAACGATTTCCAGACCAGTGACCGATAGACCTTCCATTGGATTACCGCGGAAGGCGTATAGAGCGATCCCAAGTTCACCCAGGATGAAACACAATATGTGGTTTTTGACAGGTGAAGCCCAGCGATAGTCAATATCAGCGAACCATTTCGGTCCCATTCGGTCCATACCCCAGGCAAACAAGATTCGAGGGAAAGCCAGGTACGAAAGTGCAACCCACCACAGGTTGAAGAGAATGAACGAGAGGGCCATCATGAACACCACGAACGCGTTATGATTGATAACCGCTGCCAGGCCGACGAAATTTGGTGACCACGGAAAAGTATAACCTGCCAACCCCTCACCCATATTATCCACCCAGGCTGTGGCTGAGAGGAATTCGAAGCCGACCGTGCGATAAAGGACAATCGCCAGCCACAACATAAAGAAAGCCGGCACTAGGATGGCAAACAGATTACCCATGATGATTGTCTTGTCTGGCCGCTTAACTTCACCAGCGATGAATGTGATACAGTATGAATAGGCAAACAACCACGACCCAGCTACCATCACACCTAAAGTATCGAACCAGTTCCAGGTTTTTGGTAGAACTCCGCCGGCATCTTCTATTGCTGACCGGGCTGCCGTAAGGAACCCTTCATAATCCAGCGAGCCAAACTGAGCCGCTAAATTGTTCCAGGCCTGGATGAAGTCAACGCGAGAGGTGAAGGTGAAAACCAGCAAGATCACCACACACCCCGCGATTCCCAACACCATGATGACCTTCTGAACGCGGGCAAAGATTTTCATCCCGAATACAACGAACAGCAGGCCTATGATGTTCACAAGAGACGCGATCAGGAACAAGGCAATTGGCTGTGTGCAGAACTCAGCCGCAGCTGGCATGCCGAGGAATTGGAACATCATCACTAAGCCTGGATCTACTGTCCAGGGGGCGAGAATGTATATCCACATGATCCACACGAAGGCATTACCGAAAGACTCGGCAATACCAATCAGCGGATGGATGATGCGCGAGTTGTAGATGTATTCTCCACCAGAGCGTGGCATCGAGCCGCCAAGAATACCCCACACTAACGAGAACCCGATGCCGCAAAGTAAAGCTGATAATAGTGTGGCGATGATCAAGTTACCGCCGGTATATACACCCACTCCCAAGCTGATCATGACCCACATGCTCGGGGTCAAACCCTGGTTCATAAAGCCGACTCCGAACGCGTCGATGAAGGATAGACCTCTTACTAGACCACTGGCTTTACGAGCAAACGCCATTTGTTCAGGCATTTATTACTCCTCCTTCTTGATGTTGTTACAGATCAGAAATTACCTATTGGATAGATCAGACTCAAGTATTTATTGTTGGTGAAATGCTTTCAGTATAGACCTCCTTTTTATCAAGTATTTTCGGAATTACCCTTTCACATAACGCGATAAATGTCATTAAACGATATCACTAAAGAGGGTTTTAATAATCACCAGATCGCATTACTAGCGCTTCACTATCTTAACAATATCGGCATAGATATTAAGAGTCTCATCGATATCGGCATCCGAGTGTGAGAAACATAGAAACCAAGGCTCGCGCGCGTCATGGTCAGGCATGACTCCTCTCTCATGAGCTGCATCGACTAACCGTAGGTAATAATCCTCATCGCTATTAACCCAATCACGTTGACAGGTAACCGAATCTATGCCGAAAGCGAACGAGAACATTGCTGGGTAACCACTAAACACATTTATAAGACCAGCCTCGTCAAAGATTTTTTTTAGACCATTGATCAGTCGTTTGCCACGTTTTTCAATTGTCTTCAGGATCGGTTTTTCATTTAAAAGGGAGAGTGTGGCATATGCCCCAGCCACACCAGGTTTGTTATTGGTATACGTTCCGCCTTGAGCTACCCCATGACCGATCAAACTCATGATTTCTTTCTTACCACCAAAAGCAGCTAATGGATAACCATTCCCTAATGCTTTGGCATAGGTAGCTAAATCAGGCTTGATTTTATAATACTCCTGGGCACCCCCATTGGCAATACGGAAACCTGTCTTTACTTCATCAAGGATAAATACAATACCATACTCGTCACATTTCTGCCGGATGTATTTCAGGAAACCTGGTAGTGGATCGATTCCTCCACAATTACCTTGACATGGTTCTGTAATGATGGCAGCTACTTCATGACCAACTTTCTTGAGCAGGCGTTCAAGACCTTCAAAGTCGTTGAATGGAAGTGTCGTGATAAGGCTACCTAATGATTGAGGGATACCAGAGCTCGATGGTATCGGGATTGGGCTACGTGCATTACCGTAAGCCTCGATGGGAGAATAGGTTGACCAGAGGGTGTAGTCATGAAATCCATGATAATTCCCTTCAAACTTTACGACCTTATCACGACCTGTGTAGGATCTCGCTAATCGGAGTGCATGCATTGTCGCTTCAGTACCAGAACACGTTAAACGAGCCATTTCTATAGCCGGACACATCGCTATGATCTTTTCCATGACCGCTATTTCCAACTCAGTCGTCATGGCAGCTAATGAACCCCGCTGGATTTCCTCAATTACTTTAGCGTCTACCTCATCATACGCATGACCAAGAATAATCGGTCCAAAGGCCATCCGATAATCTATATAGCGATTACCATCGACATCCCAAAGATACGCACCTTTAGCCTTTTCCATATACAGGGTAATACCATCTCCCCAAAAGCGAAAGTTGGAGTTAACCCCCAATGGCATTACTTTATATGCCCGTTTTTGCATCGCATTGCTCTTGTCATGCTTGATTGACATACAATTCTCTCCTCTGAAGTGATAGACTGAATTCAATTATTCTTACAATTACTCATTCAAACCGAGGCTGGATGGTATCCGCCATTGATAAATATCTTTTAAAATCATGGGCACTATTGTTGTGGTTGTTTTACGAATTCCGGGGATTTTTCCTAGCGTATTTGTCACAAACCGATAGACTGCTTCTGTATCCTTTGCGAATATTTGCACACTTATGTCCGTCTTTCCGATGGCACAAGCAACATAACTGACACACTCAAATTTCGTTACCTTTTCCGCAACCTCAAGGATTGAATCGGCCTCAACCTCAAGCCAGATATCCGCGACTGTAGAAAATCCAAGAATGCTCGGATTGACGACAGCACTGACTCGGATTAGTCCTTCTTCTACCATACGATGGATCCTATAACGAACGATTCTTTCTGTAACGTTATCCAGCCGATGTGCAATTTCCGAAGCTGGCATGCGTCCATCTTCGAATAGTAAATTCACAATATCGAGGTCGATTTTGTCAATCTCGTACATTTGTAATGGTTTTTCTTTCCGTTATCGACAACGCTTATAACAATATACACAATCCGAGTAAAAAAGTCAAGCGACCTTTACTGAGAGTGTTGAAAAACTCGAATATGGCGGTGATTTTAACGATTATTACTTAAAAATACCACCAAATTTGGGGGGGGGCTCATCGTTTTTCAACGCCCTCCAATTCGGCGTGTTGACGGTTTTATACCAAGAAGGTATAATTTTATTTTGTCATATTATCGATTATTAGGAGAGTAGGTTATGACCTCGACGATAGATACCGCGCAAGAAAACGCGTTATCACCGAAAACAAAACTTACAGGTAAGATAGTAAAAACGACTCTGGTTGGGGCTATCGTGGACGTAGGTCTAGAATTACCTGGTGTCTTACATATATCACAACTTCAAAAAGAATCCGTCAACCGTGTTGAGGATGTTGTTCATAAAGATCAGATTGTAGAAGTGTGGGTACGCCGTGTTAAAAAGGATCGTATCGAACTGACAATGATCGAACCTTTAGAACTTGAATGGCGTGAGATAAAACCTGAAATGATAGTCAAAGGGAAGGTCATTCGTCTGGAGTCTTATGGTGCTTTTATAGAGATTGGTGCTGAAAGACCTGGGTTAATCCATGTAAGTGAAATTTCACATAATTACATAAAAAGTCCATCCGAGGTAGTAAAAGAAGGGGATGAAGTGGCTGTAATGATTTTGGATGTCAACCGTCGGAAGAAACAAATTCGATTAAGCATGAAAGCTATCCTACCAAAAGAAGTTGAAGAACCTCTAAAAATCGAGAGTAAAATCCGTCGAAAAAAAGAAAAGAATAAGCCCACAAACAAAGAAAATGTAGTCACGCGTACAATAGAACCTGAACTTACCGCGATGGAAATAGCATGGCGTTCAGCGATGGAACGCGCTGAATCAAATGATGACCAAAAACAAAAACCTACCAAATCAGTTGCGTCAGATGAACGAGAAGATATCCTGAAACGAACCCTCAAACATCGATTGCCAAATGGTTAGGTTTTTCCCAACGCTTACATCTTTGATCCCAAACACAAAGAAACCTCTCCAATCCCCATTAATCACAAATCAAGCTATCGAAACAGAAACCACTATCTATTCTGGCAATTAATATCCCATCGAATGATGCTTTTTAATCAATCCTTATATCTAAACAAAAAGTGATCGAGGGAAAAATCTATTCAGATTCAAATTAAGTTAAAAAACAATAAAAATCTATATAATTTAAATAAAAAGATCTCGAACCATTCTTCTTTATCAACCCCATACTAACTCCCTTGAATTGGAATAGTCACCATTAATTTGGGGTTTATAAACTATAAATAATGCGAACTTGAATAAATGATCTATGAGGATGGATGATTGTAATTAAACCAAAATAGAGATCATTATTTATGCTTTATGAATTAGTCTAGTAGGTGAATTCCAATAACCAAAATAATGAAAGAGCAATATTCTACAATAGTTTATTAACTCCAGAGAGTAGCTAATATTTCCTTACTATGTTTTTCTGGCTTGACATTTTTAAATACGTGTATGATTTTCCCATATGGATCGATCAAAAAAGTCGTGCGCAAAACACCCTGTAATTGTCGACCATAAACCTTTTTTGTCCCCCATACACCATATAGATCACATACTGTATGTCCTTCATCAGCAAGGAGTGGGAACGGCAGATGATGTTTTTCCAAAAACTTCGCGTGTGATTGAGATGAATCCGGACTTATGCCAAGGATAACTATTCCAGCCTTTCGATATACTGAGTAATCATCCCTAAAATCACAGGCTTCCATGGTGCACCCTGGTGTGTCATCTCTTGGGTAAAAATATAGTACGACTACCTGCCCTCTGAAATCTGATAAGCTTCGGGCTGTGTTTGTCTCATCCATTAAAGTGAAATCTGGGGCGGTTATACCAACAGGAATGGGCAAAGGATAGAACCTCCTTTTTCATGCATAATATTGTTTGGTTTGATTTGTTACCAGTAAAAACCGATTTGAAAACGTTTATGATTAAAAACTTCTTGAATATTTTGGCTATAAGTATTAATGATCAACGCAATGTTATTACATTTGGTTTCACTCGTTAAGGATTGAAGATTCAATATTAGCATCCTAAGGCTTACATATAATCCATTATGAGCACTAATATTCTTGTTCAAACAATCAAGTATCTGGACATGTTCCCAATCGTCTGATACTTATTGTTAACCATGAGTATATCAGCACAATTTATACCTCCACGATTATGTTGCCCATCGGTTCCACATCATATCCAGGTAGGGATGCAACTTCCCGCTGGAAATTAATATTCCTCAATAAGTCAAAAAGGGGTGCAAGTAGTTCACTTTGGGCATGCACTTTTGGAACAATAAGATCATATCGTTCCTTAAACAGGGGAATGAAATCTAGATCTAACGCTTGAGCCGCAGCTGCAATCCCCAATCCACAATCCGCCCGACCCGAAGCTATAGCAGCTGCTACACCAAGATGAGTATATTCTTCATCTTTGTAACCTGTAATACTTTGGGGGACTATTCCCATTAATGCGAGATGATAATCAAAAAGAATCCGCGTCCCCGCTCCCTTTTGCCTATTAACATAAATGATGTCTGGTCGAATGAGGTCATTCAGTCCAGCGATTCCTTTAGGATTTTTCTTCTCGATGAGAAGACCTTGTTCTCGTCCGACAAATCCCACAACCCAGACAGGTACGTCTGGTAAATACTTGTGGATATATGGAATATTATATTCTCCTGAGTTTGGATCAAGTAAATGAGAACCAGCAAAATGCGCTTCTCCACGTCGTAAGGCTAACAATCCGCCTAGGCTACCAACATTGGCAGATGTCAGTCGTCGATTTCGATCAGAAAGGAACTGGGCTAGTAAATCAAGGGTAATATCGTGAGAACCTATAGCTAAGATAGTGAATTCTAGGTCAGCTTGCGAGCGATATGAATGGACGATCACATCTTGCCCGGCTTCTACACCCTGTATACCGCGTGATAAGATAATAAAGCCATCCGCTCTTACCAACGTTGAGATAATTCCTGCCCCTCTTGATAGTGGCGTGGCTAATATTTTTTCTCCCACCATCCCAACAGTAACCTGAATGAATTCATCATCTCCACTTGGGGAAACAATCTTTCGGGTTAGTTGAGCATGTTTCCGAGGAAGTTCTGATGGTCTGCAGCCCAGCCATTTTGCGATCAAAGGCTCGACGAAGATCTTACAGACGAGCTCGGAAGATATCGGATAACCAGGAACACCAATAATTGGAACCTGTCGTGTATCGCAAATTATCATGCCTATGATTACAGGGTGCCCAGGTTTAATCGCGACACCATGCACAATTAATCGACCAAGTTTCTCCACAACCTTTGCTGAAAAATCTTCTTCACCTGCCGATGAACCAGCATTGAGGAGAATTAGGTCATGATTAGAAGCGGCTTTAAGTACTTGACGGGAAATCAGATTGATATCATCTGGAGTGATCGGAAAACGAGTAACTTCTCCCCCCCAGATCTTTATCTGCGCTGCCATGACTATCGAGTTGTATTCAAAAATATTTCCTGGTTTAATTTCACCCCCTAATGGGACTAATTCCGTTCCAGTTGGTATTATGGCAATACGTGGCTTACGAGACACTTTAATTTTTGTGTGCCCAGATGCAGCTATCGCACCTAAGTCCTCCGGTCTTAGCACTTGACCAGCAGGTAATACAAGCTGCGATGCAACAATGTCCTCACCTAAAAATCGGACGTGTGTCCATGGTGTAACTGCAGCCCGTATTCGGATTTTTTCTGGCCGACGAATATCTTTAGCACTCATACCATCTTTATCAAGCGATTCGACATTTTCGATAGGGATGACAGCATTACAATCTTCAGGTAATGGATCACCAGTATCAACATATTTTGCGAATGAGTCTACAGCCAATATGATGGGTTTTGATGGCGACCCACCGCTAGTATTCTCAGCATGTACAGCAAAACCATCCATGGCTGAGGCGTTATAGTTAGGGGATGAAACCTTAGCCCAAATTGCCTGGGATAATACTCGACCATAAGCGTTCTCGTAAAGCTGGATGATTTCTTCTCCCAACACACACCAGAGACCTGCACTTTCTAGCGCAGCTTTTAAGTGCTCTTTAGCGTCTGGTAAAGGGATGTCATGAAGATATATTGACATTAGAGATATGTTAAGAAATGTTATTGAATGAAAGTTGAGGAATGGTTAAATTCTCTTCATTATTTGGAATGTTGTATGCGAATATCTCCGCTTTGCTGCAAATTGTCAGGGTAAGATCAATCTTCCTGAGAACTACCAGTTTGAAAATGAAATGGTTAAGTATACGATACTAGAAAAATAATATATTGATTTATCCACTAATTGCTAATCTCCGAAATCAAATCATGGAAGTAGCACTTCGACAGCATCTCCTGCACTCATTCCTGTAGAATTAGCAGGAATGCGTAATAATCCGTTAGCTTCGCAAAGGTTGAATATCAGATTGCTCTTTCCAAATATCGGTTCAGCCATACGACCTTGAGGTGAATTAACCAACCTGATAGCGATCCAATCCTCCTGGCCTGCTTGAGAGGGCAAGTTGGTGGTTAACTTTGCTATCACCGAAGGATGTAGGCGGTCAGTGGGTAAACCCAAGAGATGATCTATAACAGGGATGACGAAAAGTCGTGCAATCACTAATGCACTGACTGGATTACCGGGTAAACCAAACACAGGCTTATCATCGCAAACCGCTAAAATAGTAGGTTTCCCGGGACGAACGTTAACACCATGCACAAGCACACCCGGTTTTCCAAGTGAGGCAATGACCGTTACAGTAATATCACGGGCGCTAGCTGAAGACCCAGCAGTAATAACGACAAACTCGCACTCGATCAACGCACGCCTCGCTATCTTCATCAAGCTTTCTGACTCGTCGGGAACGATACCATATTGAATGGATTCACCACCTGCCTTGTCTATTAAAGCCGCTAGTGAATAAGAATTAATATCTCGTACCTGACCAACTTCCGGTAACTTATCTGGGGATACTACTTCATCACCACAGGAAATTATTCCGACACGTGGTTTTTTTACAACTTGGACATGTGTTAATCCGAGAGCCATCAATCCCCCAATTTCTTCTGGTCGTATCAATCTTCCTTGAGGTATAACAGCTTGTCCTGCTTCTACATCCTCGCCAATTTTAATAACATTCTCACCAACAGCTACAGGACGTAAAATCTCAATTTCTCTTTCACTAACAGTCTGGGTATATTCAAGCATGATGACTGCATCAGCACCATCGGGTAGCATTCCGCCTGTGTGAATCGAAGCAGCCTGGGCGGGAGCAAGCTTGAATGATGGAGCCGTTCCCATTGGCACTTCACTCACTCGACTGAGATATACCGGTTGGGAATCACTAGCGCTGAATGTGTCATCACTATAAACAGCAAAACCATCTACTGTGCTTCGCGGGAATGTAGGTAACGGGTGTGGGGCAATTATGTCTTGGGCGATAACACGTCCAAGCGCGTGAACAGTTTCGATAATTTCTGATACCAGCCCATTAGCCGGGATATTTTGAAGTAAAAGCCTTTTCGCATCATCAGGAGGAATAAGTTTGAGAAATTCAGGCATACATTACAACCTTCTATTATCGGATCCAAAAAGTTATTGTCAATACATATACAGTCAAACCAAAGACTGAAAAGCTAAGAATAGTCAAGAACTTCCAGACAGGATTTCCACCAAGCGTGATAATACGTAACCAGATAATTTGAACAAAACCAAAAGGTAATGTAAGGAAAACGGGCCAGACAATTGTCCACGGGAGACCAAGCAGAGGAGTAATCGCAAAGAGAAAGTAAGCAGAAAGTACAAGGAGGTTGTGTAAAGGAACCGTGCGCTCCCAACCCAAGCGAGTTAGAAGGTTATTGTGAATATATTTAATATCTTTCGTGTAGTTGGGGAAATCAAGGATAATGAATAACGCCATTGCGAGGGCAATGAGCGGGAATGTGACCATTAAAAGTAAACGATGTAGTTCACGTGCCTGTAAAAGAAATCCCATTGAAGGAATAAGGTTAGCTAACAATACCGCTTGGGTAAATTCTCCGAATCCTCTGTCAACCAATCTAATGGGTGGGACGGCAAAGCCAATAATTGCCAATATAGATAGACTGAAGATTATCAATCCTGATGGTGTTAATAAGTTAGTAATAAGAATGAGAAGAAAAATAACCACCGCGGATATCAAGGCTACACTAGCTATCAATAAGAGGGCATTTCGTAATGCAATTCGCTCTGTAAGCGTCTCGTCAGGAATAAGAGGTTCATTCGAAGGACGAAAGACCTCTGTAAACAAGCCCATGGAAAGTTGCAATAAGATAACCCAACCTAATCCCAACCAGAAACCTGTCGATTCTATCTCGTGACCTAAATAATTAGCAATTCCTGTACCAAGGGAGTAAGTTAAAACAGAAAGAACGAGAATTATCGGGCGAAAGAAGTAGATAAGATTTTTAATACGGATCATTATATATTATTTACAAAATTCCACTCATATCTTTCAGGAAATGGAGTGTTTATTATCTTTATCCAATACTACACTTTTTTTCACTTGTCTAATACACGTTGCATATCACGGCAATGAATCTGGTTGTGTAGATAGACCATCTTGATCATCTCAGCTAATATTGTCCAACCTAAGAAAGGATGGCGACCTTTTTTAAGCAGATCGAGCTCTGAAAGAGATAATACCCAAGTAATCATTTGCTCGCGAGCAATGATAAATTTATTAAGCAGTTCATAAGGTGAGAATTTATATAGTTCGACCACTTCCTTCATGTTAAACTTATCAATTGAAAAATCTACTGGTGTCCCAGATCTACCATTATTGATATTATCAAAGAGATGTAAAAGGGATATTTCAGTGGATACAAAATGAGCCAACACATCATATATTGTCCATTCGACATGATCAGTATAGATGATCTTGCTCCACTGACCATTGGAAAGGGTCAAGAAGAAGGCAGTCATTTTTTCACCTAAGATTCGCAGACGTTCAGCAAGCACCATAGGATTTTCTGGTACTTTCATAATCCTGACTATAAATTACTAAGAACATACCGACCGGAGTAATTTCATTGTGAATTAGGGGTGTAATTCTATAAAAGTGAGTAACCGCCATCAACAACAATGGTTTGACCAGTAACATATTCATTATTCAGTAAAAACTCAAGCGCAGTCCCTATTTCATCTATCGAGGCAGGACGCCTTAGGGGTAAGCGCTCAATCAGACCCTCCCACTCTTCAAGAGAAGTATCTTCTGCTGGCAGGACTAATCCAGGTGCAATAGCGTTTACTCTAATTTTCGGAGCGAGCGCTCTGGCCAAAATCCGTGTTAAAGACTCGAGAGCTGCTTTACTGACAGCATATGCCGGGAATCTGCTCCAAGCTTTCGATCCACATACATCAGTTATGTTGATGATTAAACCACCAGACTCTCCCATCCGACGCGCAGCTTGTTGCGCGCACATAAATGGTGCATCTAGGTTGAGAGCAAATGCTTTATCCCAATCCTCTTTGGACAAGGTATAGACATCCTCATGCGGCATGATCGCAGCCGAATTTACAAGGACACCCAAAGGATAAGGCAATGTGTCTATATATTTAAATAAATTGAAGATTTGGTCAGGATCGGTCAGGTCAGCCTGGGCAATTTGAACTGGAATATTTAAAGCACGGATTTCGTCAGCCGTAGTCCGAGCTTTTTCAGCAGCCTGATGATAATGCAAGAGAATAGCATAACCTTGATGGGCAAGTGCCATGGCTAAAGTTCGACCAAGACGGTGTGCCGCCCCGGTCACCAACGCAAATATATAATCATCCCTGCTATCGTTTGATGATGGTTTCTTGGAGAAATTAGATTTCCTCATGATTATTTCTTAAAATAATTAGATACAAAAAACCAGATGTTGGCTGGACGTTCAGCAAGACGGCGCATGAAATAAGGATACCAGTGTGTACCGAATGGGACATACACACGCACCGGATAACCATCTTTTACAAGTTCCTCCTGTAAATCTCGGCGGATTCCATACAGCAATTGGAATTCTAAAGCCTCCTTTGTTAGACCAACCTTTTGGGCATATAGTTTAGCAAAATTGATTCGCTTCTCATCATGAGTTGCTATATCAGGGATGGGTGGAATTCGTCCATCTCTACTCAAAGTTGGTGAACCAGATGCCAGAGCATTATCGATCATAATCTTGGTTAGCAGGTCAAAATTTGCATTTACATCTGCCTTCTTGGGAAATGCCTTGTCAGGTGGTTCCTTATATGCACCTTTTACTATCCTGATACGGGTACCATCTTTAAGCAATTTGCGGGTGTCAGCTTCGGTCCGGTACAAGTATGACTGGACAACTATTCCAATTTGCTTTTCAGTAAAACCCATCTCACGCACTGATCTGTAAATATCAATGGTCAGATTGGTATAAGGTGTATCCTCCATATCGATGAAAATAAAATTCTTATATTCCTTGGTACGCTCAAGGATTCTTATTAAATTCTGACGACACACCTCCACATCCAAACCCATACCTATTTGCGTTAATTTTATCGAAACATTCGAGCGGACACCTGCACGTTCGATCTCATCCAACAAAAAAAGGATATCTTCTGTAGATTTCACAGCTTCTTGGAAAGTAGATGTATGTTCCCCTAAGAGGTCCAAAGTAGCAACAATTCCATTTTGGTTTAAACCGCGAATTGCTTGGAAAGCTTCTTGAATACTTTCACCCGCCACGAAACGTAATGCTATCCTCCATGCAAATTTCCACTTTATGATTAATCTCTGTGCCCATTCCGCCTTCGAAAGATAAATCAAAAAAGACTTCAGCATATTATCCATCCTCATGATAAACAGTCTCACTGAGGACCTAATATCCTCAAGAATCCATGATACTCATAATTAATATCAAACCATTCCCGATTCTAGCATAATACCAACGAATGAGTGTGTTATACTCCTCGCGTGTTATGAATTAATTTGGATAATGTTAGAGGATCAACAAGATCTTGTTCAAATACTGATTTCCATCACTTGAGATACCTTGGATTTCCGGTGAATTGTAGGATTATTACTTCATCATGGGATAAAAACGACCAACCAGAATAATAATTTCTAAGTAAATAAAACGAGTAAATGAAAGAGGTCATCCATCTTTCTTATGTTCCGTGCTGATTTTGCACAGATTGCTCACCATTAGCAACTAATTCTATCCAAGATATCCTCACATCATAATTTGGTCAAAGAACGCTTGAAAAGCCAAAACACCCCTCTCTATCTCCGTGTAATCTCGCTTTCATTTATTTCCGCTGCAATCGTTCTGACGATGATCCAGCTTGTTGGATACAGCCGTCAGCGTAGTAATTATCCACTTGGTATGACCATAGCAGGTGTAACTGTAAGCGGGGTTGATCCTCAGACTGCATCCGAACGTGTCTTGCAGGTTTATTCCAAACCTGTTGAGATCCATTACTCCGGGGCAGTCATCCATATCGACCCGACATTGACTGGTTTTGAGATTGATATCGAAAGTATGCTCGCTGCTGCAGATTTAGCCCGAACAAGCGGCTCGTTTTGGGGTGGCTTCTGGGATTATCTATGGAATCGTGATCCAGCCCCTGTTGCAACCCCATTGCATTCATCCATTATACGAAAACGCCTCCAAGATTATCTACAGGCGGAGATTGTGACACGTTATGACCGTCCAGCCACACCAGCAATGGCAATACCAGGAAGTGTTAATTTTTCCCCAGGAGAACCCGGTCAGGAATTAGACATCGATCGTGCTATCGTCTTGATTGAAGATGCATTACAATCTCCCACTCAGAGGATTGTGTCACTTTCATATCAAACCACCAAACCCCCTCATCCCACTATACAGAATTTGCAAATCCTCATGCAACAGACTGTTAACCTTTCTGGTTTTGACGGAATCATAGGTATCTATTTGCTTGACCTTCAAACTGCACAAGGAATTCATTTTGCTCTGAATAATGGCCAAAACGTTTCGGTCCAACCAGATATAGCTTTTACAGCCTCAAGTACAATAAAAATTCCTATCATGGTCTCATATTTAATCAAACAAGGCTCATCATCATTAGATGAACAAATATCCGCATTGATCTTGGATATGGTTCGAAAATCTGAAAATCCGCCTGCGGATGTCCTTATGCGGCATTTGGACGAATTAATGGGTCCTCTGATCGTTACCGAAGACATGAAAGCCATTGGATTAGAGAACACTTTTATCGCTGGATACTTTGAGCCTGGTTCTCCATTATTGGCAAACATTAACACTCCGGCAAACCAGCGCTCTGATATTAATACTGATCCAGATGCCTACAATCAAACGACTCCCTCGGATATTGGTATGTTACTCGAAGATATCTACCAATGCGCTCAAGATGGTGGTGGTACCCTGGTAGCTGTTTTCCCTAGTCAAATCAACCAGCAGATATGTAAAGAGATGATAGCCGTCTTAGTGAAAGATAAAATAGGTGTCTTGATCGAAGCCGGTGTACCAGAAGGGACTCAGGTTGCCCATAAGCACGGATGGGTAACAGATGCACCAACTGGTGTTATAAAAAATATAAGTGATGCAGCTATCGTCTACACCCCTGCAGGTAATTACGTTTTAACAATCTTTGCATACCATCCTGAGCAAGCGCTGTGGGAATCAGTATCGGGTTTATTTGCTCAACTTTCGCAAGTAGTTTATAACTATTTCAACTTTCCATCACAATAATAATCTCACTGATTTGGTTAGGAACACTTAGTTTATAATTTCTAGATGAGTAGTCCTCTCAGCCTCTACCGTCTCCAACAAGTTGACAGCCAGATAGACCGGATTCTGGTACGTCTTGACGTGATAAAGCAGAAACTCGAGGATGAAGGTGAACTTCGAATAGCGAATAAATTATTAGGTGATGTTGAAGCTACCAACAACGAATCTAGCAAGGTACTTTATAGACTCCAGACTGAAGTAGATAGTCTGCATAATAAAATGGAGCAGTCTGAAGGAAATCTCTATAGTGGTAATGTCCAAAATCCCAAAGAACTCCAAGAACTACAAAATGACGTCGCCGCCCAAAAACGCTTCCTTCTTATGCTAGAAGATCGTTTACTCGAGGCTATGATTAAGAATGAGGAAACAGTGAAGGATTTGAAAGATGCACAACTATCCATACAAACCATTCGTGAACAACTCATCAATCAGAGCCATAACCTGAAAGAAGAACAAAACAATCTTAATAAAGATCTTGCGCGCCTCACAGCTGAACGTCAAGCAATAATCTGCGAGCTTGAAGTTGAATACATCGACTTATATGAAAAACTCCGCCGAGTACGACGAGGGATTGCTGTCTCTAATGTTGCAGAGGGCACATGCTCTGCCTGTGGAACTACATTAACCGCATCTCAACTCCAAGTTGCCCGATCTGTCTCACAAATCACATTATGCCCTTCTTGTGGACGAGTTATTTATGCTGGATAGGTTTCCTTTTGGGGTTACGCACTAATTAAAATGTTACCTCAGGCACCGGTAATATCAATTGATTCCGCATCATTCTGGGTAGGATTCATCACATCTACCAGTATATGGTGGATTATCTTAAAAATATATCCTTTATTCAAGCAAATCCGTCAGGATCAACGAGAACGAAGGCTTACCGCTCCAATCCGGAGGATTTCCGAAATCGAAGAAATCCATCGAAGAACAACATTTCTTGAAGCACAAGGAATGCATTTGGCTGCACCTCTTTTCCCCCTTGATGAAATTGTATTACAACCTCGACTCATGGTGCCTCCACCTTCCCTTGTAACAGGTAATCAGCAATTCATTGAAGATCTAATAAGTCGAACGATTCCATATCTACCCAATTGGCCTGAATTAGCAGCGATCTACAATTCACCTTCTTTAACTATTCCTCAAGCTCTTTCAGGTGGAGTTCACTTAGTTATCGTCGGACAGCCTGGTATCGGTAAGACTGTCGCCCTTGCTTATCTAGCTACATTAGCTACAAAAAAAGAAGCGGCTTTATGCGAACTCAGTGAATCAATACCTTTCCTCTTCCACATCGCGGACCTAAATCTTCCGTTGATAAATTCAAATGATTCTCTCACTCCGATCATAAACTATGTTGAGGAGTGTCTTCCTATCTCGTATCAATCCCGCGTACCTGATTATATCCGGAATACATTTCGGAATGGGAATGTTTTACTACTTCTTGATGGATTAGATGAACTTCCTCCTGAAAATATTAATATAGGTGTTGAGTTTCTCCAACAGCTACTTAAAACCTATCCTAAAATTCGCATTGTAACAACCGGGTGTCCTGAACAATTATGCGGTTTGATTGGTTTGGGTTTTATCCCCCTCTCACTCTTACCTTGGGGACCATCTCAGAGAAACGATTTCTTGGAAAAATGGGGGGGGCAATGGAAGCATATCTCTGGTGAAGATGTATATGCTAAAACAGGACTTGTGCAAGAAAATTCCCTCCTGCTTTCCAAATGGTTGATGACGGATTCCAGCATGTATTCACCTTTTGAATTAACCTTAAAAGCATGGGGAGTGTATGCAGGTGATCTGCTCGGTCCAAATCCTATTGACGTGATTGAGACTCATCTACATCGGATTTCCCCAAATGAGATACCCATAACTGCAATCGAGACACTGTCAATGAATGTCACCCTGGCAACATCACCAATATTCGACGCACGAAAAGCACGTGATTGGGTTAAGCTCTATGAATTGCCCGAAGAAAAACCTGTAGAAGACTTTGAAGAGAAACTAGACAAGAATTATAAGGATAAATTTATACCCATTCCCAGACTACTATCAAAAATGGTTTATAGCGGTTTACTTCTCAGCTATCGCAATAATAACCACAGATTTTGCCACCCAATCTTTGGTGGTTATTTGGCTGGACGGGCTCTTGCCGGCTACAATGCAATCAGCCATCTTATCGAACAACCAGTATGGAGCGGTAATATTCTCGCGATGCATTACCTAGCTGTGTTCGGGGATGCCACACCGTTGGTCGATATGCTGTTGCAAAAACCTGATACGGTTTTGGAGAGGAATCTTTTCATGGTCGCTCGCTGGCTTCGTGATGTACCCCACCAAGCAAAGTGGTATAGTCAGGTACTTAATAATCTGATGAAACTGCTTAGATCAGAAGGGCAACCACTCGGACTTATCGGACAAGCTGTTGTCGCATTGATCTTAAGCGAGGATTTGGGTACAACAACTCTTTTCCGCCAATTCATGAAATCAACGTCCAGCGATCTGGTGAGATTGGCTGCCTTGGGAAGTGGTGCCATAAAGGATATTAAAGCTGCTGATCAACTGGTTGGTTTGTTCCAAATACCTAATATATATACTCGTTGTGCAGCTTGCCTGGCACTAGTTTCAATAGGTGATACATTTGCATTAGAAACAGTCGCCAGATTGCTACTCCATGGTGATGAATATAGTCGTCGCGCTGCAGCCGAGGCGCTTGCAAATCATCCCGAAGAAGGACATGCAATGTTGAAAGATGGCGCAACGATGGAAGATATGTTAGTACGCCATTCTGTTGTATATGGATTGGCTCGCATAGATCAGACTTGGACGGTTGAAATACTCGAGAAGATGCAGGCAGAAGACGATCAATGGAATGTTCGAAATTCGGCAGGCGAAATGTTGAATAGAAAACATCAAATGAATCCCCACATCCCACGACCGTTACCACCACCATATGAATCAACTTGGCTAGTTGAATACGCCAGTGCTCAGGGCATTGGTATCTCGCCTGGGGCATCAGTTACAGACATCCTCCTCCTGGCACTCAAGAGTGAAGATGAAGATATTCGCATGGCATCCTTGCCATATCTGCGACATTCACCGACAGAGGACGTTATCGCTGCAATATATCAAGCGTTGTATAGTAATGGTGTTGAATTTCGAGAAGCTGCATATAAC
>Ga0315277_10000032_pt1 | contig 213480 bp, 194 predicted proteins | sample YL17G05_15_MG_FD_203695 | JGI IMG/M metagenome (GOLD analysis project Ga0315277, IMG submission 203695) | Sediment microbial communities from Yellowstone Lake, YNP, Wyoming, USA - YL17G05_15 | ecosystem: Environmental > Aquatic > Freshwater > Lake > Sediment | place: USA: Wyoming | collected...
CTATACACCTGCTCGCCCGGCAGATTCAGTAGTTTCGATGACAAGAAGAAGAACAAAGAAGGATCAGGAGTAAATCCAATGAAGCGTTTCCTCCCCATCATACTATTTTTCCTAATTTTTGCCGGCTTAAGAATAAAGATTGCCACTGCGCAAGGATCTACACCAACCGACGATGAAGTTAACGCCATCGCAAAACAACTCTACTGCCCGGTATGTGAAAATACCCCCCTGGATGTCTGTCCAACACAAGCCTGTGCCCAATGGCGTGCACTCATTCGTGAAAAACTCACCGAGGGTTGGACAGAAGCCCAAATCAAACAATACTTTGTTGATAATTACGGTGCGCGCGTTCTTTCCGAACCGCCACGCACAGGTTTAAATTGGATGGTCTATATTCTTCCACCCCTGATAATCCTTGTTGGTGTTTTCATTTTGATCCGATCATTCAAGATATGGCGCCACCCAACGAAAGAAAGTCATGGTAAAGATGGAGCACCACTCCAGGAGACACTATCGGAAGAACATATAATCCGAATGGAAGAAGAACTCCGTAAACGTGGATAAAAGACTTGAATTAAACAAGTATTACAACAACCCGACTCTCAAGACAGAGACGGCTGGTTAATAAAAATTATTTATCTGATTGTTTTTGGGATTTGACAACTGGTTTTATTTTCATACACGTCCTATTGTGTATGTGAAGGTTTCAAAAGCCCATAAGGAAATCACGAATATATTTCAGGAGACTATCGTGACCGAAATAATTAAACCTGACCTAAAAAACAAGCGTGCCGTTCCACTTTGGGTGCAGATCGTTGTATGGGTCAGCTTATTAATTTTACTGGTCATTCTGGCTCTTGGATTGAAACGTGCACAACAGGGCACAGTGCAGGTCGGTGATCAAATACCTGACTTTAAATTATCGTTATTTGATGGTTTTTCCTATGAAGGCAAATTTGAGGTCAATTATTCCGATTTGCGCGGAAAAGTGATCGTAATTAATTTCTGGGCTTCGTGGTGCAAGCCCTGTGAACAGGAAGCTGCCGAACTGGAACAAGCGTGGTTGTACTATGAACCAAGAAATGATGTCATCTTCCTGGGAGTGGATTACGTTGATACTGAAACAGAAGCAAATTTATATTTAAAGAAATATGGTATCACTTACCCTAACGGTCCTGATCTAGGGACAAGAATTTCTCAATTGTTCCGCATCAAAGGTGTTCCTGAGACATACTTCATAGATAAAGAAGGTGAACTTAAGTACATACAAGTTGGTCCATTACAATCAGTCAATCAAATACACACAATTGTAGATCCTCTATTGGGTCCATAAGGTAAAATGCCATGGAAATTGGTGCAATCTTTCTCCTTTTTGCCCTGTTGATTTTAGTTGGACTGTACATTTCTGGAGCATTCACAGGTTGGCATGGTCATCAAATCACCGAGAAAGAGTATGAGCTCTCAGAATTGATGGCTGAGTATGACCGGGTGCTTAATTCTTTGCAAGAGCTTGAATACGATAACATTCTAAAAAAAATCCCGGCAGAAGATTACCCTCGGCAACGTGTTGAGCTGCTCCAGAAAGGCTCCGCTCTCTTGAGTAAACTGGATACCTATCAAGCGGAGACATCCGGTCAAGATTTAAAAAGCCGCTTGGAGGCTATGCCTGCAACCCGTATCTCCAACGTTAATAAGCATTTGAATTCTTCAGGTATATTGGATGATGATCTGGAATCATTGATCTCCGCCAGGCGAAGCACACGCAAGGAAAAATCAGGTGGGTTCTGTCCTAAATGTGGAAAACCCATTCTTCATTCCGACACTTTCTGCCCGACCTGTGGTATACCGATAAAACGAAATGGAAAATAATTTTCTCCACAATCAAAATAATACCTGGGGATTTCCTATGAAATATCGACTCTCAATACTTGCGATAATGTGCGCATTTATATTATCAGCATGTTCTTTCTCCCTATCAGAAGACATTACGCCTCCACCGGATTACCAATCACCCACACCGCCACCAACCGTGGGTCCATTGGTCCCTCCAAGTGCTTTGAATCCCGAAAAGGGAATGGCTATCTACATCGAACAATGCGCACCCTGCCATGGCGAGAGTGGTATGGGTGATGGCTCACAAGGTAAGCAACTGGAGGTTAGCGTTCCAGCTCTTGGACTTCCGGAGATCGCCCGATCAGCCATACCAGCAGACTGGTTCCTCGTGGTAACAAAGGGGAATATCTATCGATCAATGCCATCTTTTAATATCCTGAACGACCAAGAACGATGGGATGTAGTCGCCTATGCACTTACCCTGAGCACTTTACCCGATCAAATTACAGCGGGAAAAGAGTTGTACGCATCCAACTGTGCATTATGCCACGGCGAAGATGGCAGGGATTCCCCAGGAGTTGATCTTACCAACCAGGCTCGAATGGCCAAACTATCCGCAAATGATTTCTATCATATTATGTCTTCAGGCAACCAACCCGATATGCCATCCTTTGAAACCACATTGAGTCAAGCTGAACGTTGGGCTCTGGCTGCTTATTTAAGACAACTCACCTTCGCTGTTGTTGAACCAGTATCCACTCCACAACTTCCATCAAGTGCAACGCAGACCGTAGTAGAGACGCCGATCATAAATACTCAGACCCCTGATGCCATTTTGGAAACGACACCCACAGCAATAACCACTCCCGCACAAGTTGAGGCGACTTCAAACACTAATATCACGCTCGAACCGGCTGCAACAACCGAAGGAAATGGAATGATAAAAGGGGTGTTGACTAATGGAACTGGTGAGCCGATACAGCCAGGCTTAACCATAACCTTGAAAGGCTACGACCAGGATCCTTCAAGTGGAGGGTTCCAGGAGATCCTCAGTCTGACCACGACCGTCATGGAAGACGGTTCGTTCAGGTTCGCAGATGTTGAGATGCCGACCGGTCGGGCATTCATTGCTTCCATCGAATACGGACCAATTGAATATCAATCAGATCCTGTATTCGTCACGGAAGGCATCAACCAGTTTGAATTACCAATTACAATTTATGAGACCACTACCGACACATCCTCGTTGACGGTAGACCGCTGGCACATTTTCCTGGATTTTTCCAAGAAGGACACCATAGAGATCATCGAGGTCTTTGTCATCTCCAACTCCTCCTCTAAAACCGTTGTGCCAGATAATGGTAAACCTGTGACCACCTTTGCACTGCCAGAAGGTTATACCAACCTGCAATTCGAAGATGGCAAGCTTGGTGAGCGTTTCATTCAAACATCAGATGGATTTGGTGACTCTGCTGTCGTGTTACCAGGAACCGGTGAGCATCAGCTTATCTTCGCATATGACTTACCATATCGGAGAAAATTGAATTTTTCACAACCGACGCACCTGGTGATCGATTCTGTCATTGTTATGGCTCCAGAAGGTGTTACGATAAAAAGTGACATGCTTGAAAACACTGGCATACGTGACTTTCAAGGTACCCCATATACATTCTACTCAGGCCAGTCCATCTCCAATTCTGATATATTAAAAATGACCATCTCTGGCAAGCCGAAAACAACGACCCAAAAAACAGAGGGGACAAATTCACAAGGCGGGTTATTCATTGGCATAGGCGCCTTCGGTGTTGTTTTAATAATTGCAGGTATTTGGATGTACTTGCGAGATCGTTCCCGAGTCGATCAAGGTGAGAATGAGCTTGGTGAAGACGATGAGCTCGATACCACCGATAGTATCATGGATGCCATCATCGCTCTTGATGACCTGTATCGTTCTGGTGAATTGCCAGAAGATGCTTATCATAAACAGCGGAACGAATTAAAAGATCGTCTAAAAGAACTCCTCTAGAGATGTTAGAGTTAACTCAATACGACAACCTTTACAGATATTAATAACATGATTGAAGTACACAAACTGATTAAACGCTTCGGTTCGAAAACTGTTCTACGCGGTATCGAATTTAAAGTCCAACCGGGTGAATTCGTTGCCTTGCTCGGTCCAAATGGCTCTGGAAAGACTACCTTTCTGCACATCCTTGCCACTCTCTCGAAGCCATCAATCGGGGAAATCAGAATTGCTGGATTTCATCTGCCTTCACAGGCTTCATCTGTTCGTCAACAGATTGGTGTTGTTACTCACCAACCACTATTATATGGAGACTTGACCGCAGAAGAGAATTTGCTCTTTTACGGACGCATGTATGCTATCCCTGACATCGGGAACCGCATCGCCGAAGTCCTGGCAATGATTGGTCTGTTTGCAAGACGTCACGATTTGGTCCGAACTTTCTCGCGGGGTATGCAGCAACGTTTAGCAATCGGCCGGGCAGTTCTACACAATCCAGACGTTATGCTCTTCGATGAGCCATACACTGGATTAGATCAGGATGCTTCAACCATGCTGGATGATGTGCTTCAGACTGTTGCCTCACATGGTCGCACCGTAGTAATGACATCACATGATCTTGCTCGCGCTGAGGACCTGGCAACCCGTTTTGATATCCTCTCACGCGGGGTTATCACTGCCTCTATTCATCGAGAAGAACTCGGTCAGGATAATCTTCTTACCTTCTACAGGCAAGCATTAACCAAATGAGGCAGGCATGCATTCAAAAAAGAACTCCCCCGTTGGAAATTATTTTCGAGCTGTAGCCGCGATCATCCGGAAAGACCTGTCAACCGAATTCCGCTCCCGCGAACTGCTGAGTGCAGTGTTGATCTTCGCCCTGTTAGTGATCTTAATCTTCAACTTCGCTCTTGAACTGGATGTAAAAACCCGCAATTCAGTCACTTCAGGTGTTTTATGGGTAACTTTCGCGTTTGCGGGGTCCATCGGCTTGAACCGTTCCATGGCTGTTGAAAAGGACCGCGGCTGCCTCGAAGGATTATTGCTCGCCCCGGTCGACCGCAGTGCCATCTACTTCGGAAAATCAATCAGTAACTTCATTTTCATGCTTATCATCGAAGTTATTGTTTTACCGCTTTATAGTGTGCTATATAACATTAATCTTTTTCGTCCTGGATTATTGATAGTCATTGTCCTTGGCTCCATAGGATATGTTGCCGTTGGAACACTTCTCTCAAGCATGGCTATCCAAGCGCGTACCCGTGATGTCTTACTACCAATTCTGCTTTTTCCTGTCGCCATACCAGTTCTGATTGCGGCGGTCAAGGCATGCAATGGTTTCCTGCAAGGTTCAGATCTAACCGAGATAATCCCCTGGCTCAATCTTCTGATCGCGTATGATGTTATTTTCATTGCTATCGCGTTTATGGTCTTTGATTATATCGTTGAAGATTAAGCATGCTATCCTCTAATAGATTGGAGAAAATATGCAGTCTAAATCCCCCGGTTTAGTTCTATTAGATATAGTTTCTGTACTACTTTTAAGTATAGCCACATATCTGGCTTTAATCTATGCACCCACCGAACGGGTCATGGGTGACGTTCAACGGGTTTTTTATTTCCACGTTGCTACAGCCTGGGTTGGTATGTTAGGTTTTATCGCTGCAGGTGTGACTGGCATCATCTATTTACACACACAGAACATCAAATGGGATATCGTTGAAGTCGCTGCCGTTGAGATCAGTCTGGTCTTCTTCTTCATCACAATCGTGCTTGGTTCTATATGGGCTCGCCCTATTTGGAATACCTGGTGGACCTGGGATCCGCGCCTGACGACCGCAGCAATCGTTGAGTTAATATACCTGGCATACTTTATGCTCCGGCAAGGCATAGAAGATCCCAACCGGCGAGGACGCTTCGGTGCCGTCTATACCTTAATTGGAGCAATTAGTGTCCCAATCACCTTCCTCTCGATCCGTTTGTTTCGTACCATCCATCCCGTTGTGATCGGTTCACAAAGCACGGAAGCACAAGGCGGTTTTAATATGACACTTCCGATGAAGACCGCTTTCTTCTTCGCATTATTCGCCTTCACCGTAATTTTTATTGACCTGTTCTGGAATCGTATTCGTCTGGGTAACCTGGAACAGAAGGTCGAACAAATGAAACTTAAGGTCATGCAATAAAGAGGAAAACTGAATGATCTCAACGGAAGTTACTCCCAACACATCGGTATACATGATCGCTGGTTATGCGATTTTCTTTGGTGTAATAATTATCTACCTTATCAGCCTGCTCCTTCGTTGGAATATTCTGAAACGAGACATACCAATACTGGAAGGTATGGAAAAGCAAGAAAGTATTGCGGAAAATTAAAAGTCCGTTATAATGAATGTGGTGGGCTCGAATTTTATTCAAAAAATGGTTATGCAAAAATTAACCAGGGGAATATTTCATTATTTAATTCCGGTTACCCTTATCATGAGCGTGGGATTCGTTTTTGATCCCGGGATACAACAGGTTCGTGCCGTTATGGATCTACCCCCAGGTCCCGACCGTTATACGTCCATCACAATCAAGTACACGAATTATGAATGGTGGATGGCGAATTGGTCTGACAACGAGGTTGTTTGTCAGATCCATGTCGACCATGAAGGAGTACCTACTTTGGGGGATATATTCACAGACTGCGATAAGACCACATCCGACGAATGGAAGAAACAAGCACCATGTCCACAAGAAACCTATAGAGAGAATCCAAAATCCTGTGATGGTTACTATGTATCTTTATTTTCCAGTACACCGGCTGAACGCGAGATCGCGGTAGCACTTCCGCCACCACTTGTTTGGATATCCCTCGAAAATTGTAATTCTGGATCTATGACAAATATCTGTCAAACAACACCGGTTCTGGTATTGACAGGTGATGAATCATTACCAAATGAATCAATACTTCGCATTGAGGGTACACTTAATAGCAAGGGGTTTACCTGCGAAGGATCCATATGCAAAATTCAAGTAAAACCTACTCCAAAGGACAGTGTCCCTTTGGAATTCTGGGCATTTTCAAGTTATGGTGATAGCAGTGAAATTTTTAAAGCCCAAATCCGCGTTGCAGAACTGACAGATCAGGAAACAGGTCTAAAAGTATGGTATGTGGACGTTCTTAGTAAACAATGGACTGGTGAACCTGTAGCAAGCTGCGCTGAAACATGGGAATCCCTTCCTCCTGTTGGTGGTCCACCAACCTGGTTATCAACACCAAAAGATCGTACTAAACTTGCATCCGATATCCCATATGCATACTTGGCTGGAAATCTTATCACGCAGGGTGTGGTTGATGTCAGTCGATGCCCTAATGGAGGTTTATTACCGGAGGGAGGAGCCAGTGCCTGTGGCTTGAGAGTAGCCCAATCTGCAGTGACCATGTGGCAAAATCGTTTTGACCGATTGATCATGAAAGTATCTCAGGAGACGAGTGTACCAGCCCAATTGCTCAAGAACTTATTCGCTCGCGAGAGCCAGTTCTGGCCAGGTATCTTCAAAAATACATCTGATGTTGGGCTGGGGCAATTGACTGAAAACGGTGCGGATACAACTTTCCTTTGGAATCCGTCTTTCTACGAGCAATTCTGTCCATTGGTATTGGAAAACACAACCTGTAAAAAGGGATACTTGCACCTTAAAGAAAAAGAACGAGAAATATTGCAATATACTCTGGTCCAAAGTGTAAACGCAAACTGCACCGAGTGTCCGTTAGGTTTGGATTTAACGCAGGCGGATTTCAGTGTTAGTGTCTTTGCACACTCCCTGCTGGCCAGCTGTGAACAGGCCGGGCAGATAGTTCGCAATGTGACTCACGAAGCACCCGGTGAAGCTGCCACTTATGAGGATATGTGGAGATTTACTCTTGTCAATTACAATGCTGGACCAGGGTGCCTGTCTGTAGCCATAAAAGAAACTTATTGGGATGGAAAACCCTTGGATTGGGAACATGTCATCGTTAATCTTGAGCCAGCCTGCGAGGCGGCAATTGGTTATGTGGAAGATATTGGCCAGGAATAACTGACCTATCACTTCCAAGAGTATAAAACTCAATAATTGCATTAACATCGTGCGGGATATTTATCAATGGGGGGGTTTATATGCCACTCGTAGCCTTTTCATGCTTGACATTTAAATCGATATGTGAGATAATATACCAACCGGTCGGTATTATTATTCCAGGAAGGATCATCATGCAACAACGAAGTGCAGAAACCCGTACGCACATTATGGACGCCGCTTTGAAACTCTTTTCCCAATCCGGTTATAACGCGACCGGTGTGGCGGAGGTATGTATAGAAGCTGGTGTAAGCAAAGGCGCTTTCTATCACCACTTCCCCACCAAACAGGCGGTTTTTCTTGAGTTACTCGAAAATTGGCTTAAAAGACTTGATATTGAACTAACCAGTGCACGTGAGAACACTCAGAATACCGGCCAGGTATTTTTAAATATGACGAGCATGATCCCAGGTATCTTTCAATCAGCTGATCAACGTCTGCCCATGTTTCTGGAATTCTGGGCACAAGCCAGCCGTGATCCGGCTATCTGGCAAGTGACCATTGCCCCCTACCGACGCTATCGTGATTTCTTCGCTGGTTTAATTGAGCAAGGTATCGCAGATGGAACATTTAAACCGGTCGAGGCAAAGATTGCTGCATATATGGTCGTTTCATTGGCAGTCGGTATATTGCTTCAAGGATTACTGGACGCTCAGAGTGCGGATTGGCAACAAGTTGCAACACAAAGTATGCAAATATTAATGGATGGTCTGGCAAATAACTGATTTTCAATGATGGATATTAAGGAGACACCATGATTCTTGTTACAGGCGCAACCGGGCACATAGGCAATGTGCTGGTTCGTCAATTGATAAAAAATGGAGAAAAAGTTCGCGCCCTGATCTGGCAGGGCGAGGATACCAGTCCTCTCGAAGGTCTGGAGATAGAGAAATTTGAGGGGGATGTCCTTGAAATAAAAAGCCTGAAATCTGCCTTCCAAGGTATTGAAATGGTGTATCACTTAGCTGGAGTGATCTCCATTATGCCCGGCAGACAACCGCGCGTCTGGCGCGTGAATGTGGAGGGAACACGGAATGTGATCCGGGCAGCCAAGCAGGCTGGTATAAAGAGGCTCATCTACACCAGTTCCATTCACGCCATCAAACGTATCGAGACAGGTTTGATTGATGAATCCTTGCCCTACGATGTTAATAATCCATATGGTGCGTATGACAATTCAAAAGCACAGGCCTCTCTTGATGTTCAGCATGCAGCACATGATGGACTGGATGCTGTCATAGTTTGCCCGACAGGTGTAATCGGTCCTTACGATTTCCGTCGCTCCGAAATGGGTCAGGTCATATTGGACGCTGTTAATCAAAAACCCAGCCCTTATATCGATGGGGCTTATGACTTCGTGGATGTACGCGATGTCGCTTCAGGGCTGATGCTAGCTGCTGAAAAAGGACGACAAGGTGAGAGTTATATCCTTTCAGGCACGCATATATCGGTTCGCTATTTGCTTGAGACGATACAAGAGATAACAGGTAAAGGTTTCTTTAGATTCAAGTTGCCACGCCAGTTTGCTGAATTGTGTGCAAAGTTCACACCATTGTATTATAGCCTGACCAAGTCAAAGCCCCGTTTTACACCATATTCTTTGGAGGTATTAAAAAGCAATTCGCATATCAGCCACGCAAAGGCAACAACCGATCTAGGTTACCACACTCGCCCATTCTACGAATCATTGAAAGATACTGTGCTTTGGTTTCTTGATAATCGCTCATTCCTGGTCAAGGTGTAGGAGCATAAAACTATCACTCTCACGAATGACTGGGGTAATCTACTGTTGATAAAGGATACATTATGACCTGGAAAGGTAAGATTGCCGTTGTGACAGGTGCATCCAGTGGGATCGGCGCGGTTACTGCTCACACGCTTGCTGCTGCTGGTATGCGGGTTGTATTGGTGGCACGCCGTTTGGATCGCCTGCTCGGATTAAAAAATGAAATCGAATCGAGTAGGGGACAGGCAGATGTTATTGCTGCTGACCTTTCGAACGAACATGACCGGTTACAGGTGTTCACACGGGTCACTTCAATCACTCGCGAGGTAGATGTTCTAATTAATAATGCAGGATTTGGATGGTATGGCTACTATGCCGATATGCCTTGGGAGACCGCTCACGAGATGATCCAGGTCAATATCGCTGCGGCGGCACATCTTACATCGCTCTTCCTTCCGGGAATGCGTGAGCGAAACACAGGACATATCATCAACATCGGCTCAATTTCCGGTAGCATCCCAAGCCAGGGTGTGGCTTTATACAGTGCTAGTAAAGCCTTTCTGGACGCCTTTACCACCGCTTTGCACCGAGAGACGCGAAAAAGTCACGTACATATCAGCATCGTTCGCGCTGGACCCGTCAAGACAGAGTTTTGTAGCACCGCTGCCGAACGCGAGTCTGGTCGTCATCTCCCAACTGAAAGCATCGGCGTTCCCGCAGAGACAGTAGCCAGGCAAATATGGAAATTATTATTACGACCACGCCGAGTAGTATATATCCCTGCCATTTTACGTCTTACCCCATGGGTGGAATTATCGTTTGGATGGTTGGAAGATCTGATCGGGGCTTTGTTATTAAAACATAAACCAAAAGGCACAGCATGATCTGGATAAAAACATACTCATCCATGTGTTCTTTACCAAGGCAGGAGTATATATATCGAAACTGATGCTGTTAACCAAAATGCGGACATCAGAATCAATAGCATTGATTTACCTGCCAGATAGATTCCTTGCAGCAAAAAATTGGAAATATAACTGAAATTTGACAACAATCCAAAGTGATTATCCCCAAGGCTTATCAGCAACTTATAAAAATTATCCTGATTGTTGTTCAACTGAAATTACTTATTATTACGTATCGAACAATCCCAATTCATTTGGGATAACCCTATTAATACAACCACTTTGCTGATTTCCAAATTCGATTGTAATATATCAAGAGGACCATGGGAGATTGGAGTGCTTGAAAAGGCCGACAGTAACAAAAACGGCCGGTCTTTCTATTGCTTTATACGCAATTAAATTTTAGTAAGAAGGAATATTCAACAATCCCCATGATGTGACTTTTCGATCTAATAGTAAATACTCAGAGGGTCATGACGAGACGGATTAACCAAAGAACAGGAACTGGAATTATCCATCCAATCCTCTGGAAATCACTCCACAAATATTTCAACATGCTCACCATCTTCATCGTCTATAACATCGATGATCTTACCTGTCATACCAGAATGCAGCGCCTCTAAAACATTGGACATATCCACACCCTCGACCTCAGGGGCAAAATGAGCACCAATCTTCATCCCGGCATCAATAAGACCAAGCGGAATCTGCACTGAAGCTTTTGATCTTCCCGTTGTCATATCTGTTACGCGTATACGCAACCATTGCGCGGTTGCATGACCTGGACCATGGCCATGCATGGAACCACTGAAAGACCGACCTCGACCTTCGCTTAACGCCGAAAGGAGTTTAGTACCTTCCTCAGCGCTGATTTTTCCTTCCTCGATCATTTTCAGGATTTTGATTCTTTCTTCTGTACTTGTCATCATGTACCTCCCGAACTTACCCAATATAGACTTGCACATGCTCACCATTATCATCATTCTCAACGTTGATAACTAACGGAGATTTTGATGTAATGGTCTTTTCAATTGCTTGTAATATTTCATCCACATGTGTTTTTCCCAGGTTGGGTATCTTTTGTCCGAAATTTCGCAGCACCCATGCTGCCAAACCAAGAGGAAGAGGAAGACCAAAGAAAAACCTATGCTGTCTCTCTCCCCCTTTCCGCTCCACACAGATTACCACCCAACGTGCCGTACGACTGGACGCGCTCAAGGCAGTAATGCCCACGCCAAGCAGAAAAGGCAACCAGGCACAATAGAACCAAAATCCAAAACCGGAGGCTTTTATTGCATAAAACATGGACATACCACCCAAGAAGGTAACACCTACACCAATCCAGAACGGGATCATCCAAAAATTTTTTACCTTGTCTGAAATCCCGGTAAGACGCTGGTCTATATTCTGTCGAGGATTTTTATTGGTCCCCGTTTCGATCACCTCGATCCCATCCTGGGTAGGGGAATCCTCGATAGCCTTCATCAGGCGCATTGCCTCATTTGCATTAATTTTCCCTTCTTCAACCATCTTAAGTATCTGTTTCTGCTCTTCAGATGTCATAATTTTTCATCCTCCTATTTATTCAAGTGCAGCAAGTAATTTCTCAGCTTCTTCCGCTGTTATTTTCTTCTCCTGGAGCATTCGTAGGATTGTCAAGCGTTCTTCATCTGTAACTGGTTCTTTTATGGGTGTTCCCATCCCTTGTGGATTAGACCAATCTTCGGTCGGATATTGAACATGCCAACCACTTCGGCGTATTTTCTGTTTTGCACGACGGGCAGCAGCTTCCATTTTACGTTCCGCCCTGCGCATTGCACCAGCAGCCTTTTGATGGGCAAGTTCTGCATGTCGTGTTGCCGCTTCAGCTTGACGTGTAATCCTTTCAGCTAGATTTTCTGGAATATCTAGATAGTCTTTCCCGAAAGCTCCTACATCAAAATCCATCATTGATTCCCATTCGTCAGCGCGATGAGTAACAAGGATATCATCTCCGGCTGTTAAATAGATTTTGGTTGCTCCACGGCCCAAAGTCAACAACCTTGAACTGCCTGCCTCCATCGATACACCAGGCAGTTCAATTTGAATTGAATTATCTGAACCACCTGTCAAGTTCATTTCTACATCCGGATCTTTCGGAAGCCGTAATAGGATATCCTCTCCAGCAGTTACATGAATCTCAGTACCAGGCTTTGGTTCAATATACAGAATTGCATCTTCATCAACCGTCGCAGTTAAATTCCCGGATACACCACGAAGATGCAAGTCTTCACCAACATTTCCAAGCACAATATCTCCCACCACATCCTGTATAGATGCACCTGAGCCGATATTATTTACTTGTACTGGACCTGCCCCATGTCGCACGATGAACTCATCGCCAACCTCTTTGATAGTTACCTCTCCAATATGTCTAAGGGAAATATTGCCCAGAACCTTCCCAATCTCAATAATTCCAGTCAGATCCCGCAGGCTAGCATCATCTTCCACCAACTCAATCATCAGATTGGAATCATTGGGTATGATAAGGATGAGATCGCCGTCACATGACACGGTTGCCCCGGTCTCACCTGGGATGAGGTCAAGAACATCACCATCTGTCTTTGCTTTGATCTCATGCTGGGTACATCCAATAATACGCAGATCGCCAGGGATAGACCGAACGACTATCGATGGATTTTCACCAGTAGGAATTATCTTACGTTCCATCTTAATTATCCATCCTTTCCCCTTAAAATTCGCATCGCATCTTCTGCGGAAATCTTTCCTGCATTCAGGTCATCCAATACAGTAATGCGTTTTTCATCTTCCAAATCGAGCAGGTCTTCTTTACCTGGTTCATAACCCATCGCGCGTATCACTTCATGAAGACGATTCCGGATTGTCGGATAAGACAATCCGAGCTCCTCCTCCATCCGTGTGATCTTACCCTCGCAACGAACAAAGGTTTCAACGAACGCCATTTGGTCGGTAGAAAGGTGAGCAAAGGTCCCAGCAGTGAATCGTCCCTCTAACGCGGTATCACAAGATGGGCAATGTAAACGTGTGATAGCCAGGTCATTCTGACAAATAGGACATTTGGATGGTGCAGTATTCATCATTATCTCTCCTCAAGAACATCCTTCTAGAGATTGTCGATAGTCGCCTTTGATAAACCAGCGGAGACACTTTTCGGTTGATCCAGCCGGATCTTACGTTGAAGTAAAATGTATCCTGCCACAGCTATGAAACCGATGATACCGGCGATAAACCACAACCAGTGTGGATCACCATTATCCATGATCAAGCCAGCAAGTAATGGACCAATCGCAAAGGGAATACCCCAGGAAAAACCAAAGATAGCCATATAACGTCCACGCATATCTTCAGGAGCAAATTGGGCTACGATGGCTTGGGAGACCGGAGCGACAATCATTTCGCCAATAGTGATGATTACCATCGCCAGAACAAATAAAGAGTAAGCCGATACAAATCCGTACATGCCAAAACCAATCGCATATAGTAAAGTACCCAATGCCATCATCGTCAACGGTGGTTTATCCTCAATGCGTCTTGTAATTGTGAATTGGAATAGCACGACCATCAACGCGTTCAGACTAAGGATAAATCCATAACCCGATTCGGGAATACCGTGTGAATCACGCAAATACACACCCAGGGTCGTGTTCAAATTCATATAGACCAACACCATTAAGATAGATACACCGATGAACAAGACGAACACCGTATCACGCAGCACTTGGAAGTAACCCCTAAAGGTAGCCATCATGCTTTCTTGTTGAGTCCCTGGCGCTTTTTCAGGCTTTGTTTCTGGCATAGCCACGAACACAATAAAAGCAGTGAGGAGGCTAATTATGGCATCCGTTATAAATAACATTAGGTAGGAGCGGGCAGCGATGAAACCTCCAATGGCTGGCCCAATGGTGGCGGACAGGTTGAATGCCACCCTGATTATTCCATACCCCTGCGCCCGCTTCTTCTCCGGTAACAAATCAGCGACCATGGCTTGATGAGCTGGTCCACCTGTATCAGTAAAAATTCCGACCAATAATGCTAGCACATAGAAAGCTTGCAGCGAACTGACCAAGCCCATGAGTACACTGCTCACTGAAGTGGAAATTAGGCTAAAAATCAACATCCCCTTCCGACCAAGTCGATCTGTCAGAGCGCCACCAAGCATGCTCCCGATGAAGCTTGATATAGAGAATAGAGCAAAAAGCACGCCGACTTCAGTCATCCCAACGTTAAATTTTTTAGTAATATATAAAGCAAAAAATGGGAAAAGCAATGCCCCACCAAGACGATCAATAAATGTCACACCAACGAGTGTCCAAAAAGCCCTGGGGTAGTCGTTGTAGACATTGGTTAGCTTTTGTGTTTGCCTCTTAATGAACATTGTGTTTCCTCTATTATATAAACAAATATTCAGATGCTTGGACTCTTACCTTTTCGAATCATTACAGGAGGTATTCATTGAGCATATCTAATATGATTGGAACTTCAAATTTACAATCAATCCCTTGTTTAATTTGGGTTTCCTTATGTATTTCGGTCATCCTTAAGTTCAGGAAGCTCAAAAAGCATGAGAATTTTATATACCACGATTGTCCATCATTGTTATGAGCATGCCTATATGGATATTTAGCTATCATCATGATTTTACGATTGCTTTTGATATCCAATAGAAAAGACCATATTGTGAAATATTATTTGTACTTATTAATATTATAAAACAATAGCTGATATTTCTGTAATTATTATATGCATTCTTTTGATATTGTCAAGTATTACATACGTTTTATTAATATTCCCTTTAAATAATTGACGCATCTATTAACCTGGCAATCTTTAGAAGCATATTTCTACTCAATCTATTAATATAGATCAATAATGCTCACTTATCTTAATACTGGTTCTTTTCATGTAAACTCCTTATGAAATAATCCATAATTGAAATATGAAAACCTTGACACAGAACGGATGTTCGTGTATTATTATAGCACAAATGAGCGAAGTTTCACTCTGGAGGTCACTATGGTAAGAAAAAGTAAAGGATTAAGCGATCGGCATCACAGGATTTTAGATTTCCTGAAGGAATTCCATGGACGTTACATGTACCCGCCTTCCATCCGTGAGATCGGTGAGAAAACCGGTATCTCTTCTACATCTGTGGTCAATTACTACCTCGACCAATTAGAGAAGATGGGATTAATCGAGCGCGACCGCAAGATTTCACGGGGGGTCCGTCTAACTAGTGCCTCTCCGATTGGGGAAATGTTCAAGATCCCTGTGGTCGGACGTATCGTAGCCAGCGAGCCTATCCCTGTCCCTGCATCGGATTTTAATTATTACGATGCTGAGACCAGTGTCGATATTGCACGTACTCTGCTACCTTCACGCGAAAAAGGTTCGGAACTTTTCGCCCTTGAGGTTCAGGGTGACTCGATGATCGATGCAATGGTCAACGACGGTGATATAGTAATCATGAAGCGCACTGAGGAAGCCAAGAATGGTGATATGGTCGCTATCTGGCTCCCTGACAGAGATGAAACTACTCTGAAGTATTATTACAAGGAACTGGACGGTTACCGTCTTCAGCCAGCGAATCCAACCCTGAAACCGATCACTTTAAGCAGAGAGACCAGGGTTGAGGTCAAGGGCAAGGTGGTGATGGTAATCCGTCATGTCGAAACAACAACGACTTGATATCAATATTGGTGCACCCGGTCAGCTCCCAAAGGAAAAGACTTAATAGACAATTTTATCTTCCAAAAGTCACGAGGGTTTTTACATACAAACGACTTATATGCATTTCTGGCATGGTGTAGACTTGCACTTATTACTCTTCTAATCTGCATGGTAGGTTATAGAGGATTATTATAATGCCCCACGGATGCATCGAACATCATAGATTAGTTACCTATCTAGATTTCCAGAATCAATCACATTATATGTATGGAGCAGCGCGGGACGGGACATCACTTATTTCCAATGCTATTGATGTTGGAGACCTTTGAACTTCCATATTTATCTCTTGGCAACTGATAATATAACAGGTTAAATAAGTTCTGCGTATCATATCGTCTCCATCGGATCCTCATTGTTTATCAGGTGGATATCAACCAAAAAACAAAAGTATACGACCCCACATGATTATTATCCCATAACGAATAAATCCCACGTCTAACCCAAGGAGGCGGTATTTGAAACCGCCTCCTTGAATTTTGATTTTTCCGAATATTTATGCAACTTCGATTACTGCACCAGCTTCCTCAAGCTTCTTCTTGGCATCCATGGCAGCATCCTTGCTGATTTGCGTAAGCACTTTACTGCCCGCAGTTTCGGATAGATCTTTAGCTTCTCTTAGACCTAAACTTGTCAACTGGCGGATGACTTTGATGACCTCGATCTTCTTTGGACCAGCATCCTTGATGATCACATCGAATTCAGTTTTCTCTTCAACAGCTTCAGCGGTTCCACCCCCACCTTGGGGGCTTGCGAGAGCCATTGCAACTGGAGCAGCTGCAGAGACACCCCATTTTTCTTCAAGTAACTTGACCAGTTCAGCAGCCTCGAGAATGCTAAGTTCACTCAACTGTTCAACCAGTTTTTCCATATTTACAGCCATTTTTAGTTCTCCTTATAGATTAATAATTGAAACCAATGTTGTTGCACGATAATCAAATCCATCAAGCCACGGTCGCAGCTTGTTCAAGATGCGCCCTGAAGATGGAAGCTAGTTGGCGTGCTGGTTCAGCCAGTATCCGAACCAGTTTGCCGGTTGGAGCTTGCAGGACTCCCAATAGGCTGGCACGTATAGCAGGTTGCGAGGGTAGATCAGCCAACATTTTAACCTGAGCTGGTGCAAGAACTTCAAGCCCCATAAAGCCGCCTTTTACTTTAATCGCTTCCATGGTCTTCATTACATCTGCCAGAGCTTTGGCAGTTGCTGGAACGTCCGAAAAAGCAAAACCAACCGCCGAGCTTTTCTCAAACAAACCTTCTGGAACGGTCAAACCTTCTGATTGTATTGCCAGCTTTACCAGTGTATTCTTGACAACATGAAACTCACCGCCCGTTTCGCGGATTTTAGCCCGAATCGATTCCATCTCTTTCATGGTAGCTCCGGTATATTCCACAAAGAATACAGCCTGACTCTGGTTTATCCAGTTTTTATACTGGTTCACCACTTCTTCTTTTCGTTGTTTTGAAAGAGCCAAGAGACTATCACCTCCTTTCTAATATAAAGTCTTTACCTATCGTCAACCAGGTAAAGACTTCATGTCCTTAAAATGGACAATCCCAAAGTGCTGGTGGAAGTCTTCACCTGAGCAGGAAATTAAGCCCTTTTCGGCACCTGCCTTCTTGGGTGAAGGATAGGTTCATGGGTATTTAAGTGATTATTCGCTTTCCTCCATGGATTGTGCTTGCAATGAATCCACTTTGATGCCTGGACCCATTGTCGTCGTTACAGTGATACGTTTAATGTAGTTACCCTTTGCCCCAGAAGGCTTGGCTTTCTTGATCGCTTCCATCAGTGCAGATAGATTTTCAAACAATTTTATCTCATCAAATGATGCTTTTCCAATTGGCACGTGGACATTCGCTGTCTTATCGAGACGAAACTCAACGCGACCGGCTTTTGCTTCTTCAACTGCGCGCGGTAAATCCTCAGGTGGAACTACTGTACCAGCCTTTGGATTTGGCATCAGACCACGCGGACCAAGTACACGACCTAAACGACCAACCTTACCCATCATATCAGGTGTTGCGATCGCTACATCGAAATCTGTGAAACCCGATTGTACTTTGTTTAACGACTCGTCGTCATCAGCAACGAAATCCGCCCCGGCTTCTCGGGCAGCAATCGCACCTTCGCCTGAAGCAAAGACCAATACTCGCACTATCTTGCCCAATCCATGCGGCAGGACAACCACATCACGTAGCTGTTGGTCAGCCTGACGAGGATCAAGTCCCATTCTCATGTGGACCTCAACGGTCGCGTCAAACTTCGTAATGGATGTTTCTTTTACCAATGCCACAGCCTCACTTGGCGTGTACAATTTTTGTCTATCGACTTTAGCCTGTGCGGCTAGAAATTTCTTACCGTGCTTAGCCATAATTTTCCTCCGTGGTTCAAGCGGGCTTGCTGCCCTCCCACAAGTTTATTCTTCAACGGTCAGCCCCATGCTGCGGGCAGTACCTTCGATCTGGCGCATTGCGCCTTCAACATCAATCGCATTCAGATCCTTCATTTTCAATTCAGCAATCTCGCGTATTTGAGCCTTTGTAACCTGACCAACCTTTTCACGGTTCGGTACAGCCGACCCTTTCTCAACACCGGCCGCCTTTCGCAGTAGGACGGCAGCAGGTGACGTCTTCAATACAAAGGTGAAGGAACCGTCTGTATAGACGGTGATCTCCGCAGGGAGAATCTCACCAAGTCGGTTCGCCGTGCGTGCATTGTATTCCTTGCAGAACTGCATGATATTGATCCCATGACCAGCCAGGGCTGGTCCTATGGGTGGCGCGGGATTGGCTTTCCCAGCTTCGATCTGTAAACGTACAATTGCTTTAAGTTTCTTTGCCACAGTTTTCTCTCCTTTGTGGTTTTATCGGGTGATTGGGTCACCCTCCCACGATTCAGGCTGACAAGCTGCCTGTTACGCTTTCTCCACTTGCAGGAAATCCAGTTCCACTGGAGTTTCTCGACCAAAGAAACTGACCATGACACGTACTTTTGTGCGTTCCATGTCAATTTCTGAAACAACGCCACGGAAGTCATTGAACGGTCCATCAATGATGCGTACCCGTTCACCAACCTTGTATGTAACTTTAATCGTCGGTGCCTCAGCCTCCATACGCTTGATGATCTGGCTCACTTCTTCCGGGCGTAATGGGGTTGGCATGCTACCCATCCCAACAAAACCAGTTACTCCCGGTGTATTGCGAACAACAAACCACGACTCTTCAGTCAGTACCAAATTTACAAGAACATACCCCGGAAAAATATGACGCTCGACTGTTCGTCGTTTCCCGTCACGCACTTCTATCTCTTCCTGGGTGGGGACAACAACATCGAAGATTTTATCTTTCATCCCCATGGTTTCAATTCTTTGTTCGAGGTTGTGACGAACCTTATTTTCGTAACCCGAATAACAATGCACCACGTACCAGGCTGGCTGACCTTCAGCAGGTTCGTGTGCCACAGCGGTTTCCTCAGATGCAGGCAGTCCAGCCAGAATCTGCTTTTCGGAATCTGTTAATGGAGATTCATCCGAGACAGCCTCTAGCTCCTCAGCTGGTTCCAAGGGTCCATTTTGATTATCCGGGTCCCGTAAATCCATCACCAATCTCAATTCCTATTGTAATCGAGCATCTAGATGCCCAGCACCATATTCAATAAACGTGAAACGATGACATCCGTCAAACCCAGGAATATTCCCATGAACGCCATCACAGCCAGAACGATAAGGGTTAGATTGGTAGCTTCTTGACGAGAAGGCCATGATACTTTTCGCAGCTCACCGCCAGTCTCGCGTATATAGCGTTGGATGGCATTCTTTTTTTTGGATTCTCTCTTATCAGACACACCAATCTCCTTTTTTAGTTTGCGTCTAAAACGCCGCCCTACCCGGTCCTACAAAAAGGAGGACGGCGTTGCTATTAGACAGGCCAGGCAGGACTTGAACCCACAACCACTCGTTTTGGAGACGAGCGCTCTACCAAATTGAGCTACTGGCCTAAGATTGGGAGGTTCTCGAACCTCCCTACTTTGTTTCGCGATGCAACGTATGCTTCCGGCAGCGTGGACAATATTTTGAAAATTCCAACCGATTTGGATCGTTTCGGCGATTCTTCTCGGTTGTATAATTACGCTCCTTGCAGTCATTACATGCCAGGGTTATTACCGGACGAACATCTTTCTTTTTCGAAGCCATAATCTTCCAAATACGACCCTAACCCGGATCGTTCTCCTTGTTACTCAATAATCTTGGTAATCACACCCGCACCAACGGTCAGACCACCTTCGCGGATGGCAAACTTCGAACCTTGCTCCAACGCCACCGGCACGATCAACTCCACCGTCAGGTTCACGCTGTCTCCAGGCATCACCATCTCCACTCCTTCCGGCAGCGATATATCCCCGGTCACATCCATCGTCCGGATATAGAACTGCGGCCGGTACCCACTGAAGAACGCCTTGTGCCGGCCTCCCTCTTCCTTCTTCAACACGTACACCTCCGCCAAGAACTTCTTGTGCGGCGTGATCGACCCGGGTTTGGCTACCACCTGTCCCCGCTCCACATCCGTCCGCTCGATCCCACGCAGCAGCAACCCGGCGTTGTCCCCTGCTATCCCCTCGTCCATTGACTTGTGGAACATCTCCACTCCCGTCACCACCGAGTTCATGCTCTTATCCCGCAACCCGATGATCTCCACCGCTTCCCCGATCTTGATCTTGCCCCGGTCAATCCGGCCTGTCACCACCGTCCCCCGTCCCTTGATCGAAAATACGTCTTCGATCGGCATCATGAACGGCTTCTCGGTCTCCCGCACCGGCTCAGGTATGTACTCGTCCACCACCCGCAGCAACTCGCGTATGCTCTCGTACTCCGGTGCACTCGGATCCGTGCTTGTGCTCTCCAATGCCTTCAACGCACTCCCCCGTACGATCGGCGTTGTGTCACCAGGAAAACCGTAACTGCTCAATAACTCCCGCAGTTCCATCTCAACCAGTTCCAATAACTCCGGATCGTCCATCTGATCCACCTTGTTCAGGTATACCACGATCGCCGGTACCTCCACCTGCCGCGCCAGCAGTACATGCTCGCGCGTCTGCGGCATCGGCCCGTCCGGCGCCGCTACCACCAGTATCGCACCATCCACCTGCGCCGCCCCTGTGATCATGTTCTTGATATAGTCCCGGTGCCCAGGCATGTCCACATGCGCATAGTGCCGCTTCGCCGTCTGGTATTCCACGTGCGCTATGTTGATCGTGATCCCGCGCGCTTTCTCCTCCGGTGCATTATCGATGCTCTCAAATGGACGATAATCCGCCAACCCTTGAAAACTGCACCACTTCGTGATCGCAGCCGTCAATGTCGTCTTCCCGTGGTCTATGTGCCCCATCGTCCCTACATTCAGATGCGGCTTCGTCCGTTCAAATTTTTGCTTCGCCATCTCTTCATCTCCTTTATTCAAGAGTGTTTCAGCCAACAAAAGAGCCCTCAATGGGATTTGAACCCATGACCCCGTTCTTACCAAGAACGTGCTCTACCAACTGAGCTATGAGGGCAGCAGTGTTGCCACCTTCCTGCTGGCTTGGACAAGTGGGCGGTGAAGGATTCGAACCTCCGAAGGCTTCTGCCAACTGATTTACAGTCAGTCCCCTTTGGCCACTTGGGTAACCGCCCGCTTATATTGTCTTGAGCCGTTACCAGCTCGAGTTCAGGGTTATTTCAGCCCTGAACCCCAGCCGCCGACAGAAGCCGACGACGGGAATCGAACCCGTAACCGCCCGCTTACAAGGCGGGTGCTCTGCCGATTGAGCTACGTCGGCAAATCCTGTTCCCTGCCTTAAGCGAGAAAATTATACCAAAGGCTCGATGCTACGGCAAGGTTAAATCATTTTATCCTGCCATCATTATTAAATAGACAGGCGGTGGAGTCTATCAGAATTCTTAAATAGCGTCAAGCCATCGCGATCGCAGCCATCGTAATCGCACCCAGATTGATATTTATATGGATTATTTGGACTAATTTTTTTTAGACGGACGGAAACGAGTAAATTTATATGCTGAAAACTATCGAAAAACAACAAATCGTGTTTTCCCAACGAAATCACAGAAAACGTGAAAAAAGTGAATGGATTACTGTCCCTTAGAAGAGTCTTTTGCTTTTGATAGTGCGCGCCCACATAATATGTGGTCACGCCGTTGACAACCGCCTTTACCTGCTTGCCGTCGCCATCATAGGTGAAAGTGGCAATGACCGTGCTGTTCTTCTTGACCTCCACCAGCCGGCTCTCGGCATCGTACAACAGATCGTAAATATCGCTGCAAATTCCCTAATAGTAACCTTCTCGCTCATATGCCACGCCAATCAAGTTTAGGTAAGCACTTTAACCACTAGTATGAGTACTGAGCAGTGGACATGAGGCAACTGGGTTTCTTGTGCATTGGTATGGAACTCACCATTATTCCATTGGGTTTGAATTTAGAGGCATAAATGAATATGGAAATCACAATGTTTCCCCAGCAGACGAAATGGTCTGATTAGATTTGTTAAAGTGCATCCAGCACTATAAGACGCCATTAATCCAATAGGTACGACCCAAAATTAAGTAGTACTACTAGTCTCATCAATCCAATGATAATCCCACAAAGACCAATACCCGTCATTAATACACCGAAGTAATACCACCATCCTGTAACTGAAAAAGGAGTAATTCCGAGACCCATGCGGTTCGCTCTAATAGTTTTCGTTCCTAATATTAATACTGCTATACTCAATTCAATCATCATTATCGAATCCCAGGGAATTCTTATTGAAAGAAGTGGCAACCAATTCCAAACACCTCTTGCTATCAAAACCCCAATCCCAAACACAATAACTGTAGTTATGACCCGTAAAGCATAATGGGTTAGCGGTTTCATTATCCATTCAAAACGGTCAATATAACCTTTTATTGACGCATTTTCTTGAAAGTTGTAACTAGCCCTAAATAGTGGCACAAATAATACACCTACCGTAAGAATACCTATAAATATTGAAATCAGCATCCATTCATCAATTACAGGCAGTCTCGTATAATGCCCATCGGTGATGAACCCATGAACGGAGGATATATCTAAATTCTCACCGTCCCTTATTACTATTAGTTCGTCTACTACTCGACCTTCTATTTTTATATGATTTTCATCAATAAATTTATAGAGAAACAAAATATTATGTAATTCTGATTGAGTAGATTTTCTGTTGTAGAACATTATATTGGGTCTAGCAAACTGTAATTCGTACTGTACTTTATAAATACCACTTTCATCAGTCCGTTGAAACTCTCCGCGCCATCTGCCAATTACGAATTTTGACAAAGGTTCCTCTTCTTTATTATCGGATAGGTATTTAAAATTAATTGCCGTATTGCACGCTGATAATAAGATAGCTAATATACAGAGGTGTTTTATCCTTTTCATAGTTCTTCAATTCCGCATAATAAGCAATTGGTTAGTATCTTGGGCAGTAGAAAATCCTACTAGTTGTCATCCAAAAATCCGTAAACGACATATCCGGCCTGAAACCAATATAGAGTCCCTTCAGATGGTTCGGATCCACCATACTGCTCTTTCCAAACATCAACTATCCACTCACCATATTTCAATGATTGTCCATTAGCTGCGGACCACATTCCTTGGGCAAAGTAATTCACCTCAGCACGTTCGTAGCATCTTCCATCATAGCAGGCTTCCCCCGGAGCTTCACCATAGGCGTCCCAAAAGGGAGTATCATATCTTGCACGATCCATTGAAGAGCGATTACGATTCCTGATATCATGGAAGACCGCCATTAACAATAAAGCGAATTGGTCATTGTCAATCTTCATGCTGCCATTAATATTTAGTAGCTTTCTTGCGTAAAAACATTCGACATAGGTTGATTCATTACACCCTGGTGATGTTCCTATGGTGACAGGTTTCGCGGCTGGATCATATGTTTCAGGAATCCCATCACCGTCTGTGTCTTCTCCACTTCCCCCTCCCTGCTTCTTAAGAGTTATTTCTACATCAACAAGTAACTTTATGAGTTTTTCTTCTGTATCATCACAACGACCGTTTTCATCAATCTCTCCACAAGCCTTGTGCCCACCAGGATCGGTATAATTGAGTGGGTTGTTATTTGCATACGCATACCTATCCCACGCCTGCGGATTCCCCGCCCCGGGCACGATCGTGTCCGCCTGTATAAACCTCCCCAGCGCCGGGTCGTACCAGCGTGCATTATAGAAATATAACCCAAGACTGGCTTCTTCCCTCTGGCCTGTATAACGGCGGTCGGTCGGCGTGCTGCCGTACTCGTAGCGGGTCGTCCCCCAGGCGGTGTACCTCAGCTCGGTCTTGTCCCCCTGGGTGTTCTTGACCACCGCCGTGGAACCGAGATGGTCGCCAAAGATGTAATACAGCACCCCGCCCTGCCGCATGGCGACCCGCTCCGCCCCGGCATAGTAGTATTTTGTGACGAGCGTCCCCTGCTCGTGATAATGCGCACATTACTCCGAATTCAGTTTTCGGCATAATCTGTTCAAAGATATGCGTCTTATTATTAATTATGCACCAGTTCGTATTTTTATGTAATACTCTCATGATAGTTCATAATAGAATGGTACTCAATAAATAGGCGGGAAATCTTTGCTATGTAGCGAATTTAACCTTTATCAGTTATGGGACAAATTTATCGTAAATATGAATAATATGTTCCGTAACCCCGCCAAGGTATATGTCCTTCTATCCCTCGAGTTTCAAGATATTCATTATTCGTAAGATATCCGATGCTTATAATTCTTGTATCCTCGTCTATTGTAAATTTCCTTCCCTTTTGATCTGGGGGCAGTAGGATGGTCTGAATTCTATCAAAGTACAACACCATTCCTGTAGTGTAAGGTTTATCTGGTAGAGATATAATGTCAATATCAACCAGGTCTGGATTGCCATAGGAATCTATTACTTGTTGGATAGTGATGTTTTTTGAAGGAGAAAATCCAATTACATCAACAATATTATTCCGATAAGTGATATCGATATAATCACAAATAAGACCATTTTTACCTCCTTCGCTTGTAAAATCATATTCTTTGCAATTAGTAATAACATCAGGTAAAACATTTAGTAAATATGATATATCTTTATCAGTTGTAATTCCAGGTGTAATTCCAAAAAAACAGGGTGGTCCGCATGGATTTTTTGAGATAAAACCTCCATCGCCCAGATTATTGGTACTTATACCATTTTTGATAAATATTCTAGATGTACATCCAGTAAGAAGAACAAAAGTAATTATATATAGTATTTTTTGCATAGTATTTTTCACTTTATTGATATGTAAACAGATAAATCAATGCATCCATCCACATTCCTCGCGTAGTTGATCGATAATCATCATATTGAAGATATCTTTTGATAATATTAAAATGCTCTTCAATATAAGTTTTTGCTTCTAAAGGATAAACATAGGCTGTAAATGCTTCCGCATAATCTTCTGACCTATTAAAGTTTGAATCCGATCCTTTAGGGGGAATACCACCGTAGAAATATCCAGCTTTATTGCATCCTGGAAGGGTTGAGTCCGTGCATGATAAGCTCAACGCCTTTATGGGATTTGTGTAACCACCCGTAAAGCTTTCTAATCCTTTTGAGAGTTTTCCTCCATAAATCGCATCCCATCCATGAGCGAGCTCATGGGCAACAGTCCATTTAGAGAAACCTAATATTGAAAGCCAGACATGATGAGCATTTCCCATACCCGCTTGATCCATAATTGTTTTTTCAAATTCTACTTCCCCAAATAATTTGGGTATATTTCCTGATCCTCCTATAGCAACTGATATATCCCAACCAACATCAACAATTGTTAATAGATCATGTATTCTCCAATTATTACCTTTCATTATCCAATGGTATATTCTATTTAGTAGGGCAATATAATCTTTTTCCATTATTTGCATGCAATCAAATGTGTTATCTTCGCTATCACACTCGATTTTCCCACTCGGGTCAGTATACCTGACAGGATTATTGCTCGTGTAAGCATACCTGTCCCACGCCTGCGGGTTCCCCGCCCCGGGCACGATCGTATCCGCCTGGATAAACCTCCCCAACGCCGGGTCGTACCACCTCGCATTGTAGAAATACAACCCAATATCATCTACCTCCCTCTGGCCTGTATAGCGGCGGTCGGTGGGAGTGGCGCCGTACTCGTAGCGGGTAGTCCCCCAGGCGGTATATCTCAGCTCGGTCTTGCCCCCCTGGGTGTTCTTGACCACCGCCGTGGAACCGAGATGGTCGCCAAAGATGTAATACAGCACCCCGCCCTGCCGCATGGCGACCCGCTCCGCCCCGGCATAGTAGTATTTCGTTACTACTGTTCCTTCCTTTTGGTAGTATGCACCCACGTAATACGTGGTCACCCCATTGGTTATCGACTTTACCTGCTTGCCATCCCCATCATAAACGAAGGTGGCAATGACCGTGCTGTTCTTCTTGACCTCCACCAGCCGGCTCTCTGCATCATACTTCAGATCGTAGGTGTCGTTACCGATCTCACGGCGGGTCTGGTTCCCATTATCATCATACACGTAGGTATTGCCGTTCGAGCGCGCCGTGACCGCATGCGGATGAGCCGGGTCACCATAGGTGTTGGTCACCCCGCCCTTGTTGTACAGGTTGCCGCTCGAGTAGCTGTAGTTCTCGCTGTACAGCCCGTATGTCCCGCCCGTCGCACTGGCATGCGTCACCATGTCGGCGGCATTGTAGCTGAACTCCTGCGTCTGCGGTCCTGCCAGGGCATCTGTGATGCTGGTCACGTTGCCGGCATCGTCGTACGTGTAGCTCATGTTCTGCATGCTGCCTGTAATCAGGTTCTGAAGACGCCCTCCCTGCTGCGACCAGGGGTAATAGCTGTATGCCTTGGTCATGCCGTTGCCCAGCAGGCGCTGGGTCATGCGTCCCGCGGAATCATAGGTCGTGGACTGGATGTAGATATCCGTGCCTGCCACGCTCTCCAGCATCATCTGCCCGTTGTAGGTGTAGCTCACCTGCTCGCTGCCGGGGTAGGTCATCGAGGCCGGCAGGTCGGCTGAGTTGTACGCCCACTGTGTGTTGAAGGTCTGCCCGGAAATTGTCTTTCCTTCGAGGGTCACCCGCCCGCGCGCATCGAATTCCCAGTAGGTGGAGCCCGAACCGTCACTCATTGCGGTGCTGCGGTTGATGGGACCACCGGGATTGTCATAATCCCCTTGCGTGTAAGTGTAGTTCACGCTGCTCGTGCCGCTGCAGGCTGCGCCGCTGTAGGATTTGGTCGTCAGGCGGTTCAGGGTATCGTAAACCAGGTTCGTGGTGCAGCCGCGGGCATCGGTCTGCCATGTCAGGCTGCCCACCCCATTGTAAATGTAGCTCCATTCACCCATGTCGGGATCATCCATGGATATCTTGCGCCCGGCCGAGTCGTAGTCGATTTCGGTCGTCAACCCGCTGCGTGTGGCGCTTGCCATGCGGTTCAGCGTGTCGTATGCGTAGGTCACCGTGGGACCTGCCGGCGGGTTGACCGAAATCGTCCGCCCCCAGGTATCATTTGTAGAAATGGTCTCATGCTCGTTGGCGTCGGTTATGGTGGTGCTCAATCCATCATAGCTGTAGGAGGTCTCCGGGCTGTTTCCCTCGTCCCCGATGTGCGGCATGGTGATGATCAACGGGCGTCCCAGCACGTCATAGGTGCTGTCTTTATAATATTTGGTCTCGCCGCTGCCGTACGGCATGCTCTGGCTGGTGACCCGCCCATAGGCATCGTACGTGTATTCCACCGTGCTCGCCAGCGTGAAGCCCGGGCTGCTGCTCCCCTGCTCCACGAGAAACTGACGTCCCATGCCATCGTAATAGCGCCGCAGGGTGAAATAGGTGCTCCCCGTGATCTTCTGCTGGATATCCACTCGAAAAAAGGCATTTTCCCTCCGTAGCAAGGTTAGAACAAATGGCCTATCACAATATACCATAAATTGATTAACCATTGAAATTTAACAATCTACATAACAGGTGAATCAGAAGAGATGATAGGAGCAACATCACCACAACAACTTTTGCATCAACTCTTGACAAAAAGAATAAAACATGTAAAAATAGAACATATATTCTATTTTCATGATTACTTGATCAAGAGGATTCAGAAAAATGCACAGCGGAATGTTATGGTTCGACAACGATCCCAAAACTGCTTTAACCGATAAAATCGAAAAGGCTGCAGGATATTATCGCCAAAAATACGGACGAAACCCCGACCTATGCCTGGTGCATCCCAGCATGCTGGCTGAGAATAGCCCACAATACAATAAGATCAACGTTCGACCATACCGCCCAATCCTGCCAGGACATCTCTGGATAGGGATAGATGAAAGCCCCTTCAAGGAAGAGCCAAAAAAATAACGCCGGATATTCCCCATAAAAAGATGCTGAGCGCAGAGTCCCTCAGCATCTTTTTTTTTATCAAATCTTTACGGATCTGCTACTTCAACCCCACCGCTACGACAATGGCAATGGCATATTCTTGCGTATGGCTCAGGCTGACCGACCACAGGGTTAACCCACAGGCTTGCGCCAGTCGATCAGCCGCTCCGTACAAGCATAATACCGGCTTACCATTTTCCCCGCGGTGTATCTCAAGCTCCTGCCATGAGACAACCCCAATTCCACAGCCCAGGGCTTTGACGGCTGCCTCTTTTGCCGCAAAGCGTCCCGCCAACGAACCAACCTGACCACCACACTCATCCAGCTCCAGCGGCGTAAAGATACGCTCCAGGAATCGCTTCCCGTGACGTTCCACCGCTGCACGGAGACGGCTGACCTCGATTAAATCAATCCCGCTATGAAGTTCCATATCCATTCATGGACCGGCTGTTGCAACAGCCAACCGTTCGGGTTGTATATACTTACGGGCCGTTTCAAGCACAGCCTCCGCTGTCACAGCAGCCACCAGGTCAGGATAGTGACGATAATAATCCAAACCCAGGTCATAATGCTCGATATTAAGCAAAGCACCGGCAACTCCCGCATTTGATTCCAATGAGAGTGGCAACCTGCCAATGAAATTTGCCTGGCTATCCTGCAATTCTTCTGCAGTCACACCATGCTCGACAAAATTGGTCAGTTCATGGATGATCAAGCCGACCGCCTTCTGGACATTAGCAGGATTGACCCCGGCAATGGCATACCAGGCGCCGGGGCCTACGCCGGCGCTCAGGTTTGAACTGGCATAGTAAGCCAATCCAGACCTCTTACGCACAACATCACCAAGACGCCCCATCAAACCAAACTGCCCCAAGATGGAGTTTCCCAGGGAAGCAGCCATATATTCAGGGTCGGTACGCTTCGGACCTGCTACACCGATGACAATATCTGCCTGGGATTTGCCAATAATAGTGATGTGACGCTTCTCCATTTCCTGAAGGGGATTCAGCACCGGCAGCTCAAGCGGCTGAGGCTGCTCCGGATTATCCCAATCACCCAATACACGCTGAAGATGATCAACCACCTGCCCGTGTTCCACCGCGCCTATAACCACAATCACCATGCCGCGCGGTCCATAAAAACGGTGATGGAACTCCTGCAGGTCATCCCGTTTTATGGCGCTTACCGTTTCGGTAAAACCATCATCCGGACGACTGTATGGATGCTTATCAAATACAATCTGGTCGAAAGTCAATGATGCCATATCAGAAGTATCCTGAGCCCGGATCGCCAGACCGGTCAGCAGCTGGGCACGCAGAAGTTCCACCTGCTCCAGCGGAAAGACCGGTTGGCGTAAAGCGGCAGAAAGCAAGTCAAACAACAATGGCAGGTCTTCAACCAACGAACGACCACCAAAACCAGTGGTATGCGTACTGGAGCTAAAACCCAGGCTTGCGCCAACCGATTCAAGGGCATCATAAATATGCTGGAGATCAAGTTGCCTGGTGCCACGCATGAGGGCTGAGGCGGTGAAATCCGCGAGACCCAATTTGTCGTCTGTATCGAAGAGAGCACCAGCTTGAAGATAACCACTTAGCACCACAGATGGGCTGTTGAAATTACTGCGGGTAAGCAGGATGATGCCATTCGACAGGACCGTACGTTGAATATCATCTGAACCCGGCAATGAACTGGTCAGGCGTTTTTCCTGGTTGATCATTCAGTTTTCTCCGAAGCGCTGGCAGACAGGTATATCCCGACGATACGGGATCGTCGGCGCAGCCAGGTTTGGGCAGCCTGCTGCACATCAGCAGGAGTAACAGCAGCGAGCCGGTCAAGGTAGTTTAAAAACCAATCGTAATCTGCAAACATCTGGGCATAACCCATCCAGAAGGCTTGATTGGTAATGTTCTCCGTTCCATAAGCAAACAAGGCGCGGGCTTGTTTGACAGCGCGGGCTATTTCTTCAGTCGTTACGAGGTCATCCTGGATACGCTTGATCTCGTCATCGAGGGCAGCCAGAGCTTCTTCCGATGTGCGCTCTGGATGGATGGTCAGGATAATATTGTAAAGAAAGGGGTCCAGAGTTGCCTGCGTTCCACCTTCCATACTGACAGCAAACCCTTTTTCGATCAGCGCACGATACAGGCGGGAAGTCTTGTTGGAAATTCCACCGCTAAACATGTTCAGATTGCTTGGTCCTGCCAGGAGGCTGTCGAGGACAGCTAGCGGGAAGAAATCCGGATGAGATGCAGCGGGGAAATGGTAAGCAACCTGGAGATAGGTTGTTTCACCCGGTCCTTCAACCGAGAGCTGCACTTCGCCGCACTGCGGTGGTTCCGGACGTCCAACACGCATTGGAACTGGGCCAGCCGGAATTGGCTCATACAGTTCCCGGATGCGTGCCAGCATTTTTTCACTATCAAAATCACCCGCCACTGCCATCACGGCATTGTTGGGTATGTAATAGGAGCGATAATGTTGATACAGGTCATCACGGTTCATTGACTGCAGGTCGGTCATGTCGCCGATGATTTGATGATGGTAGGAATGGACACGGAAAGAGGCAGCCTGGACTACCTCGCCCAACAGGAAAAGCGGCTCATTCTCGTTGCCCTCACGCTCAGAGATAACCACCGTGCGCTCGGAAGCAACCTCATCCGGGTTAAAAGCAGCGTTGACCATGCGGTCCGCCTCCAGGCGCAGAGCCACGTCGATCTTATCGGCTGGCATGGTTTCGAAGAAAGTCGTCCAGTCCATGGTGGTAAAGGCATTCCAAACACCCCCATCCCGGGAAATGACTTTATCCAACACATTGGATGGGAATTGGGGTGTACCCTTAAACAGCATGTGTTCGACCCAATGCGAGATGCCAGTCCTGCCAGCAGTCTCATTGCGTGAACCAACGCGATACCAGAGCCAGGATGAGATCAAAGGAGCAGTGTGGATCTCTTTCAAATAAACAAGCAAATTGTTTGAAAACGTCGTTCTAACTACCTGATCGTTCATGCGTCCTCATCATAATGATCACCTGGAATACTTCACAGTAAAAAGCCGAGGGGTTCTGCACAGCCCACACCATGAAATAATCGAGCCAAGAATATGTAAAATCAACCTTATTTCTTCGTCATTTATGTTCCATCTAACTCAAGAAAAAGCGTTGGGCCGGTCACATGGCAGCAACACGCACAACCAAACAATATGTGCTCAATAAAGTGATTAATATTAGCATAGAGTATAAAATCGTGCAGGTGTGAAATTCAATATTAAATCTCGTGATTTCCTGCACTTGCACCTAAATTTTTCTATGGCTATAATCAGCGTTAGAATTAATCAAAACATCACTTCAAGGAGAGAGGCATGGAAGAATCTAAATATCGGGTGGCGGTAGTGGGTGCGGGACCGGCAGGGATATTCGGCGCACGTGAACTGGCAACAATGGGCGCGCAAGTTGTCCTTTTCAACCGCGACCTGAAACCCGGGGGGTTGGCTGAATACGGCATCTATCCTGACAAACACACCATGAAATCAGGTCTACGTAAACAGTTTCGCTTAATACTCGAGATGCCCTGCATCGAATACTTCGGTAATGTGGTGATCGGCCAGAAGGGTAACCTGACCCTGGATGATCTGCGCGCCCTCGGATTCCAGGCAATCCTGGTCACAGCCGGCGCACAGGGTACCAAGTGGCTGGGGCTGCCCGGGGAAAGCCTGGAGGGAGTGTACCATGCCAAAGACGTTGTCTATTTTTACAATAAACTCCCACCCTTCAGCCAGAAAAAGTTCCGCTTTGGCAGACGATGTGCAGTGGTCGGAGCGGGCAATGTGATGCTCGACATTGCCCGGTACCTGATCCGCGAAGTCAAAGCCGAAGATGTGATCGCGATCGTACGCCGCGGCCCGGCTGAGATAAAATTCGACAGAAAAGAACTGGAATACGTTGCCGCCAACCTCGACCTGTCCGCCCTGGACACCGAAATCTCGCGGGTAGCTCCAATCATGCAGGCTATCGGTCAGAATCCCGTGGCTGCCAAAGCCGTCATCCTTGAGGCGCTGCCAAAGGCGCTGCCGAAAGTATCGGAGACTCACTTCCGCTTTGGGTTTCTTGCTTCGCCCGTTCAGATGTCAGGCAACGATAAGAACCAGCTGACCACGCTGGAAGTGGAGGATACGACCCTGGTACTCCAGGAGAATGGTGACACCAAGGCCCGGGGTACCGGTAATAAACGTACAATCGATGTCGAGACCGTGGTCTTTGCCATAGGTGACAAGGTGGACGAAACCTTTGGACTTCCCGTTGAATGGAATGAGTATGTCAAGAATCCCGAACCACGCTTCCCTGTGGATGGAGATTCATATGAAGCCTTCGACCCACAAACCAAGAAGGGCATCCCGGATATATTCGTAGCCGGCTGGTCGCGCAAGGCTTCCAGCGGTCTGGTTGGTTATGCCCGCAAAGATGGGACAAACGGTGCCAAGGCAACCTGGGGTTACTTGCAAACTCTCCAGCCTGGCTCAGCCGACACTTCCGCAGTTGCTGCACGGCTGAAGAAACTGGGCAAACCGGTGGTTAATAATTCAGCCGCATTAAGCTTGTACGAGGCTGAAAAGGCTGAAGCCGAGAAACGCGGGCTGGAGGAATTCAAGTTTGCCTCCAATGAAGAAATGCTGCGTGCGATGAGACTATCTTAAGCCAAGCAGATCATGGCTATTCAATATTTTATTGTTATAAAAAAGGGCGGCTGGCAACCGCCCCTTTTTTTATTTTTCCGGCTAAATCGTTACCGATCCATCGCTGTCGAACTCTGCCAGCAGGTATGCGTCGAATCGGCCTATCGATGCTGGGACTCTATGTTCATGCAACTACTCGACGAACCGCTCTACCTACGGAGTGGGCAATGGCTTCGCGTTGGAGATGAAACTCCTAGCTGAGGCGTCTCTCGTCGGTTAGTGTCCGCATGTTACGGCAGGTAACGCGCCAGAGCAAAATCCCAGTCCGAGGGGCTAACCTCGGCTCTTCCCACCACCAGAATCTTGCCGTTGGAGTGAAGCGCCATCCCAAAAGCGTATTCATCGGAGTAAAAATGAGTGGTTACTATGCCGTCTCCACTGAAGGAAGTATCCAAAGCGCCATTCGACCGGTAACGCACCAGGGCAAAGTCTTTCGCTGCCGATACGCCAGTCGTTCCGGCAACAAGGATTCTGCCATTGGCTTGAATGGTAATAGCATTGGCATCGTCCCATTGCACTGATGTCAGGTTGGTGGTCACTTTCCCATCGCTGCTGAAGGTTGTATCGAGGGTTCCATTTGTATTGAAGCGAGCCAAGGCAAAGTAGGTATCATCAGCAGTCTTTTTTCGACCAGCCACTACGATCTTGTCATCGGTTTGAGCGGCGATCGCCCAACCTCTATCCTCTCCACCGAAGTTGGCGACAGCCCAGCCATCGCTGCTAAAGCTAGTATCCTGAGTGCCATTTGCATTCAGGCGAAGCACAGCCATGTTACAGTTCTCACCACTACCATCGCAGGTGTAACCAGCCACGACGATCTTGCTGGAAACAAGCACCAGGTCAACCCCAGTATCATTCCGACCACTGGCAAAGGCAATCTGGGCTCTGCCATCCCCACTAAAAGTGTTATCGAGGCTACCATCGGAGTTTAATCGATAGACAGCAAAGTCATAGTTACTACCGTTGTACATGTATCCGGCAATTACAATTTTGCCATCGGGTTGAATAACGACTCCTTTTAGCGTGCCATTATTCCCACCCCCGAAATCGATCTCGACCTTGCCATCTCCATCGAAAGTGCCATCCAGAGCGCCACTCACCCTGTAGCGTGCTACGGCAAGATCGCAAACCCAGCTGCCATCACATGTCTCTCCAACCACAACGATCTTGCCATCCGACTGAACAGCAACGCCCCGCGCCCGTTCGAAGTCGCCGAAATCGGTGAGCACTTTACCGTCACCACTGAAGGATGTATCCAGTGCACCATCTGTTGCCAAATAGCGCACTACGGCAAAGTCGGCGCCCGCTCCCCCGTGCTCTCCCACGACGATGATCTTTCCGGCATTGATCGCTACCCCCCAGGCACTGTTGTTGCTATTCCCGGAGATATCGGTAGTGAGTTTACCATCCCCACTGAAGGTAGTATCCAGGTCACCGGCAGCTGCAAGCGCAATGGTGTAGATCAGCAGACTGAGCAGTAGTGTGCCTCCAAGCACTTTCCAGATAAGGCGTTTTAAGGAATGGGTTAAATTGGTCAAGTGAAACATACGCACCTCCTTTTTATTGCATTATTATAATATTATCCAACATAAAAAACAATAAGGGAGTTAATTGATTACACTTCATCCCCGAATCAATCAAAACATTATTTTTCCAGCCAGATCGTTACCGGCCCATCGTTGTGGATCTCCACCAGCATGTGCGCGCCGAACTCACCCATCTTTGTTGGGATACCCTGCATGCCCAGCAACCCGGTAAATCGCTCCACCAGCGGTGCAGCATTTTCCGGTAAAGCTGCATCGGTGAAAGAGGGACGCCGTCCCTTGCGCGTGTCGGCATAGAGTGTGAACTGTGAAACAACCAGGGCTTCGCCCCCTACATCCAAAATTGACAGGTTGGATTTTCCCTGCTCGTCTTCGAAAATGCGCAAGTTGGCTATCTTCTCGGCCAGGAAGCGGGCTTGCTCCTCCCCATCACCATGACCGATACCGAGCAGGATCACCAAGCCGTGACCGATCTCGGCGAGGGTCTTACCGTGAACGGTTACGCGACTTTGTTTTACTCTTTGCAACAATGCACGCAAGGACACTCTCCGGGGAGGCAAGAAGAACGCGATGGATGAGTGATCTCTCTTGAGTCATCACGTCCTTGATATCATCTATGGAAGTTGAACGGCTTTGCGCACTTCCAGCATGGTCTTCTCGGCGATCTCGCGGGCGCGGGTAGCACCGTCATGCAGGACATCCCATACCTGATGCGGCTTGGTATCGATCTCAGCCCGCTTTATACGGAATGGTTCCAAATGCCTGTTCAGGTTGTCAGCAAAACGTGTCTTACAGTCCACACAGCCAATCCCGGCACGGCGACATTCGACATTGATCATCATGACTTCCTCCGCCGGAGAGAAGATTTTATGCATTGAGAAAACGTTGCATACATCCGGATTGCCTGGATCGGTGCGCTTGATTCGCTGCGGATCGGTGACCATTTGCATAATGCGTGCTTTGGTCTCTTCTGGCGTGGCAGCCAGTTCGATATGATTGTCCAGGCTTTTACTCATCTTTTGCTGACCATCAATACCCAGCACCTTGGGAATCTCGGTCGCCTTCATCTGTGGCTCGATCAGCGCATTTGTTTTAAAACGATAGTTGAACGAGCGAACAGTCTCGCGGGCAAACTCGATATGCGGAGCCTGGTCAATGCCGACCGGTACCATGTCAGATTTATATAGTGCAATGTCCGCGGTCATCAGCACCGGGTAACCTACCAGTCCATAATTGACATTACCCGGGTTTTGGCGGATCTTCTCTTTGAAGGTCGGCAGATCAGTAAGTTTACCCAGCGGTGTAACCATGGACAGGATGGTATGCAGCTCGGTCACCTGCTGAACATGCGACTGGATAAAGACGATTGTCTCTGAAGGACGGATACCTGCTGCCAGCCAGTCGAGAGCCATTTCATATGTATTTTGCGCCAGATCCGCCGTGGACTCAACGGTAGTCAGGGCATGCAGGTCTACGATACAGTAGACGCACTCATACTCATCCTGCAATGCGACATAGTTCCTGATCGCACCCAGGTAATTCCCCAGATGCTGGCGACCTGTTGGCCTGGCACCGGAGAATACACGTCCTTTCTTATTCTTCATTATCTGTTTCTCGTTAAGAATTCCTGGACAAGGTTTGCTATCTCTCCCGGCTCAGCATGACGGTTGGTCTTCAGCTTGGAATAGATCAATTCGTTATTTGCTGATACCTCGAATCTGCCACCATCCGAGGGGACAAGTGTGATCGATTCGATATCAGATTCATAGTCTTTCAATAGATCAGCCATCAGACTGACGGCTCTATCAGTATAATGTCAGACAGCACAATAAACAATTTGAATCTTGATCATTTCTTCTCTCCATTATGGAATTGTTAGAAAATTATAACATGTAGCATTAAAACTCTTGTCACATGCTTCCAGAGGGGCTATAATGATGACATATAATGAAAGTATTAGAGGTAAGTAATGCCAGTATATACCTACCGCTGTGAAAGTTGCGGCGTCCATTTTGACAGACAACAGAAATTCAGCGATCAACCTCTTGGGCGTTGCCCAGAGTGCGGCATGAAGGGTCTGCATAAAGTGTACGCACCTGTAGGGATCCTGTTTAAAGGTTCCGGATTCTACGCCACTGACCACCGTTCCCCCTCCGGGCAAACTCGCAATGGGATTAAGCGCGATGAGGGTAAAGACGAGAGCAAGGGTGACAGCAAGGCGGCAAGTAAAGAAACCACCCAGGTGAAGAATTCCGAGTCGGGCGAGTAATACTCTGACTTAATAATTGAAATGCGCCTAAACGAGGCGCATTTTTTATTCCAGTCGTCAACAGCTTGTCTCATTCTATATCTCTTTCGGATACACCATCAGCCAGATCATGTTGACGGTCAATAACCTGAATACGACCACCAGCTCGATAAAGATCATCACACGAAACAACTTCGACAATGGTCAGACCCATATCGTAACTTCCAAGCGCTGAGACCAGCCTTACACGGGAGTCATTGAATCCCGAGGTGCGGACAGTTTTGATTGGATTGAGTAGATCTGCGCGATTAAAACCGAAGGTTTACAAGGATTACCCAAATGTTTGGCTGTAATAATATGATACTGGCGGGATCATCAGGTTCCAACCCATAGCGAAGATCGGTTCCGATTTCAAGCAGGTTCCTCACCTGAGGTGAGATCGTAGTTAAAAATGACATGCCGGGCTCTACCCGCAGCCTTCGCCCGGTACATGGCTATGTCTGCGTCCCGTAATAACTCTTCGGGTTTTTGATAGCCTGGATGGTAATATGTTATCCCAATACTCGCCGAGCTGAAGACATCCTGGCCTCTGATGTTGAAAGGTTTGGAGAGGACTGTCTGGACGCGCATGGCTACTTGAGGAGCAATATCTATGCTGGTAATATCCTCCACCAGGACCACGAACTCATCACCGCCCATCCGGGAGACTGTATCCTGCCTGCGTGCACACCCGCTGAGCCGCCGGCTGACTTCGATCAGCATCTCATCGCCTGCCAGATGCCCGAGGCTGTCATTCACAATCTTGAAACGATCAAGGTCAAGGAACAGGATAGCAAACCGGTTGCTGCTATGACGTTGAGCGCGTGCCATTGCCATTTCCAGGCGGTCGAGAAGTAAAGGACGGTTGGGGAGACCAGTCAAAGCATCATGCATGGCATCGTAAATTAATCTCTCCTCGGTGTTTTTCCTCTCTGTGATGTCGGTCAGGGAACCTGCCAGGCGTGTTGGCGTGCCATCCTCAGTTCGAACCGCCAGCCCGCGGCACATCCTCCAATAATACGAACCATCCTTATGCTTGAGACGGTGTTCACTCTCGAATTGTGGCGAACCTCCCTCCAGATGAGCTGTAAGGCCGGTTTGGAATAACACCAGATCATCCGGGTGCACACGGCTGAACCATTCCTCAGGAGTTTCACCGATCTCTTCTGGCTTGCAACCAGCCATCTCCTTCCAACGATCCGAAAAGTGAACTGTATTTGTCCTTAGATCCCAATCCCAGAGCCCATCATTGGCTCCTTGTGCTGCCAGAGCATATCGTTCTTCGCTATCACGCAGTGCTGCTTCGGCTGTTTTCCTATCTGTGATATCTCTTAAGACGACACAAATGACCTTACGACCACCAATGGAGATCATGTCGGCAGAGATCTCTACATCCATTGTTGTTCCATCTGCGCGCTTTTGGAGATACTCACCCTTGAAACGCTGTCCATTTTGACCTATCCGATCGATGTATAAGTCCAGGTCTTTTTTATCCTGCTCGAAGAGGTCATACACCGTAAGCTCGCGCAACTTCTCGGAACTATGACCTATCATATCGACGTATGCGCTATTGGCATCAAGGATCTTTCTGCTGGCAACGTCAAAGAGGAAAATTCCATCTGAGGTCTGCTCAACCACAGCCCGGTAGCGTTCTTCACTTTCACGTCCTTTTCGCTGCGATTGCTGGATCGAATCAAGCATGGAATTCACACTGGTTGCCAATCCTGCTATCTCATCATTTCCTTTGATTTCCACACGGGATGCGGCATCTCCCTGGCTACCGATCCTCTTTACGTTTGCGTTAAGACCGGCAAGCCGAATCAGGACAATCCTTTCCATCAGCAATATTGTTACAAAGCCAAAGACCAACCCGATGATTATCAGCGCTAGAGCAAAGTAGCGCCTGGTTGTATTCGCCAGTGTGTATGCGTCTCTAGGAGTATCGACCCTCACGATAAGAGCAGGATTTCCATAGATATCATTAACAGCGGTATAACCGGCAACAACATTTTCGTCCAGAGGTTTAACAGATATCGATTCCTGGCTCAATAACATTGGACGCACCTGGGTGACATCTGCAGGCAACGCCTCATCGTTATAATTAAAAAGGTTTATTGACAGATGTGTCTGGTGTGCCATTCCTGCAATTACAGCATCATCCAGGTGACGACCCATGATAAGAGTTCCATGGATCGGACCTTCGCCCTGACTGGTCAGGATGGGTTGTGAGGCTACTATCATTGGTTTTTCGTCCAGCATGAGGATTCCAGCCAGGCTATCACTGGTTTCCTTGTGGGCAAGTAGAGGAGTTCCACCCTGTATGTAGCGGGAAAGACTCTCAGGGAGGGGAAGAATAGAACCAGTATTTAGATCGAAAGCCTCACCGTAGACGATTTCATTGGATTGATTGACAATCAAGATCAGATTGAGGCGGAGGTTCGAGAAAGTATCTTCTGTCAGATTGGATTCGATATAGTCAACATTCCCATATGTTGCGAACTCATAGGTATCGTCCCAGGGTGCCCAGTCACCCACTGTCATAGTCAGACCTGTGACCTCGTTATTCAAAGCGGCAAGGACCCGGTCGACATCCCGTGACGTACTTCGCTCTTCGGCGAGTGCCACACTTTGAGATAATATTAGACATGAGGCGTAATAAAGTATCCCCAACAGGCACAGAAAAGCCAGGCTTATCGCGAACAAGGTCTTAAGCCGGACGCTCACTGATTTCCCTTTTCAAGAACAGTATTGCTTCCCCGGTAAGCATGCCATTCATCGAATACGCCCGCGACGGGCTTTCTACATAGGAATTGCATTATTGTGGAGAGTAAGACAAGGCATCCATGGTATTGTTGGTCAAGATGTATCCGGGTGGAATCTTTTTATTTTATAGTATTTTTTCGCCACCACAATCGATTCTAGCCATGATGGTAAGTATTATATATATCATACCATCATCTCAAGACCATCTCCGGTTGTTATAGCAACGATTTCGCTTGTTTACAAGTCAGGCAATCCACCATTTGAATTATTATATATATTTTCCGCTCATATCAGGACGATATCAAGCAGAATAAAAACACAGAAGCTGGCACGCTCAATCTGTGCCAAGATCTCCATGCCTAATTCCTCGTAACCCTTTAACATGTCAGCGTTATGAAATTGGTCGGTGAAGTATGCTTGTCATACCTTTTCGGCGATACGGTTTCGAGATGAAAAAGCAAACGATCGACCAGACTGGTTGGCTATCGACCCTTCTTAATGTGGGTGAGCGCTCAAGCACCGAATACTCCTGGCGGGGAGCAATCGAGCACCACCCGATTGGTCGTTCACCCAGATAGGCTAGAATTCCAGGCACCTTACCCGCCTCAACTATCTGCTTGAAAGCGAGCATATTACCTTCCCCAAACTGGTGACGGCAGTCCTCCCTTTTTATCCTCCAATACATGCACCAGCAGCCTTGCTGCGGTCCTGGTTCTTCGAAGAGCAGGAGAAAGTCAGGCCATTCATTAATTGTTAGTGGCTTGAAAGTGAGTTTTTCTTTTAAGACCTTTTTTGTAACCATGGGTGTGTCCTGGTACCCAGTTCAGGCAGGTTTTAGACCATGCTGTTCCGAGGCGGCATAGAACTCATCCTGCAGGCGTTTCGTTACCTGGTCTTCCTTGATGAGGCGGATGGCTTTCGCCAACGCCTGTGCCTGGGCAGCCAGCAGGCGCTCACCTTTCTCAGCAGACCCCGCTCTGCCATCGCCGCAGTAATGCGTCGGATGATCCGCATACCACCAGATGCCGGTATACACGCCTGCATCCGTCAGTGCTTTAAGGCGGTTTAATGGCATGCCTTCGTTATCAGGGTGTAACAGGCTTTTGTCCACCAGTTCAGGGTGTATGACAAGGATGGCGCTGGTCTCGCTCTCACCGGCGTGACCGTCCACGGTTGTCTCCCACTGGGCTTTGATAGCGGCTCCGTCATCAGCGGCGAGCGGCGGTTCGGCCACATAGACCACGTAATCGCGCGGGCTGGCCAGCTGGGCCTGCGCGAAGAAATGGATGAGGTGGTCGTTGCCACCGTGGGCGTTGACGATGACGATCTTACTCAAGCCGTTGCGTGCAATCTCAACACAGACCGCAGCCAGCAGGCGCAGGAAAAGCCCGGGTTCTGTGGCAATGGTGCCGGGATGGTGGCGTGCTTCCAGGATCTGGGTATAGAAAAAATCCGGGTAGATGATGGCTGGCTCCAGCTGCGCGGCACGGCTGCAGAGTTCACGTGCGATGAACATATCCGTGCCGAGCGGCAGGTGGTGGGCATGACGCTCGATACAGGACAGAGGCAGCAGGCAGACCCCGTTAACATCTTTTACTACTTGAGGAAATTGGTCACCGGTCAGTTCTTCCCAACGCATGAGTTTTCTCCTTTATTATTGGTAAAGCATCAGAAAAAAGCTTACTATTAGATATAGCAAGTATAGAAGTAATCCCCCAAGAAATCAAACGGTTGGACAAGTTCTTATCATTCTTAATGGTTGGTTGCAGTCTAAACTTATCATTATCCAGAAATCAAATGACCGGTGGTTTATATGCAGGTTGCTCGATGTGCCACTATTTACCTTGGAATATCTGTCATATTTGATCCTCAAATCCTGTTTGAACAATAACGGATCTCAGCAAAAAGGATAGCCTGCCTCTGCGGTAATCGCACACTCCCACCGAAGAAATGACACAGGTCTTATAAGCTCTACACAAGCGCTTAGCATAATTATTGCAGCATGGATCAATTATTTCTCATGCCTTGGTGTATTCGTTTTTTCTTCAATACCCTCTAATACATGAGGTTGGGAGCGGGATGAATTCCGTTGGAGATTTATCTTCTGAATAGAAGGAGACATCTTTCAGCAGCTCATAATTCCCACCAAAGTATGTGTCGAAGATCAACCTGAACGTATTTACAGGAGTTATTTCCGGGTATAACTTTTTATTACCATCGTTCGGGAAATAGTATGCATTCAATATTTTCACCCTTGCCTTGGAATGGGGGTAACTGTGATCGCCCTGGATCACGATCACCGGTGGCTCTTTGGAATTTATGATTATTTTCCTGACGATCTCGATAATTCGTTTATCGGCAAATAGGATCTGATCGCGATAACCTTGATCATCATCGATGACTGATCCGCGAAAATCACCTTTGGGTGTAAAGACAAAAGGTTGGTGGGTAATAAATAAATGTGCATATACAAATTTCTTGCCGGGTAGATCCGGTATTTTTTCAAGCGAAGCAAGCAGATATCCATTTTGCTGGTATTGTCGAAAATTGCGACTTGACAACAAGTTCGCAGAGGGAATCCAATTTGATAAATTCCCCGGAAGATTTTTTTCTAAATTCTGTCGAGATTCCGCATATTCCATAAGCGGGCGGATGGCAGTGGTCCTTAGAAAAAGATAATAAAAACTGAGCGTTTCTATCTCCCCTGCCCCACCGGCATGCTCGAAGTAGTTGTAGAAGTACGTAGAGTCAGTGATATCCAGATATGGATATACGGATTTAAAAGTAATGGTTGCATACCCCATCTGCTCGAATATATGTCGAACTTCACTTTTTTTTATGTGGGGAAGTAGATCTGTGACCGTGATCTTTACCGGTGCGTCCACTGAAAAACCCAACCCATCAAGATATTCCATATTGAGAGAGGAAGACAGGGAGAACATGGTGTCTGAATAATTACTTTGCGTGCACTCCGGAATGATAAAACCGATGGATTCCAGTTGATGGATAAAATCGCTGTTATCAAGGTTATATATGTCTTTCAGCACATCCTGTCGCCCATAGGAGTCAAGGATAATATAGTAAACATCCGGATTGTTTTGGAATGTAGACGATCCTTCTAACTGCTCATTTGTAGATGATTTTGGTAATTTGATCATTTGGGCGTTCAGGCTGAACCATACCATTTGGACCAGCACAACCACGATCAATGTCAGTGCAATGGTATTTAGCGTGTTCGTTACCCCTTGGGTATTAAATCTTTCTGTTTTTATTAGGACCATGATCAAAACCAGTAAGCCAAACCAGAACGGTAAAAAATACCTGTGCCGTCCAAGGATCACTCCCCCCACGCTTATATTTTCAATCATGTTATAAACATGACCGTAAGTGAAGAAGAGCAAAACGACCAGACTTGCCGCCAGCGCTGCCTTCTCCCACTTTTTAAAAAATATCCTTGCCAATATATATAGAAGGACAGAAATTGCTAAGGAAAATGTGAGCGCTCTCCATATGGAAAAAAACAGTGTTTCTTCCCGGTTGAAATAATACAGGGCAAGAACTGGATAAATGCCGAAGAGGATCGGATGAAAAGGTATCCTGAATAATTTGGATAGGAAGGTTGATATTTTCATGACGCTCATTCTAAAACCAGGGGAACATGTCTTCGACTCTCGTCTCGTATGGGCATGAATTATATCAACTCCACAGCATATACAATTAATGCTGATCCATCTCCGATGAAACTGAGGGACACACAACTAACATAGAAAAAGCCCTTTTGAGGGGCTTTAGCTCCTGACCGCATACTCTAACCAAAAGCTAAGGATTTTTCAAGCACGCCTCGTGGTTGTCCACATTGCGCAAGATCTTGTTATCCCCGTCGAACATGAACGACATGCGATACTTCCTATCCACGCACGCTTCATAGAGATTGCGGCAGCCTTTGATAGGATGTACTTGCAGTGAAGGATGGCGGGGATCAGCATCGAGCAAGCCCAGGCCTTGTTTGACCATTTTCCGAATTTCAGGGGGCAAATCGTCGTAAGCCTTGAGAAACCGGCCTGTGAAGATGACCGGCACGGCTAACCCCGCTCATCGCGTTCGTCAAGGAATTCAATCGCATCTTTCATCGTCTTGAATTCCTTTACGCGACCGAGGCGCATGTCCTCCTCTCCTTCGCGCTCGCCTTCCTGCCAGCGTTTGGTCCAGAAATAAGCCTGCGAACGGTCAACGGCTATCTTGGGGATCAGACGTATGGAACCATCCTCTTCGACGATAACCTCCAGCAGATCTCCTTCTTCCAGATTGACCGCACGCCGCGTTGAAGCAGGTAGAGTAATCTGCCCATTGCTGCGAATTTGCAGGACATTTTCTGGCACGAGAACCTTCTTTCTCATAATCTGATTTCTCATATTTTAACATAATCAGGCAAGAAGTCAAGTGGAAATACACAGACTGAGGAGAATGATTGTCTATGCATTATTATTAAAGGTCCTCATTATGGCACCAAATATTGGATGATCAAACGAGGTCTGTAGGATGATGTCATGGAGTTGCCGCTGTAGAACTTCACATAGTCAGCTCCGTTGTCATTGTCATCATCCAGGTTGAAGCGCAGGCGGAATTGGGTGGTTCCCGCTAGATTGATTGAGGAAAAAGCTCTCTCCTGGAGGGCTGCGCTATACCACCCTGAACTCGGTGTTGGACTGAAAGTTGCGATATTGTTCTTGCTTGCGGCTGCCTGAAAATCAGCGGCAGCCAGCGAGGCTGTTGTTCCAAAATATGGCGCCCGTATGTCCGCCAGCAGGGGTTTATGCGTGATGAAGGGGTCGGTACCAACCAGTCCTTTTCTCCTGATCTTTAAGACAGCGGAGGTGATCAGAGCGTTATCCGGCAAACCGCCAGTAGAGAACGAAAGGATGGCGCGGTACTGCCTGTCACCCTGGTCATCACCCAACCGGAAGATACCACTATCGGAATTGAATGACCCTCCGGTATTGCTGTTCGCGGACGACTCAAGCACCCAGCCATCATGAGCACCCCGGGAACTGAATTGGGTACCTCCTGCATATGCCCCTGGAATTCCAGGCCATTGCCGCGGCAGTCCGTCCCGATCTTGAATGACATGGTTGTTCAGATCACCCGCGGGAACTGTGGGCGGTGAAGGGGCATCCCTCCAGCCAAAATCGGGGATCGGGAAAGTGGTCACGCCAAATACATTCCCACCGGCCACGGGATGGAAATCCCCATTGGCAGGATTTACCAGTTGTGGTTGAACTTTATTGATGGTATTGTCGCGGCGCAGTTGGGCTGCGTTGCAGGTCGGGTTCGAGTCCTGGCATCCCAGGGAGGGATCTTCGATACCCAGCGGCATGCCGGGATCGCCATTCCAGATCAGGTTGCCGCGTATCTGCAGGTTCCTGTCAGTGACCGCCGGAGAGGGGATATTGCTGCCTGCCGAAGGGATGCGCGGTCCCATGATCGCAAAGTGCTGCCACTGGCTCTGGTAGCCGGATGGATTATAGACAATATTGTTATAGATGAAAACATTCCGGTCCGGTATTGGTTCGCCCTCCCCGCCCACCGCAGTCGTACCCCAGCCGCCGGCAGCCAGGTAGGCAGCGCATCGTCCAGGAGCTTCGTCACATCCACGCGCTCCAAAAACCACTTCGATCAGGTGGCTGTTCGCCCCCACCCGGTAGAGGGTATTATAAGCCAGCAGGATGTTGTAGCCCCCGTTCACGCCCATCCCGGCGCCCTGTGTGTCATGGACGATGTTGTTGACGAACTTGATGTCGTAGGCTTCGTAGTGCAGCCAGGGAGAAACCATGTAATTAAAACCGGTACCCTGCCCGGCGCTAAAACCGCCCGTACCGCAGTTGTAGATCTCGTTGCCCTCGACCCGGAAATAAGCCGAGCCTCCCTTTAGGTAGATACACCAATCGTCGGCGTCGTGCAGGCGGTTGCCGCTGATATGCCCGTACTGCACGGCGACGAAATCAATCGCATTTTCGTAAGTATTAAAGATATTGCTGCCTTCGATGTAAATGTACTGGCTCTGGTTGATCTTGATCGTCTCATGCGCCTGGTGCCCGCTGCCACCGTTCATCACCGAGCCGCGGATCAGCAGGTGGTTGCACTTCTCGCAGTGGAACACGTCACCTTCGTTGGTAATCGTCAGGTCGAGCAGGTACAGGTAATGTGTGTCGTTTACATTGACAAACCCGTGCAAGGTGGCTGAGCCGGGTGCATCGGCGGAGCGCAGGATGATCGGGAAATTCGCAGTGCCATAGCGCGATTCCCAGTAAACGGGGAAATTGTTTTCCGGGTAATCACCTGCCACCAGTTGCAGGCGGTAACCGCTGCCTGTCAGGGTAGCGCCCTGTGGGATGCGGTTCCAGGCTTCGCTGATGGTGCGCAAGGCCTGGTTCCGGCTCGTCCCGCTGTGCGCATCATCACCATTGACCGGGTCAACCCACACATCGGTCAGAACTGGGCTCCCTATGTCATAGCCGGCTGTCCGAAATTCTGGCGCAGCCGGAGATAAGGCTGAGGGGATGCCTGTCTCAGGTATGAGCTGAGGAGCGGCAGTTGAAGTTGCTTCACCAGGCACCAGCACCGCACAGGCAAGTACAACTGATAGGGCTGCCGCCAGTAAAAAGGGGATTAAAAGTTGAGGGGGGAGTTTATGCAGAGACATATGTTCTCCACTTATTTATCCATAAGCGAACTAGATCTAGAATATCAAAGATAATCATTCCGGAAATTTTGAAAGATCCACTACACACACTATAGCACGTGGAAAAAAGATTTACAATCGACAGATAAGCAAGGCAATGGTTGCTTTTGAGAAAAACGAAGGTTGGGATGGGATTACTTCAACACAATTGATTAACAAACAAAACAAGGTGCACATATTTCGCGGCACCTTGATATATACAAAGATCCTGGCCTAGGACTCGAACCTAGAACCTAGCGGGTGGAGGTTCGAGTCCTATATACGTACATTTTAATATAAATTTTCTTATTTTAATTTTGTTAGGAAGTCTATAAACCATTTTGAATTACGTATGGGATCAAGGTCTTTATCTTCTTCAAGATGTTTACGCCCTGGAAGTCGCCCCACCTTTTTACTTTTCAGTAGCCATTTTTTGCATTTTTCTTGTTCACCACTTAAAGAATAGAGGCATGCTAAATTATAAGAAGCATAACCTGGTGCTAGTTTTTCTAATTTATGTAGCAGGTTTTTTGCTTTTGTAAGAATTTGTGTTTTCTTCTTGTTGGAGACATTGTAATATTGAACTAGAAGGGCATTGCCCCAATTGTTTAGCGCTTCGTGGTAATCCTTTTTGATCTCCAGGGCGGAGGCATACTTCTGACCAGCCTGCCGGAACAATTCATCGGCTTCATCGCCTGTCTTCAGCTTTGCCTGGTCAGACAGGGCAATGCCCCAATTGTAGAGCGCTTCGTGGTAATCATTTTTGATCTCCAGGGCAGCGGCATACTTCTGACCAGCCTGCCGGAACAATTCATCGGCTTCATCACCTGTCTTCAGCTTTGCCTGGGCATACAGGGCAATGCCCCAATTGTAGAGCGCTTCGTGGTAATCATTTTTGATCTCCAGGGCAGCGGCATACTTCTGACCAGCCTGCCGGAACAATTTATCGGCTTCATCACCTGTCTTCAGTTTTGCCTGGTCAGACAGGGCATTGCCCCAATTGGAGAGCGCTTCGTGCTTATCTGGTTTGATCTCCAGAGCAGCACCATACTTCTGACCAGCCTGCCGGAACAATTCATCGGCTTCATCGCCTGTCTTCAGCTTTGCCTGGTCAGACAGGGCAATGCCCCAATTGTTTAGCGCTTCGTGGTAATCCTTTTTGATCTCCAGTGCGGCGGCATACTTCTGACCAGCCTGCCGGAACAATTCATCGGCTTCATCACCTGTCTTCAGCTTTGCCTGGGTAGCCAAGGCAGTGCCCCAATTGTAGAGCGCTTCGTGGAAATCCTTTTTGATCTCCAGGGCAGCGGCATACTTCTGACCAGCCTGCCGGAACAATTCATCGGCTTCATCGCCTGTCTTCAGCTTTGCCTGGTCAGACAGGGCAATGCCCCAATTGGAGAGCGCTTCGTGCTTATCTGGTTTGATCTCCAGGGCAGCGGCATACTTCTGACCAGCATGCCGGAACAACTCATCGGCTTCAGCGCCTGTCTTCAGCTTTGCCTGGTCAGACAGGGCAATGCCCCAATTGTAGAGCGCTTCGTGCTTATCTGGTTTGATCTCCAGGGCAGCGGCATACTTCTGACCAGCCTGCCGGAACAATTCATCGGCTTCAGCGCCTGTCTTCAGCTTTGCCTGGTAATACAGGGCATTGCCCCAATTGTAGAGCACTTCGTGTAAATCCTTTTTGATCTCCAGGGCGGCGGCATACTTCTGACCAGCCTGCCGGAACAAATCATCGGCTTCATCGCCTGTCTTTAGCGTTGCCTGGTCAGCCAGGGTAGCGCCCCAATTGGAGAGAGCTTCGTTTAAATCCTTTTTGATCTTCAGGGCAGCGGCATACTTCTGACCAGCCTGCCGGAACAAATTATCAGCTTCATCGCCTGTCTTCAGCTTTGCCTGGTAATACAGGGCATTGCCCCAATTGTAGAGAGCTTCGTTGTAATCCTTTTTGATTTTCAGGGCAGCGGTATACTTCTTGCCAGCCTGCCGGAACAATTCATCGGCTTCATCGCCTGTTTTCAGCTTTGCTTGGTCAGCCAGGGCAGTGCCCCAATTGTTGAACGCTTCGTGGTAATCCTTTTTAATCTCCAGGGCAGCGATAAACTTCTGACCAGCCTGCCGGAACAATTCATCGGCTTCAGCGCCTTTCTTCAGCTTTGCCTGGTCAGACAGGGCAATGCCCCAATTGGAGAGCGCTTCGTGCTTATCTGGTTTAATCTCCAATGCAGCGGCATACTTCTTACCAGCCTGCCGGAACAAATCATCGGCTTCATCGCCTGTCTTTAGCGTTGCCTGGTCAGCCAGGGTAGCGCCCCAATTGTAGAGAGCTTCGTTTAAATCCTTTTTGATCTCCAGGGCAGCGGCATACTTCTGACCAGCCTGCCGGAACAAATCATCAGCTTCATCGCCTGTCTTCAGCTTTGCCTGGTAATATAGGGTATTGCCCCAATTGTAGAGAGCTTCGTTGAAATCCTTTTTGATTTTCAGGGCAGCGGTATACCTCCTGCCAGCCTGCCGGAATAATTCATCGGCTTCATCGCCTGTCTTCAGCTTTGCCTGGTCAGCCAGGGTAGCCCCCCAATTGTTGAGCGCTTCGTGACTATCTGGTTTGATCACCAAGGCAGCGGCATACTTCTGACCAGCCTGCCGGAACAATTCATTGGCTTCAGCGCCTTTCTTCAGCATTGCCTGTTCATACAGGGCAATGCCCCAATTGTTGAGCGCTTCGTGTGAATCCTCTTCGATCTCCAAGGCAGCGGCATACTTCTGACCAGCCTGCTGGAATAATTCATCGGCTTCATCGCCTATCTTTAGCTTTGCCTCGTCAGACAGGGCATTGCCTTGCATTAAAAATCCCCAGGCAATTGCATCACTCAATTCTGGATGGATCGGATCTGCATATTTGGATTTCAAATTTATAACTTTTTCATAATCCCCTTTTAGAAGATCAGACCATGCACCTAAAACATCTTCTTGAATAGGTTCGATATTATCTATTGCATCTTGAACAAACTTTCGAGCATGGAAAACAACATTTACAGGTGCACTGGTTTTAGGAAAAGTGTATGGAGTCAATGTCTCAAATATGTTATTTAGATATGAAAATGGGGTTTTTACAAAGTCTGGGGGAAAACATTCCAGTATCTGCGCCAGGGTAACAAAGAAATTGTCGGCATCAAAACCTTTAACATAGTAGGCATCTTTATTTTCTAACAGCAATTTTTTTTGAAGATGGGCAGCAGGTTCATTATCGCAATAACCAACCCAATACAGAAAATTATCAAATCGAGGAACTTTCGCCAAATGATCAAAAACCGGATCGTTTTCGCCGCTGTATCCCACAATGAGCCAAACACGTCCACTGCCAGCATCTTCAAAAACAGGTGCAAGTAGAGATGAATGCTTTTCATAATCTGCTGGCGTGTTAATTAAAATAAATCCTGTCCGCTGACCATGTAAATGGAAGATTGACTTTTCGGGAATTTTATCCCGTTCAAAGCACTGAGAGGCTGCAAAATCATAAATGGCTGGGAATATCCCTATTAATGCAGATGCCCGCATAACCAGTTGATCAAAATTAGTGGTTAAAACTCTATCAACAACACCAGCTTTCATCAGTTGTGCAAGTGCAATATGCCCCCAATTAATTCGAGCGTTGTCTACATATTCTGCGATCAGATCCCGTTGTTCGCTTGTAGAAAGTTCAGCCATACATTTAGGGTATGTCTTTTCTTCCGCCCTATCATAAGCAAGAGGATAATCTTTTTGGATTCTTTCTACAAATCCTTGAGCAGTCGGAATACCTGCTGTTACAGAACAGCCCGCGCCAATTAAAACAGAACATTTCTTACCCCGCCTTTGAGCATTTCGTAATGTCTCTACTACATCTTCAATTTTACGAAACATAAAAAACTCTACAGTAATACTATCTAATTGGATATTAGTATTTTATGTTTGTGATATGCCTATTATCTTAACTAATAACCAAGTTTATTCAGGATCAAATCCAGTTCGGCTACAATTTTCCCTTGATTTGGAGAAGAATCTTGAACCTAGCGATTCCAAGTTCAAGTCCTTACAAAGGATATATTTGTCAATTTAATGTATCTCGAGGTTAACAGGGACGCCACAACCACCGTATTGATATCCATTATCCTCAATAGCTTGTAACCTTATTTCAGGCCAATCTTCAGGATAATCTGAAATAGAAGCAAGATAACGGGAAAAGATTTTTGTATCCTTTGATTCGAACACCCTGGTAATAAAAGTTAACATTCCAAATAATAATGCAACAACAAGGAACGGAAGAATATCACCAATGTTTTGAATTAGAGATTTAATATGGCCGGAGGCTACGGCAAACAGGCCAACAGTGATCGGTAAAGCAATCAGCATGCCCATAACAATCCAAATCCATTTTGTGTTTTCAAACTTTTTCATGGAAAAGCCTATTAACATGGATCAATGATTGTGATCCTCTCCTGCTCGGCATGGGTTTCCCAAGCCTGTCGTGTAATGACTGCATGTCAGCGCGATACATGTGCATAGCATTATGATTGTAGCATAAATCAAAATTTGCCTTCAGCATATATGCTAAAAGCAAATCATTATTTCAAAGGCTCCTGGCCTAGGACTCGAACCTAGAACCTAGCGGTTAACAGCCGCCCGCTCTGCCAAATTGAGCTAGCCAGGAAGGCAAGGGAGATTATACGGTCATGCCAGGTGAGTGTCAAGCTTTGCCCAGTTGAAAGCCCTGTATTCTCTGCACCCATGAACGCGACCCTGGCGCTCTAGCTTTGCCCAGCATGTGAGTACTTGATAGTACTCAAGCGATCGAGCTTATCCAAGCGGTGGGTGGCGATGATCTGGCGCACGGTGCCGGTCAACCCTCGCACCACCAGGCTGTCGGTGCGGGCGCCTTCGCCAAAGTACTTCACACCCTTGAGCAGCTCGCCATCGGTGATGCCGGTGGCGGCAAAGAAGACGTCCTCCGATGAGACCAGGTCATCCATGGTCAGGACCTTCTCGAAGTCGTAGCCCATCTCCCGTCCTCGCTGAAGTTCGTCATCGTTTCGGGCGTAGAGCTTGCCCTGGATCTCGCCGCCCATGGCGCGCAGGGCGCAAGCAGCCAGCACGCCCTCAGGTGTGCCGCCGATGCCCAGCAGGACATCGATACCCGCATCAGGCCAGGCAGTCATTAAAGCTGCTGCCACGTCCCCATCGGGGATCAGGCGGATGCGCGCCCCGTTCCTGCGGACTTCGGCGATCAGGTCCTTATGTCGCGGGCGGTCGAGGATGATGGTCGTCAGGTCTTCCACGGACTTTTCCATCGCCCTGGCGATCGCTTTAAGATTATCAGTGACAGGAGCTTCGATATCGATCACACCCTTTGCCTGAGGACCTACAGCGATCTTGTCCATATAGACGAACGGTCCCGGGTCATACATCGTGCCGTGCGGGGCAATCGCAACGGTAGCAATCGAGTTGACGTTGCCAAATACCAGCGGGCGCGTCCCGTCGATCGGATCCACGGCTACGTCCATTTTGGGTGGCACACCGGTACCTACGCGTTCCCCGTTAAAAAGCATTGGGGCTTGATCCTTCTCTCCCTCTCCGATGACGATAACGCCGTCCATGGCAACCGTCTTCAGTATCATTCGCATGGCTTCCACCGCAGCATGGTCAGCGGCTTCTTTGTTACCGCGGCCCATGAAACGGCCGGCGCTGAGGGCGGCAGCTTCCGTCACGCGCACCAGTTCCAGAGCCAGGTTGCGGGTGGGTGCTCCTATCATAAATGCCTCCAAACCTTGCGCTATAACAGAAACCAGCAGATCAGGTAATACCCAAGTACGGCAGCCCACAGCCACGAATCAATGCGGTCAAAGGCACCGCCATGACCTGGAAAAATATTGCTGGAATCTTTAATGCCCGCCTGGCGTTTGAACAGACTCTCTCCAAGGTCACCCAGGGTGGTGAGCACGGAGAGCACCAATCCCAGTACAGCCCCCTCCAGCAGCGTTACAGCCAGCCCACCGATTCGATGCCACAACCAGGCGAAGAGCACACCGCCCAGCGTACCGGCAACGACACCCGCCCAGTAACCTTCCCAAGTTTTCTTGGGACTCAGGCGCGGGCAGAGTTTATTCCGTCCAAAGCGGATCCCTACGAAATAGGCTGCCGAATCAGCCAGCCAGACCGACGGAAGCACCAGCAGCAGCCACAACAATCCATCCGGCAGACTACGCAAATCCACCAGATAAGCACCGATCCAACCCAGATAGGCGATGCCGGCGATGGTAGCGGCGAAGTCGACGGCAGCCCGCTCGCGACCTCTTTCGTAAGCCAGCAAGTGCACGGTCAACGACAGCAGGATCAGCATGGTCATGACCGCTCCAGCCACAGCCCAATCTGATACGAGCGAACGAACCGCCAACACCCCCAGGACCCCCCCCACGACCACGATTTCAGACGGTTCTATCTGGATTGTGCGGAAAATACGGACGTACTCCCACGCTGCGACTCCCAGGAACAGGGCGATCAGGAGCAGGTAAAACAATCCCCCTAAATAAAGGGCTGGCAATCCAACAGCAGCTAGCAGCACAGCGGTTGCGACGCGTTTAGCCAGCATGCACCTGGTCATCCACAATGGGCGAGACGCCGCCAAAGCGACGTTCGCGCTGGGCATAAGCCTCAAGCGCCCGGCGGTATTCCTCCTTATCGAAATCCGGCCAATAGGCCGGGGTAACATACCATTCCGAGTAAGCGGCTTGCCAGATCAGGAAATTGCTGATACGCAGTTCGCCTGATGTGCGGATGACCAGATCGGGATCAGGAACACCAGCTGTAAACAGGTACTGGCTGACGAGTTCAGCATCCACATCCTTCACAGCGACGTTGTTCTCGATCATGCACCGTATGGCGCACACGATCTCATCCCGCCCGCCGTAATTGAAAGCTACGTTCAAAATCAACCGGTTGTTTTCTTTGGTTAGTTCTATTGCTTTAAGCACTTTCTTCTGCAGTTTTGGATTCAAGCCTTTCAGGTGACCAATATGCCGTAATTGCACCCCCTCCTTGTTGAGCTCAGCCAGTTCATGGTCGATCACGTCCTCCACGATACGCATCAAGCCCTGGACTTCTTCCGACGGACGCCCCCAGTTTTCGGTCGAGAAGGCGTAGATGGTCAGGTATTTGACGCCAAACTCCACGCTGGCACGGATGATCCGGCGCAGGTTTTCGGTTCCTGCCTTGTGTCCGGCAAGGCGCGGCAAGCCTCGCGATAAAGCCCAGCGGCCGTTACCATCCATGATGATGGCTACATGTTGAGGGATCTTTTCTACCGAGATGGTTCTTTTTGATTCCTTCATCGAAAACCTGTCAGCTTTTATACTTCCAGGATTTCCTGTTCCTTATGCTGACCATGCTTATCAATCTCCTGAATGAACCGGTCAGTGGTTTTCTGTAGATCTTCCTCTCCCCGTTCCATATCATCTTCCGAGATGAGTTTTTCCTTCTCGAATTCCTCAAGGTCCTTTTTCAGGTCACGACGGATATTACGAACCGCGATCCTCGCCTCCTCCAATCGGTTATGGACAACCTTGACCAACTCGCGGCGTCGTTCCTCGGTGAGCGCCGGCAGGTTCAGGCGGATGGTCCTGCCATCGTTATTGGGGGTTAATCCAAGGTCCGATGCCAATATCGAACGTTCTATGCTCTTCAACGTCGAAGGATCGAAGGGCTTGATCATGAGCGCACGTGGTTCAGGCACGCTGATGGTTGCCAACTGCATAAGTGGGGTTGGAGCCCCATAGTACTCTATCGGCATTTTTTCCACCAACGCTGGCGAGGCTCGACCGGTACGGATGCTTCCCAGGTCATCCTCGAGTGAGAGGATGGCTCCTTGCATACGGCTTTCGGCATCTTTCAGGATATCTTTGATCACTTCGACCTCCTGGTTGATGAGCAAATTGAATTCCCCATAAGGATACCCTATAATCATGAAAAACGCTACATCCCCACCCAAAGACGAGAAAATTTGATGGTTACTGAGAGGCTCTCAGTTTATCAACACATCCAGGCTTTAGTACCTATTAGGTCTTACTCATGCAATCAAGATGATCCTTATCCCGCAACCAGTGTACCGACCGCTTTTCCCAACAGCGCCTTGTGCAGCGCCTCTGGGTCCCAAAGATTAAGGATCAGGATTGGCAGATTGTTTTCCATGCAGAGTGATACGGCAGTGCTGTCCATCACCTGTAAACGACGATTAAGGAAATCGATATAGGTCAATCTGTCAAATTTGACTGCCTTGGGATGGGTCTTTGGATCTGAGTCATATACACCATCCACTTTTGTGGCTTTGATCAACACATTGGCACCGATTTCCATCGCTCGCAAAGCTGCCGCAGTATCGGTCGAGAAGTAAGGATTACCCGTCCCAGCCCCAAAGATAACGACACGCCCCTTTTCCAGGTGACGGATCGCACGACGCCGTATGTACGGCTCAGCCACGGCGCGCATCTCGACAGCAGATTGAACTCGAGTGGTGACATTCTCTCTTTCGAGAGCATCCATCAGCGTCAGTGCATTCATGACCGTCCCCAGCATTCCCATGTAATCGGCAGTTGCCCGGTCCATGCCTCGATCAAGACCCTGCTTGCCGCGCCAGAGGTTACCCGCCCCAATCACAACCGCCACCTCAACCCCCATTTCGGAGACGTCTTTAATGCGTTTGGCAGTTGCTTCAGCTTGAGCCACATCGATCCCAAAGCCTGTGGAACCTGCCAACGCCTCACCACCTAGCTTAAGCATGATACGATGGTACTTTAATTCATTCATCATCTTCTCCTGAACCTTTCCTAAGAGGATGCCAGAAAAAAGACCAACCGTCAGGTTGGTCTTTTTTGCCTATGCGGTTGTACTTTCCCCTAATTCCCATCGTTCAAAACGCCGGATGACAATATTTTCTCCGATCGCAGCTATGTTCTGGAGCATCAATTGCTCGACAGTCATATTCTCATCACGGATGTATGGTTGACGCAGCAAACATATTTCATCTTTGATCTTATCCAGACGACCTTCGACAATCTTGACAACAACTCCTTCTGGTTTACCCTCATCCAATGCCCGCTTACGGGCAATTTCTGACTCGTAGGCGAGGAAATCCTCAGGGACTTCCGCCTCGGAAATGAAACGTGGTTCTCCAGCCGCAATCTGCAATGCGATTTCATGGGCTAATTTTCGGAAAGTATCTGAGCGGGCGACGAAATCAGTCTCACAGTTTATCTCAACCATCACGCCAACCCTACCATTGCCATGAGAATAAAGTTCCACAACACCTTCCGATGTAATCCGATCAGCCCTCTTCATGGCAGTAGCCAAACCTTTTTCACGAAGATGGTCTACTGCCTTCTGGAAGTCACCGCCAGCCTGTTCCAATGCTTTACGACAATCCAGCACGCCTGAACCAGTTTCGGTACGCAATTCCTTGATCATTTCCGTAGTAATTTCCATGATTACCTCAATCACTCTATTTATTATCACCAGTTTTTACCCGGGCTTTGCGCTTGGGCTTGCCTTCATCGATCACACCACCATCCTCTGCCTTCGTTTTACGTTTCCTTTTTACTCCTTCTTTCTTATCCTCCACAACTCCTTTTTCTTCGACAGCAATGGCTTCTACAACAACCTCTTTTTTTTCTCTGGTCTTGCTTTTTTCCTTCTTTACTTCACCTTTTCCCTTATCTGAAAGGATCACTTCGGCAGCGGGTACTTCCGGGACTACATCTACCGGTAAGCCCTCAACTATAATAGCCTCCTCTGCCTGGATCTGAACCTCACCTTTTTCTTCATTTTCCACTACAGCTTCTTCAGTAACAAGAGTCATGCGCTCAGAACTAAGTTTGGCAAGAGTGGCTTCGCCCAGCAATTCCTCTTCTTCCAATTCCTCGTCCATTTCTACCACAAGACCAGTTTTGTTGAACTCCACCTCAACTGGTCGGGCAGCCATTTCAGCAATCTCTTCTTCTTTGCGCATAGCTCTGCCCTCTAAAACGGCATCGGCAATTTTCCCAACCAGCAGTTTGATAGCACGGATCGCGTCGTCGTTGGAGGGGATGATGAAGTCAATATTTTGAGGATTGCAATTGGTGTCGACCATAGCAACCACAGGTATGCTGAGCAGGTTAGCCTCATGAACTGCTGCCACCTCGCGGCTGACATCAACGATAAATACCAGATCTGGTACTCGCTTCATATTCCGAACACCCCCCAGCCGTTCATTTAGCCGGTCAATTTCACGTTGGATTAATAAACCTTCCTTCTTTGTCAGGCGGTTGATCTCACCACTGTCACGTAACTGTTCCAGACGTTCCAATTCCTGGATACGCAGATGAATAGTTGACCAATTTGTCAGCAAGCCTCCAAGCCAACGAATGGTCACATAGGGCATACCACATCGTTCTGCTTCTTCAACAATCGTCTCCTGCGCCTGCCGTTTCGTTCCGACGAAGAGTACTACACCACCATTCATGACCTCATCGCGGATGAGGGTATAGGCTTGATTGAGCATTTTCACAGTTTGCTGCAAATCAATAATATGAATGCTGTTACGCTCTGTGAAGATGTACGGCTTCATACGGGGATCCCACTTATTTGTGCGGTGACCAAAATGGACACCGCTCTCAAGCAGGGCTTTCATTGAAATAATCGCCATGAAATATTCTCCTTTGCGTTTTCCGCCGTCTCCATCATCCCTACCGGTGACTGCGTCCAGTCGGTCCGCAGCACGCACCGGGAAGTCCAGAGACGTGTGAATTTGGGCATTTTTTGCCTGCCCTAGCAAGATACCCCTCGGCGGGAGAGATCCTTTCGACCCTCGTCGGGGGCGGGGCATAGTATACCACAAATCATACCCAAATGAACTGGTTTAGAGGGGTTCACAACTTTCAGAGTATAGAATTTAACCCTCTCCAAATCCTTTTATGGATTATCTAAACAATAATCATACACAGGATATGTACTGCCTGACGAATCGACCTTCCAAAGGATTTGTCGTGTGTATTGACCTCTCCAAGCACATTGACATCAACGTTTCATTTTCCAGAATGTGAATATCCGGGTACCGATGGGAAATAAATTCTTTATGGCAGGAAGACAGGTATCAACCCTTCAATATGAGAATGACCATTCTTATTCCCTGAGATTCTCATGGACAAGAGACGAAATGAATCATGTTCACTTATTCAACGGAATTTTTCCCCGCTTTAGTTTTAGGAGGAAAAAGCGCACAGGCGACCCCTAATCAGGTCGTTTACTGTTCGATTTTCACGATAATTTATGATACTGCCGGCTCGTATAACTGTTGACGGATCTGCACTACTTGCCTGCGCAATCGATCGTCACGCTCGAGCAGGTCAGAGATTTTTTCAATCCCATACATTATGGTCGTATGGTCTCGACCACCAAGCGCCTCACCAATTTGGGGTAGAGAAATATTGCCCTCTTTTCGCAACAGGTACATGGCAACCTGGCGTGGTAAGACCACGGCTTGTGAGCGGTCTCGTCCAAGTATACTTTCGGTGGTCAGATTAAAAGAATTTGCCACCAGATTAATGACACGCTCTGGTTTCAAATCATTAGGCCGGGGTAATAGATCTGCCAGAGCAACTTCCGTCAGTTGTGGTGTAATGGTTGCACCGCTCAGTTCGGCAAAAGCCAGAATACGGTTTAGCGCACCTTCCAGTTCCCGGATGTTTGACTGTACTCGCCGGGCAATGGTTTCCAATATATTATCCGGTACATAGCGACCAGTTCGTTCGGCTTTACAGCGCAGGATCGCCAAGCGCGTCTCCAGGTCAGGCGGTTGGATATCTGCAGTTAATCCCCATTCGAAGCGTGAGCGCAGGCGTTCTTCCAATGTGACCAAAGCCTTGGGTGGACGGTCGGATGAGACGATGATTTGCTTGTCCTGTCCATGTAATGTATTGAATGTGTGAAAAAATTCTTCCTGAGTGGATTCTTTACCAGCTATGAACTGGATATCATCAATCAACAATAGGTCTATCGAACGGTACTTCTCACGGAAGGCTTGCGTAGTATGCGATCGGATGGCATTTATCATATCATTGGTAAACTCTTCGGATGAGACATACAGGACGTTCAAACCACGTACCTGGCAGGCATTACCAATGGCATGTAACAGATGGGTTTTTCCTAAGCCTACTCCTCCGTAAAGAAATAGCGGATTGTACGCTCGTGCCGGTTTTTCTGTAACTGCTTGACAGGCGGCATGTGCCAGTCTGTTGCCTGCACCAACAACGAAATTCTCAAATGTATATCGGTGGTTAAGACTTGGATTGTAAAGAGGTTCATTTACTGATTCGATACCGAGATCATCGTACTTTTCATCAATACTAACAGACTTTCCTTGTCCACCATTCTGGGATACTATAAAATTAACTGCCACATTACGGTTCATGATACCGATTAACGAGCGACTCACTGTGCTTGAAAGACGGCTCTCCAACCAGTCTCGGGCATAAGTATTACTCACACCAACAGTTAAAACACCATTTTCATATCCCATGGGGTGAGTGTCGCGTACCCATGTGTCATATGATGCTTTTGGCATTTCCATTTGCAGTTGACCAAGCACAATTTGCCAAGCTCGTTCAGTATCCATACCCATTCTCCCGAAATGTTGTCTCACTGAAAAGAGAAAAGGTGAGGCGACCCTCTTACTCCAGCAGCGACCTGGTGATCTCTAGTCTATTTTGCCAAAACTTCTCAGGGAAAGGGCGTGTACTACCTTGACACGCCCTACCGAACTCGATTCAAATTCTAGCAGAAAAGATGAATATCTACCACATGTCAAGCCTACGATATCTTAAAAACATCAGTTTTTTTAAGGTGGCTGAATGTTAAAATATTCCAAAGGAAACGTGAAGGGGAATTCTTATTGTAGAACGCATGTCTCAGCCAAAACCGCTACCACCCTGACGCTAATCCCCCATATCTTTGGTCGATAAGCAAAATCAAATATCAAAATCAAATATTTCCCAAGATCCAGTGTGGATAAGAAATCAATTAACCACCTGTGAGACACATAATTCTGAGATTCAAAATCATCACAGACATATAAAATTGTTTTATGGGATCAGCATACGTGGTACCCAAGCAAGTACTGTCGTCCCCTCTCCTGTGATGGATGTGATATCAATTTCACCTCCCACACTATGGATACGCGTCTGCATATTAGCCAACCCATGCCCCAGTGCCACGTTCATTTTATCAACATTAAAACCCTTCCCATCGTCTCGAATCTCCATCAGTACCCGCTCAGGGGTAGCCCATACATCCACATTCACATATTTCGCGCCAGCATGCTTGGCTACATTGGCTATCGCCTCCTGGCAAATATGGAACAAAGCCAAGGCGCAATTCTGAGTAAGGTCGGAAATATCTTCCTTCGGACTGGTCAAGATCGCTTCTACAGGAGTATTTGCCCCGAATTCGGTTACCAGTCGTTTCAAGCCCTCCATTACACCTTCTCCATTTAACTGGCGTGGACGCAAGTCGAGGATATAAGCGCGGATATCACGGATTGATTGGTTTAAGTCATCGATCACACGTTGGATGCGCTGCTTGGCATGCTGTGGATTTTCCTCCAAGGAATGGCAGATATTTTCCAATGAAAGACCAATACCAAAAATAGATTGGATGATGCCATCGTGCAAATCCATGCCTATACGTTCGCGCTCCTCCAGCACAGCCAGACGGCGCGCGTTATTGTGCAGATGAGCATTCTCTATCCCTAAAGCAGTCCAATTCCCCACCGCCGCAAGCAAATGGATGCACCGCTCATCAAAAGGCTTGCGATTACGTGTGGCAATACTAAGCACACCAATCAAATGCTCATTCGTGATCAGGGGCAAACAGACCATTTGATAGAAACCAGTCTGAACAACCGCATCACGCAGGAAATTTTTATCATGGGCAAGATCGGTGCTGATGATCGGCGTCCTCCTTTGCGCGGTTAGACCCACAATCCCCTCGCCGATGGCAAAACGGTTACGTGTCCAAAATGCCTTTGTTGCTTGACCATGGTGTAAAACCAGCCGCAAGGTCTGGTCGTCTTCATCGAGAAGGAATATTTCCCCAGCTTCAACCTTTATATAATCCATCACCAGCGTCAGTGTCTTATTCAGGATCTCGTTCGGGTCCAATGAGCCGGTCAGAGCTGAAGCGACGTTATTCAGTAATGCCAAATCCTCAGTCCGGCGTGTCAGGGTATTATCGCGTTCCCTAAGTCCTTTATATAAACGGGCATTCTGGATGGCAATCGCAGCATATGCCGCCAGCATCTGGATGATCTTCTCATCATCTGAATTGAATTCTGGCTGCCCAATCTTGTCCGTTAAATAAATTTGCCCTAACTGACGGTCACCCTGGCGGATTGGAACGCCCAAGAAAGAATGCATTTCTGGATGCCCCATTGGAAATCCGATGCTGCGAGGATCGTTCGCAATCTCCGGGATACGTATGGGTTCTTCAATATTCATCAGCGCACCGATCAATCCTCGACCTTTCGGTGGTGATGAAATTCGCTTGATCTGATCTGCTGAAATACCCGTAGTAATGAACTGTTTCAGTATCCCATTTTCATCTAAAACACCCAAGGCGGCGTATCGAGCTTCAGCCTGTTCGCAGGCGATTGAAGCAATACGCTCCAATAGTGATTCCAACGAATCATCTTTTACCAGTTCCATACTGGCTTGATGTAAAGCGATTAAACGGTCTTGCAGTTGTTCTCTCGTCAGCAGCATTAATTTCGCCTCGTGTAGTTTAATTATACCCAATTCCGTGCAATTTGATAGGTTTTGCCAGATATTGTCTAATAAGATAGTCTATAATTCGATGGCAGAAGTGATGACTTTATTCGTCACTTGTCTTGCATGATAAGGATGATCCATGTCGACTTCCCGGATACCCGGATTCCATAACTTAACCATTGAACAGCGCTTAGAGAAATTGACCGGCGTCACTGGGATCTCACCAGATGATCTCTCTGAATTTCGGATTACCGGTGGATTAAATACTCAGCAAGCCAATCATATGATCGAAAATGTGATAGGGACTTACAATCTACCCATCGGTATTGGACTGAATTTCATTATTAATAGTCGCGAGGTGTTGATCCCGATGGTAATCGAGGAACCTTCTGTGGTGGCTGGCGCCTCTTTCATGGCGAAACTAACACGTTCAACTGGTGGATTTCACGCCACCACTACAGCACCCGAAATGATCGGTCAAATTCAGATCCTCGATGTGCCCAATATACATACAGCGAGCCAGGCACTTCTTGAACATAAAGAGAGCCTATTAGCAGAAGCAAACGAAGTGGACCCATTGCTAAGAAAATTAGGTGGCGGAGCCCGTGACCTGGAAATCCGTCACATCGCGGATTCGCCCATCGGACCATTCATGGTCGTCCACTTGATCTATGATGTGCGTGATGCCATGGGTGCCAACATCGTTAACACAGCCTGTGAGAAAATGGCTCCCCGTCTTGAAGCCATCACTGGCGGGCGTGTTCACCTTCGGATCCTGTCCAACCTCGCCGACCATCACCTAGCAAAGGCGCAGTGCACGGTGCCTCTCGAGGAACTGGCATTCGATAAATATAATGGAGAGCAGGTACGAGATGGGGTAATTGAAGCCTGGGCTTTTGCAGCCTCCGATCCATATCGAGCAACTACGCACAATAAAGGCATAATGAACGGTGTAGATGCTGTGGTGATTGCTACCGGCAACGATTGGCGAGCCATCGAGGCTGGTGCACATGCTTATGCTGCCCGTTCCGGCCGCTATACATCCCTTTCCATTTGGCAGAAAGACGCCAACGGGAATCTCAGTGGCACCCTGGAAATGCCTATGGCAGTTGGCATCGTTGGCGGTGCGACCAATGTTCACCCTTCAGCCCGAGCTGCACTTAAACTGATAGGTGTGACCTCTGCCGGTGAACTGGCTGAAATCATAGTCTCCGTTGGTCTGGCCCAGAATCTCGCTGCTCTACGCGCCCTGGCGACCGAAGGCATTCAACATGGGCACATGTCGCTGCATGCGCGCCAGGTGGCCATCGCTGCAGGCGCGAGCGGCGATGACATAGATAAACTTGCAGCACTCCTGGTAGCAGATAGAATCGTACGCATCGACCACGCCAAAGAAATCTTAAAGGGATTGAATAATGCTTAAATAGTTTATGCGTTTCGCAAGAATAGGTCTTAGAGTAATAAAAAAATCATGATATTAAGAAGCCATATTTATTGAAGGAAGTAAGAATGGTTGAACCTCAACTCGCTTCGCTCTTGCTAAAACCCACCCGTCCCGTAGGTTTCGCCGGATATGGTGCATATATCCCTCGCTACCGCCTTCCCGCCAGTGAAATCGCCCGCATTTGGACCGGTGGCCAGGGTGGTACCCCTATCAAGGAAAAATCAGTTCCCGGTATGGATGAGGACGTGGTAACCATGTCTATTGAGGCCGCCCGTAATGCTATGGCGCGCGCAAAAATTAATCCTGCCAAATTGCGGGCTGTATGGGTCGGCTCGGAATCACATCCCTATGCCGTCAAGCCAACATCAACAATCGTGGCTGAGGCGATTGGTGCTGCCCCCAACACTCAGGCTGGCGATTGGGAATTCGCCTGCAAAGCTGGAACAGAAGCCATAGTAGCCGCGATGGGCATGGTCGGTTCTGGAATGGCTGAATATGCAATGGCCATCGGGATGGATACAGCACAAGCCCGCCCCGGTGACGCCTTGGAATATACCGCTGCCGCTGGCGGAGCAGCCTTCATCATCGGTCCTGCGGAAAATGCCCTGGTCATCATCCAAGCCGCCTATTCTTATGTTACTGATACTCCGGATTTCTGGCGGCGCGAGTACCAAAAATATCCTGAACATGGTATGCGCTTTACCGGTGAACCGGCTTACTTCAAGCATATCACCCAGGCTGGTAAGACACTCATGGAAGGCATGGAGACATCTGCCAAGGATTACACGTGGGCTGTTTTTCATCAACCTAACACAAAATTCCCGCAACGGGTAGCTTCACTTCTCGGTTTCAGCCAGGAACAAATCGAACCCGGTCTGCTCGTACCGGTCATAGGAAATACCTACTCCGGATCTTCGGTCATTGGATTAACTGCTATATTTGATATCGCCAAACCTGGTGACCGCATCCTGTTGGTTTCATTTGGCTCTGGCGCGGGTTCCGATGCTCTGGACCTAGTGGTCACAGACAAGATCATTGACAGTAGTGAGTGTGCTCCAAAAACCCAGGATTATATTTCTCGACGCACTGAGATCGATTACGCGACCTATGCGCGAATGCGTGGCATATTAACGATGAAATAAAAGGTGTGAGACATGACTGAGGTTGTCATAGCGGGGATTGGTCAGACCAGCGTTGGTGAGCATTGGGATACCTCTCTGCGCGAACTGGCTTTTTCCGCCATTGAAGGAGCAATAAAAGATGCCGGAGGCTTGCGCCCGCAAATTCTCATAGTGGGTAATATGCTGGCTCCCATCCTGTCGAAACAAGCCCACTTGGGAGGATATGTAGCCGACTTCTGTGGACTGACCGGTATTGAAGCAATTTCCATTGAGGCGGCGGGGGCTTCAGGTGGTGCAGCCCTGCGCCAGGGTTATCTGGCAGTTACCAGTGGAATGGTGGATGCAGCCTTGGTTATTGGCGTGGAAAAGTTCACTGATATGGTTGGTTCAGACATTGAAACCGCTCTCTCTACATCATCCGACAACGATTTTGAGTCTGTTCACGGATTAACCCTTACTGCCCAGGCCGCCTTACTCATGTGCCGTTATATGCACGAGTTCGATGTCCCACGGGATGGCTTTGCTGGTTTCCCGCTTGTTGCCCACACTAACGGAGCACGCAACAAGAATGCAATGTTTCAGAAAGCCATCAAACCGGAGACCTACATAAAAGCCAGTATGATCAGTGAACCGGTAAACATGTTCGACGCCGCTCCGTATGCCGATGGCGCGGCAGCTGTAGTTCTCACCCGGTGCGAGCTCCTGCCTGAAGATTTCCCCCATCCCCTGGTACGGATCGCCAGTTCTGCCACCGCATCGGATACCATGGCACTCCACGACCGGCACCAGCCATTGGTGTTTTCTGCCGTGCGTTTATCGGTCGAACGTGCGCTGGTTCACGCTGGTCTAGCACGCGAGCAGATAAACCTGTTTGAGTATCATGATGCCTTCTCGATCTTTGCTGCCTTGTCCCTGGAAGCATCTGGCTTCGCCGATGTCGGTCAGGGTTGGACATTCGCTCGTGATAAAACAATTGCTCAGAACGGTAAACTGCCTTGTGCCACATTCGGTGGTCTCAAGGCGCGCGGTAACCCTGGCGGTGCTACAGGAGTCTATCAAGCTGTTGAGGCAACCCTGCAACTACGCGGCCAGGCGGGATCAAACCAGGTCTCATTTGCAAACGTTGCAATGATCCAATCGTTGGGTGGGCCCGCTGCTACCGCCGTTACCCATATTCTCACCAAGATCGGCTGAAGATTCAGGCAAACAAGAATTCTGATAGTTCTTGAGAGTCCTCCATAATTATAGTAATGCTTACAATTATTAATTAAGGAGAATATTGTTATGGAAGTACCTCGCCATTGGCGACTCAAACAGCAACGCTATAATCTTACAGGTGAAATCTGCCCGCATTGTGAAGCAAAGATCTTCCCGCCGCGTGATATATGCCCAACCTGTGGGGAGGAAGCTAAAAGCCTGTATACTTTCAGCGGCCGCGGAGAAGTATATTCATATACCACTGTTTATGAAGCTCCCAGTGGTTATGACCAGGATTCACCCTATACCGTTGCGCTGGTAAAGTTGGAAGAAGGACCCATGGTGACCGCCCAATTAACTGACCTGGGTGACCAACCTGTTGAGATTGGCACCCCTGTCGAGATGGTTACCCGCAAGCTGCGCTCGGATGGTGATGAGCGCGGTATGCTGGTGTATGGTTATAAGTTCAGGCCGGCGTTAAGAGCATAGAACAAAGAGAATGTGAGGAGCGCTCTTCATTTCAGAAGAGCGTTTTTTTTATGGGATAATTACAGCTCACCAAGAGCCCATAGAATCAACCGCTCGGAAATAGATGGAAAGAAACCTCATGCGCGTATGTATTCATCGTGGAAGCAAACAAATTGGAGGAAGCTGTGTCGAAGTAGAAAGCCTTAGTCAGCGATTTCTTATTGATCTGGGCTTACCACTGGATGCGGAAAAGAATAGTATCCAGTACTTACCTGAGATCTCCGGATTAGACGGCAGTGATCCATCTATACTGGGGATCTTTATTTCCCATCCCCACCTTGACCATTTCGGCTTGCTCGCTCATATCTCCCCGAAGATTCCCGTTGGCATGGGACCTGCTGCTCGCCACATCCTGACTGCTGCTGCACCTTTCTTACCGGGCAACTGGCCTATTCCTGCACAGGGATGGGATTACCAATCCGGGCTAAGTTTTGAGGTTAGTCCTTTTCGCATCACCCCCTTTCTCGTCGATCACTCTGCTTACGATGCCTATGCACTCCTGATTGAGAGTGGTGGAAAACGTCTCTTCTACAGCGGTGATTTTCGTGCTCATGGCCGTAAGGCTGCATTGTTTGAGCGTCTGATTGCAAATCCTCCCACAAACATAAATACATTATTGTTGGAAGGATCTTCATTGGGACGGCTCAATAACGACCAACAATTTCCCTCAGAAAGTGATATTGAGGAGCAGCTCGTACAGACCTTTTCCGCTACAGAAGGGTTGGCCTTGGTTCACACTTCAGCCCAGAATATCGACCGTGTGGTATCAATCCTACGAGCGTGCAAACGGACAGGAAGAAAACTGATTATTGATCTTTACACAGCCGCCATTCTGGAAGCAACCGGTAATCTTAATATTCCCCAATCCAACTGGCCGGAGGTCGCGTTGTTCATTCCCCAAGCTCAACGCATCCAGATCAAAGAAAACGCCTGGTTTGACCTCCTCAAACACCATGCAGAGAACCGTTTTTTCATTGAGAATTTGCGAGAGGCACCGGGCAAATCAACCCTCCTTTTTCGTCCCCTGCATTGTCCTGACCTTGAACGGGGCAATTGTTTGAAAGGGGCTACCTATATTTATTCTCAATGGGAGGGATATTGGGAAAAAGATCCCTCCAATAAGCTAAAAGAATGGTTGAAACGACATGCCATCCCGAAAATCGGTATCCACACTTCGGGACACGCCAGTCCCAGAGACCTAAAGAAAATCGTGGCCGCAATCAATCCAAGCAAGGTGGTTCCGATCCACACCTTTTTCCCTGAACGATATCATGAATTTTTTCCTAATGTGGAAGTGCATAATGATGGCGAGTGGTGGGAGGTATAAATGAGAATATTAACTAAAACATTTATGGATGATTTGTTGAAGCCTGAGGGTTTACTTTACCCGATACGCGCGAAAATAATAAAAGACCAGACATTAATGTTGGCAATTCGAGACCATTACATCAATATTTACTATCGGGGTGGCAATATCCTCAAAGTAATGGAACATAGCAAGGGTTTTTACCGAACTTCTTTTGATGATCAATACAATATGTCAAAGCAAAATTTTTCCGATTCACTTGCCGACATCACAACCCAGGATGATGCAGAAAAATTGGTTGCCTCATTTCCTAACCGAAAGAATATTATGGACGAATATTTCTCTATCTACGGCAAAGCAGAACGAGAATTTCAACAATTGGTTGTCCGTGAAAACAACTATTCGTCATTCTCGAATGAAAGCGAATACTTCATTTCGGACATCGAAGTCACTGATCCTAATCCTGGAGCCCGCTTTGATATGATGGCCATCCGCTGGTTGGCCTCAAAACGTAAAAGCGGTAGCAACTGTAAAGCTGCCTTAACTGAGATGAAGTATGGTGATGGTGCTCTGGGGGGTAGTGCCGGATTGCTCAAGCATCTCAAAGATATAGATACATTGATCTCTAACATTGATCGTTACACCAAACTGTTACTCACCATGGAGACTCAGTTCAACCAGCTCGATCAACTCGGATTGCTGAATTTCAATAAAGGCAAGAGTGAAGCCAGAGTCAAGTTGGATGCCAATGATAAGCCGGAAGTGATTTTTATCCTGGCCAATCACAATCCTCGTAGCCCGAAACTAAAAACAATTCTCAGTGAGCCTGAATTTAATATATATGAGAAGTCGCCGGTTTTTGATCTAAGATTTTTTATAGCCAGTTTTTCCGGTTACGGATTGCATTCGAAGTGTATGCTTCCTTTAGCTGAATTTCGGAAATTGTTATAAGGTTCTATTTTTGTCTGTTAAGGTTTCAGAATGATGGATGAAACGCTGCACAATATAGCGATCAGAGATTTTGAAGGTTAAATTTCCACCTTCACCCACTCAGCGCGGACCGAGTCGTATATACGGGTATAAGGTTTGGCCGGCGATTCGAGCCTAGGACAAAAAGATTATGAGAGAAGCACCCTCCATCTCTGGATGGCGCTTTTTTGATACTGCGGCATAATTGCAGTATATTACAACTCCGTGTAATTAATTGTTGGGCGATTCCTTGCTCAATACTCACCAGAAAAAAGGAGAACTCATGGAAAGCAATAAAAGTGGTTTTGTTTCTATTGATGAGACATTACATCTTTCCCTGAAGAAACGCAAAAAATTCTGGAAGAATTACGGGCAATAATAAAAGCCTCCGCTCCTGACGCAGAAGAAAAAATAAGTTATCAAATACCCACTTTCGCTTTAAAAGGTAATTTAGTCCATTTTGCTGCTTATAAAAAGCATATCGGATTTTATCCTACATCAAGTGGAATTCAGGCATTCAAATATGAATTATCTGTTTATGAAGGTGCAAAAGGTTCTGTAAAATTTCCAATAGACAAACCATTGCCTATGGAATTGATAAGTAAAATTGTGAAATTTAGAGTTACTGAAAATCTGAAAAATGCTGAGATAAAATTAAGCAAAAGGAAATGAATCTACCGATGAAATCATATGGCACCTCAAAAATCAACGAAATCTTCTGAGCCAGATAAAGTGAATGAGTATATGAAAAGTCTAAAACACCCTCTTTCGGAAGTGGTTTAGGCTTTAAGACAAATTATTTTAGAGACTGATCCAGAAGTAGGGGAAGAAATAAATTCCGACCATCTCTCAATATCTAACAGACATAACACGAATTTAATGGATATTGCCCCGCCGGGTTAACTCGTCGGGGCAATTGGTTTAAATCACCATTCATTAAAAATACATCCGGGTAATGTTAGAATCTAGTAGGGTGAACTGAAGTAATTATTAAGTTAAGGAGGTACTCTCGTGGAATCCAAGTATTATCATATTTCTCAAGGGGGAAAATGCAACACCATGACCACCTTTGACGAGGCACTGGCAGCAGCTAAAAAAGGGGGGTATATATGGTTAATTTACATCCATCCAACAAAAGAAGAGCTAACCCCCCTGATAGATGCGCTTGGTCTCCACCCACTTGCCATCGAGGATTGTACTGACGAAAATCAGATCCCAAAGATCGAAGATTACCCGCAACACACTTTCATCCTTTTCAACTCATTTAGCTACATCGATAAAAAACTCAGGATTAATGAAGTAGATCTCCTCATGGGTGAAAACTTCCTTGTTACCGTTTATAGCAACTCTAATAATCAATCACATCTGCAGGACATTGAACGCATGATAAAACTTGACAGCGACAATATTCGACTGGGACCATCTTTCCTGGCGCATATCCTATTGGACCAGATCGTGGACCAAAAGTTCCTGGCAACCGAGGCTCTTGAAGATGAGATCAATCAGGCTGAAGATGTGATCATAAACAACCTTGCAAGCTTCAACCCGGCAGACCTGCTCCATCATCGCCGGGATCTATCAGCTTTCCGCAAAAGCCTTTTCCATGAGCGGGAAGTACTCGTAAAGATCTATCGAAAGGATTGTAAATATATTTCAGAAAAGGCACTGCTTTTTTACAGGGATATTTATGACCATCTGACCAAACTTTTCGAGCTTACTGAATCTTCGCGCGATACTGTAAACAGCCTCATGGAAATGTATTTATCCATGCTGAACAATCAGATGGCAAAATCTGCCAATGAAATGAATGCCACGGTCAGGCGATTAACCTTCATCACAACCATATTCATGCCCCTTACACTTCTGGCTGGAATTGGTGGCATGTCTGAGTGGACCATGATGACAGGACCGGCCAACTGGAAGATTGCATATCCAGCCTTCCTGATTGCAATGGTGTTTATAGGTGTGATCAATTATTATTTCCTGAAGTGGCTGGAAAAGAAGCGCCCAGAGATAGGGTGACCATCACCGAATTAAAATTGGGACTGGTAGAGAAGAACTGATAAATATTTACCCATCAGCTTTACAATAATGTATGACAGATAATGATGATAAATTATCCATTTGATCGCATTCTTTGGAATAATGGGGTTTAAATATATTCCTTTTTTTTCTTCATGATATATTGATCAACATTGTTCATAAGCGATACCAATACCGATAACAGGATTGAATCCCCAGAAAAAAACGAGGGAAAATACTGCAATGGCGTTCTGTGTATAATGGGATATCAGATGAATCGCTTGCGCTTCTCACAAGGTTCAATTCCTTACGCATTCCTCCCCCTGACTATCCTCAGCTATGGCTTGCTCATCCCCTGGCTGGGCTTTTATTGGGATGATTGGCCTTTTGCCTGGATCTCCCATTTCCTTGGTCCGGCTGAATTTATCAGAGCTTTTCTACCCTTCAGACCATTCCTAGGGCCGATCTTCTTCCTTACAACCAGCCTTTTTCACGAATCCCCTCTTGCCTGGCAAATTGCTGCCCTCATCGTCCGGTTCTTGCTGGTATTTACTGCGTGGCGCCTGTTTTCTATCCTCTGGGTGAATCACAAGCGTCAGGTTCTAACGATAAGCTTGTTACTTTTGGTTTTTCCCGGCTACAGCCAGCATTGGGTAGCATTCACACACATTAACCAGGAACTCATTCCCCTTATCTCTTATCTGGCTTCTTTTTTTATAACAGCCTGGGGGGTAAAAAACAATGAAAGATACCTGCCAGCGACAATTACTGCGCTCATGTTGATGTTCTGGGGGTTATTCACTACCGAGTACTATATTGGATTAGAACCTTTAAGATTTCTCATGTTGTGGTTTCTGGTTCGTGAGCTATCGACAGAATACCATTCACGGATGATACTCACCCTGAAGCTCTGGTTGCCATATCTCATCTTGTGGATTTTTAATGGAATCTGGTTATTCTATTACTACAGGTCGGGGGTATATCAATCCTATGAGGTAGCCGCATTCGACTTTCTACGTTCCTATACCCTGACTGAAATCGGTCGTGAGATCATAAACACTCTCACCACAGCTGGTTTTAATGCCTGGATACAAACATTTCGTCTTATTACCCAGATTCCAGATAACCTGTCTAAAGTTCTCCCTATCGTCCTTGTTCTGTTTTCCTTCCCTCTGATCAGTATTTACTTATATAAACTAAACCTGAATCAATCCAGTGAAAAGCGTTGGGGGCTTCAAATGATCTTTGTTGGGATTTTCGCGATCTTACTTGGACGCCTGCCCTCATGGGCTGCCAATCTCCCAATCACACTTCAATCCAGTTACGACCGATTCATGGTTTCCATGATGATTGGATCCTGCATGCTGCTCGCCGGGTTGATCGAATTTTTTATCCGGAATGAGAAAATTAAAATCCTGACAATAAGCCTGGTCATCACGCTGGGGATTGGTCAGCAATTCAACAATGCAAATATCTTCCGGCATGATTGGGCAAAACAGAAAGAAATCCTCTGGCAATTCTACTGGCGTATCCCATCCATGGAACCAGGTACTCTGATACTCACTCACCAGCTGCCTCTGGATTATGAAACTGATCTGTCTTTTACAGCCCCTTTGAATTGGATATATGCACCTAAGGTCATTCCGCCAGAGCTTCCCAATGTCCTTTTATTCACGGAAAAACGCCTGGGAGGACCGACACTGCCGGAATTAAAAACGGGCATCCCTGTAACCATTCGATACCGTACCGTGTCCTATCACGGCTCCACATCAAACGCCCTGGTAATCTTCGTACCATCATCTGGTTGTTTGAGGGTCATGGATCCCATCTATGCAAATGGCAAAGTGTATGAGAAAGAGTCGAAATTCCTGACCGATGCCATCCCTCTCTCCAACCCATCCCGCATCCTGGTGGATTCAATACCTCCCGACCTACCTAGATCACTTTTCGGTGATGAACCTGCACATACGTGGTGTTATTTCTACGAGAAAACCGAATTGGCTCGCCAGAAAGGTGACTGGTCAAATGTGGTTGCTCTTGGAGAAGAGGCTCTTGCCCAAGGTTATAAGCCAACAGATCCATTTGAATGGCTGACTATCATTGAAGGGTACGCCCGTACGGATAACGTGGAGGCTGCCATTCAAATTTCCAGAAATTCACTTCAGGCGGACCCTAAATTCCGTAAAGGTCTCTGCAATCTATGGGGAAGGGTCCTGGACAGTACAGATCAAGCCAATGTTGAAGAAATGGCAACCACCATTATGGCTGATATTGGATGTTTTTCCTGAAAGTCACATCTTCCTTCCAATACTACCCATTCGTTAACCCAGCTATTAATCCATCGAAACTACGATTTCCATTTCTTATCCTCGGCTATAAGGAGCGTAAATGCTGACATTAATCGAGAAAATTCTTTTCGCTCTTGCCAGCCTTGCATCATTGACTGCTGCCTGGTTTGCGGTTAAGCGCTTGATCGTTATCATAGGCCAGGGACAGGGTCAACCCGATTGGGATCTTGCCTGGAAACGTATGGGAAGGGTACTCATCAAGGTTGGCACCTTCCAACCTGTATTTCGATTTCGGCTTTTACCCAGTTTGTTCCACGCCATGATAGGCTGGGGGTTTGCTTTCTTTTTACTCGTAAACATCGGGGATATTTTACAGGCTTACTTGCCTAATTATGAATTCCTTGGCGGCGGGATAACTGGCAACCTCTTCCGTTTATTCGGTGACTTTCTAAGTATCAGTGTACTGGTCGGGATGACCTTCATGCTGGTGCGTCGTTTCATTCTCAAGCCTCATGAACTTGGGACGCGGGATTCAACTCAACTCAATCCCAAGGCGCGTTTCGGTATTAATCGCGATTCTGCCATCGTTGGATCACTCATCCTCTTCCACGTCGGTTCACGGTTCATGGGCGAGTCTTTCAAGATAGCCCTTCTAGGACATGATGCATGGCAGCCATTTGCTTCTTCACTGGCAGGTTATTGGTCCGGTTGGAGCGAATGGGCTCTAATTGTCGGGCAGCATATCGCCTTCTGGCTGGCGCTCGGTTTGATACTGGTTTTTATCCCCTATTTCCCATATTCCAAACATATACACTTGTTTTTCGCTCCCTTGAACTTTTTGCTTAAACCAGTACGCCGTTCACCAGGTGAGTTGAGCAAGTTGAACTTTGACGATGAAACCATTGAGCGATTTGGTGCTTCCATTTTGAAAGATTTAGGCTGGGAACAAATCATGGATGCATATGCCTGCATCATGTGCTTCCGCTGCCAGGAAGTCTGTCCCGCTTATCATACAGGAAAGGTGCTCTCACCTGCCGCGTTGGAGATAAACAAGCGCTATGCCCTCAATTATATGGGTACGCCAGCCCTCCCTGATACATCACTGACCGATATTGTCATCCCGGATGTAGCCGTGTTCGCATGCACAACTTGCGGCGCCTGCATAGATATCTGTCCGGTTGGCAATGAACCAATGCGTGATATCCTTGATATTCGTCGATCGTTGGTATTGATGGACAACAATTTCCCCAAACAATGGGAAACTGCTTTCCGTAGCATGGAGCGAAATGCCAATCCCTGGAATACCCCAGCAGCCGAGCGAATGAAATGGGCTGAAGGATTGAAGGTCCCGACAATCGAGCATAATCCCGAACCTGAGATCTTATGGTGGGTAGGTTGTGCTCCAGCCGCCGACGCACGCGCCCAGAAAACCGCCCAGGCTTTTGCTAAAATAATGAATACAGCTCGCGTAAATTATGCAGTTCTTGGTCAGAAAGAGCAATGCACAGGTGATTCAGCCAGACGTGCCGGCAATGAGTATCTATTCGCTGAACTGGCTAATGCCAATGTGAAGATCCTGAATGAAATCAAACCAAAACGGATAGTAACCACCTGCCCACACTGTCTGAATACAATTAAGAATGATTACCCGGCATTCGGAGGGTATTTCCAGGTGATCCATCATACTCAAATGATCAAAGAGCTAATCGATACTGGTAGGCTGGAGCTTAAGCCCAAAGATCTAGGCAAGGTAACATATCACGATCCCTGCTACCTGGGGCGCCACAACCAGATCTTCGCTGAACCCCGCATCCTGCTGAAAAAAGTCCACCAAGAGTTGGTCGAGATGCCTCGTCATGGGGTAAAGTCCTTCTGCTGCGGGGCTGGTGGTGCCCAGATGTGGAAGGAGGAAGAACACGGCACTGCCAATGTCAACCATACTCGCTTCGCCGAAGCAAAAGACACCGGTGTTGATACCATAGCAGTCGGCTGCCCGTTCTGCATGACCATGCTGAGTGATGCCTCCAAAGCAAATGGTGGGCAGGTCAAGGTGCTGGATATTGCAGAGATCGTTTCGAGTAAGTTGAGATAGTTATCAACAACGTTCCAATCACGTTATCCATCTATTAGCTTACCCAGGCGATCAATACCTATCCTACCGATCCATGGTTGGTAGTTTTTTCAATCTATGGACAATGACATCTTGTGGATGTTAATAAAACGCGTGTTAGAATTTGTCAAATGGAATATTCTGAACACCTGCAAGGCATCCTCAAGACTCTACCCGTAAAATCCGGCTGCTACCTGATGAAAAATGCTGCCGGTGAAGTGATTTACGTCGGAAAAGCCATAAATCTGCGCAGTCGAGTCCGGTCGTATTTCCATCTTAATATAGAACAGGACGCAAAAATACATCGATTGGTGCGTGAGATTGTTGACATCGAGTGGATTTTGGTTGGCTCAGAACTCGAGGCACTGATCCTTGAAATGAACCTGATTAAACGCTATCGACCAAATTACAACATCCGCTTAAAGGATGATAAACGCTATCCATATATCAAGGTCCACTGGAATGATCCCTACCCTAAAGTAACAGTGACGCGGCATATGGTGAACGACGGGGCACGTTACTTTGGACCTTATACTTCTATCTGGGCTGTCCATCAAACTCTTGACGTGTTGCGACGCATTTTTCCATATCTGACGTGCAACCGTGAGATTACTGGAGGAGATACGCGTGCATGTCTTTATTACGACATCAAACTGTGTACAGCGCCATGTATTGGGGCAATCACCCAGAAAAAGTACCGCATAATGATTGATGATTTAGAGCAATTTCTGAATGGACGGACTGAGGGATTAATCTCTCGCCTGCAATCTGAGATGCAACAGGCTTCTGAGGAATTACACTTCGAACAGGCGGCAACTATTCGCGATCAAGTGAATGCCATCCAGAACGTGGTCGAACGCCAGAAAGTGGTCTTCGCTGCTGACTATGCTGATACGGATGTGATCGCTATGGCACGTAGTGATAGTGAGGCATGCGTCCAAGTATTTTTCATCCGTGCTGGTAAATTAATCGGGCGTGAGTATTTTATCCTCGAAAGCACTGAAGACACTGCAGAGACAGAGATCATAGAGCAGTTCGTCAAGCAGTTCTACACAGAGGCAGCCTTCGTACCATCTCAAGTCCTCTTACCGCAGGAGGTCGCAGAAGCACAGATCATCCAGCAATGGTTACAGAGCCGGCGTAATGACCAGAAAGTAAAGATGCTTGTTCCTCGGCGGGGTCAGCGGCGTGAACTGGTCCAGATGGCTGCTGAAAACGCGGCTGAGACTCTTCACGCATTACGTGCGCAATGGCAAGCTGACACCCATCGACAGGAACAAGCCTTGGCTGAACTTCAATCTGCTCTCTCTTTGCTTGAACCTCCCAACCGTATTGAATGTTATGATATCTCCACCACCCAGGGAACAGCTGCTGTCGGAAGCATGGTCGTCTTCACACAGGGTGTGCCTGATAAAAAACTATACCGTCGCTTTAACATCGAGACTGTAATTGGACCGGATGATTTCGCCAGCATGGAAGAAATGCTGAGGCGCCGTTTTCGTCGCTGGCAATCGGCACAGGAAATAGCAGACCAACCTGGCTCTAAACCCGATCCATCCTTCGCCTTCCTGCCTGATTTGCTGATCGTAGATGGCGGTAAAGGACAATTGGGGCGCGCTGTGACTGTTTTGGATAATTATGATCTTAGTGATAAAGTCCCTGTGGTCGGGTTGGCGAAACAGGAAGAAGAACTGTATTTTCCACAAAAATCTGAATCTCTTAAGCTGCCGCGTCACTCTCAGGGATTGTATCTGATGCAACGCATCCGTGATGAAGCCCATCGTTTTGCTATTACCGCACACCGTAAAAAAAGATCAAAGATTGCCATGACTTCACAATTAGATTCCATACCTGGTATTGGTCCAGTAAAACGCAAATCACTATTGAAACATTTCGGTTCTATCAATAAGATTAGACAAGCCATGATCGATGAATTGGCTGCCGTGCCTGGAATCACTACCACACTGGCAAATACAATCAAGGCGCATCTGGAATAAGAGGTATAAAGCGAGAAATAACATGCCAAGTAAAAGCAAAATCCATTCCAAATCGGAAAAAGCAAAGCGGGCAGCACGCCAAAACCGTAGCATGCGAATCATAATTATTGTTATATCGATCATTATCATCTTATCCTGGGTCCTGTCACTGGTAGCTAAAACATAAAAAGATGGCAGTGTTATAATATGATAGAGCGCGGTGATCATTGCCGCGCTTAATTTCGCTTTGACCTGAACATTGGCTACACCAAGAATTCAGACCACCCATACCACTATAAATATCTGATCTGCCTCTTCTGAGTGGATACTTTTATGGGAAGAAGATAAGGGTTTTATGCTCGAAAAACTTGCAGGTATCGAAGAAAGATACAATGAAATAAATAAGCTCCTGGCAGAAGTGGGTAGTGACTACCATCGTGCTGCTGAACTTAACAAAGAGCGTGTTGATCTGGAAGCCATAGTTGAAAAGATCCGCGATTATCGTCAAACATTGAGGCGTATCGATGAGGCTCGTTCGATGCTCGGGAGCGAATCAGATGGGGATCTACAAGCATTGGCAAGATTGGAGATCGAGGAACTAGAACCACTTCTTGGAAAACTGGAAAAGGATCTCAAGAGTATGCTCGTTCCAAAAGATCCGCGTGATGATAAAAATGTCATCATCGAAATCCGGGCTGGAACAGGAGGCGATGAGGCTGCATTATTCGCCGCTGATCTGTTTCGAATGTACACACGCTACGCCGAGCGCCAGAATTGGAAGACAGAAGTCCTATCCCTAAACGCGATCGGCATTGGGGGCTTCAAAGAAATCACTTTCTTGATTAAAGGAAAGGGTGCTTATTCAAAACTCAAGTATGAGTCTGGCGTCCACCGTGTGCAGCGTATTCCTACGACAGAGGCATCAGGTCGAATCCATACATCCACAACAACCGTTGCGGTTCTTGCTGAAGTCGAGGAGGTGGATATCAACATACCCGAGTCTGATATGCGCATTGACGTGTATCGCTCAGCCGGGGCTGGAGGTCAGAACGTTCAAAAGAACGCTACTGCAATCCGTATCACCCACATCCCTACCGGCATGGTGGTTGCCTGCCAGGACGAACGCTCACAGTTGCAGAACAAATTACGGGCAATGTCGATTTTGCGAGCCCGTCTATTTGAAATCGAGCAGGAAAAACGCCGCCTTGAGATTGACGAATCACGCCGTTCACAGATAGGCACAGGTGAGCGTTCGGAGAAGATACGTACCTATAACTACCCTCAATCCCGCATCACCGACCACCGCATCAATCTTTCACTGTTCAATCTGGCAGGAGTGATGGAAGGATATGTAGATGAGTTCATAGAAGAACTTTCTGAGCGGGATGAATCCCTCCGCCTGGCATCATCCGGAATTGACAGAGACGAATAACTGAAACAAAACATCAGGGGGCGTAGATTTCTTCTCTCACGTATTTATGGACACCATGAAAAAGACGGCATGACCATTTTTCCGCTGGCTTACAACAATATTGGTCATAATACTTGTTGCTGAAAACCACGGTGAATAACTAAAAGACGCACCATAACGGTGCGCCTTTTTAAAAGAGTAGGGATGAAAAACCGTTTATAACCACATTCGCTTCACGACCACTCCTACAGCAATGAGAGAAAGTGGTAGTAATCCGGAGGTACACGGTAACGAAGGTCGACTTCTTGGAGCAGGTGGCAAGGGAGAATCTGGAGCGAGAGGTGTTGCACTGTCAGGATAGAGGGGGGTAGTGATCTCCACTGGCCCAGTTTGGATACCTGCATCCACCACCTCGTAAACCTTCCCTTCTGAGAGTGCGATCACTTTTTGTCCCAGAGCGAATGCCGCTGCCAGATCAGGATGGGCACCAATCAGCGAAAAGTAATCATCTGATAGGAAGGAAACCTTTACTGTATGCATGGTCTCTGGGTCGTATGCAGTGTCAATCCAAATGCCTCTATTAAGTACGAAAGTACGTGAACCAATGATCTTTACCACATCCGCAGCTTCACCGGATGGTGTGGCTGCACTATCAGCAGCGGACATACCACCTTGTTCCGCCGCTTTTTGCACAGCTTCCTCACCGGATGAGGGAGCAGCCGGTGCAATTTGCATCTGTGAAAATTGTTCATTAGCGATGCGTTCCTGTTCGACTGCCCCGAGTGGCATCTCCTCGGTTACCAGATAGGATGTATACGGTGTAACGATACCATAACGAATACTAATCTTTACAATCTGGTCTATGGTCTCTTCATCCGGACCATGTAACCGAATCTGGTTGAGCAGATATCCAATCTTCCGTGTCGCCCACAGACGAGGGATGGCCGATTGTTCCCCTCGTGTTGCTGAACTCTTTTCGAAGATTTGATTTGAGTAGCGGAAAGTTTGCTTTAGGTTATTGACCTCACCTGTTAATGTGATCGTGGTCGAACCACCGTTCTGGTAACGTCCAACAGCAACAATTTGCGAGCCGACAAAAAGATCCGGTAAAGGTGAGGGGTAAATATCGTAAGCGTTCACATCGCCAATATCCAATGCAAGATCGGTCAAAACCGGCATGCTAATCTTGGCATAAAAGGAAGACAGGGTTTCATCCAGCCTGTCACCTGGCAAGACATAGGTGGAAGCACCTTGATGTGCTTCAGAAAGTGAATCCAACAGGAATGTATCAACGTCATAACCCACGCCAAAAGCAAAAAGCCGTAAATTTCTTGGCGCAGAACGGGAAAAATTATCGATGATCCGCTGATTATCTGTCTCGCCCTCAGTCGGTAATCCATCGGTGAGGAAAATCAGGTAAGTTGGGCGCTCACGGTCAGTTATTGACGCTGCTTCCAACAATGCCCGATTGATATCCGTACTGCCTACTGCGACCTGGGTATCCACCCAGTCGATTGCTTCGCCAGCTTCCTCAGCGGGTCGCAGGTTCCAAGCATAAGTTTCTAAACCTGTACTGAATGTGATGATATTGAAGCGGTCCTCTGGTTTTAGATGGCGCAATATATAACGCAAAGCCTGTTGCGCCTGCAGGAATTTATCCCCCTCCTCCATACTGCCGGAATGGTCAAGGACGAGAAGTACATCCTTGGCGATGGATTGCATCGAAATATCCGGTTTGGGTGCCATCAGTAAAAGGAAGAAACCATCAGGATTTGAAGGATCCTTAGGATCACGATACGTTAACAAGTGGAACGCTTCGCTGTCGCCTAAGGAATAATACAGCGCGAAATCAGCATCTGGTCTCACATCTGTTTCTTCATAACCAACAATGGAATGATGATTATCAATGTGATCCACGCTAATGTTATGTGTTGGTGAATAAACTGCACGGATCGGGGAAGAGGTGGATTGGATATCCACATTGATGGAGACACTTTCCAACGGCCAGGAAGAGAACTTCTCCGTATTGAGGGGATATGAATAGCGCACCAGCCCACTATTGGCAGTCAGTACCTGAGTGTACTCCAGTTCGATGCGCCGCTCTCCTTGAGGTGGAATGGGGAATATGCGCGCTTGCATAGCACCACGACCTGAATACTCCAGAAGCGCCGGGTCACTAAAATTTCGGACAATATCCTCATAGGTTCTACGAGCTTGTTCTGCATCCAATACTTTACCCTCTACTGGTTTGCCATCCACCCAAAGTATAAAATTACTTACAGCAGCATCCAAGGGGATGGGAAACAAGTAAGTCCCTTCCACCTGCCAATCATTAGGGTTGTAGAAAACCTGATCCACGTGCGTCACAACCACCTGGTCTCTGATGGCAACAGTAACATGATGATACCTGATAGCGAGCTGTTCCATCGGGATAGGCGGTATAGGGCAGGGGATCGTGTCACAGAACGGCGGGTCGGGGATAATGATGCCATCTGCCCGTGCTGAGGTAGGGAAGAAGATCAGAGCGCCAAGAACAAAAATCATTGATAAGAGTTTAAACCGCATGTGGACCTCCTATATACAATCGACACTTACATAACAAGAGACGGCAACCAGTCAATATATGTTCCATTGTATAATCTCTTTCGAATGAGAAATAATATTGAAAACCACCTCGTCCATCTGGTTAATCAACTATCCAAATTGTCAGATACACCTGATCTCGATGCACAAGTAATTATTGCGCATGCCATGTCAAAACCACGCACGTGGATCATAGCTCACCCTGAAGAACAGCTCTCATCTGCTCAACTCGAGATCATCGGAAGCGCTCTGGAAAAACTGAAGAACCATTTACCGCTACCTTATGTTCTTGGCTATTGGGAATTCTTTGGATTGGAACTAGAGATCACTTCCGACGTACTTATTCCCCGCCCGGAGACCGAACTACTCGTCGAACATGCCATTCGATGGCTGAAACAAATCCGGGAATACCCCGCGTCATCTTTGACTGAATTCAGGGCAGCGGATATCGGTACTGGTTCCGGATGTATCTCTGTGGCTTTAGCAATGCATATCCCTGTCCTGCACTTGCTCGCCACCGACATATCCTACCCCGCGCTCCAGGTTGCACGCCGGAATGCGAAAAAGTTCGGTGTGGAAAAGCGGGTTGACTTTATTCAATGTGACATCCTGCCTCCACATCCATCTACTTTACCAACAGAAAGCCATTTCGACTTGATCTGTGCAAATCTTCCCTATATCTCGACAGAGACCTTACGGAAGCTGAATATATTCAGTCGGGAACCATCTTTAGCTCTGGATGGAGGTGCAGACGGTCTCGATCTGATCCGCCGCTTATTAAAAAAAGCACCGCTTTGGTTAGCCCCTGGTGGTATGATCTTGTGTGAAATCGAGGCGAATCAAGGTAATGCTATCCTGTCACTGGTATATGATTCCTTCTCTCAAGCCACAGTCCATCTCCACCAGGACCTGGCCGGTCATGATCGCCTGTTGCAAGTCTGCTTACCAGCATTAGAACAATATTAAAGATGCATACTGAGCTGATCAATGCTAATCACCCTGATGCACTGAACCGAGCCCTGGCTGTTCTACAATCCGGGGGATTGGTTGCATTTCCAACAGACACGGTGTACGGTATTGGAGCCCTGGCTTTTAATAATAATGCTATCGAAAAGATCTATATAGCGAAAGGACGAACAACCGAAAAGGCTATTCCGATCCTGCTCGGCGATCCAGACGACCTCGCCAAAGTTGCAGCACACGTCAATCCGGCAGTGCAAAAACTAGCAGCACATTTCTGGCCTGGTCCCTTGACATTGGTAGTACCAAGACATTCATCCATCCCCGAAAATCTCTCTCCTCTACCAACGGTCGGTGTGCGCATACCAGACCACCCTGTCGCTCGTAGTTTGCTCCAACAGACTGGACCGATGGCGGTCTCGTCAGCCAATCGCTCCGGACAAACCAGCCCAGTTAACGCAAAAGAGGTATTTGCCCAACTGGGTGGATGCATCCCTCTCATTCTGGATGGAGGTCAAACGCCTGGTGGTATACCTTCTACAGTTGTGAATTGCCTGGGAACTGAAATCATCATCTTACGCCATGGACCAATCAGCCTCGATGATATCCTCAAGATCCTGGCATAAATCCATCTGGCCAACCAGTATAAAACTGGTCGAAAAAATGGATTCTCTAATCTACTTATTAACTGGGACTCATGTATTTCTAATCATGATTTCACATAACAATTGAAATCACATTCTCCTCGATGAAACCGCGTTCAGGTATGGGCCAACCCATGACGCGGTTTATATTTAAAATCCACCCAACCGCCGAATTGCCAGCATGGTAATGTCATCACTCGCGGGGAGCGAATCCATAAAGATTTTCACAGCCTCATCGATTGCCTCTAGCATTTGAGTGACAGTCATTACCGGCAAGGTTGTTACTACTCCGGATAAACGTGTTTCGCCAAATATATCATCATCGGGCGAGAAGGCTTCGGTTACACCATCTGTATAGAAGAGTACACAATCATCAGGTTCCAATTGTATCGTGCGCTGTTCGATTTCAATTTTATCGATTACACCTAAGGCCATACTGGTACGGGTCAAGCGTTCTGCTCGTCCGGTACTTTTCTGTACCCAAAATGGCGGATTATGTCCTGCATTGGCGTAGGTAAATTTACCAGTCGCCAGACACAATACGGCATAGACTGCTGTTACGAACATACCTTGTTGTGTATTTGGGATGAGAAGCTCATTGACACGACTTAATGCCTCCGCCGGGGATTGGGTTTCAAGAACAGCCGCGCGAACAAGAGTTCGTGTCAGTGCCATAAACAATGCGGCAGGGATACCCTTGTCTGCAACATCAGCTATGAACAAACCAAGCTGTTGTCCTGGTAGTTCGATCACATCGTAAAAATCACCTCCTACTTGCCGAGCTGGTCGCCACAAGCCTGCCAGCTCCCAATCCGGATAAGTAGGTAAATGGTCTGGAATGAACGATTGCTGTATCTGACGGGCAAGCTGGATTTCATGTTCTAGGCGTTCGCGCACAACCATTTCCTGCTGCAACCTGTCGTTCTGGATAGCCAAAGCAGCTTGTTGGGTAATTCCAGTGATGATATCCGTCCTGCGGGAACGGAACCGGTGTCCTCCTACTGCTTCTTCAACCAACATAACACCGAACAGATCACTTTTAATAGCCAATGGATAAGCCACTAGAAGGTATGTACCGCTCGGGATAGCGTCTGAATCAATATTATCATTCAACGAAGGGATGATTGCTGTCCATACCTCCATACTCCCCTCTGATGCTAACCTGTGTACAACGGGTTGATTATTTTCACGTACTGCATCCAGGAGGGGGAATTCACCGGGGGAATATTCATCCTTCCATAGAATATCTATTAGATCGTCTGGAATTCCATATGCTTCGCACGGATAAAAAACCTCATTCATTTCATCCCACAAATAGATGATGCAGCGTTCTACTCCCACCAATATGGGCATGATACGGACGATAGTGCCGAGGATTTCATCCAAGTCGCTCAAGCTGACCACAGCTTGTGCCACTTGCAACAATGCCGACGAGGCGTAAGCCTGTTCCTGTGCCGAATCGTAAAGACGAGCGTTTTCGATAGCTACCGCTGCATAATTCGCAAACGTGGAGGTCATGTTCTGGGCTTCATGCCCGTATCGTCCTGGATCACTATGTGAGAGGGTCAGTACGCCCACAGGTTGGTCCGCGACTCGTAAAGGCGCAGCTATGGACGAATAATTACTGTTGAAGTTACCTGCCAAACCTGAAGGTCCGATCGGATCTGTTGGCTTGCGTATGATCGGTTGATCAGAGAGTAAGGCGCTGAACAACCAGGCGGCCGCATCGGTTGAATTTTGTCTGGCAACTTCTACCTCTTGAACAGCGCAGCAACCCCTCACCGCAGCTAGATTAATCTGCTCACCATCTAACAACCAAATGGTAGAGATTTCACATGGTAGTATGCGTGTTAATTCAGCTAGAATGGTATCCAATACCTGCTCAATACCAATATTGGATGATAGGAGACCAGCAACTTCTCGTAAACTCTCCGCCACCTGTCGCCGCCATTGCTCTGACTGATAGAGATCCGTATTGTGGATCGCTGTCGCGATATTATCTCCGAGAGCTTCGAAAAGCAGCTGATCAGCTTCAGAAAAAGCATTCAGTTTATCGCTCTGGATATCAAGCACCCCTATCACCTGATCACCAAATGCTAGGGGTACAGCCAACTCGGATTGAATATTGGCATGTGAGGAAGGGGATGGGTGGTATCGCTCTTCCACCCTGATATCATTTGCCAAAATGGTTTGTGCATTTCGCGCAACCCATGGAATGATCCCTTGTGAATCATCTAGATCGGTTATATATCCATGAAAAGATTGACTGTGTTCACCGCTGCCTGCTACAAAATGTATTTGCCGGCGATTGTTGTGGACGCTGAACAAATCAACAAATGGAAAACCAAAACGCTCATGGATCAGAACAGCCACTTCCCGCATCAAGATGTTCAAGTCAAGCGTCGAGGCAATACTCTTACTCATGTCAGCCAAAACAGCCAGATAATCTGCCCGGCTGCGGAGATCTTCATAGAGGCGTGCCCCTTCAATCGCAGTGGCGATATTGTCTGCTAATGCTCTCAAGACTAATAAATCGTTTGGATGGAAACCCTTCAACTGATTGCTTTGTACGTCAAGGACGCCCAACACGCGCTCCCCTATTTTGAGCGGTAAGACCACTTCCGAAAGCGTCTCAGGCAGGTAGTCGATAAACCGATAGAGTTTCTCAGCCCTAACATCATCGCATATTATCTCTTCCCCGCTCTGGGCTGCGCGACCGATTAAACCCTGTCCAAGTTCCACCTCCAGAGATATCACAGCTTTATCCCGACCCTTGTGAGATACGCTCGCGCTCGAACGAAAGCGTAACGTTTGGGAGTCTTGAGCCATGGTAAACAAGGCAACATAGTAATATTTGAAGGTTTGTTGAATGAGTTTAGTGACGCTGGTCGCTAATTCATCCACTTCAAGCACATTAGCAATTTGTGCACTGACCTTACGGACCAAGTTCAACTGTCCGATGCGCCAGCGCTCAACTGCAACCCTGTGCGAAGCAATTAGGGCAATTGCAGCAATGCTGGAAACGCTCTCAATAGTATCCAGCTCTTCTTTACGAAATGCTGGACCAGTGGTCCGGCTAACCTGAAGAACACCCAAGATCAGGTCTTTCTCACCCAATGGAACAGCAACTCTCGTTCCTTTCGATCCAAAGGGGAGATTGACCACATTGCCGGTTTCAAATACCTGGCGCATTGCCTCAGTCGGTGGGGTGGCTGGAAAGAAAGGCTTTTCATTCTGATCTGGTAAACGAAAAAGGTTCTCTTGAAGCCATAACCTGGCCCGACCTTCTACTAGGCGCTCGACCATAACAATGAGCTGGTCCCGTTGAGCAACCAGAGAAGTCGCCTCTAACAATTGTTCTCCCAGATAGGCGATTTTCAACAAACCAGATGATTGGGAAGAGCGACTTTTTACGCTCATTCTTTATCCCCCTTGCTCTTCCGTTTGATCATGGTTAAAATATTTCCGCTTTCTGGTGAGGATTCAAAATGGATTTCATCCATCAGGCGTCTTATCATATATACACCCAATCCACCAAGCTGGCGATTGGAGAGATTTGCAGTCAAATTCGGTTCGCCCACAGCATCAAGATCAAATGTTTTACCATGGTCATGCAGAATAATTATCAAACCATCATCTTGGACATTGCACGTGATTTCGATTTGTTCGTTTCCCCTTCCCTCATATGCGTGTTCAATGATATTCGAGCATGCCTCATCCGTTGCTAGTTGAACAGCATAGATCTGTTTCGCATCCAATCCAGCATCGGAGGCTGCCTGCCTGACAAACTCACGCATATCATTAAGTTGGTTGCAATTAGCTAGGAAAATCTCTGTGCGCATATAAGTATAAAAAAACCGTCTCATCAAGGTTTCTGTGGAGACGGCCTCTTTATGGAATTTAAAACGTGTTGAACCAGTTCGACCGCCTCAGCACTAGAAGTAACCCACCGCCGCAGTACCATCATCAAAGGTCTTGAAAAGCGGTAAAAAACCTGCAAGATCCATCGCTTCATGGATCCGGACTGGAACTGCCGCCAGGACAACTTCACCGTGGTTATAGCGTTTACATAGCTTCTGCACTGCCAGGAGGGCACGTAAACCTGCACTCGACATATAATCCAGACCACCCAAGTCAACGGCTATTTTATAATGTCCACCATGAACAATAGCATCAAATGCATCACTGAGTTGTGGAGCCGTAGCACTATCTACGCGACCTTTGACGGTAACCAGATCACATCGTTTATATTGTTTTGTCGTGATTTCCATGATTTCCTCCAGATGGTATTGAAGGGATGCTTGCTTTGCATTGATAATGGTCTACGATAACATTTACTCGGTAAATTATATCATGAGATACCAGGCACATTAACCACGGCGGTTGATAATGAGTACCGCTGGTATCATATGAATCCTACCTCCCGTCAGAAATAAAACCAGAACTTGGCCTCGACCTTCACCAACCCTGGCTGGACAACAACACGATCATGGCAGCTTTTCGTCATCTCGTAATATCTCCATCAGGTGAGCAGGATCAACAAATAATATTCCTCGTAGTTCATAAATGACGCATTATCCAGCACAACAAGATTTTTTAGCGTACGTAGATACGGTATATTGACACATCAATTCCCTTCGAGTATCCTTGTCAGAGTCCGGGCAGGCCCGGCGCGACAGGAACCTGCGAACCCCGCCAGGTCCGAAAGGAAGCAGCGGTAAACAGTACTTTCTGGGTGCCGCCGGTCGCCTGCTTGGATATTTTCTATACTTGTGTCATCACATCCAAATTTCTCTACAATTAAATCCAATATTATGGCAAAATAGAAGCATGTCCCGATGGGTTCAGTTCTTTATTGCCACAACCCTTGGTATCACATGTGGCTTGATCTATGGCTGGAAGCTAGCCCCGGTTGAGTATAAAGACACTACTCCTGATACTCTGCGTGCCGACTATCGCGCCGATTACGTACTGATGGTCGCTGAAGCTTATCAGTCCGGTCAGGATGTGGATCTTGCTGCCCAGCGTCTGGCGATGTTGGGTAGTGATCCTCCTGTCGGGATCGCATTACAGACCCTCGCATATATTCAACAAGCTGGTTTTTCTGAAATCGATCTTGCCCGCTTGCGAGACCTGGCACTGGCATTGCAAACCTGGCAACCGGTTTCTGGAGGTGGATTGCCTTGAAACTCGACCGCCTGCCTTGGCATATGCTTATCGGGATGATTCTTGGTATTGGTCTAGGTTTATTGTATTCATGGGTCATTTCACCTGTGAGCTATTCGGATACACCTCCAGCTCTCTTGCGGTCAGGTTTCAAGGACCAGTTACGCGCTGTTATCGCCGCAGCATATTTATCCACAGGCGATATTGGTCGAGCGCAGGTACGCCTTGCCTTGCTTGGTGATCCCGATCCAGCACAGTCCCTGACTATGCAGGCTCAGAAAACACTGGCGGAGGGTGGTTCTCCTGATATCGTCCAAGCCTTAGGATTGCTGGCAGCAGCCATCAAACAAAAAGATACAACCGTTCCTGTTACTGTCAGTACTGAAATTCCAACTCAATTCCCCCCAAATGAAACACCCCCCATAATTGCCACGATACCTTTAGATAATACTTCACCCTTCCCTCCTGAAACACACACTCCTGCAACAATGATTTCCCCAACTCCTCGACCCACTCACACTTCCTTACCAACTATCGGTGCGCCTTACGTATTGATTACCAATGAAACCATTTGTGACCCTTCACTACCTGAAGGTCTGCTCCAGGTGACTATAAGTGACGCCGCAAATAAACAGGTTGCTGGTATGGAAATAATCATCACATGGGATGATGGTGAGGAGTCTTTTTTCACAGGTTTAAAACCTGAAATTGGAAACGGGTACGCCGATTATGTGATGTCTCCAAGTGTTATCTATACGCTGTACCTTGCTTCTGGCAGTGATCCTGCGCCTAATCTATATGCGTCATCTTGTCATGCTGAAAATGGGGATCTATATTGGGGCGGTCTAGCCATTGAATTCCGCCAGCCATAAAAATATTCCTCACGGATATATTCCCGTGAGGAATTTAGGATTTGCAGCCTTCAGGATGCAGGGGGCAATGGATTGGTCCTCGCCCAATCGTTGCCCAGCATGATGTCCACATCCGAAGTGGCATTTGGATCAAATTTAAAGATGATCAGAGCATTGCTGTCGATCTTTAAGAGATTTACGAAGTAGTGCAAGGTATAGAGCTTACCACTATGCAAGATTACAACACTGCGGTCGTACTGCTTATCAGCATTTCCTGCCTCGATCACATTCATACCTTGAGAAACCAGATACGCCTGGGTTCGGACAGCCAATCCAGTACCTTCAATAAGCCCATATGATCCATTTAATACTCTTACCCGGGCTGCTTCAGATCTCATTAGTTCGCCTGTATCACCCACAGCCTTTGGGCTTAATGCACCACCTGTAGTAAAGATCTCATCGCGGAGTACCCTAATCTTATCTGGCATGGGTTTCATTATATCCAAGCCATCGGGGGATTTCCCCAGGGTAACCATTTTATAATTGATCACCCCTGTCTTGATGCTCTCCACCGGGATTTGTTGCGAAAACACTGCCAGGCGAATGGCATCATCAAATGACATATTTGTACGAATGCCTGTGGACAACTGCGTATATAATACGGGAGCCTTTGAAACCAACATCGGGAAGTTAGCAGGGCTAAGGACCTTGTTACGAATCGCCATAATTACATTTTGCTGGCGTTTAGCACGATCCACATCACTCCCTTCCGTCTTTCGGGTACGCGCAAATGCTAAAGCCCTTTGGCCATCCATGTGCCGCAGACCGGGTTTAACTACAACATGATCCATCCCACTTCCTATGGGATCGAGCACTAGCTTCTGGTCTACCCGGACATCAATCCCACCAATTTCATTGATCATACCGATGAACGTTAAAAAATCGATTTGAGCGTAATATTGAATTGGAATGCCCAAGAATTGTTCCACTGTCTTCATTGCAAGGCCTGGTCCACCTCCTGGCAATTTTGCCCCCTCACCAATGGAATATGCCGTATTAATCTTGCCATAGCCAGACCCAGGGATGTTCACCCACATATCGCGCGGGATCGACAACATTCCCGCCGTCTTGCTGGCTGGATCGATGGTAAAAAGGATCATGGTATCAGAACGTGGCGCACCTTCTCCTGCCTCCCAATCGCGATAATCCAGTCCTATGAATAGAAAATTGACCCGACTGGCCCCATCCCAAGGTGGCGGTAATTGAATCTCCGGTGCAGCGATCTCTGCTGTCGGTGTGATATTTCCACCAACCGGTGTTCCTTCTCCATTCTCCGCTGGTGTAAACTGAGATCCAGCATTATAGGTTATACAGCTGGGAGGAGGAACACCAGGTAGTGATGTCAATCGCCAGCACGACACGAAGTTCCGTAGGAAGATGGCAACCAACACGGTCAATGAGATTGCACCCACCCAAAAGATTATCTGCCCAATAGAAGGACGTTTTAGAAAAGTAATCGACTTAAAAGTGGATACGGATTTTAGTTTTGTAAACAAATGCTTTATGGAATATTTTTTTTCAGACATGTTTTATTCAATCCGGTTTGAGATATACCATATTCAAGCCCAAGCGTTCCAATCCTGCTTCAGCCCAGTACTGAAGAATCGCGGAATCTTCTTCCAGGGCTGCCATCATTGCTGGGATGGCACGCGGGTCTGCAATCCCCGTTAATGCCCGCATTGCATTCAAACGGGCAGATTGCGGAGCATCATCAAGTAACTCAAGCAAAGGTGGTACTGCTGGTTCACCAATTACGATTAAGGCATTGGCTGCCAGAGTAGACACCATGCCATCTGAATCGGATAAAGCATTGACCAGAGCTGGAATCCCTTTTATATCCGGGTGATTGCACAGAGCCAATGCGGCACATTGGCGTACTTCAACCTCGGAATCATAAAGAGCGTGTATTAGCCAGGAAATTTCCACCTTGTCGTTCTGCGCCAATACCCGGAGAGCCCACCAGCGATGATCAACTTTCGGAGAACCAAGTAAGGTTTCAAGATGATGATGAGCCCCATCACCTAGTGCTACCAAGCCTGGTACGGCAGCTTCAGCGCGTGTTTCATCCCCGCTGGTCAGTTCGACCAGCAGTTCAGTCAATTTGGACACAATGATTTCCTATCATTTATTCGGGGGTGGGATCGGTAAGTTTCCAACAGCGACATTGAGCCATTTATCCCCTTCGTCGATCAACATAACTGGAATGTCATCTAAAATTGGGTATTTTCGGTCACAATCCTTGCAAATGAGCCATGAATCCTTGACCAGTGTGAGCAATCCATCTTTCTCACGTACACAAGCTGGACAACGTAAGATCTCAAGTAAATCCTGACTTATCATGAATATCTCCTGTTTTAACAATTTGTTATTGTACCATGCCTACCTTTGGCACAAACCCATTTTCTTTGCGAGCTTCTCGGGATCCTTTGTTCCAGGACCAAACTCACACACAGCCTGCCATGGCTCATAGTGAGTCTTAAACTCATCCTGGAAATATACCTGCCCGCCACGGTACACGGTACGTACGATAACCACATCGGCACCTTCAGCCGACCAATCCACCTGCTTTATTTGATTCTCTTCCAGATCCGGATTTTTCTGAAAAAGAGGTTTCGGTGCAGGGACGGCTTCCTCAGGTCCGGAAGTCACCCAATCAACCGAGCGTCCATCGGAAGTTGAATAGAACTTCCAAGTCAAGGTTCGATAGTCTATATTGACATAGGTTTCCATCAAGAGCCAGAAAGGAGTATCGTTGGTGAATTTAAAATCCACCAGCGGGAAATAAACAGTAGCATCCAGGCCGGCCAGGTTGGAGTCGGTACTTCCGCTGGCTGTCATCTCGTAATAAGACACCCTGTAGGCATGGGAGTAGCGTTCATTGACCGGATACCCGCCAAAGAAGACGGTGCGAAACAAGGTCGTACTGACCTGGCATACCCCTCCACCTACACCCTTTATAGTCCGTCCACCGTAGATGATCAATGCCTCGGCGTAGCCATTGTCCAGGCTGACATCTCCCAAAGCTTGACCCATTGAAAAGATCTCACCTGGTGCCACCAAGAGACCATGAAATCTGTCCGCGGCAGTCTGGATGTTTTGGATACGTTGCGTACTTGACCTGTAAAAATACGTCGTTTCGGAACTGACCAGCTTGGTGATGCCTAGCTCTTCACCAGTTGCGGTGTCACCAATGACCGGAGCTGAATTGGATATAGCCAATGAAAAATCATGTTGGCCTTGTATTACACCATTATTAATTGCTATGAGAGTTGCTTCTTTATCAACAGAACGACCCATCAGCGCAGGCTGGATCAATTCCAGCTGGTGTGTCTCATCGTTAAAGATGAAGCGCGCATTCCTTGGTTGGCGATCCACCTGTGCTGCAATACCTACCAGAACATCTCGTAAAGCCTGCGGATCCAACCCAACCCATACCTGAGTGCCCGCTTCACTTTGTGTATGTTCTACTCTGAGCATATGTGCCACAGTCGGGATATCGAATATCCAAGGACCAGGATCCCCCGCCTGTGCCTTATCCAAAATGATATGTAAAGGTGCTCTCAGGATGTTCCGGGCGATTTCAGCCTGGGCAGTAAGGTCCATCAATTGCGGTGTCTTTTCCTCAATAGCAAGAGCCACTTCCCCATCACGGAATGTTTGCAGTTGTGCACGAAGATAAACCAATGTTGTATCCACATTCAGTTCTCGACCAATCTTGCCGGGTTGTGTGATCACTTCCGTTCCCTGAATGCTAAGGCTGGCTTCAACAACCGGTTGATCGATCTCAGATGCCAATCTTTGAAGATATGCATAAGCGAGGCGCTCATCAAAGGTAATTATGGGATTCACGTCCACACCGTTGCGCCAGGCTTTCCACTGACCTGATAAGCTGCCTAACAGTCCGCCAGCGCGACCCAAACTATAAGCCATTCGAGCGCTGGTCGATGGGTCGAAAGTCATCCCTAATTCTGCTGGGGTCGCCAACCAGATACGTTCCCCATCACGGAATAACACACGTCCATTAACTGGATAAGACAGGGTCTGGCTTAATTTTTCAGCAGCATCTCCTCGATTCAACCCTGAAAGGTCCACTCCTGCAACCGAGACACCTGGCAAGATCTTCCCGACATGGATCAATTGGTAACCGATCGACCATACAAAGGCACCCATTAAATAAAGGCTTATGCCAAGAAGGACCGCTATCATGATCCGTGTGATGCTCGACACCTGCGGTGGTAAGGTAAAAGATGCTGAATTCATAGGCAGAAATTATCCCTTGCGAGAATAACATTACTTATACGACGCTCATTCATTCTTTATGTTCCTCAATTAAAGGGACCAATAAATAACCTCGATATTCATTTGACTAGTATACACTTATGATCAATTTCATTATATGGTTGAATATTATGCAATGTTAATTTTGACATGGGTATAGGATTTTTAACTATTTTAAGGGATAGTTTACGGATCCTTATCGTTTCTTCTTCAAACCAGGGATAAACATAGGTGTCTTCGTCTTGTATTCAAGGTACACCTGGCCATATTCCTGCCATAACCTGTGTTCCTCAAGATATGCACCAATAACCGTGTATACAGTCAATATAAAGAAGACGGTCAGTATATTCAAACTCATTACGGGTGTCAACCATATGAAAAGCAATCCTGCTGTGTAAAGGGGATGGCGTACCTGCTGATACATGCCATGGATGACCAGTTCGTGTGGATTCTCATCTTCCTTGATTAGCAGATGCCTCAGACCAATAAATTCCCATGTTCCAGTTTGGCGTAAACCTACTAACAGCGGGATGATCGCTAAAACTTGGCCAACCAGTGAAAAGATCAGCCATGGGAAAGGAATTGCATATATTCTACGGTCAGGCAGAGTCGCCATCAACCATAGGATCGGCAAGAAACTGATGATAGCAAAGAGATTATATGCAAAACGGTAAACACGTATAATGTCTTTACCCAACCAACGACGAAATGCTTTTTTCACCGTGAGAGATGCCATAAGGGAATGAATTACACACCAAACAAAGATAATCAGGATCAGTAAGTGAATCCTCATGGAGATATCCTTTTTCAGTATAGATTGATTTATTAAAGAATGCTGAGCTTATTTATTCAGAGGATATTGCAGAGCAGTTTGATCTTAGCTTAAAGAAAATCTTGTTTTTAATTAATGACCGATACGAGTAGATCGGAAATTGGAAAACGGACGGTAAGAAAACTTCGTGATTTTATTGGAGTTGTTTTATATTGCCCAGGATCTTATCTCCACATGTCTATTACTTGAGAACTCGTGGGTGTTTTCCAGACCATATGGGGAATTCACTCTGGGTATGACTCCATAGAAAAGAACCCTCGAGGTATTCACTGCTGGACCTGTGTATACACACGCTGATACTCGGATAGATATTGCGCTGCAATATCAGAATCAAAGATTATGATTATATTTTCATCATTTTTAGCCTCAGCACTGGCGGTAAAGTTATACGAACCTGTAATTACGATCCTTTTATCGATGATAATCACCTTGTGGTGCATCAATCCAGGATTAGCGTCCAGCAGGACATCCAGGTAGTTCTTTCTGAAATTTTCATACTCATTACCAATATTCATTTTTAACTGATCTCCATCCATTATTCCCCCAATTTCTACACCGGCAATTTGGCGATCGATTATGGCTTTAGCCAGATCGTCGGAGGTAAATGAAAATGCCATAAAATAGATGCTTTCGTGAGCCAGGTTCAATAATTCCAGGATCCTTCCAGCCACTCCATCATCCGGCGAGAAGTAGATTTCGACCGGTGTGTAATCGATCATTACACGGCGATTTGGAGTTTCAGCCACAGTATCTGGACCAAATTTATCATCCACGAACATTTCATTAAATTCTTTTTCGTAATCATCTGCCACTTTTACCGCACGAATTCGAACCAGATTGTTATTGTCTCTATACGAGCCAGAAATGGTGAAATTCATCGAACCCGTCCATACCTCCGAACGGTCAATAATGACGAACTTATTATGCATTAATCCCTCACGCCGATCACCAACGATCGGGATGCCTGCATCGGATAACTCCTGCGGAACCTCTTCACTTTTGTTATCACTCTCCATAACAATGCGTACTGTAACCCCACGGTGAAAAGCATTGATCAGAGCATCGCGCATATCCCACAGATTCATACTGTAGGCAGCCACGTCTACACTATGGCGTGCCTGTTCAATCGCTAAAACCAGGAAGTCTTCTGGTCCTCCAGTATTTACATCTGGAGAAGGATTTGTAAAGTACAACTCGAACCAACTCCCACGGACGCCATACCCTGCTTGCATTGATATCTCTTCGAATGGGACATCTGGTGGCGACAAGACCACGGTTCCAGGATCAACAGGAGGGGATATCGTTGTTGTAATGCTTTTATTCAGCATAGGAGCTTTTATACATGAGGTGACACCAAGGATCAGCATGAAAAAGAATGATTGAAGACGGATGAATGGCGTAGGCTTGTTCCGAACCATTTATAAATCCTTTTCGGTAGTTTGAAATTGAAGAGCACAATTTCCCGGATCTGCTTGCCTTAGATTTTTATCCTCATCACAGGTTATTTTGTCCTATTCATTAAAGCGACGTAACTCTGTTTTCCAGCATCATTTGGCACAATTTAAATCGATAAGTGACGATATGTACATTTCTCAGAAAAGATATTAGATCCAATTATAAATACTTCTTCTACCAAGAAATCTATGTTGCCGGTCTGGGCAGGGTAGGTTATACTCCGGAAAGGTGTGCATCGATTATCGAGATCGATCATTTAATCATATTATATGGAGAGGAATAAAACCATGATCCAAACCAGGACCATATCAATAATATCCTTTTTTCTTGGGATATTGTCGGTCATCGCCTTGTTAGTCAGCCATCTTGCTCTAACAGACATCTGGCACGGGGAAGGCGATCTCAGACTTGAATGGAGTGTCCTTCAAGTAGATGCCATGGTCATCGTTCTGTTCCAGGTTTTTGCGCTGATTACCATAGGACGGTTCTTGAGGAGAAAAGAATGACCATGGTATTATATCCCACACAATTTTAATAAATCCAAACATTTCCAATGAGTGTATAGGATCAAATTTCGTGGATAAACAACTCAATCGCTTCCATGTGCTGAAATCAGTATTGTTCAGTGCAGGACGGTTGTGTTAATAATTGTGGTCCAGGGGTCAGAGAATAATTATTTATGCATTTCTCACCCCTCTCCAACGGGAAAGAGGAACGTAGTAATACGAAGTAATCTCTTGTTTAGAAAGAACTTGTTAAGGTAATACTTTATAAATAATTGTTGCCGGGGCATCTATGTCATTTGCTGAATACATCTATACTGAAGTCCTCAAACCTAAAACATTAAAAACCATAACGAACGCAATCCTTCTCCACATCCTGCCAAAGACCATTCAAGTCGGACCAGGAACGATCTGCTTAAACCCAAAGGATCCAGTCGTCTCTGGTGCATTAACTTTAAGAGTCTTTGAACCAAGTGAAGTTCATTTCTTCCAGAAGTACTGCCGGGGAGATATGGTTGTTGTAGATATCGGTGCAAATGTCGGTCTTTATACTGCCCTGGCGATGCATGCATTGACATCTTCCAGCCGGATCATCGCTCTCGAACCGGACCCTGAATCCTTCACGTTTTTAAACCAAACTATTCAGGCTAACCAAACTCCAGGAAATCAGGGACACACCACACCACGGGTTGAAGCTTTTATGCTGGCCGCCTCTTCTGAGAAGGGGATCCTTAGCCTATTTTTGAATCCTGAGAATCGTGGAGATAGTCGGTCTTATGCTGTTAACGAAAATGAGTGGGAATGCATCAGCGTGAACTCGCAGACTTTAGATAGTCTTCTTGAATCGATGTCAATCCATAAAGTGAATTTTGTTAAGATAGATGTGCAAGGCTATGAACAGATAGTTGTTCTTGGTTTTCAAGAGACCCTTCGGCGTTCAGATCGGGTGATCCTGATGACCGAGTTTTGGCCAAAGGGACTGGACGATGCCGGCGGCAGCGCATATGAATACCTGGATATCCTGATAGGTCTCGGGTTCAAGCTGTTTGAGTTAAAAGAAAGACCGCGTGGCGTCGTCCAACAACTGGAAAACCGTGAAGATCTTGTCACACGCCTGCCTGGTAGAAAATATACAAACCTGATAGGTGTGAAAGGTTTCCCCCTGGACTCATGAGAGAATCCACAACCACCGCAAACCGTCAGATCGCCCGGGCTGCTGGAACGGTGATGGTGGCTTTTTTCTTTAGCCAGGTAACAGGCCTTGTGCGCCGCATCCTGGTCGCTAATGCTTTCGGTGCAGGTTTTGAACTTGACGCCTTCATCGCAGCCAATCGCGTATCCGAAACAGTCTTCAACCTGGTAGCAGGTGGTGCGCTTGGCTCAGCCTTCATACCAACTTTTACCACTCTCCTTTCAAAAGATAATAATAGATCCGCCTGGCGGCTGGCATCCAGCGTCGCCAATCTTGTATTTCTGGTCATTAGTTTATTAGCTGGACTGGCTGTTATCTTCGCTCCACAAATCGTACGTTATGCCCTTGCACCAGGTTTTTCTGCTGACCCGAGCCAGGAGGCTTTGACAATCTCCTTATTACGCATCCAACTTGGCTCGGCAGTGCTCTTTGGATTGAGCGGATTGGTTATGGGCATCTTGAATGCACACCAGGTTTTCCTCATTCCCGCCCTGGCGCCATCAATGTACCAGTTTGGCTTAATCTTTGGGGTGCTCATTTTGGTGCCAAAGATGGGCATTTACGGCCTGGCATGGGGTGTGATAGTCGGTGCAACATTGCATTTGTTGTTACAAGTGCCCACTCTCATCAGGAGAAAAGGGTCATATACAATTACCCTTGGTCTTAAAGATCCCGCAGTTGGCGAAGTGATCCATCTTATGGGACCTCGCCTGCTGGGTGTTGCGGTCGTACAGCTTAACTTCTGGGTAAATACCTTGCTGGCTTCTCTCATGGCCAGGGGTTCTGTAACAGGTATTGAATATGGATTTGCGATGATGTTGATAGCCCAGATCGCTATCGCCCAATCCATTGCTATTGCGGCAATGCCAACCCTGGCGGCACAATTTGCCATGGGGAAACTGGATGAAATGCGCTCTTCACTGGTTGCCAGTTTACGTGGTGTGCTCTTACTTTCTATACCAGCCACACTGGGTTTAATCTTGCTGCGCCATCCTCTAATTGTTATGCTCTACCAGCGTGGTGAGTTCACGAAGCGGTCCACCGAACTTGTTGCTTGGGCATTGCTCTGGTATGCAGCTGGTTTGATCGGTCATTCTGTCGTTGAAATCCTGGCACGTGCATTCTATGCTTTACATGATACGAAAACTCCTGTCATCGTTGGCACAGTAGCCATGGCTCTCAACGTAGTTTTTAGTTTTATTTTCTCCGGGTTATTCGCTCATATCGGATGGATGCCACACGGCGGTTTAGCCCTTGCAAATTCATTAGCCACAGCCCTGGAGATGGTGGGCTTGCTGTTCCTGATGCGCAAGCGACTAAATGGGCTGGATGGAACTAACATCCTACGTGGTGTCGGACAGGCTAGCCTGGCTACTCTTGGGATGGGATTCGCCCTCGCACTATGGTTGCAGGGATATTTATCGCTCACTGCCTGGCAAGTCACCCTTGGAGGAGCCGCTCTTGGGGCAATCGTATACTGTCTTGGAGTGTGGATCCTCAAGGTTCCAGAGTTCATTGTTCTATCAAGAACGCTAAATAAAATGATCGAGCGATTGGTTTCTTAATGAATACTGCCACTCTACATGATCAGTAGAGGCAATGCTTTAAAACCAGAGTAGACACCTGATGTACAAAAAGTAAGTCTATAAAAATTTTACTTTCTTGGAACTACTTCTGCCAAGCACTAGAGGAGCTGGTACATCAGGGGTAAAAAACAGGCTTAGTGATGCTTTAACTACATGTATTAAGCTGTGGGTCCGAATACGCTTAACGCCACACGAACCACAACAATTGCGGTATGAGCAATCCCAGGAAAATTCCCCCTATCACTTCGCGCGGCGAATGCCCCAGTACCTCTCTTAAATCCTTTTCATCCACAGCATGACCACTGAGCAGTTCATCGAACAGGATATTGATGCGTTGGGCATGAATGCCAGCCTGCCGGCGAATGCCGGTTGCATCATAAATAACAACCATGGCAAGAGTCAAAGCCAGGGCAAAAATGGGGTTGTCGAAGCCTGCATATAAACCAATTCCATGAGCAGTAGCCGTCACCAGCGCTGTATGTGAGCTTGGCATTCCCCCGGCGCTGAGCAATAAAGCCCAATTCCAACGTTTTGAATGAAAGTACTCAATAGGGATTTTCAATCCTTGAGCCAATCCCCAGGCGACCAGCGCACTAATCAGGACATGATTATTGAAGATTGCCAGAATTTTCATCAGTCACTCTTCCAAAAAGTCGTTCAATTGTTCTCCGGAAAGCTGCTTAACCTTCAGTTCGGCTTGATCAAGCAACCCAGAACATCGTTGTCGTAAAGCCTGTCCGCGTTCGAACATTGCCATGGCTTTATCCAAGGAATACTGTCCTGATTCCAGTCCTGTAACGATTGACTCCAATTCAAGGTAGGCTTCTTCATAAGATAATTCTTCCAAAGGTTTTTGTATGGATGATTTTGGCATTATGACTCCTAAATAAACACACCTGTTTGATACAAACTTATGACCCGATCAGTTGGCATAGATCGGTTTATTCTTTTTGGTGACAGTTGCATCGATCTTTCCATCGCTGACGCGTATACTCAAGCCATCACCTTCATGGACCTGGGCAGTATGGTAAACCAGTCTGCCATCCTCTAGGCGGGTGACGACAGCAAAACCGCGTTCCAAAACTGCCGAGGGGTTTAACGAAAGGAGGCGCTGCTGAATGCCTTTCAACCGTTCCTCTGACAGGACAAGGTGATGGACGATAGCGCGGTTTCCCCTCTGAAGCAGATCGTCAAGTCTCTGGCGGTTGATCTGGATTCGCCGTAAAGGCGATGAGAAATGCAATTGGTTATAAATATTCTCAATATCGTCTCGCTTGCGTGCAAACAAAGTTGAAAACACATTTCTTAAGCGCTGGTCTAGATCGTTCAATGAAGCAGATAAATCCAAGAGGGTGACAGGTGTAGCCAGCTCTGCAGCAGCGGTGGGAGTAGGTGCCCGCAGGTCTGCCGCGAAATCAGATAGGGTGAAATCGGTCTCATGTCCGATACCTGTGATGATTGGTGCTATCGAATTTGCTATTGCCCTCACAACCCGTTCATCATTAAAAGCCCACAGGTCTTCAATGGAGCCCCCACCCCTTGCAAGAATGATCACATCCGGATGTACACTCTGATTCAACCTCTGCAGTGACGCTACAAGTATTACAGGTGCCTCCTCCCCTTGCACGGGTGATGCAACCAATACGACTTCAACCAGTGGATAACGTCTGCGAAGCGTGTTGAGCATGTCCTGTAAGGCTGCACCGCTGGGTGATGTCACAATACCGATTCGTTGAGGACGTTCTGGAATTGGACGTTTACGAATAGTATCAAAAAGCCCTTCTGTTTCCAACAAGGCTTTCAAGCGAAGAAATTCCTGATATAACACACCCTCGCCAATTGGTCGGATCGCGTCTGTATATAACTGGTATTGACCGCTGACTTCGTAAATCCCGATCCGTCCATGGATTTCAACAGCCATGCCATCCTTTAAGTCCAGGCTTTGTCGGGCGACCTCAGTACGCCACATCACGCAGCGCAAGGCTGCACCGGTATCCTTCAAGGAAAAGTAAATATGTCCGGAAGCCGGGCGTGACAGATTGGAAATCTCCCCCTGTACCCAAATATCCTGGAGAATCCCATCGGATTCAAGTAATTGACGTAAGTGACGTGTCAGGTCAGTGACTGTCCAAGGTACGGTAGTAAACAGTGGCATCTGGTCCATGATTTACATTGTGAGGATACTCTAGTGCCAATTTGCTGTCAACTATTCCCCCATCGTCAATTCTCTGCTACAATTTTGTGGAGTGCTGTTAAACGATTATCTAATTTTATGAATATCACTCTGGTAATGACTGGTAAGTAATAATATTCATTGGCGATAACACAACCCAATCATATGGATCATCTTTGGTCACCCTGGCGCATGCCCTATCTTGAAAACCACGAACGCGAGGAAGGTTGTGTTTTTTGTAAAGTGCAGGCTCAGACTGATGACCTTGAAAACCTGGTCATTTTTCGCGGTGAACAATCCTTCGTAATCCTCAATCGCTATCCATATACCAGTGGACATCTGCTAGTGGTCTCGGGCACTCACAAGTCAACATTCGAAGATCTTGAGGCTAAGACACGTGCCGAAATGATGGAATTAACCACACAGTGTATACGAGTCCTACGCCAGATCTACTGTCCAGAGGCGTTCAACATCGGCGCCAATATTGGTGAGGCGGCTGGTGCTGGAATTGCCGGACATGTACATATTCACATCGTACCACGTTGGGCTGGAGATACCAGTTTCATGTCGACGCTAGCTGGGACGCGGGTCCTGCCCGAAGCGTTGGGAGAGACTTACCATCGTATCCGGGATGGATGGATCAAATCATAAACACACAAGCTTAACTAAAAAATCACGCCCCAAGTTTTTATTCCAGATGGGAGTGATAAAACAAATATTTTGATGAACCATGGAGAGGACTATGAGCACTGAAATGGAAAGTGTCATCTTGAGCGCTGTTCGGACACCTGGAGGACGTTTCCAGGGGGGATTGAGCAGCTTGCCAGCCCCTCGTTTGGGGGCAATAGTCGTCAAAGCAGCCGTCGAGCGCGCTGGTATCCCAAATCCTGCTGACATTGATGAGGTACTGATGGGGTGTGTCATCCCCGCCGGACTGGGTCAGGCGCCTGCCCGACAGGCTGCCATTTTTGCCGGTCTTCCCGCCTCGGTCGGCGCCACAACATTGAACAAGGTCTGCGGATCGGGGTTAAAGGCAATCATGCTTGCCTCCCAGGCGATCAAAGCTGGAGATGGCAAGCTTTTCGTAGCCGGTGGAATGGAATCCATGAGCCGCGCACCTTTCCTGGTGGAGGGGCGAACTGGTTCTCTGCGCTTCGGGCATGCACAATTGACTGATGCCCTTCTTCTCGATGGTCTGTGGGATCCTTTTGAGAACTGGGGCATGGGCATGTCAGCTGAATTCATCGCCGAGGAATACGGAGTGACCCGCGAAGCGATGGATGAATTTGCTAACCAGAGCCATCAAAAAGCCATCGCTGCCATGGATAACGGTAGATTCAAGGCCGAAATCGTCCCGGTTGAAATACCAGGACGAAAGGGCCAGGTAACTTATGTGGACACTGATGAAGGGCCACGCCGCGATACAACACTGGAAGTCTTGAAGACCCTTAAACCAGCCTTCAAAGAGGGTGGCAAAGTAACCGCGGGAAATGCTCCTGGATTAAATGACGGCGCAGCAGCAGTGGTGGTCGCCAGCCGTGCCTATGCCGAAGCAATTGGCTCGAAACCGCTGGCGCGCGTCGTTGGTTACGCACAAGCTGCCCTGGAACCCAAGTACCTATTCGCAGCTCCAGTGAAAGCCATGCCTCTCCTACTTAATAAGGTTGGGTGGACATTCGAAGACGTCGACCTGGTCGAACTAAACGAGGCTTTTGCAGCCCAGGTTCTGGCTGATGGATACATCCTTAAAGATCAAGGCTGGGATTGGAACAAGGTCAACGTTAATGGTGGCGCGATCGCCCTCGGTCATCCAATTGGTGCCAGTGGCGCCCGTATTATGACCACTTTGATCTACGCACTGAAAGATAGAGGACTGAAACGCGGCCTGGCTTCGCTATGTCTCGGCGGTTCCGAAGCTGTCGCAATGGCTATTGAAATAGAATAAAAAGTCCAAATCATAACAATTTACTGGAGAGAGCTGAGCGATCTCTTTAGATATAACACCAGCGTTCCTAGTAATTACTTATCCGTGTCTACTTTTCAAAAAGGAGATGCTATGAGCATCAAGCATTTATTCGTCGTTGGGGCGGGGACAATGGGCAACGGTATCGCCCAAATAGCCGCCACATCCGGTTATCAGGTCACCTGCATGGACATCTTTCCTGAAGTCCTGGAACGTGCTAAAGGGACTATCGCCAAATCTGTTGATAAACTTCTCAGCAAGGGTGCAATAACGGAAGAACAGAAAGCGGCAACACTGAAAATCGATTTTGTTTCATGCTTTAATTCAGCCGGGCAAGCCGACCTGGTGATCGAAGCGACCACCGAAAACCCCGATCTAAAGTTCGAGCTCTTTGGTGAGCTGGAGGCAGCGACTCGTCCGGATGTCATCCTGGCTACGAATACCTCCTCGATCAGCATTACCAAAATCGCCGCTGCAACCAAACGACCGGATAAGGTCATCGGCATGCATTTTATGAATCCTGTCCCCCTGATGAAACTGGTTGAGGTCATACGCGGCCTGGCTACATCCGACGAAACCACCGCTGCCGCGATCGATGTCTGCAAAGTAATGGGCAAGGAGCCGGTCGAAGCCAACGATTCGCCAGGTTTCATCTCCAATCGCATTCTTTGCCCGATGATCAATGAAGCCATCTTCGCCCTGCAGGAAGGTATCGGCACGCCTGAAGCGATTGATAACGTTATGAAATTAGGCATGAACCACCCAATGGGTCCGCTGGCGCTGTGCGACCTGATCGGGCTGGATGTGGTTCTGTTTGTCATGGAGATTCTGCAACGCGACCTGGGAGAGGACAAGTACCGCCCCGCACCCCTCCTGCGTAAGATGGTCGATGCAGGATACCTTGGAAGGAAGACAAGCCGAGGTTTTTTTCTGTATTAGCGATAAGCTGACCCATGAACTAGCAGTTGACCTAATATCCAGGAGAGAATGACAAATGCTATCAGATGAGATTGGCAACCTGCAAGATATTGATTGCCTAGACTCCAGGAATAAAAAGGACGCAGCCTTCATTTCAAAACAACCATTCACTGAAGATAAAATGTTTGTCACTTAGTACAATATTCCTTATATAATCAGAGAATAAGAGCCCGGTACTTTAAGCTGTACTTTTTATTTAGCTGATTAACCATAGGAGGGCACCATGAAAATCGAATTGCGTGAAATGACCATGAAAGACTACGAAGCTGTTTACGCACTCTGGCAGGAAAGTGAGGGATTGAAACACAACAGTGATGATGATTCACGTGATAGCATCAATCGCTTCCTTGAACGGAACCCAAACCTCAGCTACGTCGGATGGGATGGCGGGCTTCTGGTTGGCGCTGCCCTGTGTGGTCATGATGGACGACAAGGTTATATTCACAACCTGGCTGTCCGTAAATCGCATCGCAAGCAGGGGATTGGCAAGTCGCTCGTTGGACGTTGCATGTACGCATTAATGCACATCGGCATACACCACTGCCATCTCTTCGTCCTCGGTGACAATCAAGCCGGGATCCAGTTCTGGGAAAAATTAGGCTGGGAACAACGCGTTGAACTGATAACCATGTCCCAGCCGCTCTCAACAAAAAGCCACTAACTGAGCTTTGCTTTCGATATTTAGGACAATTAGCATATGATGCACCTTGTCAGAAATTCCTGGGTGATGGTGCAAGACAATCGTCGCCCATACCTCGCCATTAACCTGACCTTTTACGGTCTGGTACTCTTCTTCATGATCTATGCCGCTTTCAACCAACCCCTCCAGCGGGATTTAATAAATGCCGTGGGTCAGTCATTCATGACCGGTCCGCTCTCCATAGTCGGATCAGCCTATATAAATGCCGAGGTACTCAAAGCCATCGCCTTGACCTTCTCCGTGAACCTTTTTATTGGCGCCCTCATTACTATCACCCTGCCCTCTCTCATCATCCCCTTCAGCGGTCTGCTGATGGGTTTTTTTCGAGCCACTCTATGGGGATTGATCCTCTCACCTGCAAACCCTGATCTTCGCCTGGTGATGATTCCTCATACTATCACCCTCCTGCTTGAAGGACAGGCGTATATCCTTGCCATGCTGGCTGCATACATTCAAGGACGTGCTTTCCTGGAGCCAGGAACTCTCGCCGTCGCGGGTAGATGGGAAGGTTATTTGGAAGGTCTCAGACGAACAGTCAGGATCTACCTGCTGGTCATCATCACGCTGGTCATCGCCGCTGTCTATGAGGTTATCGAAGTCGTCTTGATAGTAAAATTCTTTTCATGATCGTCAATCCACCTTTTTACCAAAGGAAAATATGAATGACCAAACCTATGATTACGTGATCATCGGCTCAGGCTTCGGTGGCAGCGTCTCAGCCATGCGCTTGAGCGAAAAAGGCTATTCCGTCCTTATTCTGGAGCGGGGTAAACGTTTTCGTGACAAGGATTTTCCATCCACAAACTGGAATATTTGGAAGTTCCTTTGGCTCCCTGCTCTGCGCTGTTTTGGGATCTTTGAGATGACCTTCTTGAACGGTCTTCTGGCTCTACACGGCAGCGGAGTCGGTGGGGGAAGCCTGACATATGGCAATGTCTTGATGGAACCTGACGATCGATTGTTCCAATCACCGGGATGGAAACACCTGGCAGATTGGAAAACCCTGTTGCAGCCTCACTACAAAACAGCGCGCAGGATGCTGGGCGTTGTTCCCAATCCCCGCCTCTGGCCTGCAGATGGAAAGATGAAAGAGATTGCCCAAGAGCTGGGACAGGAAAATACATTTAAACCGACCGACGTAGGTGTATTTTTTGGAACTGAAGGTGAGACGGTCTCTGACCCGTATTTCAACGGTGCAGGGCTTGAACGGACCGGCTGCAACCATTGTGGAGGCTGCATGGTTGGCTGTCGCTACAATTCTAAAAATACTTTGGTCAAGAATTACCTTTACTTCGCTGAAAAAAATGGAGCACAGGTCATTTCCGAGGCGAAGGTTAGGGACATTCGCCCGATACTGGAGAGAAAATCAGACAATGCCCGATACGAGGTTGAGTACCACAGCACGACCGGCTGGTTGTTAAAACCATCCAGACGGGTACGGGCACGCAATGTCATCGTATCCGCCGGTGCGCTTGGCACTCTGGAACTGCTGTTAAATTGTCGTGATGAGTCCGGATCTCTGCCGCGCATTTCAAGATATCTGGGTGATATGGTGCGTACCAACAGTGAAAACATACTGGGAGTGACCAGCCGCGACCGGCACATAAATTATTCCCAGGGGATCGCCATTTCTTCCATTTTCCAGGCTGATGACGTTACCCGCGTTGAACCGGTTCGTTACTCAGACGGCTCGTCGTTTATCCGTGTGATGACTGCACCCATGATCGAAAGTGGTACTAACATCTTGAGCAGATTTGGGAGGACTTTATGGGAGATCATCCGCCACCCCCTCGATTTCCTGTATGGAAAGTTCTTCTCGCGTTGGGCGCGGTACACTACGATATTACTCGTGATGCAGGTTAAAGAAAACCTGACGCACGTGCGCCTTGGGCGGAACCTGTTCACATTTGGTAAAAAGGGTTTGGTTCTCCAACCTGATAAGGATCATCCCATCCCCCGCCAGCTTCCCATCGGTAATTACGTTACCAATGCTCTGGCGGAAAAAATCAATGGCATCGCTGCGGCAGCTTTCACCGACAGCCTGTTCAGTTTCCCTACTACTGCGCATTTCATGGGTGGTGTTCCCTTTGGTCGTGATGATAAGGAAGGAGTGATCGGACTCGATTGTCAAGTGCATAATTATCCTGGCTTGTTTGTGGTGGATGGCTCGATAATGCCTGGCAATCCGGGTGTGAATCCCAGCCTAACTATCACTGCCCTGGCGGAATACGCCATGAGCAAGATACCGAAAAAGAAATGAGTATGGATAACTTTCACCCCGGTATCGAATTTGCTCATCAGCTTGATATAAATGATGAACTCGCCTCCTTCCGGGAGGCTTTTATCAATACTGAATCCGATCTCATATACATGGATGGAAATTCTCTGGGGCGTTTACCCAAGACGGTCCCCGAAAGGATACGGTCAGCCATCGACGAGGAATGGGGTCATGACCTGATCCGTGGCTGGAATAAGAACTGGTATTCATCCCCCGTCCGGGTGGGTGAGAAAATCGCACTCCTGGTAGGTGCAGCTCCGGGACAGGTAGTTGTCAGCGACTCAACTTCAGTGAATCTGTTTAAGTTGGTACTCGCTGCACTCAGCCTCCATCCCGAACGGACACGTATCATCAGCGATACCCTCAACTTCCCGTCTGATCTTTACATCTTGCAGGGCTGCTCGAGGCTGCTCGGTGGACGCCACGATATCATTCGAATTGGATCGAATGACGGTGACATTACACCGGATATCGAAAGCCTCTACTCATCCATCGATAATAATACTGCCCTGATTACGCTCTCACAGGTTGCCTTCAAGAGCGGCTTTCTCTACGATATGGCTGCCGTAACAGCAAGAGCTCACCGCCATGGTGCGCTGGTCCTCTGGGATCTTAGTCACTCGGCTGGCGTCATCCCCATTCAGCTCGATACATGCGATGTGGATTTCGCAGTTGGCTGTACTTACAAGTACCTCAACGGTGGGCCGGGTTCGCCAGCGTTCCTTTATGTACGGAAAGATCTTCAGGATGTAACACTCTCACCTATCTGGGGCTGGTTCAGCCAAAAATCACCCTTTACCTTTGACCTGGATTACAATCCTGCTACTGGCATCACACGTTTTCTGGCTGGTACTCCCCCCATTCTCTCACTTTTAACCCTGGAGTCAGCACTCAATACAATCCAAGAGGCCGGTATTGTACGTCTTCGACGCAAGTCAGTGTTGCTGACCGAGTATATTGTTTTCCTCGCTGATACAGTCCTTTCGCCCTTGGGATTTTCACTCGGCTCTCCACGTGACCCAGAACGCCGCGGTTCTCATGTCAGCCTGCGCCACCCCGAAGGTTATCGCATCAGCCGCTCCCTGGTTGAGGAGTTGAATGTCCTCCCCGATTTCCGGGAACCGGACAATATCCGCTTCGGACTGTCACCGCTATATACATCCTTTACTGAAGTGTGGCAGGCAGTCGAGCGTACACGCCGGGCACTGGAGGAAAAACTCTATCAAAAATACCCTGCCAAGCGACTGACAGTCACATAATGTATCAGAAGAGCCGAAGGTTTTAAGCTCTGGCGATTTTAGTCCATCTGGCCCCTTTAACATTACATCTTTTTGCTTTAAATATAGAACCCAATTGCCTTCATGAGGAACTTCGGTAGATCAGAGTCCATATTCTGGAATGTTCTAAGAAAGGCAGGGTGCTCATCGCCGATATGCACGACAAAGAGAAAAAGAATCTCTTAAAGAGACGTGGCTACCCTTCGCTTAACACAAACGAAAAAGGATAGCCAGCGGCTCGAGGTTTCTGGCTACCCTTTATTACTTATGTTACTTCTATGGTTTGACATCCACTACGGCAGGAACAATCCTTCGAGTTCACCGTGTAACGCTGGCAGCAGGAAAGCCCGGCAGCTCTCTGGTTGGAACAATACCAGCGTGCGCTCCTCGGAATTGTAATTCACCAGGCTTATTCCCAGCCATTTCCCATCCTGGCTCCAAACTCCACCGGAAACGCCCGCAGATAATTTGTCTATCACCATGTGCGCTTCCGTACCATCCGTGCGGACAAGATACAGGCTGCTCAGGGTTCTGTCGCGATAAGCGACCCACTTGCCATCAGGAGAGATGGTCGCGTCGGGGGCTTTGACCGAGGCATTTTCCAGGATGAACAAGTTGCGCGCTGTACCAGTCGCCACATCAATAGCGCGGAGCATCCATCCACCAATGTCTTGGGCGGTGATGTAAATCTGCGCGCCATCCGGCGACCAACCTGCAACGGCTTCATAACCCTGGGTTGTCATCTGGCGCGGAGGGGTGCCGTCTGTGGCAATGACGAATACCCCGGTTAAATCTCCGCCGCCCACAAATTCAATTTGCGCTCCATCCGGCGACCAGTGCAGGTTATAACCGTCCACGCCTTTCAGCACCATCACAGCACCAGTGGCAATGTCCATGATGTTGATCCCATCCGGGCCGGGATAAGCCATCCGAGTGCCATCCGGCGAGAAAGCGCCCCAACTGCCTTGCGGCACAAGCACCTGCTTCTCACTGCCATCCAGGTTGGCGAGGGTAAGCCCCCAGTTCTGGCCATCTGCCAGCAATTCATAGAGTAGTACTTTTCCGGAGAGGTTTGCGGGAGCGGGGGCAAGTTGCGAAAGGGTATCGCGTGTCAGGCATACACCAGGTTGCGGCGTGGGTGTTACAAATGGCCCTGTCTGGGTTGCATCAGGGCTCCACTGGATTTGCCAGGAATTGGATTCCCCGACAAGGTAGAGCTTGGAAAACACCACTTTTAATTTTCCTTTTGGCAATTCGGCGTAACTCAGCACAACGTGCCACTCTTTTTTATTTGTCGCAGGGCCTCCACTGCCTCCACCGCCATTGGATGTGTATCCTTCAATATCCACGCTTACGCCGCTAACACCAGGATCGGACTCGAACGAAAAACCGTATCCACCCCGGGAATCGGCCATGATCGAGACGAGCCGAATTTTATGGCCGGCCATCTCAAAATCTTTATTCAATAGCCATTCCTGACCCGGCTGTGGATTGTTTCCCGCGTCGAACTCGATCTCCACTGTCTCCTGCGGGTTTGCAAGGAGGATGTGTTGACCCGTATATATGAATTTCATCGGCGGGACAAAATATTTGTCAATTTGATAAGCCCACGTTTCTGCACCCGGCCGGCTAGGTGATGGTAAATCTATCTCGTTCGGAGGAAATGTGTAAAAAATATCCTGCCCGTTCGCGTCAACGATTTTAAAAGCCATTAGTACCCACCACGAACCATCGGTTTGTACATTGTCATGGGCAAATTTACCCAGGATATCGTAGCGGAATTCACCCATGATGACGAAACTATCGCCAATCTCAAGAACCTTCGTAATTGACAGCGGGTTTTCCGGAGCAACAGGTGTGTTTGCTTCTGGTGACAGCGAGGGCAGGATTTCAATCACTGGCATCACGGTCATCTCGGGCGGGGCGGGCACAAAGTGCAGGGGCAGTTCCCAATTCTCGGGGACAGTACCGGGCAGCGTATGTACAATACAAGGCAAAACAAGCGTTGCTTCATTCACGTCCGCAGGGAGGGGCGGCATGTTGGCATAGACATCCAGTCTTGTCCCATCTGGCAGGCGCAAATATTCAGACTCCATGCAGCCTGCTATATCCTCGCGCTGCGGATATGCCGAACTCGGCACGCCGACCACCTGAATGACGATGCTGGTTTTGTCCCCGGTAATGGTGGCTTGTGTCACCCCCACAGTCACGCCAGCGCGGGTCACAATCACCGGCTCAGCCAGCACGCGAATGGGCTCGCCCAGCTCCACAATCCCCACACCAGGAATATACCCGAACAGGCGCTTCATGGCGTTTACCACACCAGGAACGCTGATCAACACAACCAAGAAAGCGAGAAAAACCAATAATACTGCCAAAGCAATCTTTGTACGGGGTCTCATTTTAGAATCCCTACTTTTTTCGATTTTTGCGGTAATGCGGGGTGATAGATTGATATCATCCGGGACGTAGTCCCGTGCAAGGGCGTCTAGTACGTGGGAAAAAGACTTCATGTTCATTCCGCCTTCCTTTCCGGTCCAAGAAGGGCGCGCAGGCGACATCTTGCAGCATGCAGCAACCATTTAACCGTGCCAGGAGCAGCATCGAGTACTTCCGCCATTTCCTTTTCGCTCATCTCAAGGTAATACCGCTGGACGATCGCTGCTCGCTGGCGAGGAGGCAGGTTGGACAAGGCATCCATTATTTGATGTTTGAGCTGGGCAAACTCTACCTGTGTCTCGACCGACTCGGCTTGGGTAAACAGGTTTTCCAGCGTTTCGCTATCCCCATCCAGCGCCCCCTGCCTCTCCCTTGATTCCTTCTGGACAACATTGAGCGCAGCATTAACGACACTGCGCATGAAGTACGGCTCGAACGGTCGGTTCTCGTCAAACTGTCGAATCCTATGAAATATAAGAATGAAGGCATCCTCCACCACGTCTTCTGCGGTTTGCCTGTCGTGGGTGATGAGGAACGCTGTTCGCACAGCTTTTACTTGATAGCGAGCGACAAGAAATTCCAGCCCGCCGATATCGCCGTTTCGCATGCGGAGGATGGCTTGAGAATCATCCATGTGGTTCTCCATTGACCTCTTGAGCGCTCATACTATACATACAGAATGAAAAGTGAAAAGGTTGGGATAAAGAGTGTAAACCAGGTACTTTGATAGCTAGCCAGGAAGGCAGTTTCCAATCCTCTCGATATAGTATCTAAGTTTATCAGTATTAACCAGTCATTTCATCCGGCACCACCGCAAGGCATCAACTCAACTTGACCCTTTTTTCAGCTTGACTGGTCACGAAAAAATTGGCTCCGAGCGCCGTCGCCAGTGCCCAAAACCCTCCGGAAATACCACCTTCCTTCGTGACATCGTTCTCGATCTATGGTTTAATACCTTTAATGCTAAATATTCTCTACACAGACGAGGCGATTACCGTCCTCGATAAACCCGCAGGGATGCCAGTCCTGCCTGATGGCTGGGAGCCGGATACACCCTATCTCGTCAAATTGCTTGAAATCAGCTATGGGTGCATTTGGGTCGTTCACCGGCTGGATAAGGTCACAAGCGGAGTGATGGTCTTTGCTCGCACCGCTGATGCTCACCGCCATCTGAACCGGCAATTCGAGAAACATACAATCGAAAAGGTCTACCACGCCATTGTCAACGGCAATCCACACTGGGAAACATACACGACTCGCCTGCCACTGCGGGCAAACGTTGGGCACAAACACCGCACTATTGTAGACAAACGCCTGGGCAAACCTTCCATAACCCACCTGCGAGTGCTGCAACGCTTCACTTCCCACTGCCTGCTTGAAATCAATCTCGAAACGGGCCGCACTCATCAGGTCCGCGTCCACGCCGCTGCGCTGGGATACCCTATCCTGGGTGATACCTTGTATGGTGCTCCTGAGGTTACTATCATCCACCGTCCCGCTCTGCATGCCCATTTAATCGCGTTCACACATCCGGTCTCTGATGAACGCCTCACTTTTAGCGCTCCCTATCCTGACGACCTGCGCAGCGCGATTTCCTCCTTTATGGCGGACGGAGCTGCCTGAGGTAAGTCCATAAACCAATCCATAGTACGACTTTCAACAGCAATCATGATATTAACCACAGAGGAAATCAAGGAACACAAAGAAAATTCGTGGTTACTTTGCGCTCTTCGCATGCTGTCCGGTAAAAACCCAAGATTTCCGTGGATAGGTCAAATGTTGAGCGTTAATACCATGACAAGGTTTTTTCCACCAATGTTTTTAAATTCGAGTCACCTGTCAGATTTCCCATAAAACTCGTGTACCGGTAAGTGTATAATACCTTCTGTGGAATTCCCTTTCCAGGATCAGATCCCCGATCGTCAGCGCCTGCCGCCGGAACAAGTTCGGATCATCGCATTACAAGCTGAACCCTACCCCGATGGTCAGCGTGTGCGCGTGTTCATGAAGCTCACCCCCTTTCAAAAACGTCCTCACCTGGAGGTCACACTAACCGATCCTTTTGGTGATGAAGCAGGTATGGTAAATATTGTTGAACCGCTATCATGGCATATGGAATTCACCATGCATATCCGAGGAGAATATAGCCCTGGATTGTATTCCATCAATGCCCGTTTATTCTACCCAGAGATCGATCCTGAAGGACTGGAACTTCCAGGGTCAATCGTTGAGGGACTTGATGCCGACCGCCGATGCCTGTCCTTCGAGATCAAAGCCAGTGCGTGACGCAGTTGTGCCTGCAAACCCTTTTCTCAGTAATGCCGTTTATTTTTTTATGGTCCCCGTGATGGCTGCTTGTTCACCGGTTGTATCTCCGAATCCACCAAGTGTGACCCCATACCCGCCATCGAGTACACCTTCACCGGTTCCCACTCAGACAGCAACGTCGATGCCACAGCCAACACCAACAAAGATCATCAATGTATGTTCACCCCTGGCTGGTCACCCGATCGAGGATCTAGCGAAGATAGTCTCCGAACCTTTCAAGACTCCCCGCCCCAATCGAGACGATGGTCACCACGGTCTGGATCTTGGCTATTGGAGCTGGAATGGTACCTCCATCATTGGGATGCCAATTGATGCCATCCTGGATGGTCGTATCGCGGCAGTTATCAACAATCGCTCCCCTTATGGGAACGCGCTGATGATCGAGACCATTTTCGAGCGTATCCCGCAGTACCTGCATACACGCATATCCATTCCAGAAGATCAATCCCTTTATCTGGTCTACGCCCACATGGAAAACCCTCCTGACCTTCAAATTGGCCAGGAAATAACCTGCGGACAGTCTCTTGGTACGGTCGGACTTTCCGGACTTACCAGCGGTCCACATTTACATATTGAAGTCCGCTGGGGTCCAGCTGGTACAACATTCGCCTCAATGGCATATTACACCACGGATGCCACACCCGAGGAGATGGCGGCCTACCAGACCTGGCGTATGAGTGACACTTTTCATTTATTCAACCCATTCCTGCTTCTCACCTTGCCTCCCTCGTGATCTACCATGCTCAAGCGTCAAATCATCCTTTCCCTGTTCGGCTTGACCGCTCTTCTTGCCCTCACCCTACCTGGCTGCACTAAGCAGGATGTTGACGTTCGCACCCCCATATCTGCCGCTGGCACAGGAACACGATTCTTCCCAAATGATTCTTCGGCAATCACTCAGGGCACTCCAGCAGGGACAGGATTCCCGGGTGTGATCATTCTATCGATTAATGAGGCTGGCTACTCCCACCTCTTCGCTTATTCACCGCTATCTTATCCCCTTACCCGCCTTACCTTTGGAAAATGGAGTGATATCACTCCTTCCCTCAGCCCTGATGGTCAGAAGTTGGCTTTTGCCTCCAACCGCAGTGGTTATTGGGACCTGTACCTGCTTGATCTATCGAGCGGTGAAACAAACCGCCTGACCAATACAAAAGAATATGACGCAGCTCCCACCTGGTCTCCAGACGGTTTCTGGCTGGCTTTCGAAACATACATTGACGACAATCTGGAAATCGCCATCCTGTCGGTTGCCACTCCTGGTGATCCTGCTGTACGGCTCACATATGACCCCGCCGCGGATCACTCGCCTGCCTGGTCGCCTCCACCGGGAAGGCAGATCGTATTCATCTCCACGCGGAGTAAGGATAGTGATGTTTGGCTGGCAGACCTAGACAGGACAGGCGAAGAACGGTTTCGAAATATCAGCCACAATCCACGTGCCATAGAGGGTCATCCCTCCTGGGCACCTGACGGAAACCACCTGGTATGGGCTTCCGACTCATTCAGCATTGAAATGAGCGGTATCTACATATGGGACGCTGAGCATCCCGGACATCCACCAATCTGGCTCGGGAATGGTGATTGGCCGGCCATGGACGAGAAGGGTGAACAGATTGTCTCGGTCATCTCTCTTCCAAATCAAACTTATCTCTCTGCCTATACCTTACGTGGAGACCTGCTCTTACAACCGGTATTGCTGCCGGGTGAAGTGCGCGGTTTACTCTGGATGTCATCCTCCCTGTCAGATCCCCTACCAGAGAGTTTTAAACAATCATCGGAGCAAACCCCTGCCCCTCTCTGGACATCACTTGTCAAACATATGACAAAGGGACCAACTTCACGACGGGGAATAGTACCGCTTGAGGACGTTCAAGCACCATACCCTCGTTTGCACGATATGGTGGATGAATCATTCAATGCGCTGCGTCAGCGGGTCATTGAGGAGGCTGGCTGGGATGCACTTGCCAATCTTGAGAACGCCTTTACCCCTCTGACGACACCCCTCGATCCCGGTTCGAGCGAAGACTGGTTGTATACAGGCCGGGCTTTTGCCCTTAATACCATCCTCACCAACGCTGGCTGGCTGACTGCCGTGCGCCAGGATCTCAGCCTACAAACTTATTGGCGGATATACTTGATCGCACAGGCTCAGGATGGCTCAATGGGTGAGCCAATTCATGACCCGCCCTGGGACCTCGCCGGACGGTACAATCTGGATCCTCACACATACGAAGAGGGAGGTCAGTTCGCGTTTGTTCCTTCAGGCTATTGGATCGATTTCACTTCTCTGGCAAACAAATACGGCTGGGAACGCATTCCAGCCTTGTCCAACTGGCGTACCTTCTACAATGGTACACGTTTCACTGAGTTCGTGCAGACCAGCGGTCTTGATTGGTATAGTGCAATGCTGGAGATCTATCCCCCTGAAGCCCTAATCACTTCAACGGCCGTCATCCCACCAACCCACACGCCAACCACCACCTTGGTCCCAACCTGGACCCCCTGGTTCAGGATCACACCCAAACCATCCCTGACTCCCACCCCTCCCTTTACACCCACGTTCATCCCGGTAAATACACCTTTACCATGAAACGAATATCTGGACCTCTGCTCGGATTGGCTATCAGCCTCTTTCTAGGATTATCGGCTTGCCATCGTGGGAATGAGTCGCTGATAGAACAGAATCCAACACCGATCGTCGAAAGTGAGCCTGGGGATTCCCGCCTGGTCGACGAGCGGATACCACCAACCCTCAAACCTCCACCTTTGCGGTTTGTCATTCCAACCATGGGTGCAGAGCCTGTTTCGAATTGGAGACCTCCCCTATATCCATCGCCGTGGGCTATCTCACCTTATGATCATTTCTACTTCGCCCGCCCCATCGCCGCCGACCAGGTCAACTGGCCGCTCGCTGATTATCGTTACGGTGGCATCTTTTTCTCCCTTAATATCCATACCGGGGTGGATATTGACGCCGACATGGGCACCCCGGTACTAGCAACAGGACCTGGCACCATCGTTTGGGCGGGATGGGGTTTATACCTGGAGTCACATGAAAACCTGGACGACCCTTATGGTCTGGCGGTCGCGATCCGCCATGATTTCGGTTACCGTAATCAATCCCTCTTTACAATCTATGCCCACATGAGTGAAGTGGATGTAACGGAAGGTCAATGGGTGGATACAGGTGATCTTCTGGGTTTGGTCGGCAGTACTGGTGCTACAACCGGTCCTCACCTGCACTTCGAGGTTCGGCTGGGTGAAAACAGTTTCCACCACACCTACAATCCGGAATTATGGATGGCACCCCCTCAAGGCTGGGGGGTATTGGTTGGGCGCCTCCTGGACGAGTATGGCAAATTATTGAATCACTACTCGATTAATGTGAACTCGGTATCGACTGGAAAACAACGCACCGTATTATCCTATGCCGGGGGCGCCACCAATAATGATCCATACTATAATGAAAATTTGGTCTTAAGTGATCTACCTGAGGGACTATACAAGATTCTGCTAAATTTCCAGGGAAGAGACCAACAATATTGGGTCACTATCCATCCTGGTCAGGTCACCTACTTCACTTTCAAAGGCGAAACCGGCTTTGCTACCGACCAGCCTCCCACTCCTGGCATCGAGCTGGTTCTGGGAACATCAGTGCCCACATCCACCCCTTGACTTACCGAACATCTGTGCTATACTTTTCCCATCAGACACGACCTTTCCGAATTAATGTGGAGACCAGACTATGGCACCTAAAAATCAGGAAACTTCAGCGATGAGTGACGCCCGTAAGGCAGTTTTAGACAAGGCTCTCGGTGACATTATCAAACGTTATGGAGAAGGTGCAATCATGCGCCTAGGTGAAGCACACAGCATGAAAACAGACGTAATCCCAACCGGGTCACTATCTCTCGATATTGCCCTTGGTGTGGGTGGCATCCCGCGAGGTCGCATTACTGAAATATTCGGTCCTGAATCATCCGGTAAAACCACCATCAGCCAGCATATCGTTGCTGAAGCACAGAAATTAGGCGGGACGGCGGCTTTCATTGACATGGAACACGCTCTCGACCCATCCTATGCAGCCCTTTGTGGCGTGGACATTGATAATCTGCTTGTATCACAGCCGGACACCGGCGAGCAGGCACTGGAGATCACAGAAACCCTTGTCCGTTCCGGTGCGGTTGAATTGGTCATTATCGACTCGGTCGCCGCCCTCGTGCCACGCTCCGAGATCGAGGGTGATATGGGAGATCCAACGATGGGTGCACAAGCCAGGCTCATGTCACAGGCTTTACGCAAGCTTTCGAGCGCAATCAACCAGACAAAGACCGCCGTCGTCTTCACCAATCAGTTACGGCAGAAGATTGGGGTTATGTTTGGCAACCCGGAAACCACCACTGGCGGTCAAGCTCTCAAGTTCTATGCCTCCATCCGCCTGGACGTGCGCCGCATCCAATCCATCAAGGTTGGCGCAGAGGTGATCGGCAATCGCACGCGCGTACGAGTTGTCAAGAACAAGGTCGCCCCCCCCTTCCGCGAAGCCGAGTTCGACATCATGTACAATGAAGGCATCTCCAGAGCAGGTGACCTTCTCGACCTGGCAACGAAATTGGAGATTATTGAAAAGCGCGGCGCCTTTTTCTCCTATGGCGACGCCCGCCTCGGACAAGGCCGCGAGAACTCGAAGGATTACCTGCGCCAGAATCCTGACCTAGCAACTGAGATCGCAACCATCATCCGCCAGAAAGCCCTCGGTGGTGAACTCGTGATGCCACTCGATATGGGTGATGTGGACTCCGGAGCCGTAGAATTAAGCGAAGACGTCTGAATCAGCAAGAAGCGAGATCAGCTGATGAGGATACGCTGTATGCGATATTTATTGATAATCCTCGTAGCACTCTGGCTGGCAGCCTGTGGTCATCCCTCCATTTCCACCCCCGAATTATACCGCCCGCCGGCTCCGGCGGGCATATTATTTACCCCAGAGCCGACCATCCCATCAATTTTACCCATTGATTTTACGACCCCCAATCTGGAGTGCCTGGACAACCTGCACTTCCTTGATGACATAACCATACCTGATGGCAGCCGCGTGCAGTCTGGTGAGGAAATCGACAAGCGCTGGCTGGTTGAGAACAATGGCAGCTGCAACTGGGATGTACGCTATCGCCTGAAATTGATTGCTGGCGATAGTCTGGGTGCCCAGTCCGAGCAAGCCCTGTACCCTGCCCGCTCGGGTGCACAGGTCACTATGCGCATAATATTTATCGCACCACTTTTGCCTGGTAATTATCGCTCCGCCTGGCAGGCGTTCAGCCCCCAAGGAAAGCCCTTTGGCGACCCAATTTTCATTGAAATCGTTGTAGAAAATCCTTAATCATGGAGATATAATCTGCTTTGTTCGGGTCTTCTGATCTCAATAAGTATAACAACCAATGTTTTTATTATTAATAACCAAAATTTAATGTGTTTATTTATGCATGAGAGATTATGGACACCAACGGTTTAATGCAAATCCTCTCAAAAAAAGACCCTCCAAACCTCGATGAAATCATACATCTTGCCCTCACGGATGCAGGAGTACTGATGATCACACTTAATGGGATGGCTGCTGTGGAAGATAATTACCGCTACAACTGCGTTAAAGTTCTCCTGCAAATCATTGATAGACAGCCTGCCATTCTCTACCCATACTGGGACCGCTTCCTCAAACTCCTGGACAGCCCCAATGCTTATCATCGCGCTATCGCAGTGCAGGCATTGTCTGGTCTTGCACTCGTCGACTGTCAAGGCAGGCTGGAAAGTCTTCTCGACCGCTACCTCGACATGCTCGACGATAAGAGCGTCATGGTCGCCCGCTATTTCGCTCAAAGCATTTGTAAGGTGATCCATGCCAAACCCTCACAGCGGGAGAAGATTATCACCCACCTTCTCGATGTGGACAAGACTCATCACACCCAGAGTCGGAAAGATCTCATCAAAGCCGACCTTGTTACTTCTTTCGATGAGCTCTTCGGTACGATACAGAAAAAGGATAGGATCCTTGCATTCGTTGAGAGACAAATGGCAAGCTCCAGTCCAAAAGCTCGCCAAGCCGCCAAAGATTTTCTTAAGAAGCACCAGAAAGAGTAACTAGTTATCCATTCCAACAAGGTTTTAAACAGCCACGATTGACCAAGAAATCATGCCAAGAAATAAATTCGATCACTCCAGTGGCTTGTTCCAATAATTCCATTTGAGAACAGAATTACTCTTTTACCTTCATAAGTCTTCCACTGCATAGTGCGTAGTTGACATCCGAATACCAATATATATAACCGAGAAAAAATCCATGAAAATACCAATTGAATGGCTTCTTGATGGAAGCCCACCATGGGTGCAGTACCATACACGTCTCGACCTGCTCCACCAGTCGGAAACCGACCCTGAAGTGATCACCGCCCGCGCAGCGATAGGTGAGCATCCTCTAGTCCATGAACTCCTTTCTGGACTCTCCTCCTGGTCTGTTACACCGATCAAACGTCATAATGAAGCTGCCCACCCCCTGCACAAATTGACCTTCCTGGCTGAACTGGGTTTGTATACCAGTTATCCAGCCATCCAAACAACCCTCGATCAGATCATGACCCATCAGTCAAAGGAGGGACCATTCCAGATACTTGTTAATATACCAACCCATTTCGGTGGCAGCGGTCATGACGAATGGCAGTGGATGTTATGCGATGCACCTTCAATCCTTTATGCATTGCTCAAATTTGGTTTGGAGGAAGATGGTCGGACACAAGCCGCGGTTAAAAGATTAGCTGGTTTGGTATGTGAGAATGGTTGGCCTTGTGTAGCCGCTCCTGAATTGGGAAAATTCCGCGGTCCCGGTCGCAAGGACGACCCCTGTCCATATGCCACTTTGATCATGCTTAAAGCCCTCGCACAATCCACCTCGTGGCGCGACAGTGAAGCCTGCCGGATCGGTGCCGAGACCCTGCTCGAGCTCTGGTCTGAACGCAAGAGGCGCAAACCCTATCTTTTCGGGATGGGGACGGACTTTGTCAAGCTCAAAGCACCACTCATCTGGTATGACATCCTTCATATCATTGACGTGCTATCCCAGTTCCCCTGGTTACACCCGGACGTCCGCTTGCGAGAGATGGCTGCGATCGTTGCTGCCAAAGCCGACGACCAGGGTCGCTTCACCCCCGAGTCAGTCTGGCTGTCATGGAAGGGTTGGGACTTTGGTCAAAAACGTGAACCCTCCCACTGGTTGACCCTTATCACCACCAGAGCTTTACATAGGCTGCAGATCTAACAAAACCAAAAAGTGATATTTATATTATCTCATCCCCTAAGGAAATCGGTCAGCGAGTTGATGGGAACCACACCAAAGTAAGCAGGGGTAAGTAAAACGATCTTGAAATGTAACTTTTCAAGATTTCTCGGCAGTATCTTGGTCAATAATCCCAACCCACAACCACAATGCCTGTAATAGTATAATTTCTGTATCAGGGATATTCTTGGACTGTCTATCCTATTGAGGAGAACACGATGACACTTGATCTCTCGCGCTGGCAGTTCGCCATCACCACCATCTATCACTTTTTCTTTGTCCCTCTCACTCTCGGACTGGGCTGGTTTATCGCCATCATGGAAACGATGTACGTCCGGTATGGTGATGAGACCTACAAGCGCATGGCAAAGTTCTGGGGTAAGTTGTTCCTGATCAACTTTGCCATGGGAGTGGTCACCGGTATCGTGCAGGAATTCCAGTTTGGCATGAACTGGTCAGAGTATTCACGTTACGTTGGCGACATATTTGGCGCACCACTTGCAATTGAAGCTTTGCTAGCTTTTTTCCTCGAGTCCACTTTCCTCGGTATCTGGATCTTCGGGTGGGATCAACTATCCAAGGGTCTACACGCCGCGGCGATCTGGCTGGTTGTCATCGGCTCGAATCTTTCGGCTCTTTTCATTTTGCTAGCCAACGGCTGGATGCAGCATCCTGTCGGTTATGTAATTAAAGAAGCTGCTGGACGCGCCGAATTGGTGGATTTTACCGCCCTGGTATTCAATCCCCGTGGGTGGTATCTATTCTGGCATACCATCTCGTCGGGTTTTACCACCGCGGCTTTCTTCGTACTGGGCATCAGCGCCTATCATCTGATCCGTAAGCAAAACTTGCAAGTGTTCCAGCCTTCCTTCCGCCTGGCAGCAATTATTGGCATCATCGCCAGCATAATGGTTGGACTGGCAGGTCACGCCCAAGGTATCTATTTACGGGAAGTCCAGCCGATGGCAGCAGCCGCCTCCGAAGCGCACTGGGACACTGCTGACCCGGCTCCATTCTCGGTTATCGCGCTATTCGACTCAACTGGTAAGCGTGAGATTTGGAGCCTAAAGATCCCGAAAGTTCTCAGTCTTTTATATTACTTCAAGCTGGAGGGTGAAGTCCAAGGTATCAATCAGCTCCAGGCGGAATACGCAGCCAGGTATGGGCCGGGAGATTATATCCCACTGGTCGCTCTGGACTATTGGATGTTCCGTATCATGGTTGGGGTGGGATTGTTAATGATAGCAATCGCTGCTTATTCATTGTACCTACCTCTCAGGAATTGGCCTGAGAAGTGGACTCGCTGGCTTAAATGGATGATCTGGGTAGTTGCTTTGCCCTACATCGCCAACACATCAGGCTGGATCCTGACCGAGACCGGCCGCCAGCCATGGATCGTGCATGGGCTGCTTAAAACCATTGATGGTGTTTCTCCACTCAAACCTGGCCTGGTGTGGATGTCACTGATCGGCTTTACGCTCATCTACGCCCTACTGATGGTTGCCAACATTTACCTCCTCATAAAATTCATGAAAGCCGGTCCAGCAGCTACCGACTCAGAATCCATTGCTCCCACCAATGCCGGGGGAAAAGACTGACAGGAGGCTGACATGCATTTCAATACAATCTGGTTCCTTTTGATCGCTGTCCTGTATATTGGATTCTTCTTCCTGGAAGGCTTTGACTTCGGGGTTGGTATGCTATTGCCATTCCTGGGCAAGAACGATACAGAGCGTCGCACCATCATCAATACCATAGGACCGCACTGGGATGGTAATGAAGTTTGGCTGCTGACTGCCGGTGGTGCGACATTTGCCGCCTTCCCACATTGGTATGCCACCATGTTCAGCGGCTTTTACGCGGCGTTTTTCCTGCTCCTGCTGGCACTGATCCTGCGTGGAGTCGCCTTTGAGTTCCGCAGCAAAGATGAAAACCCCAAATGGCGCTCTCTTTGGGATTGGGCAATTTTCTTCGGAAGCCTCCTTCCCTCTCTTTTATTGGGTGTAGCATTCGCCAACCTGGTACAGGGTGTGCCGATCAATGCCGATATGACCTACACTGGAACGTTCTGGACCCTGCTCAATCCTTTTGGCCTGCTTGGTGGGTTGTTAACCATCGCTGCTTTCATCCTGCATGGGGCTGTTTTTCTGAGCCTGAAGACATCTGGTGAACTGACAGAACGTGCCAGAACTACCGCCCGCAAGGTCTGGTTTCAGGTAGTGGTATTAGGCTTCCTAGTGTTGATCTCATCCAATTTCACCACCAATATCCAGGCGAGGCTTGGCGTTTACAAGGGTCTCATTCCAATCTTCGCTATAGTCGCAATCCTGCTGGCAGGTTTCTTCATTCGGAGGAAAATGGAAGGCTGGGCTTTCGCCATGACTGGTCTGGCTATAACCCTGACCCTGGTGACAGAATTCATGATCTTGTTCCCGCGAGTCATGGTCTCAAGTCTGAATCCAAAATGGAGCTTGACCATCTATAATGCCTCCTCCTCACCTTATACGCTGAAAGTAATGACCATCGTGGGGTTGATCTTCATCCCGATCGTGCTCATCTACCAGGGATGGAGCTATTGGATTTTCCGAAAACGCATCACCAATGATCCTAAAACATTGACTTACTAGGAACCCGGTCTTAAAAGTTATGCCCTCCAATACATAGAATAGCTTTCAACAGCGACCAGAATATTAACCACAGAGGACACTAAGGAACACGAAGAAAAACTTAATATACTTGACCCTCTTCGCGCCCTGCGTAGTAAAACGAAAGATTTCCGTGGATAACACCAATATTGAACGGTAGTACTATATACAACATGGGATATCGGAGACAAAAACCGATCTAATAATTCAAACGAGCCATGATGTCTTCAGTAAACAGGGTAGTAGTGCTGTTTCCTGGTCACCAACAATTGTTTCCATTTCCCTATGGAAATCAGGGAAGCATGAGGGGATATGACTTCAGCATAAAAAATATAATGATTAACAAAGTAGTAGGGCTCTTTGCTTAATAATGGCGTATTCATACTCTCTGTGTCCTTGTCAGTGGATGGTTTTACGTTACAGGCATCATAAACCGATTGATGTAAGTTCATGATTCTAATTGTCTGAACTTATGCACCGACGTCTGCTCTCCCTCACTCGTGACAACCGTCTGGTCCTGATTATCACGATTCTTTCTGGACTTTTGGTTGGCATCCTGACCATATGGCAGGCGTACGTACTCAGTAAAATTGTAAGCAGTGTTTTCCTCAGCGGCGTTACACTCGACACTGGGAGGAATTCACTGCGATTGCTACTGATCGTAATCAGCCTGCGGGCAGCGTTCTCATGGATCAGCGAGGTAAGTGCCAGTACCATATCAATCCATGTCAGAAATCACTTACGCCAACGGTTGATCACCCACATCCTGCTGCTCGGACCTGCCTATACACATAGCGAGCGAACCGGTGAACTGACCTCAACCGTTATGGAGGGTGTCGAAGCCCTGGATGCCTACTTCAGCCAGTATCTACCACAACTCATCCTGGCAGTCCTTGTCCCAATTATGATCCTGGTTTTCGTTTTCCCTCGCGATCCACTGTCTGCTCTCGTCCTACTGCTTACCGCCCCTCTCATTCCTGTATTTATATACTTGATCGGCAAGGCGGCTGAATCGCTGACCAAACGCCAATGGGAAACCATGAGCCGCCTCAGCGCCCATTTCCTGGATAGCATGCAGGGATTAGCCACGCTCAAGATTTTCGGTCAAAGTAAGGCTCACGCGAAAACAATAGAAGAAACGTCCAATCATTTTCGTGATATTACCCTGACCGTGCTGCGCATTACATTCCTTTCAGCCCTGGTGCTTGAAATGGTCGCCACCCTCAGCACGGCAGTTGTCGCTGTTGAGGTTGGTTTACGACTCTTATATTTTAAAATGACCTTCGATCAAGCCTTCTTTCTCCTCATCCTGGCTCCTGAGTTCTACCTCCCGCTACGCCTGCTGGGATTGCGCTTCCATGCCGGGATGGCAGGCACTTCGGCTGCGAGGCGGATCTTTGATGTCCTGGATACACCACTTGAGGATAATCAAGCAACCAGGACCAGTAATTTGACAAAATCTGCCATTCCATCATTACCCAGCGATCGGATTACCTTCACCAACGTTAGTTTCGACTTCTCACCTGATGGTCCACCTGCCTTGCAAAATGTTAACATGACCATCCATGCTGGCGAGCACATTGCGCTCGTCGGCACCAGCGGTTCAGGGAAAAGCACGTTCGCACATTTGCTGCTTCGCTTCATTAAGCCAAGCAAGGGTCAGATCGATGTCGATAATTATCCCTTGAACGCTATCTCTGCTGAAACCTGGCATGAACAGATCGCCTGGGTGCCTCAGCAACCGTACCTCTTCCATGATACGATCCTCGCTAACATCTGCCTGGCACAGCCGGCTGCCGGTCTGGAGGCGGTAATATCCGCTGCCAAAGCTGCCAACCTGCATGAGTTAATCCTATCCCTGCCTGCCCGCTATGAAACTCTGATCGGTGAGGGCGGTGCCAGACTAAGCAGTGGTGAAGCCCAACGCCTGGCATTGGCACGCGCCTTCTTAAAAAATGCACCCATCCTGCTTTTGGATGAACCAACCTCCAGCCTTGATCCAGAAAACGAAAGCCTCATCGAAGAAGCCATCAGACACCTGATGCAAGGACGTACGGTCATTACGATCGCTCACCGGTTGAATACGGTCTTCAAGGCTGATAGGATCATTGTTTTTCAAAATGGCCGTATTGTTGAGAGCGGCAAGCATATCGAGTTATTGGCATATGGTGGTCTCTATGCTGATCTTGTCCAGACTCAATCATCAGGATTCGATAAAATAATCAATAATAAAAGAATAAATAAATTTCAAAATCGTCCAGAGACTGCGAATTCAACTCCCTTTCACCAACCAGACACTATCTCCTACAAAACCTGCGCCAAATCCTCTGGCAACCTGACTAGGCTTTTAGGTTACCTGCACGGCTCTTTGAGTTGGGTGGCACTTTCTGTGCTGCTTGGCATTCTTACTATTGGCAGCAATATCGCTCTCATGGGCACATCCGCCTGGCTTATCTCTTCCGCTGCCCTGCACCCGTCCATCGCTGACTTGCAGCTAGCCATCGTCGGGGTACGTTTTTTCGGGATCGCCCGCGGTATCTTTCGGTATCTGGAGCGTCTTGTTTCGCATAACGTGACTTTCCGCCTGTTGGCTCGCTTTCGGGTTTGGTTCTATCAACACCTCGAGCCCCTCGCCCCGGCGCTTATAATGCAGTACCGCAGCGGTGACCTGCTCAGTCGCGTTGTTGCTGACGTGGAGACTCTGGGAGATTTCTATGTACGTGTGGTTGCTCCTCCACTGGTGGCGATCTTTGTCTCACTCGGGACAGCTGCCTTTTTGGCTCAATATCACATCTCGCTTGGGTTGATGATTTTAGCCCTTTTCGCTTGTCTTGGGCTGGGTCTCCCATCACTAACCCACCTCGCCAGCCGTAACACAGGACGAGAACTGATCGAGCGCCGCACCTTCCTGAACACTCAACTGGTTGATACCATCCAGGGCTTGGCCGACCTGGTGGCTTATGGCCGCGTGACTGACCAGTTGAATAAAATAAAGGTCACAGGTTGCGCATACAGCCAGATCCAGAGGCAGATATCACGGCGTGCCGGTTTTATAACCAGTTTAAGCATGCTGGTTACCAACCTGGGTATGTGGCTGGTGTTTGTGGCTGCGATTCCTCTCGTCCATGAAAACCTGATCCCAGGTGTGATGCTGGCAGTGTTATGTCTGGTCACATTGGCTGCTTTCGAGTCTGTATCACCTCTCCCCTTAGCCGCCAGCCTGTTAAGTAGCACCAGCGAAGCCGCACGCCGCTTGTTTACCACATTGGATACTCCCCCAACCGTGATCGATCCACCTCAGGCGCTGCCTGCACCAAGCAATGTATCGCTCGTTATCCGCGACCTGCATTTCCGCTATGCCCCGGACGATCCGCCGGCACTGAGTGGGATAGATCTCAACCTGCCAGAGGGGGGGAATCTGGCAATCGTCGGACCGTCCGGAGCCGGCAAGTCCACTTTGGTGAATCTGCTGCTGCGCTTCTACGATTATCATGATGGTCAAATTACGCTGGGAGGCCACGACCTACGCCATTACGCCCAGGATGACATCCGCCAGCAGATCAGCTTAGTTTCACAAAATACTTACTTCTTCAATGCCACCATCTGCGAAAACCTGCGCCTCGCTCGACCGGATGCAACCGATGATGAGCTGGTGAGAGCTGCCAAGCAGGCACATATTCATGAATTTATCTCAACCCTACCGAAGGGTTACGAGACCTTTATTGGAGAGAAGGGACTGCGTTTGAGCGGCGGAGAGCGCCAGCGTCTTGCAATCGCCCGTGCTCTCCTAAAATCTGCTCCGCTTCTAATCCTTGATGAACCGACCGCAAACCTGGACGCAATAACCGAAAGGCAGGTACTCGAAACCCTATTCGGGCTAATGGAACGACGATCCACGCTGCTCATTACCCACCGCCTGGTTGGACTGGAACGCTTCGCTCAGATCATAGTGCTCGATCACGGAAAGATCATCGAGCGTGGAAGACATGCTGAGTTACTGGCTGCGGATAGCATCTACCGCCGCCTCTGGGATTTCCAAAATCGCATCTTGACTGAATAGATGTTTTTCATGGTAAAATCATGACGTTAATTTGCTTGCTTTCCACCAATTTACCTGCTATAATAGTGCCAATTTCCCCTGCTTCTTGACAACCATCACTCTTTTCAGCTCCACGCACGGCCATTCAGCCTGCCTGGATGACAAATCCCAGTAACCATTTGAAAGATAGCCCATACCTACAGAATAATTAGTTGGAACGATGCCCATCATGCAGGGGGCATTGGTTTTATATTCTTGCCTGTATGTCCAATCATAATATTTACATATCAACATTGAGAACTAATTATGAAAATTCTTGAACTTGAAAATGAACCCCTGACCAGGCTTCGTCAGATGGCATGGGATCTGAACGTCCAAAATGCCAACCGCATGAAAAAGGAAACCCTTATCCTGCACATTCGGCAGATGGAGGCTGAAAAAGAGGGTCTCGAAGTCCGGGGAGGCATCCTGGAAATAATGAGCGAGGGAATTGGTTTCCTGCGCTCAGAGAACTACCGGATCAGCGATCATGATGTATATGTATCCCAGGCCCAATTGCGCCGTTATGACATGCGCAGCGGTGACCTGGTGATCGGACATGTCCGCCCGCCGCGTGAATCCGAGCGGCACTTCGGTTTACTTAAGGTCGAAACCGTCAATGGCATAGATCCCGAGGAAGCCCGGCTCCGCCCGAATTTTGAGAGTCTGACCCCGATATTCCCGGATAAACGCTTCGATCTTGAGACTGATCGCTCCATTCTTGCCACACGCTTGATCAACCTGATCGCACCCATCGGACGCGGTCAGCGCGGCTTGATCGTCTCTCCACCCAAGGCGGGTAAAACCACCATCCTCAAACAGCTTGCGAATTCCATCTCCACTAAATATCCTGATGTGCATTTAATGGTTGCTTTGATCGGTGAACGTCCCGAGGAAGTCACAGATATGGATCGATCAGTGGATGCCGAAGTGATTGCTTCGACCTTCGACGAGCCGGTCACTTCCCACGTCCGCACCGCCGAGATCGCTCTCGATCGCGCCAAACGCCTGGTCGAGATAGGCCGTCATGTGGTGATATTGATGGATTCCATTACCCGCCTAGCCCGGGCATACAACCTGGTCGTTAATCCCTCCGGAAGAACCCTCTCCGGTGGTATGGATCCCTCTGCCCTTTACCCACCCAAACGTTTCTTTGGCGCGGCTCGAAACATTGAAGAAGGCGGCTCTCTGACCATCATTGCCACCTGCATGGTTGATACAGGCTCCCGCCTTGACGATGTCGTCTATGAGGAGTTCAAGGGCACCGGTAACATGGAATTGCTTCTTTCCCGCCGCTTGCAGGAGCGCCGCATCTTCCCCGCGCTGGACATCGAGCGCTCGTCCACTCGCCGCGAGGAGCTGCTCCTTGGTCCTGACATCCTTCAGCGCGTGTGGTTAATGCGCCGCATGTACATCCAGATGATCTCTCCGCCTCCCGCTGGCGCCGGTATGGATACCAGCGTTGCTACCGAAGCCATCATCCAGCGCATGGACCGCACCAAAGACAATCAGGAGTTCCTGGAGAAACTTACCGAAGAACTATGAGCGGCAAATTATCGGTTTTTCTTAACTCTCGCTGGTTCACGATAATCAGTTGGGTTTTTACAGGTGTCATCGTCTCTGGTATGCTCACCGGAACGCTGTGGTGGACCAGATCGGTTGCAAGCGCTTCTGCTATTCTCCCCGAACCAACCACTGCACCCGACCAGGTCAACCCGACCGTACCTTTGCCTGCACTGGCTGGAGTCGGATCCCGCCAATCCATCGGGCGCCAGATAGAATTGAAAACCGTTATGCCTGCTGAACGCCCACGTTATGACATCACCCGTTACACGGTCGGACGAGGCGACTCGGTCTTCGCCATTGCCAAAGAGTTCAAGATCAATCCAGAGACTGTCCTGTGGGCAAACTACGAAACCTTACAGGATAGTCCGGATATGCTGAAACCCGGGCAGGAACTGGACATCCCACCGGTGGATGGCATCTACTATCAATGGAAAGAGGGGGATACGCTGGAATCTGTTGCCAAGGAATTCGAGACCACTCCAGATGCCATCCTGAACTGGCCCGGCAACGATCTTGACCTTACCGACCCAAAGATCAAACCTGATGACAAGGTCATGGTGCCAGGCGGCAAGCGTGAATTCGTCCAATGGCTGATACCCACGGTTGCGCGGGGTGCCTCTGGTACATCCAGTATATCGGGCAGTTCCTGTCCACTCGGAGCGGTTGGCAGCGGCGCATTCGTCTGGCCGGCTGACGATCATTCCCTCTCGGGCAATGATTACTGGTCCGGTCACCTGGGCATCGACATCGCCGCCGGTGAAGGTGCATCGGTATACGCTGCCGATAACGGCGTTGTCACCATGGCACAGGGAGGCTATAACTATGGATATGGCAATGTTATCCAGATCGACCACGAGAACGGCTACTCCACCCTCTATGCCCATCTGAGCCAGATAAATGTATCCATATGTCAAAGCGTCTTTGCCGGACAATTGATCGGCTTATCCGGCAGTACGGGTAACTCCTTCGGTGCCCATTTACACTTCGAAGTACGCCTTAATGGTGGTTTCATTAACCCCTGGTACGTCCTCCCATGATTTAGCTCTTGAAACCTATTTGTCATCCGACCAGCGAAGGTCAGCCATAATTATGTGCTAAAAGCCCGCTGCTGAGAAGTTAGGGCTTTTTTTATCAGAGGTGACCAACGGATTAGCTTAAGGTAGCCAGCGAAGACAGCTAACTGACCCCATAATATATAGTTCGGATCCAATGGGAAAAATCCCTGAGAAAAGAGAAAACCGGGAATGACCAGAAACTCCTTGAATCCAGAATGAACGGAGAACAGCTTCAAAAAGCCCTTTCCGATCTACCTCTTGGTGGTATTCGCTACTTCGACCGGCTCGGTTCGACCAATGATACTGCGCTGGCATGGGGGACGGAGGGTGCAGCCGACCTCTCTCTTGTCGTCGCCGATGAACAGACCGCCGGTCGCGGTCGCCTCGGACGGCGCTGGTTCACCCCACCCGGTTCAGCTCTGGCATTCAGCCTGGTCCTGCGTCCTGCCTTGGCTGAGCAGCTTCAACCCTCTCTAATCACAGGATTGGGAGCACTATCCCTGGTTCAAATCCTACAGAAAAATTACAACCTGTCCGCACAGATCAAATGGCCCAACGATGTCCTGGTTCAAGGTCGCAAAGTGGCCGGTATCCTGGTCGAGTCTGTTTGGATGGGCGATCAGATCGAGAGCCTCGTGCTTGGTATTGGTGTGAACGTGTTTGCCACCACGGTTCCTCCCCAGGAGCAACTGGACTTCCCCGCCACATGTCTAGAAGATGTTCTCAAGAAACAAATCGACCGCCTGGTTTTACTCCACGACCTCCTGGCCAGCCTGATCGAATGGCGAACCTTTATAGGGAAGGATGAATTCATTAAAGCCTGGGAAAGCTCTCTGGCTTACCTTGGTGAACAGATCCAGGTCTGGACCGGTTCGGGTCCTCCGCTGACCGGTCAACTGCTTGGCTTGGAGCCGGATGGCAGCCTGCGCCTAGGTTCAACAGACGGGCACCTGTTATCCGTACATTTTGGGGATGTCCATCTAAGACCGGTTGGGGTATGATAAAATTACCGGACGAGGTGCACCATGCTGGATGATTTACGCAACCAGGCTGAATCATCATATACCGATAATATACCTGATTTCCTGGAGGAAGAAATACCAAACAAACGTTCCTCCAGGTATTTACTTGGGATGAGCCCGGCGCAGAGGTTTTTTATCTCACTCATGCTCCTGATCACGGTTTGTCTCTTGGGAACGATGTTTTTACTGGTCAGCGGGCGCTTTATGCTGTTCTAATAAAAAATCTAATTATTATTTTTTCATTAGCGACAGGACTCACGAAACTTATCGTGGGTCTTTGTTTATCCCAGATAATACCCTTGATGGAAAGATCAAAGGTTCTCAGAGCATGAAAACGAACGCGTTTTTTTCGTCAGCGGTCATGAATGGGGGAGGGGACGGAGATGGGGGTGGGTGACCCAAATGTCTATAGCAGCTCCATTTGCTCTTTCGGAGGAACAGGTTCCTCCCCATTACCATTCCCATTGACCCTGGCGCCTACCCGTTTCAAATCCTCGGTCGCGATACGCGCCACCGCTGCCACACTGTCACCTTGTTGCAGCTTCATCAGACGCACCCCGCGCGTTTTCCGACCAGACTGTTTGACATCCTTCACTTTGAGACGAATGACCAGACCATTCGACGAGATCAGCGTCAGATGATCATCCGGCTGCACCACGCGTGAAGACGTTATCTTTCCTACTATTCCCAAGGCTTTTTTAGCAATTGTAGCCACGCCAACCGTACCCCGTCTTTTCACGGGATACTCATCCAATGACGTCTGCTTGCCAAAACCTTCGCGGGTGACTACCAACAATGAACCATTCGGTTCGACCACATCCATGCTGGTGACGGAGTCGCCCTTGCGCAAGCGGATACCGGTCACGCCGGATGCCTGGCGGCCCATCGAGCGGACTTCAGTCTCAGGGAAGCGCAGCGCCTGCCCGTTCTCGGTGATCAGGATCACCTCATCCCTCCCGCTGGTCAGGCGCGCCCAACCCAGTTCGTCATCATCATCCAAGCCCATCGCGATCAGTCCGGAAGGACGCACGGAGGCGAATTCAGGCAGGGCTACGCGTTTGATCCTGCCCTTGGCAGTAGCCAGTGTACAGTAGGCGGCTGTTTCGAAATTTGGCACAGCGATCGCGGCGGTGATGCGCTCATTGGCATCCAGCGCCAGCACATTGACCATCGGGATGCCTTTCCCAGTCCGTCCTGCATCCGGCAGCTGGTAGGTTTTTTCCGAATATACTTTTCCTTTGTCTGAGAAGAACAGCAGGGTATCCAGCGTGCGCCCCGGAACCATGAAAAGGATCTCATCTTCCTCTTTTGTGGTATGCCCGGTGACACCGCGTCCACCAATACCCTGGGAGCGGAAGGTGGTCGCAGCCACCCGCTTGATGTAGCCGCGGTCGGTGATGCTGATCAGCACTGCCTCGTCCTGCACCAGGTCTTCTTCATGGAACTCCTCGCTGGCATCCATGGCGATGCGCGTCCGGCGCTCGTCGCCGTATTTTTCAGACAACTCTTTCAAGTCGTCCTGGATCAGCGCCAGGATCTTTTTAGGGTGAGCCAGCAGGTCTTCCAGATACTCGATCTGGCTGAGAACCTGTTTATGCTCTTCCTCGATCTTCCAGCGTTCCAGGGCTGCCAGGCGGCGCAGCTGCATGTCGAGGATCGCCTGCGCCTGGATCTCGCTCAAATTGAAGAGCTGCATCAAGCGCTCTTTCGCCACGTCCACATCCTGCGACTCACGGATGGTCTGGACCACGGCGTCTATGTTCTGCAGCGCTATCAGCAGGCCATCCAGGATGTGAGCCCGCGCCCGCGCTTTTGCCAGTTCAAAGGTCGAGCGGCGCACGATCACCGTCTGGCGATGCTCGATGAAGATCTGCAGGCAGCGCTTCAGGGGCAGCATGCGCGGCTCCCCATCCACAAGCGCCAGCATTTGCACCCCAAACGTGGACTGCAGGGGCGTGAATTTGTACAACTGGTTGAGCACCTTCTTCGGCTGGGCACCCCGCTTGAGCTCAATCACGATGCTCATGCCGCGCTGGTCGGATTCATCGCGCAGGTCTGAGATCATATCGATCCGCTGCTCGCGCACCAGGTCCGCGATGCGTTCTATCAGCCCAGCCTTGTTGACCAGGAAGGGGATCTCGGTGATGATGATCTGGTGACGACTGCCCTTCATCTCCTCGATGTGCGCCATACCGCGGATCACGATGCGCCCCTTGCCTGTCCCGTAAGCCTGCTCGATACCCTCCCTGCCGATGATCATGCCGCCGGTCGGGAAATCGGGACCTGGGATGTGATGCATCAAGTCCTCGACCGGGATGTCATCCGCCCGGTCATGGTTTTCGATCAAATAGATAAGAGCATCCGCCAGTTCGCGCAGGTTGTGGGGAGGAATGTTGGTAGCCATCCCGACCGCGATCCCAGCCGAGCCGTTCAGCAGCAGGTTCGGCACGCGCGACGGCAGCACGGTCGGTTCTTCCAGCGTATCATCGAAATTGGCGCTGAAATCAACAGTGTCCTTCTCGATATCTGTCAGCATCTCTTCCGCCAGCCGCGCCAAGCGGGCTTCGGTGTAGCGCATGGCTGCCGGGGCATCACCATCCACCGAACCGAAGTTCCCCTGCCCGTCGATCAACAGGTAGCGCATAGAAAAATCTTGCGCCATGCGCGCCATCGTGTCGTAGACGGCAGCGTCGCCATGGGGGTGATACTTGCCCAGCACCTCGCCCACGATGCGGGCTGATTTTTTAAAGGATCCACTGGCACGGATGCCCAGATCGTGCATGGCGTACAGGATGCGGCGGTGGACGGGCTTCAGCCCGTCGCGCGCATCCGGCAGGGCGCGGGCTACGATCACACTCATGGCGTAATCGAGATAGGCATCCCGCATCTGGGAGTCGATGTCAACCTGTTGAACAGTACCAATATCCATGTTTTATTCCTTCAAGTAGTTTAACAGGTCAATTATACCCCGAGAGCAATTGCCCCCTTTTTATTGAAAAAAAGACCCGCGTGTACGCGGGAGAGGTGCCGAAGGAGGGACTTGAACCCTCACGAGCTTGCGCCCACTAAGCCCTGAACCTAGCGCGTCTGCCAATTCCGCCACTTCGGCTTGCGGTGTGAATTTTATCCGAAACGGTGGTTTTGTCAACTGTGATCAGTTTTATTTGTTAATGGTTATTAGTCCACAAGTTATTTCAATTATAACCACCTCCGGTCAGAGTCACCTATTGTTAAAGACATTCCACCTTATAAATCTGAAGCTTTTTTAATTATCCTTCCCGTTTTCGCTTGACTGCTTTATATTCATTAGTATTAGAATTATTAGGAAATTCGCTTGGATGACGCATAATAAATTCGTCAGCAATACCCTTGATTTTCATCCCCTTCATTTTCATAGAAAAATACTCTGCTGTGTTTAAGTGACCTTAAGTGATTTTCGGTCTGTCTTTACCAAAGGTTTCTGTATATAAATTACGGAATTCATCCGAAATTAACTTTGGATCGGCAAACTGACTTGCAATTGCTACGACAACCGGAGAACCAAATATCGACATAGTAAAGACTTTACTGAACCAATCCTGCGGTATTTCTTAAATACGACCTGTACTTAAGTGAACAAAAAGCATATTCGTTGTAGTTGTGTAAAAAGTGTCTAATGACTTGATTATTGGCTCGACCAGCTTAACTATAAGGTTTAGAAATGTGATGTTATTCTTTCTTATTTCTTCTGAGTTTTCTTGTAACTCTGGATAATCAGAAGAACCACTTAGTAACTTAATGTAATCTTAGAAAAATTTATATGATCCGGTTGGTAATAAATCCGGATTATCTTTTAATTGGTTTTCAATATATTGTCGAATGGTATCAAGATCAATACCTTCAGATAACAATAATTCCTTGATGCTATCATCTTGGGGGCTGATTTCAGGAATATTATTTTTCTCCGTGATATTTTGGAGGATAGGCAAAAAGCCAGGGTGGGCAGGATAAAGGGCGCTGAGTAGTTGGGTTTCTCGCATAACAGATATAATTATATAGACTTATAAAAGCTAGAGAAAAAGGATTATGCCATGGCTTCAGATGTCTTTGAACTTTTAGAAAGAAAAAACCTTAATGTATCTAGAGATTTCAAATTCGAAATTTTAAAGTTATCAGAAAATGATATGCACGATCTCAGTGAAGAGATAAGTGAGAGCCTTCGGAAAACAGATTTGGCACACATTGGTCCTGTAGAAAGTAAAGTATTTAATTTTACTGCCAGTCCTTACACAGTAGGGTTTATGGGTTGTACCAATACGGCATGTAAAGTTTCACAAGCAAGAGAATTTGTTAGTTACTCAATACTTTACGCGGATTCTGTGGCATTACCAAATGTGTTTCCAATATATTCACAGTTACCTAATCTAAGTTCTAGTCAGTTTGAAGAGTATCGTTTGCATTTTGCAAGTGATATTCTTGTTCTTTGGGAATTAGAGCCAATTATTAGAGCTGGATTGGCAGCATTTGTGCCAAAAGATATTGCGACATGTAAAGAGTGTGGGGATAAATTGGAAAGTTCTTGGAACTCCATTGAAAATAAGATGATTAAAGCATTCGCAAATCTTGAAAGCGAAATATCTTCTAAATCAAGATTGATAATGACTCCAACAGAAAACGGTATAGTTAAACAGTTAATACTACCCCAAGAATTGTATAATCAGGTTTTAATTTCAATAGATCCAGAAGAGTCCCCAAAATGGCTTGCAAATACGAGAAAATATAAAAGGGCGATTAATTCTGGTGAACCATTTGAGTTAACTGCAAAACAAATAGAAAAATCTGGAATAATCAAATTTGTTCTATACGATTTTTTAGACTGGGCAAGAGTATATATGTTTTCAAGGGTTTTTATGCAATCAAAATTTCTTACAAGTCGTCCTGTGGATGGGTTGTTGTTTGATGCGTTAATAGACAATCCAGAACTTAGGTGGACAAGTAGAAATATTCAAGAATCTCTCCCTCTAAAAATACCAACTTTTAAGGGAGTCGATGCAAAAATCCTATTAAGAATTCGTGAGGACGATTTTGACTCGTTCTTAAATTTTAGGTCTAAAATTGTTGAGATAGAAAACGAATATCGTAAGAAAAATGGAATAATAACTAAGAGTGATGCAGAAGAACTATATGAAGATGTTGTTTATCCCAGCCTAATACATCTTGAAACAAAGACAAAGGCAATTCAAGGTGAATTAAGGAAAAAAGTAGCGAGAAATATTAGTATTGCTATAGCTTTGGTATTTGCTGGAATTAGCACGGGACTAATACCTAATGATCTTTCTCTTGTATTAAAAGCTATAGGTGGATGTGAACTAGTGAAAACTGCTAGCGATTTGTGGAAATCAACAGAAGTACCCGAAGAAGTACGTAGCGATCCTTTTTATTTTCTTTGGAATGTAGATAAGTACAAAAACCATAAACACTAATGCAAATCCAAAAAGATCAAAATTCCCTGTCTCAAAAACGTTATTATCAAACAAGAATTTTTTCAGATATTTGAATAGTTATCTATCAATAAACAAAAATAATCCCATGAACATAGTTGGTCATCACCACAAACGCGTCCAATTCTGCGGAAAATGATCAGAGATCGCATGCCAGCATTCGGTCACGATTTCTCCACGCCTGTTCAAATGGATTTACCCGGCAACGATCTCGCTAAAAAAAACACTCACGCTTCGAGGTGCAAACCGTGACAAAATATGCACCTTATTGGCTGTAATCATATTCCTTCAAGCAAATCGAAGATTGATGAGGTATTAAGCAGCTTTATTCTATTATTGTTATAAGAGCAACCTACTGGATTATTCTATAATCGTTATATGTTCATAAAGTTGGTGGAGCATGTTCTGTCGAAATCTAAATTTGGTGCCATGATTATGCCCCGTTCGGGCATCAAAATCAATATACACATATCCTCCTTCAATTCCTGTAAGTAGTTTTTTAAGGCTGAATCCTTGTAACATCATGATGTCTGAATACCAGTAATATTCTTGTTTGACCTCTTTTTTGACCTTCGCCTGGATGTAAAAGGTGTTTAGGAGTTTTGTCCCAATTTTATGTTCTAAATCGGCAAATCCCCAATATGGTTGGGGGTTTAGTTCGCCCAATCCAATACGCTTTTCGACACTTTTAAGCCATTCTATATGTCTGTGATCAACCACTTTGGCGTTAAACGAGATAAGGACTTTTTGAGACTCCCAGTCGACCATGACCATAAAACCTCGATCACTTCTGCCCGCTCCGCTGATGGTTTGTCTAAAACTCATTTCATTCGTCTCATAAGTTTTTCCAGCTTCCTGGTGATACCATCCATAATAAGGTAGAAGAATTTGCGGGACGAATTTTAGTGCTCGCGGTGACGGTTCCATATGGCATAAGGTCACAAGTGAACTTGTGTCAGCCCGATGACATTTTAATTCCCACTCAGCAGCATTTGGAATGGGGAGGTTGTTTTCTTCAATGCCAAGTAAGTCTTCCAGTGTATTTCCAATACCACCAACGTTTCCACCTCGTGCGTTTTGTATCCAACCCAGTTTTTTGATTCTACGCAGTTCATCAATCAATTCATCTTTTGTATAAATCTTGAGGTTCTTTTTAATGTTACCAACCACTGAATAATTTTCCCCATCTTCAGCTAACAGCCTGAGTTGTTTCGGTGGCAGACGGTAATCTTTATTCACACCACACCATAAATCACATTATGCTATAAAGATTCTTGATCGGGTGGCCGCCAGAAGTCTAATAAGTATTCGAAGGTTGTTCCCATGGTTATATAATTTGATGGCCAGCCAAATATACCAATGCGATTTACGATGTTTGTACGGTCCCAGATGATTGTATTCCGCAACTCATAACCGCGTGCCCGTAATTCTTCGATGAGGGAAACATGTATCGTTATTCTTTTATTTTCCCACCACATATCAGGGACATTAATCACGCAATGTGCTTTGGGACGGAGGAGTGGTAACAATTTTTCATAAATATCGCCCATGGCTTTAGTATATTGATCCAAGGTCATAGTTCCAAGATCGCGTGGGTCTTGTGAATATTGCTCAACTTTTCCAAATTGATCGTTTTTCCGTTCATCACCTCGGCGAGACTTATTCTTCCTTTTTCTATTCAATAAGTTTGCATAAGGTGGTGATGTCCAGATCAAACTTACAGTTTCCGGCTTTAAATATTGATCGATATGAATTGCATCATCTTGTATTGCGATTTGTTGGGATTTATTAAAAAGATTGTCGTGTATAAGTCGCTTTTTACATAGATCAATATAACTCGATTGAAGGTCGAAGCCAATTGCATTTCGATTTAAGTCTTGTGATGCTACTAATGTAGTACCGCTTCCAACAAATGGGTCAAGGATTAATTCCCCTTCATGTGTGAACAATCCAATCACTCTTTTGGAGAGAGATATAGGAAAGGTTGCCGGGTGCAGGTTCCGATCTCTGACATCTCGTGCTTCATAGGTAAATTGCCAAACACCCAACTGGCTTTTTATCCATTCTTTTCCCGTCATGCAGTTGATATGACTGGGTGGACATGAGCAAATTCTCTGATAGCCAATTCCCAGTTTGACACGATGGAAATTGTCTGCATCAGTAATTGTTATAGGTAAACTGGAATCTATTTTATTTACACCCATGGTAACTCGCAAAAAATATATATTTGAAGTGTAGGTTAGTTCACCTTTATTATATACCCGATATATTAAGGCTCACAACTTGGTGGTGCCTTCTCGACTTGCCTAAACTAATGCCCATACTTCATCTTCTTATACTCTTTCTCCGTCAGGAAAGCGTTGTGTCCTTGCTGCTTTATGCTCTTCTTCTTGATGCTGATCGCCATCCTGCCTGCCGTTTCACCTACCCCACGATAAGGGATGGTGAGAGCGTAGATACCGAACAGGATCAAAACGGCAGGCAGCAAAAAGGTATTGCCCGGAAAGCCCTTAACAAAATACAGGCAGAGCGCAAATAGGCTTGCCAGTACCAGGGCCGCCAGCAGCCCCAGGCTGAGCAGTACCCGCCGGTTGACACAGTCATCGCAGATCCAGGCGCTCTCCTTGCCGGCGCTCTGGAAGTACCTCCTCGAACCCCCGGTCCCATAGTGGAACCAGTGGCGTGACCCACCCACTTTCACCTTGTGGCAGACCTCGCACTCCTTGTAGAACTCAGCCGGATGGTCGCTCAGCGGCGGCAGGTCGAATTTGGGTTTGTCCGCCATCAGCACCACCCTGCCACCCGAACTGACCATATCCGGTATCACCTTCTCCGCCACCACCCGGTCCAGGAATTTCTTCTGGCAACCGCCTGATATGCAATAGAAACTGCCGTCAGTCAATTCCATGCCGTCACCGTCCGGCACGCTTCGCCCGCACATGCTGCACGTTTTCATGTCCTCTCTTCCTTACTAAAAGACAACCCATATTTAACAATGGTGGTCTTTATTTGACCACCAGACTTTCAAGCAAAAATATTGTAGCATAAATCAACCTGACACATCCTCACTTTACCCTTCGAGATCAGTAAATTGACCGATAAAAAAAGCTATAATTTTAATTATTTATATAACTGCTCAACCTGGTGTCATTCCGAGCCAAAGCGCTTAATATATCAGCGAAGGATCTCATCACAGCCGGCGGGGAGATGTTTCGCCGCTAAAAAACGGCGTCTCAACATGACATATGACATGCCTGGGCAGGACGCACTCTGCCTTCTCTGCGATCACAAGAGGAAGAATACATTCCCGGATGGAGACACAATAATAATTTTCTTCGTCATTAAACCTACCTACCGGTAGGTAGGTTTTTTCGAACTTGCGTTATAATAGGGAAAATGCCAAATTGGAGACTCTATGGACTTCACCCTGACGGATGAACAGCGCATGGTGCAAAAAATGGTGCGCGACTTTGCCCAAAAGGAGGTCGCACCGGTCATCAAAGACTACGACCGCAAGCAGGAAATGGCTCCCTTCGTGCTCAAGCGGATGGGCGAGCTGGGCATCCTGGGCATCTGCTTCCCGGTGCGCTACGGCGGGCAGGGGATGGATTTCATCTCCCTCGGCCTGACCTGTGAGGAGCTGGAAGCCGTCGACACCCACCTGCGGGTGATCATGTCGGTGCATACCGGCTTGTGCGGCCTGACCCTGTTCCAGTGGGGCAGCGAAGAGCAAAAACTGAAATTCCTCGTTCCATTAGCCAAAGGTGAAAAGATCGGCTGCGGCGCCTTCACAGAACCCGGCATGGGATCGGACGTCGCCGCCATGCGTACCAGCGCCAGGCGCGAAGGTGATTTCTACATCTTGAATGGCGAGAAGATGTGGATCTCGCTCGCCAGCAAGGCGGACTATGCCCTGGTCACCGTCCGCACCGATGCGAAAACATCCAAACCCTCGACAGGGCTATCCTCCCTTATCGTTGACCTGCACAGCCCCGGCGTCAAGACCGGTGACATCCACGGCAAGCTTGGCGTGCGGGCAGGATCGACAGGCTGGATCTCTTTTCAGGAAGTGCGCGTGCCGGTCGAGAACCGGATCGGTGAGGAAGGCGAAGGTTTCAAGATCACGATGTCGGCTTTCGACCATGGGCGCTACACCGTTGGCTCGGGCGCTACCGGCATTATCCGGGCTGCCCTGGAAGCGAGCGTCAAGTACGCCAAAGAGAGGACAACCTTTGGCAAACCCATCGCCGAGCACCAACTCATCCAGGAAAAGATCGCACGCATGTCACAGGATTACGAGATAGCCCGCCTGCTGTATCTCAAGGCAGGCTGGTTGAAGAACCAGGGCGTCCGCAACAGCCTCGAAACATCCATGGCAAAGAAGTTCGCCACCGAAGCCTCGTTCCGAGCGGCGGACGATGCCATCCAGGTGCATGGCGCCTATGGCTACAGCGATGAATACGACGTGGAACGCTATTTACGGAACGCACGCGGGGCGGTTATTTACGAAGGCAGCTCCGAGGTACAGGTACTGATCCAGGCTGGTTATGCCCTGGGCACGCGCGTTGATAAGCTCCTGCGCTGCGAGTTGCCGGCGTATGATGCGGAATTTTGGCAGAGTTAATATGACTGACAAAATAATAGTGCCACAAGAAAAACTAACGAAAGAGGAACGTGCTGAACGATTTAACCAAGTACGTCACCTCCAAACGCTTAGGTGGGCTTACCTCTCCACATATATAGCAGCTTTGGGATGGTTTTTATCGATATATTTTAAGAAAGATTCAACCCTAACAAACAATAACGGAGCTACATTTGTGATCTCCCTTGCTCTCGCAATTCTTGGGGTTTTTTTAGGCTTAAGAGTATTTCATTATACAAGGATCATTGGGCATGATTTAAAAAAAATCGGGACAACGATCCCTCACTGGGGTTGGATGGAATATGCTTTTATATTCCTACTAACCACAATAGTGTTCACGTTTGGAATTCTAAATCTACTCGGAATCCGCTAGATAAACTAAGGAGGACAACTTTGAAAATCGTAGCCTGTATCAAACAAGTGCCCGACTCGGCGGCCAGGGTCGTTGCCGAAAACGGGCAGGTCACATGGGGGGATTCACCCCTGGTGATCAATCCCTGGGACGAGTACGCGGTCGAAGCCGCCCTCAGGCAAAAGGAAGCGCACGGCGGGACGGTCATCGCAGTCAGCATGGGAGAGGAAAGCGCCAGAGAAGCCCTCAAGCACGCCCTCGCCATGGGCTGCGACGAAGCCATCCTGATCTCCGACCCGGCCCTGGCGAGCATCGACACGCGCGCCACAGCCGAGATACTGGCAGCCGCCATCAAGAAAACCGGGGAGGTGGATGTCGCTTTCTTTGGGCGCCAGGCGATCGACGGAGACGCCGGGATCACCCCGGTCCAGACCGCCCGCATGCTGGGCTGGCCGATGCTCAGCCTGGCTTCGGTGGTCACCATAGAGGGCAGCAACGTCAAGGTCGAGCGCGCCACCGAGGAAGGCCGGCAGATCGTCAGCGCCAAGCTGCCCGCTGCCCTGTCCATCATCAAGGACTTCGGCGAGCCGCGTTACCCTTCCTTCATGGGCATCCGCAAAGCCTCGCGCAGCGAGATCCCGACATGGTCCCTGGCTGACCTGGGAATCGCTACTCCAGCTACGGTTGTCTCCTGGCCGGCAGTAATGAACCCTCCCAGCCGGGAAGTGAGCGTCGAGATCATCCAGGGCGGAAACCCGCAGGAGATCGCTGAAAAACTGGCTGACAAGATCCTAGCGGAGAAGGTACTATGAAAACCTGGGTTTACATTGACCAATTCAAAGGGGAAGCCCTGCCGGCATCCTGGGAAGCCATTGGCGCAGCCAGGAGTCTTGGCGGAACGGTGACAGCCTTGATCATGGGTCAGGGTGTGGAAGCCCTGGCAAAACCTGCATTCGAGTTCGGCGCAGAGGAAGTACTGCTGGCAGATGACGCTTCCCTGGCTGATTTCCGTTCTGAGGCTTACGCCGCCACGCTGGCGAAACTCGCCTCGGAAGCACAACCAGATGTGATCCTGTTCCCAACCACGACCCGCGGCCGCGAACTTGCGGGTATGGCTGCGGTTGACCTGAAGACCGGCGTCCTGGTGGATGTTATTGCTATGGAACTTGCAGGCGACAGGATCACAGCCACGCGGCCTGTCTACGCTGGTAAACTGCTGGAAAAGACAACCTGTTCAAGCAAGCCGCAGATCGTTACCCTGCGCGGGCGCGCCTTTCCCAAGCCTGCCCAACAAGCCGGTCGTTCCGGCACGCTGACGCGGGTGGCAGCCATCTCAGGGGATTTCCCGACAAAGGTGGAAGGCTATTCCACTGCTGAAGTAGGTGTCAGTTTGAATGACGCAGGTGTGATCGTCTCCGGCGGGCGGGGCGTCTCGAACAATCCCTCCCTCACGCCACCGGGCGGCCTGGACGAGAAACAAGCCGAGATCTGGCGCGCCCAGCAAGGCTTCAAGCTGGTCGGCGACCTGGCTTTCGTGCTCGGTGCAGCGGTCGGCGCCTCCCGTGCTGCTGTGGATGCCGGTTATATCCCCTACAGCCACCAGGTTGGCCAGACCGGCAAGGTCGTATCTCCTGATGTGTACATCGCCTGCGGCATATCAGGCGCCATCCAACACATGGCAGGCATGCGCACCAGCAAGGTGATCATCGCCATCAATAAGGACCCTGAAGCGCCCATCTTCAAGGTGGCACGCTACGCCGTAGTTGGCGATCTCTTCCAGGTCGTCCCAGCGCTGACCGAGACCTTCAAGAAACGGCTGGGCAAGTAATCACCTGCCGAAACTACAATACAGGGATGGTCTTTGTGAACCGCACACAGAGACCATCCCTTTTATGTTTACGGCTTTGGTGGATAGAAACCAGCATGACCGCAGGGGGCGCAGCCAAGAATAATCCTTAGTTATGGATCCTTCTTGTTCTTCAAACTATGAACGTTCTGAAATAACGCGGTTTTGTGAGCATGAACGCAGGGCAGACATGCAAGGCCGGGTGATGTCATTAGTTGCCAGCGCAGCTACTGCCATGTCACCGCTCAGCCTGCTGGTGGCAGGTCCGGTATCGGATTGGATCGGGATCCGAACCTGGTATCTGACCGGCGGGGTTTTAAGTCTATTCATCGGCATAGCCGGATTCTTCATCCCCGCGGTGATGAACATCGAGAAAAACCATAACGGGCATGCAGTAGAATCCACAAAAACCATACCCACCCCAGAGCAAATCTAAAACCCCAAAGAATAATAAAAGGGTCGCATCTCTGCGACCCAATCCTTATGCATATCCATTATTAAAATATTTTTACGAGATGATCACCACATTTGCCGCCTGCAATCCCTTCGGGCTTTCCTCAATGGAAAACTCGACACGCTGCTCGGGTTCCAGCTTGCGGTATCCTTCTTTTTGAATGGCAGAGTGATGGACGAATACATCCTCCCCATCCTCACGACCGATAAAGCCGTATCCTTTAGTGTTATTGAACCATTTTACTGTTCCAAGATAACGATCTGACATACCTGCTTTTCTCCTGCAAAAAAATTCACCGGCTGGGATATACAACACAGGAATCGATCTCGCATCTGCCGGATAACGGACGCAAGGTTATCACGGCTACTTTTATATGTCAAGTATCCCGCCATCTTTTCTGCTCAGCTTTTTGCGGATGGCAGCATAGCGTGAGATCAAATGCACCCAGGGTGGAGACCAATGTAATTGTGAACTCGCATCAGGCAAGACTGCGCGCAATCCCACCGCATCCACGAATGGTGGCAGGAATAAAGCAGCCTGCCCCAACTCAAAAGCAGCATGCGCATCCGATCCGACCGTACCGGGTAGATGATGCTCCCGGGCAAACTCCTGCGCCTGGCGATTAAATACCGGCGAATAACAACGTGCATTGAAGGTCTCAATCGCATCCACCAGGGGTAAAATCTCCGCCAGATCGTTTAAAGACCAGGAACCCTTGCGAACAATGTCAAAAGGATGCGAGACACTGATAAAGGCACCCTGGTCGTGCAATCTGTGGATCGTCTCCTGAGGAGATAGACCGGGTGGAATTACCTCGGTCACAAACATACCCAGGATCTCCCCCCTGGTGGTCATGATCTCCTCTCCGATGATGACAAGTTCAGGATCCAATCTCTGAGCTGCCAGAGCCCCCTCAATCGTGTTGTGATCAGTAATCACCAGCCGGTCGATCCTCTTATGACGGCATGTCTCAAGAAGGGTCTCAGGACGGGTCAGAGAATCTTTCGAATAGATCGTATGACAATGAAAATCAACACGCAGCATAGAGTTCATATATATAACCAATTATCCATGAAGCGATTTCAAGTGCGATCATGATAATAATCACAAAGTGTGCCAAGGAACACGAAGGAATGGGGATTGGGGAGGCGATATTCGATATTTGATATTCGAGAATGGATATTGGAGACTGGTAATCTGGGATCAGGCAGAATGACATAAACTGAGGAGGGGCAAGCAAGGTGACACAGGTTGGGAAGATGAGAGCAGGCCTGGAGATACAGCCACATCGGCCGAACCTTCATGGGGAGATTCTCGGATCGAACCTGGGGTGAGTTTAAACCCGGGAGACTAGCCATACAGCCAATTTTAACATCAAGACCGAAGGTTGCGCACTTAATCGGTTTTGTTATACAATCGAACCAGCATGGACGTTTTTTTGGTTTTGTATCTTACACCAACGATTTTTATAACTCAACATCCAGAAGGATAAACCACTGATCGAGCAGAATGCATACCCTGACACTAATGTACTCGTGATCGGTGCTGCGGGATTGGACCTGATCGGACAGCTGGAAGCTGAGCTGCAGACTGGCACTTCCAACCCAGCCCGCATACGCCGTTCTTATGGAGGCGTGGCACGCAATGTTGCCGAGAACCTTGCACGCCTTGGACAGCCTGTCAGCTTGATTACCGTCGTAGGCACGGATCCAGTTGGAGAAGATCTCCTGATACATACGCAGGATTCCGGTGTAGATATATCCAATGTGGTTCGCACAAATGAATACCCAACCGGTTTCTACATGGGTGTGCTCAACGATGGTGGAAAACTGCAATTCGCGCTGGATGACATGCGCCTGATGTCAGAGCTTTCATCTGAGTATCTTCAAGAGCATAAAGACCTATTCAAGTCAGCGGGTATGCTTTTCGTGGATGCCAACCTGCCCGAAAAGACCCTGCAGACCGCCATGAACCTGGCCAGGAAAACCAAGATCCCCGTTTGCGCTGATCCGACCTCCTCCACATTAGCCAAGAGGTTGAAAAAGCATCTCGAGAAAATTCATCTGATCACGCCCAACAGCAGCGAAGCCGGCATCCTGACCGGTGTGACTTTCGAATCATCTGAACGAAATACTGCCATGGAAGCAGCGCGTGCTCTCGTCAATCAGGGGGTGCAAATCGCCCTGGTCACACTTGCTGAATTCGGTGTATGCTACGCCACTTCAGAGACGACAGGTCACATCCCTGCCATCCGGACAAAGATCATTGATCCGACCGGTGCCGGCGACGCGCTGACAGCAGCAGTCATCTTTGCTCTGCTTAATGACATTCCCCTGGACGATGCCATCCGGCTGGGCGTTTCTGCCGCATCATTCACGCTGCGCCATCCTGGTACGGTCCATCCTGAACTCACCCTTGAAAAACTTTATGAACAACTCTCGGTCTAGTCTCAACCATGGATCAATCAATACTCACCATTATTCCTGAAATCCAAAGGGCACTAAAACAGTCCCAGCCCATTGTTGCCCTGGAATCGACCGTGATCACTCATGGTCTGCCGCGCCCCCAAAACCTGGAGTTGGCACGCGAGCTGGAACAGGAAGTGCGACGACAAGGTGCCGTTCCTGCCACCATCGCCGTGATCGATGGTCGGGTACGTATCGGGCTTGCTCCATCCGAACTCGAACTTCTGGCGAATGCGGATACGCCAATTAAGATCAGCCAGCGTGATTTCGCTGCTGCGATCATCAGGAAATCCAGCGGGGGGACAACTGTTGCGGGGACAATGTACGCAGCACACCGGGTTGGGATCAAAGTATTTGCCACCGGTGGGATCGGGGGTATACACAGGGAAAGCCACTTCGACATCTCCGCAGACCTGCAGGCACTTGCCGGCACACCCATGGTCGTCGTGTGTGCGGGAGCCAAATCCATACTCGACTTGCCTGCCACCCTGGAATACCTGGAAACAATGGGAGTACCGGTGGTCGGATACCAGACTGATGAATTCCCCGCTTTTTATTCAACCGAGAGCGGACTTACCACCAGCATCCGCCTGGACTCACCTGGTGCAATTGTTGCCTTTGCACGAGTACACTGGGGATTGGGAATGAAAAGCGCCGTACTGGTGACCCAGCCCATCCCCCTGGAATTCTCTCTGCCACGTGCCGAGATCGATCCACTGATAGAACAGGCTTCTCGGGAAGCACAGGAAAAAAATATACACGGGCAAGCCCTAACCCCCTACCTTCTCAGTCGGATCAATGAATTGAGCAATGGTAAATCCCTACACGCAAACCTGTCTTTGCTGCGAAACAATGCCAGCCTGGCAGCACAAATCGCAAAAACACTGTCTGCTGGCCAACGCCAGAGAATAATATAACATCATCAGGGCAAAACCTTTATCCACCAGCCCTTCTGCAATTTCTGGAGTTTTTTATTCTTTTTTCTGCAACAACTCTTCGATTAAATGCTCCGGAACCTGCACAGCAACCACTTCACCGCGGGCAGTGGTTTCACCGTTGGCTACCACCCACTCCTCGATAACAACTTTACGCCCTTTGACCTCTTTTAGACGTCCGTTGATCTGCAACACCACTCCCAGCGGCGTGGGCTTAAGATAGTCCACGTGCAAGGATGCTGTGAGAAAACGAAATGGGGGTTCGGTATCCATCTCGCGATGTGCATGACGGTAAGCGGCTGCAGCAGCCGTTCCCGTGCCATGGCAATCTATCAATGAAGCGATAAGACCTCCATAAACATAGCCTGGGATGGCAATATGATACGGTTTGGGTTGGTAGTAACAAACCGAAACATCACCATCCCAGTAACTCTTGATCTGGTGACCCTGCTTGTTCAACCTGCCGCAGCCGTAACAATGTGCCAAATGTTCAGGGTAGTAATCTTGAAAAGAGAGTTGGGTCATCTTGCGGGGCTTCTCCAAAGGTAAAAGATTAGGTTAATGTGTTCCAGTTGGAACCAGTGAACGGGTGGCTGTCCGTGAGGGGGTGGGCAGGTAGGTCGGAGTCAGGCTTGGCATTGAGGTTGGGGAAATTGTTGGGCTGGGTGTAACCGTCAGGGTTGCAGTGGGTGGATTCCCTTCAAGTATGAAACGACCTACCACTTTGCAATCCTCACCAACAAAGATCTGCACTTCGTAATTTCCCGCCAGCCATTTTTCCGCGGGGAGCGTACGATCAGCATAACCATATCCGCCAGTCGAACCGTCCCATAGTTTTGTCTCATAATGAACCAAGACCCCATCCCTGTACCAGAGCGCAGTCCATTGCACTCCGGGGGTCATTTCGGCATAGGAAAAGACGGCATACAACTGGTGTATGGGATTGATAAAATAGGTGGAAGGGACCACCGGTAGATAGTTTTCAATCTTTGTTGAGAACTGCAACGGGCTTAAGACCGCATCCGGGTTGGGGGTAACCAGGCTTTCGAAAAGGGCTAGAATTGCTGGAGGCAGGTAAGGCGTTGGTGTGATAGTCGGTGTATCCGATACAGCCGGTGTGAGGGTGATGGTAGGTGTCTCTGTGATGGTTGGAGTCAATGTGATGGTAGGCGTCAGGGTAATGGTTGGTGTAAACGTGATCGTTGCGGTCGGTGGGAAGTATCGATAAACAAACGGTTCCCCTTCCAACACCAGGAAAAAGACCAAAAAGATCAGGAAAATCCCCAACCAGAGCAAACGCCAACCGCTAGCCATCCGGCGTTGTCTTATCTTGAAGAAGGTTATACGCCTTCCGGAACGGATGGAACGCAGGCCAATCCAGATGCTCAAGCCAGCCCCCAGGACTGCTATTCCGATAGCAGTATAAATACCTGCGCGAATGTCCATTATATTGATTATAGCACCCTCACTTAACCAGCCAATATGCGCCACATTTTGAGGTTTTATGGTAAAACAAGCCTTGTGAACAAACTCATCTTCCTGAAACTGGGTGGATCGCTGATCACTGATAAGACCCGCCCCTATACTCCCCGTCTCGAAAAACTTGCGGACCTGGCTGACCAGATTGCAGCAGTACTCTCTGAGAACCCTAGCATGCAACTGATACTCGGTCACGGCTCAGGCTCTTTCGGTCATACCGCCGCCCATGAATACAAAACCCGCGATGGTGTCCATGACAAGAATGGCTGGCGCAGTTTCAGCGAAGTATGGTTCCAGGCTTCATCACTCAACCGCCTGGTAATGGAAGCTCTGCACCATGCCCACATCCCATCCCTGGCTTTTTCCCCTTCTGCAAGCGTGATGGCTCGCGATGGCAGCATCGCGACCTGGTACCTGGGAACGATCGAGGCTGCCCTGAACAGCAGTCTTCTTCCTGTGGTTCACGGGGACGCAGTCTTTGACAGTGTGCGCGGAGGGACAATCCTTTCAACAGAAGACCTGATGAGCCACCTGGCACGTAGACTGCATCCCAAGCGGATCCTGCTGGCTGGATTGGAAGCAGGGATTTGGGCAGATTATCCGGACCGTACTCACCTGATCAAAGAGATAACACCTGGAAGCTTGACCTCACTCCAAAATGATATTGGAGCCGCTTCGGGTGCGGACGTCACCGGTGGGATGGCAAGCAAGGTCGAACAAATGACCAGATTGGTCCAGGCGGTCCCCGGTTTACAGATCAACATTTTTTCAGGCGAGGAGAATGACAACCTGGTTCTTGCCTTGCGTGGGGAAAGCCCTGGAACTGTAATCAAACCTGATTACTGATCGGCCTGGCTCACCCTGCCTCATAGCCGCATCCGTCCTGCAGGTTAGAATCGAACACCTTTGCATTTTCATCAAACCTGCGGGACGTTTTTATTCTTAATCAGCGCGGCGCTACCCGCTGAGTGTCTCTGTAAATGGTTAAACCAAAGATAACCGAATCGTCAATATTAATTAAGGTTGACCAGTAATACTATTTGATATAAAATAAGGTTACTAATAAAAAAGAGATGTTTCGTGCCATCAACAATATTTAATCGATCAATTATCAACGAAATAACCTGCTTCCTTTACACGGATGACATTATCGTTATTCATGGCGCCCGCCAGGTTGGAAAGACCTCAATACTGATATTGTTACAAGACCTTCTTCAGGCGGACGATAAACAGATTGTATATATTGACCTGGAAGACAGTCGGTTTGTCAGGATACTGGATAAAGGAGTCGAAGAATTTATTATCCATCTGGAAGAACAGGGCTTTGATTTACCTGGTTATATCAAAAACGGGAATAAGCTCTATGTCTTGATTGATGAGATCCAGTATCTGGCGAATCCATCCTCCTTCTTGAAACTGCTCGCAGATCATCATCGCTATCTGAAAATAATCGTTTCTGGTTCTTCAACCTTTGAAATGAAAAGCAAGTTTAAAGATTCCTTGGTTGGGAGGACTGTTAACTTTGAAATATTCCCCCTTTCATTCCAAGAGTTTCTTTTTTTCAGGGGCATCCCATTTGTCCCCGCAAAATCGCTTACCGAAAAGAAGATTGTTGAGCTGCAATCGCTTTATACTGAATTTGCTCTTTATGGTGGTTATCCAAAGATTGTTCTGACCCCTGATATAAGGATCAAAGAAAAATACCTGCAGCAGATTATCGATACCTATATTCGCAAAGATATTCGTGACCTGGCAGAGATTAAGTATGTGTCTAAGTTCAACAATTTACTTGAAACCCTGGCTTCCCAAAGCGGCAACTTATTGAATATTGCCGAACTATCCAACACCTGTGCTCTTTCCCGGGAGGCAATCGAACGCTACCTGTTCTTGCTTGAGCAGACTTACATCATACGCCTTGTGCGCCCATTCAGCCGGAATATTCGTTCGGAATTGTATAAGACACCTAAAGTATATTTCTATGACACCGGCTTAATGCAGATGTTATGGTTAAAGCGCCTGCAAAATAAATTGATGGGACCTGTCTTTGAAACCAGTATATTTACTGAGCTGGTTAAGATTTATGGTCGTGAACAGGTGAATTTCTGGCGTACCCAGGATAAAAAGGAAATCGACTTTATAATAAGATTCCATGAAGCGTATTTACCTTTGGAAACAAAACTACACTTCCCGCGTGCTATTCCTGCGGTATTACACACCTTTGTAAATACCTATGGGTCTGTGCCTGATCATTCACCTGGCTATAAGTTGGTGGGGCTTGAAGGGCACCCCGCTGAAGATGGAATGGTTTATCCGTGGCTAGTGTAGAGCCTTTTTTTATTTACCAATGGCTGTCAGCTTAAACTCTTTAGCTTCGAGGATCTTCACCAAACAAGCCTGCCTGTCCTCGTATAGGGTGTAGGTTGAATCCTCTTGTATAGCAAGCCCGCCTTCTTTTTAGGGTTTATCGCGAAAACACACCGTCCCGCAGGTTGGCATCGAGCACCGTAGCATTTTCATCAAACCTGCGGGACGTTTTGTTCCTGATCGGCCTGGCTCTCCCTGCGGATCGGTACTTGTGGGGAGCTTAGCGACGCGGTAATTTCATATGTATAATGGGGATACAGCCTCGGGCAGGAAGCGCCCTTGCAGAGACAGGCGAAAAGCAAGAACCTCAGCAATTCATCAAGGAGCAAAATGCACACAAGTATCCTGATCAACGGCTTGGCAGCGCTCACGCTGGCTGTAACCATGGCAGCTTAAAACCCGCCAGCCTACCTACAAAAAGCCACCCCAACCCCAACCATCACAGCGACATACACACCAGAGCCAACACCAACTTACACTCCAACACCGCAGCTTTACAATCTGGAAGGCAGATTGTTCTTTGACAAAAATGCAGACGGACTGCAGGACGAGGCAACTTATATGCCGTGCCTGAACCAGAGGTGCGATTTTGTAAATGAGATGGAGCCAGGATTGCCTGGCTTTGAGGTCTGCGCAGATATTGATGAGCAGGACTATTGCGCCTTGACTGGCGAGGATGGAGGCTTCACACTCCCGCTCCCGGCCAAGGATGGGGAGACAGCAAGGCTGTATATTGCCAAAGACCCAAATGAGGGAGTGAAAGAGAAAGAGATGAGATACATCAACAAATCAATAGGAGAGATTGTGGTTCCCGCTTACACCCTGAAAGGCAAGATTGGGTGGAGGATGATTAAGGAGGGGGATGTTACTCATTTTGAAGAAGGACCCCTTAATCCTGATATATTCTACCAGGGCGAGGTTGCAGAGCAGAAACTCAATGGCGCAGAGCTGATAAAGATTGCTGATGGGATAGATGTCATAGTAGGCAAAGACAATCCAATCGGATTGATGAATGAGCGCATCACTTCCATATTCAGGGCTGGGGATTGGGCTAAGATGACAGTGAATGGCGGCTATGACCATGATTCAGCGAAAGATAAGGTAATTGATTTCACAGGAGAAACCACAACTTGCTGGGATTTATACGATTGCGAGCCAAAGCCAGCTGGTTCTTTGTCACCTTTTGTGGGAGTTAAGGACGGGCATTCAGGCGTTGATTATGGGAATAGGGGAAGCGCAAGAGGGATTCCCCTGTTTGCAGCCCAGAACGGCTTCATTGGTGTATATGTTGATATGGCAGGAGGATTAGATATCTTTGTTACACCAACTGACGGATTTGATCCTAATAACAATCCTGATAATAATCTTAGTATTGCATATAGTCATTGTGATTCCGCGGCTGCAGAGCAATGGCAGTATGTTTACAGAGGCCAGTTAGTGGGTTTCATAGGCAGCACAGGAACAAGTTATGATTATCCGCACGTTCATCTCACTGCTGTTTATGGAAAAAGTTTTGATTGCAATCAACTATACGGGATGATATGGCTCAAAGATTTCTACGCAATGATTGATCCAAGATATGTAATCAAGGGTTTCAATGACCATTCAATCTGGACAGCCTGGAACCAGCCAGTTTTCTTCCCGATAAGCTATGCAAAGTGAGAATTCAATATTGGGCAGCATGGCACTCAATAACATAGTAAGAGATTTGGAACGAACGAAAAATCCCCAATAATCGTTCCTGATCAACCATTGTGACACTATGCACATGAACGCGGGATTTTAGTCTCTTGCCAAAATTCCAAAAATCCTTGACAATGTTATATAAATACTCAGCAAGAAGGGAGCATACGCATGCCAAAACAATTTTCACCCACACCACTCAAGCTACGCACCCCGGTTCCATCCGATATTGATATCGCCCAGGAAGCTACGCTTAAACCGATCCTCCAGATCGCTGAAGAAGCTGGATTGCTGCCTGATGAATTGGAACTCTTCGGTCCGTTTAAAGCAAAGGTCAAGCTGGAAGTTCTGGAACGCCTGAAGAACATCCCGGATGGCAAGTACATCGACGTGACAGCCATTACACCAACACCTCTAGGTGAGGGAAAAAGCACGACCATGGTCGGTTTGAGCCAGGCTTTGGGATCACACCTGGGAAAACGGGTATTCACCTGCATACGCCAGCCTTCGCAGGGTCCAACCTTTGGCATCAAGGGCGGTGCGGCTGGCGGCGGTTACAGCCAGGTCGTCCCAATGGAGGACTTCAACCTGCACCTGACCGGTGATATTCATGCCATCACAGCCGCCAACAATTTACTGGCAGCGGCAATAGACGTGCGTATCATGCACGAAGCCGGTCAGGATGATGAAAAACTGTTCAATGCCCTTTGCCCCCCCGATAAACAAGGAAAGCGCAGATTCTCTCCCTCCATGCTGCGGCGGTTAAAGAAACTAGGCATCAACAAGACCGATCCCGGCGAACTCACCCCTGAAGAACGTTCCCGTTTTGCACGCCTGGATATTGACCCAGCCAGCATCACCTGGCGACGGGTAGTGGATACCAATGACCGTTTCCTGCGCGAGATCACGGTTGGTGAGGGGGCTGATGAAAAAGGTTATGAACGCAAGACTGGTTTTGACATTACAGTCGCGAGCGAGATCATGGCCATTTTAGCCCTGACCACCGACCTGGCGGACATGCGTGAGCGCTTCGGCAGGGTCGTCATCGGTACGAACAAGAAGGGCGAGGCTGTCACTGCGGAAGACCTGGGTGTGGCAGGAGCGATGACAGTCCTGATGAAGGATGCCATTAAACCCAACCTGATGCAAACTCTGGAAGGCACGCATGTCTTCGTCCATGCCGGACCATTTGCCAACATTGCTCACGGGAATAGTTCCATCGTTGCCGACAGGATCGCATTAAAACTTGCCGATTATGTGGTCACCGAGTCTGGTTTCGGCGCCGATATCGGAATGGAGAAGTTCTTTGATATCAAGTGCCGTTATTCAGGTCTTATCCCCAATGTAGTCGTCATGGTGGCAACAGTGCGCGCACTGAAGATGCACGGCGGCGGTCCGAAAGTGGTGGCAGGGAAACCGCTCGATTCAGCATATAGCGATGAAAACCTCGACCTGCTGCACGCCGGCTTACCCAACCTGCAGCATCATATCAAGAATGCGTTGCGTTTTGGCATTCCGGTGGTGGTAGCAGTCAACTCATTTGCCACTGATACGCCGGCCGAAGTCGAGATGATTCGGAAAGCAGCCATTGAAGCAGGTGCGGAAGATTCAGTGGTCTGCACTCACTGGATGCATGGCGGCAAGGGTGCAGTCAAACTGGCTGAAGCAGTAATCAAGGCTGCTGAAAAGCCGAGCAACTTCAAGTTCCTGTACCCTCTGGATATCTCCATCAAAGAGAAGATCGAAACCATTTGCCGGGAGATCTACGGCGCCGATGGGGTGGACTATTCACCCGAGGCTGAAGCCAAGATCGCCCTTTATACCAAGCTTGGTTTTGCCAATCTCCCATTGTGCATGGCAAAAACCCACTTGAGCTTAAGCCACGATGTGAACCTGAAGGGTGTCCCCAAGGGCTTCCGCGTACCAATCCGCGACATACGCGCCTCGGTTGGAGCAGGCTTCCTGTACCCGCTGCTGGGCACCATGCGCACCATGCCTGGTCTTCCCACCCGACCCGTGTTCTATGATGTGGACCTGGACCTGAAAACAGGAAAGGTCCTCGGTCTATTCTAGATCTGACCACCAATTAAAAAAGGGCGACCGATCGGTCGCCCTTTTTTTATACTTAGTAATCGTATCCCCGCCTGGTGAGTTTATCAGGGACAGGCCCCAATATCGACTCTATATTGGACACAGCCAAGGTCGCCAGCAGGCGGTGCTGATGCACAACACTGTTGAGAGGCATCATAACTAAACCCCTGCGGACACTGCCCCGTATCCGTCACACTGGTAGTAGAACCACAGGCAGGATTGCAAAGCTTGAGATCAAAGCTAAATAACTCCTTTCCGGTGCAGGTAAGCATCAGAGAACCACTCCTCACCCCGCTATTCTCGCATTCAAAGCCCGGAGTGAGCACTTCAAATGTCGTTTCCGGAGGAACTGTCACCAACGTATAGGGAATCTTCTTTGTACAAAACTTTCCGATTGTCTCACCAACCGGAGCCTGGCACTGGGCAGGAACATTACCAGCCGGGCAGAATGGTGCATATTGAACTCCTGTCGTGGGAGAGGGGACAATTACTTCGACAGGTGCCGGTTCCGTCGGGACCACAGGGGGCGGTTCGACCACTGGAGCCTGAGGTTTTACCTTTGTCGGTGTAGCTTGTGGACCGCAAGCCACCAATACAATCGACATTGCAATCAATAAAACAGTTAACAAACGTAAGAGTTTCATATCTTCTCCTTTCCAAGAAGCATATCCGGAGGCTGAATGCCCCATACAAACACAATATTGATTTCTGTCAAAGTATATAATTTATTACTTCATTATTTAATCCCCCAAATGGGGGATAAGGAAAAACATCCGTCTACAATTAAAATGTCATCTGCCTCCCGATATCGGATGAAAACCGGACAGGGGCTCACGGTTTTTTATTCGCTCGATTATCCATTCCTGGGTGACCAGCCTGTTTCGTGCAAACGCTCACGGCAGGTTGATATCTTTTTCTATATAATATAGGCATGGATACTATCTCTCCTTTGACTATCTCAAAAGCCAGTACTTTGCTCAAAAGGGGTGAGATCACTCCCCTCGAAATCCTTGAGACCTGCCTCCAGCAAATATCCAGGCTCAACCCGAAGATCAATGCATTTATTAACATTACAGACGTCGAGGCAAAGAATACCGCAATAAAGATGTCACCCTCGCTGGATAAGACCCAACCATCAGAACTCTTGCTTTTCGGTATCCCTATTGGAATTAAAGATTTATTCGACGCTACTGGTATTCCCACCACGGCAGGTACAAAATTCCTGGCTGGCAACACTCCCATGACTGATGCAGTTGTTGTAGCCAGGCTCCGCGAATCAGGTGCAGTTCTTATCGGCAAACTAAACATGCATGAAATCGCCCTGGGTGTGACCAATGTCAATCCACATTATGGTACCTGCTGCAATCCCTGGGATACCAAGCGCATCCCGGGCGGATCTTCGGGTGGGTCAGCAGCGGCAGTCATCACCGGAATGTGCCTGTGTGCGCTGGGAACGGATACAGGCGGCTCAATTCGAATTCCTGCCTCGCTGTGTGGAACGGTTGGTTTAAAACCCACCTATGGACGGGTAAGCCTGCGTGGAGTCATCCCGCTCTCATGGAATCTTGACCATGTTGGTCCAATCACACTCACGGTACGTGATGCGGCGTTGATGCTGCAAGTAATTGCGGGTTATGATCCGGTTGATCCCATATCAATCGATGTCCCCGTGGAAGATTATCTCACTTCCATTGAAGATGGTATCCAAGGCTGGCATATTGCCCTGCTGACCGGTGATTGCATCGCAGAATCCGACCCTGAGGTTTTGAACGCCATACATACTGCGGCACAGGTCTTTGATCGCCTGGGAGCTCAAATAGAAGAGATCGATCTGCCCTGGTTACGTGATGCTGCACAGGCAAATTCCGTGATAGCCAAGGCAGACGCGGCTGCTTATTACCATGAACGACTTGAAACATCCCCCAATGATTTTGGGTCTGATGTATTGTATCGTCTGCGAGAAGGTGCAGCCCACACTTCCACTGAATATGCACTCGCGAGGCGGAAACAGGTGGAACTCCGCAGGCAATTTGAGCATTTATTCTCCAATTATGACATCCTCTTATTGCCGACCACTTCCATCCCCGCTCCACTTATCACTGATGCAGATGCCATCGAACAGGCGCGCAGGTTGACGATCTTTACTGCCCCCTTCAACCTTGCCGGATTGCCTGCATTATCTCTACCCTGTGGATTCACAACGGGTGGCCTGCCCATAGGTTTGCAGTTAGTTTCACCAGCCTGGAGTGAAACCAGGTTGTTCCAGGCTGGACAGGCTTATGAAGGAGCGACCAGATGGACAGCCAGGGCTTCCACCTTTTATAAATAGTAAATGCCATCACATGTATGATTCCAAGCACCAGATAAATCTCTCCTGCGTGATATCAATCAATGCTTCCTTGAACAAAACACCAGATCGTTACCTCTAAAAGGCGCTGAAAGATAATCAGGGCTATAATAGGTAAGTAAATCCAATGGAGGTTTCCATGTCCAATGTTTTTGCCTCTCGACACCCTCTCGTTGCTCACAAGCTAACCCGGATGAGAGATAAAAACACAAACCCAAAGAAGTTTCGTGAATTCGTGCGTGAGATCGCTGCGCTTCTGGCATATGAGGCTACTGCCGACCTGATGACCGTTCCCCGTGCTGTGGAAACCCCTATGGCTATAACCCAGGGTGTGGAATTGAAAGAAAAGATCGGTCTGGTACCCATTCTGCGAGCTGGCCTGGGCATGGTCGAAGGCATCTGGGAATTGATGCCCTCAGCGGAAGTCTGGCATATCGGTTTATACCGTGATGAGAAGACACTCAAGCCGGTTGAATACTACAATAAACTTCCCATCGAACCAACCGTCTCTGTTTGCCTGATCCTGGACCCGATGCTTGCAACCGGTGGTTCAGCCGTTGCCACAGCTGACGTCCTGAAACGCTGGGGGGTGAGCAAGATCAAGTTCGTCGGGTTGATCGGAGCACCAGAGGGGATAGCCGCTATGCAGAAAGCTCACCCAGAAATCGACATCTTCCTGGCTGCCATCGACGATCATTTGAACGAAGTGGGTTATATCATTCCCGGCCTGGGTGACGCAGGTGACCGGCAATTCGGGACTGGATGAGAATATAAGCGGCGGGGAGGCATTATTCCATATCGATGCCAGTTATTTTTGTGAGCAGGGCATGAAATAATTTAAGGGGTAGCATCAGGATCAGATGGACTCCTGCACTCAAAGCAAACAGCGTCGCAACAGATCTCAAGAAGGTATTCAGGTAGGGGGCCAGGTTTTTCAGCATCCACGGACCAGCTCCAGCCAGCAAAGCCAATCCGATCATTACTCCAACCATTAACCCCAATGGCAACCAGGCACGCCGGTCGGAGGTTGAGGGCAGCATCGTACTGCTGACGGTAAATGCCAACCAAAACCATATATAAAAACCCGGCAAGGAAGGCAGCGCCTGTAATCCCTTAAAAAAGGCATCGGTTTGTCCCTGTTTTAGATATTCCCATAACGGAAAAAGATCAAAACGAGAAATAGAAGCATAAACCAGAAAAATGCCACCAGCGACCAGTGGAGCTGCACCGATAAGAGAATCCCGCGCCAGGTCAGCGCTGGCAGTCTCGACATAACCCATTTGCAAGCGTCCATCAGGCATCGATCTTGGCAGGATAGAAAAGCGTCCGGTCTGCACACCGAGGATGCGTGCCATAATATAGTGACTGAGCTCATGTAACAGAACGCCGGGTAAGAAAATCAATGAAAAAAGCGCCATTGCCACACCGGGATGGCGGGTTGTAATCAATAAAATTGCTTGAATCTCGCGATGCAATCCACGCTGTAAAAACATTAACAATACCAGCGCCACCAATAGCCAGAGAAGCCCATCCAGGGATGAAATTAAAGGCATTACCCAACTCCCGAGGGTTTAATTAATGCTCACACCTAAATGAATGACACGATAAGAATTTATCCTTTCGCGTCATTTTTGTAAGCACGGCATTTGCGTTTATTAGAGCCTGGATGCTGCGCGAGCAATTGGCACGAATTCTTCAGTTTTCAGACTGGCTCCACCAACCAACGCCCCATCGATATCGGGTTGGTTGAAGAATTCAGCTGCATTGGTTGACGTCACCGAGCCGCCATATAAAACACGGATAGCTTGTGAATTTTCTTCTCCAAAGAGGTCAGCCAGAGCAGGGCGAATGATCTCTACCACGACCGAGTTGGCATTCTCACCCGTCGAAGCCAATCCCGTACCGATTGCCCAAACCGGTTCGTAGGCGATCACGATCCTGGATGCAAGATCTTTATCCAGGTTTTTCAGGCTTTCGCACAACTGGTACCCGACAACCTTGGCAGTTTGCCCAGCCTGGTTCTCGGAGAGAGACTCACCAACACACACGATTGGTATCAGGTCATATGCCTGAGCAGCACACACCTTTCGATTAACAGTCTCGTCGGTCTCACCGAAGAATGTTCTGCGCTCCGAGTGACCGAGAATGACATATTTACAAAACTCAGCCACCATTCCCGGAGACACTTCCCCCGTAAAGGCACCTTTTCCCTCCCAGTGCATGTTTTGTGCACCAAGACCTATGTCGATACCCTCCAATAGTGCTGCAACAGCGAGCAAGGCTGGGAACGGTGGACACAGCACCTTCTCAACGCCCTCAATTTCCCTAAGCGACAGACTCATCTCGAAAACGAGTGAACGGGCTTCTTCAACGGTCTTGTTCATCTTCCAGTTACCAGCAACAAATGGGATACGCATCCTGTTCTCCTGGTTAATTCGTTTAACACCGACTCAGCCGCGCATTCCACCCATACTGGCATGCCAGGATCTGAGGTCACTGCATATAAATGATGGCTTAACCTGACCTGCCATTAATATCGGGGGGAATATTCGTCTCACGAGATTAGATGAAGATCAATGCAGGACAGGGACTAAACACCTGTCCTGCGCGCAGATCAGATTACTTGTCTAACAAGGCAGCTACACCTGGTAAAGTCAATCCTTCAAGCATCTCGAGAGAGGCACCACCCCCTGTTGAGATATGGGTAATTTTATCAGCCAAGCCTGACTGCTGGATAGCCGCAACGGACTCACCCCCGCCGACAATGGTCACTGCTCCACTGTCCGCTGCGGCTTTGGCAATACCGAATGTGCCTTTTGCAAATTTTGGGAATTCAAATACCCCCATTGGACCGTTCCAGACGACTGTCCTGGCACCTTTTATGACTTTGGTAAAGGCTGCTACTGTTTCTGGACCGATATCGAGGATACGCCAGCCATCAGGAATTGGACCCACCGATATAACACGTGATTTTGCGCCAGCTTCAAATTTCTCAGCGATAACCACATCCACCGGCAGGCGCATCCGTGTCCCAGCTTCCTTGATCAATTGACGGGCAGTATCGAGAGACTCATCCTCCACAAGGGAATCACCGATCGGGTATCCCTGGGCTTTAAAAAAGGTATTAGCCATACCACCACCGATCAGGATGGTATCAGCCCTGGTCAACAGATTTTTGATCACGCCGATCTTATCACTGATCTTGGCACCACCCAAAATGGCAATAAGTGGTTTTTCCGGGGCGGCGACAGCCTGACCGAGATACTGGATCTCTTTTTCCATTAATAATCCAGCCACAGAAGGCAGGTATTTTGTCACGCCCTCGGTCGATGCATGAGCACGGTGGGCAGTGCCGAAGGCGTCGTTAACAAATATGTCTGCCAGTGCTGCCAGCTGCTTTGCCATTGCCAGGTCGTTCTTCTCTTCTTCCTCATGGAAGCGGGTATTTTCCAACAACAGGACATCACCCGGTTTGAGAATGTGAACAGCCTTCTCAGCGGCTGGTCCGATACAATCATCAGCGAAAGCCACGGTCTTACCCAACAATTTTCCCAAATGAGCAGCAACCGGTTTAAGTGAATACTTTGGATCTGGACCTTCCTTTGGCCGTCCAAGGTGCGAGCACAGGATCAGCGCTGCCTGACGCTTGAGCAGGTATTCCAGGGTAGGCAATGCCGCCCGGATACGGGTATCATCACCCACATTTCCATCCTTGATCGGAACGTTGAAATCCACGCGTACAAGGATCCGTTTTCCCTTAACGTCAAGGTCACGGATGGTTTTTTTGTTGAACATGAGAGCCTCCACCAAAGTTATAGATTTCCGAGGTTGGACCAGCGAATCGCTAGAGGGATTTCGCCATCAACGCAGCCAGGTCGGCTGTCCGGCAGGAGTAACCCCATTCGTTGTCATACCATGAAACCACTTTGATGAAGTTGCTCTTTTCTTTTCCCAGAACCTGTGTGAATTGCAGATCGATAGAAGAGGAGTGTGGGTCGCCTTTGAAGTCAATGCTGACCAAAGGTTCATCAACGACCTGTAAAATACCTTTTAATGGACCAGCAGCCGCATCACGGAAGCACTGGCGCAATTCATCAGTGGTCACTTCAGCTTTGATCTCAGCTGTGAAATCTACTATCGAAACGGTCGAGGTAGGTACTCGCAGGGCATAGCCATCGAATTTACCAGCCAGATCCGGGATAACCAACTTGAGTGCTTTGGCTGCACCGGTTGTCGTCGGTATGATGCTCATCGCAGCGGCACGTGCACGCCTTAAATCGCTGTGCGGTAAATCCAGGATCTTCTGGTCATTGGTATAGGCATGAACTGTAGTCATGAAACCGCGGACTATCTTATATTTATCATGTACCACCTTCACAGCGGGAGCCAGGCAGTTGGTCGTACAAGAGGCATTCGAGACTACATGATGGATCTTTGGGTCGTATTTATCATCGTTGACACCCAGGACGATGGTCAAGTCTTCGCCTTCGGCAGGAGCTGTGATGATGACTTTTTTCGCGCCACCTTTGGTGATATGGTTTACAGCACCTTTGACTTGTATGCCTTTTTTATTGACACCATCTTCTTTGATCGTATAGATGCCGGTGCCCTCGATTACGATATCCACTCCCAGTCTACCCCATGGAATATTAGCAAGGTCAGCCTCTTTAAAAGCTATCACTTTTTTACCATCCACCACCAGATGGTCATCACCAACTTCCACGGTGCCATCGTAGCGACCATAGTTTGAATCGTACTTCAGCAAATGAGCCATGGTCTTCAGATCGCCAATGTCGTTGAAAGCCACCACTTCGAGAGCGTTAGAATGTTGATCACGGATGGCTTTTATAACCTGACGGCCGACACGGCCAAACCCATTGATTCCGACTTTTACAATCATTGGAAACCTCCAGAAAATAATATTATTTGCGTTTCTGCCCATATTGTGATTTATTACACAATATTGTATTTTACCACATCTCCCTATTGTCCCAGGGGTCCGGTTCGTTCATAGAGCAGATCTATCAACACCTGAGCCAGCTTGATGGGATCATGATGCATGGGATTCTCACGATCCAGTAAGTCTGCGTAATAAAATCTCGGGTCAGCTAAATGCTCCTCATCAGGTACCACCCACTGTGTCTCTTCTGATTGTTCAGCTTCGTAACAATCATTGCAGACCACAAGATCTAGCAAATCGCTCCCAAGGTGTTCTTCCAGAGCACAGACATGATCATAGCATGTATACGCATCGGTCTCACCAGGTTGGGTGGCAACATTACAGACAAACATCTTAACCGCCTGGCTTGAGTGGATCGCTGCCAATACATCATGAACCAATAGATTGGGAAGGAGGCTTGTATACAGGCTACCTGGACCGACAATGATCAGATCCGCTGAAAGGATAGCCTGAATCACCGGTGGGAAAGCCGGTGCATTGTATGGTTCGAGCCAGACGCGTCGAACGCGCCCGGAAATTTTCGGTATGCGACTCTCGCCTTCCACGCGTACTTCACTAACCAGATGTGGTAACTGAACGTCAGCTACCAGTCTCACATCATGCAGTGTGGACGGAAGTACGCGTCCATGTACGGACAGTACTCGACCTGATTCGGCAATAGCCTCCTCAAAACTACCGGTGATCTCACTCAGGGCGGTGATAAACATATTTCCGAACGAATGACCATTTAACCCAGCTTCACCACCAAAACGATATTGGAATAATTGGGTTAACAAGGCTTCGTCATTCGATAGGGCAGCCAGGCAATTGCGAATGTCGCCAGGAGGCAAAATGCCCATCGTCCGACGCAATTCACCCGAAGACCCGCCATCGTCTGCAACTGTGACGACCGCAGTCAGGTTATGAGTATGATCTTTTAGCCCCCGCAGCAATATGGCGAGACCATGTCCACCTCCAATCGCCACAACGCGGGGGCCTCGCTCACGACGTCGGAAATCGGCTATCTGGTCTACCACCTTCCGACCTGGACGAAGAAAAGGTACCAGGATGGACCGGTTCAAACCCCAGATACCAAGCCCTATGATCCCCAAGCCCAACCCACCAAAGATCAGAACACGCAACGGACGGGCAAGGAATCTCAACGATGCAAGTGAAATCATAGGCAACCACCAGCTATCTGGTGCTGTACGATAAATATCAAGCAGGAATATCCCAAGACCAACTCCCAACAGGGTAATTCCTGCCAGGATAAGAGCCAACCATCGTTTGACACCCAGGCCAGGATATAACCAGCGGGTAAATTGGCGAAATCCTTGCCACAACCGCTTATACCAGACAGACCATTTAATACTCACGGTGGGATAATAGCAGTGAATTGATGAATAGTCAACCAACATCAAAATCACTTAGGTAATAAAAAGATAACCGATCAAAACCTGTCTTCATAACAACCAAATACCAAAAAATGATAGTGATTCCTTCAAAAAACCGCTTCCAGAGAAAGGCAGTATAATTGCCCACATGGGCATATTTGTCACGGTGGATATCGGTGGAACACACATCCGTGCCGCTACCTTTCAACACAATAGTACCAGTCCGATCAAACACCGTCGTACAGCGACTCGTTCCAGGGATAGCACGGTATATGACCGGGTATTGGCTTCGATCAAGTCCGTTTGGCCTGACACCGGAGAGGTGAAAGCCATAGGAGTCGCATCTCCTGGTCCACTTGATCCTCAAACAGGTGTCATCCTGGCGACCCCTAACATTCCGGAATGGCACAACTTCCCCCTCGGAGCCAAGCTGGCAGACCATTTTGGCATTCCGGTGTACCTGAATAATGATGCCAACCTGGCTGCTCTTGGAGAATGGCGCTATGGTGCCGGTAAAGGTCATCACGATGTTCTCTATCTGACAATAAGCACCGGCATCGGTGGTGGAGTCATCAACCATGATCACCTTTTACAAGGTTATCATGGTCTGGCTGCAGAATTAGGTCACGTCAATGTGCTCCCCAATGGACCGATTTGTTCATGCGGCAAACCGGGTCATCTGGAGGCATTAGCGTCCGGTCCAGCCATCGTGAATTACATCAACGAACAGTTGGCAACCGGTGCACAATCGATCCTGAAATCTCATGCCGCACTGACTGCTGAAAAGGTCGCAGAGGCTGCCAGCGACGGTGATGCGCTGGCAATCGCAGCTTACGAACGCGCTGGATACTATCTAGGATTAGCCATCTCCAGCTTTTTGCATATCTTTGATCCTTCAATCGTCATCCTGGGAGGTGGAGTGTCAAAAAGTGGATATCTGCTTTTTAATCCCCTCAATGCCAGCTTACATCAACATGTATTCAATCCGCGTTATTTGGAAAAACTAACCATTACTACCGCCGCATTGGGTGATGATGCCGGGCTGCTCGGCGCTCTGGCTCTCACACTCATTGCGGGGTCATAATCGACATTCAAGGAGATTTTTCTGTATGGAAACACCAAAATTACCGGGCCCAAAAGCCCGCGCACTGATCAAGCGTGATTCGTCCGTGATATCACCATCCTACCCGCGGAGTTATCCATTTGTTATGGACCACGGTAAAGGTACCGAGGTCTGGGATGTGGACGGTAATCGTTTTCTCGATTTCGCCGCAGGGATTGCGGTTGTGTCAACCGGGCATAGCCATCCCGAAGTTGTTAAAGCTATCAAGGACCAGGCTGAGAAATTCATTCATATCTCAGCCGATTACTATCACTCCACGTGGATCGAATTGGGTGAGAAATTGGATGAGATTGCCCCATTTGAAGAGGCCGCCGTCTCATTTATGACCAATTCGGGTACAGAGGCAATCGAAACGGTCATCAAGCTCGCCCGTTATCACACAGGGCGTTCAAACTTTATCGGTTTTACCGGCGCCTTTCACGGACGTACAATGGGGGCGGTCACATTCACCGCCAGCAAACCAACCTATCACCGCGGTTTCTATCCTCTCATGAATGGCGTCGTCCATGCACCTTTTCCCGATCCATACCACCCGGTACTTGACCGCCAGCACGGTGAGGATTATGGTGAGACAGTAGTAAGATACATCCAGGAACAGATCCTTACCCATATTCTGCCACCTGAAGAGGTTGCGGGTATTCTGGTGGAAACCATCCAGGGTGAGGGAGGGTACATCGTCCCCCCGCCCGGATTTTTCCCCGCCCTGCGCAAATTGTGCGACAAATATGGGATCCTGCTGATTGCTGACGAAATCCAATCGGGGATGGGACGAACAGGCAAATGGTGGGCAATAGAACACTTTGATGTAGAACCCGATATCATCACCGCTGCGAAAGGGATCGCCTCTGGTATGCCGCTAGGTGCAGCCATCGCCCGCAGATCTGTCATGACCTGGACCAAGGGTTCGCATGGTAATACATATGGCGGCAATCCGTTGGCATGCGCCGCAGCCCTCAAGACCATAGAACTAATCGAGAAGAAGTACTTATCGAATGCTGCCGCAGTCGGTCAATATACACTCGATGCTTTATCAGAAATCATGGTCCGCCACCCCTGCATAGGTGATGTGAGGGGCATTGGATTAATGATCGGTGTTGAAATTGTAAAGGATCGAAAGACAAAGACATCAGCCGACTTGCTACGCGACCGTATCGTGGATCTGGCATTTGAACATGGCTTGCTCCTGCTCGGCTGTGGTAAAAGTGTCATTCGTTTTGCACCACCGCTAAGTACAACAACGGATGAAATTGACGAGGGTTTAAAAATCTTTGAGGAGGCAATGAGCTTGGCTGAGAAAGAAAATATTGAATGAACCAGGAGTAAGTTACATAGTGACCTTTCCAAGCAAAACTTGGACAAACGATATTCAGGAAATAAAATCTACTTATTGTTGAGGATACAGTTGGACGCCGATGTTCCTTTCAGCCGGAGTCCTAATCATTAATCAGTAGAGTCCAGATCCTGGAAGGTTTATATGTGCTGACTGTTAATAAAAATATTGTGCAGGTATAATATAAAACCTACCTGCCTGATCCCTTGCAGTGATAGAATTAATAAACACACTATCATAATTTCCCGAGTCATCATCCATTCGAAGGAAATTGCATTCCTTATTTATCTTGCATCTAATCTTGATTGTCCATGCTTCCCGATTTCCGTGTCCGCCAGCGTGACTACCTGCTCGAGATCGCACGTGCAATCACCCAGGAACTTGATCTTGAAATCCTATTAACTCGCATCCTGCGCGTTTCGATCGAAATGCTGGCAGGACAGGCGGGATTGATCGCCTTGAAGGAATCCGGCGGATGGCGGGTTGGGTCTGCACAAGGCATCGCACCCGCATTTCTCAGTTATCTGGAACCCCTGCTTGCTCAAGAAAAAGCCTCAGAGTTCGATATTGACGAACTCAACCGGATGCTAAAAGACCTCACCTATACAGCCAGTATGGGATTACTCAACGGTGTTGGTCTGCCCCTGGTTACCCATGGCCAGGTCATTGGGGTAATATTCATTTTCCGCAACTATCCTGACCTTTTCTCAACCAACGATAAATCCCTGTTGCGAAGCTTCGCTGACCAGGCTGCAATTGCTGTTTTCAACGCACAATTATACAGACAGATCAGTTATGAAAAGCAACGCCTCGATGCCCTGCTTGATTCTGCCGCTGATGGCATACTGGTCTTGACGGTTGAACATGTGATCGAACGCTGCAACACTGCCTTTGAGAAACTATATGGTTACCCGCGTTCAAAGATACAAGGACGCTCACATGATGAGATCATCAAATGGTTTCATAAACCCCAAGGGATGACCCTGGAAGAGGCGGAAGCAAGCGGCTGGCCGTTAACCACCAATGCTTATCTATACGTGGAGGGTGATCTCGAACGTCCAGAACCCCCACCCCTGCCAGTCGGGGTAAGCTATGCACCACTGCTATCTCCTGAGGGATTCCTGCGCAACATTGTCGTAACGGTGCGGGATATCACCCATTTTCGTACAGCCGAGGAAATAAAAAGCACATTCATCTCGGTCGTCAGCCATGAACTGCGGACACCTGTGGCTCTAATCAAAGGCTATGTCAGTACACTGCGCCGTGAGGATGCCAAATGGGATCGGGCGGTAGTCAACGACAGCCTGGCTGTGATCGAAGAAGAAGCTGACCACCTGTCCAAGATGATCGATGACCTATTGGATGCTTCACGCCTTCAGGCGGGTGGTCTGAGCTTAAACATGGCAGATGTTTCACTGCCGGTATTGATCCAACGCCTTGCAGACCGTTTCCGCACCCAAACAAAAAAGCATACAATAGTGGTTGATCTTCCTAAAAAGTTTCCAATTATTGTAGCGGATGAGACCCGGCTGGAACAGGTATTTGCCAATCTCATCTCAAATTCGATCAAGTATTCGCCCACTGGCGAGATCTTCATCCAGGGAAAGGTACGACCAGAGCAGGTCATTGTATGCGTAAGCGACAAAGGTCCCGGAATTGACCCGAAAGACATGCCGCACATTTTTGATCGCTTTTATCGCGCTGCCAATGCAGTAAAGCAGACCAAAGGTGCTGGTTTGGGGCTTTACCTGGCACGATCCATCATAGAAGCTCATGGAGGACGGATCTGGGTCGATTCAAAACCTGAAGGGGGGACTCGAATCTGCTTCTCGCTCCCGCGGTAATATATTTGTGTTATCAGGAATACGAATGGGGAAAAAGCACCATAGATAATATGGGTGTAAAATATACCCTCGTTTATCCCTTATACATTCATAACAACGATTGGCAATCTAATGCCTCAAACTCAAATCAACTGCCCCCGCTGCCGCCAGCCTATCACCGCCCAGGTCGACCGATTGTTCGATATTACCAACGATCCGGGTGCCAAGCAGCGCTTATTAGGCGCTGTCTCAAACTATGTCCGTTGCCCATTCTGCCGTTACGAAGGTACCCTGGCAACTCCCATTGTATACCATGACGCCAATAAAGAACTCCTGCTTACCTATTTCCCACCGGAATTAAATATTCCTCTCACCGAGCAGGAGAAGATCATAGGTCCTTTGATCAACCAGGTCACCAACCGTCTTCTACCCGAAAAACGCAAAGCCTACCTATTAAGCCCGCGGGGTCACCTGACATACCAAAGCCTGATCGAGCGCGTCTTGAACGCAGATGGTATCACGCCAGAAATGATTAAAGCGCAACAGGAACGTCTTGCTTTGATAGACCGCCTGTTAGCCGCCACCAGTGACGAGGCGCGATCGGAGATCATCAAACAGAACGGGATATTGTTGGACGAGCAGTTCTTTGCCCTGTTCAGCCGTCTGATGCAATCTACACTGACAAGCGGACAGGAAGAGCTTGCCAAGCAAATGAATGGCATCCAGAAAAAATTATTGACCGAGAGTGAATTTGGCCAGAAAATTCAAACCTCGGTAGGAGAGTTGGAAGCTGCTGCCAAGTCCCTGCAAGACGCTGGCAAGGAACTTACCCGTGAGAAACTGCTGGAATTAATAATTGCAGCGCCAAACGATGACCGACTGAAAGGACTGGTCAGCCTTGCCCGCCAGGGTTTGGATTACGTTTTCTTCCAAACCTTGACAGAGCGAATTGAATCCAAACAGGGTGATGAGAAGAAGAACCTAGAAGACTTACGAGGGCGCCTGCTTGATTACGTCAATGAAATTGACCATCAGATCGAGGAAAGACTGAAACAAGCCCAGGGATTCATCGAGTCAATACTGACAAAAGAAGATATCCGGAAGGCTACAACTGAGAATATTGCGGGTTTTTCCCAGGACGCCATTGAAGTATTAAACAGCATGTCACGGCAAGCAAAGGATAAAAAAGACAAAGAACGCCTTGGCAAATTGGAACAGGTCATCGAAGTCCTCAAGGAAGTCAGCGTTCCGCCCCCTGAATACGCTCTAATCGAGCAACTGCTGGATACACCAGACACACACAACATCGAAAGACTGCTTGAGGAGCATGGAGAAGAGATTACACCACATTTTATGGAGTTGCTAAGTGGACTTGTTGCCCAGATGGAAGCGAAGGGTGAGGCTGAACAATCAGAAGATAAGGCTGTTGCTGAACGCCTCCGAACCGTATATCGACTCGCACTCAGGTTCTCGATGAAGAAACAAATGGGGTAAGAAATACTTTGCAGTAATCGAAGAATGTACGCCCTGAATGTGGCATTATTAATAACTATCGTTTTGCTATATTTCCAGATAAATCACTTAAGCATTAATATCCAGAGCTCGGTTGATGAAATCGGTCAGAATTGATCTTTTTCACTGGCAAGGGATGTTACCCGGAGAATCAGCCGCCGTGTTTAGCCATTTGGGTTTTCGAACGTAATCGCATGTTCAATTCTATTCACACATCGCCAGGTACTTGATCCGAAGAGAATCGATTGATAAGCGTTCCCCTTTCTGAACGTCATCGTAGAACCAATGATCCCAGCCATTGCAGGGAGCTTGCTGGATCTCCTTTGCAACTTGATGGATCGAACCAACTGTTTCACCCCATCGGATAGCACCATCCGCCAACACTACTGCAGATACCTCTCCCTTCTGACCCATAATATACAACCTTTGCCCGGGTTGGACCAGTCCGCTCTCAACCAATACACCGAACGGTACCCGCCGGTTTCTTTGGCGATCCCGTGAATAGAAAAGTGACTCATCAAACAGTCCAGGTTGTGTAGTATCAATCCGCTTTCGGGCGATTTGCACATAGTTCCCATCACGCTCAATCCCAATCCAGTAACGGTGTAATCTCTTGGCTACTACCCCGGTAGTTCCACTACCGAAGAAGGGATCCAGCACCACATCCCCCGACTTGGAACTTGACATAATTACACGGTAAAGTAATGCTTCCGGCTTCTGCGTGGAATGTGCCTTCTGACCTTTCACACGGAGGCGCTCTTTACCACTACAGATTGGTATCACCCAGTCGCTGCGCATCTGTAAATTATCGTTAAGCGCCTTCATCGAGAGATTATTGAAGCTGTTGTGAGCTCCCTTGAACTTCTTTGCCCAGAGCAATGTCTCATGAGCATTGGTAAAGCGCACCCCTCGGAAGTTAGGCATCGGGTTGGTCTTGATCCAAACCACATCGTTCAATATCCAATAGCCCAGGTCCATCAGGACTGTCCCAACACGGTAAATATTATGGTATGAACCAATCACCCAGATTGTCCCACTGTCCTTCAGCACACGCTGACAAGCGGTCAGCCAGGAGCGCGTGAAGTCATCATATTCGGCAAAACCTTCGAACTGATCCCAGGCATCATCAACGGCATCCACCCTGGTATTATTAGGGCGCCAGAGCTCATGTGAAAGTTGCAGGTTGTAGGGTGGATCAGCGAAAATAAGATCAATCGACTTTTCGGGTAAATTGTTAAGAACCTCGACACAATCCCCTTGAATGATCTGGTCCAGTGGTAATAATTTATTTATCATAATGGAGAACTGATCCTTAAACCGGTGGATTATCAAGCCGGACGCCATGACCGCGTACGGTATCTATATATTGATGGGTTGGATCTGTTGCTGACAGCCTATCTCGCAGACGCCTGATTAGTGCATCCAACGCCTGGTCCGAGACACCAGCAGCCTGGTCATCACTCCATACGAATGTGATCAATTCAGGGCGGCTGACTACCTCTCCCTGCTGCTCATAAAGTGTCCATAACAAGCGGAATTGTTGAGCTGAGAGCGGTGGAACGACCAATTGCTGGTTTAACCATACTCGCCGAGAGCGGATATCCAACATCAGTCGTCCCGGGTGGGTGGATCGATCATCCAGCGGCATTGTAGCGTCAGATGTTATGAACATAAACTTCTGAACCAGGGCAATCTGCACGCTGTCGCCATCCTGGAGAACCACCGGATTGGATAGCTTATTACCATTGCGATGTGTACCATTCTTGCTGTCCATGTCTTCCAGGATCACGCCATGCAATGTCGGTGTCAGACGAGCATGAAAACGAGAGACCTGCCGGTTCGGGATGACCACATCGCAGCCGGGTTCTCGCCCGAGCACAATCGTGTTCTTTACTGTCCAGCGCTGTCCCATAAGCGGACCTTCCTGAGCTGCCAGGATCGGATACTCTTCCGATGAATCGATGTCCATAAAGACCTCGTGAGAACAATCCTCAATATCTTTTATATGGTTGTGAAAGACGTTTATAATATAGCAGAAAATATTATTTCTGTGCAGACCAACCAAGATTTATCCCGCCACTGGAATTCGGTGTCAATCTCCGCTGGCAGAAATTGCAATTCCCAACTTTCTTCGATGGGATGCATGGATCAGATTGATAACCGAGAGCCTCAAGGGAGCAAACAATGCCCCATCATCTAAAGAACGGCGAGGTATTGCGCGGTCGTTATAAAGTACGCGATCGTATCGGTCAGGGAGGGACAGGTAACATCTACCTTGCCGATGATATTCGGCTGGAAGGTCGTCTATGTGCGCTTAAGGAAGTAGAATACGATCGTAGCCTCCCAGCCAAGATCCTAAAAGAGGCCCTCGACCAGTTCCTGCGCGAGGCGACAGTTCTGGCTCGTCTGGACCATCCCAACCTGCCCAAGGTCTCCGATTTCTTTTCAAACGAAGCACGAGATTACCTGGTAATGGATTACGTGCCTGGTAAGGATCTTCGGACCCTTATGCTTGAGGCTCGCCATCATAATTCTTTCCTCCAGGAAGAAGATGTGCTCAACTGGACAAGCCAGCTGGCTGATGCCTTGATACATCTACATAAACAAGACCCACCGATTGTCCACCGTGATATCAAACCCAGCAATCTGAAACTAACGCCCAACGGGCTTCTCAAACTGGTTGATTTCGGATTGGTCAAAGTACTGGTTCCAGACGAGATGACCATCACCGTCATTCAAGGTCAGGGGACTGTTCTCTACACACCACTGGAACAATATGGTGGTGATAGCACCCATACTGACGTTCGAAGTGATATCTATGCGTTTGGAGCCACACTCTACCACTTGATGACCAATGAACCCCCCATCGACGCCCGCCGTCGTTTCCTTAACCCCGACAGCCTGATCCCGCCACGGCAAATCAACCCGGCTTTGAGTGCCCGGACCGAACGAGCGGTCCTTTGGGCAATGGCTTTACACCCCGATGAACGCCCTGAGAATGTAGAAACCTTGAGGCGATATCTCTTTGGTACCCAGGAAATCCCCACGCGACCTTTGTCCTCCATTCACAAACAATCGATCCATCTGAGAGACGTATTTACCCGTCCTCCCGAAAATACACTATCCTGGTTAGCAGCAGGTCTATTGGTTCTCAGTTTGCTCATCACTTTGAGTCGCTGATGCGTTTCGCCCATAACCAGGCACATCCCCATCCAACCAATTCTCCCACGATCGTCAAACTGATAACACCAAAAACACCGGTTTGCTTCACCCAGGTTATGCCACCTGGTAATCCAAGCGCCAAGTAGTTATAAGTTACAAGACCTCCTAACAAGGCACACAACGCCCAGCGAATACCCCAGCGGTGTGACTGTAATCGGCTGCCGACCCAGTATGCAAGCCAGGTTCCCCCGCCTAAAAAGATCATGACCAACAACCACCCGCCGAACCGCGGATGACCATTGGCTATTAAAGTAAAATCTGACGCCTCGGCAGGTGTCGGTGAGATGGCTTCGGTTAGAGAGAGTGTCTCTGTCGGTACAGGTACGATCACCGTGACTGCGACCGCTTCACCGCTGGATACATCCAGCTGTATGATCTCTGAAATTGTTGCAGGGTCACTTGAGGTACTTATCTCGATCAAACCAGGTTTTTCCAAACGGAATGAAGCATGAGCCACACCCTGGGATGTAAAAGATTCTATCTGCTGAAGAGTACCGCCACCCTCCCCACTCAAGACCAGAGAGAATTTCACCACAGTACCATCCGGCACGGGATACCCATTGTGATCGATGATAATCCCTGTACGTACCGATATAGCATCTCCCACCCTGAACAAAGGAATCGCTGTCGGTTCCGGGGTGATAGTCATCCCAATGGAGTCGGTTGGTGTAGGTGCAGGTGGTAAATCCAAATAAAGCGTGATGATCTGGTTGGGGTCGGGAGTCGTAACAGAGATCAGATCGTAACCAATACCCGAAACAGATACAGGTGGCATACCTAAGGGTGTCAATTCCTGGTAAAGAAGACGGGCTGCCACTTCCACGCTTGCCGGGGTGATGCTATACATGCCAAAGTATGCTTCCAATTTCGATATATCGGTGGCATCCAGGTAATAAGGCGCGCTGAAAGCAAAGAGGATAACACGTTTGTTGCGGAGTAGATCCTGCCACTCTGACAGGAAACGGCGGATAACCTGGGGTTGGTTCTCGCTTGAATCCAGGAGCGATATGATGATCCAATCCGCTCCACCCAGGTCAGATTCTAACAATTGCCCGTCATTGTTGTCCATCAGATTCAACAAGTCAAGGAAAGAGTAAGAGGAAAGGTGGCTGGATGTTACCTGCCCCCCGGCACCGGGTCCATAGGAACGCAAGACCGCTTGCTGGAATTCATCCACTGCCATTACTGGTTTTTCTGGACAAAAACTACATTGCTTGACTAGACGGGTATCTGTAAGAAAAATTAGACGGTCAGCCAAATTCGGCGGTGATGGCAAAACTATCTGCAGGTCTTGCGGTTCAGGATCGACCAGGGTCGCGGAATTGCGGGCGATATCAAACATAACCTGCTGAGAGCCGCCGATGCTGGCAAGACCTTCCTCCCCGGGAACGGTGTTTCCGATTGAAAAATAATTATAGACTCGGAACTTTAACCCAAGGATTCGAGCCACGGAATCGTCCACACGCTGGGCGAAAGCCGGATCCTCACGATACTTTTGGGCAAAAAATTCCAGCGCACTCAAGACAGTTGTATATGAGTCAGGTGCGTCGCTGGAAACGATGTTACCAAGATAAAGCAGATCATTACCTGCCAGGAACGCATCACGAGCTGTCAGACGGGCTGAGAAATTCTTACCTCCTGGCGCATAAAACTCGCGCACTGCCTGGCTGCCCAAGTCATCGCTTACCATCAACCCTCCACTGGCACGCCAGGTGACGAAAGGTGAAAGATTCAAGATTTGATCCAGGGCTTGAGCATCGAAGCTCACCGGGCGGGTTGTAGCCCGAATATTCCCTTGAAAGCCCTGGTAGCGAATATGCGAGACAATCAGACCATCAGTGGTTGCAGATGTCGTAGGTGCATTGCCTGTCACAGCGAAAAATGGTGCCAGCTCGATCTGCTTTAACTGCTCCAATGATTTACGGACGGTGGCAATTTCTTCCTCGGGCAAGCGGTCTGATCCTCCGCGGCCCGGAAAATGCTTGGAGATCACAGCCATTCGACCATTGCTACCCGAATGTATTCCCTCAATGTAAGCCCTACCCATCTCACCTACCCAGAACGGATCACCACCGAAGACGCGTGTCCCGAGATCTCCCTTACCGGTTGGATTTGGGACTTCGAGCACATCCAGGGATGGACCCAGGAATAGATTAAAACCGAGAGACGACAGTTCCTTACCAAGTACAACACCGGTTTGTCTTGCCAGATCTGGCTGCCAGGTCGCACCAATAGCCATTTGGTTTGGCAGAGGTGTCAATCCACTAATTATTTGATCGTATGGGTAACCGCCTCCCCCCTGAGAGATACCTATGAAGAGCGGGATATAGTCCCGCCGGCTTTGAGAACCTGTTGAAGGATCAATGAGAGGTACAAATGAGCTTTCCCATTCGACATTCTGTAAGCTGGAAGTCAAACGATATGTCTCGCTCACTGTATCTGGAGCTGCGGAAAAATTATCGTTGGCAGCCGATAAAACGACACCACCAATGTGGTGACTGGTAACCAGGTCATAAATTTGAGAATCCGGACTAACATCAGTACCCGTGAACGTCACCAGAAAGAGCTGACCAACACGCTCTTCTGGTGATAAATCCTTTAACAACAACCTCACGTTCGCTGGTGGTGTCGCTGTTTGTGCCTGAACTGCTGACTTTCTCAGCACCGGATAGAACAGCGAGGAGCTCAACACCAAAACCAATATCCACACATAAGACCGCCGGTATATCATATTTTCCTCGTGTAGCGGCGGCATATCTCTGCATGCATCTCTGGTTGGATGTTCCCACCTGATACGACCACAACAGCTGGTCTTTCCTTGACTTTTCCGGCGAGGATCGCGGCGATACCCACTGCACCTGATCCCTCCACCTTTTCTCCATAAGTCTGCCAGGCGAAGGCTACTGCATGAGCAATTTCCTCTTCCGAAACCAGGATTATTTCATCCACATACTTCCGGATCAGGGGAACAGTGATCGCATTCGCCTCCACAGCACCGGCAAGACCATCTGCCAGGGATGGTAGATCAGGTACACCCTCCTGGGTGTCATGATAATAGATTGCGTGCATAAAGGCAGATGCTTCAGATTGAACACCGATCAAGCGCGGTCGAGGAGAAAGCCGCGAGATTGCTGCAGCTACTCCTGAGATCAACCCACCACCCCCAACCGGTACCAGCCAAACCATCTCAAAACCTGGAGGCAATTCATTCAGGATTTCCAATCCCAGCGTTCCCTGACCAGAGATTACCTGCCCATCATTGTATGGAGAAATCCATGTTTTTCGGGTTTTTACTGCAAAGTCAATACCTGCGTCCTCAGCTTCGTGATATCCACCTGGTACATATTCCACCTGAGCTCCCATTTGCTCAATTGCCTTAACCTTGACTGCGACCGCCTGCTGCGGGACAAACACTTTCACCGGGACTTCAAACAATTTTCCAGCCAGCGCCACACCCTGCCCGTGATTCCCTGCCGAAGCAGTTACAATGCCTGCTTCACGTTCCCAAGCCTCCAGGGTAAGTACTTTATTCAGCGCACCACGTGCCTTGAATGAACCGGTCACCTGATGGTTGTCCCATTTAAGATAAATATTCCGTACAGTATCATAAGTCAACGGAGTACGGAGGATATATGGACCGATACGGGCATCAGCTTGTTCTATCCACTCGCCAGGGATCATGCTTTCCTTCCCAAAATCTTCGAGGTCAATATTGGATCATCAGTCATAATACCGTCAACACCCCAATCCATCAAACTGCGTATGTCATGTGCTGCGTTCACCGTCCAGACGTGGATGCGACGCTTCAAGCGGTGTACCCGTTGTACTTGTTCCGGGCTGACATCCTTCATATGAGGATGTAACGCTTGATAAGAACCGAATGCGAATCCGAAAGAGCGAGACCAGCTACCGAGTAATCCCGGGGGAGCCAACAATCCGCGCGGGACATCTGAAAGCAGCCGTGCCACTTTAGACAAATTCCATGGAAAGAAGGACGAAAACAATATCCATTCATGCAAACCATGGCGGTTGACCAGTTCAACTACTGATTCCACCAGGTTATCTCCTGCAGTGGTGTAATTGGATAATTCAACATTAATAAATAAACGCTTTCCAAACACAGCAAAAATATCATCCAGGGTTGGAATGCGTTCTCCGCGATATTGCTCGGAGAAAAATGCACCCGCGTCCAATTCCTTCAGGGCGGCCAGGGATAAGGCGGAAACCCTACCTGTACCGTCGGTTGTTCGATCAACCATTGGGTCATGGATGACAACCACTTGACCATCGGCGCTCAGCTTGACATCCAGTTCGATTGCATTTGCACCCTGTTGTTCGGCCAGATGAAAGGCAGCCATTGTGTTTTCAGGTGCATAAACCGAGGCGCCCCGGTGAGCAAAGAGAACAGGCTTTGGTAACCGGTTTAGCACTTACAACTCCACGAAATAAGACTGCGCTGCCTGATCGATCATTTCACGACTTAAGACCGGCTTTGTGGACATATAACCTGCAATATCCAGTATCTGGTCACACAAGTCACGGGGGTGCGAGGCACGCAGCTTCCGGTTGCGCTTGATATACCACTCCTGCAAGAGATATGCCAACACCTCGTCGTCATATTGGACCTTTTTCGCCTGGGCTACACGCCGGAATATTTCCCGGTATCCTTCGTATGATGGATCTCCAATCTCTATCTTATGACGTAAACGGCGCAAGAAAGCCTCATCCACCAGGTCTTTGGGCGGCAGATTGGTAGCAAAGACCACCAGCACGTCGAAGGGGATCTCGACTTTCCTACCTGTATGCAGGGTCAGATAATCCACACGACTCTCGAGTGGGACAATCCAACGATTGAGTAGATCCCGCGGACGCACAAGTTGACGTCCAAAATCATCGATCAAAAGTGTGCCACCATTCGCTTTCACCTGAAACGGTGCTTCATAGTATTTATGTATGTCATCAAATACCAGATCCAGACCCTCCAGTGTCAATTCACCTCCAGTGACGATGAACGGTCGTTGGATTTTCACCCAGCGTGGATCCCTGCGGGTAGCCGTCTTGACCGAACCAGTCCCCTTCGGCGTTGTATCCTCCTCCGGAACAAGCTTGTGGGAAGCCGAGTCAAAGAGTTTAACCACCAGACCATCCAGATAAAGAGCATATGGAATATACATATTTTGGCTCATGATCAGATTACCGAACGCGTGGGCAATGCTGCTCTTTCCATTCCCTGGTGGTCCATACAGAAAGATGGACGTTCCTGAGTTTAACGCAGGACCCAATAACTTGAATGTGTCTTCTGAAATGACCAGTTCGGATAGAAGTTGTCGCATGGTACGCGGTGTTACTACGATCCGGTTTCGGTTCTGGTTGTGGATGGCATCATTGTAGATGGCTAGTGGTACAGGGGCTGGACCGGCATACTGACTGCGCTCCAGTGCTTCGCGGGCACGGGTGATGCCTGCACCCGTTATGGCATATTGATATGAACCCTCACCCAATCCCATTTGTGACGTCTTGATCTCGATCAACTTTTCACGTTTCAGGGCTTCCAGTATTTGATCCGTCACTCCAGTAAATGGCAATGCCAGTTCCTCAGCAACCTTGAAGCCGGTCAAGTAACCCTGAAAATACATGATCTTAAGAGCCAATTCCTGCAACCATAACAATGACAATCCGGTATCATCCACGTTTGCGATCATCGGCGGCAGGTACCCGGTACCCCGTGGAAGTTTCGTCTGTTCTGTAAGATCGGTCATAGTGCCTCCCATCCCAATATTGCCAAAATCCATGCTGGACATGAATAGCTGCATGCACCCAGAATTATAGCATGCCGCTTCTGGTTGGACTCTAGTCTTGGAGAGCTTTTCGCTTATAATTTGTATAATGAATTTATCCGTCATCGTCCCTGTTTACAATGAGGCTGGTAGTATCCGTGAAATCCTGAGGCGGGTGGAAACAACTGGACTCGCGAGGGAGATAGTTGTCGTTGACGATGGATCGACCGACGAAACCCGCACTATTCTTAAGGAATTGGATGGCAAGGGGTTAATACGGGTCGTCCTGCACGAAAGTAACCAGGGTAAGGGCACAGCTTTACGAACTGGCTTCTCCTATGCACGGGGAGACGTATTACTCATTCAAGATGCCGACCTGGAATATGACCCCCGCGAATACCCAAATCTGCTTCGCCCAATCGAGGAGGGAGTCGCGGATGTGGTTTACGGCTCGCGCTTCCTGGGTGCTGGACGCAGACCAATCTTGTTCTGGAATATGGTGGCTAATAGAATGCTCACCCTCCTGACCAACATCCTGTATAACAATATCCTGACAGATATGGAGACTGGCTATAAGGTCTTCCGACGGAAAATCATCGAAAATATGCCCCTTCACGCCAAGCGCTTTGAGTTCGAACCTGAGTTCACTGCCAAAATACTCAAACGTAAGGTGCGCATCTTCGAAGTGCCAATCGTTTTTTACCCGCGGGATTATTCAGAAGGAAAAAAAATAAAAATAAAAGATGCCTTCGCGGCATTGTGGGCATTACTTAAGTATCGGTTTGTTGACTAAAGTTGGCAAAATATCCATCCTCCCCCTTGTTAATATCAACCCCACGCTCACTTACTGAACAATTCTGTTAATAATCCTTCCAGAATATCCATTGTCGTCATTATAGCAGGGGATGGTTCTCCTCCAAACTCCGTACTTTCCGGTTGGACAACCAGGAGGAGAACTTCAGGCCGGGAATCCGCTGGCAACGCCTCAAAGACCAAAGAAAGATTGGAAGAATGGGTCGATAAACCAATCCCGCTTAGTTGATCGGATCCAAGCAGAGAAAGGTCACCCGGGTGGGCACCCAGATCGGCTGCATCGATGACCAGCACAAGGTCCGCATGAGCCTGTTCGATCGGGCCAAGGTAGTTCTCTGGTACATCACCTGCATCCAGCAGTGGGACATTTACCTTATCCTGCAATCGTTCGATCATAAGAGGGCCGACGCCATCGTCAGCCCTCATTAGATTCCCAACCCCCAGGATCAGGATATTCTTGTTCTGAACCCGTTGGCGGAGATCTTCCAGCATTACGCTGCTTGTAAGAAGCGACGGATCGGTCTTAGCAAATAGCCCAGCGTGAGAATAGCTGTTCCTGTAATCGTGATGGTCAGGAATGGACTGATATCGCCAGCGGCTACGCCCAGTAAAAACTTGCTGAAGAAACTTCCAAACGGTGGCAATCCGGAGAGCCACATGGCTGCCAGCAGGAAGATAATAAACACAAGCGGCATGCGGATCGCCAATCCGTTCATTTGGTCTATCCTGGATGTCTTCAGGTTCCGGCTGATATAGAATCCAACCAGGAAAAGCACGATCAACGCGATGCCTGCGGTAGCCAGATAGTTAAGCGCAATAGCAGGAGACAGGCTCATCCCCAACACAAAGAAACCCAACTGGCTGGTTGAAGCCAGAACCAACATACGCTTCAAGTCGCCCTCCACCCAGGCCAGGATAGCCCAACCGATCATGCCCACACAGGCGATAATCCGGGTGAGTGCGACAACATCATATTGGTGGGGCATAAAGAGCATTCCGACTATGCCAAGCAGGTAGAGTGCCCAGAGTATATGGGTCAGTATCATGCGGGCATTCAAGACGCGCAAGATCTGACCTATCAGCGATACAACCGCCGGGACAACCTCCGTGTAGAAATCTGATAAAGCCTGGTCTATGTACTTGTATATTATTGCAGATGCCCACTTGACCGCAGCCACACCATAGGTATAGATATCAAATGCACCTCGATCAGCCAGATCGTACGCCTGCTTCAACCCATTCATAGCTTTGATTGGACCATAAAAATGCGTGCCTGGTACACGGTAGATTTCTGGATTGAGGGCTTCACCTCCCAGAAAGACTTCATTCTCCGTGGTGTTCTTTATCCGACCGGCGAAATAGATCACCACGCCAGCCAACAAGCTGGCTATCAGCAAGACCACCGCAAGCTCAGATTGCCATAATCCCGGGATGATAGCCTGGGCGTTTACCCCTAACACCGGCCGTATCAGCACATCCAATGGCCAGCGGTAGAAGATACCAAAGCCAATACATACCAATGCAAGAAACACAAGTGGGATCGTCATCGTACGCGGCGATTCCTTGACCTGTGCCAATTCCTTCGGACGATCACCCCAGAATATGGAGTAAAGCAGTTTCATGAACGACGCCAAGGTCAGCGCCGAACCGAACATGGCTATAACCAAAAAAATCGGAAATGCTGCCCCACCCCGTTCGAGGATGCCCTGGTAGACCAGCCATTTGGATACAAAACCATTCATGGGTGGTACACCTGAAATTGCCATGGCTGCAATAAGGCAGGAAACAAAGGTCCAGGGCATATTGCTTGCCAGTCCTCCGAGTTCGGAGAATTTTGTTCGCCCAGTTTGTCGCTGGACTGAACCTCCACTCAGGAACAAACACGATTTATAAGTGGCATGGTTGATCATGTGGAACAGACCACCAATCACACCTACAGGAATGCCCGTTCCTATACCCATCACCATATATCCAACCTGTGAGACGGCGTGGAATGCGAGCATTTTTCGGAAATCCTGTTGGACGAGAGCCATCAGGACAGCTCCCAAAATCGTGATTCCACCAACAACCATTAATACCAGTCCAATTCCCGGAGTAATCACAAATATGTTTAAGGATATTCTTGCCAATAGAAAGATACCCAGCAACTTATCCAAAGCTGCCGGAAGGAATGCCATAGTCGGTAATGGAGCCGTAGTGGATATCGCCGGTATCCATGAGTGCATCGGCATGGCACCGGCCTTGGCAAAAGCACCAACCATGATAAGTAGAAAAGCGGCCATGGGGAACCATCCTGATAAAACCTGAGGATTGGACGTAATATCACTTATAGTCAAAGTACCTGATGTGAGCCAGAGGAATGTGATCCCAAGTAGAAATGACAGGTCACCAATTCCAGTGATTATTAATGTCTTCGTGGCTGAAGGAACGGCTTCATTACCATTCAGACCAGCCATTAAGTACAAAATAAAACCGTTCAATTCCCAGAAGAAAAGCAGGATAACCAGGTTGTTTGCCATTACCGCCCCAGCTACCGAACCTAAAGCAAGCAGAACATATGCATAATATTCGGAACAGCGAGGATGGCGATCCATGAATTTAAGGGAATATATGGTAATCAGTAGAGCAAAGATCGAACTGGCAACCAGGATGAACTTTGCAAAGGGCAGGGTCCTTAAGTCAAAGTCAACCCTCAAGTCCGGGCTGAATTGCAGCCAGCGAACCACAAGAGCCTGGTCGGGTTCTAAAAAAATGTATATTGAAAGTACGACCGCCGCCAGTGTGGTTATCAGGGTAAGGGTTTCCCGCAAGGCTTTGATCTTTTTCGGCAGAACAAGGCAAACCAACCCAATGAGGATGGGTAGAGCAATCGGGTAAATTATGATAGTGTCCATATCATCATCCTGTTATCTGTCTGACCACCGTATTGACCACATCCAAAAATGGCGTGGCTGCCAAGCCGATCAGCAGGGATAGAACAGCGAAACCAACCACCACGGCAACCATGCCTGGTGTACCTTCTTTTATGTTAGGCCATTTTACCGGACCCAGGAATACAGCGTTGAACAGGCGTAGGATATAAGCAAGGCTGAGCAACGCTCCAAAGACAGCCAGCACCGCAAAAAGCGTTTTCCCTCCAGCCAAAGCACCCATGATGATCATGAGCTTGCCGATAAATCCAGCAGTCGGTGGGAAGCCGATGATCGTCAAGGCACAGAAGATGAAAGCCACCGCGGTTACAGGCATGGTCCTGATCATTCCACCCAACTCGCGAATATCCTTGGTGTGCGTCCGGTGCTCGATAATCCCAATGCACAAAAACAGACCAGCTTTCGCCAGGCTGTGTGCCATCAGGAAGACCAGTCCACCGATTATGCCGATCGCGGTCATGCTGGCAAAACCAAGATAAACGTATGCCAGCTGCCCCAGGGTGGAATAAGCCAGGATACGTTTGGCATTATTTTCAACCAGCGCAGCTCCACCCGCCACCAGGATGGTTACTGTTGCGACAGTCGATGTTGCGTATTGCCAGTTCAGTGGTAGATTAAAGGCTCCAATAAAAATTCGGGCAAAGGCGAATACTCCAATCACCACCAACACCGCAGCGTGCAGCAGCGCCGTAACCGGTGAGGGGGCTACTCCTGCCGCTGGCAGCCAGATCTGAAGTGGCACCTGGGCTGACTTGGCAAGAATACCGATGAACATCAAGAATATTGCCAAATCACTGATCGTCTTGCCGTGGATATCTGATATTACCAGGCTACCAGTCTCATGCCAGACCATCTCCATTCCTACCAGCATAAAGAATGACCCAAAAATGGTCATCAACAAGGCGGTATCGGCATTACGTAAATGCTGTGGTTCTCGGAAAAAACCGATCAAACGCCAGGAACAAATGGCAGTGATCTCCCAGAAGATATACAGAAGGAGAAGGTTGGCAGAAAGAACCAATCCCATCATCGCGCCCAGGAAAAGGACCACCAGGAAATAATACTCACCGAGGTGGGAATAATCTTTCATATAGCCAACCGAATACACCACAATCATCAAGCCGATCAATGCTGCCATGATGGCTACATACACTCCCAGGCCATCAATGATAAAGTTAAACCCAAAACCAGGTATGGCTGATTGACCAAGCATGATGGTCTTTGCCTGGCTGGCAATTGGGATGAGCGCCAGGGCAGATGCCAGTGTAGCCAGCATGACCAGCACTGCCAGCAGATTACGGAGGAACCCGGAGATGCGGTCTGCCAGCAGGGTCAGCAGTGAACCGAGGATTGGAATACCGAAGGTTGCAATGGCTAACATGATGGTCTCCTTTTACAGTCCCAACCAAGCCAGCGCGATACTGACCAAACCGGCGATCGCAATCCGTCCCCAGAACAGGCGCAAGGCTTGATCGAGTCTCAACCGGGCATGGGTGGTTTTAATCACTATGAGCACAACCAGGATGACCAGCAGCTTAAGTATAAAACCGAGAATCGAAAGCATGGTCAGTTTAACCCCACCCATAAAGAGCAACACTGCAAAGACAGGCAGAAAAAAGAACATCATTGCCCGGGAAATTTTAAACAATGCCAGCCCTGTGCCTGAATACTCAGCCAGCGGGCCTCCGATCAATTCAGTTTCGGCTTCGCTTATGTCAAAGGGTAGATAACCAAGCTTGGCTTGCATACAGATAATCATAACCACCAGGGCGACGAACCCGGAAACGCTGCCAGCGATGGCACCATGGGCAGACTGAAAGGCAAGGATATCAACAAAGCCAATCGAGCGAACCTTGATAATAACTGTTGCAACTGCCAGCAGGAACCCCACCTCGTAAGCCAGGACCATGCTCATTTCCCTGCTGGCGCCGATCGCTCCAAAGGGACTGCGCGAAGAGGCTCCACCTATGATCAGCGCTATGGCCGGCAGTGCAGAAAGATACACGACTACTATCAAGTCGCCCATAAAGCTGTCTTGAGGGTAAAACAGCGAGCGTAAGACGATCACCGCTGCCAGGGTTGCACCTGCTATTGACAACAGCGGTGCAGCCAGAAATCCGATCGCGCGTGAACCTCTTGGAATGAGCATTTTCTTGGACATCAGTTTACCGATGTCAGCGAAAGGCTGGAACCAGGGCGGTCCTTTTCGGCTTTGGACGACGGCAGTGACCTTGCGGTCCACCCAGGTTAAGAACAATCCGACAATCGCCGTGAACAGGAAGCCCGGGAAGACCAGGGTATAAAAAATCCCGAGGGATAATGTTATAAGATTCATACAGCCTCCTTATGCTTCCATGACGATTTGTGACTCTACCTGTTTCGGCACCAGACCCAGCGCCTGGGCGACGCCATAGAGGATCGCCTCTGGACGCGGTGGGCAGCCGGGGATGAAGATATTTACCGGCAGGACATTGCTCAGTCCCCCCAATGTCGAGTAGCTGTTATACCAGATCCCGCCGTTGGTCGCACATGAACCGACTGCAATGACAAGTTTCGGATCAGGTGTGGCTTCATATAAGCGCAGCAACCGTTCGCGCACCTGGCGTGTAACAGGTCCGGTCACCAGCAGCGCATCAGCGTGGCGGGGTGTATGAACCAGCTTGATACCAAAACGTTCCACATCATAGTAGGGTGTGAGCACATCGAGTATCTCAATGTCGCAGCCATTGCACGAGCCGGCATTGACATGATAGACCCAAATTGATTTCTTGAAACACCAGTCCAACAAGCGGCTCATGGTACCACCTCCAAGTTTAATGAGGGTGTATGAATGGCGAGCTTACGTTTGCAGGCAATACAAAGATCAAGGTAGTCGCGATCATCCTGATGCAGTTCACTCGCTGCCAACTTATCATTCACCAGATTTACTGAACGTTGCGTGCTGACCGCTTCCCCACACGACCTGCAGAGCACTAATTTGAACTGCACATGTATCTGAAGGTCTTCGAGTGAGCTTGTTGAGAGTTCAAACTGGGGCGACATTCTTAGTGCCTGCTGCGGACAAACATCACGGCAACTGGCACAGTACGTACACCGTCCAAGTTCAAAATGGAGTGTCCGGTAACCGTTCACATCATCTAATGTAATCAGCCGCGCCGGACAGGCATTGGCACAGGCGCCGCAGCCGATACATTTATCCACATCAATAACCGGCTTGCCGCGGAATTCCCCTCCCGGGGCATGCGGCTGAAAGGGATATGCCAATGTCACCCGACCAGCCTGAAGACAGACAAGTGCTTCCTTTAACTCACTAATGGTATGTTTGAACATAGATCCCTTCCCTACTTCCGGTTATTGAAGCGATTGAGAAGTTCTTGCTGCTTGTAAATCCGTAACTCACCTGAATCCTTGTCGATCACAGCGATCCGTTCCGTGCAGGAGAAGCACGGATCCAGGCTGCCGACACTGATCGGTGCATCTGCAATCGTCATACCTCGCAACAGGGCAGGGATGCACTGCAGGTTGTTGTATGAAGGGGCACGTACACGCCAGCGGTATGGTCGTTGTTCATTCCCGGTCATGACATAGTGGTGAACTTCCCCGCGTGGTGCTTCAACAGAACTGACGCCAATCCTATATGGCTCGATCTCATCAAATTCTGCCATTATAGGACCCTTGGGTAATTTCTTTAGTACCAGCCGCACAAGACGGATTGCTTCCAGCAGCTCACGAATACGCACCATGGTACGCGCCCAAATGTCGCAACCCTGCTCCACACATACATTTACATCCAGGTCGGTGTAGGCGGCAAAGGGATGATCGCGACGTGCATCGATGTCCAAACCTGAACCACGGGCGGTCGGTCCCACAACACAGTAAGCCCGCGCATCTTCAGGGGTCAGGATGCCTGTACCCTCCAGACGGGCACGCAGCGAGCTGTCATCGAGTATGGCATCCAATACCGCAGCTGCTTCGGCTTCGATCTTATCGATTACCGGGGTGATCTGTTCTCTGGCATCTACCGGTAAATCACGGGTTACGCCACCTATGTGATTGATCCCATATGTCTTCCGGTTACCGGTGATGTTCTCAGTCAACCACATTACTGGCTCTCGGATGCGCCAGGCTTGCATGAAGAGCGTGTCAAATCCAATGAAGTGACAAGCCAGCCCGATCCACAAGAGGTGGCTATGGATACGTTCCAGTTCCAGCAATAATGTTCGTATATATGCTGCCCGCGGCGGGATCTCTATCCCGACTGCCTTCTCGGCTGCCTGGCAGTAACATGAGCTATGGACAAAACCGCAGATGCCACAGATTCGTTCTGCGATGGCTGGCACTTGCTGGTATGTTAATTCAGCATCTCCCAATTTTTCAATACCGCGATGGGCAAAAAAACCACGGTAATCCATCCCGACGATATCTTCACCATGTACGAACAGGTTGATAAAGACCGGTTCTTCCAAAGTCGGGAAGAAGGGTCCGATCGGAAAAACCGAAGTATCCGGTGGTGGTACTTTCAGAACAACCTTCTTCTGGGGCTGACTGCGCGGGCGTTCGTCGAAACGAAAATCCTTGCGCAGTGGATAAAGATCCTCAGGCCAGTCATCCGGCAGGACCAACCGCCTGGGATCTGGGTGTCCAATGGGTTCCACCCCGATCAGATCACGAACCTCGCGCTCTGCCCAATTCGCTGCCGGGATCAGCCAGGTGATGGATGGAATGCTGACATGAGCTGGATCGACATCTGTCGTAAGTACTAGGAAGAGCCTATCAGTATCCAGGGCGAAAAGCTGGCTTACCTCATAGCAACCGGTCAGCTGACGGCAGTCCGTACCGACAGAGGTTATCAAGCGCCCCTTGAGCATATCCCGGATATAGCGCACAGTGTCCTGGAGGTCCGCACTGGATACCTTCGCGATAAGCATGTCGTCGCGAACCTCCTTAAGACGGATATTCATAGCCTTCAGCCTTTCCTGCAGGTCAAGCGAAGCGTTTGTTTTTACGATTGTTGCTACCATGTGAGCCTCACTTCCCTTCCCCACCATTCCAATTACTCGGAATGCTGACCAATGTACCTTCAGAACCAGCTGCCCGACTGATGACCGCATGGATGCCGCGCTGCCTGGCTTTAACCATCATTTCATCCAACTCACCAAAGGATAAAGCGCGCGCGGAGCAGGTTGTCACACAGGCCGGTTCCAAGCCTTCTGCCAGGCGATGGACACACAGGTCACATTTGCGGGCGACCTTATTTAGCGTGTCAAACCAGATGGCTCCAAAAGGACATGCCAAAGAACATAGCTGGCAGCCTATGCACTTCATCGGGGCAATGGTCACTGCATCTGGTGTCTCGCGACGGATGGCTTTGGTCGGGCAAACCTCGATACAAGGGCTTTCCCCGCAGTGCCGGCAATTCAATGGAACAGCATATTGTTCGTCGATCACCTGCACGAACATATTCGAACGATCATCATGCACACGTTCACAAGCCACCTCACACGACCGGCAGTTTATGCAACGGGTGATGTCCATATAGATGACTTTAGGCATGACCGCTGCCTCCTTTCTTCCTCCTTACCGGTTCGATCTTGCAGGCAGCCACTTTATATTCCGGGATCTTGGCGACCGGGTCAAGAGCATCGATGGTCAGGACATTCGTCCCAACGAAATGGAACGGCATGAACAGCACTCCCGGAGGGATACGACGTGTGATGCGGGCTTTCGCCTGCGCCATCCCACGACGTGTACTGACGTGTGCCATTTTCGCGTTGGTAATGCCGTACTGGTTCGCCGTGTCTGGATGTAGTTGAACAAACAGTTCCGGTTCACGCGTATTCAAAGCTTTGGTACGGCGGGTCATGGCTCCGGAGTTGTACTGCATCACCACACGCCCGCTGGTCAATACCAGTGGATACTCCGGGGAAGTTTCTTCGGCGGGCAGGATATATTCCACAGGTGTCATCCTGCCGCGTCCATCCGGTTTGATAAAACCACCCGTATACAAGATCGGTGTTCCCAGGTGGTCAGTCGAATTACACGGCCAGGGGATTCCACCATGAGTCTTTTGTAAACGTTCCGGGGTCATGCCTGCATAGCTGGGTGTAACTGCGCGGATCTCATAAAAGATGGCTTCTTCGTCCGGGTGGTTGAAGGCTTCGCCAAATCCAAGACGGGCTGCCAAGTGGGAAATGATCCGCCAATCCGCCATGGATTCTCCAACAGGTTTGATAGCCTGCTCCAGCCACTGCACCCGCCGGTCAGTTGCTGTCTTGGTACCCCGCTTCTCAGCGAACGAGGCCGCCGGAAGGATCACGTCCGCCAGTTCAGCGGTTTCAGACATGAACAGTTCCATCACAACCAGGAAATCCAGTTTCTTGAGAGATTCCTTGACATGGGTACTGTTTGGATCACCTACGATTGGATTCTCACCCATTATCAACATGCCACGCATATCACCCCGATCCATGGCGTTAGTCATTTCTACGATTGTCAGGCCGACTTTGTCCGATAGTTTCTCCGGACGGATTTTCCAGTCACGAGCAAAATTGCTGCGTGCCGCCGGATCGGTCACCTGCTGGTAACCCGGATACACATTTGGCAAGGCACCCATGTCACAGGCACCCTGGACGTTATCTTGCCCGCGCAATGGGTTAACACCTGTACCTGGCCGGCCAAATTGTCCGCAAAGCATCGCCAGGTTGGCGAGGTTTTTAACCGTCTCTGTCCCACAGGTATGCTGGGTAATACCCATGCAGTAAACAATGGAAGATGCCGGGGCAGTGGCATAAGCACGCGCTGCAGCAACAATCCGGTCAGCAGGAATACCGGTCATGGCTTCCACGCGCTCCAATGAGTAGGCGTTAACGACATCCTTGACCTTTTCAAATCCCTCCGTGCGGGTCTCAACAAATTTACGGTTATAAAGCTTCTCTTTAATGATGATATTCATCATCGCATTGATCAATGAGATATCGCTTCCGGGCAGGAGGGGCAGATAAATATCTGCTGACCAGGCTGTGGGTGTATAACGGGGATCTGCCACGATCAGTTTCGCGCCGCGTTGGTGGGCATCCATCACCCAGCGGGAAACGATCGGATGGTTCTCGGCAAAATTGGAACCGATGGCAAAAATGCAATCTGCATTGGATAGATCAACGATCGGATTGGTCATTGCACCAGAGCCCAGTGTGGCAGCCAGACCGGCCACCGTTGGACTGTGTCAGAGACGGGCGCAATGATCGACGTTGTTCGTCCCCAGCATACGGGCTAATTTCTGGAAGAGGTAATTATCCTCGTTCATTGCCTTGGCTGAGGCCAGAAAACCGAGAGCCTGTGGTCCATGCTTTGCCTGGATCTGCTGTATATTGGTTACAACCAGTGACAAGGCTTCATCCCATGAAATTCGCGTGAATCTGTTATCGATCCGCTTCATGGGGTACAGCAGACGCTCGCGATGATAGACGATATCGAGACAAGCATTTCCCTTTGGACACAATGCCCCCTCATTAACAGGATGCTCTTTCATGTACTCAAGACCGGTGATGGTACCATCGCGGGTATTAATATACAGCCCACAACCAACACCACAATAAGGGCAAACACTTGCAACAGACTTTTCTTCCATAAGGCATCTCCCTTCGGACGTGAGCCATTGTTCAAGGCAACGCCCAGGAATGGCAAGATACGATACTCCTCCAAGAGAACCTTTGGCGAAAACTTGTCGAAATCTAAACCCCCCGTATAAAAAACGCTACAGCAATTGAAGCTTCAATAGGATATTTCTTATTCTAAAAAACCACATTCTTGCATATTCTAGTTTTTATTGAACTAAAAATCAAGAACAGTACTCATCATAAACAGGTTACTTTAAGCGGCTCTCATTAAAAGAAAATGGTTCTCTCGCAGGAGTTCATAACCGGGTCCAAATAAAAAATATAATCTTATTCGCTTGACCTCATGATTGGCAATCTGTGTACATTGAAAAAAGAAATAAAGGTTGTGACTAAATATGTATATGTTATTGTCGCGAAACCTCCTTGGTTTGAATTGCAAAATCGAATAAGGTTGAAGCATTGGCTCATCCATTTTTAGCCAGCAACAATGTCAGAGTGAATACCGCACCCTTCCCCTCCTCGCTTTGAGCAGCGATCTGTCCACCGTAGTGATCCACAAACTGTTTGACAATGCTCAATCCTAATCCGGTACCGGTGATCCCGGATTTCCGGGCATTACCGGCCCGAAAGAACTCATCCCAGATATGCGGTAAGGCATTCTCAGGAATACCCATGCCCGTATCAGAAACCCTCATCTGCACATGATCACTATCTTCGTTGACCTCAACCTTCACCTGCCCACCCGATGGTGTGTACTTGATGGCGTTGCCAATCAGGTTGCCCATTATTTTTTCCAGGCCATCCTCGGTTGCGTTTACATTCCGTGGTTTTTCAGGAAGGGAGACCGTCAATGTGATATTTTTTTCCCTGGCCGCAACGGACAATCTATCCACGATACGTTTAATCACAGGTTGGTATGCAACCAGTCCGGGTTTTTCAAGCTCAGCCGTTTTGGAAGCTGCCAGGGTAAGCAGGTCGTTGATCAACTCCAGGAGCGAGTCCAGGCGCATCTCTACCCGGGATAATATTTCAAACTGTTTTTTCGACAATTCGCCTGCAAGACCAGCTGATAGCGTTCGTACCAAGCTTTGGGCTCCACTCACTGGCGAGCGCAGTTCATGAGCCACCATCACCATGAATGCCGATTTGAATGCATTCAGTCTCTCCATTTCTTCATTTACCCGGGCCAGTTCGGCGGCTTCCTGCTCGATGGATTGCAGACGTTTTGCTTCCAGGGTAAGCCTGCGCTTTTCCAAACCCTGGGTGACGGTTAATTGAAGCAGATCGGCGGTAAAAGGCTTTGAAATGAAATCGTAAGCTCCCTGTTTGATGGCTTCAACTGCCAGTTCCACAGAAGCGTAACCTGTGATGATCACACACACGGTATCGGGATCTTTCTCATGGATCGGGCGCAATAAATCGATACCCCGGCCATCTGGCATCATGATGTCCAACAAAACCATGTCAAAACCGGCTGATTGGATCTTTTCCAGACCGACCTTGAAGCTTGCCGCTGTATCCACGATGAAACCGGCCTGTTCCAATACCCTCCGGCAACCTTCACGTATACCGACCTCATCATCTATAACCAGGATATTGCCTTTGGATTCCATATCTATCTCAAAATAATCAACTTACCGATTCTGGCGCTCCAGCAGAAGGAGCCGGCTGTCCCACAGGCAGTCTTACGGGAAGGGTTAAAATAAATGTTGTGCCCTGACCAACCTGGCTGTCAACATGAATTTGCCCTCGGTGCATTTTAATAATTCCATAGACGATTGATAAACCCAAGCCTGTACCCTTGCCGGATGGCTTCGTTGTGAAGAAGGGTGTGAATAGTTTATCTAGTTTGTCCTCTGGAATGCCACAGCCCGTATCAGAAACCCGGATCTCAACCCACTGATTATCCACCAGGCTGGTGGAAATGGTGATCACACCGCCATTCTCCATGGCTTCCGCCGCGTTATTAAAAAGATTGATGAACACCTGCTGCAACTGAGCCGGATCAGCTTGCATGATAGAGACAGCCTGGCTGTAATGGCAGACGACTTTTACCTTTTCGTAGATGGGTTGAAGAGAGATCGTCTCGATCACCTGATTCAATAAGCCATGGATGTCAATTTGCTGGGTCAATACTTCCTGCTGACGGGCAAAGTTCAACAGGTCCGCTACAATTCTCTTGCAGCGATTAGCCTCATTGAGGATCATTTTCAAGTCATCCCGGTGTGGGTCTTTCACAGCAGTGTCCTTGTAAATTAAATCAGAGAAAAGAAGGATCGTACCCAGGGGATTGTTGAGTTCGTGTGCCACTCCTGCTGCCAGTTGACCCATGGACGCCAGTTTCTCATTTTGGATGAGCTCCTGTTGGGTTTTCTGCAAGGTTTCGATCATGGTATTGAATGATCTCCCCAGGACAGCCAATTCTCCATTACCATAAGGCTTTACACGCACCGCCATTTCCCCTTGTGCCAGGCGCCGATTTGCGTCCGCCAATTCTGCAATCGGGCGGGTTATGATCTTTGCTATCGGTATCGCAATGATTATGGCAAGCAGGATACACACCAGGGCAATGAGCAACACACGTTTGTTAAAGTTGTTGACCAGTCTGTCAAAAACTGAGCGGCGGGCACCTACATAAAGAATACCCACAATCTTACCCTGGTGGTCACGTAATGCGGAGTAGCGGGTGATAAACCAGTCATTTACCACAAAAGCCTCTCCCTTGTAGTCGAGACCTTGTTTAAGGACCTGGTCATACACGGCTTGAGAGACTCGTGTACCTACCGCTCGTGAATTATCCTCGTTTCTTACATTCGTGGAAACCCGGAGATCACCAAACATAATGGTAACAGTGTCAACCCCGGCGACCTCTTTTATCCGATCCACCAGGGTGAAGTCATTGTTGAAGAGATATGCGGTCAATACTGCGCCCATCAATTTGCCGTTTTGATCCTTCAAGGGGGCGACTCCTGTCAGCGATAATCCGGCAGTTCCTTCGCGGGGATCGTAAGGTTGTGGAGCAGCCTTGGGAGTTTCCTTCAAGGGAATATTCGCCTGCTCATTCAATCTAACCTGTGAGAGGAATTCGACCGGGATAACCTCTGTAGCCGATAATTGTTCTCCTGAAGACAAAACAGCCTGGACGATTGGCAAACCTCCGAAATTACCCTGCGTCAGCACGGGTGACAACTTGCCATCTGGTGATAGAACCCGGCCCGCCAGTAAATTTCCTTCGGTGTCCAGTAATGCGATGAGATGGGTGCCGCCAAGGGCAAGCACGGTGATCTTGTTCGTTATTTGCTGGTCAATAGCCTGGATGGCCTCATCCTGACCCAACATGGCAGCAGGAAAACTCTGAATTACCAGGTGGTCCAATACCAACCGGTGACTGATGGCCGCAACTTCATCCAGCTTGAGCTGATAGAAAGCCTCTGCCAGGTCCATATCACGGGCTACCTGCTCATTCTCAGTGGTTCCCAGGTAATCACTGATCACTCGTGAGATGACCAGTGAGCTTAAGCCTACCGTAATGATTGCCAGCAGCGAAAAGGAGACGATCAGCACAACCTGCAGCCGCCAGCTTAACAATTGGGCGATAAACCATTTCATATCATCACGCTTTTTATAAGAGTATGAGGAACAATGTTAACCCTTCTTCTTCAGAATCCAGTCAACCTTGCCAACCAGACCAACCGGATCGATGGGTTTATCCACGAAAAGTTCAACTGCTAGTGTGTCGACAGTAGAATCAAATTCCAGCGGGGTTGTACTTTGGATCGATGTCAGCATTAGGATCGGGATCTCTCGGTATTTATAGAGCTCTGAAGATGGATCGGGGTTGCGCAGCCTTTTTGTAAGCTGGATACCTTCATCAGGAGTTTCCATGATCACGTCGAGGACGACCAGATCCGGAAGTTCGGCTTTTATCTTTTCCAGTCCTTCTTTGCCACTGCTCGCGGATATCACCTCATGGCCGACATTTTCTAGGCTCATCCGGACTGCCAGGATAATATCGGGATCATCATCAACAACCAGAATCTTAGCCATTGTATGTATCCTTTCTTCACAGGACGATAAAAATATGGAACGGCGTCATAACTAAGGCAGCTGATATCACCATTGCCTTATGCACTACCCTATACCTTTGGGCAACGGTTTTTCCTTTATCACTCCTTGCCCAGCCAGGTACACTTCCAGGGGGATGCCATAAAACTTGGCCATTGCTTCCTGGTCGGTGGTGTCCACCTTTGCCCAGCGGGCAAGCTCGAGGTCTGCTGGCAGGTTAAACCGGCCGTCGTAGGGGTCACCATTGGGCATTGTAGCACCGAACATCTGCCTGACCTTGGAAAGCTGCTTATCCGTCAAGTTCCGTGCCCATCTCAACTCAGCTTTATAAAAGTCAGCATAGGTTAAATCCGCATGGTCAAAGTTCGCACCACGCAGATTAGCCCTGTTGAAACGGGCTGCATTCAGCTTGGCCCTGCTCAGATCCGCATTTTCCAGATCGGCTTGATGGAAATCAACGCTGCACAAATCCGCCTCCATCAGGTCCGCATCCTGCATTTGGGCACGGCAGAGCGGTATGCTACGCAATGAGCCATCAGTGAGCCAGCCCCGCACCCGCATCTCTGCCACTGCCTGTAATACAATCCGGTTATCCGGATCCATGATCTTATTGATCAATTCGATCTTTGTTGCCATTTTTACCTCCTTTGCCAGGACTTGCACATTTCTAAAATGCTGTATCTATACACAATATAACCACCTGAGGTAACAAATGCAGTTACAAGCAGGTCACAGGTTGGTAACAAAAATATTCGGGAATGGCATGGAGTTCCTTTCCCCCCAAAGAAGTTTTCCCCAAGGTTCGGTCAGCTTATTTATTTTTTATTGCAATCACTAAAGAATACCCCACACCGGGTACGGTCTCGATATTGGCTGGTTTTACAGGGTGAGCTTCCATTCTCCGGCGCAGACGGTAAACCAGTTGTTTCAGCATGGATTTATCACCCCCGCCTGGACCCCAAACGCGGTCGATTAAATAATCAGCCAACACAACCTGATCGCGGTTTAACATGAGGACCTCAAGTAAACGACATTCCAGGGTGGTAAGCCTGGTGATCATTTCCTCGCCGTAAAATAACTGGAAACGGGAGCGGTCAAGTGTTAAATCTCCGATGGTTAATTTCTCCAATGCCGGGGGCGCATCACTTACCCGGCGCATCACTGCTTCAGCCCGGGCGATCAATTGACGGGGGCTGAATGGTTTGACGATATAATCGTCGGCGCCCAGTTTCAATCCGGTGACGATATCATCTTCTTCACCGCGCACGCTCAAAATAATAATGGGCGTGTTGTCCTGGACACGGATCTGACGGCACACGCTGAGCCCATCCATTTTTGGCAGATTCAGATCCAGGACAATCAGGTCAGGTGACTCGTTCTTCCAACGATCCAGGGCAGCAATGCCATCATGAGCCACGATCACATCATAACCAGCCCGGCGCAGGGTGAAAGTAACCACATCAGCCAGAGCCAGGTCATCATCCACAACCAAGACTTTCATACGGTATCCTTCAAAGGAATTGTGAACCAGAATCTCGAACCACCGGCGGGATTTTCATCCACACCCACTTCACCGCCATGCGCTTCCACTATTGTCTTGACCACAGACAGACCCAGCCCTATACCATATTGAGCTCTATCCTCCAATCCCAGCCGTACAAAGCGCTGGAACAGCCTGGAGCGCTCAGATTGTGGAATGCCTGGCCCCCGGTCACTTACCGTAATACGTATTGCAGTCTTCTGCTCTATCTTCAAGCTCAATGCAATCGTCGTCTCCATAGGGCTGTATTTACTGGCGTTCGATAATAAATTTACCAACACCTGGGTGAGGCGGGTGGGGTCAGCATTTACCAGGGGTATTTTGGCCGGCATACCCAAGGACAATTCCTGCTGCCGGCGTTCCAACAAAGGTTTCATTACCCGTGTGGCTTCAGTAACGACACCAACCAAATCCGTCGGATGGCGGCGAATACGGAATTGTCCGGCCTCCATGCTGGCACTTTCGAGCAAATTGTCAATCAGGGTCTGTAAACTTGTGACACCAAGATGAATGGAGTTCAATAATTTTGCGATCTCTCCCAGGGACATCGCATTCATTTCTTCAAGAAGCAATTCAACGGATGCATTCAATGCCGCAAGGGGTGTGCGGAATTCATGAGAGATATTTGCCAGGAAATATGAGCTCAGGCGCCTGGCCGAATCTTCCTCGGTGATATCCCGCAGAACCAGTGCAACCTGTTTTTCTTCACCTGAGGGAGGTTTCAATTGAGCGCTGGTCACAGCAAGCGTAATTTCCTTCCCTTCACGCGTTTGTACTGTAACCTGGTTCACACTGCCGAACGGAGGGATATGCTCTGTGAATTTATCTTTGCTCTCAATCAGTGGAAAAATCCGATTAATGGACAGACCCAGGACTTCAGCCCGCTGCCAGCCAGAAATCCGTTCTGCACCCTGGCTGAACGAAGTAACCTGCCCTTCGTCGTCAATGGTCACTATTGCTTCGACCATGGATTGTATCAGGGTATCGGACCACTCTTTGGTCTGGGAAAGGTCTTCAAGGGCGAGCAGAGCGTTCACCCGGCTTTTTTCAAAAGCGGCTGCCAGGGTGACGATCTCGTCAGGACCTGCCGGGATGGGGATGGGTGTTTCAAAATCACCCTGGCTGATATTGATGGCGGCGCTTGTCAAATCCTTGAGTGGCGCGGTCAGCCGCCGGGCAAACCAGCCGGCTATGACAGACGCGGCTGCACACACCACAACGGTAATGAGAATTAATAAAACCAACGCGGCTTGATCGGATCTGACCAGGTCATCCATTGACAGGGCAACTTCGGAAACAGCTATCAATTTGTCATTATTGCCAATCAGTGGTAAGAGGGTAACGTAATAATGCGAATGATCAAAATTCAACACCTGCATTTCAGTCTTTCCGGAGGTGATGACACGGCTATATATCTCCGGGCTGACCGCTTCAGGCGCTCCACGAATGGTCGTTACGATCCGGTTCCCATTTATGATCAAACTTTGATCGAACCCGGATTCTTTCGCTAAATTATTCATATAGCCATCATCAAGGATAATTCCAACCGTTAGATACAATTCCCTGTCCGGGTCACCCTGGACCGGCTTGCTGACCAGCAACGCCATTTGCGGATTCGTACCATCCATCACCTGAAAAAAGGGCTGCTGCGATGATGACGGCTTCATGGATGGAATCGCCAACGTGCCCTCAGCTAAAACTTTGCCGGACTGATCGGTCAACATCAAGATGTCCAGGTCGGTATCTTTTTGGAATATTTTCAGGTATGGGGTTAAATCTTCGAATTCCTGTAATTGTATGAGGTTTTGCAGCGTTGGGCGCTGTGATGCGAGGGATGCCAGGTTACTCAAACGGACTTTCTCTGTCTCCAACAATGTAAGAGTAACCTTCCCGCCGCCTGACAGCCGTGCCCATGCCTGGTCTTCCAATTCGGAATGAACTGCCAGGTAAGTGGGAACTCCCGTGAGCAATGCCGTAATTACAATGATGGCAACAAATGCCAGCAATAATCGCGATGAGAAATTGTGCATGCCAACACGGCTATTAATACTCATGGCTGTTGGATTTTTCATCCATATATCATTATACAGTTTTTACCATGGGAAAAATATACTACACACCCCTGTTTATATGGTTGGACCAGGTTCATACAAAGGGTATCCAAGAAACCATGATGGTACCCATTAATTATTTTGGTCTCACAATCACGACTCAGTTTTGTCACGAAAAACGCAAGCATCTAATATTTTATTGATAATGAGACCCTTCACCCTCAAAGGCATGCGGAGGTGTTGCGGGCGCAGAGGAGGCTGCTTTAGGGTGAGGCGCGGGATTGGAGGAGACCCTTCAGTCGCACACCTGCCCTGGCGGGCAGTGCCAGGGAAGAACACTCCTTCAGGGTGACAGAAGAGGTGGGGCGCGGGTCTGGAGGAGATTCTTCGCTTCGCTCAGAATGACATGGTCTGAGGAGGGGCAGTCAGGGTGACACACTCTACTTGCGGTGGACTCATATTTTGGATGATCGCCGTATGTTAACAAAAAACAAAAGGAGCCCATGCCTGAGGGGCTCCTTTTAGCATAAAATTAATACATTATGGTTTTACGTATACGATATATTCAAAAACCTGGCTGCCAGGCGTGTAATCCACGCTGCCATCGTTGATCTGCCGGGTAAATGTGACAGTCGTGCTCAAATGATGCTCTCCCGCAGGCCAATCCGATAGAATGGTATAGTATGCCCGACAAAACTGACCACTGGCGGGATAGTCCAATGAGGCAAACCGATCCAGGTCGATTTCCTGTCCACCCAGCAAGAAACTGGGTTGAACATACTTTAGATTTTCTGCAAGCGTTTCTTCGGTACCGGCACACCAGCCCCATGCCCAGAGCAGGTCCTCGGGTGTGAACAGCTCGATCGTATAGGAAAAGGTCTTATCCATTACGGACAGGTCGCTCTGTGAATACTGTTCGCGGGCTTTCTCCTCAAGCTGGCTGATATTGCCGCTTTCGAGCGCCTTCTGCGCATCCTCTTTTATGGCAACCTTTGGTGGACCAGTTGGAGTAATTCCCATGCCCATCGGCTTCAATACCGCTGCCTCACCGGCTTTCAATACTTCATCCTGTTGGGATAAGACCATTGCCTCATCAATCGGGACAAGCAATGTGGGGATAACTCCCTTCCCTTCCAGGAAAATACTCCCATCCGGCAAGGTGAAGCGACCGGTTGGGACCTGCAATGACATGCCTTCCGGCAGCAGGAACTGGCCGCGGGCAACCTCGGCCTCCACACCGGCAGATGGTGTTTCACCAACCACTATCATGCCTGGCACCTGGCTGAAACCATAGGCTTCGATCTCACAGGCGCTGGCACAAGCCTGTCCCACCAATAACACCATCTTCTCGAACTGGTATTGCTCCTGATTGGGCAGCACTTTTTCAGGTACACCTTCAGGTTCGAATTTACCGGTCTTTTCGCTGTAATACTCCAATTGCCCCAATATGATCTCCTTATCATACAGGAAGCCAGCCAGACCCAACGGTGCACCCCCGGCGTTCTGGCGTAAGTCGATGATGATACCCGGCAATTGATTTTCCTGAAATGTCTTCAAGGCGCGTTCGAACAGGCGGATGATCAGGTTCAGATCATCATAGTTCGTATTGATCTTGATATAACCGGTGCCGGAAGCCATGATCCTGAACTCAACCGGCAACGCGTTCTGGTCGAAGCCGCTGTAGATGGAGGTTACATTAAAACTTTGGCGTTCCGAGCTGGCTGTCAATGTTGCGGTAGCGGCACTACCAGCCGGATTGGAAAATGTGACCGGTGCTTCTGTTCCTTCAGGGGCGCGCAAAAAATAGCGTGCCTGCTGGTAGCGCAGCGAAAAGTCTGTCGAGTGGGGCAATGACAGGGGTTTGACCTCCCCTATCGCTTGTTTGACCGGTTTGCCATTGAATTCGAGCACTTCTGCGCCAACCTGGATACCCGCTTCAGCAGCAGGTCCATTTTCCAGTACGTAGATGACGATCACCTTTCCATCATCGAGCTCCCTGATGGCAAAACCATAACCTCCGCCAGTCTCGTTGAGAAAGACCTGTGAACCGGCATTCCCACCATCCAGATTGACATGACCATCATTGAAAGCCCAGGTGAAATCACGCAGGGCGAGATAGAACGCCGCGGCATCCTTTTTCTTTTCGGCTTCTTCCACGCGCGGTTTGAGCCCTTCATAAAGGGCGTCCCAATCCGGCTGCTTGCCGATGATACCGTTGAAGGCATACTCTTTCTTTACGATCTCGAACATCCTGTCGAAAGCCTGGCTATAGGAGTTTTGCGAGAAATCTTTTATCTGGACATCCTGCGGTTCATACAGCGCCAGTTGAGGCTCCTCTTCACGGGTAACGGTAAATGGTTCCTTATCCAGATTAATGATCGAATAACCCGCCGGGATACTGTTGACCGGATCATCTGCTGTGAACAACCTCTTGTCCTGACCGAAACCGGACGGAAATTGCTGCCGGTCATCCGGTGCCCAGACCACCAGGCTACCGCCGATCACCTCGTCCTCATTCTCCGTGTCAGTGATGACCGAAGCCAGGTAGGTTGGCCAGCCAAAATCACGGTCATCGCCCACGCTGTAGGGGCTGCCGGTCAGGTTTGGCCAATATGAGACGGCGAAGATCTGTACACCGTTATCCTGCTGGGTGTTGTGATCCACATCCGCCAGGATCCCGGTCGGTTTAGCCGGGAGCTGCAGTGTATATTCACCTTTTTTGCTTTCAGGATCCAACGAGAGAAAACCCAGCGTCTGCGATGCCAGCGGGATCTCCCACTCAGGATCGCGTATTATAAAACCATGCATATCCACCAATGCCACCGCCTGTTCCACGTAATAGGTGGTGATGATGTCATTGGTGTACGTAAAGGAACCGGTGATCTGAAAAGGCTGCTTATCCCCCGATACTTCGGTTCTAACTGGTGTTGCGGTTGCCCGCATCCTGCCCGGCAAACAGGCGGTCAACAGCAGGTTCATTAATATGATGGCACTGAAGATTTTCGTCAGTCGTTTTTCCATCTTTACTCCTTAATAATAATCGAACTATTCGATCACAAATTGAGCTTAATTATACTTCCGGATGAGAGACAGCCTATGAAAGCCGGTTACCCCCAGGGAACAAAATCACAAGTAATTACCAGAGATGTCATGTTGAGCCGCTGTTTTTTGGCGGCGAAACATCTCCTCAACAACCGTGATGAGATTCTCGTAAGGAACTGCTGGGGTACCGGTTTCTTCCTGATAGAAGATCTCCGACACCATTGAGTTACTCGAGGTGACGCGGTTCTGGAGGAGATCCTTCGCTTCGCTCAGGATGACACTGGCTGGTCAATATCCAGCGGGACGTATACTGATTCGGGTAAATACCAAGGGATGTCATGTTAAGCCGCTGTTTTTTGGCGGCGAAACATCTCCTCAACAACCGTGATGAGATACTCCTAAGGAACTGTTAGAGCCCCGGTTTCTTCCTGATAGAAGATCTCCGACACCATTGAGTTACTCGTAGTGACGCGGGCCTGAAGGAGATCCTTCGCTTCGCTCAGGATGACACTGGCTGGTCAATATCCAGCGGGACATATACTAATTCAGGTAACTACCAGGGATGTCATGTTGAGCCGCTGTTTTTTAGCGGCGAAACATCTCCTCAACAACCGTGATGAGATACTCCTAAGGAACTGTTAGAGCCCCGGTTTCTTCCTGATAGAAGATCTCCGACACCATTGAGTTACTCGTAGTGACGCGGGTCTGAAGGAGATCCTTCGCTTCGCTCAGGATGACACTGGCTGGTCAATATACAGCGGGACATATACTAATTCAGGTAACTACCAGGGATGTCATGTTGAGCCGCTGTTTTTTGGCGGCGAAACATCTCCTCAACAACCGTTATGAGATTCTCCTAAGGAACTACTAGGCAACCGGTTTCTTACTGATAGAAAAGCTCTGACACCATTGAGTTACTCGAGGTGACGCGGTTCTGGAGGAGATCCTTCGACTTATTAAATAGCAGTTGCGTACGCTGCGGGCGCCGAGGAGGTTGTATGAGGGTGAGGCGCGGGTCTTGAGGAGATTCTTCGCTCCCTGCGGTCGCTCAGAATGACAATGGCTGGTCAATATCCAGCGGGACGCATAACATCAATCAAGATGTCAAGCCGTTCTCTCTACGCCTGAAAAAGTGAAAGATCGCCCTGGCGACAGCCGCGATGATCACAGCAGCCGACATTACCCCCCCCGCTATGATCAGGACAAACTCCCAATTGCTCAGGCGCCGTACGATCAGGCGCGGCTCAGGCAGGTGAATGCGGTTACGTATATGCTGGATGAAATCGCGCGGTGGTATGACCGGGCGCAGTGCTTCCGCCAGGGTCGATTCCATTTTTTTTATATATTCCTTTGAATGATCGATCAACTTTTGCCGCTTACCCATAAACGTACCTTTCTTCGTCACTATTCGACTGGATAAACAATCAGGCCAACCGTCCCTGGACCGAATTGGGCGGTGAGCGATACGGACAGGTCGGTCATGATCAATTCCTTGATGTTGAAGCGTTGACGAACCTGCTCCAACATTGAATTACCGGCCTTTGGATCGCGCGCGTGCACAACGGCAACATTGACCTTCTCGTCCTTATACTTCTCCACGAGCATCTCGATCACATGATCGAGCGAAGCGCGGCGGGTACGGACTTTCTCTGCCATGTGCAGGACGCCATCCTGCAGCACCACGATCGGTTTGACATTCAACAATGAAGCCAGCGCAGCCTGGAGTGTCTTCACCCGCCCGCTCATACGGGCATACTCGAGCGTATCCAATGCCAGGACAATGCTCAGCGTATCACGGATGGTTTCCATCCGTTTCAGGATCTTTTCGACACCTGCGCCTGCCCTGTCCATCAAACGGGCTTCGCGGCACATCATGCCAAGACCAGCCGAACCATTCAACGAGTCAAAGGGGATGATTTTCATTTTCGTCTCAAGCTCGCGCGCGGCGATTACAGCCGAGTCATATGTACCCGACAGTTTGCCGGTGACGTGCATGGAAAGGACCGTATCACCTTTCTTGGCAATCTTCTGGTAGAACTCATTGAACTGGTGTGGTGTTGGCTGGGAAGTCTTGGGGATGGTCCTGGTTTCATCCACCATCCGGTAGAAACCCTCCGTATCCAGGTCGATGCCCTGCAGGTAGGTCTTCTCACCAAACTGGATGTTGATGGGGATAATATCAATGTCGTATTCCTTTTGCCATCCCGCCGGCATATCTACCGTACTATCAGTTGCTATCCGTAACATGGTTCACTCTCCTTCCAAGTCGATACTTTTACCAATGTTGTTGCGCAAGGCTAACAAGGTTCTGTGGTAGAGGCTTTTTATGGCACCTTCACTGCGTCCCATGATCTGACCTATCTCCACGTTCGATAGATGTTCCACAAATTTCAGTACCAGCAGGTGCTGCCGGTCAGGCGGCAAGTGCCGGATGAGGCTCAACAATGCCTCCTGGTCCTGCGTCTTGACCAGGGTTGCCTCCGGCAGCTCCTCCTTCGCCGGTAAAACCGGCACATCTGCCAGGGGTATCTCATGCCGGCGGCTGCGGTCTCGGTGCCAGTTGGCGACCAGGTTATGAGCGATCCGGTACAACCAGGCGGCGAAAGGAACCCCACGATCGATGTAATTGTGGATGTGGTTCATCGCACGCTGGAAGACACGAGCGGTCAGGTCTTCCGCATCGTGGACGTTCCCCGTGCGGTAGTACACATAGTTAAAGATCGAGTGTACGTAGCGTTCATACAGAATGCCAAAGGCATCCCGATCTCCACCTGAAGCGAGGGCGAGCACTTCCTCATCGCTGGGTTCTAATTCCGGCACAAAAATGACCTTACCGGTGGAGCTTGCATATATAAACCCCACCGGATTTGAGAAGTTTCTTTTGGAGTATATCACGCAGGAGGCTGGATATGGCTGCTGGAATGCCGGATGACCAAGCCTGCGGAGCCGGGGTTTATTCCCCAGGTCATTATCTTTTGGATATCGGAAGGACCATAAAGAAAATCTAAAGAATATTTTGGCTTTCTGGACGCCCTGCTGGCAAAATCCCAGGGTTTCCGCGGATGGCGCAAATGGCGAGCGGTTATAATATAATGTCATCAATAAATAGGAGTGCATTGTGAAACCTGTAGAGAAAGGCGCTTACCCAGATCGGGAGCTGCTCAACGACATACTGCGGCGAGTCATGAGCGTCGTCCAGCCGCGGCGGGTAGTTCTATTCGGTTCAGCGGTGCGCGGCAAGATGACAGCCGATAGCGACCTGGATCTGCTGGTGATTGTGCCTGGTCCGGCGCAGCGGCGCCTGCTGGCTCAAGAGATCTACCGCAAATTGCATGGCATTCTTACGCCGGTTGACATCCTGGTGGTGACCGAGCAGGACGTTCAACTGCATGGGGATGCGATTGGCTCTGTTTTGCGTCCGGCATTGCGCGAAGGAGAAGTGATCTATGACAGCAGCCAATGAACCGGCAGGTGGTCAATTGGGCAGCAAAAATGATCAGGGAGTGAGTATTATGAGTACGCCAACTGGAGGTTTTGGCATGCTTACAACTTATATACAAGCCGCGATGCGGCTGGCTAAATATGAAATACTGGAAGGCGGCTACTACGGCGAGATTCCCGGCTTTCAGGGTGTTTGGGCAAATGCCGATACCCTCGTTGGCTGCCGCGAAGAACTGAAAAGCGCCCTGGAAGACTGGATAGTGCTTGGCTTGCACCTGGGACATCCTCTACCGGTCGTTGCTGGTATCAACCTCGTCCCGGCGGAGACCTAACCATGCCGCCGTTTGGCCCTGTCAGGCGGAAGGAATAAATCCACTTTTTGAAGAAGGCCGGCTTTGAAGGTCCGTTTACCGGTGGGAAACATGAATTTATGGTCAAGGGGGATTTGCGACTTGTACTGCCCAATCCGCATCCGGGGGATATCGGTAGAGAATTGCTTATCCGCATCCCTTGGCCAGTCCGGGATAAGCCGCAGCGAATGGGAAAAGCTATGATATGTTAGGCGTCCGAGGGCGAAAGCGCTGCTCGGCGTGGTGTTATGGGATTTGAAGGAAATAGCGGGGTAAGAGTAACTACAAAAGAAACCCGTTTTCTCGAAGAAAACGGGTTTCTATTTTGGTGCATAAGTGCACACTCTCTGCACTCATTTACTGTATAATGTGTATAGACAAAACAGCCCAGAAGAGTACAGAAGATGTCCCAAAGGCAGCAGTTGGAGCGCATTTTCGAGATAGACCGGAGCATCAGGGCAGGGGAGTTTCCCAATGCCAGCCGGCTGGCTAATATACTGGAAGCCAGCAAACGGGTGATCTATAACGACCGGGTTTTCATGATCGACCGCCTGGGGGCGCCAATAGCATACAACCAGGAAAAGGGAGGCTGGTACTATTCAAATGAAACCTGGACTCTTCCCAACATCATGATCACCGAAGGGGAACTGCTGGCTTTGTTCTTGAGCTTGGAGGTCGCCCGCAGGTACCTCGGTACGTCGCTGGAAGGATCTCTCCGTTCTGCGGTGGATAAAATTTCACGAAGCGTCAAAGGTCCTGTGTCTGTAGATCTGGATGCGCTTAAAGCCCATTACACTTTTGCCAGCCCTGCACTTTCAGATGTACGTGAACAAATACTGCTCGAACTACACCGGGCGATCCGTGAAAACCACCGCCTCTCGATGCGCTATTACACTGCCAGCCGGGATGAGCACACCGACCGCACCGTTTCACCTTACCACCTGTATCATGCCCAGGGAGAGTGGTACTTGATCGCCTTCGATGATTTCCGCCAGGAGGTACGCAATTTTACCGTGGGGCGGATCGAAGATTGGAGCATCCTGCCGGAGACCTTCCAGCCCGATCCCGAATTTTCCATTCAGGAGCACATGGGCAGCGCCTTCCAGACCGAGCGCGGCAGTGAGGTTGTAGAAGTCGCCATCCGTTTCGATCCCCATCAGGCGCGCTACATCCGTGAGCGCCGCTGGCATGAAACCCAGCGAATCGAGGAACAACCCGATGGCGGCTTGATCCTGCGTTTCCAATCCAGCGGGTTGGGTGAGGTCAAACGCTGGGTGATGCAGTACGGAGGGAACGCTGAGGTATTGGAGCCTCAGGGGTTGCGGGAAGCGATTGCGGAAGAAGTACGCCGAGCATCGAGTATATATAGGACTACCGTGTAGTTCAGAAATGAGGCGCAATCAATGGACACGAAGGATATTAGACAACAAGCCGCAGAATGGATGATAACTCGGGATTGGAAGCGTAAAACAGCCAAACGGGGCAGGTTCAATCAAAGCCTATTTGAGCATTCAATTTGTGAACTGGACGCCGTGTTTACTCTCTGGCCTATTCTGTCGCAGAGTTGGCACTTGAACGAAACTGATTTAGCTAGTCTAGTCGTGGGGATTGTCGTACACGATGTGGGAAAAGAAACTCCCGAATGGCAAACATATGTTTTATCCGAGCCGGGGAAAGCGGCTTATGTTCCGCATGTAGTGGAAGATTTGACCCAGACGGTGGTAGACCGACTTTTCCAGGATTTGGGGGTGCAAGGCTCAACCGACGACGCCAAAGCCTTTGTGCGTTATCATATGCAGGCTATGAAAACCCCCGACAGCCTGCTATTTGATGTGATTAATCGGGGTGACAAAAGTGACCGTTGGATGACGCTCTCCAAAATCGTGGATCAGATAGACAACGTCTGCTCCGCCAATGGATTGTTGGCGGCGATCCAGGCTTTGGAAAAGCCGCCGCTAGGCAAGCATTTGCGGGTGGCCTACCATCTGGTGCAACTGCGCGGCGTTTCCACCACGCTGCTGCACCGGGCAGCGGTTGAAGCCTACGAGGTGGTTGGCTGGTCTCCCTTGTTGCACTACAGCAACGGGACGCTTTACGTGGCCAGCAGTACCGCCAAGATTGCCGAGCCAACTTTAGGCGACATAGAAGCGCAGTTGGCCACTCTTGTGGAAACAGCAATGGGCAAAGAGTTCGCAAACGCGGTGGTGACGACCGACTTTCGCGCTTCGGCAATTGGGATGACGCCGTTGTTTGATCACCGCGAAATCCGGGAATATCTGGTAAAAGCTGCCGGGCGGGTTACGGGGGGTGAAAACCGCTTCACCAAGCGGATAGAATCGCCCACAAGCCGGTCGGGTGTGGAGAAAATGGTAGGCAGTTACTTGAGCCTGAGAACCGGAGACGAAGTCAAAGCGGTGGATATGGACACGCTGATCCGTGAAAGCCAGCGCATCAGCCGGGCTTATCCTGAAATGTGCATTTTCAAGTTCTTCAAGGCCGCTGTTGATTCAGACCTGATTGGCGAAGTCGTCACACCTGACGCGCAATTTCGGTATGCGCCGCTCTTGCCGCTACAAGAAAAAGGCAAAAAAGTGCGCAATGTGACGCCGCAGGCAGTAGCCCAAGTTGAAAACGATAAGGTTTTTGGAGAAGGAGCCTTTGAGTCTTTGCAGAAGACTTCTACTTTACAACCGGCTCGAGACACGGCTTTATCCGTGGATTATTACTGGGCGCTTCCGGGACAAGATTTTGGTCTGGAAACTGAAAAGATTGAATTTGCGCCCGATGCGAAACGCCAACAGATTTTAGTGGATGCCTTGACCCGCATCGCACACGTGGTCTATGAGTGCGTGCCTCCTGAAAGCCGACCCACCCGTTCCAGTCCCACCGAAATTGCCCGGCATTTCCTGCTGGACTTACTGCATCCCTCCGTCAACGAGGATTTAGCAGCAGTGGTCAATGAGCAATTGACTGTTTACGTTAATTCAAAGTTCGCTGCCAAAAATCCGCGTGGGGAAGAACATCTGTGCCCGATTTGCAACAAAAGTTTCGGCGCTGGCGAGGCAGCCAAAGCAGCATATCTGGACAAGCCGGAGTCCCACACTAATCGCGCCGTCTCGCACGGTAGCCCCGGCTACATTGTGATCTGTCCGGCGTGCAAATACGAACGTTTTATCCAACAATTACTCCTCGGCGTCAAACCGGCGGAATTGCTGGTGCTGCTCCCGCGTATGAACATTGGACAGGGCAGCGGCGCGGCGTTGGTGCAAAAGGCGCGTGAGTTGCTCAATCAGGCAATGGCGTTAATGACAGGTGGCACTGAAGACCCCAACGAGCATCTCAGCCTGGCATTGACGCAGATGATCGCGCGCAAACTCACCGACCAGGATGTGTTTAGTGTCTCCACTCAAGGGTTGTTGGATTTATTCACTTATCAAGCCGCTGAGAATAGGCGCAAAGAAGCCCGTAAGACATTGGAAGATGGGCTGCGCGAGGAGTTCGGAGGCACAGTGGGAGACTTGAACGATGGTTGGAATACGGACTTTCAAGATTGGGATAGCGCGGTTGATGCGTTGATAGCAGGCAGGGTAACAGAAGGTACTGCATTAACTATCCGCGCTGAGGTTTACAAACTTAGACCGTCTTTGAAAATTGTCTGCCAGACACCGCATATGATTCTCATCCCACTAAGTTACCCAATGGCTGTTGGTAAAGATTCCGAAGTCAACAAGGCAATTCGGGAATTGTTCACCATGCTTATTTTGGGACTGGCTTTAGATTGTTCCGTAGCCGTGTTGAACAGCGGAGAAAGTATTACATTCAAAGGTGGTGAAGGGGTCGCGTTAGTGCCGCGCGTTCCGGCGTTGCGGGATTTGGTGGGGAGCGAGTGGGTTAGTCTGGATCGCGCCGAACCCTTGCTCAAGGCCATTGGCGCAGCCAGCCTGCTGGCTCAAGCGACCGGGTTACCCGAGCGTTCGAACCTGTACCAGATTCTCAGTGCGCCCACGCCCGGCCACATTTTGCGGCGGATTGAACAAAACAGCGAAAGCGGTTCAGTTAATTATCAACAGATTCAACAACTTGAAACCTTGAAGGAGGTGCTACGATGAGGAAAGTGATTATGGTTCACGGCGAGCGCTTTGACCTGGACAGCACCCGCCCCCGCATGGAGGCTATTGTGGGGCTGTTTGACCAATATTTGGACGAGTATCCGGCAAAAACGGCCAAGAGCAAGCACTCTGTGATGGGACCGGTGGCGAAAATCCTGGAACGCGCCGCCACGCGCAAATGGGACGCGCAAGCGCTCACCGGCTATGCTCTACGGGTTCACGAGATGAATCCTAAGGCGAAGGGCTATCTCAGTCCAACGGCCCGGCAAGCATTAGAGGAAGGCACGGCACAATTGGTGGCCTTGTGCCGTGAGATACCGGTAACGGCAGTAGACAAGGTAGTGGAGCGGATTGACTACAGCCTCTACTACGCCCGTCGCAAAAAGGGGATCGAGTGGCTGGAAAGCACCCGCCAGATGTTCGTCCGCTTTTTGCAAGAAAAGTACAGCAATGATTTCGGACAGTTCACCGCCGCCTGGGGTGAAAAAGACGCCAAAGGGATGGAAAGTTTTGCCGCTGTGCGCTATCCCAGTGATAAGTCGGAGGCCTATAAAAAGTCTGGTACTGCCAAGAAAAGCGATGTTGATGCGTTCTGGCAGCAGTTTGCAGATCAAGCAACCCGCGAAGAGGAGGAAGAAAATGACTAAGCAAAACGCATTTGAAATGTTGCAGCCTTATCTGGAGGCCAAGCCACGCCCGCTCATTGGGGCAAAGACTATACAGTTACTGCTCATCCGCGAGATTCACGATTACACCGTGCTGCATACCGAGGATACCCGCGAGTTGAACACCGTGGCGACCCCACTTTCCATCCAACAGGAAACCGACACCCGGCGCGTGGCGTTTCTGGCAACCAAGCAGAAGGCCGCCGAATCGCGCCAGTTGGAGTACTTGTTACGCACCGCCGCCGAAACCTACGGGTTCAAGATTGAAACCCCCTGCTTTCTGAAAGATGATCTATGTCTGGAATGTCCACGCTGCGGATTATTCGGCGCAACGAATATCAAGTCAGGCAAAGGACAAGCGCCCAACATCAAGCACAGGATTGAATATTCCACGGCTTTTTCGCTATTGCCCTTTGAAGATATTGAGACAGCTACCACGTTCAATGCCATCAACGACGACAAGCAAATCACCGGGCAGGCATTAGGTACGCGTTACGCCGTCGCACCGGCGAGTTTGTTCCCCAGCATTGTTACCCTGCGCAGCGTCACCGAGCGTGAGTTGATTCTCACTATCAAGACTCTGTTGGCCTGCAAGAGTTATGGGGCCGAATCACGCATCGGCGGAGATGTGCGCAACACAATTTTCGGCATCGTGGGCGGCTGGGAAGAGGTCATCACACCATTGGAGTTCACTTTGGAGTTGTTTGACCGCAAAGACAACGTTAGTAGCGAGACTGTGCAAACGGTGGCTCAAGCCTATGTCTCGCTGGCAGGCAATCCCAAGAAGATCAAGGTCTTTGCGCCGGAGGATGTAGAGTCTATCGTCAAGGCTGCCGCTGAAGCCGAGCTGGACAAAGCGTTCCTGGAAGCCAGTTACGCCGATATCAAAGCCTATCGCGGGGAACAAGGCGCGAAGAAGTGATGGAGGTGCATATGAAGCCGATTCCATTGGCCGATTACGGTGTCCGGTTATTCTCCGGACGGTTGTATAACCATGATTATTTATGGTTCTCATCCATCGAAATTAGCAAGGTCTCCACCACGCTGCCGGTGATCCACAACTACGCGCTGACTTACGCGCTGGCGTCATTCTCGTATGCGGCGTTCCGGGGCAATGCCCCGCACTACGCAGAAGATTTGCCACAGATGCCGCTTTACACCACACCGGCGATGGCAGACTACGCGCCGCGCACAAAGATCACCTACAATGCGATAGATAGCCTGAGCCTGCGTACCGATTTGGGGCCGAGCGTCAATACGCCCAACCTGGGATGGCGGGTGTATCTGGATCCGGTGTATGACCGGCAGGGTAAAACCAGAACCGATAAAGGCTACACGTTTTACGCTTTTGTGTTCGTCAAGGAGCACACTGCCGCGTTTGGCGACTCCCAACCGCAGAGCGTGTTCCGTCTGGGCAAGAAGGGCGCACCCGTGCGGGTCTGGTGGCAGGAGATTTCCAACCCGCTGGCTGTGTTCCGTGAGGAATCCACACGTCCTGGACATATGGTCAATCCATTGGATATTAGTGGACAGTTGAGGGCATTTGACGTGGTGAGCATTCCGCCGCACCTGCTGTTGCGAAGCGTGGAAATTGCTAATGATTGGTTTATCTATGGCGGTGGCGTGACCGTGCATCTGCCCAAGACCGTGCGCGAACGCATCGGCGTGGCAATGTAGGAGGCCGCGATGCAGATTGAGGGCTACAGCCTTACGCTTCACCAGATTCCCGGTGTGCAGCGTACGCTTTATCCTCACCAGGCTGTTATATTGGATGAGTGGGAGCAGCATGAAGCGTTTCTGTTGGTCACCAAGACGGGCAGCGGCAAGACAGCCGCCGCTGCCCTGCCCTTTTTGCTGCACATCAAGCAGGGGACGCTGCCGCCCGAGGGCGCGGTGTTCGTTTATCCCACCAATGCCCTGATTGAAGATCAGGAACGCAGTATCCGTAAGTTGGCGTTTGAAGAGCTAAGAAAATCGGAAGACCAACCCGAAGAAGAGGTCGTTATATCGCTGACCCCGGATACCGCAAAAGCCAAGTACGGCAATGAGCATGTGGTGTTGGTGCAGATAGATGCCGAGCGGCTGGAGAAATTCGCCAAAGTCTACGGATTCTACAAACCCAGCGGCGGATTGGATAAGGGCCGTGCTCTGGCCGAAGTACTGCGCCTGGACAAACCTAAAATCGTGCTCATCAACCCCGACGTACTTTATCTCGTCTACACGCTGGCTTATCGCCACAGTGCCGAGAGCGTGGCGACATTGCAGGCCTATCAAACATTAGTCTTTGATGAGTTTCACCTTTACGGCGGGGTGGAACTGGCGCACGCACTCTTCCTCATCCATCTGGCGCGAGCGTTGCACACCTTCAAGCGCGTGGTGTTGCTCTCCGCGACACCCGACGCGCAGACCAAAGCGTGGATTGACCGTTTGCTCGCACCTTGTGTGATAGATGCGAATACGATAACTACTCGCCCACAGGTTGGCGCGCGCTCGGTGGCCCATGCTATTGACCTGACGGTCATCAACCGCGGAAAAGATGTAGTAGAGACGGCATGTGCCAAGATCTGGGCACTGCGTGATACGCTGCGCGCTTTGCGCGTTGTCAATCCCAATCCAGAGTATATCCCTGGTGTGATCATTCTCAACTCGGTGGTTAATGCCATTGAACTGGAAGGTTTGCTGATAGCGAAGGGATTTTCCTGGGATGAACTGGCATCGGTCCGTGGGCTGGTAGGCCGGGCGGCGCGAGACATACGCGGCAAGATGCTGGTCATCGGCACATCCGCGATTGAGGTCGGCATAGACTTCAAGTGCGACTATCTGCTCTTTGAAGCAGGCGACGCTGCCGCCTTTATGCAGCGGTTTGGGCGCGTGGGGCGGCATCAGCCAGGAACTGCTTACTTGCTAGAAACCGGTCGCGTTGCTGATGCGTTGGCAGCAAAACCTGAATTTAACCGAAGCAACCTTGAGCAGCAAGTTTATGCCTTGTACGATGTTGCCGACGCCCGACCATGGTTTGTCGGTACGGAGATGGGGATGTTTAGCGTATTTGCCCAGGCCAATCACCTGCGCCGCCAGGCAGCAGAGACCTATCATGCTGATCCAGAACGAACAATAGCTATCTCAGCTTGGCTGGATGATGTGTTGGACGACTATGCCACCAAAATGGAGTTGGAGCGCAAATTGCTTCAGGTGCGCAGGCGATATGAGCGGCTGGCGCGGAACAGCAAGTACGTGCAGTGGATTCGCGACTACGAGGCGATTGACGCTTTTCGCACATCGTTGCCCAGCGTGGAGGTATACGATAAAGACGAGGTGGAACGGCGCGGCTCGAGGTTCGCCAAATACACGGTGGATGTTTACACTTTAGTTCGTAAAGCACATCAATTTAAGTATAACAACAAAACTGGAACAATGGTGGTTTATGGTGGCTGGGAAAAACCACATCGGATTTACTTTGGGCAGCCATTTACCAATGATGATTGTGGCAGCATCAAAACCACAGGTGACTATCCCGATATGGTGTTGTATCGCGAAGGGCACAAAACTTCAGTATCGTATTCCCTAGTCAAGCCCAAGCCGCATATCTTCATCGTGCTCTCCAAAGACTTCCGTAAGTACACCGATTGGCGGATGGCAATTTTTGAGTGCGGCAACTACATCGTAGCGTTTGATGGGGATGCGCTACTTTTGAGAGAGATCTGGACGCGCTGGAAAAGGATTCTGATTGTCAAAGATGAGTACATGTTTTTCTCCCTTCCCCCTCACCTCCCTGCGCCTGCGCTTTAACTGCCAGGCAGAGACACCCCTGCGCCTTGGTGGACTGCGCGCCGGCAGCAACCTGCGCGGGGCGCTGGTGGGAGTCATGAGGCGATCAACTTGCGCGGCCTCTGACTTCTATCCCCTAACCTCTCCGGCGGAAAAGAGGGTAGAGGGGAGACGTCAGAGTCTGTCCAGCGAGGAGATATCCGCTCACACTGCGCATTGCCCGGTCTGCTGGATGGTGGCGGCAAACGACCACCCCGGCGAGGAGCGGCGCGGCTATGTAATCACGCCGCCGCTGGGCTTTCCCGAAAGCCTGCAGCCAAGTGAAGCATTTGATTTTCGCATCACTTTGTTCGGCGATGCGTCTCGCTATTTGCCCTATTTCGTCCTGGCCGTACCAGAGGCTGGGCGCGGCGGTATAGGGGTAGGGCGCGGCCGTTTTGTGCTTAAGAGCATATGCGCCGAACACCCGCTGACCGGTGACTGGCAGGTTTTGAAGGAAGGCGAGAATCTGGTCAAGCCGCCGGCAGAGATGGTCTCACAGGCAGCGATCCAACAATCGGCAGAAGCGTTCGCAGCACGCCTGGGCACAGGTCAGCCGCGCCTGCGTATGGACTTCCCCACACCTTTGCGTCTGATTTTGGGAGAACGCCTGGTCAAGTCGCCCGATTTTGGCGTGATCTTCTCGCACATCCTGAAACGGATAGACGACCTTGCCATTCAATATGCTGGTGGCATGGTACGGCCAGCTAAAGAACGTCAGCATTTATGGAACCTTGCCAACCGCGTCCGCCTGGTGGAAAGCCAGGTGTATTGGGCAGATGTACCAAGCGGATCAAGCCGAACCAGTCAGCCCACCTGGATCAGCGGATTGGTTGGCACAGCCTGGTACAGCTCTCCTTTGGAGGTCTGGCGAGAACTGCTACCCTGGCTGTTGTGGGGGGAGATTACGCAGGTCGGCAAGGATACAGCCAAAGGAAATGGAGTCTTTCGGATTAAAGCGGATAGAGGGTAGAGGAGTTTCACCCCACACGATCCGATTGAGGATACTGAAAGTATATTTTCACGCAGTTCAGCAAGCCCAGCATGTAGTTTCACCCCACACGATCCGATTGAGGATACTGAAAGCGCCGTCTCGATGTACCGCTTGACCTGTTCCAGCTTCGTTTCACCCCACACGATCCGATTGAGGATACTGAAAGAATCCTCCGCTCCTATACTGCAATTCGGCCAGCTTAGTTTCACCCCACACGATCCGATTGAGGATACTGAAAGGGCGAGGAGATTGCCACGTCGCCGTTGTGCGGCTCCTGTTTCACCCCACACGATCCGATTGAGGATACTGAAAGGTAGCAACCGCCGATGAAGATCACCACGGTGGTAACGTTTCACCCCACACGATTCGATTGAGGATACTGAAAGTTATTCTGTCATAGACGCCTGCACCCACGCCAATGAGTTTCACCCCACACGATCCGATTGAGGATACTGAAAGGTCCGCTTTCTTCGCCCTGGTCCGCCAGGTCGTCCAGGTTTCACCCCACACGATCCGATTGAGGATACTGAAAGACAGTTGCCGAAGGAGCCGAGTATACCGACTCCTGCCGTTTCACCCCACACGATCCGATTGAGGATACTGAAAGATTTCATTTTCTCCTTGTCTCCAAGGGCAGGCGGGTGTTTCACCCCACACGATCCGATTGAGGATACTGAAAGAATGTAAACTCTACCGCCAAAACATCGGTAACCCAAGTTTCACCCCACACGATCCGATTGAGGATACTGAAAGTCTGAATAAGCAGTAACATCCTGGGTGTCGAATTCCAGTTTCACCCCACACGATC